>Ga0208373_1000061_pt1 | contig 204518 bp, 220 predicted proteins | sample RifOxyC2_FD_184036 | JGI IMG/M metagenome (GOLD analysis project Ga0208373, IMG submission 184036) | Soil microbial communities from Rifle, Colorado - Rifle Oxygen_injection C2 (SPAdes) | ecosystem: Environmental > Terrestrial > Deep subsurface > Rock core/Sediment | place: Rifle, Colorado...
CCGCCTCTACGACATCCGTCCAAACCTTGCGCGTGTCTTTGGCTTTGGTACCTCAGGTACCACCGGCTCCATCGCTACCCACAGTGCCCTTTCAGGACTCGGTGCTGATGATCATACCCAGTATCTCCTCACCAGTGGTGCACGTGCCATGGCAGGGAACCTCAATTTGGGAACCAATGCCATTACGGGACTCACCACTCTTACTGCAACAGGACTCCTTCAGACCACCGCTACCACCGAGCAGATGCGTCTGCGCTATGATGCTTCTAACTACACGAGCTTTACCGTTGGGTCTACAGGGGCGCTCACGATTGGTACCACCGGGACGGGGACGACGACGATCACCAATGGGGTGAATGTGGGGACGGGAAATGGGTATTATATTGGGGGGGCCTCAGTTATTTCGACTAACGGAAAGACTTTTGGTGTCGGGAATGTCAATACCGGTACTGGTGCTGTATTAGGAAGTTCAAATACGGGCTCTAGTAATTTTGCGAATGCTGTAGGTATGTCGAATACAGCGAGCGGATTTTTTTCAAATGCTTTTGGCTACGGAAACACAGCGAGCGCATTTGATTCCAGCGCCTTTGGTTTTGGTAGTCAAGCGACCTCGTCGGATGCTGTTGCATTTGGGTTCAATACTTCTGCGGGAGGTGCGGATAGTGTTGCTATGGGAAACACTGTTGCTGCATATGCAAATGGTTCTATCGCTATCGGTAAGAATATCACCAACACCACCGCAAGCTCTCTCATGATAGGCCCCTCCGATGCGGCAAAGATGACCATTCTTTCGAGTGGCAATGTGGGGATTGGGACGACGAGTCCGTATGCGAAACTTTCCGTCGTTGGTGAAGTTGTCGCTTCATATTTTACGGCGACTTCAACCACGGCGACAAGTACGTTTGCAAATCATATTAGTGTTGCAGCAGGAAAGTCATACCGCATAGGAGGAATCCCTGTTCTCGCATACGATTCGTCAACGGGGATGTTTAATGTGGGAGCCAATACCAATACCAGCAGTGGTGTGACAGCGGGAACTGACAATACTTCCTCTAATATTTTTTCGAGTGCATTTGGATCTAGTAATACCGCAAGCGGATCTTTTAGTAATGCATTTGGGTATGCAAATCAGGCAACCTCCTCAAATGATGTTGCCTTTGGGTACGGCAATAATGCTGGTGGTGGAGATTCTGGCGCATTTGGGCATTACAATAATGTGTATGCATCACAATCTGTTGCTATCGGTTATGGTATTACCAACACGACCGCAAGCTCTCTCATGATCGGCCCTTCGGATGCCGCAAAACTCACCATTCTTTCGAGCGGTAATGTGGGTATTGGCACCACGAGTCCGTATGCGAAACTTTCGGTGGTCGGACAGGTTGTTGCGGATTATTTCACCGCAACATCAACCACCGCAACATCTACTTTTACCGCAGGAGTGAATGTGGGGAGTGGAAACGGGTATTTTGTAAACGGAGCGTCTGCTGTCAAGGGTGCCCTGGGGACAGCAACGACATTTGGTTTTTCGAATACGGTAGGTGTGACGGGGATAGCGTTTGGAAATTCGAATACTTCATCAGCGCTTGGGAGTGCAGCATTTGGACTCAGTAATACGGCAAGCAGTATTTTTGCGGTTGCTTTTGGAAACTCAAATGGTGCAAGTGGAACCAACTCTGTGGCGATGGGATATAGCAATATTGCAAGTGCTGCGAATTCAATTGCTATTGGTAAATCTGTCAATAATTCAATTGCAGACTCCCTCCAAATCGGCGCCTCCAACACCGCAAAACTCACCATCCGCTCATCAGGGAACATGGGTATCGGTACCACCTCTCCATACACAGCCCTCTCCGTCGTTGGCGAAGTCGTCGCTACCAACTTCACCGCCACCACCACGACCGCTACCAGCACCATCTTGGGCAAGCTCGCTGTAGGATACAGCCAAGCAAGCGCCAGTGTAAACGGCACCTACTTCACCGGTGGTCTCACCTCATGGATGAACAATGTCGGTGTAGACGATGTAGAGATCGGCCTTGGCCGTGCCGACAACACCACCGCTACTGCAGGCTCTATGATATTTGGCGGTCGCTCTCGTGGTACTCTCGCGGCTCCAACCGCTGTCACCAGTGGCGACACCCTCCTTACCCTCCAAGCAGTTGGTCACGATGGTACCGACTTTGCAAAGTCCTCTGCTATCAGTTTTGAAGTAGATGGTACTCCTGGTGCTAATGACATGCCCGGCAGAATCGTCTTTAGTACCTCTGCAGATGGTGCACAAGCTCCTATAGAGAGAATGAGAATCAAGAGTACAGGAAATGTAGGTATCGGTACCACCAGCCCTACAGCACTACTTCATGTGTATTCAAATCAAAACGCAACAGCAAATTCATTCACCCTTGAAAACGCTAACAGCGGCGCCTTTGCAACAACATTGGTGAATTTAAATAACAATTTAGGAGCCATTGGCTCTCTTAGTACTTATGGCTCTTTCAACTTAGTGTACCCTCAATTTGTCTCAAGGTTTGTTGTCGGTTCTGATCCAGATAATGCGGGCGGTATAGACATTGTTTCGCAAAAAACCACTGGCGACATTCGCCTTTATACTGGAGGCACCGCCACTACAAAAGAGCGTGTTCGTATTCTTTCCAACGGCAATGTAGGTATCGGTACCACTTCTCCTTACGCGAAACTCTCTGTTGTTGGTGAAATTGTTGCTTCATATATTACGGCAACAAGTACGACCGCGACGAGTACATTCGCCAACCATGTTTCGATAGCAAGCGGGAAGGAGTACCGTATCGACGGTGCACCTGTTTTGTCAACAAATGGTACTGGAGGGATTGTCGGGTTTGGAAATTCCTACAGCTCTTCGGGGGTCGCGATGGGTAAAGGCAACGCTGCAACAAACGCTATCTCCGTTGCGGTAGGTTATTCTAATACAGCAAGTGGAGCATTTTCTTCTGCGGTTGGTGGATTGAACACAGCAAGTGATACTGCCGCTTCGGCGATAGGTTATGGAAATAGCGCAACAAGCTCGTCTGCTGTTGCCATAGGCTATGGCAATAACTCTGGTGGTGCTTCGTCGGTAGCGATGGGGAAGAGTAATAGTGCATATGCAGCAACCTCCATCGCTATTGGTTCAAATGTCGTCAACACCATTGCAAGTTCCCTCATGATCGGGCCCTCCAACACCGCTAAACTCACCATTCTTTCCTCGGGGAATACCGGTATTGGTACCACTACTCCATTTAGTACGCTCACCGTCGGGGCAGGTAATATCGGGGCGTTCAACGGAGCGCTCTGTGCAGACAACGGGGGGCTCTCCAAGTGTTACGGTACGCTCACCGCTGGTGTTGTCTATGGAGATTCTTCCTCATTTGTTGCGTCGGATATTGCAGAAAATTACCCCGTTGCAGATACTACTCTTGAGGCTGGAGATATCGTTATGGTTGCATCTACCCTTACCTCCGAGGAGCAAACCAAGCGTGATAACGACAAAGAAAAGCTCACCACGCTCTATCAAGGTGAGACCCCCTCTTCTATAAAAGAGACCATTGGTACTTCTGTTGAAAAAGCAACCATCGAAGGCGGCTACAAGGTCATTGGTGTCATTTCGACTGCTCCCGGTGTCCTCCTTGGTGATACAACAGGTCTCGCCCTCGATACTGCTTTTAAGCCTGTAGCGCTCTCGGGTCGTGTACCGCTCAAGGTCAACAATGAAGGGGGGGGCATTAAGGCAGGTGATCCTATTGCCCTCTCTACTACTCCTGGAGTAGGTACTAAAGCAACGACCACTTCTCGTGCCTTTGTCGGTACTGCCCTCGAAGATTTCTCAGGGGCCGAAGGTAAAATTCTGGTTTTTATGAATCTTTCCTCGGCGCGCCTTGATACCAAGATCGCTCAAGGCACTATCGGTAAAGGGCAGTCATCCTTCTGGGACATCGACGATTCAACAGGGCGTTTAAAGTACATTGCTGCGCTCGATCTCAACGACTTCGATATCGTCAATGTCAAAGCCATCAACGCAATAGGAAGTAAGTGGAGTATTGATGCGTTTGGCAGAATGGTCGTGGAGGAAATCAAGACCAACAAACTCTGCGTGGGGGAGACCTGTGTGGATGAAAGTATGCTCAAGAAAATTCTTGAAAAAGTGGGGATTGGAGCATCAGCTACTGGTCCTGTTGTGGTCACCCCCGAGCCAACACCTGTGCAAGAACCTCTCGTTGAAGCAGCTCCAGAACCGGTCGTCGACGAATCAGAACCAACGTCAACACCAGAAGAATCAGCTGATTCGCCTGCGGTAACACCAGAGCCTACACCAATCGTTGAGGAAGAAGAACCTGTTTCAGCACCAGAGCCGACTCCTGTTATCGTAGAGGAGCCTGCGCCAACATTGGAACCTGTCTCCGCACCAGAACCAGCTCCGGTAGCAACACCTGAACCAGAACCAGTCGTCGTACCTGAGGCCGTTGTTGTTGCCGAAAATATCTAGGCTTAATTATAACCGTAAAATTTTGTGATTTGTTCACCAAATTTTATGAACCAGATGTGTGGTATCTAAGTTGCGCGCTGGCCTCTGAGAAGGTATACTTTAACGAGCAATTACAATTTAGCAGTTAATAATTAAACAGTTTTATGGAAAAAGGACACGAGCAATCAATCACTCCCGAAAATACAAAAAAAAGCCGCGGTTCCGACTGGACTTCTTTTGCAGCTCTCTTTCTTGGGGTAGCACTTCTTCCGGTGTTCTTTTTACCGGTATTCAATCTCCCTATCGATGTGACTAAAAGTGCGTTTCTTTTTACGCTAGTCATTGTCTCATTCCTCTTGTGGCTTGTTGCGCGAATGAAGAGTGGAAGATTTGTGTTCCCTAGGAGTATGTTACTAGGGGCAGTAATGACCATCCCTTTCGCGTTCCTGATAGCAGCATTTTTTTCCGAAGTGCCAATGGTTTCTCTTTTGGGGATTGAGTACGAAATAGGAACATTCTTCTCGGTTCTTGTTCTTGCCCTTGCAACACTTCTTGCGTCGATCTTTTTCCAAACAAAGGAGCGTACTTTTTCTTTGTACGGCTGGTTCGTCGGAGCGTCCTTTGTGGTGTTTTTGTTTATAGTAGGGGGACTTCTGGTTTCTAGTGGTGTTTTACCCTCATTCCTCTCTCCTTACCTTTCACCAAATATCGTAGGGAAGTGGAACGACCTTGCTGCCTTTTTCGGGTTCACCGGCCTCATCTCGCTTGTTTCCCTGGAGCTCATGGTTCTTTCTAAAAAGCTAAAAATAGCGGCGACGGCCTCCCTTGTTCTTTCGCTTGTTGTTCTCACGCTGGTTAACTTCCAGCTTCTCTGGATTATTATGGGCGTCTTTTCGCTCGTTATGTTTGTATACGCAATATCATTTGGGCAGAAAGATTCTGGGGAAGAGGTTAACGAGAGAAAGATTCCCTTGTTCTCGTTTAGTGTACTTTTGCTTTCAGTACTCTTTGTGTTGGCAAGTGGTCCGATCAATGACCTTGTGCGTAATACGCTTCGCCTGAATATTCCACAGGAAGTAGTACGCCCAAGCTGGTACGCAACCACCATGGTTACCAAAGATACGCTGCTTAAGGATCCTGTTTTCGGTGTTGGTCCCAATAGGTTTTTGAATGCGTGGGCTACTTATAAGCCATCGGAGATTAATACAACGAGCGCATGGAGTGTTGATTTTAACAATGGAATCGGTGTAATCCCTTCTTTTGCCGCTACGCTCGGCATCCTTGGTATTATCGTCTGGATTGTGTTCCTCAGCCTCTTCTTGTATACAGGGTTCAAGGCGATATTTAAGGTGGATATCGACAAAACAGCACACTACCTTCTCGCTTCTTCGTTCCTTGGTGCGGCATACTTGTGGGTAATCGCGATTTTTTATGTCCCTAACATAACTCTCTTTGCTCTTGCTTTTGTGATGACCGGAGTGTTTATCGCAACACTTACTTCCGGGGGTATCGTTAAGAATTACGACTTCTCGTTTCTCGACGACCCGCGTGTTGGTTTTGTGTCGGTGTTGGTGCTTATTCTCTTTATTATTTCGTCGATTGTTGGTGGATATGTAGTTGCCGAAAAGTTCCTCTCTCTCGTGTCGTATCAAAAGGGTGTGATGCTTGCTGGGCGTGGTGATGTGGCGGGTGCGCGTACTGCGCTTGAGAATGCAAAAAATCTTCGCGAAAGCGATCTTTATTATCGCGCACTTTCCGAAATAAACATCAATAGTCTTGGGGTCATCCTAAATCAAAAAGGTATCTCACAAGAAACCGTTAAAGCGCAATTCCAGCTGGCTTCAAGAGAGGCAATCGATAACGCAATCAAGGCGACACAGTTCGATCAGACTAATTATGTAAACTGGGTCTCTCTTGCACACGCATATGAAACATTGATTCCTTTTGGGACTGCAGCGGAGTTTTATGAAAGCGCAAAAAAGAGCTTCGAGGAAGCAATAGCACGAAACCACAACAGCCCCGCCCTCTATCTTGAGTTGGCGCGCCTTGAGTTAGTGAACAAGAATGTTCCTGAAGCAAAGAAATATATTGCCAGCGCCCTTACTATGAAGAATGATTATGTGGATGCAATATTTCTCCTCGCACAGATACAGGCCGACGAGGGTGACTTGAAGAACGCCATCCTTTCGACCGAGACAGCATCACTTGTTTCTCCTAATAATATCGGTGTGTTCTTTCAGCTTGGATTCCTTCGTTATAAAAACGGTGACTATGCAGGAGCGGTCTCGGCACTCGAGCGTGCGGTAGAGCTCAACCCGAGCTACTCAAATGCAAAATATTTCCTCGGTCTCTCGTACAGTAAAGTCGGAATGTTGACTGAGGCGATTCGCCAGTTTGAAGATATCAAAGTTATGAATCCAGATAATAGCGAAGTGCAAACTATCCTTAATAACCTGAAAGCAGGTGGCAGTGCCTTTACGGGCACGACCGTGAAAGCTCCTGAAGATAGGGATACTCCACCAATAAAGGAAAAGAAAAGATAGTTGTTGTAAATTAATAGAAAGTTAAAATATACCATTATGTCATTTGAAGCATTCACACCGGGGCAAGACGACGCAGCTAGAAAAATACTCGAAGGCTCAACTCTCGAAGGCGTCGGTTTTGGGGATGAAGGAATCGAGAAATCAGAAACTGGACACGAGGCGCGACGTGGCAGCACAGAGTCAAACCCATTCTCGAAACAAGGTTCAGGATCTTACGAAGAAGACGAACAGGGGAGAAAAATCATTGGAGAAGAAGAAGCAAACAAAGCTAAAAAATGGCTTGAAGAAAAAGGTTCAAATACCGAAGGGTGGAAACTGGAATAGTAAATAGTATTCAGCACAAAAAAGCCCCATTTATGGGGCTTTTTTGTATCACGGCGTAGTTCAGAGAGAGGAGAAAACTCGTTTTCTTTCTTAGTTATTTTGTGCTATAATAGGAAGATTATGGCGCGAAAAAGTGAAGTAAAAGTTCCCGAGGATGCTCCCGAAGTGGTTCCTCATGTGAATGTTATTCCTATCGACATTTCAGTCGAAATGAGAGAATGTTATCTCGACTATGCGATGTCGGTCATTACTTCGCGTGCGCTTCCTGATGCGCGCGACGGCTTGAAACCCGTGCATCGTCGTATTCTTTTCTCGATGAGTGAGATGGGACTCACTGCTTCCGCAAAGTTCCGCAAGTCAGCAACGGTAGTCGGCGATGTACTCGGTAAATATCATCCGCACGGTGATTCGTCGGTGTATGATGCTATGGTAAAAATGGCACAGGAGTTCTCCTTCCGTTATCCGCTGGTTATGGGACAAGGAAACTTTGGTTCAGTTGACGGAGACTCTCCTGCGGCAATGCGTTACACCGAAGCAAAAATGTCACGTATTTCAGCAGAGCTTTTAAGTGACCTCGAAAAAGAGACTGTTGATTTTCGTCCCAACTATGACGGTACGCGCAAGGAACCAGTTGTATTTCCTGCATCGGTACCAAACCTGCTCTTGAACGGTACTATGGGTATCGCCGTTGGTATGGCAACCAATATCCCTCCTCACAACTTGGGTGAGGTTATTGACGCAACGGTGCATCTGATCGATGAACCCGAATCAACCTCGGAGGATCTTCTCCAGTTTGTAAAAGGCCCAGATTTCCCTACGGGTGGAGTGGTGTTTGGAGAGGCAGATATGAGGCACGCATATACCTCGGGGCGTGGCGGTGTGGTCGTTCGTGGTGAAGCGGAAATTGTTGAGGATGAGCGTTTGACGCAGATCATCATCACTTCGCTTCCATATCGTGTTAACAAAGCAGAGCTCATCATAAAGATTGCTGATCTCGTACGCGAGAAAAAGCTCGAAGGTATTCGCGGTCTACGCGACGAGTCGACAAGAGATATTCGCGTGGTTATCGATTTAAAAACAGGTGCATACCCACAAGCCGTACTCAACTACCTTTACAAGCACACTGATCTTGAGACATCGTTCCACTACAATATGGTGGCGCTTGTAGATGGCGTCCCCCAGACACTCTCTCTTAAGGGGATTCTTTCAAATTTCATTGGACATCGCCAGGTGGTAGTGCGTCGTCGTACCGAGTACGATCTCCGCAAGGCCGAAGAGCGTGAGCACATTTTGCTTGGTCTTAAAAAAGCACTCGACCATATCGACCGTGTTATTACCATCATTCGCGGGTCAAAGGATACTGCAACCGCAAAGGTAAACTTGATAAAAGAATTTAAGTTCTCTGATATTCAGGCAACGGCGATTCTCGAAATGAAGCTCCAGAAACTTGCAGGCCTCGAGCGCAAAAATGTCGAGCTCGAGCTCAAAGAAAAGCAAGCCTTTATCAAGGAATGCAAAGACCTTCTCGCCAGTGCAAAAAAGATTCTTGCGGTGGTCAAGAGCGAACTCGGTGACATCAAGGAAAAATACGGCGATGACCGCAAGAGTCGTGTGGTCAAGCATGGAGCAGAGTCGATTTCGGTTGAGGATATGATTCCTGATGAAGAGTCGATGCTCGTCTACACCAAAGGTGGTTATGTAAAGCGTACCAACCCTAGTGAATATCGCCAGCAGAACCGTGGCGGAGTCGGTGTTGTTGATTTGAATACCAAAGAAGAAGATTTTATTACGCTATTCCTTTCAGCAACAACACATAGCGACCTGCTCTTCTTTTCGGACAAAGGAAAGGCGTACCAGATTAAGATGTATGATGTTCCCGAAGGTAAGCGCGCAACCCGTGGTAAATCCATTATGAATTTCATTGCGCTCTCGGGAGAGGAAAAAGTTACTTCGATACTCTCCATGCCAAAGGCGCTCAAGGAGTCAAAACTCTCTCTCTTTATGGTAACCAAACAAGGTACGGTCAAAAAGGTATCAGCAGAGAGCTTTAAAGATGTACGCAGAAACGGCATCATTTCTATCAAGCTTGAAACTGGTGATGAGCTTCTCGCTGCGATCTTTACCGAAAAGGGTGACGACATTATTTTAACGACGGCAAAAGGACAAGCGATTCGTTTCAAGGAGTCTGATGCCCGTGAGATGGGACGTGCTGCCGGTGGAGTGCGTGGTATGAAGCTCGGCAAAGATGACTTTATTGTGGGAGCCGATGTGGTAAAGAAGGATGCCGAAAAACCCGAGCTTATGGTAATGAGCGAGAACGGCTACGGCAAGAAAACCGCAATGAAAGAATACAAAGTGCAAAAGCGCGGTGGTTCGGGTATTAAGACCGCCAAAGTAACCGCAAAGATCGGCGCGATCATTGTTGCTAAAGTGGTGACCCCCGTATACGAAGAACTTGTGGCAATCTCGAAAAAAAGCCAAGTAATCCGTATTACGATGAAAGATGTGCCATCACTAGGACGTGATACACAGGGCGTACGCATCATGAAGCTTCGTGAAGGGGACAGTATTGCGTCATTGACCTGCCTCTAGAGCAGAATGTTGAATTTGAAATATAGAGAAAAGCTCACATCAAAAGTTGTGGGCTTTTCTGCTTCCATATTTTATGCAGATAGAGTAAAATGTACTTACATATTGAAATATGAAATTCAATATTCTATTTTATGGATTTACCAAATTTTACAAACCCTATAGAAAACATCAATGAGCTTGGTGTATACGACGGCATGATTGCTGCTGATCTTGGGGCAGGGACGGGTTCTTATACAATTCCTCTTGCTGAACGAGTAGGGGAGAGTGGTCGTGTCTACGCTGTTGAGGTGCAAAAAGAATTCTTGTCCAACATTAAGGATGCAGCTATGGCACGGGGGCTTAAAAATGTTGAAGTTATTTGGGGTGATATTGAGCGTGTTAATGGCACTAAGATCAAGGATTCGAGTGTTGATGTAGCTGTCATCTCAAACGTGTTGTTTCAGGTGGAGGATAAGTCGGGGCTCCTCCTTGAGGCAAAGCGCATTCTGAAGTCAGGAGGCAAGCTCCTCCTTGTAGACTGGAAGGATTCATTCAACGGACTTGGTCCCGTAAAGGATGCGATTGTGACTGCTCCTGTGGCGCGCGCTCTTTGTGAACGGGAGGGGATGGTGTTTAAAAAGGAGATTCCTGCGGGAGAGCATCACTATGGTCTCGTGATGTTAAAATCATAATCATATGAAAAACCTTAATATTTTTCAAATCGTTGTACTGGGTATTTTTGCAGTCTTGATTGTTGTAGGCATGCTTGCATTTTCAGGTAAACTACCCCTCCCCGAGGGTGCAAAAGACGTGAACTACGGCAGCGTAACAGTGTGGGGGACTCTTCCTTCGGTCGTGATGGAATCTGTTATCGCCGAAGGGCTTAAAGGGGAAAAAAATATTACTATTAAATACGTCCAAAAGAACAAAGCAACATTTGCCGAAGACTTTCTCGAGGCGCTTGCTGCAGGTCGCGGACCAGATCTTTTCTTGATTGCACAAGACGAGATATTGCGCAATTTGAATAAAATAGCCCTCATCCCATATGCCGTTGTGACCGAGCGTGATTTTAAAAATACTTTTATCGAAGAGGGAGAAATGTTCTTTCGTCCCGAAGGAATCGTTGCATTACCCCTTACCATTGATCCAATCGTAATGTATTGGAATCGTGATATCTTAACAAATGCCGGTATTGTGACCGCACCTACTAAATGGAGTGAGTTTTACGAAATGATACCTCGAGTTGTTGTGCGTGACCAAAATGGAAATATTAGTCGCAGCTTCACCTCACTGGGAGAATATCGAAACGTATCACACGCAAAAGAAATTCTTTCCATTCTTATAATGCAAGCAGGAAACCCTATTGTAACCAATCGAAATGGAATTTTGTCGGCGAACCTAAAGGACGGGATTGATTCAGCGGGTGTCCTTAGTCCTGCGACACAGGCGGTAAATTTTTATACTCAATTTTCAGTCTCGGACAAGGATTCGTATTCTTGGAACAGGTCACTTCCATATTCTCGCGCGGCTTTTGAGGCAGGCGATCTTGCCATTTATTTTGGTTATGCAAGTGAGTATCAAGCAATCAAACAAAAGAATCCGCACCTCAATTTTGATGTTGCGGTAGTACCCCAGGCTGATAAAGTGAACGTTAAGACAACCTTTGGCCGTATTCAGGGGTTTGCTATGGTAAAGACATCTACCAACCTACAGGGGGCGATGCGTGCGTCGCTGCTACTTTCTGGTGGCGGTATGATCGAGGCGGTGGCGAAAGCCTCGGAGTTGCCTCCCGTCCGGCGTGATCTTTTGGCAAATAGGCCCGCTAGCGCCGTACAATCTATTTTTTATGATTCTGCACTCATCTCGCGTGCATGGCATGATCCGTCGCCGGTAGAAACCGACGAGCTTTTAGGGGGAATGATAGAAGACATTGGTTCAGGTCGGCTCAAGGTGAGCCAAGCCCTCTCTGTTACACAGAGCAGTATCAATAAGTTGCTTCAGCAATATCAATAATCTATGAAATTCATGAATACAAAAAAGGTTTACGGAGCGGTTTTGGCGGGAACAGCCCTCGTTCTTCCTGTGGTCGGATTTGCACAAATAGGTATTCCATGTGACGGAGCTGACTGTGGATTCGACGATTTGATTACTCTTGCGAATAACCTCATTCAGTTTCTTGTATTCACCGTTGCAGTTCCTCTCGCGGCCATTGGTTTTATGATGGTAGGAGCAAGACTAGTGCTTAAACAGAATAAAGAGGGAGCATGGAGTGAGGCAAAACAAAGTTTTGGTCTTATTGCAATGGGGTTCGGTATTATTCTTGCGGCATTCCTTTTAGTTAAAATGGTTCTTTTTGCATTTTTGAATACCGACGCAGGGTTCACTAGCTTCTTGCTTCAATAAAGGTTGCAGATGAAACAAAGAAGGGTGTATAATATAGCTATGAAAAATTTTTTTAGATCATTTATAATATTATCGTTGTTACTACTCAGTAGCGCTACTACTTTTGCCGCGGATGCTACAGGGGGCGGGACTCCGGCTCCTTTAGTCAGCGCTCAAGTAGAAAACCCCATTAAGTATGACAATTTTGCTGATTTTGTAGCGGCCGTACTCCAAACCGCAGTTGAGATTTTGATGCCGTTTGTTGTCCTTGCTTTTATCTGGTCAGGCTTTCTTTTTGTGCGAGCACAGGGTAAGCCTGCAGAGCTTGAAACTGCTAAGTCAGCAATTTTCTGGAGTGTTATCGGTGCCTTCATATTAATGGGTGCCTGGGGTTTTTCGCAAATTATCGCCACAACCGTAACAACACTAACTCAGTAAACTAATTATGGACTTTAAAGATTTTGTAACCTTCCTTGTTCTTGATTTTATAGAGCCAGTAATATGGCTTATTATGTCACTCGCGGTCGTTTATTTCCTTTGGAGTATCGCGCAGGTCATAATCAATAGCGACAATATGGACCAGCGTGAAGAGCTCAAGAAAAGAGCAGTCTGGGGAATCGTCGCACTTTTTGTCATGACGTCTGTATGGGGGTTAGTAAACATTCTTGTTAACACTTTTCAACCAGACACACAATTAAACCAGCTCCCACTCCTTCCTACGGGAGGAAATGACTAAATGGGCATGGCGGTAAAGAAACCCTTGTTTGAGTCTAAAAAGGCTTCAGGGGCTGTCCGCGTGGATTTATCCCCAGAGGGCATTAAGGGCCTTGTAGTTTGTTTACAAGTTTCGTATAATTATGTTTGTAGGACTGAGTCGGTCAGTATACATCATTAATAGTACAAGCATTATCATTATGAAAAAAGTTATTGCATTCGGTCTCGCGTTCATGCCGTTTTTAGCATCTGCGCAACTTAGCGGTGGCGTCCAGGATTTGAGTAGTGCGTTCTCGTTTACGAACAGTCTTTTGTCGAGTATCACCGTACTTCTCTTTGCTGCAGCATTCGTATTTTTCCTTTACGGAGTGTTTCAGTTTGTGCGTTCAGCAGGAGATGAGGAAGCGCGCAAGTCAGGTCGCGACCACATTATCTACGGTGTTATCGGTCTCGCTGTTATGGCATCGGTATACGGTCTCGTAAACTTCCTTACAGGTTCAGCGGCACTTACGCAAACATCAGTTACGATTCCATCACTTCCAACAATTCCAAACTAGCAATTTTCTTTCGTGAGTATTATTGAAAAATTTAGCGATCTTATCCTTAACCCCATAATCACCCTCCTTTTTGCGGTGGCTGTCGGATACTTTCTTTTTGGGCTCCTTCGTTTTATTCAAAACCAGGATGATGTGAGTGCTCAAGAAGATGGAAAACGGCATATGGTCTGGGGTGTTATCGGAATATTTCTGATGATCGCAGTCTACGGAATCTTGAACCTTATTGGAACAACCGTAGGGAATATCACACAATAGAAAGTTTACGGAAAGTAAAAAACATCTGCACAAATCCGCAGGTGTTTTTTTATTGAGCCCAATATCAAAGAAAAAGCCCTCGAATTACTTCGAGGGCTTTGAGTTGAATTGCAAATTTAACGAGACCAGGTTATGTTTACGGTAACCGTTGTCGGAGCGTCATTCGATGAAGAAACCCACAAAATGAAAGCACGTAAATCGTGCGGAAGATTAAAGCTTCCGTCACCTGCAGGTACCGTAAATACTTCTCGTACTCGGTATTCATCTCTGTGGACGCCAGGGACGGAGTGTTCCACCCAGCACTTTTCCCCGTTGAATATACCGTCTGAGCATACCTGAGGCTCTTCTTGAGTGAGACTGTGTTCAACAGCAACTAGGCATCCTTGAGGGCATTGTATATCGAAGTTTTCAATAAGAGATGCTTCCGGAGGAAACGATACTCTCTCAAAAACTCCTGGCCTAACAGTTATGCTTTGCGGTGTTGTATTTTCGATCGATTTTAATGCTTCGTGTTTGACTGTTGTGTCGTCTGAGTCAGATGGCTGTATGTACTGCGTGCTGCCCAACCCGTATCCTTTTTGTGGATTAAACGGTGACCCTGTGAGCGCAATAGCTACCGCAATAATCATGGCAAATACCATAATCTTTTGATAGAACGGCGCTTTCTTTTTTTCCTGCATAAATGCAGAAGCAAAGATAAGGTAAGTTATCACCAAAGCAGCAAACGTTTTTCCGTCCCGAGTAAAGAAGCTCCACCAGCCAAGTGATTCGTTGGTGAGCCACATTACTAACAGCAGCGCAATAAAGAGCAGGACGGGTAGGATATAACCAGAAAGACCATCGCTTGCACCACTTATTTCTGGTAATGCAAATTTTGGTAGTCCCCAACCCCATCGCCCTGTTTTTTTGAGTCTGCCGAAGTACAGAAGTATTCCCACAAGTACAACAATGGTTACGGTAATCCAGGTAAGTATCTCAAGCATCATGAAGCTCCTTTTTTGTCAGCGGGGATAGTGAGCATTGCCGAGAGATTAAGATCTCTTCCGACGAGCGTCACATTTGCTCCAGCATGTTCAATAGCGTGATAGCCCTTAAGAACAAGTGCTTTCTCGCTCATTTTTTCAGCCGCAGCATTAACAATATTAATTGCTTCTGCTTCACCACGGGCTTCTTCTATTGCTGCCAATGCTTTTTGTTTTGCTACCTCTCTTTGAATGATGACACTGCGCAAGCCCTCATCGGCAGGGTCTATTTCAACTACCTGAACAATGCTAACTGATACACCAAATTCTGATGTCAGTTGGGTTCTTGCAGATTCCATAATTCTTCGCAGGGCCCTCTCCAATCTTGGTCCCGCGTGCGCCGCATAGTCTGCCATTTCGTGGTCACCTTCTGGTGCAACAAAGTCATTTATGGACAGGCTCGAGAATTCATCCCGAGACCAACCAGAGATTCTCTCCATTGCAGCATCAAGCCAGCGTTTTACGCGAAAGAGTGCTTTTGCAGGATTGGTGATCTGCAGCGTTACAAGAAGTTTTATCGTGTAGGGAATTCCGCCCTCAAGCTCAATTTTGTCTAAGATAATGCCGTAGACATATTTTTGCACCAAGATCCATTCGATTTCTTCGGGTGCGCGCTTTTCAAAACGATCATCCATCCATTCGAATTTATATCGGTGCAAGCTGAAGAAAGGGGGAATGCCTACCCAAGAAACTCCACGGATAGGGAAGACGAAAGAAGCAAGCACAGAAATTATTCCGGGACTTTCATCTTGCACAATGTTGTATCTTTCAAGATCGTCAGAGGCCCCGTTTGTTATAGTTTCAGCAAAACGATATCCCGTGTAACGAAGTACCATTTTATGAAATTTCTTGTTGCGCATAATGGCAACAGCTTCACCTTCCTTTGGGGTAACCCAAAAAATACCAAGGCTGGAACAAAGGTAAATTACCAACTGGGCAAGGTACCATATAACAACTATCAAAACTACAGAAAGAATTCCGTCCATGTTGCTCTCCTTTAAGTCAATTTACATCTATCAAAGATCTGACAATTTCCTATAAAAATGATAGCACTTTTTAGCGAAAAAGTCAAGCACCTGTCTCAAATCCTGCTTTGAGCCCTCGCTGTCCTTAATGGCAAAAAAGGGGTATAAAAAACAACCCAGCTATACAAGTTGGGTTGTTAAAGAATAGATTTTACTGAAGACTATTTGTGGGCCTCAAGTAATTTTATCTTCATTTCAGTGATTCTCGGCCGGCCTTTTTCTAAGAGGAAAGTTACTGAGTGGAATTCCTCATACGAGGGATTCATTTTTTCGAGTAACGTAAGACATCTTTCTTCGTCGCCAGAACCTTTTTCTGTGACTCCAATGGCTTCTGAAATTTGGCGCATTTCCTCACGTCTGCACCGCCCCTCTTCTTTGAGTGCTTTAGCTTTTGCTTGTTCGCGCCCTTTCTTGTTTCCGATTTTAATCGAGATAAAAATCGAAATGAAACAGATTAGGACGCCTATACACATAAACCAAAACATGAGGGTGTTGAGTGGTGCTCTCTGTAATCCTTCAAATATAAACATGTCGTCACCTCTTTGTGTGTAAAGAAAAAATATTCACATTAGCCATTAAATGAGACGCTCATCGAGCGTGTTTAATAGGCTGTACCTATTAAAAAGTATGCACTAAATTGCAATAATGTCAAGTGTCTGACTCTTTTGCAGGACTCACAAACAGCAATATACCGAGGTATTACCTCGGTATATTGCTGTTTGTCCTGTGGTGAGCGTGGACGAATTAGCAAATTCGCGTCCTGGACGCTAGACTCGAACCCTCAAGGATCACTCCATGAGCTTCTCAATTAGCAAATTGACCTACTGGGTAAATCAGCTGATTTGTGGCTTGGCCATAAACGACGCACACCTTTCTGAACTGAGTGGGCGCGGGGAGACTCGAACTCCCAACCCTTACGGGATACGCTTCTGAGACGTACGCGTATACCAATTCCGCCACACGCCCACTCAGTTCAGAAAAAAGCCCAATTCCTGAGTCAGCAGACTCACGTCCTGGACGACACGCTCGCGTAGCGTTTTATTCTAGCATATTTATTGTTCATTGTGCCGAGGGGGAGACTTGGTCACGAGTTACTAAGTGTCCTCGGATGATTACATCCTGCGAGCACTAAGTACTCTCGACCCCACCTCGTCTCCCTCGCAAAAGCCTCGGGATGACTGCGGCCGTTCAAGTCCTCGCGCACGCCAATCAGTTGGCGTGCTTCCTCGGCACACTCACTGTGTTCATTGTGCCGAGGAGAGGACTTGAACCTCCATGGGTTACCCCGTCTGCTCCTAAGGCAGGTGCGTCTACCAATTTCGCCACCTCGGCATGTGAGCTTAAGACTACCATTTAGTATATGGACGAGCAAGCTCGACTAATCTTGTGTGGTCACAGGTTACTAAGTCTGCTCGGGTGAGTGCACCCTGTGGGACGCAGTCGGAACCGAGCTACTCTTAGAACAATAGCAAAAATATGTGTTTAAATCAAAAAATGATATAATTTTCCCACAACTGAATATGTGCCTAAACTTGTAAGAAATTACAGGCATGGCAAAGAAAGTCCCGGAAAGACAGCAAAGAACCCATCATGTGGGGTTGTCTTTCCGGGCCATACAGGGAAACTTGTATGAACGGCTTCGGCCGTTGACCATGTGGTGGGCTTTTTGCTGCTCACCATATTAACTAACATATAATATGGAAAAAATTTTAATACTTGGAATTGTTCTCGCTGCTCTTGGCTTTATTGCTCAATTTTTAAATGCGAAAGGAGGCGGGGCGGTAGCTAAAAAAGAGGAGTGGCTTCCGTATTCTAAAAAAACGTGGTTACTTACGCGTGCGGAGAGAGAGTTTTTTAGCGTTCTTGAGCGGGCGGTTGCGGGTCAGTATTATATTTTTCCACAGCTTGCCCTTGATAAAATCGTAATGCTCGAAGGAAAGGGTTCCCTAAAGGGTGGGTACAGAAATAAGATTGATCAAAAGTCAGTAGACTTTGCGCTTTTTGATAAACAAAGTATCTCACCAGTTCTCATTATTGAGCTTGATGACTACACACACCAAAGACCAGAGAGACAGATTCGTGATGGGTTTGTGGATAGGGTTTTAGATCATTGCAATATTCCAATTCTTCACATTACTTCAGTTCCAAAAGAAGAAGAATTACGGACCCAAATTGGGGCAAAAATCAGCTTGTAAGGACTGAGAATTTTTGTTGTTTTTGTGCTAGAGTGTAAACGATGACCTCGAATAAAAACACCGCCGAAGAACGGAACCGCATAGAATTTAGCTGTATTTGTTTTGATATTAAAAATGAGTGCTCTTTTGGGGATGATATTGGACGCTTCTTCGATACCTTGAAGAGTAATGTGAAGCTTTTCCCCAAGGTATTAACTACTCAAAATGCAGGCCAAAATACTGATATTATGGTGGCCTCTTCTAGTGATAATTCTATTTCTGTAACGATCCGTAGGTTAACAAATAATTCCGGGAATTTGGATTATCGAGTCGGTTTTTATATCGTAACTAAATTTAAGCTTCCGCAAGAAAAATTTTCGATAATTGATGAATTTAGGCAAGATCTAGTTAAATATCTTGTCGATTTAAAGTTTGGAAAAATCTTTGTTTTAAGGGATGAGCTTTCCTCTATTTTACTAGAGAGTATATATCCAGATTTAAATAAAGTAGAAAATTACTTGAGGTCATACATTATTAAAAATTTTACGATAACTGAAGGAGTTGGATATACAACAAACCAGCTCTTTGATGGCGAGCAAAAAAATAAAACCAATAAAAGAAAAGGTAATGAAGATATTTTTGCACCGCTTTCTCCAAAAGATCAAGAAGGGCTTGTTGATTCAAAAATGTACTTGATTGATTTTGATGACCTTGGGAATATTATATATTCAAGTGCTTTTGGTAATTTAAAAAATGAAGATATCATTTCAAGAATAATCAGAGCAACAAGTCTTGAAGAGCTCAAAAAGGGCGTGCGTGGGCACGTAGATATTTACTTTAAAAAATTTCAAGAACTTAATTTTTCTGAAAAATGGGATTATTTAAGGTCTATTAGACACAAAGTTGCACACAATGGCTTAACGAAAATTGAGGAGATATCCAAGGCGAAAGGGATATTAAAGGAGTTGGTTGAGTTTTTAGAAAAAGAAAATCAAGAAATTATTGAAACCCCAACTCCACAGGAGAGTTTCCAGGATATTGAGAGAACTACACATACTCTTGATATTGGCTTCAAAGAAATCAGTAAAAACGAGCTAATTAATGAGCTTAGAAAATATGAAAAATGGTCGAGATCTTTGGGTCGAGATTTTTTTGGATTAAAGAATTTTCTATATAATATCATTGCAAGTAAAGGGTATCGTATCGGGAGTGCTTGGGATATTCTAGAAGAACTAGAGCGAGGCGGTTATTTAAAAATAGATGAATGGGTCGACCCTACTAGGCGGTTCCCAACACAAAAAGAGATAATCTTTCTCAAAGATCTCCCTGTTCACAGTTCGTAGCCTGCTTCTTGAGTAGGTTGTTTTGAGGATGGTTTTTTAAAAGAACTATTGACACTAAAATTAAATAGGTAGATACTGTCCATAGGCGAATCGATCTCTGATACAGAAGCACAAATATAGGGAACAATACATATCTCCACCTATATCATTTTTACTATACATACAACCAACAGATCAGGGCAAGTTTCATAAAAATGGGGATCAAATAACAAACATTAAGGGCGGTGCTAAAGAAAGAAACTCTATTTCAATAGGGCTTTTTTTGTTTGTGTCATAGTTTCTTTTTGTCTCTGCTCGCAAAGCAGGCGGATTTTCGCGCATCTTGCTCGCGCAATGCCTTTCAAGTACAGCAAAGAACTAATAGATGAAACGATCCTTTGTTTCAAAGATGAGGACGGTTTGGATATTTCAGAAGAAACAGCCGAGGAGTACCTAGACGGACTTTCGGGACTTTTTCTTGCTTTTGCAGGGCGAAGTCCGCGCTCGCACCTTACGGGCGACGCGGGCTCGCCTACTGACTTGATAACCCCTCACAGTTGTAAAGATTAATAATCCTCATGTATGTAATTTATAAAAAATATGGCCCAATCATCGAAATCACAGAAATCGAAAAAGAGCCGAGTAAGAAAGTACGTCTACACAGTTCCAGAAAAAGGGGTGCTGTATACGGCGCTCGGCGACCCGATAATATTAGACGGACGAAACAAATATGTGTGCGGCGCGTGTTTTCTGCTATTGAAGAATATGGATGCCCGCTCATGGTTACTCTCACCTTTGCTGGGGATGCGTCGGACGCCTCCTATGCAAACGATTCTCTCCGCACGTTCCAGGTGCGACTGCGAGCTAAGTATCCTGACGCCCACTCTCTCTTTGTTCCCGAGCTCTCTCCGCGAGGGCGAATCCACTTCCATGGTCTGCTTTTTAATGTGCCGTTGTGTCTCGGAGATACGCGCCAAGGTGGACGGGTTGTTTCGCACGGTGAAGAAAGAGAGTCAAGAACACTCGCTGGACTTTGGGGAGAGGGTTACGTGGACGCGCTCAAAACTGACGGCTCTGGAAAGCTGGCGCACTATATCAGCAAGTACATAACCAAGGAAGCTGGGCAGACCATGTTCAATGCAATGAGGATTTTAAGGATTTCTCATGGCTTCCCGAAAGAGTTTGTTGTTCGGGGAAAATTTGCAGAAGAGCTCGCGCGGAGGTATGCTACGCAAAACCCCATTACGGAATGGACGAGAAACAATATCTTTCTCGGTGAAATTACCAAAAAAGTATACGATAAAAACAGACCATGAAATATATCATTTACTGCCGAAAATCCACCGACACCGACGACAAGCAGGTGCAGTCCCTCGATTCCCAAGAAACAGAGCTCTCAAGGCTTGCGGAGGCTCACGGGCTTGAGGTTGTTCAGATATTACGTGAAAGTATGTCAGCAAAGTCCGAGGGGCGTCCTGTGTTCAAAAAAGCCCTTGAAATGATTACTAAAGGGAAAGCTGATGGAATTATGTGCTGGAAGCTCGACCGCCTTGCGCGCAACATGATTGACGGTGGCAAGGTTATGGATATGCTCGGGAAAGGTGTCATCAAAGAAATACGGACATTTGAGGCAACTCATCTACCTACCGACAATGTGCTCATGCTTGCCGTGCATTTTGGTATGGCTGATCAATTTGTTCGTGATTTACGCTCGAACGTAAAACGTGGCAACCGTGCAAAACTTGAACACGGGGGCTGGCCTAGTCGCGCCCCTCTCGGGTATTTAAACGATAAAGCAACAAAGACCGTACAGATTTGTCCTGTACAAGCGAAATATGTCGTGCGTGCATTTGAGCTCTACTCTACAGGAAGTTACGGACTCGCTGAAATTGCGGAGATATTGTATGACGAGGGACTCCGTACAAAATCAGGAAAGAAAATATACCGCAATCAAATCCAAAGGCTTCTTGACTCGCCTTTCTCTGTGGGGCTCATGCCATCTAACGGGAAGTATTATGAGGGCAACCATACGCCACTCATCTCTAAGGCTCTTTACGATAAGGTGCAGAATGTCATGCACAGCAAATCGCGCCCTCGCACTCAAAAGCATTTCTTTCCGCTTCGCGGGTTTCTCTCTTGCGAAACTTGCGGGTGCACTCTGACTGCGTCTCTTAAAAAAGGTCACCAGTATTACTACTGCACGAATGGCAAAGGTGGGTGCGAGGAACACAAAAGCTACCTTCGCGAACAAGCTCTTTATGGAATAATTGGGGAGATCCTTGGCAATCTGAAACTTTCAGATCGTAAAATCGAACTTATGTACAAGGCGGCTCAAGAAAGGGTAGGTGCAGATACTTATGCAGAGCAGGCACTAGCCACGCTTAAAAACCACCTAGGAACGCTCCAGGCAAGAGAATCTAGGCTTCTCGACGCATTCCTTGCTGAGCAGATTACGAAAGAGCTCTATGACGAAAAATCACGAGAGATTTTTAACGACAAAGTTTCAACGAAAAAACAGCTCAATGAACTTGAACTAAAACAACCTAAATTTACTTTGGAACCCGTCAAAAAGATTTTTGAGCAAGCAAGCGCAAGTCAAAAAGAGTTTTTAGAGGGAGATGATGCAAAGAAACGAAAAGTAGTAGAAGAACTACTTTGGAACCTTTCCCTTAAAAACAAAAAAGTGGCTTCAATTAAGTACAAATCGCCATTTCACATACTAGCGAAAGTACCTAAAAATGCAGACTTTTCATTATGGTGCCCCCAGTAGGATTCGAACCTACGACCGTCTCGTTAAGAGCGAGCTGCTCTACCAACTGAGCTATAGAGGCATTTGGTATCAACTACACCACCTTGCTTTTTTGGGCCTGCCAAAACAGCGATAGAGGCATTCAAGAAATAGTATACACGAAAATAGAAAATCTCAAAATGTGCCCGGGGTGGGACTCGCTCCTCCTTCCAGTCGAAGCCATCCATTTTGTAGTGACTCGAGAGTACTCTCATCACCAAAATGTGGGGCCTCCGGTTCGAGTCCCACCCCAGACACCTCGCTTTGCTCGTTGTGCCCGGGGTGGGACTCGAACCCACAAGCCTTGCGGCGGGAGATTTTAAGTCTCCTGTGTATACCATTCCACCACCCGGGCGGGTGAAGATATTCTCTTGAGGCGTGGGCGAGAATCGAACTCGCGTATAGAGGTTTTGCAAACGACCGCCTTACCACTTGGCTACCACGCCTTTGAATCACCAGATTCACGGCCTGGCCGCAGAATCTGGGATGTAAATCTGTTTCTATCGCACAAACCCCATTCTAACCTTCCTTACTGAGGTCGTCAATTTTTTGGCGATTACGCTCGCCCTCGTCGAGCTTGATCTCAAAGACGGGAAGAGTGCGCATTTTGCCGTTTTTTGCAATATACTCACGAAGTTCAGTGCGCTTTCTTTTTGCAAAGTCGACCGCGCGCTCTTCTTCACTGGTAGGGATCGTCGTGATATAGATAGTCGCACGCTTGAAGTCTGGTGATATAGTAGCGTCAGTCACCGTGATGAGCGAACGGGTACCCGCTTCGCGTTGAAAAAATTGCGCTGCAATCTCGCGCAAAAACTCACGCATTTTTTCTTGTCGTGGTGTTGCCATACTTTTTATTTTTCGTTCATTACAAAGGCTTCAAGAATGTCGCCGGGAGCGATTTCTATCTTTGCTTCAACCATGAGCCCACATTCGTTACCTTCCTCAACTTTCTTGGTAGCAAGCTTTTGCGCCTGGAGCTCGATGACCTTACCGCGACCAATCTCTGCATCACGGCGCATTATTTTAACCTGAGCGCCAAGTTCAAGGGTGCCGGTGGTGACCTTTCCACCAATAACCTGCTTGTGCTTCATAGCGCTAAAGGTTTTAAGAACCTTTAGGGTGCCGACAATCTCCTCGCCGAGAACTTTAGGAGTGCGTGAGTCAAGCTCTTTGGTAACCCAATCGGTGAGCTCGTAGATGATATCAAAAGTTTTTATGGTGACACCGAAACGCTCAGCAATATCTACGGCGCTACGCTCAACCTTGGTGTGGAAACCAAGAATGATGGCATTTTCTGATCCTGATGCAAGTTTAGCGTCATTTTCTCCGATTGCCCCGACCCCCTTGGCGATGACTTTGATAGCAATACGCTCACGCTCGATTTTACCGAGTTCTTTTTCAATCGCTTCAAGAGTACCGGCAACATCAGTTTTAATGATGACGGGAATAATCAGAGCGTTATTATCAAGAGGAATTGTGCGTACGGCGTCAGGAACCCCCTTTTTGGTGCGTGAATCTGAATCAGCAGATTCACGTCCTGGACGCAGAAGAGCTGCTTGAGCTGCCTCAGCCTCTTTTTTTGTTGCATATGCGCGGAACGATGCACCAACAGAAGGAAGGGAGTCAAACCCGGTAATCTGAATAGGGGAGGAGAATGTTGCATCAGAAACCTGTTTTCCCAGAAAGTTTTCGATTACGCGCACCGGTGCCATGCTTTCTTCGGCAACAATAAAAGTTCCTTTTTTGAGGGTACCATTCGTGATGATGAGAGTTGCTGAGATGCCGCGAGAGGGAACAACATGCGACTCTACCACAACACCTCGTGCAAGTACGGTTGTGTCACCCGTAAGGTTCTCCATTTCAGAAACAAGGAGGAGCATATCAAGGAGGTCAGGGATGCCTGTACCGACTTTTGCAGAAATAGGTACAAACGGCACATCACCACCAAAACCCTCGAGGTAAATCTCGTTTTCAGCGAGGTTTTGCTTTGTGCGTTCGATGTTAGCGTTGGGTTTGTCTATCTTGTTGATGGCGACGATATAGGGAATACCTGCCTCCTTAATCGCCTTGAGGGCCTCTTTTGTTTGCTCCTTTACGCCGTCTTCTGCAGAAACAACAAGGATGGCAATATCCGCAACTCCTGCGCCGCGTGAACGCATCTTTGAAAATGCCTGATGGCCTGGTGTATCGAGAAAGGTAATGCGGTCTGCAACACCAGCCTTTGACGGATGGCTAACTTCATATGCCGAAAGGTGTTGGGTAATACCGCCAGCCTCTCCTTCAACGATGTTCGTTTTTCGGATGTAATCAAGCAGACTCGACTTTCCATGGTCGATGTGGCCCATGATTACTACGATGGGAGGGCGGGGGGCAAAATTTTGTGGGGATAGTTTGGTCATAAATAAAAAAGAAACGAATGGCGTAGGACTCTTATGATCTTTTTGCGCGAGCAACTACATCACGCTCCTCGGCAGTCATCTCGTGTTCTGAGGTGAAGCGCTTGATGGGTTTTGCAAAGACACTCATACGGTCGCGTGCATAGAGACCTGAAACAAGAGCACCATCTCCGTCCTCAGAGAGGAGAGCAATGGCGAAGCTTTGATTACCACCTTCTCCTGTGCCTTTGAATGCATTAAAGCGAATGGTCTCAACCCCTTGGATGCTGCGGCGCAGACGTGTCTCGGCCGTTTTTAGGTAGGCAGTTGTGTCGTCGCGAAATTTTTCAAGTGCACGAATATCCGTACCAAGCGCACCAATGAGCCCTTCAAGGCTCTGCGCGTTTTTGCCCGCAAGAAGTTTTTTCAAGCGGCGCTCAACAATAAAGAGCCAAATACTCAAGGCAAGAACGATAGCCGAGAGTAGTGCGATAATAATCATGGGGGAGAGCGATGCCATAATGTTCAAAACTATACCTTATTTTTCGATTTTTTGCAAAAAGGCTGCTCGCGAGCTATCATTACTTGATGAAAAGAATCTATTTAGATAACGCTGCGGCAACACCGGTTGACGGGGTGGTGATGAAGGTGGTGAGTGCTACGACAAGGAAATTCCCCGGGAATCCGAGTGCGCTGCATAAAGAGGGGGTGCTGGCGCGGGTGGCACTTGAGGCGGCACGTGCACAGGTCGCGGAGGTTTTGTCTGCACACGCGGACGAGATTGTGTTTACGAGTGGAGCGACCGAGGCGAACAATATGGCGATTCAGGGGGTGGTGAGCGCGGCGCGTGCGAAAGGGGTAGTACATCCACATATTATTGTTTCAGCAATAGAGCACCCATCAGTTCTTGAGGTTTCTCGCGTTCTTGAAAAAGAAGGGGTACGCGTTGATTATCTCTCTGTTAATTCTCATGGGGTCGCTGACCTAAAAGAACTCCGCAAGCTTATTACTCCTGAGACCGTGCTCGTGTCGGTGATGTATGCAAATAACGAAGTTGGTACGATCGAACCTATTCGCGATATTGCAAAAGAAATTCGCCATGCGCGGAAAGTGAACGAATCATTGTATCCATATTTTCACACCGATGCCGCACAGGCGGCAAACTATCTTGATCTCAACGTGCTCTCGCTTGGCGTTGACCTTATGACACTGTCATCAGGTAAGACGTATGGCCCACGTGGTATCAGCGCTCTCTTTGTAAGACGCGGAGTGAATGTCTCACCACTTATGTATGGTGGCGAGCATGAACAAGGTCGTCGTGCGGGGACCGAGGCCGTTGCGCTTGCTTCAGGATTTGCGGAGGCGCTCCATGTTGCACAAAAAATGAAAGTTAAGGAATTCACCCGCGTGCAAAAAATCCGTGATGCATTTGCAAAAGCGATACTGAAAAAGATTCCCGGAAGCACGATAAATGGTGACCCTGAACATGCACTCCCCAACATCCTCAACATTTCGATTCCCGACGTCGATAGTGAGGCGCTTGTGATTTATCTCGATGCCGCAGGAGTTGCGGTCTCAGGTAAAAGCGCTTGCACGAGCGCGAGCGGAGAATCTTCACATGTTCTCACGGCGCTCTATGGTGCACAAAAAGGTGAGAAGGCCTCTGTGCGATTTTCTCTCGGTCGCGATACAAAAAAACAAGATCTCGACTATGTGATAAAAGTACTACCCGGCATTCTTGAAAAAATATCGGTAATGTAATTTTATGGTTTACGCGCACGAGTGCGCTGTGGTAGAATGCCTATAAGTTCTGGATTATTAGTTCTAACTATCAACCACTATTTATGTACGAAGCAAAGAATTTTGAAGGGTTGTTGGGGACGGTGGGTTTTTCTGACGCTCTCTTGCGCAATCATTTTACGCTTTATGAAGGATATGTTTCGAATACCAATAAGGTCGCTGACTTATTAAAAACAACTGAAATTGGCACGCCGCAATGGAGTGAACTCAAGCGTCGCTTTGGTTGGGAGTGGGACGGTATGCGCCTACACGAGCTCTATTTTGGCAATATGATCAAAGGGGGAAGTGTGCTCGATAAAAAGGGTGTCCTCGCAAAAAAGATAGAAGAAGATTTTGGCTCACTTGAAGCATGGGAAAAGGACTTCAGGGGTACTGGTGCAATGCGTGGTATTGGCTGGACTATGCTCGTACGTGATACGGAGACAGGACGCCTCTTTAACGTGTGGGTAGGGGAGCATGATGGGGGACATCTTGCTGGTGCAGGTATCCTTCTAGTGATGGATGTGTTTGAACATGCGTTTGCTCTCGACTATGGTATCAAGCGCGCAGATTACATCACGGCGTTTTGGAATGCTGTCGATTGGAGTACGGTAGACGCGCGATTTGCAGGGAAGTAGGAGACGCGGTAGTATAGAATAGAATATGGAACATCTTACAAAATCACAGATCGTCCTCCTCACACTCTTCGTGAGCTTCGTTTCCTCTATGGCGACGGGTATTGTGGTGGTAACCCTCATGCAGCAAGCTCCTGGACCAGTACTACAAAGTATTACCAATGTGGTTGAGCGTACCATAGAAAAGGTAACGCCTACGATCATCGAAAAACCAGGTAAGCAGGTTATTATAAAAGATGAAGACCTTATGGTTGCAGCAATCGAGCGCAATACAAAAAGCGTTGTTGCTTTGAGGGTTGCTGGCGAGGATGGCGAGATGCGTTCGGCGGGGATTGGAACTATTCTTTCAAAAGACGGATTTGTCGTGACCGACAAAGGAAACTTTGGAGGTGGCGTACTTATGGCGACGGTTGACGGCGTCTCGTACGCTCTTGAAGTTGTTTCAAACGAAAAATCAGGAACATTAGGTTTGGGTAAACTTACTCCCGTAAAGCCCTTGGCGACATCAACTCCACCAGCGACTTTTATTCCCGTTATACTCGGGGATGCATCTACTCTTAAAGTGGGGCAAACAGCAATCGTTCTTGGTGGTTGGGATGGTAAAACTATTGTGACAGGGCTTATTTCAAATCTTGATACCCGTATCGTAACTGACAAAGAGACTAAAGTAGAAACAAAGTTCCTTGATGGGTTCGGACTCTCTCAGCGTCTCGCAGGTACTTCAAATGGTGCACCAATTATTACTCTCGGGGGTGTTGTCATGGGTTTTGTAAGTATCGACGAGTCTATTGGCACACAGATAGGTATCCCTGCTGCCGAAGCGCAGGCGCTCCTTGTGCCACAAACCCCCGCGTCTCCCGAAGTAAAAAAGGCACGGTAAAACCCCCGTATGCCAAAATTGACAGGGCGTTACCTCTATGGTACTACATAGATATAATTTAAAAACATATGCCGCCATTTAATGATTTCACTACCAAAGCACGCGATGTGATACGTCGAGCTCATGAGCTTGCTGTTGAGCGCGGGCAAAATCACGTAAATCCGACACATCTTCTTACGGCACTTGTTCTTGATGAGGAAAGTGTAGTTGTTTCAATCCTCGACCGACTCGAGGTGGATTCGATGGCACTCGCCGAGGCGATTCTTGACCAGATTGAGCCTTCGAGTGCGCAGAACAATGTCGTTTCTCCTTCATATCAGCTTTATCTTACTCCAGAACTTGGGCAGATTCTTGGCGAAGTAGCCCCTCGTATTGCGCAAGAAATGAAAGATAAACAGATTTCCTGCGAGCATCTTTTTCTTGCATTGTTTGATGTGCCAGGGTCAGCGCGAGAATTTTTGATGCGCTACAATATTGATCGCGATGGAGTTATGGGCATCCTTGAGGAATTTCGTGCACAGAATATTACGGACAGTACGCCATCAAAAAAACTTAAATCAATTTACAAATACACGCGTAATCTCACGGCGCTAGCAAGTCAAGACAAACTTGATCCCGTCATTGGGCGAGACAACGAGATTGGTCGCATTATTCAAATCCTCTCTCGTCGCACCAAGAACAACCCAATTCTCATCGGTGAGGCCGGTGTGGGAAAGACTGCCGTAGTGGAAGGCCTTGCTATTCGTATGGCAAAAGGTGATGTTCCTGAGTCTCTTAAGGACAAGGAACTCGTTTCTCTCGACCTAGGCTTGCTCATTGCGGGCACGAAATATCGAGGAGAATTCGAAGATCGTCTGAAAAAGATTATGAAAGAGATCGAGCGCTCAGAAGGTAAAATTATTTTGTTTATTGATGAGATTCATACGATTGTAGGAGCCGGTGCCGCTGAAGGTTCGATGGATGCATCAAATATGTTAAAACCTGCCCTTGCGCGTGGAGAGCTTCGTGCTATCGGTGCTACGACACTCCGTGAGTATCAAAAGCATATTGAAAAAGATCCCGCTCTTACTCGTCGTTTTCAACCTGTTCATGTAAACGAGCCCGCACCAGAGGACACCATTGCAATCCTGCGTGGTCTCAAGGAAAAGTATGAACTTTTTCATGGTGTGCATATTACCGATGATGCCATTATTGCAGCGGTCAACCTCTCTAGTCGCTATATTACTGATCGTTTTTTGCCGGACAAAGCCGTAGACCTTATTGATGAGGCCGCATCCGCTCTCCGTATTTCGCTCGAAAACAAACCACCTATCCTCGAGGATGCGCATCGTCGTATTATGCGTCTTGAAATAGAAAAAGAAGCCCTTAAAAAGGAGTCATTTGCAGAAGGTGACACGGGTAAGAATGCCAAAGCACGCACGAAAAAGATCGACAAAGAGATAGGTGACCTCCGCGAGAAGACTCGTGAGATTGAGATGAAATGGAAGAATGAAAAGGAACTCGTGGTGGATATTCGCGATATCAAAAAACAAATGGAGTCCGCTCGCCTCGAAGCTGAGACTGCTGAAATAAAAGCAGACCTCGCTCTTGCTGCCGAGATTCGTTATGGCCGCATCCCATCCCTCGAAAAAGATCTCGCGACAAAAACAGCGCGCTTGAAAAAGCTTCAGTCTTCGCGTCGTATTTTAAAAGAAGAAGTAATGGAGCAGGATATTGCGGAGGTGGTTGCGCGCTGGACGGGTATCCCGGTCACCAAAATGCTTGAAGAGGAAGCGGGCAAACTTGCCCATATGGACAAGGAGCTCGAGGGGCGTGTGGTGGGGCAAAAGGATGCCATTCAAAAGGTTGCAGATGCCGTCAAACGCTCGCGTGCAGGCATTGCGGACCCAAACCGCCCTATCGGCTCATTCCTCTTCCTGGGGCCTACAGGCGTTGGTAAGACCGAGCTTTCAAAGGCGCTCGCGCAGTTTATGTTCAATGATGACAAATCACTCATTCGTGTCGACATGTCGGAGTACATGGAAAAGCATTCCGTCTCAAAAATGATTGGCTCGCCTCCTGGATATGTTGGTCATGAAGAGAGCGGCAGTTTGACGGAGACGGTACGCCATCGTCCATACTCAGTACTGCTCTTTGATGAGATCGAAAAAGCACATCCCGAAGTATTCAACATCCTTCTTCAGGTTCTCGATAATGGCCACCTCACCGACTCAAAGGGTCGTGTGGTCAACTTCAAGAACACGGTCATCATTTTGACTTCAAATATTGGGTCGGAGTATATCGACAAGATGCAGGCAATCGGCTTTGGTTCGCACGAAAGTGACAAAGCAGACTATGTTGACGCAAAAGAGCGCGTGATGGGTTCACTCAAGGACTTCTTCCGCCCAGAATTTTTGAACCGTCTTGATGAGATCATCATCTTTGATATTTTGTCACCCGAAGTTATTCAAGAGATTGTGAAGCTTCAGGTTGAGATTGTAAAAAAGCGTCTTGCAGACAAAGAAATTACGCTCAATGTTTCTGCCGAGGTACTCGAATATCTTGCAGAAAAAGGATACGATCCTCACTACGGCGCGCGCCCCCTCAAGCGCTTGATTCAGAACAAGATCCTCACCCCCGTAGCATCATTTATGATTGCACAAGGGATGCTCAAGGGCGGACGTGTAGCGGTCACGATGGACAAAGGAGAGGTTGCTATCCGCGTAGAAAAGAAGTCAAACCTCAAGCCGCGTGTCAGGGGCAAGATAGAGGCGTAGTATGAACCATACATAAAGAAAAACTCCTTTTACGAGGAGTTTTTCTTTATGTATGGTATTGAAAACAGTTTAATACTCTGTTAGTATAAAAAGTATGAACACGAAAGAGCGCGGAGATCTGGCTGTCGGACAAGCGATAAACTTCTTCATTAAAAATAAGTACGAAGTTTGTTTGCCTATTGGAGACAAAAGAGATTACGACCTTGTTGTTGAAAAGAATGGCAAATTAGAAAAAGTACAGGTGAAATATGCCGGGCTATACGGACGGAGTAAAACCTGTAAAGTTGGACTGCGTATAACTGGTGGCAATCAATCGTATTCGTACGCAAAGAAATATAAAAATGATTCCTTTGACATTTTGTTTGTTTACACTGAAAAGGGTGAAATATACGTAATTCCCTGGAATAAGCTATCCGCAAGGAATGAGTTGTCAATTGAGACAAAAAAGTATAGTATATACAAGTTCTAAAAAATGCGTCGGTGGTGGAGTGGTCAATCACAAGAGACTGTAAATCTCTCGACTTCGGTCTTCGAAGGTTCGAATCCTTCCCGACGCACAAAAACCTAGGCCCTGCTCGAAAGAGCGGGGCCTTTAGTTTTTTAGCGTCGGGAAGGATTCGAAAGGCGCAGGTCGACGACCCCGCGAGTACGCGGGGTCGTCGACGCATCGTGAACAAAAAACACCCAGATTCATTTCTGGGTGTTTTTTGTTCACGATTGACGGTGCTTGTTTCATCCGCTATTCTGGAAGGAGAGTTCTAAACTTTCAAGAAAGGGGGTTTACGATGAATGTCGTCACACGAGCTTTAAAGGACATCAGTCTTTGTCGAGGAAGAAATACGGAGGACAGGTTTTTTGAAGCAATGAGGACGTCTGCGTCGGCGGATATGCCGAGATGGTTCCTCCGTGCCAAACGTCCCTCGTTTAAAGAGGACAGATGGGAAGGAAAAGACGCCATCATAGAAACAACAGACGTGGGGAAACTTTTTCTCCAGATCAAGAGTTCTGAAGCGGGAGCAGCTCATTTTGTGAAGGGTAGACATTATCGTCGCAATAAATTTATTGGCATCATTGTCATACGGGAGCGAGATTCTTTTGAAGATATTCTTATTAAGGCAAGAAGTGTACTTTCGCAGCTTCGTCAAGATGTTCTTAAAAACCGAAAAAGTATCGAATGGTAGCAACAGGGGCTTCAAAACCCCTGTTTTCTTTTAATAAGCCCTATGGTTGCGTTTTTTGACAAGGTGTAGTAGGATAGGGAAACTATGTCACAAGACCAATTGATAAAACTCGCCTGCAAGACCTGCAAACGCGTGAATTACTGGACACGCAAGAACAAAAAACTTGTTGAGCGCAAGATCGAGCTCGATAAATTTTGTAAGTGGTGCCACAAGCATACGACACACAAAGAGGCAAAGAAGTAGCCCCTTTTGCAAAAGCCCCTCGCGGGGCTTTTGCTTTTACTCCTTATTTTGCTATACTCCGACCTGTAAGACCGAAATAGGTTGGGCCTATAGTTCAGTGGTAGAATAGCGGTCTCCAAAACCGTTGACCGAGGTTCGAATCCTCGTGGGCCCGCAGAGACAGAAAAAAACGCGAAAGCGTTTTTTTTCTTTTGTCACTGCGAGGTCCACGAGGATTCGAACGCCGGAGCGTTGTTGAGCAACCTTGCGAAACCGCGAGGCGGTGCCCAGACCGAACCGAGTGGCGACGAGGTGAGAGTTGAGGGAGAAATTCCTCGTGGGCCCGCAATTAAAGTAATAAAAAAGACACCTACTTGGCGTCTTTTTTATTACGAGATTACATGCTATTCTAAAGATAGAAAGTTTTTTACTTGGGGGTGTGCTATGAATACCATTCGTTTGTTTCGGGTAACGGTCCTACTTTTAGGCGCAGCACTCATTTCTTCGCAAGCGTTTGCGGCAAAAAGGCCAACTGACAAAGAGCGAAAGGATCGCGCGAATGTGGAATATGCCCACTGTATAGCAATTGCAGAAAAAGAGGGTGTCTCTGCGATGCTTGCGTACATCAGGAATTCTCAAAAAGGTACATCACTCAAAGGCAGTCCTGAAAAGCTCGCGCAAGAAAATTGTGCCGCCGACGGAATGGGGCTTAAGCGATACCAAGACCTCAATGAGATCGTTATCGATGAGGGCGAAAAACTTGTTTCTTTGGAGTCGTCTTTGGTGCAGATCAAAGATAACGTACCACGGGCGAGACATGTTGCATGTTCATGGGCTTGTGGTTATGCTGTCGAGCTCGCCACGCATCTTGATCAAACGCCAGGAATGAAAAAAATTGCACACTCAGATGCACAAATTCTTGTTGCGTCACTCGTTCGTTCTCGTGTGGATCAAGACTTGATTAGCAAAGCCACCAAAGTCTATCGATACTTAAGAGGAAAAGTTAAAAAGTATTCAAAAGGAAAGGTTAGTTTTGCAGATTGTTCAAGTAAGGCGGTATGCTCGACACATTTGACGGGAGCCACGATCGACATCTCCCTTTTAGGAGTAGATAAAAAAAAGAGGGAGCTCTTAGCATCTAGGCTGCTCGAGGACAGAGAAAGAGGTCGTATTCTGGTAATTCTTGAAATTGTAGGTAATCATTTTCATGTGTTTGTAATCCCGCCCGAATATGTGGTGTCCACTAAAACCCCAGTAGCTTAGCTGGGGTTTTTTTATGCGCGGTCGTTTAGAAAATTATCAACAGTGACGAGGGTTTTTTCTGTGTCGTTTGGTGCAAGCCAATGAATGTTTTTGTCTCGCTTGAACCATACCATCTGGCGCTTGGCATAATTTCTAATAGCAGTTTCAAGGTCACGCAACATTTCATCCTTTTGTAGTTTTCCTTGGAGGAATTGTGCAAGAAAGCGATATTCTAAACCAAGCGCTTCCAGGCGTTTCCATGAGATTCCTTCGACGCGAAGACGCGTTACTTCGGCGACCATGCCACGACGCATACGTGCAAGGAGGCGTGCGTGGATGCGTTCCCCTAGTTTTTCTCGAGGGAGCGTGAGGCCGATAGTCAGGGCATCGTAACGTGGTGTTGCAGGTGTGCGCGAGGGGACGCTGCCAAGCGCTGTCGCTATCTCAATAGCACGAACGAGGCGGTGCGGATTTTTAGCGTCAATATTTTCTGCGCGCTCAGGGTCAAGCGCGCTTAATTTTTCAAAAAGCTCTGTAGTCGAAAGTTTTGCTAATGTACGGCGTAAGGTAGCGTTGGGCGGAACGGCAGGGAACGACGCGCTGGTGAGTACGGCATCGATGTACAGACCAGTACCACCACAAATGATAGGAACCTTGCCGCGTTTTAAAATATCGCGGATTGCGCGCGTAGCAAGGCGCTCATATTGAACGACCGACATCGTGCGCTTAGGGTTCATTACGTCGAGAAGGTGGTGTGGCACCCCACGCATTTCGCGTTTAGTGGCCTTGCCCGTGCCAATGTCGAGACCTGTGTATACTTGCCGAGAATCAGCCGAAATAACCTCACCGTTGAAGCGCCGGGCGATTTCTACCGCAAGATCAGTTTTACCCGAAGCAGTTGGTCCCACTACGGCGATAACTTTCGTTTTTAGCTCCATTTTGCTATATTACCTACATATTAACTATTAGCAAATTAACCAACAACAATTATGGAATGCAAGAATGAACAAGGATGCTGTCATGAGGAAAGGGTAGGTATGCCTCTCTTTGCTACTATTGGACACGAGATCCCTGACGTGGAGGTTGATGCGTATCACAATGATGAGATAAAAAAGATCAAGCTTTCTGACTATCGTGGGAAGTGGCTCATTCTCTTTTTCTACCCAGCGGACTTTACGTTCGTGTGTCCAACCGAACTCGAGGAGATGGCAGAGAATTATGAGACAATCCAGAAGCTTGGCGGGGAAGTGCTCTCAGTAAGTACCGACACCGTGTTTGTTCACAAAGCATGGCACGACACTTCAGAGGCGATCAAGAAAATTAAATTCCCTATGCTTGCGGATACCTGTCGCGAGCTCTGCGAGATGTTTGGTACCTACATTCCCGAAGAAGGACTTTCTCTCCGTGGAACGTTTGTTGTAGACCCAGATGGTATTTTGCGCATTGTTGAAGTAAACGACAATAGTGTTGGTCGTAATGCGAAGGAGCTTGTGCGCAAGCTTCAGGCAGCAAAGTTCGTGCGTGAACACGGTGGCAATGTCTGTCCTGCAAGTTGGGAACCAGGTGACGATACCTTGAAGCCAGGCTTGGATTTAGTAGGGAAGATATAAGCATAAATACGCCATAACACCAGACCGCTCGGGAGCTATGGGTGTTTGACAAAGTTGCCTAACAGAAGTACTCTCTTATCAGACTTCAAAAGTACCTACCAAAGGAGAAGATCATGTCGAAAGCATTAGGATACTCACTCTGGCTTGTGCCAGATAGCAACTCGGTTTTGTATCGCATACTTGAGCGATACATCATCCAAGTATCGACGGAGTACAAGACTCCCAAGTTTGTTCCCCATGTGACCCTTCTTGGAGGATTGATTGACGACGAGAAGGATCTTTGCGGTAAAACTAAAAAATTGGCAGAAATGCTGGAGCCTTACGAAGTACAGCTTGGCGAGATTGGTTCCAATGGAATCTATTTTCAGGCTTTGTTGTCAAAAGTCAGCCAAGCCAATGCAGTTATTTCTGCAAACACATTGGCGCAGCAAGTATTCGGGGTTAACAAGGGAGCATATTTCCCACACGTCAGTCTTGCGTACGGTGACTTTTCTCAAGAAGAAATCGCAATGCTTCAAGGGGACCTTACTAAACGAGATTTATTGGGTACAGAAAAAAACTTTCTGGTGAAGGAAGTCGAACTGTGGCACACCGAGGGTATGGTGCGGGATTGGTGCAAGGTTGCAGTATTTCCTTTTAAATCCTGAAACAATAAATAACAATACAAAAGACCGCTAGCAAAATAGCTCGCGGTCTTTATTTTTGTGCCGGGAGAGGGTCGGTCACGAGTTACTAGATGTGCTCGCGCGAGTACACGCTGTGCGCATCAAGTACTCGCGACCCCAGCTCGTGGTTTTTGGGTACAAAAACATCACTGCGTCTTTCGATTCCCTACGTACACCAAGTCGTTGATGTACTCTCCCGGCACAATGCTCACTTTGTTCGATTTGTGCCGGGAGAGGGAATCGAACCCTCATGGATTACTCCGCACGATTTTGAGTCGTGTGCGTCTACCAATTCCGCCATCCCGGCATTGCCACCATCTTAGCAGAAGTAGGCTGAAAATCAATAAAGACTTTTTGTGAAAGAAAAACTCAACCATTGTTGTATTAGAGGTAGAAAGGTCGAATTCAATCTTTATTAACGATATTTAAATAGATAAAATATGAAAAAATCAACATTAGGGTTTGGGGCAGTAGCTCTTGTTTTGGGGACGATAGGTGTCTTTGCAGGTTCAGCTCTGGCATATAAAGGGGATGCTACCGTTAAGGGTCCAAATTATTCAGCAGAACGTCATGTCGCAATGGAAAAAGCTTTTGAAAGCAAAGACTACGATGCTTGGAAGAATCTCATGCAAGGCAAAGGCATGGTTGCGCAGGTTATTAATAAAGATAACTTTGCAAAATTCGCTGAGGCACACGAACTAGCCGAACAGGGTAATATGGCTGAGGCACAGAAAATTCGCCAGGAACTTGGACTCGGCATGCACAATGGCAAGGCAAAAGAAATGGGCAAAAAAGGTATGCACAGAGGTATGCATCGCTAAGAGCGAACCCCTAAAATACACTAAACCCCGATTTTTATCGGGGTTTAGTGTATAAGGAACAGCTTGCTATAATACTCATATGAACGATAGTGAAAAACTTTCTGACGAAGAAATTGTTGAAAAAGTGCGATCGAATGATCAGGAGCTTTATTCTGTGATTGTTGAAAGATATCAACACAAGCTCCTTCGTTACGCCACCAACTTAATCAAAGATGAACACAAATCTGTAGACGTGGTTCAAGAATCTTTTATTAAGGCATTCGTCAATTTAAATAGCTTTGATGCAGGCAAGAAATTTTCCAGTTGGATATACCGTATTGTCCACAACGAAGCGATGAATAATGTTAAAAAATATCCCAAAGAGGTGCCCCTTCTCGATGGTGTTGATTTTCAAAGCGACGAAAATATTGAAAATGATTTTGAACAAAAAGAGACAGTTGCACGCGTGGAGAAATGCTTGAGAGAAATGCCGTTGCTGTACTCCGAGCCACTCACACTTCTCTCTATTGAAGAAAAATCCTATACTGAGATTAGTGATATTCTGCGAATCCCTATGGGTACGGTTGCTACGCGCATAAGACGAGCAAAAATATTAATGAAACATATATGTCAAAAGAATCAATAAACATCACCAAGGCCGTCATGGAGAAGATTCATCATGGCAAAATAAAAATGCGCCCGAGGGTATATTTTATTGCGGGTTCACTCCTTACTTTTTCGGGATTGATTGCTTCGGTAGTAACCTCGGTTTTTCTTGTTGGTCTGATGAGGTTTTCGTTGAGGTCCCATGGTCCTATGGGAGAATATAGGGTAGACCAGCTGCTCTCCAGTTTTTCTTGGTGGGTTCCTGTTTTTGCCACCCTCGGTTTGTTTGTCGGTGTGTGGCTACTTCGTCAATATGATTTTTCATATAAAATAAATTACAAGGTTATGATCGTTGGGTTTATCGCGACCGTAATAATGGCAGGGTGGGTCATTGATATGATGGGGCTAAATGATACCTTGTTAAGACGAGGGCCAATGCAGGGCGTAATGAGGCAGTATCTGCAAGACAACAACATACAGCACAATCCTGGTTGGGAGCGTGGCTCGAGGAGGTTTTTAAAGGAACCTCTTTCTTAAAAACGAGCATCAAGTCTTGCGCCTCTTCTTGCTCAAAGGTATACTGTGCTTATGCAAAAAATTCGAGTGGGAGTAATACGCGGTGGGGTAGGGAGTGAATACTATGTTTCGCTTCGTACGGGCGGCAACGTCCTTGCAAGTTTGCCACGTGATCGTTATGAGCCACACGATATTCTCATTACTCAGGAAGGGGAGTGGCACATCGACGGTGTGCCGATACGACCAGCCAAGCTCTCACAGTATGTTGATGTTGTTTTTAATGCCCTGCATGGAGAGTTTGGTGAAGACGGCAAAGTACAAAATATTTTCGACCTATTTGGAGTACCCTATACTGGCTCGACCGCAGCGCCCTCAGCTATCGGCATGAATAAAGAACTTGCAAAGAAACACTTTGCATCGGCGGGACTCAGGGTTCCTCTTGGGGTTGTGGTGTCACGTGGAGACGAAGTAGGGGAGGTTGCGGCTCGGGTAAGGGAGGTAATCCGCGCGCCGTATATCGTAAAGCCTTTGACTGGGGGGTCTTCGGTGGGACTCTCGCTCGTCCAAGGAGAGAGTGAGCTCGTTCCTGCACTTGAGCGTGCACTCTCGTATTCAGAAAAAGCACTTGTTGAGGAGTACGTGCATGGGCGCGAGATAACCGTTGGGGTCGTGGATAGTGCCGATGGACTTAGTGCATACACAATGCCTCCAGTTGAAGTACTGATGCCCGAAGAGTCTGTTTTTGATTATGATCAAAAGTATCGCACTCGTACACATTCCGTTGGTCCTGCACGAATGCGCGAGTCAGAAAAACAAACTCTCGAAGAGGCGGCCCTTTGTGCGCACCGCCAGCTCGGTGCAAGGCACTATGCGTCGTATGATTTTATTATGACTGACGACGGCCCATGCCTTTTGGAGGTAAATACACTCCCTGGTCTTACGGAGATGTCGCTCTTTCCAAAAGCGCTCGCTGCCCGCAATCTGCCTATGTCTGAATTCCTTGATTATGTGCTTGGACTTGCATTACAAAAAAAATAAGGTAGAATAGCAAAAGTGCTTCAAAAGGGCCCGTAGCTCACCTGGCCACGAGGCTCTGCCGAGAGGAATGATTGCCGTCGGTTTCAAAACCGGCACAACAAAAATCAAGGTATGTTTGCATAGGTAACGTTTTAAAATATGGGCCCGTAGCTCACCTGGCTAGAGCGCCGGTTTTGCACTCCGGAGGTAGGGAGTTCGATTCTCCCCGGGTCCACCAAAATGAATTTGTGCGCAAAAATGCATCCGCACTGCGTGCGGTAGGCTGAAATTCGGCCAGATACGAAAAGGGCTTTTTGAATTCCACGGACAGGGTTCCCGAGGTAATGCGGGGGTTCGAGCCGATGGTTTTAAGAAAAGTTTTCATTTCCTCAAACTTTTCGCCAGAAGCGAGATTTTGGGCTTGGTTGGCAAGCAAAATCCAGTTTCGCACGAGTTCGAGCCAATGATTTCCTTTTCGCTCAAAATCGGATAATTTTTCTTCAAGCGTCTTCTTTTCCGACATCAAAGCGTTCTTTTTCTGCTGAAACTCGGACAACTCAAAACCGCCGTCAAGATACCCGTCCATCAGTCTGTCGAGTTTCGCTTTGAGGTCGGAAATAGAAATGCGGAGATTTTGAGCGAAAAGGTCGGATGAGAGGTGGGACTCTTTTTCCCACTCGCCAAGCTTGGCGAGGAATTCGTCCCGCCACTCATCAGGCAAAGAAACTTTCTGACAGAGTTCCTGCGTTTGCTTCGCAAATTCCGTTTCTCGCAAAAAATGATTTTCAGTGCATTTGATAGTTTTGCTCTTGTGGGTGCAACGATAGTAGATAAACTGCAAACCGCTTTTCTTGATATGTCGTTCTGCAGTTATTGCATAGCCACACACCCCACAAGTAGCAAAACCTAAAAACTGAAAATTCTTGGCGCCCCGCTTTTTGCGGGGTTTTCCATTTGCGACAAGCGCAATCTGTATCTTGTCAAAAAGTTTCTTTGTAATCATTGGCTTGTGCGAACCTGGATGCACCTCGCCACGGTAGAGAAAATGTCCGTAGTAAAAGGGATTTTCTAAAATACTACGAACACTGGCGAGGTGCAGGGCTTTGCCTTGCTTGCCAACCAACCCGAGAGAAAACATTTTGCGCTGAATTGCCGTGAGCGTATATTCGCCCTCCGCAAAAGCTTCCAAACTCTCTTTTACTTTACGAAATGTTTTTTTGTCTGGCTCAATCGTGCGAAGTCGCGGTTCGTTAAAGTAACCGATTGGAGCTTTTGCTGAAAGTTCACCACGGCGTATCTTTTGCCGTATCCCGCGCAAAATGTTTTCTCTTAAATTGTCGGTGTAATATTTTGCTTGACCAAAAGCGACACTCAACATAAATTTTCCCTGTGGTGTCGCTTCAAACCAAAATGTCGGGAATTTTAGCGCAACAATCTTTAGCGTGTCCACAAAGTATATAATCTTGCCACCGTCAATCGAGTTCCTCGCTAATCTATCGGGATTCCACGCTAAAATGCCCGTAGCGGAACCTTTTTCAATTTCGCCGAGCATTTCATTAAACACCTCCCGACCAGGCTCTTTGGCCGTTTTGCTCTCATAATATTCACGCACGACAAACAAACCATTCAGCTTGGCGAATTCCCGAAGCTCCGTCAGCTGTGCCTCAATACTCAAAACTTGGCGTTCTTCATCCTCGCTCGACTTTCTACAATATATAAAATACTTGATCATAGCTTCGGGAATTAAATTGATAAAAGGTTTTGCATTACATCGACAATTTTAAAATCTCGCTTCCCATCGGCTCCTCTGGTATTCCAGAGAACAAGAGAGAGCTTGTGGAACCCCCGTGTTACCTCGGGAACCCTGTCCGTGGAATTCAAAAAGCCCTTTTCGTATCTGGCCGAATTTCAGCCTACCGCACGCAGTGCGGATGCATTTTTGCGCACAAATTCATTTTGGTGGTCAATCCTGCACGAAGTTCGAACTTTTTACGAACAGAATCCCGATGTGGACTAACTTCGCACGCTCCGCGTGCGTGGTGGCTCTGAACCAGTGCATACGCTCGGATAATGTGGAAGCGCCAACAATTCCGCCGAACACCTCGGGGTACCTCGGTGTTCCTGCGCCCGAGGCGCGAATCAGCTGATTCGCCTGCGCCCCCATCGTTTTCCATTCTTTCTTTGTTTGGCGGGGGGATTTTTTTGAAAAGGTATTGGCGATGGGGGCTTCGGGCGACCTCTATTGTATTATATAACAATATTGTTTAAGAAAACAATCAGCGCTATACTTCTTGTGTGGATAACTCAGCAAAGAAACTAGGTGACAATATAAAGAGAATTCGCCTCGCGAAGGACATGACGCAAGGCGATTTGTGCCGAAAGCTGGAGGTTGACCGCGCCTATATGAGCAATATAGAGAGCGGAAAGAAAAACCCGACACTTTCGACCATTACCAATATCGCAAAAGCACTGAATGTTTCTGTTGATGAACTGTTAAAATAAATTTATGGCAATTTTTGATGAATTAAAATCTGTTGCAGGGGTGCTTCAAGAAGCTGGAAAGATACCACAGTATCAGCAGATTTTGGAGGTGCAAGAGAAACTTTTGGAAATGATGAATCATATTTTTGCTTTAGAAAATGAGAATCGAGAATTGAAACAACAAATAAAAACAAAAGAAGCTCTTGTTTTTGAAGGTAACGTTTATTGGATGAATGATGGTGACAAAAAGAATGGTCCATTTTGTAAGGTCTGTCACGAAAAAGAAAACAAGATGATTACTCTAGACATTGGAAGTTTCGGTTTAGGGACATCAAGAAATCAAACATATTACCGATATCATTGTCTTGTGTGTAAAAATTATTTTAAATAACATGAAACTAACAGACAACGAAAAACGAGATATCGTAAAATATTTGGAGACTGGAAAACCGCTTCCTGAAAAGTATCGCTTTTTGCTCTTTAAGGACGACCGAGAGGTGGAGCTTGTTTGGAATGGAAAATCTAATGAGGTTACTAACGTAGTCCTTCCTTTTCAACACATAGAACAAATTGACGAGCCACGTGAAGGTGTGGAGTTTGGTGATGCGCGTGGTTCACTTTTTGATTTCTCGGGGAAGCAGATTTCTGGCTGGACCAACAAGCTCATCTGGGGCGACAACAAACTCATTCTATCTTCGCTCAAGAACGGCCCAATGCGAAAAGAGATTGAGGCGCAAGGTGGCCTCAAGCTTATTTATATTGACCCTCCATTTGATGTTGGTGCTGATTTCTCTATGGATATCACAATTGGGGACGAAGAAGACGGGGAAAGCTTTACAAAAAAACCTTCAGTGATTGAGGAGATTGCATTCCGTGACACTTGGGGTAAGGGGGCAGATAGTTTCATTGCGATGATGTACGAACGTCTTAACATTATGCACGGATTACTTGCAGAAGACGGAAGTATTTATGTCCATTGTGATTACCGAATGAATAGTTATACAAAATTGATACTTGATGAGATTTTTGGGAAAAATAATTTCCGCAATGAAATAATCTGGAAAAGAAAAGGTGGAAGTGCTAATCCATCTAATCGACTTGGGGTTGTAACGGACAGTATTTTGTACTACTCAAAATCAGACCAAGTAGTCCTAAATCCTCTTTTTACTAGGGACTCGGATGACGTTCAAGACTATATTAAAGAAAGGTTCAATAACTTTGACGAAAAAGGTCGGCGTTACATGAAATCTCCAATTGTGAGTCCAAATCCTCGACCAAACCTAACGTATGAGTACAAAGGGTACACCCCTCCAAAAAATGGCTGGTCAATTTCAAGAGAGATGATGGAAGAGTGGGACAAGCAAGGGAAGTTATATTTCCCAGAAAAAGGAACGGGTGACAGAATATATAGAAAAATCTATGAAGACGAATACGTTGGTCAGCCCGTCCAAAGTCTCTGGACAGATATTTTTGTAATCAACCCAGTTGCAAACGAGCGATTAGAGTACCCAACTCAAAAACCCGAAACTCTCATCGAAAGAATACTCCGAATGTCATCACGTGAAGGTGATCTTGTTGCCGACTTTTTCTGTGGCTCTGGAACAACGCTCGCCGTAGCAGAAAAACTCGGCCGAAAATGGATAGGTACTGACCTTGGCAAGTTTGGTATTCATACCTCTCGAAAAAGGATGATTGGTGTTCAAAGAGAACTCAAAAAGGCAGGAAAAGATTTCCGTGCCTTTGAGATTTTGAACGTTGGTAAATACGAACGTGAAAGTTTCCTCAGTACCAATGATGACCTTCGTGCAGAAGAAAAAGAAAGGCAAGCTGAGCAAAAGGAAAAAGAGTTTATAAAACTCATTCTCTCTGCATACAAGGCTGAGGCAGTGGAAAGCTTTGCGCATATCGTGGGCAAAAAGCGTGACCGCCTCGTGGCTGTTGGTCCAATCAATCTCCCCGTATCTCAGAAGTTTATTCAGGAGATTGTTGCAGAGTTGAAAGATAAAAATATTTCGAAAGTTGATGTGCTTGGTTTTGACTACGAAATGGGACTTATTTTTGATGACTTCATAACGCAAGGGGTAGATATTGCATTTAAAATTATTCCGCGCGAAGTCTTCGACAAGCGAGCTGTTGAGCGTGGGCAGGTCAACTTCTACGATGTGGCGTACGTGGACGTGAAGCCTATTGTGACTGGCAAAGGCAACACTAAAGAGCTTTCAATCGAGCTTACAGACTTTTCTGTTTTCTATAATCAAGACAATGCCGATGTTGACGAGGCGCTGAAGACTGGTAGGTCAAAGGTAATCATTGAGAATGGTCAAGTAATCAAGGTTACAAAAGATAAAGATACAGAACTTGTATCGCGAGAAGTCCTCACAAAGAAATGGAGTGATTGGATAGACTATTGGGCTGTTGATTATGACTTTGCCGATCGAAAGGAAATCATCAAAGTGGTAGAGAACGGAGAGGAAAAAGAAGTGTGGACGGGAGACTATATCTTTGATAATGAATGGCAAAGTTTCCGCACAAAGAAAAATAGAAATTTGGAGTTCACTTCAGCACCAAAAGAGCTTCCAAAAGGAGATTACAAAGTTGCAATAAAGGTCGTGGATATTTTCGGGAATGATACAACGAGGGTAATTGATGTAAAACTATAACTTTATGGAAACAGAAAACAAAAAAATAAATAATCATTGTCCTAATAAAATTGCGCATTTAGCAATGATACAAGGTGTTATTGACCGCATGGGTGGTAATCTATTTTATCTAAAAGGTTGGTCAATCACCTTGCTTGCTGGGCTTTTTGCAATTTCTACATCTGGCACCCTATCGTTAAGTGAATGGTCAACCGCATTACTCATTGTCTTGCTACTTTTATTCTGGATTTTTGACGGATATTTTCTCTCTCTTGAAAGATGTTTCAGAGATTTGTATGACCAAGTAAGAAAGATGGATGAGGAAGACATAGACTTTTCTATGAATATCGGTGAATTTACAAAGTTACGAAACAGGTCACCTCTAAACACAATGTTTAGGCCTACATTGGTGGGATTTTATGGTGCCATACTCATATCCATGGTAATTATTATTAAATTAATTTAGATAAAATATGGCTAAAATATTTGTTAGTTACAAATACGGTGATAATCAAGTCGAACAAAGTCTTGATTATAAGTATTGGGCTGTTGAAAAAAATCCGTACACGGGAGTAGAGACTAAGTCGAATGAGGCAACAGGTAGAGCATATGCAAATTTTATTCAAGAGATTATTGGTGAAAATAATACCTACAAGGGAGAAAAACAAGATGAAAGTTTAGAGGGAAAATCAGAGGAGCAAATTTGGGAGCATTTGAAACCGAGAGTGCATGATAGCACCGTGACTTTGGTTATAATTTCTCGAGGAATGAAGGATTTTTATACTCCTGAAAGTGACCAGTGGATGCCAAACGAAATTCGTTATTCTTTATGGGAAGTGCCACGTGGTGAAAAGACAAGCGCCACGAATGCATTGCTCGGGGTAATCATCCCAGATAGGGATGGTAGGTATGACTATATTTATGGCAAAAGTAACTGCCCCCACTGTGCTAACATTAATTTAATTGATAAGCATAATAATACTTATTTATTTAATATTTTGAGGGGTAATATTTTTAATAGAGACAAAGGCGGTACGAAGAGGTGTGTTGGTGGAGTTTGCTCCACAACAGTATATGATGAGGGGCACTCATATTTACACTTAGTTACTCTCGAACAGTTTAAGGATGCTCCCGAGCATCACGTACAAAAGGCTTTAGAGATAAAAGACAACGGGGACGAATATATAATTGAAAAAACAATTTAATTATTATGGCCCTACACAAAGATTTTCCAAAAGACCCATACGCAATCCTCAAGCCTGAAATCAGGTGGTTTCCTGCTGATGAAGATTTGCGAGAAAAAGGATTTGAGAAGCTCATTCCTCCACTCGTTGCAGAACTTCGTAAGCAAGTTTACGAATGGCGCAACAAAAACTACGAGGGTGCCAGTGAGACTTCGAAGGCACTTTTGACATGGTGGTTTAAAGAAGAACACACACTCTATAACACCGACGGCACTTCATATAATTTCCGCTATTACTTTTCCCAGAGAGAGGCTCTGGAGACCGTTGTGTGGCTCTATGAGGTAGCTCAAGTAAAGGACAAATACGATTTGATACGTTACAACTCAACGGGTGTTCTGAGTCCTCAAATGTTCACCGAGGATTGGCTTCGTTTTGTTATTAAAATGGCGACAGGGGCTGGAAAAACAAAAGTGATGAGCTTGGTTATTGCTTGGGCGTATTTCCATAAACTTTACGAGGAGGGCTCGAAGCTTGCAAAGAACTTTTTGCTTATCGCCCCAAACGTTATCGTATTCGAGCGCATCAAGAATGACTTTAAAGGAAACAATATATTCTTTTTGGACCCCGTTCTTCCTGATAACGGCTACATGGGGCAAAATTGGCAAGATGATTTTCAAATTACTTTACACCTGCAAGACGAACTCAAAAATGTTTCTGACACAGGTAACATTTTTCTCACCAACATCCACCGAGTGTTTGAAAGTGATGTGCAAGATTACAGTGCGGAGGATGAGGATAGTTCAGAATATTTCCTTGGAGATAAGCCCGTAACCAAGACCAATGACTCCACCGTTGACCTAGGTATGATTGTACGTGACATTGATGAGCTCGTTGTTATTAACGACGAGGCGCATCATATTCATGAAGAAAACGCTTGGCTTAAATCTATTCGCGATATTGATAATAGACTCAAACAAAAAGGCAGCGGTCTCTCGTTGCAACTGGATGTAACCGCAACTCCAAAAAACAACAAGGGCGCGATTTTTGTGCAAACGATATCAGACTATCCTCTCGTGGAGGCAATTCATCAGCGAGTAGTAAAGCAACCTGTTGTACCAGATGAAGCAAGTAGAACCAAACTAAAAGAAGGACAGAGTGTTATTTTTACTGAAAAGTGGAGGGACCATATTAACCTTGGCGTTGAAGAATGGCGGAAAACATATGAGCAACTTTTGCCTACAAACAAGAAATCGCTCCTCTTCATAATGACTGACGACACGAAGAATTGTGACGATGTTGCGACTTATCTTGAGATGAACTACCCAGAATTGAAGGGGGCTGTTTTGACCATTCACACAAATAAGAGCGGAGATGTGTCAGAAACTGTGTCAGGAAAAAACAAAGAAGAGCTTGAATTACTTAGAAAACAATCAAATGAGATTGATAGTTGGGAAAGTCCATATAAAGCGATTGTCTCTGTGATGATGCTTAAAGAGGGCTGGGATGTGAAAAACGTGACAACTATTGTTGGTCTTCGCCCTTTCGCTTCTGACAGTAAAATCCTTCCTGAACAGACGCTTGGTAGAGGTCTGCGAAGAATGTATTTTGGAAGAGACGATATTGATGAATACGTGAGTGTTATCGGTACCCCCGCATTTATGGACTTCGTAGAAAGTATCAAGGGAGAGGGTGTGCTCCTTGAGAAACGATTGATGGGCTCAGGATCAAAACCAATTTCACCGATGGTTATCGAGGTTGATAAAGAAAACACAAAGAAGGATATCGAAAAGCTTGATATTGAAATTCCTGTCATGACCGCGCGAATACAGCGAGAATATAAAAATCTCGCCAATCTAGATGTGTCCGTTTTTGGTAATGAAAAAGTAAAAATAAAGACATTTTCAGAACAAGAGAAGCGAGAAATTGTTTTTAAGGATGTTGTTGCGGAGGAAGTTCATCATACTACAATCTTGAGTGGCGATATTGAGCCCAATTATCAGAGTGTTATTGGTTTCTTTGCGCAGGCAATAATGCGTGAAATGCGTCTATTTGGATGCTACGACATTCTCTTTGGTAAAGTTAAAGACTTTGTTGAGAACTATATGTTTGAAAGTAAAATTGAACTAACCGACCTAAACGTACTCCGAAATCTTTCTGAGGTTGAATACACAAAACTTATTAAAGATGTGTTCAAGAAATCTATTAATGAGCTCACTGTTCAAGACAAGGGCGATACTGAAATCAAGAATTACATCAAAATTAGCGATGCGCGGCCGTTTGTGGTGAACGACAAGTCATTTATGATTCCTCAAAAATCAGTCTTCAACCGAATTGTTGGTGACAGCAATTTTGAACTAGAATTTTCAGCTTTTCTTGAAAAGTGTGACGATATTATTTCATTCGCGAAAAACTTCCAAAACAAAGAAGCCAACGCTCTTCGCATAGAGTATAAAAATGCTGAGGGATTTATTGCAACATATTACCCAGACTTCTTTGTAAAGGTAGACGAAAAACAAGTTTATATTATTGAGACCAAAGGGCGCGAGGAAGAAGATGACAAAATAAAGTTTGAGAGATTGCAGAAGTGGTGTGAGGACGTAAATGCAAGACAGACCAGAGTTGCCTACAAAGCGCTCTATGTAAAGCAAGAAGACTACGAGAAAAATCCTGCAAAAAACTTTGATGAACTTGTCCGACTCTTCTCAAAGTAATTCGCTGTAGACTGTCTATCTAGTATATTTTTTGCTAGAATCTATTGAAATGGCAACTGAAAAATGTGATTTAAAAGAGGAGGAGATATTTAAGGTTCCCGAAAGGTATCTTGTTTTTATTGACGAGACAGGTGACCCCTTTTTACATAAGGATATTAAAAAGTATGACCACCCCACAGTTTTCCCTGTTCTAACCGTTACAGCACTCATTGTTGCAGCCCCTGTATATAAAGATGTTTTTGTCCCCAGCGTTGATGCGATAAAGCAAGAATTTTGGGAAAAGAGAGACATTCACTTTCACTCAAACGAGATACGGCGTAAAGACGGAATCTTTAAAGTTTTGCTTGATGATGCGAAGTACAATGATTTCAAGCAGAAGATGGTTGGAGTATTGGAAACCAGTTCCGTTACTATTATTTCGTCTTCGATCAACAAGATGAAGCTTTTAGAAAAAGCGAAAAAATTTAAAGAAAAGACAGGCTCAGACTACAATGTTGGCGACCTCTACCTCACCAACATTAGTTGGATTTTTGAAAGACTCGGAGATTTTTTAAAAGGGGAGAGTGCAAAAATAATTTTTGAAACAAGAGGGAAGAAAGAGAGTAAGAGAATACAGGGTATGCTCGCTGATATAAAAAAGAATGGCACGTTTTATCACAGCAAGGATCTTTTCCGCACGATAAACGACGAAGTCCTATTCTTTACAAAAGAAGATAATGTTAACGGGGTACAACTAGCAGATTACTGCACATATCCTTTGGCTCGGCATGCCAAAGATAAAACCGATGGGAACAACAAGCTCTTTGATGTAATTCGCAAGCATCTATATAAAGGCGATTTTGGTGAGTACGGGCTGAAAGAATGGCCTTAAAAAACAAGAGCCCCGAAATTAATCGGGGCCTTGCCGACTGGAAGTTACCTCCAGTCCATAGGTTCACAATACATTTTTGGGGTCAAAAAAACAAGAGTACTTATCCACAGCCCCTTAATTTCTTACATATATATTATAGCACATTTATATATAAAATACAAGAGTCAAAAAGAGGCCATTTTTGGGCTCTTTTTGCTATAATCCCTATATATGCCTGACGAAATAACTTCAAATTCAGCGCCCGCGAGTGCCCCAGTTCCCCAAGTGCCAGAAACCCTTATTTATACGCCAGCGGAGGCGGTTATTGCACCAGCGCCAGCAGGGGTGCCAATCGAGCCAGTCCCCGTGCTTGAGCCTACCCCTGACGAGCCAACGGCTCATTTGGGCGGAAATGAGCCGTTCGAGCCTGCGCAATCGGAGAGTATTCCGCCTACTCCAACCGTCGAAACGCCTGTGGCTATTACCGAGTCTGTCCCCGTTGAAACTATTACTCCAGAACCAGTGACTGTGGAAACAACTCAAACAACTCCAACTGAGCCAGTGATTGAAACTGTGCCTGAGCCAACTGCGGTAGAAACTCCAACGCCAGTACAAATACCAACCGAAGCGCCACTTGTGACGCAAGTTGAAACTCCTGTAACCGCACAAATTCCCGAGCCGACTCCTGCACCCGTAGCAACATCCACGCCCACTCCAGCGCAAGTCATCGCCACTGTCGTGACTCCAATCGTTGCCACTACCATCACTCATACTTTTACAAAATCAATTCGTGAACTTTTTACTAAAGCACAACTAACAATCCAAAACAGGAAGAGAAAGAAGATTGATCGCATCCTATCATTGTTTGCGAAGCAGACAATGATTACTAACAATGAAGTTGAGAAACTCCTTCATGTGTCAGATGCTACCGCTACACGCTACCTCTCTACTCTCGAAAAAGAAGGAAAGATAAAACAAAGCGGAAAAACTGGAAAAGGAGTTTCGTATTCTAAAATATAATTTTCAATACAGTACAACAAGTAATATGCCAGAAATAGAAATCAATACTAAGCTTAATATAATAAAAAAGAATTCTGAAGTTTCTTGGTTTATCGCTGATAAATGGTTTAGAATTTTGGAATTTTCTCTAATTCTTGCAGCCCTTCGTTATTTTGAAACTATTACCAATAATTTATCTTTAACAATAATTTATTGGTTGTCATGGATGTTTCTTTGGTCTTGGTTTGAAGACATTAGTAAATTTATTGTAGAAATAATTAATGTTAATAAAAAATTATCTAAAAATAACAGAGTCGTTGTTTGGACACTATGTACTATTTTTGTAATGATAATTTATTTACTCGTAACCCATGCAGCTGATTCAATGGTAAGTAAACAGTATTTGTAATTTAAGGGGAGTGATTTCGCGTGCGCGCAAGGGTGGGTAGAGTTCGCGTGTATTCACGCGAACTTGGGGTAAGCACGCCTGTATTTGAGTCTCGGGCTTTTTCCGCTAGGGCGGCCCCGACTAAAGGACGAGCGCCGTCGTTAAACGAAGTCACTTGGTCTAGTAGCGAAAGCGGTATAATAAACTCTAGTATGAAAATGAGGAAGGGGGTTGTGCGAGTGGTGGACTCCGTAGGCCCGCCAAACGAAGCGGTAATGCTCTGCGTAAAGAAGCGAACAGTAAAGCACTGAATACTCTGATTGACTACTGCGAGGAGGAGCCCGAAGCTGGGGGGAGGATTCCTTCCTCCCCCCAAATAACGGGGTGTTTGCCTTGTTTCCAGGAAATCTAAACGGCTCAATTGGGCGGAAATGAGCCGTTTAATCTAAATAGCAGAGTGGCAAGGCAAGAACACCCCAACCTAGACATCTAGGCGCTCGTAGCCCTAGCGGAAAAAGTCCGAGGCGAATGCCGAGGATGGGCCCACGAGGGAGGGGACGATCTAGCGGAAAATGAACGATGCACGATATTGGGTTTGAGTCTGCGTTTTGAATTTCGTCGGTTTCTCTCTTCAAAGAGAAACTCTCCCGAAGCACCCATCGCCAATACCTTTTCAAAAAAATCCCCCCGCCAAACAAAGAAAGAATGGAAAGCGATGGGGGGGGCAGGGCGGAACGCGCGTACCCGCGCGTGGACGGAATTATCAGAGTTCCCACATTATCCGAGCGTATGTACTGGTTCAGAGTTACCGCGCACTCCGAGCGTGCGAAGTTAGTCCGCATCGGGATTCTGTTCGTAAAAAGTTCTGACTTCTTGCAGGATTGACCACAAAATCTTAACCCCTAAAGCGAAAGCTTTGGGGGTTTTAGATTTTGTAGAACCCGGGGAGAATCGAAAGCCGGAGCGCGCAAAGCCTGCGAAGCAGAGCGCGAGGCGGGGTCGAAGGTACTTAGTGCGCACAGTGTGTACTCACGCGAGCACACTTAGTAACCTGCGGCCATTCTCCCTGGGTCCACAAAATAAAAACTCGCGAATGTTATTCGCGAGTTTTTTGTATATAAAAAGCCCCCAGTCATGCAAATGACTGGGGGCGATTGGGTAATGGTGTTCTTACAACGTTTCTGCTGCGAAGTCCGCCAGTCGTGAACGCTCACCTTTTTGAAGCGTGATATGTCCACCATGCGGCCAACCTTTGAAATGGTCCACCACATACGTAAGACCAGAACTGCCTTCGGTGAGGTAAGGTGTATCGATTTGGGCGATGTTGCCCAGACAGACTACCTTGGTACCAGGGCCAGCACGCGTAATCAGCGTCTTCATCTGCTTCGGCGTGAGGTTCTGGGCCTCATCGATGATAAGGTACTTGTTGAGAAATGTTCGGCCACGCATAAAGTTGAGTGACTTGACCTTGATGCGTGAGCGAATCAGATCCTGTGTAGCTGCTCGCCCCCAGTCACCCCCTTCTTCATTCGGAGTATTGAGTACATCCAGATTGTCTTGGAGTGCACCCATCCATGGTGTCATCTTTTCTTCTTCGGTACCCGGTAAAAAGCCGATATCCTCCCCAACCGGCACGGTGACACGGGTCATGATGATTTCCGAGTAGATCTTTTTATCAAGGACTTGCTGCAATCCAGCGGCCAACGTTAGCAACGTTTTTCCTGAGCCAGCTTGGCCAAGCAGTGTGACAAAGTCGATCTCTGGATTCATGAGCACATTGAGAGCGAAGTTTTGCTCACGATTGCGCGTGTTGATACCCCAGACTTGGTTCTTGGTGTTAGCGTAATCGTTGACGGTCTCCAGTATCGCCGTATCACCATTGACCTCCTTAACGATGAGATAAAGCGGTTTGTCCGTCTCTTGGTAGAGAAATTCGTTGACGAGAAGTCCTGCAGCTATTGCCCCTTTGATGCGGTAGTAGGTGTGCCCAGCCTTTTGCCAGGATTCCATACTTTTACTGTGCAGGTCCCAAAAGTTTTCCGACAGTTCGCGTACACCAGAATAGAGCAAATCGGTATCTTCCAACACCTTGTCGTTGAAGTAGTCTTGCGCCTTGAGGCCCAACGCCAGCGCTTTAATGCGCATGTTGATGTCCTTACTGACGAGGATAACCTCCATTTTGGAATGGTGCTTTTTAAGATGAAGCACCACACTGAGAATTTGGTTATCCGCCTTACCGATCGGTAGATTGCTGGGGAGCTCACTACTTATGAAATCGGTTTGCAAGAACAACCTCCCTGTTGCAGTTTTGTGACAGTGTGGCTCGAGGGGAAAACCTTCTTCGATTTTTCCATCGTAACCGCTGACAATCTCGTCTATCGAACGGCTTGTCTGACGAGCGTTGCGTGCTACCTCAGTCATGCCTTTCTTGTTGTGGTCGAGTTCCTCCATCGTTACCATGGGTAAGTAGATGCTGTGCTCAGCGAAACTGAACAGGCTCATCGGGTCGTGCATGAGCACATTAGTGTCGAGAACAAACAGTTTACCAGCAGGTTTTCTTTTGGCGGTCATTTAGAGCTCCTTGGTTGTTGTAAAAACGTACACTTTCTAAGCCGCATACTAGTGCTTTTCTATGGATTATGCAAGCTTTAATGTGTTTGGGCAAGGGTTCTCCTTTTTACTGATAAATAATACCTGGGGATAAGTAGACTGTTTTTTGTTGTTTTTCTTTTTAAAAAACATCTATAATATAGAGAGAACCTCTTGGTCTTTCTTCCGTTACCAAAGAAAGGGGCACGCCATGGAAACAAAATTCGATGTGAGAAACGGCAACCTGATGCTTTGTTTTGATCCGCGGGAAACTGATTCGCTTGCGATACTGATGCAGCTGGTACTAGAAGAACAAGAAGAAAAAGGAAAGTGTACACCGCGACTCGAAAAAGATTTTTTTAAAAACTTCGCAGCTTCGTTAACACCATTTCATGTCGAGTTCGGCTTTGAGTATTTGGATTTTGCTATCATCTTTCTCGAAGAGACTCTGGTGATTATGGAGGACAGCGGTGCTGATACGACCATCTTGTGGAACTTTCTGAGCTCCATCAGGGAATATCGTGTCGAAGGTCAAACCATACACTGAACCTACTGACTGTTTCCACCCGGGCATATATTGCTCGGGTTCTTTGTTTACATATCTTATGTATGGTAAAATGGTTGTATCTAATAAAAACAATACAAACATGGATGATACACAAAACAATATTAAGAAAATTACCGGTGAATCTCTCGGAGAGAAATTTGAGGTTTTAACGAATGCGTCTCCTGACTGTATTAAGCTTTTTGGTCTTGATAACAAAATTATCTACATGAATCCAGGCGGCCTTCAAGAACATGGTCTCAAGAAATTAGAAGATGCAATCGGCTTTGACTGGACCGAGACTGTTGTCCCTGCTCAACGTGAGGAGATCCGTCAAAAAATCAAAGAAAGCGTAGAAGAGAGGAGGACCGTATCTCTGGATGTGCAGCACTTACCTCAATATGCAAATCGCGCTTGGTGCAATCTCATCGTCAGCCCGGTGTTTGATGATGCTGGTAATGTGAAGTATTTTGTGGGTATCTCGCGAGATATATCAGACCGAAAGGGGTCAGAGGAAAGAATGAAAAAATACACCGACGAGCTAGAAAGCCTCAACAGGGCGATGATCAATCGCGAATTAAAAATGGTTGAACTGAAAAAAGAACTCAACGATCTAAAAGAAGAATGTAACCCTGGCGAAAAGAATAACCCTGTGGTATAAAGAAAAAAGAAGGTAGCAGTTCGTTTCATTTTCAACTTCAACAAAAAGGGGGAACGGGTTATGGATATTACCGAGATTACCATCGATCGCGAGTGTGCCACCGAGCTAAGAAATTGTGTATACAGTCTCTATGACACATTTGCCGCTGCGCGAAAAATAAGCGAAAGAGAGGGAAGCGGGATCGACATGATTGGGCTCAACACCAAGGTCGTTCCTGTCTTCAATTCAGCTTTTACATTTCTGGTTAGTCGGAACAGGAAAATCTGTCGGGATGAAGGCTTGCTCCACACTGGATGTAAAGTAGGACTCACTCTTGGTGAGTCCCTTAAATACCTACAATTGCCAGATGTTGACGTTGTTGAGGTTCGTTTCAACGCACTCCTTGTTTTTGGAGCGCTCTTGTTCACGCTTTTTCTTGTCGAAATAGAGAGGGGGGCAATTTCGTCTGACGAGAAAGGTGACGATACTCGTATTAAGGGGCTCAAGGAATTTCTCAGTGGTATTTCAGGGAACCTCATTGAGTCCGTAAAGGCACTTTCAATGAACAATATTGTGAGGGTCTCATTTCTGGAACCAGATTCGTCGGCGGGACATCGCTGCCACTAGTTTCTTTTTTAAAAAACTGCACCCCCGTGCAGTTTTTCTTTTTATATGGGATGCGGTATGATACCTACATGTTTGAGCTTTTTTTGATCGTCATCGGTCTCATTGTTTTTGAGATCGTATCCAGTATCGACAACGCGGTCGTCAATGCCGACGTGCTTGCTACGATGAAAAGCGAGCGTGCCAAGCGTTTCTTTCTTGTATGGGGTATTCTCTTTGCTGTCTTTGTGGTGCGTGGAATTTTGCCGTCGCTCATTGTGTTCCTCGCAGATCCAAGCATTGGGGTGCTTGGCGCGTTCCAAGCGATGTGGCAGAGCGATCCTGCCGTAACAGCTGCCGTCGAGGCCGCTGCACCGACCATTATGATGGCGGGCGGGATGTTCTTGCTCCTCCTGTGGCTTCACTGGCTCTTCATGGAGGAGAAAACATTTGGATTGCCACTTGAACGCCATATTCAAACTTACGGCGCAGTGTGGTTTTATGCGCTTGCATCACTTCTTTTGGTGGGGGCACTTGTCGAGATCAATCGCCTGCCGGTTGATAATCCAATGCATCTCGCGCTTGCTGCCGCGGTAGGCTTTAGCGTGTTTTTTATCACCCAAGGTTTTAAGGAAAATGCAGAAAAGATAGAACAACGACTTATTGCCTCCGGCAAAGAGAGCGCAATGTCTGACTGGGCAAAGGTGGCATTCCTCGAGGTCATCGATATGGCGTTCAGTGTGGATGGCGTTGTGGGGGCGTTTGCTTTTACGACCGTAGTGCCGCTTATCCTCATCGGTAACGGTATCGGTGCTGTTGTTGTGCGCCAACTGACGGTGCACAACATTGATCGCATTCGTTCGTACGCGTATTTGAAAAATGGTGCAATGTACTCAATTGGTTTTTTGGGTACGGTGATGATGCTCGAAGGCTTTGGGGCACATATTCCTTCGTGGGTGTCACCGGTAGTCACAATGCTCGTCATCGGATACTTTTTTTGGAAATCGATAGCGGAGAATAAGCTAAACCGCAACGCCGTCAATACCGTTGCATAAAACAAATATATGAACTACCAAAAATCAGAACTTTATTTTATATTCACTCTTCTTGCGGCGGCAGGAGTCCTCACTTTTTTGATCTTTAAGCCGTTTCTTTATGCACTTATTTTGGCGGTAATCTTTGCCACCGTATTTGAGCCAGTGCACAAAAAAGCACTTGTGGCTACGCGGGGTAGAAGTGGTTTGGCTGCGCTCATTACCACTATGTCTATCCTTGTGGTGATTGTTGTTCCGGTAACATTTTTAGGTGTACAAATTTTTAAAGAATCAGTACAGCTCTACACCTCGCTCGTCAATAACGGTGGAACAGTAGGTATTTCGCAGGGGATAGAGGGGGTATTGCGAAACTGGGGAATCTTTCTGCCAGCCGGGTCTCTCGACCTTGGTCAGTATATGCAGCAGGGATTGAGTTGGTTGATTCAGCATATAGGGACGGTCTTTTCAAACGCCACAAAAATAATGGTGGGGATTTTCGTGCTTCTCATTGCACTGTTCCATTTGTTCAAGGACGGCGGCAAGCTTAGGAACTCCCTTATTGTACTAAGCCCCCTGCATGATGTTCATGATCAGACAATCATTCACAAACTAGAGCTTGCAATCAACTCAGTAGTACGAGGGAGTATTTTGGTGGGGCTGGTGCAGGGTGTGTTGACGGCAATTGGGCTTGCTATCTTCGGGGTTCCTAATCCTGTGTTGTGGGGCAGTGTGGCAGCAATAACCGCATTGATTCCTGGGTTCGGGACATCCCTCGTCATCATCCCTGCTGTTCTTTTCCTCGTTATTACTAGCTCTGTTGCCTCCGCTTTAGGGCTCTTGGTTTGGGGTGTTGTTGCCGTGGGTCTTATTGATAATGTTTTAGGACCAAAGCTTGTGGGGAGGGGGACAAAGCTTCATCCATTTTTGATACTCCTCTCTATCCTGGGCGGTATTAGCTTATTTGGGCCACTCGGTTTTTTGTTTGGGCCACTCTCGGTCAGCCTCTTTGTTGCTTCTCTTGAAATCTATTCTGCTATACGCAAAGAACGCAATAAATAAAGGATCATCATCGGGGCAGAAGCCCCGATGTATTCTAGGAGCTCGCCTCGCTCGTACTTTCACGCGGCAGAGCCGCGTGGTATTATACCTATATTAGCTCCTCGTTCAGCAGAATGACCTACTGGGTCGGCTCGGAAATAAGAATGAGTACATTCTTATTTCTCTCACTCTACGTTGCTAATAATTTATTATGAAAAAAATCTTTCATTTTTTTGACAAGCTCGAAGATAATATCCGTGCCACATTAAGCAAGCACAATATTCTATACGCTTTTATTGGCGGCGTAGCAATCGTGCTCTTTTGGCGCGGGGTATGGATGACCGCAGACGCCATCCCATTTTTGACAGGCCCGATTTCAATTCTCATAAGCGTTATCGTGCTTCTTGGTACAGGGCTTTTTGTATCGTTTTTTATTGGTGATGAGATTATTATTTCGGGAATCAAGAAGGAAAAAAGGCTTGATGAAAAAGTTGCCTCCGAGGTAAAGACCGAGCTCGATGTTTTGAATAACATACAAAAGCGATTGGATAATATTGAGAAAGAATTAAAAATACGCTAGTAGAGGGCTCCAAAAAAGAAGAAATCTCTGGAGACGTAAAATAAATTTTGTGACAGTTGTTGTGTTCGATATTTCCAAAAAAGTCGCACCATAGAATGGTGCGACTTTTTCTTTTGCCTACTTTCTGCTAGAATGCGGGCACTTTTCATATGGAAGAAAACGGCATACATATATCGCTCGCAGCAGAGCAGGTTGGCACCTTTTTAGGGCTCCCGATCACCAACACGCTCTTGATGAGCTTGGTGGTCTTTGCACTCCTCGGCACGCTTGCGTTTTTTGTACGCAAGAACCTCGCCCTGGTGCCGGGTCGTATGCAGACACTTCTCGAAACGCTCTTTGTAGGCATCCTCGACTATATGACCGAGACGCTTGAGGACGAAAAGCTTGCCCGCAAACTGTTCCCGCTCATCCTCACGATATTCCTCTTTATCTTTACGGCAAATCTCATCGAGTTCACTCCAGGGATCGGAAGTATCGGCTTTTATCATCCGGATGGCGAGTTCTCACCGCTCCTGCGCTCGATGAATACGGACCTCAATACGACCCTCGCGCTCACGATGATCTCATTTTTCGTTATTGAGTTCACGGGGGTCGCAACGCTGGGTGCCTTGAGATATGGGCGGAAATTTGTTAATGTTACCTCGGTCTTAGGATTCTTGGTGGGAATCATCGAGCTCTTTTCCGAGGTGGCGCGTTTGATCTCGTTTTCGTTCCGTCTCTTTGGAAACATCTTTGCGGGCGAGGTAATGATCTTGGTCATTCAACATTTCGTCCCTATGGTACTCCCGGTCCCCATTATGGCCTTTGAGGTCTTCGTCGGTTTTATGCAGGCGGCGATCTTTGCACTCCTGACCCTCTTCTTTGTAAAGATCGCGGTCACGGAGCCGCATTAGGAATACGTTTGATTTAATAATAAGTAACAAATAATTATATGGATATTGAAGTAGCAAAAACATTAGGTATGGCACTCGCGGTAGGTCTCGGCGTTATTGGTCCTGGTATCGGTATTGGTCTCATTGTGTCAAAGGCACTCGAGGCTATCGGTCGCAATCCTGACGCTGCAGGCAAGGTTACCGCAACAATGTTCATCGGTATTGCGTTTACCGAGGCACTCGCGATCTTCGCCCTCGTTATCGCATTCATCGTAAAGTTCGCGTAATACATAGTACGCTCCCCGTATGGAACAAATCATCACCGTCTTCGGTATTAATTGGAAACTCTTGCTCATCCAAGGGGTAAACTTTGGTTTGCTTCTTTTTGTACTGCATCGTTTTCTCTACAAGCCAGTGCTTGCGATGGTGGATGTGCGTCGCGCAAAAATCACGCGTGCTATCAAAGATGCAGAGCAGGCAGAGGAGGAGCTTGGTCTTGCAGAAGTAGAAAAAGCGCACATTCTCCGCGAAGCGACACAAAAAGGTGACGAGATTATTGTTGCCGCAAAGAAGCATGCCGAGGGCGAGGAACACCTCATTATGAAAGACGCACATCGCAAGGCTGTGCACCTTTTGAACGAGGCAGAGCGTCGTGCGGAGCGTGAGCACCAGGAGATGATAGCGAAAGCTGAACGCGAAGTCGCGCGTATGGCTGTCCTTGCTGCGGAAAAGGTTCTCCGCACCCCATAATAAACATGAAAGCATCTTGGTACGCAGAAGCGCTTACAGAGGCCCTCTCTGGTAAAAATGAAAAGGAAGCTGAAAAGGTGCTCGCGCGTTTTTATGAAGTCATAAAAGCACACGGACACACAGGGCTACTGCCTTTCATTCCTGCCGAGCTCGAGAAAATAGAAGTCCGCGCACAGGCACACCGCGAGGCAATACTCGTGACGGCGGACACAAAGAGTCGCACCAAGTGGGTGCATGCTTATGATCATTATTTTACTGAAGCTCTTTTACCCCTTGATACAACCCGTCGTGATATAGTCGACGAAACGATCATTGGAGGATATCAGATTCGTACCAAAGACCTCCTCATCGACAGTAGTTACAAACGCTCACTCATTGAGCTCTATCAAAATATTACTAATTAGAAACCACCATGAATACCATTCTTATCGAAAAAATCAGGAAAGAGATCGAAGCGCTTGAACCTAAAACCAAGGTCGAGCGTATCGGTACGGTTGTAAAAGCCGGCGACGGTATTGCCGAGATCGAGGGCCTCAAGGACGCTATGATGGCAGAGATGGTTGTTTTTGAAACGACCGAAGGCAAGGCACTCAAGGACGCGCTTGATCACGAGCCGGTGGTGGGCTTTGTGCTCAATCTCGAGGAGGATTTTGTAAAGACCGTTATTCTTTCTGGTGCAGAGCGTATTCGCGAGGGGATGGTGGTACGTGGTACCGGCAAGACACTTTCGATTCCTGTTTCTTCGGCGATGGTTGGTCGCGTGGTGAACGCGCTCGGCGAGCCTATCGACGGCAAAGGTGCTATTAAAGAAGAAGGTCGTTTGCCTATCGAGCGCATTGCGTTTGGCGTGATTGATCGCTCGGGCGTGGACACCCCGCTCCACACCGGTATCAAGGCTATTGACGCGATGGTACCTATTGGTCGCGGACAACGTGAGCTCATCATTGGTGATCGTGGCACCGGCAAGACTGCCATTGCGCTCGACACTATTTTAAATCAAGGGAGCGAGCCTAAGGAGACGCGTCCAATTTGTATCTATGTTGCTATCGGGCAAAAGGAGTCAAAGGTTGCGCGTATCGTGGGCGACCTCGAGGAGCGCGGTGCTATGGCATACACTATTGTGGTGGTGGCTGGCGCGTCAGATCCTGCAGCTATGCAGTACCTCGCACCATTTACCGGCGCAACAATCGGTGAGTTCTTCATGCTCAAGGGGCAGGATGCTCTCGTAGTGTATGACGATCTCTCAAAGCACGCGGTTGCATATCGCCAGATGTCACTCCTTCTTCGCCGTCCACCAGGACGCGAGGCATACCCAGGTGATATTTTCTACTTGCACTCACGCCTTCTCGAGCGCTCGGCAAAACTCTCAGCAAAGCTCGGCGGTGGATCACTTACCGCGCTCCCTATTATTGAGACCCAGCAGGGCGATGTGTCGGCATACATTCCTACCAACGTAATTTCTATTACCGATGGACAGATTTATCTCGACACCGACCTCTTTAACAAAGATATGCGTCCCGCTATCAACGTTGGTCTTTCTGTATCGCGTGTGGGTTCAGCCGCACAGACCAAGGCGATGAAGAAAGTTGCCGGCAAGATTCGTCTCGAACTCGCACAGTTCCGTGAGCTTGAGGCATTTATGCAGTTTGCGAGCGACCTTGATAAAGAAACCAAGGACCGTATTGAAAAGGGTCGCCGTCTCTCGGAGCTCTTGAAACAGCCCAACGGTCACCCGAGCTCGTTTGAGAAAGAAGTGCTCGCGATTTACGCAGGTGTTTCTGGGCTTATCGACGGCGTCAAAGTAGAGGATATGCGTCTCTTTGAAACCAAGCTTATGGAATACTTTGACCATCATGCGGCAGGTGTTATCGAAGCGATGCGCACTGAGCGTGCCATTTCTGATGCTACCGAAGCAGAGCTCAAAGCAGCTCTTGCAAGTTTCAAGAGCGTGCATCACGAATTATTCATTGCATAAACTATGTCGAATCTTCGCGCGATAAAAGACAAGATCCGCTCCGTCGGAAAAACGCACCAGGTTACTAAAGCCATGGAGGCGGTTTCTGGCGTGAAGATGCGTAAAGCGCAGATCGCCGCTCTCACCGCGCGTCCGTATGCGCTTGCGGCATTTCGCATTCTTGCACGCGTGTCGAGCTCAATTGATCTTTCACGTCATCCTTTTATGCGCGCACGAACCCCTGAGGCAGGTAAAGCACGTGTCCTTGCCGTAGTTATCACGAGCGACAAGGGTCTCGCGGGTGGCCTCAATAGTTCACTCCTTAAACGGGTTGTGACGGCACTTGAGGATCGTGGGGTCTCGCGCGAGAACACTGGTATCCTTGCTATCGGTCGCAAAGGAGAGGACTATTTCGCGCGTCGTGGATACATTCTCGAAGAAAAGATTCCTACGATAGGGGATGAAAGTCTGACGACAGACTTTGGAGGTGTCGTCGAACTTGTTTCAAATCTTTTTGCACGCAATGAGTATGATGAGTGCATCTTGGTGTACACCAATTTCCGCTCGACTTTTGAGCAGGAGCCGGTCGTGCGCACGCTTCTCCCGCTCTCGGTCGAGGGAATCGAGGAAATGATAAAAGGTATTACACCGGAAAAAGGCAAGTTCACCGAATCAAAAGAGACGACGGAAAAACTTACGCACAGTGCGGATTATTTATTCGAACCATCGCCGGAGGCCGTCCTTGAGACCCTCCTCCCACGTCTCGTTGCGGTCGAACTCCATCATGCGTTCCTTGAATCAAAAGCATCCGAACACTCAGCGCGTATGGTTGCCATGCGAAACGCCTCGGACAAAGCAAACGAAGTAGAATTTCTCCTCACGCGCGAATACAACAAAGCCCGCCAAAGCGCGATTACGAGAGAAATGAGTGAGATCATTGGCGGCATCGAAGCGATGAAGTAGAGTCCTCTCGCCATTTCCTTTTCTGGTGCACGCATAATTTTTTGCTAAAAATTTGCTCCGCTCGGGCCAGTCGCCCTTGCGCAAGGCACCAGAAAACGAAACGGCTCGCTCCAAGGCGAGGAGTGGTAAAAGTGCATTCTGCGGAATATTTTGGTAATGCGTTATCTTAACGCTGTTAACTTGCATACTCTTTTAATACTTATCACTAATGAATTATGTCACGCATTACAGACATCAATGAACTTTTTGCAGAGATTGAGGAAATTATCACTAGTCTTTCTTCTTCATACGAAAATGCAAAGAGTAACAGTACAACTCATCAAATACCTCGCGCCAAAGTAAAGGGTGCATTGGAGCACCTCAGAAGTATCCTTGAATACTGTGCGCAGGATGTCCACATGCATGTCTACGGTAACAACTCTGGGGAATTATATTTTCCTTATGCAAAAAATGAGGCACTGTTCAATAAGCACCTAACCAGAAGTTTCAAAGCACTTCGTGTGAGAGATCCAAAAATTTACGATTTTATGGCTTCTGTTCAACCTCATGTTTCAGGATCCAATTGGCTTATTGATTTATGTGGTTATACAAACACGAACAAACACAAATACCTCACCCCCCAAGTTAAAAAGACCAAAAATAGCGTCACTGTTGGCAATTTAATTAGGGTTTCTGGAAACAGTAGTGCCACGTTCGTTAACTCAACGGTCAACGGTGCTCAAATAGGGAAAGACAGCTTAACCCCCGTGACAATATCTGATGCTATGACTAATGAGGAAATAGTAACGCAACTAAATCCAGGTAATCCGTACATTCCTGTAACTCGGGTAACGGAGGAAGTAAAGTTTTTTATTGAAGGGTCAACTAATGATGCTCTTTCATTTATTCAGGATGCAAAGGAACGAATCTCTAAGTTTGTAAGTCAATTGTATTCGGAAATTGAGAAATAGGAAGGTCCGAAGACTGGACCTTCGAGGCCCATTTTTTACTTAATGCGCAGGACATTAAAATAAACTGATTACGTAAAAAATGGGTATAGAAAAAATCAAACCAACAAACCACACTGCTGCTGCTGTCCCAAGTGTTTTGTCAAAAAAATCGCCACCACCACGACTCTCTTTCAAATGGTTCCAGTTCGTGTTAGTTACAATTACGAAGGAAGCAATAAATAGTATTAAAAGAAGCATCCTGGGGTCTTTTAAGTCGAGAATATTGGCAAAAAATGCAGATAGCAAAGATGCAATAAGGCCGTATTTTGCTATGGGGTGATTATTCAAAAATTCATTATTCATAGCGATATTCTATCATGCGTTGTTTTGCAATGAAAGGAAGATAAGTCGAGCCCAAGGGTGGGTTCTTGAAAAAGCGGCAGCTCGTTGTAATTTGATTTAATGTGAGAATATTTTACAACCGGTTGTGGTATAGTTGTTGCTATATGAAAAAAGATTTTCAAACGTGGCACACGAAAAAATCGGAGATTAGTGAAATAAGAAAAAGCCCGTTCTTTCACGAACGAGAGATATGGTTTTGCTACCTTGGTACAAATGTAGGATTTGAGCAGGATGGTAGCGAGGAGTTTTTAAGGCCGGTAATCGTTTTTCGTAAATTCAATAATGAAATCTTTTGGGCTATTCCGCTCACAAAATCGAAAAAGAAACTAAATGCTAAGATAGAATCTTACTATTACTCATTCTCATTTCTGCCTGAAGTTACTAGTCTTGCAATACTTTCTCAAATTCGATTAATAGACGCAAAAAGACTAAGTCGTCATATCGGCACAATATCAGAAGAAAATTTTGATGAGTTAAAGAAAAAACTCAAAGCATTACTGCCCTGAGTTTCTCGTTTTCCTCTACCTTGCGGCAGAGTCGGGCCGAAGCCGTTTGTAAATATACTATACACAACTTGCGAAGGAATTGCAAATTTTTTGAGCAAGTTATCCACAGATGAGAGGTATACAGGATTTTCTTGGTTTTTTGGGTAAAAAATGGTAGAGTTTCGGCATTATGTTGGCTCTGCGGGGCTTACTGAACAAGGATTATTAGGGATTATTATTAACCATATGAACACAGGAACAATCAAACAAATCGTCGGGCCAATCGTAGATGTGTATTTCGAGAAGAACATTCCCGAAGTACAGCACGCACTCGAAGTCGAGTGGGTAGGTGAGCAAGGCGACAAGAAAAAGATTACGCTCGAGGTTGCACAGCATCTCGGTCTTGGCCGCGTGCGCTGTATTGCGCTCGACTCGACCGACGGTCTTCGCCGCGATGTTCCGGTCAAAGACACGGGTGCGCCTGTGCAGGTTCCTGTGGGTGAGGAAGTCCTCGGACGCCTCTTTAATGTTCTTGGTGAGACCATTGACGGGGGAGCGGGTATTTCCTCGAAGGTTGCACGTCTCCCTATTCATCGCAAAGCACCTGCGTTTAAAGAACAAAAGACTAAGACAGAAATTTTTGAAACGGGTATCAAAGCTATCGACCTTATGACCCCCTTTATCAAGGGTGGTAAAGTTGGTCTCTTTGGAGGTGCGGGTGTAGGTAAGACGGTGCTCATTCAGGAGCTCATTCGTAATGTGGCGACCGAGCATGGCGGGTACTCGGTGTTTGCCGGTATTGGCGAACGCGTGCGTGAAGGTAACGACCTCTATCACGAAATGAAGGACTCGGGCGTGCTTGCAAAAACTGCACTCGTGTTTGGGCAGATGAACGAGGTTCCAGGTGCACGCGCACGTGTGGCACTTTCGGGTCTCACGATGGCCGAGCACTTCCGCGATGCGGGCGGCAAGGACACGCTCCTCTTTATGGACAACATCTTCCGTTTCATTCAGGCAGGCGCCGAAGTGTCAGCACTTCTTGGTCGCGTACCGTCAGCAGTGGGTTACCAGCCAACCCTCGCCGAGGAAATGGGTAAGCTTCAGGAGCGTATTGCTTCGACAACAAAGGGCTCTATTACCTCTGTACAGGCCGTATACGTGCCTGCAGACGACCTTACCGACCCAGCGCCGGCAACTACCTTTTCACATCTCGACTCGACGGTAGTGCTCTCACGCCAGCTCGCATCACTCGGTATTTACCCTGCAATCGATCCGCTCGATTCTGCCTCAACCGCACTCGACCCACAGGTGGTCGGTGAACGCCACTACAAGGTGGCTATGGAAACCCGCAAGGTACTCCAGCGCTACAAGGACCTTCAGGACATTATTGCCATTCTCGGCATCGAGGAGCTTTCCGAGGACGACAAGCTTGCGGTAAACCGCGCGCGCAAGATTCAGCGCTTCCTATCGCAGCCATTCTTTGTAGGTGAAGTATTCACGGGTACCCCCGGCAAGTATGTAAAACTTGAAGACACCGTCGAGGGCTTTGCACAAATTCTCGAAGGCAAGCTTGATGACGTAAATGAATCGGCATTCTATATGAAAGGCACGATTGATGAGGTGAGAAGCGCAAGCACAAAATAATTTACTATGTTCAAACTCATCGTCGCACAAGTAGACAAGACTCTTTTTGAAGGAGAGATCGCACAAGTAACCTGCCCCGGTGAGATGGGGGATTTAACCGTGCTCGCACATCACTCACCGCTCGTAACCCCACTCCGTCCAGGCGAGCTCAAAATTGTCGACAACGCAGGCATCGAGACCTATATCAAAGTCACTGGCGGTATCCTCGAAGTCGGTTCCAACCAGGCAACAATACTTTTGTAGTGCTTGCACTACCACTGTTTGATTTGCGCACTGGCTTGTTTTTGTGGTATACTGTAGTCATATGAAAGAGCCGATTATTTTACAATTTTTTATTCAAGCTGCTGAAGAAGGTGGCTATACGGCCCACGCGGCAGAGTACTCTATCCACACGCAAGGGGAGACGCTTGATGAGACTGTTTCTAATATCAAGGATGCCGTTGAGTGCCATTTTGGCGACGAAGAAGAAAAAACACATACGTTTCCCGTGATGGTCAACTTTGCTTTGCCTGCGATGGCGTAGATCGTATGCCTAAGTTAAAACAACTCTCAGGAAAGGAGGTCATAAAAATTTTTGAGTCACACGGATTTGAAGTGAAACGTACCACAGGAAGCCATACCCGGCTCACCCTTGTTCGAGACGGAACCTCGTATCACATAACGATTCCGCTGCACGATGCGCTCAAAAAGGGCACCCTGCACAGCATTGTCAAAGATTTTGAGACATACTTTGGCAAAGATGCGACGAATCGATTTTTTAATTGATAGACGTCGGACGTCCGTCAACTTACTTGCCTCGCTCTCAAGTAACCTGCCCCGGTGAGATGGGAGATTTGACGGTGCTCGCACACCACTCACCGCTCGTAACCCCGCTCCGCGCAGGCGAGCTCAAGATTGTCGACAACGCAGGCATCGAAACCTACATTAAAGTTGAGGGCGGCATCCTCGAAGTCGGCTCAAATACAGCGACAATTTTACTCTAACGCATTTTGCGTAAAGTTTAATAAGAACACTTTGGGTTTCAGTGTGTTTTTCCATAGATTGACAACGAAGTAGATTAAAGGTAGTATCACGAAGGATAGATTAGATGTACTTGTTTCTGGTCTCTTCAGTAAAGTAGAGTAAAATTCGATTGACAACCAAAAGGAGTATTAAATGAACGCAATCAAGAGCTTAATTCTTGCTGTGGTATTTTTGTTTAACACCGTGGGTTTCTCATCTTTGGTCAATGCTGCTCCAGTCAGTGGGCAGGGGACATGGGAAACCACACTGTCTGCGCGAAGTCTCGACGGTAACAACACAACCGCCGAAGCCTACTACGACAGTGTCCTCGACATAACCTGGCTGAAGGACGCCAATGTCAATGGTCTGATGACCTGGGCTAACGCAAATACTTGGGCTTCATCCTTAGTCATGGATGTTTATACCAACTGGCGTTTGCCCGATACTGTGGATACGGGCACTGTTGGCTGTAACTTTAGCAACAACGGAACCGACTGCGGTTACAATGTGGCTACTTCAACGGGCGAGATGGCCAGTATGTTTTACGATACTCTGGGTGACTTAGCTTCCTTGAATACTGCAGGTTTATCACAGGCAGGTTCAGGTCTCACCAACACCGGTCCGTTCTCAAACATACAAGCTGGTCCCTACTGGTCTGCTACAGAAAATGCCGGAAATTTGGCCAAGGCATGGTCTTTTGTTACCGCGAACGGTCTCCAGTCTGTTGGTGATAAAAGTACTTCGAGGTATTCATGGGCAGTACATTCCGGTGATGTCGGCGTAGCGGTCGTTCCAGAACCGTCGCCAGCATTGCTGTTTGCTTCGGGGCTCCTTGCGTTGGTGGTACTTGTGAAGAGAAAGGCTCATTTAAGGACGTGATCTTTGGTTGCGGGAAGTGTAAAACGGAACAGCTTATTGTTGTTCCGTTTTTTTTATTTATAAGGTACTTGGCTGCAGAGCTTTCAAGTAACAACTCAATTTAAGTATTGACAAAATTAGCTATAATGGTAATCTGAATTTGTATTAATAACCGCGTGAGTAAGGCATCTTGCCAACAATTTATATGATAATTAAAAATACGTTTTCGGCGGTCGTCTCAGTATTGATTTTTTCGGTAGCATTATTTGCTACTTCAGCAACTGCAATGGCTAGTGGTCCCGCATTAGATAGTATTGATATTGCAACCGTTCCAACTAAAGTAATTTACACTGTTGGGGAATCCTTAGATATCACCGGCTTGGTGGTGCTTGGAAATTATAGCGACTACAGCAGTGCTCCAGAAGTTGTTGTGCTCGGTGATGTAACAGGCTTTGATAGCTCTACTCCTGCAGTTGGACAGATCCTCACAGTAACCATTGGTGGAAAGACAGATACTTATACTATTACGGTAAACGCAGCACCGGTTGTTTTAGATAGTATTGATATTGCAACCGTTCCAACTAAAGTAATTTACACTGTTGGGGAATCCTTAGATATCACCGGCTTGGTGGTGCTTGGAAATTATAGCGACTACAGCAGTGCTCCAGAAGTTGTTGTGCTCGGTGATGTAACAGGCTTTGATAGCTCTACTCCTGCAGTTGGACAGATCCTCACAGTAACCATTGGTGGAAAGACAGATACTTATACTATTACGGTAAACGCAGCACCGGTTGTTGTTCCCGTCTTGAGTAGCATCCAGATCGCAACTCCCGCAAGTAAACTAACCTACACTGTGGGTGAATCATTGGACATCACTGGTTTGACAGTGGTAGGGACTTACAGTGACACAAGCACAAGTACGATGGTTGTTGTTGCAGGAGATATCACAGGCTTTAGCAGTTCTGCTCCGGCAGTCGGACAGATCTTGACTGTTACTATTGGTGGTAAAACAACTACTTATACGATTACAGTAAACGCAGTTCCTGCCCCAACGCCTGCTCCTGCTCCAGCACCTGCTAGTGGTGGAAGCGGTGGTGGCGGAGGAGGAATTATTACACCCCCTCCAGCCCGTATGCAGACTATCTACCCTGACGGAAGAATTGTTTATACTGACACACTCGGCGGTTCAGGTACACCTACAACCACGCCATCTCTCGGAGAAGTCCTCGGTGCGTCGACCTTTCGCTTTACCCGTGGTCTCGCTCTCGGTTCACGTGGTGAGGAGGTAACCGAACTCCAGAACCGTCTCATCGCTCTAGGTCTCCTCAACGTTGAAGCAACCGGTTACTTCGGTAAACTTACCAAGGCAGCGGTTATGAAGTTCCAGGAAATGAATGGTCTTGAGCAGGTTGGCAACGTAGGTCCAAAGACCCGTGCACTCCTTAATTCAGGCGTAGCGGTAGGTACAGGATCAGGAGCAACGATTCCCGGTTGTGCTGTTGGCAACAAGTTCAACACCGTAACAGGCCAGACTTGTTCAGTACCGGCTGTCGTAGCAGGAGCAACAATTCCTGGCTGTGCAGTAGGCAACAAGTTCAACACCGTTTCTGGTCAAGCTTGCCCCGTACAATAATCTCCCCTAACTAGACAAATTTATTTTACGGCCAAGCCGCGAATTAGCTAATTCGAAAACACCCCGCTTGCGGGGTGTTTTGTTTTGTGCTATAATTAGTAACATCATATGAAGGATTTCTTCAAAAAACTCAAGGGGTATTTCATCCCGCATCAGGATAACGATTTCAAACCGCATTTTTTTGCCACCACGAGTATTCTCTTTCTTTCGGGGGCAATTGTCTCTGTTTTTCTGGTCTCTATTCTGCAGTATGCGGCGATCTCAAACGGCAACAATCTCCTTGCATCAGTCATTTCAAGTACTCTGGTAGATATCACCAATGAAGATCGTATTGCAAACGGCAAAGAGACGCTTTCGATGAATCCCGTACTCGTACGCGCAGCGCAGGCAAAAGCCGACGATATGGCGGCAAAGGGATACTTTGCGCACAACAGCCCCGAGGGGGTCACACCATGGCACTGGCTTGAGCAAGCTGGGTATGAATTTAGCTATGCAGGGGAAAACCTTGCGGTAAATTTCTCCGACTCGGTCAATGTAGGTGAGGCATGGATGGAAAGCCCCACGCACAAAGCAAATATCCTCGACGAGCACTTTACCGAAGTTGGTATTGCTACCGCGCAAGGTGTATACAAGGGCGAACCGACGACGTTTGTCGTGCAGGTCTTTGGCAAGCCGGCACCAGTACGTGTCGTGCATACAGGGGATATTGTGGTAAAAAAAGAAACCCGACAAGCTGAGGAAAACAAGACGGTAGCGGTAGCTGCTCTCGCAACAACAACCCTCGCAACCACGACACCAGAGGAAGTTGCGGGAGCAACCATAGAAACCGTCGTCGTCAACGATATGTTTATTTCGGTAAAAAACAATACCGCGACTGCGACAGAAATCGTGCCCGCGATGGTGGTTCCCGAAGGTTCGTGGTTTGCCCGCATGCTCGTGTCGCCACAAACAACGCTTGCGTATGTCTATGCGATATTTGGTATATTGGTAGTTCTTGCGCTCGCCCTCGATACCTTTATCGAGATCCGTCGCCGCCACCCGGTGCATATGGTGTACGCGCTCCTCCTCTGGGTACTCCTCTTTATTTTACTCTATCTCGGTGGTTCGTACGTGTTCCCTGAAGTCGTAGTCCTCTAGTCGGTCTTCATTATTAAAAGAAAAATCCCAACTGCTTGCGCGGTCGGGACTTAAGGAACTAAACAGTTTTACATTTTGGGACGTCGGGCGAGAATTTTTACGCATTGGCCATTGCTCATGCTATCTGCTCGGCGGAAACCGTACATCTTTAGGAATTTCAGTTGGATCCACAGAGGGGGGTTCCTTACGGCGAGGACCCATCCGAATTGATATGTTCCCGATTTCTCGTTCCGGATCGGGGCGAGTGTCAGGAGGTGACTTTCTTTTACTTTTTTACCTTTGTGGAAAGGGCAGGGACCTTCAAGGATTTCCTTCGTCCAAGGGACATTGGCAATCCTCTGTGAGTCTTTTGGGGAAAAAGAAAAATCAACATTGTCGTCTTCAAGGTCTTCAGGGCCGTAAAAATTACGACCCATCAAACTTTTCACCGATTTCCAGTTGGGATACCCTGTATAGTCGGGCCCCTCCTTTTGTCTCCAGTAAGAAGCAACGCCGATTGAGTATTCACGACCAGTATTTCGATCTTTGAACACTCGCTCTATCTGAAGGCTGAATTCTTCGGATTCCCTGGGAACAACTTGTTGTCGTGCAATGTGTGCAACATTTGTTACTGATGCGGGAGTAATACGGGGGACTGACTGAACGATTTGCATCGCTTTTCTCCTCGGTTATTTCTCCTGTGTTTGGGTCTCCTTAAGGGAAGATCCCTTAAGGAGAGGTTGATTTTAACAAAATTTTGGGGAACTACCAACTTCACTACTACACAGCAGTATATCAGATTTTGGGAGAAAGTCAATAGGCCGTCAGGGTCTCGCGCAAGGGTTTTCTTTGGTGATATTTTTGAGAATGCGCGGTATTTTTTTGAAATCTTCTTTGAGTACGGTGCGGAGCGATCCGTTGTAGAGCGCCGCAGCCGGATGGTAGAGGGGAAGGAAATATTGTCGCTTGCCAAAGAGCGATGCAACAGAAACAACGCCGTGCTCGAGAGATATTTTTTTGTCAGGAAAGAAATGATTCATCGCATGGCGACCGAGGAGTACGACAAGTGTAGGGTCAACGATTTTTATTTCTTCAGCGAGCCACTCGCTACAAGCATCAATCTCCGCGGTCGTGGGGTCGCGGTTTTCAGGTGGACGATATTTTACAATGTTCGTAATGTAAACATCTTCACGAGTCATTTTAATATCAGCAAGCATCTCCGCAAGGAATTTTCCCGCAGCGCCCACAAATGGTTGACCCTCTTTGTCTTCGCGCGCGCCGGGTGCCTCGCCGATAAATATGATTTCTGCATTTGCATTTCCGTCACCGAGGACACCTTGGGTTGCCGTAGAGCGTAATGTACAGGTGCACTCTGTTAGCCATTTAGTGTTAAGTTCCATTAATTGAGTCACTTTGTTCATAAGGGCATTGTAGCATTCAGGGGTAAAAAAATAACCCCGCCATGATTGCGGGGTTGAGGGTCAGTGAATGGTTGTTTTTTCGGGCGGGGGGCCTGCGTTGTCGTCAGGAGAAGCTTCGTCCACTGAGCTAAAACTGTCGGGAATCGGGCCACCCAGCTCTCCTTCGATGAGCTGAAAGAGTTCTTCTATTGCATCCTCGATGCGGTGCAATTGTCGTGCCGTTTTGGAAAGTTTCTCAGGAAGCAAGCAAGACTCGATTTGCTGCCTGATAATGTTTCGCTCCGCACTATCGATGAGTCCGTTTTCGAGTGCGTTTTGCAGAGCATCAAAGGCTGCTTCTTTGGAAAAAAGCTCGGCGGCGATATGACCATTTGAAAGCGTAATCATACCCGAGTCCGCGGTTTTCATCGAAAAGTACGCTACTGCCTCTATGAGAGAGCTCACGGTACACCTCCTCTGTTTGTTCGAAGTCCTCTTTAAAGCTACCACGAGAAAGCATCTTTGGGAAGAGTGTCAAGTCTCTTGCCTTGTATGATATACTTCCAGTATGAAAAAACCGGCAAAAAAGGCAAATGAGACATCGTGGGGTGGGGTCGCGGGATGGTATGACTCACTTCTTGAAAAGGACGACGACACCTATCAGGCAAAGGTTATTCTACCAAACCTGATGCGCCTCATGAATTTAAAGAAAGGGGAACGTGTGCTCGATCTTGCGTGTGGACAGGGGTTTTTTACCCGCATATTCCACGCAGCTGATGCGGATGTTACCGGTGTCGATATTGGCGCACCGCTCATCGAGCTCGCTAAAAAGCAGTCCTCAAAAGAGATAAAGTATTTTGTGCACTCGGCAGAAGACCTCTCAATATTTCAAGATGGATACTTCGAAAAGATATCTATCGTGCTCGCGATACAAAATATTGACGCGCCCCACAAAGTTTTCAAAGAGTGTATGCGCGTTTTGAAACCCGGTGGCAAACTTTTTATCGTGCTCAATCATCCTGCCTTCCGCATTCCTCGTTCAAGCTCGTGGGGTTATGATGAGGAGACCAAGACACAGTACCGTCGCGTTGACCGCTATATGTCAGAAAGTAAAATTGAGATTGACATGAACCCCAGCAGACCAGGCACCTCGATGACGGTCTCGTTTCACCGCTCACTCCAGGATTACTTTAAGACGCTCGCGAATGCGGGATTCGTTGTGTCGCGTCTCGAGGAGTGGCTCTCGCATCGCGAAAGTGAAAAGGGTGTACGCAAAGAGGCAGAAGATCGCGCGCGTAAGGAGATTCCGCTCTTTCTGTTCCTTGAGGCACAGAAGCCTGCATAAATAATCCGCATGTTGGTAAATATTATCGGTTTTATCGTTGGCATCCTGGCACTCATTGGTGCAGGGGTTTTCTCGTACATGCAGCTTGGTGTGTCGGCAATATTGCAGCCAGTAGAGCAACAAAAACCTACCGTCGCCGTTGTTCAAAAAACCTCAACGTCGACCAATGTTACCAAGGCACCCACAAAGCCAACCACAAAAGTTGTCACGCCAGTAAAACAAGAGGCTGCTCAGGCGGCTCCTGTCCAGGTCCCTACGCCGACAAACGGCAGCTTGGTACCTAGCACACCAACTACGGCGCAAAAGGTCGCTGAGCCGGGACCACTCCGCATTGCAGTAACCGCGGTTCCTACGCCACCCACGGCGACACAACTCTCTGTTCATGGGGTCATTGAGTATACCAACGGCGCACGGTCGCTTAATGGTGGACTGCCGGCGCTCATCGAGAACCAGACGCTTAACCGCGACGCACAGATAAAAGTTGATGACATGTTTGCAAAACAGTATTTTGAGCATGAATCACCAACCGGTGTAGGGCCGGGCGATATTGCGAAAGCGGTCGGATATGATTTTGTGTTGGTAGGGGAAAACCTCGCGCTGGGAGATTTTGAGAATGATGAGAAGCTCGTAAAAGCATGGATGGACAGCCCGGGGCACCGTGCGAATATTTTAAACGCACACTATCAGGAGATCGGGGTTGCGGTAGGTAAGGGGATGTACGAAGGACGTTTAACATGGCTTGCCGTGCAGAGTTTTGGTATGCCCCTTTCTGCATGCCCCGCCATTGACGTACAAAAGAAAGCACAGATTGATATGAATAATATGCAGGTAACTGCGATGAGTGCAATCCTCGAAGAAAAGAAAGCCAAAATAAATGCGACACCAACGAGTGACCCGAATTACAATACCTATGTAAATGAGTTTAATGTGTTAGTAGCGCCATATAATATGTTAGTGGTAGATACGCGTACTATGGTGGTCGAATACAATGCGACGGTGCTAGCTTTTAATAGCTGTATTGCGGTGGCGGGTGCTGCAGCACATTAGTCTATGAGCACGCTTATTTTTGATATCGAGACAGTTGGTGAGGATTTTGATGCGCTCGATACGGCAACGCAAGATGTTCTCACGCGCTGGATAAAAAAAGAGACGCCCGTCGAGGGGTATGAGGCCGCCCTTGAGGATTTGAAAAACGGGCTTGGGTTTTCACCGCTCACGGGCGAGATAGCCGCGATTGGTGTCCTTGATCACGAGCGCGGCAAAGGCGCCGTGTATTACCAAACACCAGGAGCAAAAGAAGAGGCAAGCGAGGATGAAGGAATCAAGTATAAACCCATGACCGAAAAAGAGATGCTCGTGCATTTCTGGAAAGGAGTCGCTGAGTATGATGAGTTTGTGAGTTTTAATGGTAGGGGATTTGATGTGCCGTTCCTTGTCATTCGCTCAGCGGTGCACGGCATCAAGCCGACCAAAGATTTGATGTCCAACAGGTATCTTAAAAGCCAGAGCTATCAGGCGAAACATGTCGACCTCCTCGACCAGCTAACTTTTTATGGTGCCGTCCGTCGTAAGGGGAGCTTGCATCTTTGGTGTAGAGCGTTCGGTATAGCGAGCCCAAAGGTTGATGGCGTAACCGGTGATGATGTTGGTAAGCTTTTTCATGCAAAAAAGTTTTTGGATATTGCTCGCTACAATGCGCGTGATCTGCATGCAACACGAGAGCTGTATGAGAGATGGAAGGATTACATAAGGGCCTAGCGGGTCGACAAGGTTGCTTTTCTTTGCTACCGTGAATATGGAAGTTTCGCAATTTCAACCCGTCTCAACATACAGGAGGTTGTCATGCATCTTAGTCAAGAAAAATCAGTGAGAGAATTCAGCAGTGTCGACGACGTCGTTGCTTATTTCGATCAAAATCCGGTGAAGCTTGTGCAATACATTCAGGAGGCAATACGGGTAAAAGCATCTGTTCCTGGTAAGTGTCTTACTCAGCTCGCGAGCCTCGTTCAAGTCCCGCTTGCCTACAAGGGCGAGCACGCACTTGTTCCGCCACACCTTTTTGTCTCACCAAAGCGTTTTAGCAACATTGATGCGATCATGAAATTGGCGCAAACTGATTTTCCCGTAAGTAATTTCTAGATAGTTTCTCGTTTCTCGGTCACCGCTTTGAAAAGAGCGGTGATTTTTTATAGGTATGCTAGAATATCACGTATATGTCTGACTACTATAAACCGCACCGCAAGCCAGATTGGAACTACGGTGGCCCGCGCTGGCGCCTTTCCCGTTCAAAGATCGAGCTTTACACCGAATGCCCCCGCTGTTTCTTTATTGACAACAAGCTCGGCACGGCACGACCCCGTGGACCGGCATTTACCATCAACATTGCTGTCGACACCCTTTTTAAAAAAGAATTTGATGGACATCGTGTTAGCAAGACCGCGCATCCTTTGATGCAAAAGTATGGTGTTGACGCAGTACCCTTTGCGCATGCAAAGATGGACACGTGGCGTGAAAATTTTGAGGGCATCGAATACAAAGATCCGCAAACAGGTTTTGTTATTTCTGGAGCAGTGGACGATGTATGGGTCAATCCTGCGGGCGAGCTCATTGTGGTCGACTACAAAGCGACCTCAAAAGACGGGAAGATTGAAACACTCGCTGATTCATCGTGGGAAGATTCTTACAAGAGGCAGATGGGTGTGTACCAATGGCTCTTGCGCAAGAATGGTTTCAAAGTTTCTGATACGGGGTATTTTGTATACGCAAATGCCACTACGGACAAGAAAGCGTTTGATGGAGAACTAGAGTTTGATGTAACGCTCATTCCTTGTACGGGGCAGACCGAATGGATCGACACAACGCTTGCGGCAATAAAAAAGTGCCTCGATACCAATGAGATTCCCGAGGTAGGCGAGCAATGCGACTTTTGTAAATACCGCAAAGCTGCCCGCGACGTCCAGCAAGAGTTCCGCACGCTACACACCGCAAAACCTAAGCCAAAAGGCGGTCTCTTTGACTAGCTTTATTTTTCTCGTCTTTTCTGCTAATATCCCAACATATGTTTAAAGAATTTTTACTCAAGAAAATGATCAAGAGTCAGCTCAAAGGAGTCCCAGACTCCGAGATTGATCGTATTATTATGCTGGTGGAAAAGAATCCCGAGCTCTTCAAAAAGATTGGCGACGAGATCCAGGCAAAGATCAAGGGTGGACGCTCGCAAGCAGCGGCTTCGATGGAGGTAATGCGTGCTCACCAGGCAGAGCTTCAGAAAGTACTCAAATAATATATGGCACTCGCAATCGGCATCGTAGGGCTTCCTAATGTAGGCAAGTCGACACTTTTTAATGCCCTCACTAAAAAATCTGTTCCGGCGGAGAATTATCCGTTTTGTACTATCGACCCATCGGTCGGGGTTGTTGCGGTGCCCGATGAGCGTCTGTACAAACTCTCTGCATTTTCTCAGACAAAAAAAATAATTCCTGCAGCGGTGGAGTTTGTGGACATTGCCGGTCTTGTAAAGGGCGCAAGCGAGGGCGAAGGTTTGGGTAACCAGTTCCTCTCACACATTCGTGAGACCGATGCCATTGCCGAGGTGGTGCGTATCTTTGAGGACGACAATGTGATTCACGTCCACGGGGCCGTGGATCCTGTGTCAGACATCGAGACCATTAACCTCGAGCTCATTCTTGCGGACGACCAGACGGTAACCAAGCGTCTTGCGAATATTGAAAAAGATGTAAAGCGTGGAGACAAGGAGGCTGCCAAGGAAAAGGATGTGCTACAAAGAATTTCAGCCGCGCTCAAACAGGCGCATCTCGCGCGCTCAGTCGCACTCGTCGATGACGAGCAGATCTTTGTGAGAAACCTTCATCTCCTCACCATGAAGCCTATTTTATACGTGTTGAATAAAAAGGCGGGTGGGAAAAATTTGGATGAGATGAATGACCCCCGCTACATAAAACTACTTGAGTACATCAAGAGTCTGAACGCGCACTATGTCGTAGTGGACGCTGGTGTCGAACACGACCTCTCGCAACTAGAGGGTGAAGAAAAAGAAATGTTCCGTGCCGAGCTTGGCGTCAAAGACGACGGCGTGAACGACCTCATCAGAAAAAGCTACGAGATGCTCGGGCTTGATACCTATTTCACGACGGGAGAGGTGGAGACGCGTGCGTGGACGATAAAGAAGGGAAGCACGGCTCCTGTCGCAGGTATGGCAATCCATACTGACTTCAAGGACAAGTTCATTCGCGCCGAGATCGTATTTTGGAAGGACCTTCTCGATGCTGGTTCCTATGGAGCCGCTCGTGAAAAAGGCCTCGTTCGCATCGAAGGCAAAGAATACATCGTCAAAGACGGTGATGTAATCGAGTTTAGGATTTAAATAAAAAAAAGAGCGTCTCGATAAGAGACGCTCTTTTTTTTGTTGTTACTTTCTCTTTATCGCCTCGATCTCTTTTAAAAGGCTGGCAAGGGTTTGTTCGAGTTTTGCGAGTGCAAGCTTATTTTCTTTTTTCTCGAGCTCTTCTTCTTTTTCTTCTTCTACGTCTTCTTCCGAAATCTCTTCCACGTCCTCTTGAATTCCCTCAATGTCTTCTGAGATTTCCTCGACGTCCTCCTGGATTCCTTCAATATCTTCCGAAATCTCTTCAACATCTTCTTGAATGTCCTCGATATCCTCTGAAATCTCTTCAATATCTTTTTCAACCTCGTGCAGCTGCATCGTATTTCTGTTGACGGTCATTTGAATGAATATTGCCAAGTAGATTGCCTCAAGAGAGAGAATCGTGGTAAGGATGAGCAGTATTTTGTCGACATCAAATCCGAAAAACGAGAGTGAAAACATTCCCGCAAAAAGCATGGTGTGTACGACGAGCGACTCTATAGAGCCGATCCAGCGCGTTGCGTTGACGGAGATCTTTTCGAGACGAAGCACCTCAGGTGCTTTTTTAGGGAGAGGCTTCTTCTTGGTCATAGGTGCATCGTAGCACTATACGAGATTTTTGTTAACTGTTACCGATGTTGCGGTGTAGGGATTTGTGGGGTATCATTACCTATTATGGATACACAAACAATACAACCAGTCCCCGGGAGCAAACGACACCCACTTTTCAAGTGGATATTGGTGGGAAGTATTATGATCGTGACGAATTTGTTCCTCAACTACGCACTCGATGTTTTTTACAAGGCACCAAAACATGAAGTTTTTTGCCCAGAACCGCAAGTGCGTGAAGCTATCCTTACTCAAGAAGCATGTCTTGCTAAAGGTGGTCAGTGGAACGAAAGCACCTATCCTAAGGAGCTCTACCAGGGAGAGACGGTACCCGCACAACCTGCACCTACGACCGCTGTCGAGGTAAAGGGTTATTGCAACGAGCAGTACACGTGTGGAAAGAATTTTGAAGAGGCAAATAAGGTGTACAACCGCAATGTGTTTATCTTCCTTGTTGTTGCCGGTACCGCGCTCCTCATTGGAAGTATTTTTGCAGCAGCGATTGAGGCGGTCGCCCTTGGCTTCTCACTTGCCGGTATTCTCTCGCTTGTGATTGGTACGATTCGTTACTGGAGTGATATGGACGAACGTCTCCGCGTAGTGGTGCTCGGCATTGCACTCGTCGCTCTCGTGTGGATTGGTATCAAGAAATTCAATAACTAGTTAACAAAAAAGGATACGGATGGATCCCGTTAGAGACCCAGCGTTATGTTTTTGGCAATATGGTAATATGTGAAGTGAATATGAATAAGCAGTTTAATGATAATCAGGCACGGGAATTTATTCCCTGTCTCTAACGGGATGGAAAAGTACGACCATAAAGCTATAGAACAAAAATGGCAAGCGGCTTGGGCGGCTGCGGGACTCTATCGTACAGATGATAATCGCACGAAACCAAAATGCTACGTGCTTGATATGTTCCCGTACCCGTCAGGCGAAGGCCTGCATGTTGGGCACCCCAAGGGCTACATTGCGACGGATATTTATGCACGTATGAAAACGATGCAGGGGTTCAGCGTGCTTCATCCGATGGGGTGGGATGCGTTCGGTCTTCCTGCTGAGCAGTATGCGATAAAAAACAAAGTGCACCCTCGTGTTGCCGTCGACAAGAACACCGCGCGCTATAAGGAGCAACTTTCTGTTATTGGTTTCAATTATGATTGGGAGCGCGAGGTCAACACGACTGACCCAGCGTTTTACAAATGGACCCAGTGGATATTCCTTAAGATGTTTGAGAAAGGCCTTGCATACGAATCCTACGAGCCTATCAACTGGTGCCCAACCTGTCAGACAGGTCTTGCCAACGAAGACCTTGAGGATGGTAAATGCGAACGCTGCGAGACGGTGGTTGAGAAAAAGCCGATGCGTCAGTGGGTGCTCCGCATTACCGACTATGCTGATCGTATGCTCGCTGATATTGATGCGCTCGATTGGCCAACTTCTATTAAGGAGTCACAGAAAAACTGGATTGGTCGTAGTGAAGGGGCGGAGATCGATTTTAGTATTGAAGGGAGTGAGAAAAAGATCACCGTGTTCACGACACGTCCCGACACACTGTTTGGAGCAACGTATGTGGTGCTCGCACCTGAAAATAAACTCCTCGATGAGATTCGTGGAGATATTTCGAACTGGAGCGAGGTTGCCACCTACCGCGATGAAACGAAAAAGCAGAGCGAGATTGAGCGTACGGCGGCAGGACGCGAAAAGACTGGCGTGCGCCTCGAGGGTGTGCAGGCTATTAACCCGGCAAACGGCGGTAAGCTCCCTGTGTTCGTGGCGGACTACGTACTTGGGCACTATGGCACGGGTGCCGTAATGGCAGTGCCCGCGCACGATGAGCGTGATTTTGAATTTGCAAAGAAGTTTGAGTTGCCAGTAGTTCAGGTGATTAGTCTTTCTACTGCCCACCGTGAAGATGTCGCATATACAGGAGAAGGGAAGATTGAAAACTCCGGTGATTTCAATGGTCTCGCTAGTGAAGACGCAAAAAAGAAAATTACCGACTTTGTAAAAGGGCGATGGGTTACCAAGTATCGACTCAAGGACTGGGTGTTCTCGAGGCAGCGCTATTGGGGCGAGCCGATCCCGCTCGTCCACTGCGAGAAGTGTGGTGTGGTGCCCGTAGCAGAAAAAGATTTACCCGTGGTGCTTCCTGAAGTTGAATCATACGCGCCGACAGGGACAGGGGAGTCACCGCTTGCGGATATTGCCGAGTGGGTGAACACGCCGTGTCCAAAGTGTGGGGGGGCTGGTAAACGCGAGACCAACACGATGCCACAATGGGCCGGCTCGTCGTGGTATTATCTGAGGTACATTGATCCAAAGAATGACCAAGCACTTGTTGGTAAAGAAAAAGAATCGTACTGGTCACCAGTAGATATGTATGTGGGGGGCGCTGAGCATGCAACACGCCACCTCATTTATGCACGCTTTTACCACAAGTTCCTATATGACATCGGCGTGGTGAATTATACTGAGCCGTTCAAACGCCTGCAAAATGTCGGCCTTATTATGGCCGAGGATGGTCGCAAGATGAGTAAAAGGTGGGGGAATGTCATTAACCCTGATGATATTGTGGCAACGTATGGCGCTGACACACTCCGTCTTTATGAAATGTTTATGGGGCCGTTTGGACAGTCGGTGGTATGGAGTACCGAGTCAATCATTGGCCCACGACGTTTCCTTGAGCGCGTGTGGCGTCTTAAGGAAAAGGTTATTGAGGGTGCAAACGAAAGTACTCTCGATGCAATCCTGCACAAGACCATCAAAAAAGTGGGGGATGACATTGAGGCATTCAGCTTTAACACCGCGATATCTTCGCTGATGATTCTCGTGAATGATATGGAAAAATCCGCATCGCTTTCGCGTATTCAGTACGAGACACTCCTGATTCTGCTGGCGCCATTTGCTCCTCATATGACCGAGGAGCTCTGGCACGAGACAGGGAACACGGAATCAATCCACCTTGCTTTGTGGCCAGTGTTTGACCCTACAAAGACTGTCCTAAGTGAGGTAACGATTGCTATTCAGGTCAACGGCAAGGTGCGCGATACTATTGTGGTTGCTGTGGACGCCGATGAGGATACGGTCAAAAAGGCTGCATTTGCCCAGCCTGCGGTTGCCAAGTGGACCGACGGCAAAGAGGTCAAAAAGACCATTTTGGTCAAAGGGCGCGTTTTGAATATCGTGGTCAGCGAGGAGTAGGGCGGAACCCTTGACTTCCAGAGCCTTTAGTGCTAAAGTGTAAATACTACTTTGTGTGGAAAAATATTAATCAAATAATCTTTATTACCCATCGTCATGCCCGCAATCACATTTAAACCTAAACAGGTTATCAAGCGTCTCCTCGCTCCTCTTTCACCGCGCGCACTCGATGTGATGGTGAAGCGTTATGGTCTTGGTGAAGGTACTGACCGTATGACCCTTGAGGGTATCGGTGGCACTTACGGTATTACCCGTGAGCGCGTACGCCAGATCGAAAACTTTGCACTTGCAACCATTAAAAAATCTGACGTCTTTAAAAAAGAAGAGGCGGTATTTGCAGAACTTCACGAGCTCGTTGTTTCAATGGGTGGGGTTGTTTGCGAAGAGGATTTCCTCATGCATCTTTCAAAAGATGTAAGCACGCAAAATCATATCTATTTCCTCCTTGTGCTGGGTGACGAGTTCAAGCGTGAAAAAGAAGACATGAACTTCAAACATCGTTGGATCGTTGATGATAAAACTTCAATGAAGGTACACGAGGCACTTCAGAAACTTTTCCAGAGCCTTTCAAACGAGGACCTCATTCCCGAAGGCGAGATTGTTGCAGCATTTTTGGATCACTTGAAGGAAGTCGGCGATACCTACAAGAACGAAGAAGTCATCAAGCGTTGGCTCGCCCTTTCAAAAACTATTGCAAAAAATCCTCTCGGAGAGTGGGGCGTGTCACACTCACCTAACGTCAACGCGCGCGGTATGCGTGACTATGCGTACCTCATCATCAGGAAGCATGGCTCACCAATGCACTTTACCGAGGTTGCCAAGGCGATCTCTCAGGTGTTTGGCAAAAAGGCACACGTTGCAACCTGCCACAACGAACTCATTAAAGACAGCCGCTTTGTGCTTGTGGGTCGCGGACTTTACGCACTCTCATCATGGGGATACGAAAAAGGGGTAGTCAAGGACGTCATCGTCAAGGTTCTTAAAAAAGAAGGACCTCTCACTAAAAAAGAGATTATTGACCGCGTCCTCAAGGAGCGCTATGTAAAAGAGAACACGGTATTCGTGAACCTGCAGGACCCCAAGCTTTTTAAAAAGACCAAGGAAGGGAAGTATGCTATTGCGTAAATAAAAACACAGACAAGAGAAAAGGCGGATTGAATCCGCCTTTTCTCTTGTCTGTGTTTGCGGTATAATGATACATATGGAATTTATGCAGGTGCTGGGGTTTGATAGGCTTTTTGGGCAGACAGGAGTACTTCTCGAACAAGTCTTTCAATGGTTTCCGTACTGGGCACCGATTATATTCGGCGCTATTTTTTGGCATGAATGGATGAGCTATGTTCAGGAGCGTTTTCGTTCCGCACAGAAATGGATTGTTCTCGAGATTAAGCTCCCTAAAGAAATCCACAAAACACCTGTTGCTATGGAGGTGGTACTGAACGCACTCTATCAATCAAGTGAGGGTACTTGGTTTGATAAGACATGGAAAGGAAAAGTGAAAGATTGGTTCTCTCTTGAAATGGTATCAATCGAAGGAGATATTAAGTTTTTTATTCGCACCACAGGGATTTACAAAAATGTCATTGAGGCGCAAATATATGGACAGTATCCCGATATAGAAATCCATGAGGTGCCCGACTACACTCGGTATGTAGATTATCGTGGCAGAGAAGGGGATTGGGAGATGGTGGGTATTGAATATGAGCTTTCCAAAAAAGATCCGTATCCTATCAAGACGTACGTTGATTACGGACTCGACAAGGAAGGCGTAAAAGAAGAATTCAAAACGGACCCGCTTACCTCGGTTATCGAGTATCTCGGTTCTATCGGTCCTGGCGAACAAGTGTGGATACAAATCCTCGTTCAGGCGGCAAGCAAGCGTTACACAAAAAAAGACGGCACTAAAGGGGATTGGAAAGATGAAGGTAAGGCGATCATTGACGATCTCACGAAACGTAATGAAAAAACCCCCGAAGGTATGCCTGTTTTCAAGATGATGATGGCAACAAAAGGAGAAAGTGAGGTGATTGCCGCCATTGAGCGCAGTATGGGCAAGTTCGGCTTTGATTGCGGTATCCGCGCCCTCTATCTTGTAAAAAGAGATAAGTTTAACCCGAGCAACATCAAGGCACTCGGTGGTCTCTTGCGCCCATTTACTACAAACAACTTGAATGGTTTTAAACCGATGCACTTTACTGCTGGTTTTGACTATCCATGGCAGGACTACAACGGCATTCGTTTGAGTCATCACCGCAAAGAACAATTTAAAGCCTACAAACAACGCTCGTGGTTTTATTCACCACGCAAGTTGAAACCTTTTGTGTTGACCAGTGAAGAGCTTGCAACAATTTACCACTTCCCTGGAGGGGTATTGCAGACGCCAACCTTTGGACGTATCCCTTCACGCAAAAATGAGGCGCCAGTCAATTTGCCAATATAATAACTATATATGGACCAGCCTGTATTCAAAGAGATTCCTCAAGGAGATCAAAAAGGGAAACCCCCTTTTTTGCTTCCTCTTATTCCCGAGCGCCGTTTCCCTAAAATAATTCTTGGTGGTGGGCTTGCCCTTGTGTTGGTTGGTGTCCTTTTGTTTTTCTGTATGCCGCCATTTAATTTTCCTCAGGGAGAAAAGGTCACCGTAGAAAGCGGGTCATCATTAGGTCAAGTGTCACTCGCCCTCAAGGAGAGGAATATTATTCGTTCGCGTATAGTATTTGAGTTTTGCATGATATCAACAAGTGGGGATAAAAATGTTTCAGCCGGGGACTACCTATTTAAGGAGCCAGCAAACGCTTGCACTATTGCGTCGCGCATCGCTCGTGGTATATCCGGTATTCCCGCCGTCAAAGTAACCATCCCCGAAGGAATGTCCAATGTGCGTGCCGCGGAAGTTCTCGCACGAGTCCTTCCAAAATTTGATGCACAAATTTTTATTGCAGACACGCAAACACTTGAGGGGTATTTGTTTCCCGAGACATATTTTTTCTCACCAACAGCAACCGCAGAGGATGTTAAACAAATAATGAGCGCTCAGTTTGAGAAAAAGATCAAACCACTCATGTCCGAAATTGAAACATCAGGGCGTACATTAGAAGACGTTGTCATTATGGCATCGATACTTGAGAAAGAGGCACAGACATTCGAAGATCAAGCTCTGGTTTCGGGGATTCTTTGGAAGCGTATCAAGCTCGGTATGCCACTCCAAGTCGATGCACCGTTTTATTACCTCCTTGGCAAAGAATCCAGCGAGCTTACGCAGACCGACCTCGCCATAAAGTCGGGGTACAACACCTACAAAAACAAAGGTCTCCCCGTTGGCCCTATTGGTAACCCTGGCCTCGGCGCTCTGCGTGCCGCTATTGCACCAACTTCATCCCCGTATCTTTATTACCTCTCAGACGAAGACAGTGTAATACACTATGCTAAAAATTTTGAAGAACACAAGGCAAACAAGGTAACGTATTTACGGTAGAGCACTTTACAAAACACTGCAGCTAGGGTATGGTGTTATTGGTCCCTGTGAGGACCTTGTTCATTTTAGGAGGTATTGTTATGCAGAACCCTTTGGCCAGAAATTACCAGACCCGCGTAGCGGCATGCGAGATTGGCCTCGAATCCGAATGTACGATCGTTGGTACGACGATACAGTACGGACAGAAGGCGGTTGTTGTGAGACTCAATGAAAGCTCAGTGGACATCAGACTGAAAACAGGTCCGAACGCTGGGCAAGTTGTTACCGATGTGAATACGGTGAATCTCATGTTCTCCGGGGTCTTCAGAAACGTCATGAGCGAGGTAGTAGAAGAGACTCACTAATAATAATAAATTTGCTCTTTACCCAAACCCATATGTGGTTTGGGGTGATTTTTGAAGAGATGAGATTTGCTCGTCTCTTGAAAAATCTATGAAAAAGAATTCGAAAGGAAAAGTATTCGTGGCGATGTCGGGAGGGGTGGATAGTTCGGTCGCTGCAGCGCTTCTTCAGAAAGACGGCTACGAAGTCACGGGAGTTTTTATGAAGGTATGGCAACCGGATTTTTTGCCATGCACCTGGCGTACGGAGCGCCTTGATGCGATGCGTGTTGCGGCACATTTAAACATCCCGTTCTTTACTTGGGATTTTGAAAAAGAATACAAGGAGGGTGTTGCGGACTATATGATACGCGAGTACAAAGCAGGACGCACACCGAATCCCGACGTGATGTGTAACAAAGAGGTGAAGTTCGGCGCATTCTTTAGGCGGGCAATGGAAGTAGGTGCAGACTTTGTAGCAACAGGACATTACGCGCAGGTCGCTCGCGATAAAAAGAATGATACCTATCGAATGCTTGCCGGTATCGACGCAACAAAGGATCAGTCATATTTTTTGTGGACACTTGGACAAGCACAGCTTTCCAAAACATTTTTTCCGATTGGAGGATTTGAAAAAGCGCGGGTGCGTGCTCTTGCAAAAAAGTTCGGCATTCCTGTTGCAGATAAAAAAGACAGCCAAGGACTCTGCTTTATGGGCAAGCTTAACGTGAAAGATTTTCTCGCACATTTTATCGAAGAAAAAGAGGGGAGTGTGGTGAATGAACAAGGTGAAACAATCGGCGTACATCGTGGCGCGTATTTTTATACGCTCGGTGAACGGCACGGTTTTACGATCATCAAAAAGACAACCGAGGATGCGCCGTACTATGTGGTCGCAAAAGACCTCGTGGCAAACACGGTCACCGTGGCGCATAATGTAGCAAAAAAGCCCCTGGAATGTGCCTCACAGGCTCTCCAGGCCTCGCAGGTAAACTTTTGTCGAGGAACGGTGATAGACACAGCTCATATCTATACGGCCCAGGTGCGTTACCATGGTGAGTTCCATAAATGCACAATATCCACCCCAATCAACAGCACTTTTTCTCTTCATCTCGAAAAACCTGCAGTATTTGACGTCGGGCAATCGGTTGTTCTTTATGACGGTAATGAATGTCTTGGCGGTGGCGTCATCGAGTAACTACATAGGCTGAACACATAGGGTAATCCTATATAAAACATTCCAAATTTTGTTTGAATATGCGACAATGAAGGGAATATGAAAAAAGAGCGCGATGGTGATGTGTGGGTCATAAAGACTTCAGGTGAACGAGAACCTTTTTCTCTCATAAAACTTCGCCGCTCTCTTGTTCGCTCTGGCGCAGACGATGCAACGACGGAGATGGTTATCTCTCACGTTATCCCCGAGCTTCATGACGGCATGAAGACCGCAGCTATTTACAAGCACGCATTCTCGCTCCTTAAAAAATCAAAGTATCCTGTTGCGGTACGATACTCGCTTCGCAAGGCGGTGATGGAGCTTGGACCGAGCGGGTTTCCGTTTGAAAAGTTTGTCGCTGAGGTGCTCCGGGGTAAGGGGTATACTGCCGAGACAGGCGTGATTCTTCCTGGGTTCTGTGTCTCGCATGAGGTCGATATCTTGATGGAAAAGGATAATCGTCATATTTTTGCTGAGTGCAAATTCCATAACCAGCAGGGGATTAAGACCGATGTAAAGGTTGCCCTCTATGTGCATTCGCGATTCATGGATCTTCAAAAAGGACATGATATGAATGAAAAAACGTTGTCGACGCCAAAGATTCACGAGGGGTGGCTCATTACGAACACTAAACTCACGAGTGACGCTATTCAATACGCAAACTGTATCGGACTCACCGTTATCGGATGGGATTATCCTGAAAAGGGCAACCTGCAAGATCTTATTTTGGAGACAGGGGTACACCCCTTAACGTTCCTTACCACGCTTTCTGCGGGAGACAAGACAAATCTTCTTAATCAAGGTGTGGTAATGTGTCGTGATCTCAAAAAAAGTGAAGAGCCCTTACGTTCTCTCGGTTTTGACGACGACCGTATCAAAAAGGTCGTGAATGAGGTCGACAAGGTGTGTCAGGAGTTTTAATCATTAAAGATATCATATATACTTTATTCATATGGAAATCACTACGCTTATAAGCGATCCGAATATTGAGATTATTTTAAAATTAGTCGTCGCGCTCTTTCTGGGTATGTCCCTCGGTGTTGAGCGTGCAGTTGCCGGTAAGACTGCCGGTATGCGCACCTATGGCTTAGTTACGATGGGTTCAGCGCTCTTTACGATTGTGGCGGTTACTGCAGCTGGTGGGTATGATTCAGACGTTGCTTTTAGGGAGTCACTCCGCTTCACTGCGCAGATACTTACGGGTATCGGTTTTATCGGTGCAGGACTTATTTTTTCTCACGATGGAAAAGTAAGCGGCGTCACCACTGCGGCGGGTATTTGGGTGGCGGCTGGGATAGGTGTAGCCGTGGGTTATGGACTTTATCTACTTGCCGCAATAGCGATGGTCTTTGTTCTCATTATTTTTACCGGGCTTTGGTATATTGAGAATCGAGTAAAAACACTGGCACACTCTGATGATGCAGAATAACAATACAAATAAAAAACAAGGGCATCAGCATATTTGTGACATAAATCTGGATGCTCGCGGTGTAGATGAATACGGTAGTTCGTATAAAGAACATTTTCTTGAACAGTACAAGATCTTGATTCAAGGGATCGACTACACGAGCAAATGGAAACATATCGTAAATAATTATTTCCTTACGATTAATACGATCCTTCTTGCGGCGATAGGGCTTTCGGCTGCGCGCGACCAGGTTGCGATGCCTGCTGTCACGCATCAAATCGTACCAGCAATCGGAGTATTTGTGGCCATTGCATGGTGGATTACGGTGCGTGGCTATAACGATGTTCTTGAGGCGAAATTTTCTATCCTTCACTGCGTTGAGGAGCGGCTTCCTTTGGCACTCTATAAGACCGAATGGGAGATTCTCAAAGCTTTTTATAAAAACCCAAACCGTCTTGCACGCGTTGACGCCTCGGTTCCTATTATCTTTGCCACACTGTACCTCCTCGTTTTCTTTTTTGTGAAATAATGTAAATCGTGGTAAATATAGAGGATACGTGTCCCGTTAGAAGTTTCCCTATAATTTCACTAAAGATAGGTAAATGCACGAGGGGGTAAGATTATATTTTAAGTATTTATGAACAAAACTTCTACTGGGATGGATTCACGAGAAATTAGGACGCGATTTTTAGCTTTTTTTGAGAAGAGGGGACATGCCATCATTCCTTCGACTCCTCTGGTCCCCGAGAACGACCCTTCGGTGCTTTTCAATACTGCAGGTATGCAGCCATTGGCGCCGTACCTTATGGGTACGCCGCACCCTCGTGGGATGCGCCTCGCCAACTCGCAGAAATGTGTGCGCACGCAGGATATCGATGAGGTAGGCGACAATACGCATGATACTTTTTTTGAAATGCTCGGTAATTGGTCGCTTGGCGATTATTTTAAAGAAGATGCCATTAAATGGAGCTTTGAATTTTTGACCTCAAAAGAAGAAGGTCTCGGGCTTGACCCCGCACGTCTCTATGTGACCGTGTTCGAAGGTAACGACGACGCGCCGCGCGATAACGAGGCGTTTGAGATTTGGAAAAAGTATATGCTCGAAAACCGCATTTACTTTATGTCTGCAAAATCCAACTGGTGGAGTCCTGGTGACAATGGTCCCTGTGGTCCTGATACAGAAATGTTTTATGACGTGACCAAGCGTGGTCTTGGTGACATGACCAAGGAGGAATATATGGCGGCAGATGACCGTCAGGAAGTCGTGGAGATCTGGAACGACGTTTTTATGGAGTATGAGAAAAAGGACGGCAAGGTCATTGGAAAGCTTGCGATGAAAAATGTTGATACGGGTTCAGGTCTCGAGCGTATCGTCATGGCGATCCAAGGTAAGGACAATGTCTTTGCAACCGACCTCTTTGCGCCACTCATGGAAAAAATTAAAGAGCTTGCAGGTAAGGAAATCACCGATGTGCGTGCTTCGCGTATTGTTGCCGACCATCTTCGTACGGGAGTTATGATGATTGCCGACGGAGTGCGTCCTGCAAATACTGACCAAGGGTACATTTTGCGCCGCCTTCTGCGTCGCGCCGTGCGTTACGCTGATGTTTTGGGTATCGCTCACCATACGCTTGCCGAGCTCGTGCCTGTCGTGGCCGAGAAGTACAAGGGTGTGTATGATAACGTTGACGCACAAGTTGAGTTAATCATTCAGGAAATTCGTGGCGAAGAAGAGAAGTTTAGAAAGACCCTCGAGCGCGGACTGAAGGAATTTGAGCGTGTGAGTGCAAATGGATCAGTTTCTGCGATGAATGCGTTCCAGCTTTTTTCGACGTACGGTTTTCCTCTCGAGATGACCGAGGAGCTTGCTCTTGAAAAGGGCGTAACGGTTGACCGTGCGGGTTTTGAAGTTGAATTCAAAAAACATCAGGATCTTTCGCGTGCAGGAGCGGAGCAAAAGTTCAAGGGCGGCCTTGCAGACACGAGTGAGATGTCAGTAAAGTATCACACCGCAACTCATATGCTCAATCAAGCACTTCGTATGGTCCTTGGCGAACATGTTTCTCAAAAGGGGTCAAACATCACTGCCGAGCGTTTACGTTTTGATTTTGCACATACTGAAAAAATGACCGATGAGCAAAAGAAAGCTGTTGAGGATATTATTAATCAAAAGATTGCAGAAGCACTCCCCGTGGCATACGAAGATGTTCCCGTAGAGGAGGCAAAACGACGTGGGGCAATAGGTGTCTTTGGCGAAAAGTACGGTGACATTGTGCGAATTTACCAAGTAGGTCAGGGTGACCAGCGTTTCAGTCTCGAATTCTGTGGTGGACCTCATGTTACCAACACCTCCGAACTCGGTCACTTCAAAATACAAAAAGAAGAAGCCGTCGCTCAAGGTATCCGTCGCATCAAGGCAGTACTGGAGTAAAAATCTGTTGAAGGGAAAAAGCCATCGTGTTACAATATGTACACGATGGCTTTTTCTTTTTTTACAAAACAACAGCGAGATGATTCACTAACACTCTTGGTTGATATTGGTTCGGCGAGTGTAGGTGCCGCGCTCGTAAGACTTGAAGTAGGCAAGCCTCCACATATTCTCTTGACCACGCGCGAGGATATTCCTTTTCAAGAATCGCTCTCTTCTGCGCGGTTTCTTTCCGGCATGCTTCATGCGCTTGAGCGTGCGTTGAAAAATCTGCAATCGCAGAACAAGGGCCATGGTGCTCCCGCACACACTTTTTGTACATTTTCTTCTCCATGGATTGTGCTCAAAAATCGTAAACTAAGAATTTCACGTACGGAGCCGTTTCAGGTCACTGAGAAAAACCTTGATGCTTTTTTGAACGAGGATATTGAACGCCTAAAAGACGAGCTCAAGGAAACATTGCCGCCTGCAGATATTGAGATCATCGAAAAAAAGATTATCGAGATAAGGCTCAATGGGTACGAAATCAAAAATCCTTACGGGCAGACGACGCACCAAATGGAGGTACTTGCGACGGTAAGCTTGTCCTCAAAACGTGTTATTGAGAGTGTTGAGCGTATGATCAGTCGATTTTTTCATGCGCCATCAGTACATTTCGGTTCTTTCCCTGTGGCAGCATTCAGTACCATTCGTGATATTTTCCCTGAGGAAAAAAACTTCTTGTTTGTAGATGTTACCGGCGAGACAACGGATGTATCTCTTGTTGCAAATGATCTCTTTATGGGAATGGTCTCATTTTCGCGCGGAAAGAATTTTTTTGTACGGGAAATATCTTCAGGGGAACACACGCTTCATGAGGAGGCCGCAACGCTTTTTAGGATGTTCCTTCGCGATGAGCTCGAAGGGAAAAAACGCAGCCATGTGGGGGATATTGTAGCGCAAGGTAAGGACGAATGGATAACTCGTTTTAAAAAATCCCTCACCTCATTTACTGAGGTTGGTATGCTTCCTCATAAAGTATTTTTTACCGCAGATGCGGACATGGCAAGTTTTTTTACGGGACTTATCAATACACTTCAGCCTGAGTCTTTGGCGGGCGAGGGATTTGAGGTGGCATACCTTGATCAGCTTGTTGTGACAAAATTTGTGACCTTTGAGAGTGAGGTTGTGCGTGACCCTTTCATTGTTGTGGAGGCGCTTTTGGCAGGAAAACTTATAATACAAAAATAATATGGATGGAATCAATCGAAAACCTATGCAGGATGTTCTTGTACCCCAGAATGATGTCATAAAAAGGCCATCGTTTATGCCGGAGCCCCGTCCCGCAATTTCCATTTCTGAAGATTCAAGCCGTATCGAAAAGAGCCCATTTTTTGAAAAAGGTCGCAATAGTAGACCGTTGAGCGCACCAATACAGCCGAAAAAAGATAACTCGCGTTTCCTTGTGTGGAGTATTGCGATGGCTGCACTTTTGGGGGCGGCGTTTGTAGTACTCAGCTATTTTTCCTCAGCAACGATTGAGGTGTTTCCTTTCACGCAGAGCGTAAAAATTGAGAATGAATTTACTGCCACAAAAGACACCGCCGGCGAGGAGCTCTCATTCCAGTTTCTAAGTCTGAGTGAAGAGAAAACCGTGGAGGTCTCTGCAACAGTAGAAAAAGCAATTCAAAAAAAGGCATCAGGTAAAGTCATTATTTATAATGCATACAGCGCAGCACCCCAGCGTCTCATTAAGAATACACGCCTTGAATCTGCTGACCACAAGATATTTCGCATCAACGATTCGGTGGTGGTTCCTGGTGCAAAAGTGGTGTCGGGTAAAGTCACCGAGCCTGGTTTTGTAGAAACTGTTGTGTATGCAGATGCGCCCGGCAAAGAATACAACATTGGCCTTGCAGATTTTACTATCCCTGGATTTAAGGGTGACCCACGATACAGTAAATTCACCGCACGTTCAAAGGCAGACAGTCCGCTTGCGGGAGGGTTTTCAGGTACCGTAAAGGTCCCCACTGATGAGGCTGTCACCGAAGCACAAAAGGGTTTGAAAGAAGAGCTCAAAAAAACTGCAGTAGAAAAAGCACGCGGACAAGTTCCTGACAGCGTTTCATTTTTCCCTGGCAGTATGGTTTTAAAATTTGAGGAAGTACCTCAGGAGCTCTCGGCAGATGAAGCAGCTTCGGTCACGGTGCGTGCAACCGTCTCGGTATTCTTTTTCAACACCGAGCTCCTTACGCAAAAGATTGCCAATGCAGTACTCAAAGAGTATAAGGGAGCCGCACTTACGTTACCCAATATCTCTGAACTCTCGTTTACGTTTCTTGATCCCGTCGATACGATTGTTCTCGCAGACCTAACCCAGATTCGTTTCCGTCTCGACGGTGAAGCATTGTTCAAGGGGCATGTTGACGAAGGAAAACTTATTGCAGAAATTGCAGGTAAGAGCAAAAAAGACTTTTCTTCAATTATCACCACTCAGAGTAACATCAAAAGGGCTAATGCTGTCGTACGCCCTATGTGGAAGACGTCTTTCCCCGGTGATATTACAAAGATTTCTGTAGAAATTGTTAATGAATAACCGTAAGGTCGTTGACGCAACGCAATTATTTTGATATTATAAATATTCGCAATGGCAGAAACAAAAGAGGAATTAGTGCAAGGGGAGATAATTGAAGCGCTTCCGAGCGCTATGTTTCGCGTCGAGTTTCCGGACGGACAGGTGATTCTCTCTTATCTTGCCGGCAAAATGCGCCTTCATCGCATCAAAGTTTTGATCGGTGACCGGGTAATGGTTAAACTAGACCCCTACGGCGGCAAGGGACGCATCGTTAAACGCCTTTAGTTAAAAGGTGTTTTGACCACTTTTGGAGTCTTTAAAGAGGGATTAAAAGGTAATTATTCGAGATTCACAAGACTGGGCTTGCATTTAATTTCAAAATGCGATATAATAGCCGAATCGTTTTGATTTCAGATTCTCTGTTGTTACACGGTAATTACCTAGGCGTTGCTAAGCAATTGTCTAGGCAAAATTAGATGACGATAGAGAGTTTTTGTTATAAATTATGAAAGTACGAGCATCAGTAAAGAAAATTTGTGTGAAATGCAAGACGGTTAAACGCGGTGACCGTATTCGTGTTATCTGCGAGGATCCTCGCCACAAACAACGCCAGGGCTAATAAACATTGAAGTAAGATTTAAATTATTTATGCGTATTCTAGGAGTTACTATACCAGATGAAAAGAGATTGGAGATAAGCCTGACGGCGGTGTACGGTATTGGCCGTCCTCGCGCAAAGGAGATCCTCGATAACGTAGGAATTGAGCACGGCAAGCGCGCGAAAGATTTGACCCCTGACGAAGAGGCAAAGATTCGTAAGGTTGTCGAAGATTTCACTCTCGAGGGAGACCTCAAGCGCGAAATATCAACCTCGATCAAGCGTCTCAAGGACATCAAGGCTTATCGCGGAACACGCCATGCCAAGAAACTCCCTGCTCGCGGTCAGCGCACCAAGACAAACTCGCGTACGGTACGCGGTAATGTCCGCAAGACTATGGGCTCGGGTCGTCGTAAAGCTGACAAGAAGTAAAAAGACTGAAAACGAAACACCACTACTATGGGTAAAAAACGAATTATTAAAAAAGAAGGACAGAGTGTTGACCAGGGATTAGTATCTCGCGCTCTTAGTCGTACTGCAAAGAAGAAGCATGTTGCAGGAACACTCTATGTTCAGTCAACTTACAACAACACCAAGGTGGTGCTTGCTGACAAGGTTGGTAATGCACTCATCTGGTCATCGTCTGGATCTCTAGGATTCAAAGGTGCTAAGAAGGGGACACCTTTCGCAGCGGCAAAAGTTGGCGAGCTCGTAGGAGAAAAGGCTGCTATGATTGGTATGAAAGAGGTAGATGTTGTTGTTAAGGGTGTGGGTGCAGGACGCGAGAGCTCGATCCGTGCCTTTAATTCAAAAGGTATCGACATCACATTGATTCGTGATGTGACACCGGTTCCTCACAACGGACCAAAGCCAAAGAAGCCACGTAAGATTTAATTATTGTTTTTAGTATTTGCATATGATCAACGACCAGAAATGTAAAAAATGTCGCCGCGCCGGCGAAAAACTCTTCCTTAAAGGGGAGCGTTGTTTTACGCCTAAATGTGCGATCGAGCGCAAGCCATATCCACCAGGACGTCTTCTTTCTGAAAAGAAGCATCGCTCGAGTGTTACTGAATACGGTATACAGCTTCGTGAAAAACAAAAGGTTCGCAACACATACCGTGTAAGCGAGAAGCAGTTTGGTAACTATATCAAAGAAGCTTCTGGCAAGCAGGGAATGAGTCCTGCAGAGTATCTTTTTGAGGCTCTTGAGTCACGTCTCGACAATGCAGTATTTCGTAATGGATTTGCAAGCTCACGTTCGCTTGCTCGCCAGATGGTTGCGCACGGACATATTACCGTCAATGGTCGCCGTACTGATATTCCATCACGTAGACTTGCTATCGGCGACGTATTAGCGATTCGCCCAGGAAGCAAAGATTCAAAACTTTTTGAAGGTCTTGCAGAAAAATTGAAGACCCTTACCGTACCAACCTGGTTCAAGGTTGACGCTGAGAAGATGACCGTAATCTTCCAGGGTAAGCCAAAGGCTGTTCAAGGGAGTCACACGTTCAATCTTACGTCCGTCGTTGAATTTTATAGCCGATAGAGGGAACGATAAGCGTTTGCATTTATCAAGAATATAATGTATAGTTTCATCGTCTAATTTACATCACTATGCTCGACTACAACATCACATTGCCATCGAAACCGAAAGTTCTCTCAGAGGACGCTTTTAAGGGAACTTACGAGATCGAAGGTCTTTACCCTGGGTACGGTCACACGCTTGGCAACTCACTCCGCCGTATTATTTTGTCGTCTCTTTTGGGCGCAGCTATCACTACGGTAAAGATCGAAGGTGCTTCACATGAGTTCTCGACACTCGAAGGGGTTAAAGAAGATGTGATCACTATTTTGCTTAATTTGAAAAAGACGCGCTTTAAGCTTTCTACTATGGAACCACAGACGGTTACCCTTACGGTTAAAGGCGCAAAAGCAGCGACTGCTGGAGATATCACTGTTTCAGGACAGGTAGAAGTTTTGAACCCAGAGCTCCATATTGCAACCCTTACCGACAAAAACGCAAGCCTTACTATCGAGATGGTGGTAACTAAAGGTTTTGGTTATGTTGCAAAGGAGGTGCACCAGAAAGAAAAGGTAGATATTGGTACCATCGCCCTCGATGCTATCTTTACCCCTATTCGCCGCGTAAACTACGAAGTAGACAACATGCGTGTTGGTGATCGTACCGACTACAACCGTTTGAAGCTCACGGTAGAGACTGACGGTACTATTGCTCCACGTCGCGCCCTCGAGTCATCGATCGAGATCATGATCAATCAGCTCAAGGCAGTGATTGGTTTCGTAGAGAAAAAAGAAGTTGAGGAGATTGCAGAGGAAGAAGCAGCTGAAAGGCCTGCAAAGAAAGAATCAGTAGATAGCGAGTTCTTGAAGACTCGCATCGAGAACCTCGACCTCTCAACACGTACCAACAACGCACTCGCTGGGGCAAACATTCGCACCGTGGGCGGCCTCGCACGCAAGACCGAAGAAGATCTCCTCGAGATTGACGGTCTCGGCGACAAGGGTATTCAGGAGATCAAGCGCGCACTCAGCGTGCACAGTATCACCCTCAAGGATTAATCGAAAGACTTTAGAAGACCATTATGAAACATCACAAGGCGATTAGAAAATTTGGACGAGATCACGCAGGACGCATTGCGCTCCTTCGCTCTCTTGCTCTTGCACTCATCACTGAGGAGCATATCAAGACGACCGAAGCACGCGCAAAGGAGCTCCGCCCATTCATCGAGAGCTTGGTGACTAAGGGTCGTGTAGGCGATATTGCTTCACGCCGTTTGATCATCTCACGCCTTGGTGGTGTTTCTGGTGAGGCTGGTGCAAAAAAGATCATTGATGAGATTGCACCTCGCTACATGGAGCGCCCAGGTGGGTACACCCGTGTTATGAAGCTTCCTCGTCGTGGGGGCGATGCCAGCAAGATGGCAATAATTGAATTTGTCAGCTAAGAGCTGATCTACTGGGAATATGACTACTATGACACACAAAATTGACGCACAAGGAAAATCCGTAGGACGCATTGCTACCGAGGCAGCAAGCGTGCTTATGGGGAAAACATCTCCTGCATTTCAAAAGCACCTCGTTGCAGACGTACAGGTGGTTATTGAGAATGCCTCAAAGGCAGCTATCGCGCCTACCAAACTTGGCGAGGTACACTCAAAACGCTACTCAGGCTACCCTGGTGGCCTCAAGGAGCGCACCGTTGCACAGACCATCGAGAAGAAAGGTTTCAGCGAAGTCTTTATCCGTGCCATCGAGCGTATGATCCCTCGTAACCGCCTCCACAAACCGCGTATGAAGCGTTTGACAATAAACGATTAATAAATTTTATGACGACAGCAGAAAAGACAACAGAAGAGGTAAAGACAGTAGCTCACAAGGCACCTGCAGCAAAGAAAGTAGCTAACCGCTACATTGAGGCTGTTGGTCGTCGCAAGACATCAACTGCACGCGTTCGTATTACGGAAGCTACCAAAGAAAGTGTTACCGTAAACGACAAGGATGTACCTACGTATTTCGTTACGCTTGAACTTCAAAAGATCGTCAGCGAGGCGATTGAGAAATCAAAGGTAGCCGGAAAGTTCCTCATTTCAGTACATGTAGTAGGTGGAGGTATCCACTCACAGGCAGAGGCACTTCGCCACGGACTCTCACGCGCCCTCGTGAAGTTTGACGAAGAGACCAGAGGTCGTTTGAAGAAGCTCGGTTTCCTCAAGCGTGATCCACGTATGAAGGAGCGCCGCAAGTTTGGTCTCAAGAAAGCACGTAAAGCCCCACAGTGGAGTAAACGTTAATCGATACAATTATATTGTTCAAACAAAAGGGGCGATCATTCAAAATGACTTCGCCCTTTTTGTTTGAAGGGGGAAATGTGATAGGATAAGAATCTGATATGACAGACACCAACAACGACGAATTGAATACAAAAGAAGGTGAGCACATCACGCTTGATGAGGCGCTTGACACGAGTAATGATACTCAGTATAGTGATGACGTCCAATTTGAAAGCGTGGACGAAAGCGAGAATATTGCCGCTACGGTAAAGAAACTTCGCGAGAAATTACGCATCTGTGAGCAAGAAAAAAAAGACAATCTCGACGGATGGCAACGAATGCGCGCAGACTTTGCAAACGCTCGCAAAGAAGAGGAAACGAGGCGTGGCGATATGATAAAGTTTGCATCGGAGGGACTCGTAGAAGACATGCTCCCTGTGCTCGATAGCTTCTCGATGGCATTTGCTAACAAAGAAGCCTGGGAGAAAGTAGATGCAAGCTGGCGTAAGGGCGTCGAGTATATCTACACACAAATGTTCTCGGTTCTTGAATCACGTGGTCTTTCTGAAATCGGTGTGGTGGGTGAAAAGATTGATCCGCGTATGCATATCGCGATGGAAGGAGTCCCTACTGATGAAAGCAACGTGGATACCGTTGTTGAGGTGGTACAAAAAGGTTATCGCCTCCACAACAAAGTCATCCGCCCTGCAAAAGTAAAGGCAGGTGTTCAAAAATAAATTGTGTCGAACATTAAAAATAACTAACAAACAAAAAATACTATGGCAAAAATTTTAGGCATTGATTTGGGTACAACAAATTCCGCGATGGCAATCATCGAGGGTGGCGAGCCGCGCATTGTTGAAAACATCGAGGGCGTACGCACGACACCGTCCGTTATCGCTACATCAAAGGGTGGTGAACGCCTCGTGGGCTTGCTTGCAAAGCGTCAGGCAGTCACCAATCCTCAGAACACACTTTTTGGTATCAAGCGCCTTATCGGCCATAGTTTTGAGGATGAGGGTGTGCAGCGCGACAAAAAGAATGCAGCGTTTGGTATCGACCGCTCGACGACGGGTGGCGTGATGGTAAAGATGGGGGACCGCCAGTATCGCCCCGAGGAGATCTCGGCAATGGTGCTCCAGAAGCTCAAGGCGGATGCCGAGGCAAAGCTCGGTGAGAAAATCACCGAGGCGGTCATCACCGTGCCTGCATATTTCAACGACTCACAGCGCCAGGCGACCAAGGATGCTGGTCAGATCGCAGGCTTTGATGTAAAACGTATCATCAACGAGCCGACCGCTGCAGCTCTCGCATACGGTTTTAATAAAAAGAAAGACGAGAAAATCGTCGTGTACGACTTTGGGGGTGGTACGTTTGACGTGTCAGTACTCGAAGTTGGTGATGATGTTATCGAAGTGAAGTCAACTGACGGTGACGTGCATATGGGTGGTGAGGATATCGACCAGAAAATTATTCGTTGGATTGCTGACGAGTTCAAGAAAGAATCAGGTATCGATGTATCAACCGACGTACTCGCGCTCCAGCGTTTAAAGGAGGCCGCAGAAAAAGCAAAGCACGAGCTTTCAACCACGCCTGATGCGGAGATCAATATTCCGTTCATCACGTCGGATGCTTCAGGTCCAAAGCACTTGCAGCTCAAACTCTCACGCGCAAAGCTCGAGGAACTCGCGAGTGAGTACATTCAGAAGTCTATCGAGATTACCAAGCGCGCTCTTGCAGCATCGCCTTTCAAAAAAGAGGATATCAACGAGATCATTATGGTTGGTGGACAGACCCGTATGCCTGCTATTGTAAACGCGGTAAAAGAACTCTTTGGTAAAGAGCCTAACCGTTCGATCAACCCTGACGAAGTGGTTGCTATTGGTGCCGCTATTCAGGCAGGTATCCTTCAGGGTGATGTAAAGGATGTGCTCCTTCTTGATGTTATTCCTCTTTCTCTCGGTATCGAGACGTTTGGTAACGTAGCATCAAAGCTCATCGAAAAGAACACAACCATTCCTGCATCACGTTCACAAGTTTTTTCAACTGCCGCTGATAATCAGACTTCGGTAGAGATTCACATTGTGCAGGGTGAGCGCCCTATGGCACCAGACAACAAGTCTCTTGGTCGGTTTGTGCTCGATGGTATCCCTACAGCACCACGCGGTATTCCGCAAGTAGAGGTGACTTTTGATGTAGATGCCAACGGTATCCTTCAAGTAAAGGCAAAAGAAAAGACAACCGGCAAGGAGCAGTCTATTCGTATCGAAGCAAGCTCAGGTCTCTCAAAGGATGACATTGCGCGTATGCAGAAAGAAGCAGAGATGAATGCCGAAGAGGATGCAAAGAAACACGACGCAGCCGAGACCAAGAACACGCTTGAGCAGTTGATGTACACCGCTGAAAAAGAACTCCGTGAAAACGGTGACAAAGTTTCTGCAGAGCTCAAGGCTAGCGTAGAGAGTAAACTTGCTACCGCAAAGACCACAAGCACAGGTATCGACCTTGAGGCGATGAAGACCGCAGGCGTAGAGCTCTCGACTGAACTCTCAAAAATCGGAGAAGAGATGATGAAGAACGCTCCACAAGAAGGTGCACCACAGAACCCTGGTGATACTCCTGAAGGCAACGTACGCGATGCCGAGTTTACTGAAGGCGACGACAAGAAACAAGACTAGGCACCACGCAAAAAGGTTTCGTATTTACGAGACCTTTTTGTATTGCATGTTAGAATAGGGAAACGAAATGGCAAAAGATTACTACAAAACACTCGGCGTAGAAAAAAGCGCATCGCAGGACGAGATCAAAAAAGCGTTCCGTAAGCTCGCGCACCAGCATCATCCCGACAAGGGTGGCGATGAGGTGAAATTCAAGGAGGCGAGCGAGGCGTACCAGGTGCTCTCGGATGAAAAGAAGCGCAAGGAGTACGACACCTATGGTAGTGCAGGTCCTGGGCAGGGTGGTTTTGATCCATCGGGCTTTGGTGGATTCCAAGGTGGTCAGGGATTTGAGGGTGTGGACTTGAATGATATCTTCGGTGACTTTTTTGGTGGTGGACGGGGGAGAGGCGCACAGGTACGTCGCGGGCGTGACATCTCGATTGATCTCGAGCTCTCATTCTCAGAGGCAGTGTTTGGCGTCGAGCGCAAAGTACGTCTAACAAAAACAGCAAAGTGCGATACCTGTAATGGAACCGGTGCAAAAGAGGGGACCAAGATGAAGACCTGCACCGAGTGTAAGGGTGAGGGGCGCATTCAAGAAGCGGTGAGGTCATTCCTCGGTACCTTTATGCAGGAGCGTGAGTGTAGTGCATGCTCGGGTACGGGCAAGATCCCCGAGGATAAATGTCCAACCTGCAAAGGCCATGGTGTCGCTCGTAAAGATGAGGAGCTCACCATTCGGGTACCTGCAGGCATTCAACACGGCGAGACTCTTCGTATGACCGGTGCTGGCGAAGCGATACAAAACGGCACCACGGGCGACCTTTACGCACGCATCCACGTCGCCTCACACAAGGTCTTCAAGCGCGAGGGCAATAACCTTACGATGAACCTGGTGGTAAAACTTTCTGACGCACTCCTCGGTGCCGAGTATCCCGTGCAGACTCTCGATGGAGAAATAAAAGTAAAGATTCCCAAGGGCGTATCCTCGGGCGAGCTTCTTCGTGTTCGCGACAAGGGCGTGCCCGTAGACAACACCGGCAAGCGCCGCGGGGACCTCATCATCAAGCTCGAAGTAAAAACCCCCACCAAACTCTCCCGCAAAGCCGAGAAACTCATCGAGGAGTTAAAAGGTGAGGGGGTGTAATAAGGCCAACTAAAAGCATTGTTTGTTTAGAAAAATAGGCGTACTATACTAAATATGAAAAAACTTTTAATCCTACTAGGGGCATTATTGAGTAGCTTCTTGATTTTTTCTATTTCAGCAGAAGCAAGTACTGTTCGAGTAAAAGGTTATTACAAACCATCAACTGGTACTTACGTAGCGCCTCATTACAAAACATCACCAAATCGATCAAGACTTGATAATTATTCAACAAAAAGGAATTACAATCCTTATAGCGGCAAAAGGGGAACTGTGAGTCCTTACAAATGGTAGTAAAAATGAAAATAAAAAATTTTCTCGTAATAGTCGCCTGTTTCTTCAGTCCAATAAGTTTTCTAAATGCGAGCTCAATAAAAGGGACCTCTCTCGGGGAGTTTTCTAGCTGTGATTACTATCTCATTGAAGACATTTCTGGTGACTACAGTTTAGTAGAATGGTATGGAGGGGGGCTTACTCCCGATAGTGGAGATATCGTTGTAGGGGAACTTCACTCATATGGATTTAAGGATTTATATAATATCACCCGCGATAATTCTACTCGAGTCTGGATTGATGACTATATGTTATCCGAAGATTCTGCGACGGAAAAATTAATCGATAAATGCGGCTGGGATAGAAGTATTTTAAATTATTTTTCTGGAGGATCAAGCGGGTATAGCAGTTACTACTCCACTCCCAATTTGACCCCCCCACCTCCGGTTTATTGTCCTGCTAACTCAACTTTAAATTCTGTTGATTTAAAGTGTTATTGTAATTCTGGCTATATACTCAATGGTAATATGTGTACTGTGTCAACGAACTTTAGTCCATATCAAAACATTGTAGACCATAAAATATATCGTGAAGTACGCATAGCGTACGCGTATAATTCTGATAAGGGTTGCGAGAATCTGTCGCTTGTCGGTGAAGACTTGGCTATGTGTAGGGCGTTTGCCTCAGATTCTAATAAAGATGGGTGGTTAACAATAGAGAAACCAGACAAAACTGTAACAGTTCAGTCTCTTTTAGAAAAACAATCCTTGCAAAATAAGAATGAACCCCAAAATATAGTAGTGGCATCCCCTGGACTTTCAGGGGTGCAAACTCCGATGGAATCGTTGAAAAATCAAGACTCTAAAAAACAGAAGGAGATGGACACCCCCAATGAATTTTTAACCATCCCAAAAGAAGCTAAATTAAGTGCTACGGACGTATTACTTAAAGAATCATTTAAAAATGTTCATAAGACAGAAAAAGAAGAGGTTGCTAATAATCTGATTCAGGCAAGTACAACTCTACTAAAATCAGAGCCTAAGGAAGCGCCCGTTGTAAGACACTGGTATAGTTGGTTTAATCCATTTTCCTGGTTTAAATAATGAAGGAGTTTCCACCTTATTTAACATGCTCAAACAAGTTCAATACCAAAAAGGTAATACAGCAGTCGGATTTTTGGTTTGGGGTCTTATTTTTTTGGGGATCTACTCGTTTTTTAATGATGACCCAGAATCAACTACAATAATGCAAGGGCGCCCAAGTTATTCTTCATATAAAGAATCAAAGGATTGTAGCAACCTTGAGCCAGATAATCCTTATGATGAAGGAGGCGGACATTATGCGGGATTTCAGTGGGGAGAAAATGGGAATTTTTGCGACGGTAATTCCTCCTCGTTCATTGAGGGGTGTGAGGAGTATGAAACACAAGAGGAGTCTTACCAAGCTTGTTTGAATGAATCCTAGAGGCAAGCAAAAAAACTTCAAAATACTCTCTTTTTCTGCTAAGATAGGTAAATGCAAAAAACGCTTCTTTCGGGGGTGAAGCCGACGGGGACGGTCCATTTGGGCAACTATTTTGGCGCCATGCGCCAGCTTGTCGAGATGCAGAACGAGTACCACTCGTTCGTTTTTGTGGCAAACTACCACGCCCTTACGAGTGTGCAGGATGGCGAGGTTTTGAAGAAGCTTACACTCGACCTCGTGATGGACTATCTCGCCATTGGTGTTGATCCAAAGAAGACCACCATCTTCCTTCAGTCGGATGTGCCCGAGGTAACGGAGCTTGCGTGGGTCTTTAATACCCTCACGACTGTGCCGTACCTCCAGCGGGCACATGCCTATAAGGATGCCGAGGCAAAAAACAAAGAGGTGAATGTAGGGCTCTTTGATTATCCCATTCTTATGGCGGCGGATATTTTGATGTACAACGCTGATGTAGTGCCGGTGGGGCTCGATCAAAAGCAACACATTGAAATTGCGCGCGACACGGCGCAAAAGTTTAACCGCGTTTTTGGCGAGACGTTTACTGTACCCGAGCCGCTTATTGTCGAGGATGTCAAAACCGTTCCCGGCACCGACGGGCGCAAGATGAGCAAGAGCTATGGCAATGTCATTGGTCTCTTTGCTTCGGATGAGGAAATTAAAAAAGCGGTGATGAGTATTCCGACCGACTCAAAAGGTGTCGACGAGCCCAAGGATCCTGCAACCTGCAAAGTGTTTGCCTTTCACGAGCTCTTGCAGGCGGACAACCTTGAGGAGGTGCGCAAGCGCTATCTCGAAGGTGGTATTGGCTACAAGGAGTCAAAGGAGATCCTTATCGACAATCTCCGTGCGTTCATTGCACCGCTCCGCTCACGCCGCGAGGAGATTGCGCGCGACCCTGAGATGGTTTTGCAAATCCTCCGCGACGGTGCCGAGGTTGCTCGCGCTCAGGCGAAAAAGATGATGGAGGAAGTGCGTGCGAAGACGGGTTTAATTTTACAATAATAAATATGGGAAGCATGGAACAAGGTATGGGCGGGAATATTGAGGCACTCCAACGCGCACGCAATATGGCGCAGATAGAGCTTGCACAGGAGTCAGGGCAAGACCTCATCACATGGATAGGGGAGCACGCAAATGATTTTGGAGAACTCGTAGCAGAAAAACCCGCCCTTCTAGAACGGCTCGCACAAGACGACACTCACGCTGAAGCACTCGAAGAAGTTAAAAAAGAAATTTACCACTAAACTATATGGAACGCACATACATCAAAGACTTGAAGGATAAAATAGGGGAGGAGGTCACCGTATCGGGATGGATCGATGTTCGTCGCGACCAAGGCAAGATGGTTTTTCTTGATCTGCGCGATATGAGTGGCAAAGTACAGGCCGTGGTGCTCCCTAGTCATACTGAGGCACTTGAGGTTGCACAGCGCGTGCGCCCTGAGTGGGTTGTTAGTGTTTCTGCTCTCGTAAACAAACGCCCTGAACGCAACATTAAAGCAGATGTTCTCAATGGCGATATTGAACTTGAGGTTTTGAATATTGAAGTATTGAATGAGGCGCAGACACCGCCTATGGATGTCACGACCGATGGTCATGAGATTGGCGAGGAAGTGCGTCTCAAGTATCGCTACCTTGACCTGCGTCGCCCACGCCTTCAGCGCAACTTGCGTATGCGCCACGCTATTACGCTCCATGTGCGTAACTTTCTCACCAAGCATGGTTTCATTGAGATAGAAACTCCTATTCTCACCAAGTCGACGCCCGAGGGTGCGCGCGACTACATCGTGCCGTCTCGTGTTGAGCCAGGAAAATTTTACGCACTCCCACAGTCGCCACAGCAGTACAAACAGCTCTTGATGGTTGGTGGTATGGAGCGATATTTCCAGGTCGCACGCTGTATGCGCGACGAGGACACACGCGGTGATCGCCAGCCCGAGTTTACACAGCTCGATATGGAACTCTCGTTTGTAGAACAAGAGGATATTATTGCGCTCAATGAAAAACTTTTGATTGAGCTCGTACAGACACTTACCCCCGAGAAAAAAATTCAGACGATTCCATTTCCGCGCATTACCTACAAAGAAGCGATGGAAAAGTATGGCAACGACCGTCCAGATTTGCGCGAGGATAAAGAAGACCCAAACCTCTTGGCATTCTGTTGGGTGCTCGATTTCCCATTTTTCGAGAAGGACAAACAAGGTGGCTGGACATTCACGCACAATCCATTTTCTGCGCCAAAGCCAGAGCATCATGAATGGCTGATGAACAAGGAGAACATCGGTGATATTCTCACGACTCAGTACGACATCGCACTCAACGGTTTTGAGATTGGCGGCGGAAGTATTCGTAACCATCAGCCTGAGGCTCTTGTGAAAGTTTTGGAGATTATGGGCTACGCCGAAGAAAGTATCAAGACAAACTTTGGTCACATGCTTGATGCGTTTTCCTACGGCGCACCACCACACGGCGGTATTGCATGGGGACTTGATCGTTTCGTGACGCTCCTTATGGGTGAGCCAAATATTCGTGAAGTCATCGCCTTTCCAAAGACCGGCGAAGGTCGCGATCTGATGATGGAAGCGCCGTCGGAAGTAAGCGCTGCACAGCTGCAAGACCTCGGCATCGCCATTGTGAAAACCAAGAAATAATCCACGCTATAAATGAGCTCAGACTACCAGGTAAAAACAGAAGCGTTTGAGGGGCCGCTCGAGCTTCTGCTCGACCTGGTTGAAAAGCGTAAACTTTTTATCAACGAGATTTCACTTGCGACGGTGGCGGATGACTACATCGCGCATTTGAAAAACCTGGAAAAGCTCCCCGTTGATTTTGTTTCAAACTTTCTCATTGTTGCCTCGACCCTCGTGCTCATCAAGTCAAAGTCACTCTTGCCAACACTCGACCTCACGGTGGAGGAAAAGCAGGATATCGAGGAGCTTGAAAGCAGGCTCAAGGAGTACCAGCGTATTCGCGAGCTCTCTGTGCATGTAAAGCGTCTCTTTGGAGCAGAAGTCGTTTTTCCTAAGGGGCAGTCGCGGGTGCACGAAGTCATCTTTGCGCCGAGCGAGGAGATTAAAACGCCAGGTATTTTTGCGGCAATGCAGGAGGTTATCGCACGGTTCCCTAAAAAAGTTTCTTTACCAAAAGTCATCGTCAAGAAAGTCATTTCGCTCGAGGAAGTGATGGATCGTCTCGCTGAGCGCATTACGAGTAATTTCAAAATGAGCTTCCGTGAATTCGCAGGGGTAGGGAAGGAGGAAAAAGTAAATGTCATCGTGAGCTTCCTCGCGATGCTTGAGCTCGTAAAGCAGGGTATGATTTCAGTGACCCAGGACGAGCAAAATGCGGACATTCATATGGAGACCAACGTCGTTGATACCCCAAGGTACGGAGTGACGGGGTAGTGGGATTATGCTGAATTACATAAATTTGTAAAAAAAAACATCAATGTGCTATGATGCTTGAAGTCGATTGCGGACCAATCGACTTTGTTCTTTCTCAGCAACACGAAAAGGAGTAGCAAATGAAAAGATTGCTCACAGTGCTCTTACTCTGCTTGTCATTCGGGCAGTTCGCGAATGCAGCAACCGCATGGTATCAGCCAACGCCGTACCCGAAGTCAGTTATTGATGCTGGTGCAACAAAAATTCCCCCACTTGTTCCGCACATAACAGATGGGTGGGTGAATAACTGGTTCGGCCCAATCAAGTCGTTCCAAGATACCGATCAATTGAAAATCGGGGGATATGGTGATATATATCTGTCACTCCTTAATTTCAGCGACCTTGCGGGGCTTCCGCAACAAGTTGATAATGCGTACGTGTATCTCTATAGTTTGCCGCGTGGCGGAGCAAATCCTTCGCAGGTTGCTCTACATCAGGCTACATCCTTGTGGGGCACGTCGGTGATATGGGGTGATCCAACTAGATCAGGAGCACCTGCTGAACCCTACGGCCCGCCGCTCCCTTCCCTAGGAGGGGGCTATGCGTATTCACCTGCACCAGGAGAAAATGCGTGGACTGGTATGTGGATTACTCCGTTTTACAACGGGTGGAAAAATGGAACGTATCCAAACTATGGCCTCATGGTGTATCCTAATGACGGAAATAATAATCAGTTCGATTATTTTATTTCGTCAGACAGTACTAATGATGGAGGAAGACCGATACTACGCCTTGATTTCACGCCAACACTTGATCTCAAGATGCCGTTGCCGGGCAACCACAAGTGGCTCGTGACGACGGAAATCGGTGGGTATGACTGCAAAGGGGATTATGACTCTGCGCACGATGATACCATCAGTCCCACAACAGGAAATCCGTTGAATAACTATTTTTCCATTGATTTTTCGTGGAGAAATGTTCCTGATGCTGGCGCGACGGTATATACTGGATCAAGCGATATTCCGATAATTGCAGTAGCGGGCGGGAAAGTTATTATTCCTGCTGATTCTGGCCCCACTTTCCCGAATGGCAACTATGTTGTAATTGACCATGATTATGACGGTAATTTGAGTACTGGGTTTACTACACGGTATATCCACCTCAAATATCCGTCACCAGTTCCTAGTGGTCAGAATGTTGCACAGGGTGACCAAATTGGTGTTATGGGGACAACAGGACAAGATGCCAACGGAAATCCGACAAGCACTGGTGTTCACCTGCATTTCGGTGTTCGTTATGGAGGAAGCGGAGCAAAGACAATACCCGAAATTACCAAGGTCATGATGGACGGCTGGCTCCTCAAGAGTTTCCAGACGGAGTGTCTTAATAATGACTGGAATCGTTATTACCGTTCGGGCAATCGCGTTTACTAAGCCCCTTTCCGTGTTTCTTACAGCAGGACAAATCCGTCCTGCTGTTTTTTCTTTCCTTTTTCCAGAAAAACAGTAATATGTATCTTGTATGGGCATACCTCAAAAATATCTCGCAAAATTTATTATAATTGGGCTACTTGCGTTTTTGGGCGGAACATTCTTGTATTTTGCGAACAAAAGGTCAAATGCACCACATGAGGCACTAAATTACCCAAATTTAGGTACGATTCCCGCCCCGGCGACGAGTAGTCCTATTTTAGCAGCAACTCCTGTTGTAGATGACTTTTATGCTGACAATGGTGGAGTGTATCGCAACACTTTGTATGGATATGAACTATCTTATCCAAAGAGTGTTAGAGTTGATTCATCAAGAGGTGGCTCCAGTAAATCCCTTAACGAATTAGATGTCGTTGGATTCTCTACGCAGGGCTACGATACTGATCTCTATATCTTTGCTGGTCTTTGGGAAACGATACGTCTTATGCACGGTATGGGGGTAGATGCCGAAGTGGCAGCACTTTATACTGATAACCTTGAATCCTTTTCACAGAAAATTTGGAAATTCCAAAGTATGGATTTTAGCCACAAGGAAATCGAGTCTGTTACTGAATTGCAAAAAGTATCTTTTGCTGGCACGACAGCATATAGTTTTACTGCTACCCAGGAACTTGCGCCATATATACAAAACACTACGGGAAATAGAAAAGTTGAAAAAAGTTTCCTCATTTTTGAACATTCAAGTAAAAAGTTTGTTATAAGGTATACACCAGAGGATTCGATGATTGAAACAATCAAGAACTCCTTTAAGTTTACAGAGAAGTAAAGCATGGATAATCAACTCGACATCTCAGCACGCATAGAAGCACTTCTTTTTTACAAAGGGGAACCGGTTTCGTTGCGTTTTCTTGCTACGACACTCAAGGTTTCTGAGGATGAGGCACGTGTGGGCGTGGATGCGCTCGAGCGTGAGCTCCGTGACACGCGTCGCGGGATTATTGTCCTTCGCAACGGTGATGAGGTAATGCTCGGCACTGAGCCGGGTATGGGTGCGACCATCGAAGCACTCCTTAAAGAAGAGCTTACGAAAGATCTCGGCAAGGCAGGACTTGAGACCCTTGCTATTGTGCTCTATCGCGGGCCAGTAGCACGAAGCGAGGTTAACTATATTCGCGGCGTGAACTCGAACTATATTTTGCGCAGTCTTCTCGTGCGTGGACTTATTGAAAAGGTCGAAGGTAGTACGGCGCGCAGTACGATGTATCGTCCAACCTTTGAGCTTCTCTCGTACATGGGGGTAAGCAAGGTTGAGGATCTTCCTGAGTACGAAGGGGTAGGGGGTGCCGTCGAAGAATTTAAAAATACCAACAAAGAAGAATCAAATGAATACGAAGAAGAACACGACGGAGCTCTCAGTGAAGAGGCTTAAATATCTCGCCATCGTCCTTGGCGGCGGTGCCTTATTGTCGCTGGTGCTCCAGGGGCTTTTTTCGTTTCTTCTCGGTGCAACAGTTAAGGTGGAGGACCAGCAGGCATCTGTCATAGAGAGTGCCCCGACGGAGAATCCTTTTGACGATGTCGCTATTGAGGCGCGCGCCGCGTTTGTAGTAGACCTCTCGACCAAGAAAGTACTCTTTGCGAAAAATGAAAACGAAAAGCTTCCGCTTGCTTCGATAACCAAGCTCATGACCGCGCTCGTGGCGCGTGATCATATGCGTAATGATGTAGTAATTACGCTCTCCAAAGATGACCTTGCTGCAGAAGGAGATAGTGGGCTTCGTCCCGGCGAGAGGTGGCGTATGGGCGACCTTATTGATGTGATGCTCCTTATTTCATCTAATGATGCTGCGCATGCAGTGGCGGGGTTTGTGGGTGCAGACGGACTACCCGGCGAGGATATCGCGGGTGCTCGTGCAAGGTTCGTCAGTATGATGAACGAGAGAGCAAAAACCCTCGGCCTCTCAACGATGGAATTTTTTAATGAATCAGGTTTGGATATTGATAAAGTAAGAGCGGGTGGGTATGGCTCTGCACATGACGTAGCAGCCCTCATGGCGACTCTTTGGCAGACATACCCTACGACGCTCGAGATCACTGCACGCAAGGATGCGCGCATTATTTCACAGGACAAGATTGCGCATATTCTTCCCAACACCAATGAAGCCGCCGGACGTTACCCGGGCCTCGTTGCCTCAAAGACCGGCTTCACCGACCTTGCAGGGGGTAACCTCGTCATTCTTTTTGATATTGGTATTGGTCATCCCGTCATTGCCGTCGTTCTCGGATCTTCCTATAAGGGCCGCTTCGAAGACATGCACGCCCTCACCCAAGCAACCCTCAAGGCGGTAAATTAAGGGTTTTGTTCCCGTCAGTTTTTTTGCTAGAATAGGCATATATATGCCTATTGATGTTGTAAAAATCCTCTTGCCGACCACCATCTCGTTTGTTATTGGTATCCTTGCGACGCCGATCCTGACCGGGTTTCTTTATCGCCATAAGATGTGGAAGAAAACGAGTGTTAAAACGGCGCTCGGCGGGGGAGAGGCTACGGTTACCAGCAAGCTTCATAATGATGAGGAACGAAAGACTCCTCGTATGGGAGGGGTTGTGGTGTGGGGTTCGGTGCTCGCGACAGTAGTTCTCTTTTTTGTGCTTGCTATCGCTTTCCCTGACGGTGTTTTTGCAAAGCTCTCGTTCTTCTCCCGCGAACAAACATGGCTTCCTATTTTTGCGCTTATTGCCGGCGGACTCTTTGGGTTGATCGATGACTACCTGGTGTGTCGTGAGTCGGGCACTTATGCGGGTGGAGGACTTGCTCTTCGCATACGAGTTGCGTTTGTCGGTACGCTCGCTACGCTCGGAGCATGGTGGTTCTATGCAAAGCTTGATATGGATGTTGTTCATATTCCTTTTGTTGGAGATCTTGAATTGGGAATCTGGATCATACCGCTCTTTATCATTTTTATGATTGGTATTTACTCTGGAGGCATCATTGATGGTATCGACGGACTTTCGGGGGGCGTGTTTGCGGCAATATTCTCGGCGTATGCGGTCATTGCGTTTGCGCAAGGACAGATTGATCTTGCTGCGTTTTGCAGTGTCGTCGTCGGCGGACTTCTTGCTTTCTTGTGGTTCAACATTCCTCCCGCACGTTTTTTTAATTCTGAGACAGGCACGATGGCGCTCACAACGGCACTTACAGTGGTGGCATTTCTCACCAAGGCGGTGGTTGTCCTCCCTATCATTGCATTTCTCCTTGTTGCAACGAGTGCCTCGAGCATTATCCAGATAGCTTCAAAGAAATTAAGGAATGGCAAAAAAGTTTTCCTCGTCGCCCCACTTCACAATCATTTTCAGGCACTCGGTTGGCCGTCGTATAAGGTTGTAATGAGGTACTGGGTGCTCTCGGTTGTGTTTGCTATTGTCGGTACGATAATCGCTCTTGTCGGATGATCAACTTCAACTTCAAAAAAATCGATAAGGTTTTTCTTTCGCTTACGATCCTTCTTATATTGGCAGGACTTTTTATTTTTATGTCCGCTTCGTTCGGACTTTTTGCGCGCAAGGGATTTTCTCTTCAAGACCTTTTCTTTGATCAGTTCGTGTTAGGGATCCTTTTAGGGTCAGTTGTTTTAGTGGTCGCATCAATCGCACCCCTAAAACTTTTGCGCACGTATGCACTTCATATTTTTATTGCATCTATTGCCGTCACCCTACTCGTCTTTGTTCCTGGTATTGGTTTTTCGCACGGTGGAGCAAGTCGCTGGCTGAGTCTTGGAGGTCTCTCATTCCAGCCTTCGGAGGTGCTCAAACTAGGCACCATCATCTACTTTGCGGCACTCCTACCACTTCTCAAGGACCGCATAAAAACCGCTAAATACGCGATAGGGGCATTTCTAGGTATCCTTGTCGTACCTGCTGCTGTGCTCCTTACCGAGCCTGATACGGGCACCTTGGCGGTTTTGTTTGCCGCACTCTTGGCGATGCTCATCGCAAGTGGAGCAAAGCTGCGCCATTTTTTTCTCCTCGTCCTCATTGGCGTTTTGTCGATTGGCGTCCTCGCTATGGTAAAGCCGTATGTGAAGGAGCGCGTGCTTACTTTTTTTGATTCATCGCGCGACGCACAAGGGGCGAGCTATCAGATACAAAAGTCATTGCTCGCTATCGGTTCGGGCGGTGTTACGGGTCGTGGGTTTGGTCAGAGTATTCAAAAATTTGGCTCACTCCCTGAGCCAACGGGAGACTCTATCTTTGCAGTAGCGGGGGAGGAGTTCGGGTTTATTGGTGGGTCGCTTCTCATTGTTCTTTTTCTCCTGTTTGGTATTCGAGGACTGCAGATTGCTCGTCGCACCCCGGATGCCTTTAGTGGACTTTTGGCGGTCGGAATTGTTATACTGATAGTATCGCAGTCATTTGCGAACATTGCGGCGATGCTCGGTCTCATCCCCCTTACGGGGGTGCCGCTCGTTTTTGTGAGTCATGGAGGCAGTGCACTGCTCTTTGCCTTTCTTGAAATCGGCATCCTCCTCAATATCTCTAAACTAAGATAAAATATATTATGAAAATCGTTTTTACAGGAGGTGGTACGGGCGGACATTTTTACCCAATCATTGCAGTGGCGCAGAAATTGAATATGCTTCTTACGCGTGAAAAGATCGCAGAGGTGAAGCTTGTGTACATGTCGACCGAGCCCTACAACGAACGACTTCTGTACGACAACAAAATAGAGTTCAAGCAGGTGACAGCAGGGAAACTGCGCACATATTTTTCTTTGCAAAATTTCATTGACCCTTTCAAAACTGCCTGGGGTGTAACAAAAGCACTTTTTCAAATGTTCGCGCTGTACCCCGACATCGTCTTTAGTAAAGGCGGGTTCGCAAGTTTCCCCGCATTAATGGCCGCACGCTTTTTTCGTATCCCCGTCATTATTCATGAGTCTGACAGTGCTCCAGGTCGTGTGAACGCGTGGGCGGGGAAATTTGCGCAAAAGATTGCTATTTCCTATCCTGAAGCGGCACAATATTTTCCTGATGGCTTAACCGCGCTCACGGGAAACCCTATTCGTGAGGAGCTTATTCGTCCGTCTGGTAAAGATGCTTTTAAGGAGCTTGGACTTGACCCCAACATACCGGTGCTCTTGGTCATCGGTGGGTCGCTCGGTGCAAGAAAAATCAATGATCAGATTGTGACACTTGCTGCGCGTCTTATAGAAAAATATCAAATTATCCATCAGGTAGGGGAGGCAAATCTCACAGAGGTGCAAGAGCTCTCAAACGGCCTCTTGGGAGGTAATCCAAATGCTTCACGTTATCGTGTGTACGGATACCTCGATTCAGCGACTATGAAACTTGCAGCCGAGGCTGCGACTGTCGTGGTGTCTCGTGCGGGGTCGGCTATCTTTGAGATCGCCTCATGGGGTATACCAGCAATCCTTATTCCTATCGCTGAGTCAAATAGTGATCATCAACGTAAAAATGCATTCGCGTACGCTCGTGCCGGAGGCGCTGCGGTAATAGAAGAAGCAAACCTTACCCCAAGTATTCTCTTTGCGGAAATAGAGCGCTTGATGGGTGACGAGGCGAAGCGCACGGCAATGAAGGAAGCGGCAAAAGTATTTGCCCACGCGGATGCAGCAGAAAAGATTGCAGAGCAAATAGTCGCCGTGCTCCTGCGCCACCAAGGTTCTCTAAGGTGATAGCATAAATAATATGACCCAGATAGTAACACGATTCGCTCCATCACCAACAGGAGTTCTTCATATCGGATCAGTGCGTACGGCACTGTATTCGTGGTTGTATGCACGCCAACACAATGGCAAGTTTATTCTCCGTATCGAAGACACTGACAAGGAACGTTCGACGCGCGAGTTTGAAGAAAATATTCTTGACGGTCTTTTGTGGCTGGGCCTTACTCACGATGAGTTTTATCGTCAGTCTGAGCGTGGTGATATCTATAAAAGGCATCTCGAAAAACTTATTGCCGATGGTACTGCATATATTTCAGATGAGGAACCTAAAGAAGAAGGTCAGCGTAGCAGTGTCATTCGCTTCAAGAATCCAGGACGCGTTGTGACCTTTCGTGATGAAGTGCGTGGCGATATTTCCTTTGATACGACAGAGCTTGGCGACTTCGTCATTGCTAAAGACCTCGAATCGCCACTCTATCATTTTGCGGTTGTTGTTGATGACTTTGAAATGGGCGTCACGCACATCATTCGTGGAGATGATGGTATTTCGAATACACCCCGCCAGATCCTTATTCAGGAGGCACTCGGTGCTCCGCGTCCATCGTATACACATTTACCGATGATCCTTGCCCCCGACAAGTCAAAGCTCTCCAAGCGCCATGGCGCGCTTGCCGTGACTGAATATCGCGATGAAGGGTATCTGCCGGAAGCAATTCTTAACTTCGTTGCCTTGATGGGATGGAACCCTGGTAGTGATCAAGAGATCGTTTCTCTTAAAGAAATGCTTGAGCTTTTTACACTTGAAAAAGTTCACAAGTCCGGTGCTGTATTTAATATCGAAAAACTCAAATGGCTGAATAAGCACTATCTAAAACTGCTGCCTGCTGAAAGGGCAGTGGAGGAGGTGCTTATGCGTCTGCCAGAAAATCTTCGTGTCGAAGCAAAAAATAATCCTGAACTTTTTGAAAAAATTATGCCAATCATCCTTGAGCGTATCAATGCGCTTGGTGAAATCACTGAATTGGCAAGCGGGGGAGAGATAGGATACTTTTTCCAGGACCCCACCTACTCTAAAGAAGCCCTCTATTGGAAAGATGATAAAGATGCAGACCATACACGCACACACCTTGACAAAGTAACAGAATTATTGCAAAAAGTATCCCCAACAGATTTTACGGCAGACACGGTCAAGGCTGCGCTTTGGGATTACGCAACAGAAGTAGGCAGGGGAAATGTGCTCTGGCCTTTGCGTTACGCACTTTCAGGACGTGATAAATCACCTGATCCATTCACACTTGCCAGTATTCTTGGTTCAGAAATAACCCTTCGCCGTGTTGAGCGAGCAAAAAAGCTTCTCTCAGCATAGCCTGTAAAAGATGCGCCTTTTCCTATATCAATTTATAGCCATAGTAGTGATCGCCACAGGACTCTTTGGTGCCGATTTGTTTGTGTATGCGCAAACGGCTGAAGAGCTTCGAGGTAAGATTTCAGCAAAGTCGATTGAGATACAAAAGCTTGAACAAGAGATCAAGAAATATCAAAACGATCTTACGGTGTTGGCTGCAAAAAAAAAGACACTGGCAACCTCAATCGCCGAACTCAACGCTTTGCGAAAAAAACTTGAAGCAGAGATCCGTATCACGCAAACAAAAGTTGATACAACCGACTTGAAGATCCGTCAGCTTGGGTCACAAATTTCTTCTCGGGAAGACGAGATAGATTTGCGCACCGCAGCTCTTGCAGAGGCGCTTCGTGTGGTCAATGAACGAGAGGCGCGGTCCTTGGCGCAGGTCGCTCTTTCGAGTGAGAGCTTTTCAGGCGTTTGGGATGACCTCGAGGCACTTGATCAGTTTACGGGAAAGGTGCGAGATAACGTAGAAGTCATTAAGGGGTTAAAGGTTGACCTAGAAAACAAACAAGGGAAGCAGCAGGTGGAAAAAAAGAACTTCCTTACGCTCAAAAGCGAGCTCTCTGATCGTAAAAAAATCGCTGAGGCAAACAACGCTGCTCAAGCGAAGCTTTTAGCACAAACTAAGAATCAAGAATCGACCTATAGCAAGATCCTAAAACAAAAGATTGCACTTAAGGATGCGTTCGAAAAAGAATTGCGTGAATATGAGTCGACATTGAAGTTTATTTTGGACCCGACGTCGATTCCGCCACGTGGCACAAAAGTATTTTCCAAACCACTTGATGCTATGCGCCTCACGCAGCATTTTGGTGATACCGCGTTTTCAAGAAGCGGTGCATATAATGGTAAGGGGCATAACGGAGTAGACTTTGGTGTATCGGTTGGTACTAAAGTGAAAGCGATGCTTGGCGGAACGATAATTGGTGCGGGTGACACTGATACGACCTGTCCTGGGGCATCCTATGGCAAGTGGGTGCTCATCCGTCATAATAACGGTCTTGCGAGTTTATACGCACACTTGTCGCTCATCAAGGTTTCAAAAGGTGCTACCGTCAACACGGGTGATATTATTGGCTACAGTGGTAATACCGGATACTCAACGGGCCCACACTTGCACCTGACGGTGTTTGCAGCGGCCGCCGTAGAGGTAAAGACACGACCAAGCACGGCGTGTGGTGGACGAAACTACACGATGCCGGTGGCTGCGCTCAACGCATATCTTGATCCAATGGATTATCTGTAGGAACCGGCGTATACTTATTTATATGAAAAAAACTTCAGGCGGATTCACGGAAATTATTTTTATCGTAATTGTTGGCGTAGCTGCGTTAACGTATTTCAATATTGATCTGCGCGCAATACTGAGCGACCCGCTCATGCAAAAGATATTCGGTATCCTTAAGGGTGCTTGGTTCGATTATCTTTTACCACTTGGGGGATATCTTAAAACAAGTATTTTAGGCCTATTCAATTAAAGGCATATTTCAAGCCATACGGCACGTCGCAAAAGATATATTGTGCGACATATACTAGATACACCTCCCCTATATAAAACAGCATATGGAGGGGTTCGCTTTCTTTTCTAAAAAAGCGAGTGGTTAATGTTCCCCGTTTTAAAAACACTCGATCGGCCGATCTATATTTGAAGCAACAGAAGTTTTACTGAAAGGTTTTTGCTCTGTTGTTTTGAACGAAACATAGAAAATGTTCGGTCTTTTCATCTGCCTGACCGATGGGCATTGGTTTCCCCCCGGACCCCTCTTCCTTTTTATAAAGAAGCCCATCTAAGCTCCTGCTTGTACGAAATGCACTGTCCACAGAGTTATGCACAGAATTATAAAATTTGTAGTTAATTCATATTTTAAAAATGCCCTTGAAAGAAAAAACAATAAAAAGAGTTCGTGAGCAAAAAGATACTTTGCGGTATGTATGTGTTTTTTGCCAGCGCATATTCCCAACTTTTCAAGAAGTAGATCAACATTTTACTGAGTACCACAAAATGGGAAGTATTTTTACTGATTCATTAAATTAAAATCATGAACGCAAAAAGATTTAGACGCATTGGAAAATTTAACACATCACGCATGGCTTCTTTTTGGAGAGGCACGCTTCTTTCTCAACGCATAGCAAGTTTTGGGTATAAGAAAAAATTCTAATTATGAAAGAACATCGAGAACATATTTTGCAAAGCATTGCTATCGCTACGGCGATTTTGCTCGTCTCTTTTGTTGCGAGTGTCCTCCCCGCTGATGCTTCCGAATTTCCAAGTGATGCGAAAACTCAAATGTGGAATTTTACTGCAAACGGCACTTTCCTACTCATGGCAACAAGCACGCGCACGATTCTTAATACTCAAGTCAAAACAGACCCAACGAAAGGTATCGAAAGCAAAATGTGGTGTGGCGAAATTCTCACGACAACGAATATCATTCAAGACACGATGAACATCAACTACCAGATGACCCCTATGTCGTTTAAGTGTATCAACTCCCCCATTTATTATTCAGTGACAGGCTTTGCGGGCTTGGGTGGCGACTATACCGTCTCATGGGTTGACCGTGACACAAGCACTACGCCCGACCCTTTGGGCGACCTTACAGCTACTGTTGTTAGTACCTCAACCAGTCCCCTGTTTGTCCAAGACGCGGGCAACCTTTCTTTTCTTTTGACGATTTTAATTTCTCTCATGTTCCTCATGGTTGTGGGGTTTGTGTATAACAACATGACAAATAAAAAACCATGGCACTAATTTTCATCTACTATTCTCTGTTTGTTTTCTTCGCTTTAGGCTTTGGTATCCTGCTTTTTAAGTTTGTCGATATGGGCTTTAAGCTCATCTCGGACATCATCAAAAACATCATATGATCACGCAAGACACAATCCTTTTAGCGGTCTGGGCTCCTCTCGTTGCGCTTTTCGTCTACATGATTATCAAGTTGCTTTCCCGCTTTAAGTGGTGAGCCATACACTGTGCTCTTCCCTTTGCTAGCGCACAGGGTTGCCCGTAATTAGAGCATAGTGTATGGCCTATCACGAGCGCGCAAGCGCTTGGGAAAGGTCAAAAGGGCGGAGATTAGCCACGCTCGGTGTGGCGCGCAAATAATATATACCTTTATGAAAATATCAGGCAGAGCTCGTTGGTTTAAAAACCACAACCGCAGAGCACATAGCATCTCGCGCGCATTTTCGCCTTGGGCGAAAAAGGGCAACCGTCGCCATTTTCTCAAGGTTTGGTAATTCATTATGCCAGCATTAGACGCATCAAGTACCGCAGTTTTCGCGGCAACAGGTCTTAATGCAAACACGATTTACAGCGTGTTTGTGTCTCTGATTGGTACCGCCGTATCATTCGGGCTTTGGTTGATCCAAGTCTCTTGGCCATACCTTTTGGTCATTGGCTTCATCGCCCTCATGTGGAAACTTGCCCACAAGTTTACCGGCTTCGGTCGCTAAACAAACAAAAAGCCCCCCAATATGGGAGGCGTTTCGGATCGGATTCACACTTCAAGTATATGCCCAACAAAACAAAATTACAACCCGCAAAGCGTGAACGCAAGAAAAAGTCGCAAGCATTGCGCGGGTTTGTTCCAAGATACAAGCGACACACTATATGAAAAAATTTTCATTTGCCAAGAAATTGTCGAGGTTAATAAATCCAATGTCTCAAAAAGAAATTGATACCTATGGATTTCAAAATAAAATTAAAAACCAGATTTCACTGAAAAGAAAGTTGAAACATAGAATATAAAATGAAAAAGATTTTTCTCATTATCATCGCGTTTTTCATCGTTCCGCAGATTTCCTTTGCGGATACTTTGGCGCAGAGTTTTACAACCGCGATCAATGGTGGATACACAATCAATTATGAGCGTGGAGCAAATGATCATTACACCGCGACCGACCTCACCAAGGATATTTTTATGGCGCAGGGTTTTGTTGCTACTTCTACCTATCGGCTCTCGCAAATCAAGACATGGATTGCACAACCGTACGGCTCGACTCCTGTCGACGGCTATGCGACCGCGATTCTCTATGAAAATCCGACATTCGCAAATGGACTTCCGACATCATGGGGTACGCCGATAGCCACCTCTACCGCAATCAATTTCTCTACTATTCCGACCGATACACAATACGGCAGTTATTCGGGATTTTCTACGACGACAGCGACCACATTCACGATACCTTACGGCGTAAATGTTATTTCGGGGCATTCGTACATCTGGGTCATTAAGCATACATTTGGTACCGCAGGTCACAACCTTATGACCGCATATCAGTATCAATACTATGGCACTCTTGGCACTGGAGGGCAGTCATTCGGCAATGATATGGGTTCGGGACAAGAGTATTACTTCCAAACATATCAAAGCTCGAGTGCGCCCGATTCCTTAACGCTTACCGCTCCCTACCCTCAAACATATATTCAAAACCCGATCACATTCATCGGCTCATATCATACAGAAACAATTTGTTACAAAGAAATTACGGTAGATGTGCAGAGTATCACGCAGGCGCAATCACTCGTCATCACGCCATTTTCTTTCCATAGTTGTCCCGCAAACCCCGATCAAACATTCTCATTTGACCGCACACTCCCCTACACGGGACAATATCGCGCCCGCGTGAAGTTGACCGCATTTAGTGATGCGGATTCGCTCCCGTGGTCGCCATGGCACGAGTTCGACTTGGGGCAAGTAGGGCAAAATGCACCCTTTACCCCGCAAGGGTGGACACCTGAAACATGTGATGCGCTAGACCTCCCCTGCCACATCAGAAATGCTTTTGGCGTGACCTTTTACCCATCTGTAGCATCACAGGAAACGCTCTCAAGTACGCTTTCGGCGGACAACCTCAAGTACCGCTTCCCTCTTGGCTATGTCACGGATTTTGTGACTATTATTTCTACGAGTACAGAAAGTTCTTTGGTTGTCGTTGATGCGACGCTACCAAGCGTTCTTCCTGGTGGCGGGGCTCATATTCGCATTGATCTTTCGCATATTCTCGACCCTGTTTTAAACGCGACGAGTACGATATTTAATAATGCAAGCGCGCCAAGTACGCAGACTTTTTATGAGATAACCTCTCACTATTGGAACATCGTTTTGTATCTTGCGGTTGTGTTCTATGTCATCGCGCGTATTATGGGCTCGCATATTGTCCCTGATCTTGGACACATGAACACAGACACGCAGGATATGCGGGCAAAGTCATTTAGTAGTGCGGAAGCAGAACGCTATCGATATAAAGAGTGGCTGTATAAAAACAAGAAACCATGATCACTGATTTTCTCATCACAATTTTTACGGGCATAGTGAACGGTATTTTGTCGGTTGTGCCTAATGTCACGATTGCATCACTTCCGACAGTAGGGCAAACGCTTTCAGATACACTGCTTTCTATGGTAACGACATGGAACGCATTTATGGCTACTTTCCCTTATGCGCAGACCGCATGGGATCTGTTCTTGTGGGTCATTATCCCTTTTGAGCTCATCATGCTTGGGCTCAAGTTTATCCTTGGGCATCATATCCCCGCTCATCTTAACTAATATGTACATCGTCGAAGATTTAGAAGAGCGTCGCATCATAGGAGACCCAATCAAAGAGCTCGAGGAAGCACGCACTCGTGCGCGGGCGTGCAGAAAAAAGGGGCTTAAGGTCATTATTAGAAAAATACAATAATATGGAACAACAAAATCTTTTTATACAGCTAGAGGAGGTAGGAGGCATCGGAAAAAAAGTGCTTGCGAGCGATTTGTTAGACATCTTTTCTGCATCGGAGGGCTCGATCAATATGTATTATGGGCTTATCGGAAATGGCAAGACTTACGCCGCGACATCAGATATTCTCGACCTCTTGAAGCAAGGCAAAGTCGTGTATGCAAACTGGCACATACTTGTAAATGATTTTGATGACCGCGAGTCACTCTTTATGATTATCATGAACACGATTCTTTTTCGCAAAAGATTCTACCGCATCCCTTGCGCAAAAAATCTACACTACTTTGATGCAGACACCGCAAAGCCATGCCAATGCGGACAGACACACTCCTTTGATAGCACGGGCGAGCTTGTTGAGTGGCTTTCGGGATTGAACGACTGCCACATATTCTTTGATGAGGGACAAGACATGTTCGATTCATACGAGGGCACACGCTTTTCTAAAGCAAAGCGTCGTTTGATTCTTCACACACGCCACTACCACCGCACCCTTAATATCATTTCTCAACGCCCAACGGCAATTCAGGTTTCAGCCCGTGGAAATGTAAACAGATTCTACAAGTGTGTGAAGCTCGCTACCCTATTCGGACGGCCACGCTTCGCGCGCTATGAGTTCCAAGAGATGACAGGCGAAACAGTGGACGAGACTAAAGAGCCGATCAGCGAGAAGCGATATTGGGGCAATTCTGAGGTATTTTCTGCATACAATACAGACTATCTTGCCGAGGGTATCGAAAAGAGCCAGCAGGTCTTCTTCGAGGCGTACGACCTAACTTTCAAGGACAAAGTACAAGCTTTCAAAAACTTATTTTCGCGCCTTAAGGCGCGAAAATAAGTTTTTGAGAGTTATAAAAACGAGCTGTGCCAAGCTCATGAATGGCGTATGTGAATCATATTATACCTGCCCCAATCCTTCCATGCGCGTGCAAACGAAACTCCCCGAAATCAATTTTAAATATCAAATTCTTGATCCTTATCAACAAACCAGTTATCACTGACACGGTTATTGTCGCTTAGGGGTAATGGCCAGGCCTTCTTTACTTTGTAGAGAGTAGGTATGTTAACCGCACTTCCAAAAATTAAGGCGTGTTGTGTTGGAATCGATGGCAGTTTTTTAAGAGTCGCCTCTGATATATGAGGAGTAATTTGTCGTATATGAGAAAGATCGTCTGGATTTTGTATGCGATGTACAATAAAGTTATTGCATTGTGATAAAACCGTACGAGAGAGTTCGCTTGGTCGTTGTGAAGAAACAAGTAAAAATAATCCGTATTTTCTACCTTCTTTTGAAACTCTTTCAAAAACCTCGTTTGCTCTAATGAAATTTCTTTTAGGTTCGTGTGAAATATATCTGTGTGCCTCTTCAAGAATTAAATTAACAGGGAAAGAATTTCGTTTCTTTATATTTTTGAGCTTGTCAAAAATTAGTCTTGCTATGACCGAAGAAACCAATTCAACTAACTCGTCATCAATTAAATCTAGATTTAGTATTGTTATTTGCGAAACTTTTTTCTTGCTTTCCAGGCCTAATATTTCAGATAGATATTGATCTTTATTTCCTTCATATTTTTCCTTTATAAATTTAAAGTCCTGTCTGTCTCTTATATTTTTAAGTCGAGTAATTAAAGACGAACAATAGTCTCTGATGTGCTTATTCCCGTATGCTTCTTCATAAAGAATTGCAAGATCTAAAGCATTTTCAAGTTCGTCAAATTCAAAAGGAGTATCCTTGTCGTAATTGGGCATTTGAAAATTTTTATCGAAAAAGGCCTGATTACCCTCAGTATCGGTATGCTCTAAATAGCAATGCAGAGCGCCAGTCCCTATTATTCCTCCGAAATGAACAAATAAAGAATTTTCTATGGTGCATGGAAGTGTTGTCCTGTCATAGGATAGATTTTCCTGCTCAACACCCGACTTATCCGTATATTTAAAACTCTTGTCTAGCTTAATATCCTCCGTATTAAATTTCCGTAATATAGACAAAATACGATCTTTTTTTGATGGGCTACCAGTTTCGTCTCTAAGTATGGAAGTAATACATGTCGCAAGTATATGATTTTTTATTTTTTTGATCTCTTCATTGTCTTTCTTACTGAACAAAGTGGCTAATGCTAATGCAGTTCTTAATATCGGTCGTTGTGTTTTCTCACTTGCTTGTAGTAATAATTCCCATTCATCAATATTTAAAAAGTAATGAGGGAGTTGAAATTTCGTGTGTTGATCGTCCTTTTCAATGCTGAAGTTGCTAACATTAATTTTACCCTTATCAAGGCTATTAAAAGCCTGTTTGTATTCACCATTCACATCGAATATCACAAAAGTTGAACCGATTGCAAAAAATTCGGTTTCCTTGCTAAAAATTGTTTGCAACATCGAAGATATCGTACAGGACTTTCCACTACCAGTATTACCTAAGACTGCTGCGTGACTACCAAAAAATCTATCCACATCAATTTTGATTTTGTAATCAGGAAATATTGCAGATTCTCCCACATCAAAAGATTTCGTTCGCGTTTTTCCTTTGCGGGTATCTTTATGTTCCTTACATTCATCCCCTTCTTTTTCACAGTCAGTACATTTAAATACTTCTGCATCATGCACTTCAAACAACACATCAAGCTCCGTATCTTTGATATAGAGAACATCGCTGTATAGAGTTGGGTATACAGAAACACCAAAATCAAATTTCTTATCTTTTATCGTGCCAATCGGTAAAACATCGAGATATTTTACCGAGTAGAGTTTATTTAATTCCTGCTCCTTTGCGTTTGTAAAATCTGGTGTATCTTTTTCTCTAACTCCAACGACTTCCGAGACTATATAACGATCTTGGTAGGGTACTATGACATAACTATTTATTTGGGCGAAATAGTGTATGTCATCATAACCACTTACATTAAAGTTTTTGATTCCGCTCAATAATTCAACAGTAAATCTATCCGAGTTAATCGAGACAATTTTTCCAATGACTCTTTTTTTATCATCTAAAATCATATATCTATCATTCAGATTTCTTTTTGAAAAAAGATTTAAAAACCTTTTCTATACTCTCTTCTATTTTTTCTTCATCAATGTCGGGTAGTATATTGTTCACTACATAGTCAAAATAATAAACCTTTGAACCGTCCGCCGATTCTCCGCCGATAATCCAAATTCGAGGATCATCGAGGTCTTTTAGTTGTTTTATTTTCTGATTATTTTCATCTTGAAGTACCACGAGCCTAAAGGTAGGGATGGTAAGTGCTTGGTATATAAGATGATTGATATGGTCATCGCTAAAACTATACCCAACAACAACCAAAACGGTCTTCTCCTGCATTATCTTTTTTTGAAACTCTCTAAACAAATCGGAGTAAGGTGACGATAAGGTTGCCATGTGTTTCATCGGCGTTGGATAGATCATTCTTTCACCTGTCCCCTCATTCAAGTTTTGCACTTCCCGAACATTAAACAAATGACTTTGTTCACCAGATTCAGTCCAATTTATTGATCCGTGTAGCTTATACAAATATATAAAGTTATCAATGACATTCCATTTGTTATTGCTCAACTCCATTTGTTCTGCAAAGGCGTAATTAAACACCGCTGGATTAAAGTGTCTATCGACAAAACCTGAAAAGCCGTTGCAATAAAGAACACCTAGTGCATCAAGTGCGCTTTCAGAATAAAGGTCGTAGTTAGTAGTAAAAATATTTGTTTTAGAAAGATTATTATCTCGATAGATAAGTTTTCTATAAAATGACTTATATAATTCCAAAACATCTGGGTAAGCTTTATTCTTTTCTTCGTTCTTACACCTAACCAGTAGAAAATCAGTTACTTTTTTAATAAAAGCGGTTACCTCGGTTAGCCCACCCCCTTTTTGTTGTTCTAAGAGAAATTTTTGACTATATAAAACTTCTAATAATTTTTCCAGGTTACTTTTAAATGGCTCTTTAGATATGTCTATTTTCAACACATCTTTTACATATGTGTTTTCACCAGCACTCAAGGTTGTGTAAAAGTCTGTAGCCAGAACACTCATCACAGGGATGCCTATTTGCACACCTTTTTTTTCGGCGCCTCCTTCGTTCTTTTTTACAAAAGACGAACAACCAGCACCAATCAAAAAAGAAAGATTTTTAACATCAAAAATCTTTAAGATTTCTTTTTTGATTAAGTCAGAGTTGTCTTTTCCGTCCTCATTTTTGTCAGATAGTATGTCTCGCTTTCCTTTGTAAAAATATGTTTTCATAATTTATTTTCCAGACTTTGTCTGAATGTATTGGCGTTATTTAATAAATCTAACTTGTAGATTCAGTTTTATAAAATAGCGACCGTTTTCTTCAATAATTTTTCCAATACCATATCGTGTGGTACTTGGGGTATCAAGTTTTGTATTATTAAGCAAATATTCCTGAAAATCCTCTAGGTTGTACAAATAATAACAGAGCACATCACCGTCCTTTTTCACCAACAAGAAACCGCCCAAGCTTGTGAGTATGCCGTTCCAATTAGTATTAGGCATCATACCTAAGGCCATAATACTTAAAAACTCTTTTATTTTATGCGTTGGTTGTTTGCTTTTGTTGTCGGTTGCAGGAAAATTGAGATCTACTAAATCTGCTAAATTATTCGCTCCTCTTGAATAGTATGACAAAAGTATTTTTGAAATGTACGCAGGCAGGTTGCTGTCGATTAAAGAAAGGTTATTTTGAAAAATTCCACTATCAACTTTATTAAAAATAATGTTATACCCCGAGGTTAATAAAAGGTTAATGTTATCTTTTACATTTTTATTATGCAATTTCGGCAATGCCCTTGGCACCTTCATATTCTTGTCAAGAATTTCAAAGGTAAAATTTGTTGCTTTTGAAGCGTTTATGAGGGTTGAGGGGCTACCAAGTTGTGATTTTATACTAAACCCAATCTCTGGACTTGGTTGATTCGTTTTTAAATCAATAACAACAAGATCCAAATCTTTTTTGTCAGAACTTGAAGCCTTAATAACTTCTTTTTGTAACACCTGCATCATCTTTGATCCAGCTTCCAATGGGAAAGCACGACCCTCATTTTTACCAGACAAACTTATGAGCATCTTTTTTAGGATACTTTGTATTTTTTGAACCTTTATTGTTGCAACCTTGTTTGTGTTGGTAAAAATATCAATAACCTCGCCGTTTATCACATAGGTCATTTTTTCTTTACCGACTTTTTCTTCAAAAATTATTTTTAAGACTTTGTAAAATAAATCCTCTTTCCTCTTTTGGTTTTTATCAGCACCATAAGCACCGCCATTTGCTAATAAAAAGGCTAGAGCGTATAACTCACTCCATTCTCCAGTATTCCCTGTTGTTTGTTCTTGGCTACTCATAATGTTTATCCAGTGCCTCAATTATCTTTTTTGCGTAATCCTGTATTGCACAAATAGCTACACTGTTCCCCAGTTGCTTCATTGCTTCACTATTTGAAACAGGAAAAATGAAATCGTCAGGAAAACCTTGCATCTTTTTGCCCTCTTTTGGAGTAATCCGTTTCACTTTCCCGTCTACCATATAACTATCCCAATTTCTTCTATCTGTAATCTTTGAGCCTTTGCCACCAACCCTAAGAGTAAAACCAATATCTCTGGTTACTGGAGCGCCAAAAACATCAGACATTGTGTAAGCAAGAGCTCGCTTTTCTGGAAAAGAAAAATTTACCTCTTTGTCTCTAAAACCAATCATAAATAAGCGTGGCCTATTTTGTGGTAAGCCATGATCAGATGCTTTAACTATATTGAAATGCAGTGAATATCCTAATTCTTCTGTTAAAACTTTTTTTATTGTTTCAAATGTCTTTCCATTGTCATGATTAAGAAGACCTCTAACATTCTCTAAAAAAAATGCCTTTGGTTTTTTAATCTCAATTATTTCAGCAATATCATAAAATAATGTTCCGCGCGTATCGCTAAATCCTTTCTTGAACCCTGCTTGACTAAACGGCTGGCAAGGAAACCCGCCAGTCAAAATGTCAAAATCTGGCATTGCCGTTTTATCTATTTTTGTAATATCTCCAATGAAGTTTCCTGATGTGAATAAGTCAGGACTAATTTTTTCAAAATTTGTTTGGTATGTCTTTCTTGCGTGCTCGTTCCATTCAGAAGCAAGGACACATTTAGCTCCAACATTATGAAACGCAAAGTGAAAACCGCCTATTCCAGCAAAGAGATCAATAAAAGTATATTTTTTAACTTTTTTTGATTTTGTTGATGATGCGCTCTGAGTAGTCTTATTGTAAGCAGGGAGTTTTGAAATTCGAGCTTTCTGTGTTATCACTCCCATTTTTATGATGGCTTCGCGTTCTTTTGTTGTCATTATACTTATATTATACTTTACACTGCATCACATAGCAATTTCTCATACAAGAGGCTATGTTTTTTGATAAACACAAAAAACACCCAAAACACTTTTGTGTCTTGTAAATACTGACTTATTTGCAAACAGGCTAAATTACATAGCCTTGCGCGCCACAGCCTCAACCTGAGCTGTTCCAAGCCTCATATAGTGTTCTAGTGAGGCTATGTTATTGTGTCCTGACAAGTACGAGACCTCAATAAGCGAGATACCAGTATTTATCCATCTCTGAATTCTTGAGTGTCTGTAGCTATGCGGGACTATTTCGCGTTTTATACTAGCCCTAAGTTTAATTTGCTTAAACCACCGCTGAACTGTTTTTGAAGTTAAACGATCCGAATATTCCCCAGTATTATACATTCCGATAAACAGGGCATTGCTTCTTTTAATCTCCCACCTTATAGGCAGAATTTTGCACAAGGTTTTGTGAGTGTCTTCGCTCCAAAATAATACTCGATCCTTTTTAGTTTTTTCTGTTTTGATTTTTACTTTTCGATTGTCAAAATCTATGTCGTCCAAGTTGATACTGCATAGCTCCCCTACTCTACAGCCACAATCCCACAAAAGTTGTAAGCATAATCTTTTTTGAAGATCATGATAATTATTTTCTTCGAGGACTGACAGCATTTGTTTATGCTCTGCTTCGGTAATGGTTAGTCGAGGATTTGACCTTGCTAAAGGTACCTCTATCCTCTCGTGAGAAATTGTTTTAACTTCTGGATTCCAGAATTTAATAAAACAATGCACGACATTGAAATGATGCTCAACGGCCTTGGGGGCATAGCTCATGTTTAGTATATTTCTAAACTTCACTATGTCTTCTCTTTTTATCTCCTCCAACGGTTTACCAACAATGACATTAAACTTGTTAAGAGAATTGCGGTAATCTCGCGCCGATGATTTTTTCAATCTTCCCCCTGTTTTGAACTCGAGAAACTCTTGTATATGTTGTTCCATAAAAATACAAAACCCAGTGACGCGAATCAACTGGGCTTGTACCCAAATATTTTTAAGAGTAGGAGTAGCCCCCTCAACTGCAAGCAGAAAATATTTCTTAAAACAATTATACCAAAAATTTTGGAAAAATTGTAATAGAGACAAGCCATTGTTCGCGTCAACCCTTTCGGGGTGATCCTTTTTCAGGACAATGGGTATATTAAATTGTTAATAACTCCTTAATACCGACAAATGAATCATAACAATTTCCACCAAATTGTCAAGCTTTTTGTATATTACTTGTGCGTCGGTTTGACAAGGTTAATTGTGCGACGTGCATAGTTCAGACAGAGAAAGGCCACTGGGGTGCTCCACCTGGTGTTATTGGAGCACTTCCCTTTGCAGTCCTTTAGGATAGCCTGCAGAAAAGTTTTGTTAACACTTTTCCTCTATGCTCGTTGTTCCATTTTTCCGTAGAGCGCATTTAATGAAAGCGCCGCAAGTGCACCAATCACAAACGTCCACTCGATGCTCATATAAAGTGCCATGACTCCTACGACAACAATTGAGGCTACCCTCCCTATTTGCACAGCCACCTCGCCCAAAACGGTAAATTCATCTATGTAGTGCCCTTGGTCCGCGGCGAGTTCGTAAAAAATAGCATCGAATGAAGTATCGGTAAAAATCTTGGCAAATTTGTGATAGATCCCTGCGATAAAAACTTGGAAGGCTGTTACTACAAATATTTTTACAATCCAGCCTAGTGCGTACAAAATGCTCCCTATTCTGAGAACATGTTTTTTGTTGCCTATGCGGTCAAGATAGTGACCTAAAGAAAGTTGCATGAGGACGGTAGCTCCCGCTATAAAACTTGAAAGTGCCCCAACTTTGAAATAGTCACCATCGAGAAGGAGAAAAATAAAAATTGGCCAAACAATAACGCCGATAGTCTCCTCTGCCCCTAGGGCTATATTCCCAAGGACCACTGCCCTGTTCCTTTTTTCAAATACTTCACGCCAAGAGCGTGCATAATCCCAACTAAATTTTTCGTTGGTTCGGGGAATAAATGAAAATGGAACGATGCTCAAAAGAAAAACGATAATAGAAATAGTAAAAAGGATTGAGATGCCGTAGTTAGTAATGACATAGCCAGCTATCATTGGTCCGGCAACGCCAAGCAGCGTCAATGTCGCGAGGAGAAATCCAACTTGCCTGCCCCTGTTTCCCTTCTTTGTGAAGAGCGCAAAATCAACATGATACGGGATCCAAAAGAGCATGCGAAAAACGACCAAGAGAAAAATAATAAGGGGCATAATAAAAAGCACATTCTCTTTCGTGAGAAAATAGTAGCCAGTATTAACTGCAGCGGCTGCAATAGTTCCTACGACGAGAGCCTTTCGAAAGCCGAATCTGTTGAGAAATTGAGCGCCTTTCGCAACAAGGAGCATGTAGACGAGTCCTGCAATAAAGTAATAAGCAAGAACCGCATGGATGTTACGATCAAAGAGTTCATAGAGAAAGATAGGAAGAAAGATACCGAGAAGTGCTGTTGATATGGTTGTTATGACACGCCCAAAATAAAGGCCGAGGAAACCTCGTCTTTTTTCTTGCTCTGTTAGCTTATGTTCAATCATAGATTGCTAGATTTTAGCATGAAAGGCTGCGAGCGGGCAGTGTGCGTGATCGTGTCTCTTTGCAGGGCAATATTTTCTACCGTACTCGATAAAAAGGTACGTCGTCTTGAACCAATCTTTTTTTGGAATGAGTGCCATGAGGTCGCGCTCAATGATGATCGGGTTGTCTGATGCGGTTAGTCCAAGGATGTTCGCAATACGACGCACGTGCGTATCGACTGCTATCCCCTCTACTACACCGTAGGCATTACCGAGGACAACATTCCCGGTCTTGCGTGCGACACCAGGAATTGTGAGGATTTCCTCCATGGTGTGCGGTACCTTGCCGCCGAATTTTTCTTTGAGCATCTTTGCCGCTGCGAGGATATTTTTTGCTTTGTTTTTGTAAAATCCCGTTGAGTAGATGTCGCGCTCAAACTCGCGTGGATCTGCCTGCACATAGTCATCAAGCGTGCGATACTTTTTAAAAAGCTTCTCCGTGACCTCGTTCACTTTTTTGTCGGTGCATTGCGCTGAGAGAACGACCGACACGAGAAGTTCCCAATTGTTGTCGTAGTGAAGCATCATCCCCGCTTTCGGAAAAAGTTTTTTGAGGGTGGTGAGAATTTTTTTCGCTTTTTCTTTTTTAATGTCTAATGGCATACGTTTGTCTGTTTAGTATAGCAAAGCCTTCGTGTACGAGCTCGTTCAGTACCTCCTTGGTTTTTTCGGGAGTGAGCTCAAGTGAGCGGGCGCATGCTGCCGTCGTACACTTCCCTTTTGTGGTTAAAAATTTGAGCACCTTGCCGCGTACTTGTCGGTGTGATCCCTCAAATGGTTTTTGCTTCACATAGTGCCTGCTCTTTATGTTGGAGTTAGTAGCTGTTTTTGGTAGATGTGCACCGTAGTCCATGAGCGCCCAATACCATTCGCGGGGACGCTCGTGATTAAGTGTTGATTCAACGAGAGGTATAATTTCCTTATCGTGTATCCCCTGCTTGTCTTTAAAAAAATGATGCAGAAATATGCGACGAATGTTGGTCTCAATAAACACTTCTGGTTCATTAAATGCGAATGCACGGATGGCGCCCGCAGTGTACGCACCAATACCAGGGAGTGCTTCGAGCTCATCACGACGGCGAGGAATTTTGCCATTGTGTTTGACCGTCACCTCCCCGGCGAGGCGCTTGAGTGCGAGTGCGCGACGGTTGTACCCCATCCCTTGCCACACGGTAAGTACATGTGTGAGTGGTGCCTCAGCAAGCGCTCGAATCGTCGGAAATTCCCGCAAAAACTCAGGGTATTTTTCGAGCACCCGCGATACCTGAGTTTGCTGCAGCATTACCTCAGAAACCAGTATTTTGTAGGCATTTTTGGTCTTCCGCCAGGGCAAATTATGTCTCCCAGAATGCTCGTAAAAGGCCCAAATTTGAGCTTGGAAGGCCTGTATCTCCTTATCCTGTGTCATACTCGATACGATACCATAAAACACGATTTTAGGGCTTTAAAAAACACCGCGAGAATCGCGGTGTAACATCGTCAGGAGGTTTGGCTGGGAAATATCATTCGTGCCAAGTATTGACTGTCGGCTTTTTGCAAGAGCTCTTCGGCAATATGTTGCTCAAGTTTTTTCTCGCGAGCGGCAAGGAGGACATCCATCATGGAGGGAAATCCATTGCCTGCCTTGCGGTAGAGTTTCTCAAGGCTTTTAAGTTTGCTCCTTCCAAAAAAATCAGCAAGATCACTAAATGCCATACGCCCCATTTCGGGAAAATATGAGGCAGGAACACCAAGCTTGCGAGAACGCTCAGGAAAGAGTCCTGCAAGAATGAGACTGACATCCCCTACCTCAGCGAGTGCACATTCCTTTTTGCGGCCGGTGTATTCGGTTGACGCGTCGAGAAATTTCAGCGCAAGCACGATGGAAAAAAGATCCGTACGGCGCGTGAATCGCATCAGTGTGAAAACGAGGAAGCTCTCAAGTTCTTCGCCGAGCATACACATTGCCCGCGATTCTCCAATGCGTACAAATTGAACCCACGCAGCTGTTTCCGTTGGTTCGTAAATAACTGCATCCAAAGAGAAATCAGGCTTTTTAAGCAAGGTGACTGTTCCCATGATAGTTCCCCTTATTTATGGTTAATAAAGAACCGCTGCTTTAAGTATAGCGCTTTGGCGGTATGCTACAATACCCCATATGAGAACTTCGTACTCGGCGCTCGAGACCTATAAAACGTGCCCCCTTAAGTATAAATATCAGGAGATCGACAAGATCCGCGGGCCGAAAAATATCACGGCGGTTTTTGGTACTATGGTGCATGCGGCATTGAAATACATGTTCGAGCGGAACCCGCTTTACCCTACACTCGACGAGGTGCTCAATTTCTACACCGAGCATTTTCATGAGAAGTCAGAAAAAATAGAATGGGCGCACCCCGACAAAAAAGAAGCAGAGGAAAAAATGTATTTCGAAGAAGGAATAAAACTTCTTACGAATTTTTATAAAAAAAATCAGCCGTGGACATTTAATGTCGTAGAGCTTGAAGGGCGTTTTTCTCTAGAGCTCTTGGATGAGCTGACCGGCAAAGTGCACACCCTTGCAGGCATCATCGATCGTCTCGATAAAGACCCCGAGTCGGATGTGTATGAAATTATCGACTACAAGACAGGTAAAAGAATGCCAAGTGAAGCAGAGCTTGCCGACAATCTCCAGCTCGGTGTATATCACCTTGCGCTTACCTCGCGTTGGCCGTCGGTTGAGCCTGAGCGCTTTGCGACAAGTCTCTATTTTCTGAAACACAACGAAAAAGTGTCGGTGAATCCTACGCGCGAGGCACTGGCTCGTACGCGTGCACTCGTGCTGAAAACGATTCGTGAGATCGAGGGCAATATTGAAAAGGATGAGTTTCCACCTATGCCGGGGCCGCTCTGTGGCTGGTGTGCGTATCAACGTCTCTGTCCGATGTGGGCACATGAGTATAAAGAAGAAGCAGCCAAGACGGCCAACGATGCCGAGGTTGCGCAAGCGATTCAAGATTTTTTTGAACTCAAGAAACAGGGCGACGAAGTAAAAGATGCACTCGAGAGTGCACGAGCTACGATACTCTCCTATATGGAATCCGAAAAGGTCGCACGCGTATTTGGTGACCGCGGATACATTACCAAAAATGTGCAGGAGCGTGTGAACTATAATTTAGAAAAACTTGAAGAGGTACTCAAGGATGCTGGCGTGTGGGAAAAGATTCTTGAGCCAGAAGCAAAAAAATTGGAAGAGCTCCTCCCTTCCCTCACTAAAGATGTAGCAGAGGCGGTGCAAAAACAAACTTCAAAGAAACAAGTCATCGTCCTCAAGCCGACCAAGAAAAAAGGAATGGACGACGAAGAGGAATGAAAAAAGAGGCACGTATGCCTCTTTTTTACTTTTGTGTGAGAAGTTGCATCGGGTATTCGGCGAATTCAGGGAGGAGATTTTTCCCGTACATAAGTCTTGAAAATGCCTCAGCGGCGATCTTTGCACCCATGAGTGCGATATGAGGTTTTGGCTCTTCGGGAAGACCCAGGAGGCGCATAACGGCGTCACTCGAGAGTGCAGGATGACCGTTCCTTTCAGGGATAGGAATACCTTTTGTGCGACAGGTCGTGTACGCGAGGGTGTGCAAGTCGATAGTGCGATACGGAAAAGCAAAGTTGATCTTTGCGCGTTGCAGTGAACTGTTCAAAAAATCGCGATCAAATGAAATGTTGTGTCCCGCAAGGATGCGATCGTTGCTCTGGGTCATCCAATGATGAAATCGCACCATGAGTTCTTCGAGCGAGTCTTTGCTGGGGTTGAGGCACTCAGTTTCGGTAAAACCGTTTACCGCGAGGGCTTCGGGGTCGAGGTGTGCGCCCTCCCACGCGCGACATTCGCCGTAAAACTGGCGCCCGGGATTTTCAAAATCAATGGCACCAATACTCAAGAGAGAATGGTTGCGGTGGTCGAGTCCGGTTGCTTCAATGTCAACGACGATCATAGTAGTTCTATTGTAGCATACCTACCTCCTCTTCTATATCAAGCGAGGAGAATTCCTTGGACACTTTACCGGTAGCAAGAATGTTTGCGGTAAATCCGGCAGTTTCATCTGAGAACCAGCTATTGTTAACATAAAATGCGAGGTCTTCTTTTGTGTGAGCGTCTGATCCACCAGCCATAATAGCATCGTGTTTTAGGGCCATTTTGCGGAGTGCAGCTCGTTCCTCTCTGATTCTTGCTTCGCCATCGTTGCCGTACTCGCGGATGCCATAGACTACCTCGATACCATCAAGCCGTTTTTCAATAAGGAGTTTCTCGAGTATTTCAAGAGGAAGTTTATTGTGGATAGTGTGATAGTGCGCGAGGATCGCTATCCCACCTGCGCCGCGAACAATAGCCACTGCTTCATCGAGGTCGGGCATGTAATCGTGTTCAAAATAAGTGCTGCGGAATGCGTCAGGGCTCAAAAATAATACATATGGATATTGTCGCTCCCCTTTTTGTATCATGTGGTCGTAGCGTTCCTTGATGATGGGATCACTTTCTCCTGCTGTTCGCATCTCGAGTCTAATCTTTTCCATTATCGCATTGTTTTCGGTGCGCCTTTTGAGTGCTTCAACAATGTGTGGTCTGCCCACCGATTCACCTCCCGATGCAGCGAGGCAATCCTCGGCGGTAATGATGAATCCGAGACCCTGAAGCCCTTCAACTATTTTCTTCATTCTTGTAATGCGTGATGCTTGTGCGCGCTCACAGTGTTTGAGAAGTGCTTCGTTTTGTGGGTCAAGAAAAAGCCCAATGAGGTGCACGCCGGCAGTAGCTGGTGCAAGCTCGCGCGGCAGGTCACACGTAATCTCCGTGCCGATGACCCATTTTGTGTCGCGACCGCGGAGACCTTCGAGCTCACTCATTGTTGCAGGTGATGGTACTGCATCGTGGTCGGTAAAAGCGAGCACCGAAACACCAAGTGATTCTGCAAGGTCAAAAAGTTCTCGGTGCGTCATTTTGCCGTCAGAGAGCGTCGTATGCGTGTGGAGGGATTCGGTCGTGGTCATAAGTAAAAGCTAGTATAGCATATCAAAATTAAAGCCCTTTGCAGTTGCTTGCAGGAGTGTAGCCCTGAGCTTCAGCATCAGCTTTGGAGGTAAAATAAACACGGTTGGCTTCGGCAATACGACTCGCGCCCGAGCACCACGGGTAATGGTATTTTTTACCCGATTTCGATCCGACGAGCTGTTCGGTTGTCGCTCCTATCACGCTTGCGGATTGATCGATGTTGGTTGACACCTTATCCCCTGCTTCAGGTGCCATAAAAGTCTCTGGGGTGACCACAGGCCCATTTTCTATACGGATAGGTGTCTTTGTCCCCTCTATTTTTGAGAGCCGTCCGAGGCCAAATGACCCAAAGGCGACGAGGATGATTATAAGCCCTAAAAATAGGTCGTCTGGCAGGGTACGTAGCTGGGGCAGGCTAAATCCCCCTACCCCCTTGATTTTTTCCTTTAAATCTTTTATACTCATCACTATCGTAATTAATCAAGCAATTATAGGCATATTATACCATGGCACATCGAAAAGCAGGCGGATCCGCCAAAAACTTAACTGACTCCAAAGCAAAGTACCTCGGTACGAAGCTTTATGCTGGAGAGACTGCCAAAGCTGGTTCTATTATTGTGCGCCAGCGTGGTACAAAGATTCTCCCTGGTGAGAACGTAGGCCTCGGCAAAGACCACACACTCTGGGCACTCAAGGAAGGCGTCGTTTCGTTCACTGAAAAGCGTAAAGGAAACTTTGACGGCACCACTACCCGCCGTAAAGTAGCTCACGTAAAGTAATCCTTCGACAAGCTCAGGATAACTCACTTGAAAAAACCGCCTCGTAATGAGGCGGTTTTTTGTTGGGCATGTTGTGGTAATGTAAAAATTCATGACATAATAGTATGTATAATGAAAGCACAAACTAAAATATCAGTTATTATGGTTATGTTTCTACTAGGTGCTTCCATGGCTGGTAGTGCGAACGCACAAAGTTTTTCTTCAACGGCAACCACGACGAGTTTTACCTTTACACGCAACCTGACTCTCGGAGCTCAGGGGGATGATGTATCTGCCCTGCAAAAATTTTTGATCGGTAAGGGTCTCTTAAATATCTCCACTTCAACGGGCCTGTTTGGCCGTCTTACAAAAAAGTCTCTTGGAGTATGGCAGACATCCGTGGGAATCTCTCCTTCAGTCGGTTTTTTTGGACCAATCTCAAGAGAAAAAATTAATACGGTTATTCTGGAGGTGTCTATTACTACTGCCACATCAACAACTACACCCCCTACCCTTACCAGTACCGTTTATGGTTGTTCTTCAAGTGTTGGCTTTAGTCCAATGACGGGCCAGCCATGCGGAATAGTTTCAGCGATTGTTTCGACAACAACCAGTGTGGCGGTTGTGAATACTAAAAATGGGTCTCCTGTGCATCTTAAAATTCCAAAAATCAATGTCGATGCGGGCTTTCAGTACAATGGCCTCACTCCCGATGGAACAATGGAGATACCAAACAATGTTGTTGACATAGGATGGTTCACGGGCAGTGTGCGCCCTGGAGAGAAGGGCACCTCGGTTATCACCGGGCACGTCGCTCAGATACGCGGAGGAGTACTAATGAAACCAGGGGTGTTCATCAACCTGAAAGAGTTAAGTGTAGGAGACACGCTAACTGTTTTGAACGACAAAGGAGAGTCTTTTACATTCGTAGTTCGTGAGACTCGCAACTACGATCCATCGGCTGATGCTACTGATGTTTTTATGGCAAAAGACAATGGTGCTCATTTAAACATTATTACTTGTGAAGGCACTTGGCATCCAGACCAATTAAGTTACTCTCAAAGGTTGGTGGTGTTTACCGACCTTGTTCGGTAGCTCGATAATTACTCATAAAAACTCATCGGTCCTAAAAACCTCTTCATTGCGAAGTGGTTTTTTTGTTCATAAATCTTCATCTTATCTTCATGACCCAAATTCTAAAATAATGTCAGAGTAGTACATTCACATTTTTTAAGGAGATTGTCATGAATACCACAATGCATCGCCACACTTGTTTTGAATGGGCTTTTAGTTTCTGCTCAATATCAAACTTTCTTAAAAAAATAGGTATTGGCGCAGCCGACACAGACCGTGCTGATATTCCGAAAGAGAAGTTGCTGGAATACATCTATGATGCTATTCCCGGGTTAAAAGGAGTTGATATACCAGATCCTCAAGTATGGAAATGTCCGCAGCAGGTCCTCCCCACCCCTTTGTTTTACCAAGGAGACCTCGTGGTGTGGAACGACGATTATGTGCCGCCAACACATGGTGCACGCACGAGCATTAAAGATGATGGGCCATTCACGGTGAGTGTTGTGGATGACTTTATTGTGGCATTCGCGCGTGACGAAAATGGGAGCCTTGTGGCAACAGGACCTAGAACTGATAGAATCACTGTTGAAACGCCAGGAGGGAGGGCTATCATCGCTCACCCTGGCTACTTCAAGATCTTCAAAAGAAAAGAGTGAACAACGTTGGTAATATTAGACCGAGCAAATCAATTTGCTCGGTCTTTTTTATCGCCTAATGACTCCACTAAATTCATACAAAATTTGGTATAATAGAGCAATAACGGTGAAAATACCGTTGTTACGCCATGAAGATACTTATTGTTGATGACGAGGAAAAGCTGGCTGATACGCTCGCGCACGGGCTCCGGCTCAAGGGGTATGCAGTGGATGTTTTATATGATGGCAAGAGTGCGCTCACGCGTATCTCGGTACATTCAAAAGATTATGATCTGGTCATCCTCGACCTCATGCTTCCGTTTGTGAGTGGTGATGAGATATGTAAGACTGTGAGGGCGCGCGGCGTGACGGTGCCCATACTCATCCTTACCGCTCGTCATGAGGTTGAAAACAAAGTAGACCTTTTGCTTTCGGGGGCCGATGACTATATGGTGAAACCCTTTTCCTTTGAGGAGCTTGCAGCGCGGGTACAGGTCATCTTGCGGCGTCCTCCTGAGACGGTGCAGCAAAAGGTGTCCATAGGAGGAGTTGAACTCAATGCTACTCTGCGTACTGCAACAAACAAGGGGGCTCCCCTCTCTCTGACCCTGAAAGAATTTTCTATCCTTGAGTACCTCATGCGTCACCCTAATGAAGTGGTGAACAGAGAAGATCTCTTGAGTCACCTGTGGGATTATAATTATGATTCGTTTAGTAATGTTGTTGATGTTCATGTTAAAAACCTCCGTAAAAAACTCGATACAAAAAATAGCCCGAGCATCCTGGAAACGGTGCGTGGGGTTGGTTACCGACTTCGCGTATAAGTATCAGTATGACCTATTTTTCCGCACCAAGACGAAAGTAATCGCCCTTGAGTTTTTCCTTGTGGCTACAATCTTTGTGGCCATCTCGGTTGTGTTTAATTACCAATACGAAGGTGCAACAAGGACGCTTGCCGATGCAATAGAAAGGACGCTTTCCCTCATTGATACCAACGACCTACTTGTTACTGCCTTGATATTCCTCGGCACCACTACCCTTTTTGGTTACATTATCGCCCATATCGCCCTCAAGCCCACCCGCGATGCACTCGCCTCTCAAAAGCAATTCATTGGTAATGTGGCACACGAATTGCGTACCCCACTTTCTATAATCAAAACCAATATCGAAGTTGCGCTCCTTGAGAGGAGGCTTGATTCAAAATTACGCGACACCCTCCTCGGCAATGTTGACGAGCTCGACCGCACCTCGGACATTATCAACAATCTCCTTTCACTCAATACCCTGCTCAACCCCGAGCGTGTGGAGTTTAGTAACGTAGACCTCGGTGTTGTTGTTGATGCTGCGCTCGCAAAACTTTCCGTCCTTGCCAAGCAAAAAAATATTATACTCTCGGTCACCAGAGGAGAGTTCCTTATTGTTTCCGGTAATAGTGTCGCCCTGGAACAAGCCGCAATGAACCTCATCAAGAATGCGATCATTTACACCCCGCAGCAGGGCGGTCGTGTTGATGTTGCTATTGCTCCCAACTATTATGGCCATATAGAGCTCCGTATTCACGACACAGGTATGGGTATCTCGCGCGAGGACCTCTTTCATGTCTTTGAACCGTTTTATCGCGCTGACCGCTCGCGTTCGCGCGCACATGGTGGTAGTGGCCTCGGCCTCACCATTGTGAGTGAGTTGGTAAAGCTCCATAGAGGTAAAATCACTATGCAAAGCACTGAAAAACAAGGCACGACAGTAGTCGTCTCGCTACCCGTTGGTAATGTCCCCCAACTAATAACAAACAACAAAAAAACCGATGAGCGCGTCGCCATCGATTTCTCCGACTACAAACACCCCGCACGGTCTACGAAAAAATAAATAGAACTATGCGAGTGCCTCCACCACCACCGTAAACACCGCGCGGTGCTTGGCTACATTGATGGGGATTTGGAATGTGCCGAGTTCTTTGATGGGGCGTTCGAGAACGACATAGTCAGGGTGCATATCGAGGCGCGTGGTACGCTTGAGTTCAACGAGAATCTCCTCTTTGTGAATGCTTGCAAAGAGATGGCCTTTTTCGTTTGCCTTGCCACGGAGCGTAATCGTTGCACCGTCCAGACTCTCAAGCGTCTTCAAAAGTAATTCCTCATGCACCTTTTTCTGTGAAGCATCAGTAAGCATCTTTTTCTCGAGGCGCGCGACAGCCTCCTTTGTTGCAGGCTCGGCAAGACCTTTGAGTACCATATGGCGTCCGTATCCGTCGGCAACTTCTCTTACTTCATATTTTTTACCAACCTTGGGTATATCTTTAAGGAAAATGATTTTCATCCCGTCTAGAGGCAGGTCGCGGTCGCCCGCATCCTCACCATAAATTAATTCTTATAATCTTTTCTTTTACCTTAACATATTCCTGCTTCAGGAGCGACCGCGGCCTCTAACGGGATTCATGCTATCTGGTGAAATTAGGGTCTAGTAGGATTGTTACGGCTTTGTCCATCTGGGGGTCGATTTTTTTCTCGGCGTCCTTTCGGGTGAATGGCACTACGAAATCGGGGGTGAGGCCGTTGCCCGATATCCAGTTGCCTTTGGGGGTGAGCCAGCGCGCAATGGTAACTTTGATCGAAGTCTCGGGCGTAATCTCGATAAGCTCTTGCACCGAACCCTTGCCATAGCTTTTTTCCCCAACGAGCTTTGCAATACCGTGCTCATGAAGTGCGCCCGCAAGTATCTCTGAAGCAGAGGCTGAACCCTCGTTTATCAAAACAACCATTTTGAGCTTGTCGGTAAATACATCATAGCCTTTACTGCGGTCTGTTTTTTGAGGAGCTTTTTCACCGCTATCTTCGGTAACGATGGTTTTACCAACAGGCAGGAAGAAGCTTGCCATGTCAGTTGCTGCCTCAAGGTATCCACCAGGATTGTTGCGGAGGTCGAGTACGAGCTTGTCGGTGCCTGATAAAATAAACTCTCTCAATGCGTCACGGAAAAGTGTCGAGGAGTTTGCTGAAAAATTGTAGAGCGAAATAACAAACACACCATCATCGCGGAGCTTGGTGTCGATGGTAGGGATGATAATAGTATCGCGCACGATCTCGATGTCTTTAGTGTCGCCGTTCTGTTTTACCGTCAGTACCACCTTGGTTCCTTTTGGTCCGCGAATGAAGGTGATAGCCTCCTCGACCGTCATTCCTGCGGTGAATTTCTTGTCTATTTTGATGATCACATCACCCGCCTTGATTCCCGCGCGTTCCGCCGGAGTCCCCTTAAGGGGTGCGATTATTGATATGACGCCGTCTTTGGTGCCAATCTCGGCACCAATACCACCAAAATCTCCCCGCACTTCGTCCTCAAAGTTCTTTGACTCTTGTGGAGGGAAAAAAGTCGTATAAGGATCACCATAAGATGCGGCCAATCCCTCGATGGCACCAAAAACTTTTTCTTCATTTGTAGGGATACTTGATGATGCCGTTGTGGCAACAAATTTTTCGTTGAGAATACCTGCAACCTTCCAAAAGGGTTCCATGTCTATTGAACTCGTCGCCTGCCCACCGAGTAGCTGCTGCTGGCTCTCAAGTGCCCGCGCCGTTTCGGCCTTTTTCTCAATATGCCCACCAACCCCGATTCCTATCGCAAATGCGCCAATAATACTTAATGTTGCAATGGTGGGCAGGAGCGGCTTACCAAGAGTTAATTTCATGATGACAGTATCGCAAAAGTTTCCCTTGCGGTCAATTGTAGAAAATGTAATGTATGGTGTATAATAATACGATATGATTTCGCGATACACTTACAAGGATCTCGTTTGGATCGATGTACAGTCCCCTACGCAGGATGAAGTGCGCGGTTTGATGGAGGAGTTCAATATCCATCCGCTTGCCGCTGATGAGCTCCTTACGCCAACGCTCCGCCCAAAAGTTGACCTCTTCCCCGACTTTATTTACCTCATTCTTCACTTCCCTATCATTTCTCATAAACATGAGGGTGGTAAAGAGCAAGAAATTGATTTTATTGTAGGAAAAAAATTCCTCATTACGACGCATTACGACCTCATAGACCCCCTACACGAATTTTCAAAGGTTTTTGAGGTTAATTCAATTTTGGAACGTTCAAATGTCGGCGACCATGCTGGCTTCATCCTCTTTTATATTATGAAGGAGCTCTACAGAATGCTTGATCGCGAACTCGACCACATTAATCGTGATTTTGGTGACATCGAGGCAAAGATCTTTGGTGGTAAAGAGCGTGATATGGTGAATGCTATTTCGCATCTCAATCGCGACCTTTTGAATTTCAAACAAACACTTCGTCCTCACAAAGAAGTTCTCGAGTCTTTTGAAATCGCGGGAACAAAGTTCTTTGATCAAGAGTTTTCGTACTATCTCCGTACTATTGTTGGCGAGCACTACAAAATTTCGGCAATTCTCGACGGTCATCGAGAGACTCTCCTCGAACTTCGCGACACAAACGATTCACTCCTTAGTACAAAGACGAACGAGACTATTAAAACACTTACGACGTTGTCTTTTGTCATATTCCCGCTTTCGCTCATTGCTGGTATTTTTGGGATGAATACAAACTATATACCAATCGTCGGCACCCCTAATGATTTTTGGATTGTGATCGGCATTATGATCTTTGGTGCGTTCCTGATGTTCAGCTATTTCAAGTACAAGAAATGGATTTAAAGTTTTTCAATACTCTTTCGGGCACTGTTGAAAAACTAGAGCCTTTACACGACCGCGAAGTGCGCATGTATCATTGCGGGCCGACGGTCTATGATTTTGCACATATTGGCAATTTCCGTGCATTTACTGTCAACGACATATTGCGTCGTACGGTTGAGTATGCAGGGTACAACGTCAAGCAAGTAATGAACATTACTGATATTGATGACAAAATAATCGCAAGGTCTACTGAACAAGGAATCCCCGCTCTTGACCTTACGCGCGAGTACACCAATTTTTTACTTGCTGACCTTAAGTCTTTAAATATTCTTACTCCACACTATCTACCTCGTGCGACGGAGCACGTGGGCGGTATGACGGTAATGATTGAAAAACTTTTGCGCGAAGGATATGCGTACCCTGCGTCCGACGGCATTTACTTTGAAGTCGCCAAATCAAAAGACTATGGTGCATTGGCACGTCTCGACCTCGATGCCGAGACGGCGTCGCGCGTAGAAGGTGCGGCTGATAAAAAATCCCCGCGTGATTTTGCGCTGTGGAAATTCGAAACGCCTGACGATCATGGTGTTGCCTACGACGCGTCGTTTGGCCGCGGGCGTCCTGGTTGGCATATTGAATGTTCAGAGATGTCACGAGAGACCCTTGGCGAGACTCTTGATATCCATACGGGCGCTGTTGACCTCATCTTCCCCCATCATACGAACGAGATAGCGCAGTCAGAAGCGGCAAACGGTAAACCATTTGTGCAGATGTGGGTGCACACGGAGTTTCTGATGATTGACGGGCAAAAAATGTCCAAATCTCTCGGAAACTACACAACGCTGCGCACGGTTGTGGAGCGCGGGTTCTCACCAATCGCCTTTCGTTACTGGGTCCTAGGCGCACATTATCGTGCAAAAGCAAACTTCACCTGGGAAGGGCTCGAAGGTGCGCAGACGGCCCTTGTACGGCTTGCAGATTACCTTGGGGCAGAAATCGGTACGGTGAACGCTGATTATCAAAAGCGTTTTGCTGATTTAGTCACCAATGATCTCGACACTCCTCGTGCGCTCGCTCTTGCGTGGGAGGTTGCAAAGGACGCTTCCCTCTCGAGTGCTGATAAAACAGCAACGCTCCTTGATTTTGATCAGGTTCTCGGGCTTGGCTTAGCACTTCGTGCGGAAGTCATAATTCCTGACAATATTAAAGAACTTGTTCGTTCTCGTGAAGAAGCTCGCCAAACAAAAAACTGGGCAGAGTCCGACAGGATTCGTGATGAAATAAATGCACAAGGTTGGGATGTTTTAGATACGGACAAAGGTACTGAGGTTCAAAAAAAGAAGTAAAAAAATACGCCGTACAGAATTTCTGTACGGCGTATTACTGTTACCTTCGACGGCAGCAAAAGTTTCTTGTTGGTCGTAGAAGCTGTTTTAATTTTCTTTGAAAATCATCTGCGTGTTGTTTGCGTATCTTTGCGAACTGGTGAATAGGCGTATCTTTACCATAAGAGATAGCTTTGATTTCTATCTCAGGTAGTGGACGACACACAAAACGAAGGGACTCTGCCATGGCCAAAGCGAGCGCTCCTTTCATGTGACCAATAGTCCCCACATTCACGCGACGGTGAGGAGTATCGGGTAGCACATCATCAGGGGCCCTCGAAATGAGGACAATACCCAATGATTCTGCGCGCCTGAGAATTTCGCGTTCTCGGTGAAGCATTGTGGAAGTACGCTCTGTGCAGATAAGGATAATAGGCTCGTTCATAAAACCTCCCCATGTAGTTGTTCAAATCTGCGGTGATAGTAATACATTTTTAGGGATAATGTCAAACAAGTACTTCTTTCTTTTTTTATAAAAAAACCTCGCAATGTTCTGCGAGGTTTTTGTTTTTGGGTCGTTGCTCCCATCTTCTACGAGGCATCTCCACCCATGATGGTACCCTCCTTAAAAGTTTAAAGACCAAAAAACAACTAAGTTAATTTTGATGCAAATCTCTCCAAAAGTCAATGAATTCAAGTACTTGAGTGCCTTGCGGTGGCCATTTGTGGCATAGTTTTATTATCCCCCGCTTTTCCACCATTCTATCCCCTCGTCAAGTTCCCGACCCCTTGCCTCCATGCTACAATGACTCGTATGACCAGCAAATCGAACGTTCCTGACCGACAATTTAAATCTCGCGCGCTGCGCGTTCCTCCGCAAAATATCGACACCGAGAAAGCGCTTCTGGGCTCCCTTATGTTGCGTCCTGAAGGTATGTACGATGTGGGCGATGTGGTAACACGCGAGTCTTTTTATGTCGACAAGCATCGCATGATTTTTGATGCGATGATGGAGCTCCATACACGACACGAGCCTATCGACCTCCTTTCTATGTCCACGCGCTTGAGAGAGCGTGGTAAGTTTGAAAATGTTGGCGGCGGGAGCTATCTCGCCGAACTCGTCGATGCGGTCCCCTCTTCTTCAAACGCAAAATATTACGCTGAGATCGTTCAAAAGAAACACATCCTCCGTACGCTTATTGAAGCAGCCGAGCATATTTCTGAGCTTGGCTACAATGAGGCTGATGAGATCGAGACCGTCCTTGATGAGGCTGAGAAAAAAATCTATTCGATTACCAACGCAAGCGTTACTAAAAAATTCGTTAATATCAAAGACACCCTTGAGGAGGCGTGGGAGCGTCTCGATAGTTTGCACAAGGCGGGCGGGCAGCTTCGCGGAGTTCCAACGGGGTTCCCGGTAATCGACGACCTGCTTTCTGGATTACAAAAATCAGATCTCATTATTCTTGCGGCGCGTCCTTCGATGGGTAAGACGACACTTGCTCTTGATATTGCGCGCCAGGCGGCGATACAGTACAAAGTTCCGGTAGGTATTTTCTCGCTTGAAATGAATACGCAGCAGCTCGTCGACCGTATGCTTTCAGCAGAGGCGCGCGTCAACGCATGGAAGCTCCGTACCGGAAAGCTCAGTCTTGATTCAGAGTTTGATCAGATTAGAGCGTCGCTTGAGAGGCTTGCTGCCGCGCCTATATTTATTGATGACCAGGCGGGTAACTCTATTATGAAAATGCGTAGCGCTGCGCGTAAACTCAAGAGCGAGCATGGCCTTGGCCTCATTATTATCGACTACTTGCAGCTGATGACCACCTCAAAGCAATACGACAATATGGTGAACCAGGTGACCGAAATCTCGCGCTCCCTCAAGGGTCTCGCCAAGGAGCTCGATGTGCCGGTGATTGCGCTCTCACAGCTCTCTCGTGCTCTCGAGTCGCGTGGTGGTAAGCCAAAACTTTCTGACCTCCGTGACTCGGGTTCTATCGAACAGGACGCCGACGTCGTTATGTTCATTCATCGTGAAGATAAAATGGATAAGAACGCCGAGAAAACAAACATTGCAGAAATTATTGTAGAAAAGCATCGTAACGGTCCCGTGGGTACCGTCAAACTCTACTTTGATGAAGAAAAGTCCACGTTCCTCTCTATCGACAAGCAACACGAATATGGCGTTGCAACGCGCGGTGGGAGCGCCGGCAATGTAGATGACTTCTAATCCCCTGTTTTAAACTATGAGCGCCATCGACAACCTCTCAACCTACTTTATGAAATTCCCCGGCATCGGGACACGCCAAGCAAAGCGCTTTGTGTATTTTCTTCTTGCTCAGGATCCGCGCTTCGTTGAGGAGCTCGCTCGTGAAATTGCATTGCTCAAAAAAAGTATTGCGCAGTGCACGATGTGTTTTCGGTTTTACCCACACCTTGGTGGTGGCTCAATATGTGACGTATGTACGAGTGATACCGACACCGCAACCCTCCTCGTTGTTGAAAAAGATACTGACTTTGAAAGTGTGCGTCGTAGCAGTAGCTACGCCGGTAAGTACTTCATCCTCGGTGGCACGATTCCCGTCCTCGAGCGTGACCCTGCGTCAAAGATCCGTATTCGTGAGCTCCTCACCCGTATCGAGCAAGGTGCCGCCGAAGGCCTCTCAGAGGTCATTTTAGCCCTCTCAGCGAACCCTGAGGGCGATTTCACCCGTGAATACGTGGCAAAGACCCTAGAGCCTGTTTTGGGGCAACTAGGCATCACGCTCACCACCCTTGGCCGTGGCCTCTCCACCGGCACCGAACTCGAATATTCCGACGGTGACACCCTCCGTCACGCGCTCAAAAACCGCAGTTGATTTCCCTCTTTATTGTGCTAGTCTTTGAACAGTAGTATTTGTACATAGGTTCCAAATGAAAAGGAGAGCGATTATGTTTGAATGGTTTAAGTCACTTTTTAAAAACAATCCAAAGAAAGATGAAATTTGTGATTGTGGATGCGGAACACCTCTGAAGTTTCTTCCTTACGATAAAGGAGGGGCACACGAAACAAAGCTCATGGTGAACACAATGCAAAAACCTATCAGTCCTAAGACAAAAGCATTTTACGATAGCATGGAGTCTTCAGGTACAGCAGGTTGTGTCATTCAGTCACGAGTTGGCGGCGGTGCTGGGTGCTCTGATTAATCGCAATCATCACAAAATAAAAAACCGGCAGTAATGCCGGTTTTCTCTTTAGTGAGTCAAAATCGTAGGAGAGGGTTCACTCAGCATTGAAGAGTGTCCCCTGGTGTGCTAGGCTAATTGTAGCAGTCCTTGTGCCTAACTCTTGTGAATAAAAGGAGGGAATATGAACCTAAAAGAGTTTTTTAAAAAGTTCTTTAGCTTTGAACCTTTGCTTAGTCTCGACGATTCTTATGAAGAATTTTGCGAAAATAATAAAGCAAAGCAGGAGAAAGAACGAGAAGAACTAACGCCCCTCGGTGATTCCAGTTGTGCGCCAGAAGGCGGTCGCATCACACTGATTGACTGAAGAAAAATAAGCAATTAAAAAACCGACAGTAATGCCGGTTTTTTCTTTGGAGATTTGCGATCTACTTAATCGCTGAGATCTTTACTTTCATGAAAGGTTGGCGATGGCCGTTTTTCTTGAAGTAGCGACTCTTTTGGCGGTAACGAATGACGATAACCTTTTTTCCGCGACCCTCTTCTTCGAGTGTTGCTTCGACGGTTGCGCCAGGAACCACAGGGGCACCTACAAGCGTCTTTGAACCATCATTCACAAGGAGAACCTGATCGAAAACAATCTTGTCTCCAGCTTTAAGTTCGCCAGGGAGCTTCTCGATAATGAGAGACTCGCCTGGAGCGACCTTGTACTGCTTGCCACCTGTCTGTATTACTGCAAAATTCATAGTTCCTGTATTCTACACGATAATAAAGAAAAAGCAAGGGGTTGGACACTTTTAAAGCGTGGCAACCCCCAAGTAACAAGAAATACTTGACAAAACAAGCCTTTCTTGTTACCTTGTAGGTGGGTCTTTCTTTGCAAGCCGTTTTCGCCAGCAATGGCAGGCCTTCTCCCTGAGGCTTCGTGTTTGTCAGAAAAACCTTCTTGTCACACCTTGCGGTGACGGTACGGTCTGAGCAGAAAACGCTCCCTCTTACCGCAAGGTTTGCAGGATTAGGGCCCTCCATAGCCCAACCGGAAGCGCATTCTTACGCTTCCGGTTCTTTTTTACTAAAACACCCCATCGGTCTGACGGGGTGTTTTTTCTTTAATCTTCCATCTGTGGCTTTTCGATAAGGAGCGGGTCAATGCCGGCAGTTTCACCAGTTATTTTGACCACATCCTTGTCGACTTTCTTGAGCTCTTTGTAGGCCGCGGTGTAGTGGTTGACGGTGGTACCGAGAGCGTTGCCAAGTTTTTTCATATACTCCTCGTAGGCAGTTAGGTGCTTGCGGAGCTCCTCTACACGACCGATGATGAGCTGTGCGGACTCCTCTATCTTGAACGCCCGGAAACCATAGAGCACCGACTGCAGGTATGCCGAAAAGGTTGTTGGCGAGACGATAATCACCCGCTTTTCATTTGATGCATAGTCGATGAGACTGCGTGTGTTTACCTTGACTGCGCCCACCTCGTTGATGAGGAGGTCATAGTAAATACCCTCAGCGGGAATGAACATAAAGGCGAAGGGCAGTGTCCCCTCCTCGGGGCGTACATATTTTGCCGTTTCGTCGATACGCTTCTTGAGGTCATTTCTAAAATCTTTTTCGAGTTCCTCTTTGCGTGTCTCATCCGTCTCATTGATGATGCGGTTGTAGTTGTCGAGCGAGAATTTTGCATCAACAGGGATCATGCCATCCTTGGTCAAAATGACCGCATCGACGGCTTCCCCGTTCTTGAACTGGTGTTGAAGCTTGTAAGCGGTTGGGGGAAGAATATTTGAAAGTATGAGCTCAAGCGCTGCTTCACCGAGATTGCCGCGCTGTTTCTGGTGCTTGAGGACTTTCTCAAGGTTCTGGAGTTGGTCGGCGATGGTGAGGACTTGTTTCGAAGTCTCGTTTGCAGCGGTCATCTCCTTGGCAACATTGCTCAGGTTGCGCTCGACTTGCTCGTTGATCTCGCGGATGAGTTTTTGCGACTCGCTAAATTGCATATGCACCGCTTGCTGCATTTCTTTGTTCGATGAACCAACCTTGGCGTCGACGGTCCGCATAAAGTCGCTCAACTGTGACTGGAAATTACCAATCTGGTTTTGAATAAGGAGAAGCGAGTCGCTTTGGGGTTCTGGGGTCGACGCAGATGAACCTTTTTTCATCAAGGTAAAAATAACGAATGCGATGACGGCGCCGATGGCAAGCCCGATGAGTACAAGGAGAATTGGTGACATATTACATTCCGTATGCAGACCCTAGTGTTGATAAAAGCATAGGGACCGCAAAAAGGAGTCCAATGAGAGGGAGCGCGAACAAGACAATACTCGAAATGAGTGTCCACATAAAGTACTTGCGAGTCTTTTCTACGGAAACATATATATTCTGCAAAAACTCTTCTTGCACAGCGAGGCGATTTAAAATTTCTTGTTCCATTCCCCTATTCTACTACAGCGATGAGTAAAAGAAAAACAAAAAAACAAGCTGTCATTGCTGACAGCTTGCGGGTGTTTCCCTATTAGGGGTTTCTTTGTGAGCGACCATTTTTCTTATCCTCATACATGGCTTTATCTGCCAGGTCGAGAATCGTTTCAAGTGAGCGAACTTCTTGGTTCTCGAGATTGAGCGCCGTTGCGACCCCTATCGAAGTACGCAAACTAAGCGTTAATGCGCCGAGGGTGAACGGGTTTGCTGCTAAGGTATCTTTGATCTTTGCTTTGACACGCTCCGCTTGCTCAAAGTTACACTCAGGCAGAATGACGACAAACTCATCACCACCAAGGCGAACAGCAATGTCGTAGCTTCGCAATGTCTCGACAAGGGTCTCTGCAAAGAATTTAATGACCGCATCACCGATTTGGTGACCGTATGTATCATTGATACCTTTGAAGCGATCCAGGTCAAGGTTGAGTATAGCGAAGTTGTTCTTCCCACAGGTGTCGCGAGACAAGATCGAAAAATACCGTGCGAGTGCTTCATCCATTCCCCTCCTGTTCAGCAATTCTGTAAGGGAGTCATGGGTCGTCAGGCGCTCGAGGTGTTTGATGCGTCGCTCGAGAACTTTAATTTTTGCGTTCGCTTCTCGTAGGGTTATCCGGGGCATCGTCGCCTCCTTTGAATTGATCAGGTTAGCAAAAGAACTTAAATTTCATTACCAACGAGATTATAGCATATTTGCATAAAAAGTCAATGTGGACGATATGCCTCAAAATCTATATAATGTAAGGATATTTTTAAATATATTTCATTATGTCACTACATGAACAAATCAAGGGCGAGATAAAAGCGGCAATGCTTGCCAAGGACACCGTACGTCTTTCTGTTGTGCGCAATATGGTTTCAGCCTTTATGAACGAACTCGTTGCAACCGGCAAAACTCCCCAGGACATCCTTGATGATGCAGGGGTCCTCAAGGTCATTAAACGCCTCTCCAATCAACGCAAGGACTCTATTGAACAGTTTGTAAAAGGGGGTCGCCCCGAGCTTGCTGAGAGCGAACAAGCAGAACTCGCGATTCTCGATTCCTACCTCCCTACCCTCATGTCACGCGATGAGATCAAAGTGATTGCCCTCGCAAAAAAAGCAGAACTTGGCGTTACCGACAAGGCAAAGGCCGGCCAACTCACCGGTATCATTATGAAAGATCTTGCCGGAAAGGCAGATGGTGGTGATGTGAAAGCCGTGGTAGACGAAATGTTCAATTAGTAAATTTAGGGTACTAGGTTTATGAAATAAACAGCCCAGGTAAGTGCCTGGGCTGTTTCGTATTTATTTGGTAGGACGCTTCATTGTCTTCCCTCTTACGGTGCGGTGGTAAGTAATGGCAAAGCGATGTGCCTCACTGTTGGCAACAAGGATTGCGCGGTCGTGAGCAGTACGCGCGCGAGCATCGCCAATGATCTCACGCGGGCGGTGGTGTTCGTCTTTTACGACGCCTACAACAGGAATTCCCAAACCCCACTCAGTGAGTGCTTTTTGTGCGGTATTAACCTGCGCTTTGCCCCCATCAACGACGATGAGTTTTGGCATTGGCCATTCGGTGTGTGAAAAACGACGCTCGAGCATCTCGCGAAGGGCGGCGTTGTCGTCATTCGTTGCCTCCTTGATCTTAAATTTTCGATAGTCGCTTTTCTTTACTTCGCCATCCTCCAACACAACCATAACACCAACGGTGCTGGTGCCAGAAATGTGCGCCACGTCGTACGCCTCAATACGAAAGTCTCCTCCTCTATCCGATTCCCCGAGGGCGGTCCTCGGGGAATCTTTTAGAAGGGCAATGTCTTGAATGTGGGTGAGCGCAAAAAGTGTTTTTTTGAGGCGAGCAGCTTCTTCAAAATGAAGTTCCTTGGCGGCGCGGTTCATGTCACGTTCGATGCTGCGAAGGAGTGTTTGCTTCTTCCCTTCGAAGAAAAATTTGATACGTTGAATAGTTTTCCCATATTCTGTTCGTGACACCGTATCGGCACATACTCCTGGGCAAAGCCCTAATTGCGCGTTAAAGCACGGCTTCCCTGCTCCTGGCTTACATTTGTCGCGAAAGGGAAAGATCTTGCGCACAAGACCAAGTGCTTCGCGGAGCACACTTCCTTGAGGAAATGGCCCAAAGGAATATTTTATATGGTGCGCCCCGGTTTCGAGCTCTCGTCCGCGCATGGTGAGTACACGCGGAAAGTCTTCTTTGGTGATGATCACATAGTTGAAACTTTTGTTGTCCTTTTCTTTTGTATTATAGAGTGGCTGATATTTTTTGATCAGGTGCGCCTCAAGGATGAGCGCCTCAAGAACTGAATCTGTTTCAATGAAGTCGATCGTGGTTGCAGCTTCAACCATTGCCACAAGGAGTGGTCCGCGTGTCGCCATAAGGTCGCGGCGAAAATAGCTCGCCACACGGCTACGCAGCGAGGTTGCTTTCCCAATATACAAAACCGCACGCTTCGGTCCGCGAAAGAGATAGACGCCAGGGTCGTCGGGCAGTTTTTTGGTTAATTTTTGCATAATGGTATTTTATGACGGTTGACCCCTGATACAGGTAGTATATAGTTATGAGAGAGTACAACACAAGGAGCGGTATCATGGATGCGAATGTCTCCCTCGAACTTACCTTCCCAAAAGTTTATGGGGCCGTCCTGCAACACCTACAAGAGGCATTTCCCCACCTACGATATTTTTATTTTGAACGCACCCTGAGGTGCGAAGCGATATCTATGACTTACGCACTCATTGAGTTCGAAGTTGTGGATTTTCGGAAAGAATGGGAGCACTACAACGAACACTTCATTCAGTGCTTCATTCAGAACTTTGCTGTTTTTAATACCGTGATGAATGGCTACACTCCCGCAAAAGAGATCGAGCCGCACATCATACTAAACATTTCTGCTTAGACCGATTCTTGGACAAGATCCGCTACTTCACCAAAGCGGATCTTTCTTTTTTGCTCTACCTATTGATTTTTCTAGGCGGGAGTGTAGAGTGAAATAAGTATCCCCTGATCTTCAAAAAGGAGTGCGTCATGACAGAGTTCAGGTTCCTTATTGCGAAGGACATTTATCCCCATGTGTTTACAGCGCTCTCAGAAGCACTCAAAACACATGTTCTCGAGTGCCCCGATTTCACCGAAAAGGAGGTAGGGTTTCTTGTCTTGGTACTTCTTCGTGAAAAAGTTATTTGTTTTGACCCCAATAGCAAAACCGAGTCGTTCCATCAATTTGAGGCACGGGACTCCATTGCCATACAAAACTTTATTCTCAAAGCAAAGAGCCAGTTCGTTGAACTCTATGAAACGAGACGAAGGAAACTCCTCAGATAACTTTTTAATACCCGCTTGAGCAAAGCGGGTATTTTTTGTTACTTTCTCTTGAGCACCTTCTTCAAGTAGTGTCCTGTGTGTGAGGCTGGGTTTGAGGCAATCTGCTCAGGGGTGCCGCGCGCGACAATCTGTCCACCACCCTTCCCTCCTTCAGGGCCAATATCGATCACATAGTCAGCACTCTTGATGACATCCATATTGTGCTCGATGAGCAGCACACTATTTCCTTTATCAACAAGTTTCTGAAGAATCTCTATCAATTTACGCACATCCTCATAGTGGAGGCCAACGGTTGGCTCGTCGAGGAGGTAGATGGTGCGCTCGGCATATGGACGATAGAGTTCAGACGATATTTTCACACGCTGCGCCTCACCGCCCGAGAGCGTTGTTGCTGACTGTCCGAGCTTCAAGTATCCGAGCCCCACATCGTTCAAGGTTTTTATGCGATCATAGATGGCAGGAATATCTTCAAAAAAAGTAAGTGCCTCTTCGACGGTCATTTCAAGCACATCGTAAATACTTTTCTTTTTGTACTTGACCTCAAGGGTATCTTTTTCAAAACGTTTACCACGACAGACATCGCAGGTCACATAAACCGTTGGTAAAAAGTGCATTTCGACAGCGATCGTGCCGTTACCTTGGCAGGTCTCACAGCGGCCACCTTTTACGTTAAACGAGAAACGCCCTGGCCCCCACCCACGTAGGCGTGCCTCCTCACTTTCAGCAAACAGGTCGCGAATGTAGGTAAAGGAACCTGTGTAGGTTGCAGGGTTTGAACGTGGTGTGCGCCCAATGGCTGACTGGTCGATGAGTACGGTGCGTGAAATATATTCAGTGCCCGTGAAGCTCTCGCAGTTAAAGATATCGTTGGTGCGGTATTTGTATTCAAGTCGTGCTTGGAGATTTTTATGAATGATCTCGTAGAGAAAGGTGGATTTACCTGATCCGGAAACACCAGTTATAGCAACCAGTTTACCGAGAGGAATTTCTGCGTTCAAGTTCTTGATGTTAAACGCCGCACCTTCACGAATGCGTAGATGGCCTCGATCTTCGTCGCGACGCTTGTGTGGTATTTCTACGGCCACATCGCCACGCAAATAGTCGAGGGTGAGCGACTTATGCTTTTTAGGATTGGTAATGAGCTCGTCGAGGTATCCCGTTGCAACAACATTGCCGCCGTGTACTCCAGCACCAGGTCCAATGTCCACCATATAGTCAGAAGCAAAGATTGTGTCTTCATCGTGCTCGACGACAATAATCGTGTTGCCGATATCGCGTAGGTCCTTTAGGGTTTTGATGAGGCGGTCGTTGTCGCGTTGGTGCAGGCCAATCGTTGGCTCGTCGAGTACATACAGTGCACCAACCAAGCGTGAGCCGAGCTGAGATGCAAGACGAATACGCTGTGCTTCACCACCCGAGAGTGTGTTGGCGCGACGGTCGAGTGTCAAATAGTCGATACCTACATCGAGCATGAACCGTAAACGATTTTGTATTTCTTTGACAACGGGTACTGATATCTCCTGATCGCGAGGAGAGATTTTGAGATTGGCGAAAAATTCACTCGCGTCCTTGATGGACATGTTCACCACATTAACAATATTTTTTCCAGAAATGAGCACCTGGAGCGCTTCTTTGCGCAAGCGAGCACCTTCACAGTCGGGACAAACTTCTTTGCCAAAGAAATGCTTGCTCCCTAGGCCGTTACAGGCTTCACAGGCACCGTATGGCGAGTTAAAAGAGAACAAGCGAGGTTCGATCTCGGGATATGAAAAGCCGTCGTTTGGGCAGGCGAAACGATTGGACATGATGAAGTCCTTGGTGTCAGTCCCCTCTTTAGTGAAGATAATACGCACGAGGCTTTGAGATTCATCGAGTGCTTTCTCGACGGCCTCGCCGAGTCGTTCGCGACCTTTAGTATTTTTCCCCTTGAAATCTTCGAGAGAAATTTCATCGACAAGCACATCGATTTCGTGTTTTTTGGTTTTTGAAAGAACGATCTGTTCGCGAAGATTTTTCATTACACCATCGACACGCACCATCAAGTACCCCTTACTGAGGAGGTCATAAAGGAGTTGGTAGTACTCTCCCTTGCGTCCACGTACGAGGGGGGCAAAAATACGAATTGAGGTTGCTCCTTTGGCTGCGGGACCTTTTACTTCTTCCATAATGAAGTTAAGGATCTCTTCGTTGCCTAGACGTTTTATTTCTGTTCCGCAGATGAGACAGTGTGGTTTGCCGATGCGCGCATAGAGCACACGGAGGTAGTCGTAAATCTCGGTAATGGTTGCCACGGTTGAGCGTGGGTTTGAAGAGTGTGATTTCTGGTCAATAGAAATAGCTGGCGAAAGACCGGTAATCTCATCGACATCAGGCTTCTGCATCTGATTCAAAAATTGTCGTGCATAGGCGGAGAGCGATTCTACGTACCGACGCTGTCCTTCAGCAAAGATGGTATCAAAGGCAAGCGAAGACTTTCCCGAGCCAGAAAGGCCGGTAAATACGGTCATCGTGCCGCGTGGAATCTCAACGCTGATGTTCTTCAGGTTGTGGGTGCGAGCGCCTTTGACGACGATCTTGTCGAGTTCTTTTTCTTTTTTATGTGCCATAATGATGTGTTTCTGAACATTGTATAATACCACTATTTTCTCATTTAAGCAAACAGTCCTGCTACTTGGGTCGGTGTGGGTGATATAAAAATACCCACTCTTTTTAGAGAGCGGGTATTAAGTTTTTTAATTTTTGCTTATTCGGCTCCCTTGAGAGCGCGTTCGATCTTGGTTGCCGTCGTATTTTTTGCGTTTTCCACCGTTTCTTTTGCGGTGAGCAGGATCTTGTAGCCTCCATATCCTGTCAGCATGAAACAAAGGACCAAAAAGATTACTTTACTTTTTTTTCCGTCATGGTTTTGAGCCATCTTTCCCTCCCTAGGGCTGTTGAAGAACTTTTAATATTATAGCATACTTTACAGAAAATGCAAGCCCCCTACCTTTTCTTACGGGTTGTGGACTTCTTTTTTACGGGAGCGATACCAAGCTTTTCCTGGAGGGAGACGATCTCATCGCGGAGGATGGCCGCAGTTTCAAAATCAAGGTCTTTAACGGCGTCGGACATTTCCTCTTCCTTGAGCTTGATGAGCTTCTGTGGATCCTTGGCAAATATTTCTGTATCGATATCGAGGTTCATTTTCACTGCTTTCATATGATCGGTCTCGAGATGTTCCGTGATATCCTGAATCTTTTTGATAATAGTCTGCGGAGTAATACCGTGTTTCGTGTTGTATGCGGTTTGAATCGTACGACGACGATTGGTCTCTCCTACTGCACGCTCAATAGAGCCCGTGAGGTTGTCCGCATAGAGTATTACGCGACCGAGCACATTGCGCGCAGCACGACCAATGATCTGAATGAGTGCAGTTTCAGAGCGAAGGAAACCCTCTTTGTCGGCGTCGAGAATACCGATAAGGGTTACTTCGGGGAGATCGAGCCCTTCGCGAAGAAGGTTGACTCCCACGAGACAATCAAACGTTCCCTTACGAAATTCTGTAAGGATCTGAATGCGCTCAATGGTCTTTATATCGCTGTGTAAATATTCCGCCTTAATTCCCTCCCCTTTCAGGTACTCCGAAAGATCCTCCGCCATTTTTTTGGTGAGGGTAGTCGCGATAACACGACCTCCTTTTTTAACTGCCTTTTTTGACTCTGAAATGAAGTCTTGAATTTGCCCTAGATATTTCCCGCTTTCTTGGATAGGTCGGATGGATATTTCTGGGTCGATGAGTCCGGTGGGGCGAATGATTTGCTCCACCACTTGCTTACTGGTTTCGCGCTCATGGTTAGCAGGAGTTGCCGAAGTATAGATGACCTGTCCTACGCGCTCGTTAAACTCTTCAAAGCGAAGCGGGCGGTTGTCTTGTGCGCTCGGTAGGCGGAAGCCGAACTCAACAAGTGTTTTCTTGCGAGACTGGTCACCCGCATACATACCGCCAATCTGCGGAATCGTCACATGGGACTCATCGATGATGGTGAGAAAATCAGGACTTCCGTCTTTGGTGCGAGGGAAATACGAAAGGAGCGTATCCGGAGCCGAGCCTGCCGCGCGGCCCGACATGTGGCGCGAATAGTTCTCAATACCGTTGCAGTAGCCCATTTCGCGAATCATGGCGAGGTCGTAGGTCGTGCGGCGCTTGATGCGCTCGGCCTCGAGGAGCTTTCCTTCTTTTTCAAATTTTTTGAGCTGAGTTGCGAGCTCGGCCTTGATTGCTTTTACGGCGCGCTCCTTCTCGGCTTTGTTGGTTATAAAATGTTTGGCAGGAAAAACAAAAATATTAGTTTCATCGCCTACGATGCGTTGTGAGACGGGATCTACTTTTTGAATAGAGACGATATCGTCGACACCAAGGGTGATACTCCATATCATTTTTTCTGATACAGGCATGATCTCAAGGAGCGAACCGATAGAACGAAATGTTCCAGGAGTCAGGTCTGCATTGGTGCGCTCAAAGTGTATAGCGATGAGTTTCTTCATCAACTCTTTGCGGTCGATCTTTTGCCCTGCCGCAAGCTTCAAGTTTTCCTTTTCATATTCCGCCGGCGAACCCAAGCCGTAAATACATGATACCGATGCAACAATGATGACGTCTTTGCGTGTAAGGAGTGCTTGAGTTGATGCATGACGCAAACGGTCGATCTCGTCGTTGATTTGCGCGTCCTTTTCGATGTAGGTATCGGTTACGGGCATGTACGCCTCCGGCTGATAGTAGTCGTAGTATGAGACGAAATAATGAACCGCATTGTTAGGGAAAAACTCCTTGTACTCTTGTGCAAGTTGAGCCGCGAGGGTTTTATTGTGGGCGATGACGAGCGTCGGCTTGCCGACTGCAGCGATCACGTTAGCAGCGGTAAAAGTTTTACCTGAACCGGTAACACCAAGGAGGGTCTGGCGGTCGTAGCCCTTCCCCAAGCCGTCCAAAAGCTTTTTAATAGCTTTGGGTTGATCCCCTGCTGGTGGCCACTCTGATTTGAGATTGAATACTGACATAGTTGACAATGTAGCATAAAATGGTATTTTGCGTAAGGGTTGTTCTTTATTTTTTAGGAGGTGTCATGTTTAACTATTTAGCTTGGCTTTTTCTGTCGGGGCTTGCTACTTCGGCTATTGCTTCAGTAATCAACGTGGAACAGAAGCCTACTGCATTTAGAATTGGAGTCCTGTGTAGTGTCTCCTTCTTTTGCGGTAGTCTGGCGATGCATTTCTCGTTGTTCTAAATTTTGAAAGAAAGGAGGGTCACCATGTGTAAAGAATGCGAAAAGAGAGGAACCTTGATGGTGATTGCTCCTCTCAGAAAACATTTTAGCAGTATCTCAAGTGCAAACATTGAGGAGTTCTGCCTTTGGTTCAGAGAAGGAAAGGGTATCGTTACGGTACGTTTTGAAGCCGAAGACATTACGGTAACCATAGGGCTCAATGCTGAAATTAAGATGCTTGAAAAGGCATTGACGTTACCATGCTATGCACCTCTTCAATACGAAAAACTTAAGGAAATACTCATTAACCTTACTCAATAAAGGTTTCAGCCGGCAGTCAATGATTGCCGGCTTTTTTTATTAGTGACGTAGAGCGAGCGAAATAAGAAAGTAATCTTTCTTATTTCCGAGCCGACCCAGTAGGTCATTCTGCTGAATGAGGAGCTAATATAGGTAAGTACAACGCCTCTTGGGGCGTATCGTGCTCGACCCTTAGGTCATTCTGGTGAATGAAAAGCGAGCTCCTATGATACCTCGGGGCTTTGCCCCGAGGATCCTTTATTTCTTATAATACCGTGCAATGAATGAGGTCTTGAGCGTATTAAATGACCCGTCGATGATTGATTCACGCATTTTTTCTACGAGGGCAACAAGGAAGCGCAGGTTGTGGATCGAAGCGAGTGTTGCAGCGAGCATTTCGTCAGACCGAAATAGATGCGCGAGATAAGCACGCGTATAGTTTTTGCAGGTATAACAATCACACTCGGCATCAACAGGGGTAAAGTCACGCACAAAACGTGCGTTCAAGAGATTGATCTTGCCGTCGTTTGTGTGCAGGGTGCCGTTTCGCCCTGTACGAGTTGGTGCTACGCAGTCAAAGAGGTCGCAACCGTTCTCGACTGCACCAAAGAGGTCAACAGGTTCGCCGATACCGAGGAGGTGGCGGGGTTTGTCCTCAGGGAGAATGGCATTAACCCAGCCGACCGCCGCGTACATATCGTCTTTATCAAAAGATCCGCCAATGCCATAGCCGTCAAAGTCCATCGCACCTAAAACACGAGCACTCTCTTCGCGTAGCTCGCGGTGGCGCCCACCCTGCACAACACCCAAGAGTCCTTGTTTTGCACTTGCCTCTTTGTTTGCCTTGTGTGCGTCGAGACTACGCTTTGCCCATCGGTGCGTACGGTCCATTGCTTCGCGCTGGTATTCATAAGGGGCAGCGGGCGAGGTACATTCGTCAAATGCAAAGATCATGTCAGCACCAAGGTTATGCTGTATCTCCATAGAGCGCTCTGGTGTAAAGCGATGTTCACTGCCGTCTCGGTATGATTTAAAGGTGACGCCATCCTCGTCTATTTTTGCGAGCTTGCCAGCCTGATCCCCTTTGTCGATTTCTTCACCAACGATTACCTCCCCCACTTTTGCGAGCTTCCCCACTTTGGTACCAAACGCCGCACCGAGAGAAAATACCTGAAACCCGCCTGAGTCCGTCATGGTAGGTCCTGACCAATTCATGAATTTTGCAAAACCGCCTGCATCACGCACGATTTCATCGCCGGGCTCGAGGTAGAGATGGTAGGTGTTGGCGAGGACAACTTGTGCACCCAAATCACGCACTTGTTCGGTGGTAAGTGCTTTGACGGTCGCCTTGGTTCCCACGGTCACAAACGCAGGCGTCTGTATCGTACCGTTCGGTGTGGTGATAGTTCCTGCACGGCCAAGTGTTCCGAGTAATTTGTGCTCGATGTTAAATTTTATGGGCTTCATTGAAACACACTCTAGCATTCTTGACGCACTTCGTAAACGCTGATAAGCTGACGCCAGAAAAACATTGTTAATGTCATCATCTACACAAGGAGAGCAGGATGTCACTTAATATTATCGTTGCAGCAGGAATGGGTAATCATGTCATTGGCGCAAACGGCGACCTCCCTTGGGGAAGAATCCCCAAGGACATGAAGCATTTTCGAGACATTACGATGGGCCACCCTGTTGTAATGGGTCGAAAGACATGGGAATCATTACCGGAAGAATACAAACCACTTCCTGGGCGCGAGAACATCGTCATCACGCGCAACGCCTCGTCGGTAAAAACCAACAAGGGCCCGGTGATCATCTTTGAGAATATTGATAGCATTCTTGAGATTGCAAAAGTTGAAGATGTTTTTGTGATCGGTGGAGCAGAGATTTATCGACTGTTCATGCCGTACGCTGAAAACATTTTTTTAACCCTCGTGATGGGTGAATTCAAAGGAGACACCTATTTCCCTTCAATCTCAGAGAGCGGGTGGTACAAGGAATATATGAGGTTTAATACCGAAAAGGCAAACCCCTATGCTTTAGCTTTCTGTAAATTTGTGCGGAAGGAAAAGCAGCATTATATTTCATAACCACTATGTAAAAGCCCCGTACGTATGTACGGGGCTTTTTTCTATTCCAATTTTTAGTAATGTTTTCTTGCGTAGGCGAGGGCGCCATAGAGTCCGCCAAAGTCGTTGAGTTCTGCTTTTTCGATCGCAGGAAGCGTGGGGAATATTTTCATAATCTCCTCAAGGTGCTTTTTGACGGCCGGTACGGGGATGCCAATCTCTTTCATCATTGAGCCGCCAAGGACAATAACATCAGGCGACCAGTGCACAATGGTATTGTTTAAGCCATAAGCAAGATAGAGCGCTAGTCTGTCCCAGATCGCTTCGTCGCGAATCTCAAATGGCTTCATTTTGTAGCGTTTTTCTATTGCTGTTCCCGAAACGTAAGCCTCGAGATCGTTGCCCTCACACTCCGGGCAAAGAGAATTGTCCGGATCGATGATCTGATGTCCTGGTTCAAAACCAATAGCACTTTCATCGATTTCGCCATTCACAATGCGCGCACCGCCAACACCGGTACTTACCGTGATATAAACAACGATATTAGCGCCACGGCCTGCACCGAAATGGGCTTCGCCGAGTCCAACCATAGACGAATCATTCTCGAGAATAATAGGTGCCCGGTAAGCTTCGTGGAGCGCGCCCTTGATGTCGTGCCCTACCCATCCGCTTAGGTTGGGGCTCCTTACCAGTCCGGTTTTTTCATCATTGAGAGGTCCTGCGATACCTCCCACGATGGCAGTAACTGGCCCCTCAGTCTCGAGGTTGTCGATTATGCGTTTTAGTGTTGCGAGTCCTTCATTAAAATCTTTTGGTGTCGACACAACGACTGGCTCACCGATGAATTTGTCGCGATTAGCCGCCACAACACGCATTTTTGTTCCCCCGATATCAAATAAAATATACATACTGTTTGTTGTTACTGAATTAAAATAGCTCGTGCTGGTGCTCCGTCAACGTCCCCTAATTTTAAGGGAAGTCCGACAAAGGTATATGCACCTGGTGTTGCTTTTGAAAGATCGAGTCCTTCAAAAATGACAATACCTTTCTTGAGGAGCGATAGGTGCGGTCGATGGTCGGCGCCTCCACGTTGTTTTACCGAAAGTGAATCAATACCGAAAAGAGTGATTCCTTTTTTGACCAAGTAGTCTGCTGCATCACCGTCGAGATACACATAGTCATCATAAAATGTCTTGAAGCCGCGTTTTGAATTGCGGGTTTTTGCTAGAATACGCTCCCCTTTTTTGATCTTTAAACTTTCAAGGTCACCGATGGTGATGGCTTTTTTTGCTTTGGTCAGATCGAGTACGCGACATTCACCAACATAGCGTACAAGCGGGATCTTGCTAATACCCTTGCCTTCTTTGAATACATGACGGGGTGCATCAATGTGCGTGCCTGTGTGGGTACCGATGGTTATGATTGACCGCGACGAGGTAGGTCCTGAAGCATCTTTGATGACAAACGGTGGATTGTCGGGATAGGTAATCATCCCCTCTTCAAGAGAAAGTGAGATATCGATCATTTTTTTAGGTATGAACTTACTCATTTTCTTTTTTGACGGAATGCCCGCCAAATTGGTTGCGGAGGGCGGAAACAACTTGGCCGGTGTAACTCGGATTGTCTTGAGACTCCTCGCGGAATTTCAGAGAACCTTCAATGATAGGTGTGGGTACGCCGAATTCACGGGCGGTTTCGACAGTCCAAAGCCCTTCGCCGCTGTGCGACACCTTTCCTGAGATAGCCTCGAGGTCCTGGCCGTATTCTTTGAATGCACTTTCGGCCCAGCCGACGAGACGCGACTCAATGACACTTTGGTGGTTGTAGAGGGTTGCAACACGCTCGAGATTGAGATCAAACGGCGATTTCTTCATCACCTCAAACCCCTCTCCGATTGCTTGCATCATGCCGTACTCGATGCCGTTGTGCACCATTTTCACAAAGTGTCCCGCACCTGCCTTACCAAAGTACGCATACCCGTCTTTTACCGAGATATCCTTAAAGAGCTCCTCGTAGCGATCAAAAATTTCTTTTTCGCCACCGACCATCGTGCATGCACCTTCGCGCGCACCGCCAGGGCCGCCACTCGTGCCGGCATCAAGGAAGTGGATTCCTTTTTTCGAAAGCTCATCTGCGTGACGCATAGAATTTTTGTAAAAAGAATTTCCGCCATCAATGACCGTGTCGCCTCCGCTTAAAAGGGGTATCAACTCCTCGAGCACCTCATCGACTGCCTGATGGGGCACCATGAGCCACACAAGACGCGGGGACGCGAGTTTTGAGACGACCTCGGCAAGTGTGTATGCAGGAGTTGCTCCCTCACGGGCGACCTCGTCGGTTGCGGCAGGTGTTCGGTTGAATGCGACCACTTTCCAGCCTTTTTCAAGAAGATTGCCTACCATCCCTTTGCCCATCTTCCCCAAACCGATGTAACCGATCGTTTTTGTCATAGTACCTTCTATTGTACTCTAAATTTGCTATAAATCCACTTCAGGTCCGTTGGTTCCTTTCTGGTAGATACGGAGAGGAATATTCTTCCATAGGTCAAGTATTGGTGTGATGAATTGCCATGCTGCAGAAACCTCCTCGGTGCTAGCAAAAAGAATCTGATCTCCGGCAATGCCGTCAAATAAGACTTTTTCGTAAGCATCAGTAATGCGTAATCCATCAAGTGCCCCTCGGTAAGAAAAAGAAAGTTCTTTGGGCTCAAGATCGAGCGAGAGTCCTGGCTTTTTCGCCCAAAAAACAATCGAAATGCCTTCGTTCGGCTGTATTCTAAAGGTCAGAATATTTTGATGGTGGTGCTCGGCGCCAGGTGGACACAAACAAGATTCTGTTTTTTTGAAATATATTTTTATTTCTGTTTTATCTTCGGTAAGTGCTTTGCCGCTTTCGAGATAAAACGGTACGCCGCTCCAGCGTTCATTGTCAACAAATGCTTTGACGCGAAAATACGTTTCAGTTGATGAGTCTGATGCAACCAAAGGTGTCTCAAGATATCCCTCATACTGGCCTCGTACCAGAGAAGATGCTGCTGTGTCGGCGGTCACGGGACGAAGGGATCCCAAAACGCGAGCACGTTCAGTACGAATGCGTGCGGCATCAAGCTCAAGAGGATCCTCCATGGCAATAAATGCGAGCATTTGGAGTAAATGGTTTTGCCCCACATCGCGCAGTGCTCCTATTTCATCATAGAATGCTCCCCTGTTCCCTACTTCTTTTTTTTCATGAAGTACAATCTCCACTTTTTCTATATAGGCTTTGTTCCAAAGTGGCTCAAAGAGCATGTTTGAAAATCGAAACATTAAAATATCTTGAAGCGCCTCTTTCGCGAGATAGTGATCAATACGAAAAACCTGCTCCTCGCGAAAAAGCTCTCCGAGAGTACGGTCGAGTTCTTGCGCCGTCGCAATGTCGTTACCGAATGGTTTTTCAACCAAGATGCGTGTCCAACCCGTTTCGTCGCTGCAAGGTTTTGTAAGTCCTGATGCTGCCAGTTTTTCAAAGATGCCTTTGTAGTACACGGGTGGCACCGCAAGGTAAAAAAGTTTGTTGGTGCATTGTCCAAACAAAGACTCTTCGGTTTCTAGAACTTCTCTGAGTCGCTCGTAACTCTCAGTATTGTCAAATGTTCCTTGGGTGTATGAAATATGCGCAAGAAACTCCTCGAGAATATCTTCTTTAAGAGAACCATCTTTGCTGAGGATGGAATTTTTTGCGACCTCTCGATAATCTTCGTGTGAAAGAGATCGGCGTGATACACCCACTATTTTAAACGCAAACGGTAAATACCCATTTTGAAAAAGGTCAAAAAGTGACGAAATAAGTTTGCGGGTGGCAAGATCTCCTGTAGCACCAAATATCGTAATAATGGTCGGCGGTGGAGTCGTTTCAGTGCGGGGTTGCATACTCCAGAGTATACCTTTTTTACTCTTCTTGATAAAGAGGGTTGGCTCTGAGGGCGATGCCGAGTTCTTGAAGGCGGTTTAAGTATTGAATAACGGTCGTAATGTATTCCGAATGACTCCATGTGAGAGGTGTTGCTGAGAGCTGCTCTCCTGTGTAGGGGTGAATTTGCTCTGAAAGAACCCCTGAGAATGATGCATGCTTGAGTGTCCATGCAAGCCATTTGTGTACGGGTGCAAAATCAGCTTCATTTTTTGCTTTTGCAATATAATATTTTGCCAGCCAGAGCGTCGTAATGATCCATGGATTACCGGGGATACCGCCTGCTGATCGGAAATAGTAGTCACCTTCATATCGTGCAACACCCGAAACTTCTGTTTTGCAGACAAGACGATCTTCTACTTGTTTGATTGCACGAGCAAGACGTGGGTCTTCGACGTCAAGTACCCCGAATGCAAACACTCCATAAATACTCGACATATCGAGAGTATTGTCATAGGTGAGCGTTCCATCATCTGTCACATTAAGCATCTTTACAAAAATGCCTTGCGATTCATCATAGAGATAGGTGAGCATTGCCTGGCGAATCTCAAAGGCTGCGGTGCTGTATATTTGCTCGCTCTTTTCTTTGCCGAGGAGTTTGGCAAATTTTGATGCGGCAATAAGCGCCCCATAGACCGTAGATACGGTGAAGGTATGGATGCCGAATTTTTCCTCCCAAAGGTCATAGGATGCTTTCGGAAGACGGGTTTTTGGATCTCGGTATCCCACCATAAAATCAGCCGCGCGCTTTACAAGGTTGTTGTAGACTTGTTCGACAAACTCAAGGTCTTTGGACTGCACATAATGTTTCCACAGAGCAATGATTACCAGCGCCGTTTCATCTTCTTGGATGGGAAGCTCTATTTTGCCATTACGCATCCAAGGGTGCCACGAGCTTCCCAATGAGCCGTCAGAACGATATTTGTGCATGAGGTAGCCATCATCAGTAATAGCTTCATTGCAGAACAAAAAGAATCGCTCGGCAACATTAAAATCCCCCGCCATATCAAACGCTAGTGCAGAAAGAGCACCGTCTCGTGGCCACATATAGCTGTAGGTGTCGCGACCATTTTGGAGCATATCGGAGTCTGCTGAAGCAAGGATTGCACCGCGGTTATCTGCATGCGTACGAATCATGAGAAGTGACTGCTTAAAAAGCGTAATTTCACTTTCAGTAAGCCCGTAAAAACTAAAATTATATTTATTGACCCATGCGCGCCAAAAATCATGCGTGGTGCGTATCAGATGTCCTGGTTTTTTTTCAAGAGTGTATGCGTTAAGTGCCAATGCTTCTTTAATAGACTCCGCGGCGGCGATCCAGTAGTGAATCGTCCCTTCTTCTCCGGGAGCGAGGTCGAGATAAAAACCAATTACCGAGTCAGAAGGGCCGTGCTCGATAAGGTTTTTGGTAAGGGCGCCGTCTTCAGCATCCTTGAAGCTTCCTTCTTTGCCCTCAATTTTAAAAATACCTGTTGTATAGTCATCAAAGCCTCCCTTTTCTGAAAGGCCGTTGACGAGAAAGACGCGCTTGCCATTGTAGTGGATAATGACATGATTGATAGGGTCGAAATATGAAGTGTCTCCTCGGTGCGATTCATATATCTCGAATTCGTGATTGAAAAAAAGTTTTATAGTACGCGCACGGTCTGATTCATTTTTGACGGTGACCGCGCGTAGAAAAATATTTTTTTCATTGTAGACGGTGTCAGAAAAGTTCAGCGTTACCCCTAGTGTACTGTTTTTTGCTGTGGTCTCGCCAACAAGCGAATCACTTGCTGAACCAATGTGTATGTCCCAGTTTGGGTTGTCGAACCAATTGAGCTGATAGTCAACATAAACACCGACACGATGGGTATAATGCCCCCCCACATGGTTCTCGAGTCCTACATACGGAAAATAGAAATCACGAACTTGCGCGCGCTTGTCAGTGCAGACGAGAATATTTCCGTTACCGAGTGAAAGGGACTTGGGCATGTGTAAATTATACTAGAACAAAAAGTAAAAACAATCAGAAATTATTAAGAAATATGATGAACAGCTACTTTCTTGGGTTTTATGTCATCCAATTCGGGTGCGCGGTAGTTATGAATGCGAAGCTTCATGTCTTGAAGTGCATTCATGTACGCAATGAAAGCCTCATACGGAGTGTTGTAAGGATTGAAATATTTATGAACATCGCCGTCGTTAAACCATTTGGTGCACATGTAATAAAAATGATCCGAGGTCTGCAATTTGCGCCAATCTTCGATTAGGCGCGCGTCGTCAGTAGCGAGAACTTCTCCTTCCATACTGTATATACTTTGTATTGCGTCGTGTTGCATCGCATTTGAAAGCCACGCTGAAAGATCGCGCTCGACATCTGCCCACGACATATAGTTGTGCACATCAAGTTCAGCAACGGGCTCGTAACGCGCTATTGCTTCAGAAGGAGTCACGAAATCATTATCGGGATGTTTGTAGATCTCCTCGGGTAGATGACGCAGGAAATTAAAAATACCCGTGTCTTCCCATTGGTGCTCACCAAAGGTCTCGTAGTCCATAAACAGATTGATTATCTGGCCATTACCGTTGACCTGAGATGCCCACTCCGCAAACTTGGGTGCCGTCAAAGGAAAGTCTGCCCATTCTTTTGACGAAAAGCGAAATGCTATGTCATCCGAGAGACGGTAGTTTTTAAGGAGGAGCTTGATGTTCTTGGTCCCCTGTGGTTTGTAGAGGAAGTTTGGACTCCTCCACCCAAGGACGTGGTCTGCCCCCTCGGCAATGATACCTTTGTACCCCATCTTTTCTACTTCGTGTGCGAGAGCGTTATTGTAGATGAGTTCGGTGTTACGAAATACGGTTGGTGTGACACCAAAAAGTTTTTGTATTTTTTCGCGGTGCATTGCAACCTGGCGACGAAACTCCTCGGGTGAATAGAGAAATGATAGCGAATGATAGTAAGTCTCCTCGAGGACCTCGGCACGACCCGTTGCAACAAGCTTTTGAAATGATTCGAGCGTTTCGGGGCTAAACTCTTCGAGTTGATCAAGGAATACTCCTGAAAACGAGAAGCTTATTTTGAATTCCGGGTGTTTGTTCAAGAGCTCGAGCATTACTGCGTTTGCAGGCAAGTAGCACTTCCCCGCTACTTTGTGGAGAATTTTTTTGTTGTTGATGGACCGTTCAGAATCATCATTGAAATATTCACTGTCACGACCAACGTCAAACACACGGTAATCCTTTACGCGAAATGGTTGGTGCACTTGAAAATAAAAGCAGATTGATGCCATAAAATATTATTATGATTATTATATCAGATTACGCGCACTTCAGGTGGAACACCGCAGTCGCAAATCATCTTTGCATAGTAGTCGATACATTTTTTACTTGCTGCGTCCCAGGTAATTTTTTTAACTTCCTCACGACTGTTACCCCAGAGGGTTTGCCAGAGTGAACGATGCGACACAACACCAAGGATCTTGTTTGCCATGTCGTCAGTATCCCAAAAATCTGTCTTGAGTGCGTGGGTAAGCACTTCGGATACTCCGGACTGCTTAGAAATGAGTACGGGTGCCCCAGCGATGATTGATTCAAGGGGAGTAATACCAAACGGTTCTGATACCGATGGCATTACAAAAAGATCGGCTGTGCGGTAAACAGCACTCAGGTCGTCACCACGAAGAAAGCCGACGAACATTACATTGTTTGAAATACCAAGGTGTGCTGCCTCGAGCATCATCTGTCGCTCCATATCTCCGCTTCCTGCAACAAGAAAGAGTACGTTAGGATTGTGCTCTAGTACGCGCTTTGCTGCACGGATGAAGTACTCTGGCCCCTTTTGGATGGTAATACGCCCCGCAAAGAGTACGATCTTTTGCCCATTGCGTTTGAGTTCTGAAAGACTATCGGGAATATTTGCGTAGTCACATTCATCGATGCCATTGTGTACTACTTCGATTTTTTCAGCAGGGATACCGTAATGCTTGATAATCTTTTCTTTGGTAAAGTTTGAGACTGCAATAATACCGTCTGCATACTCCATCGACATGCGCTCAATGTCGTAGACATCTTGATTGACCCCTTGTCCTCCTGTGCGGTCAAATTCAGTTGCGTGCATATGGAGAATGAGCGGCTTGCCAGAAATTTTCTTTGCTTCAACTCCAGCAAGGAACGACAACCAGTCATGCGCGTGAATTACATCAAAAGATTCCTTTTGAGCAATCTCGCGTGCTCGCAAAGCATAGCGACGGACTTCTTGAAGGAGGGTGTTGCCGTAGATATCTGAAATTATTTTATCTCGTTCGCGCACATACCCCTCAGAGGTGACATAAGGTTTGAGAGAGGATTCAACTTCAAGGAACTTTATTTTTCGCGTGTCAGCAAAAAGGATACTCATAAACGATGCCGTGACGCCCACTTTTTTAGGAAGCACGAAGAGGACATCGATTTGTCTGTTCGCGAGCGCACGAGTAAGGCCAAAACACGCAGTGCCTAAGCCGCCGCTGTTATGAGGTGGAAATTCCCAGCCGAACATGAGTACGCGCATAAATATGTAAAAGGTTTATCATCATTCTAGCACAGTGGTGCAAAAATTGCGCAAGAAATGTGTGGATAGCTACAACCATACTCTCTGTTGCATGCATGGTATACTAAAAATTGGTCGAATAAAGACAAAAACAATTTTTAAAATAAAATTATGCTCAATAATCACGTATACAACCTCCTTCTACAAGCTACCCAAGAGCACAAAAGTCTCTGGCGTATCAAAGATTCTTATAAAAAAGATGCTGAGGGCTGTGCAGAGTGCATTGCTTTCTGGGAAAAGATGGAAAAAGATAAAGAAGGTCATGTTGCCGAACTCGAAGAGATGCTCAAGAAACATATTTAAGAAATAATTTGTTTTACTGATAATATAAAAGACGCCTTTGCTGGCGTTTTTTATATTTCCCGCAAATTATTCAACACTCCTCTCGTTTTTGGCCCCACCGCCCCATACCCCGTAGTTTTCGGTGTCCCCGAAGAGACAATATGGTACTTTTTCTGGAGAAGCTTGATTGCGCGCTCGGTCGCTGGTCCAAAGTATCCGGTCACAAGACCTTCGGGATAGAGGGTAGGATCTTTTTTGAGAAGTTCCTGTAATGCGGAGACATCATTTCCTTTTGAGCCACGAATCATGGTGCGAGAGAAAGAGGGTGCGGAACTCGAAGTAGTGCTTGGTGTTACCGAAGAGGTTGGTACGGCACTCGATATCACCGGTGTACTCACCTGTTCATCCAAGTAGGTCACTACCCCATTGGTGATGGTTTGCATACGCGGTTTCGGAGTATTAAAAAGTACGGTACCAGTAGGCATAATGGGACCACCACCACAGGTGACATCAAAGCTTTGGGTACTAGAGTCGGTGGTGTTCCCTGCATTGTCGAAGGCACGGATGTACCAGGTGTGGGTGCCGCAGGAGAAACCGGTTGCGGTGGTTTGGGTTCCGGTAATGTCGTCGAGTTTGAGGGCATCGTCAGTATAGAGCTGGTACTTTGCAATACCGGCAGGATCACTGGAAGTAGACCAGGTAAAGGTTTGTGAACTGCTGCTGACCGCAGCAACAGGTGTTGCGGTTGGTGCTACGGGGGCACCGGTGTCCTCGGCTACATCAAACGTATGGGTGGAGTAACCACCGGTGTAGGTGAAGGTCGCTTGACCACTGCCGTCAGTGAGTACTGAGGCGTACTGGGCACTGTCGACTAAAACATTGTAGTAGGTGCTTGCTTTGAGGTTACCAATGGTGTGGACGGTGGAGGTTGCCGTAGTAGAGGTCTCGGTCCAAGTCTTGGCATAGTCACCAGAGGTGTTCCAAGTGGTGATGTTCATGTTCATGAACTCACTGTAGTCTCCTGCGGGGAAACCACCGACAGGGGTAATGTTGAACGAAGCAGTGGTTCCTGTCGTGGTGGCATTGGTGTAGCGGTACTTACCATTCTTGTAGAGACGGACTGCTCCCGTGATGTCGATGTCGTGGGTGCCGATGGTGTAAGGGGGTTGGTATTCGTAGGGACCAATGTCGGGGGTACCGTAAATGGGGTTACCGAGGATGTCGGTAGTGTTACCGTCAATGGTGGTGCCGGTATCGATACTGGGAGAGAGTGGTTGGAGGGCAAAGTTACTGTTACTGGTGTCGATGAGGAGGGGGTTCACGAGTTCTTGATTACTAGAACCTTTGTAGGTGGTCCAATTCGCATCACCAGCTGTATCCCAAAGATTGTGTGATGTGGTGACTGTTGGGGTACCAAAAATAAAATTAAACCCAAAAGAAACTCCTGTATTCCCCGAAGCGATATTGTTTTTTAGGGTCATACTTATCCCCGTATAAGCAAACAAATTTAAACCTTTCCCTCCATTCCCATACGAAAGAACGTTATAAACTTGAGCGTTGGTCGGAGAGCCAATATATACCCCTTCAGTATTGTTGCGCGTGGCAACACTGTATTGAAGTATATTGTTCGTCCCGTCCATATATATGCCCGCTTCAGAATCATATGTCTCAATTCCTGACGCCGTCTGTCTAGAGCTTGTTATGTATGCACCGTATGCATTTGCATATCGAACAATGAGATTTTGGTAGGTAATCTGTGTTTTAAAATTACCAATAATACCGTAATCACGAGAAGCCGCTTCAATATGCGTTGAGTTGATCACTTCTCCGACAGCGAGACGATAGTATAAAACATTTGAAGCCCAGAACCATTCGCCAGGGTTAAGAGTTGCAGCAGCTCCGCCCTGAGTTTTCTTAGTTAAGGAAGTGATGGACGCTCCTGCTGCAAGAATCTGTATGTCTGTCGTAGTTGCCTGCTGATAGGTATTCGCATTCCCGCCACTATACACACTCCATCCTGTCGTCATATCGGAACTCCCCCAGATCTCTGGCTTATTGCTTGCATCTACGCCTCGAAAAGTAATCACCGACCCAGAAGTACCACTGCGGACAGGTGAAAGTGTTTCTCGGTAGGGTACGCCAGCATTTTTAATGATAACAACCGTATTCCCTGCTGACGCAGTATCCCCCGCCTTAGTAAGGGTCGCCCACGGAAGCGCTTGCGTCCCGGGGTTACTGTCGCTCCCTAGTACGTTGTCTACATAAAAAGTGTAGCTAGATGTGTAGGCGGTATTAATGTTGATAGTGGGTGTCGATACGGTTGTTGTGGAGACTCCTCCGTTATTGAACGCTTTTACATACCATGTATGAGAACCTTCCGAGAGACTATTCGTTGGTGTTGCCGAGGTTCCGATAATATTATCTTTATCTAAAACCCCATCAATAAAAAGCTGGTATTTAGAAATACCTAAATAACTATCAGCGGCACCCCACACAAATGTGGGCGATTGAGTTGTAGAAACGGTATTGTTTGCGGGAGAGGTAGTATCAAAAGAGGTAGTAAAGTATGTCTCACCTTGGCTTGCCGGACCTAAGATTGAATATGTATCGATGCGCGAAAAATTTGCAGCGCTATCGGTCGCATTATCGGCTGTGAGCCATACGAAGTATTTATCGGTAGTGGTGGCAAAAATTGGCGAAGTGCTGGTCGCGGTAAGACTTGTATATTCAGTGATTTTGGTTCCCCCAAGCGCTTCGATTGCACTCAGGGTCAACTCTCCTGCTTGAAATGCTGGGCTTGAGGAAAACTGAAAAAGCACTTCTTTGATGCGACGCGTTTGCTTAAAGGGGTAAATCGTAAAATTGATTCTTCCTGTTGATGTGGCGACTGTTACTGCTGGCGGTTGGAGTAATATTTGACTACTTGAGAGCGCGTTAGCGGTAGTGTAGTTGACCTGTCCAAAACCATAGGCTGTCCGGCTGTATCCTGTTGCCCAGTTTGCGCCCGTCTGGCGCAGGGCCGCTTTTACATCAAACCAATTCCATGCAGGAGTTGAGGTTGAATGCAGGTAACGAAGTGCTGACATCATACCAGCATTTGCTGCGGTTAAGCACGACAAAGAACTGGAGCAAAATATCGTTTGGTCCAACCGCCACTCAGCCCCATACCCTGATGGATATGTCGTGATACCCGGTGCAACAAAAAACGCAGGTGGTGGTGTTCCCGCAGGCATCACCGGACTCGCACTGTATGCATAATTGTTGGCAAGATCGTAGGTTGCCGAGAGATCGTATTCGCTGATGCTGTCACCTGGGTACCCGGTGAAGGAAGAAGTGTAAAGATTGTAGGGAGCTTGTGATGGCACCAAAACGCCGGATTCGTTGTATCTTTGGGTGGCGGCAAGAGCCGCATTGGCACTACTCCCCGCATACCCACTCGCCATATCAGTACTGTGTACAACAATATCGGTACCAACATGTCCTGTGCCGAGCAACATGTTTATAGTGCTTACAATACTGTCATATGCATGACGCGAGTTCGAGAGTATCTTGATCGTGGTTGTTGCGTCCGCGTTGTGCACATTGAAACCAAAAAATATACAAAAAAAGAGAGTCCCCAAAAGGAATCTTTGGTTGTTGCTTTTCTTATATCTACAATCAGGAAATTCAGTCATTGTCACATTTAATCCTCCTATCATATCACGATAGCCCTATAACCATGAAGGTATTTCTATAGGCACCTTGCATTTTAATACTAAATATGGTATAATTGCACTTAATTATGAATCCAGAACCTTTAGAGTTTCCCGTCCGTATCAACAAGTACCTCGCCCACAAAGGTTTTTCTACGCGCCGCGGCGCAGATGAGCTCATTGAAAAGGGGCAAGTCACTATAAACGGCAACATTGCCAAACTTGGCGACCAAGTTCAAGAGAGTGATGTGGTTGAGGTTTCCGAGAAGGTGCTTGCGCAGAATGCGCTTCGTCATCGCTATGTTGCCTATCACAAACCGATTGGTGTCTCAACCGATGCACAAGAAGGCTCAAGGGCTATTATGTCAGAGCTCCCTGCCCTCCGCGGACTCTTCCCTCTCGGTCGCCTCGACAAGGACTCACATGGTCTCATTATTCTCACCAACGACGGTCGTCTTACTGAGCGCCTTCTACACCCTTCTCGCATGCACGAGAAAGAATACCTTGTGCGCGTAGACAAGCCAGTGTCCGATACCTTTATTCGTCACGTCGAACGCGGTATTTTGATTGAAACCTACAAGACCAAACCTGCAAAAGCACGTCGTGCCGGAGAAACTATTTTTTATATCACGTTGGTTGAGGGCAAGAAACATCAGATTCGCCGTATGTGTGCCGCCGAAGGCTACCAAGTCCAAGAACTCACGCGAGTGCGCATTATGAATATAAAATTGAACGACCTCAAAGAAGGCGCTTACCGCGATATCGCAGGAGTAGAACTGATGACACTCCTCAAAGACATCGGCCTCTAATTAAAAGACCGCATCACGCGGTCTTTTTTTTTTGTTAAAATCCCTCACTTGCCCAAAGGGGGGCTTTGTTTGTTGTGTAAGCGAGGATGGCATCACGGAGTGACGGCGGAAGGATAACCGCACTTCGTATTTCGTCGGGAGTAAGCCATGCGAATTCTATGTGGTCTTCTTTGCTCACCATTTCCTGTTCATCGAGAGTTACCTCAAACACCAGATTTATTTCCTGAGACACTTTACCTTTGGATTCATATTTATTTTCACTCGCTCCAATAAAGCGCCTGACTTCACCAGTGGCACCAACTTCTTCTTGTATCTCGCGCATCAGGGCCTCGGGAGCGCTTTCTCCTGTCTCTATGTGTCCGCCAGGGAAAAACCAATGTCCATCTTTTTTGCTGTGGCACATTAAAAACTTCCCCTCTGACTCGATGACCGCACGAACAATATATTCAATAGGTACCATAATTTAAAAATTAAAAATGATTAGAAAAAACCATTAAACCAATGATACTAGCGCCTGCCACAACAATAAGGACAAAACCTCCCATAACATCTTTTATCTTGCCGATCAAAGTGTCAGTGTTCGACTCAACCTTGTTACAAAGGTCCTCGACAGCGGTGTTGACCATCTCGGCAGCAAGCACTGCAGTAATACAAGCGGCAATAAAAGCCCATTCGAGTTTTGAAAAGTTCAAATATACACCCGCAACAACAACTCCAAATGCGCATAGTATTTCAATACGAAAATTCACCTCTTCGCGCCATGTCGTGCGGATACCATTTGTCGCCCACCTAAAACTGTTTATTACTTTCTGCATTGCTATATACTATACCGTCGAGCGAGGAGCGACGCAAACACAAATAATTTTGTTGTCCCATAGGCAATAAAATTATTTGTGTTTATGGCGTCCGAGCGATGGTGGTATATGGTACTCCTTATACCACCCCAACACCTCTTCGGTAAAAGAATTTGCGTATTTCTTCGACGACAATTATCGACGACGCGATAAGGATAATGACGAGCCATTCCTCGTACCCGAGCGATACCGTGTGCATAAGTTTTTGTGCGACAGGATTGTAGAGTACCAGCATTTGAAGCGAGACGACAATTATAGTAGCACCAACCAGGAACTTATTGGAAAAGGGATTCATCTGGAATATCGACCGGTCCTCCGAGCGGCAGTTCCATGCGTTAAACCACTGAAATACCGCAAGAAGGGTAAGTGACACGGTCCATGCTTTTACCATATCAGTCTCAAAATAGCCTTGGAATAAATAGAGCGTCCCTACAGCCATAGGTACCGACATCAAAAACATCCTCCATGCCATAAGCTTATCTACGAGATATTTTTTAGGCCGCTCAAATTTACGCTGGAGAAGACCTGGTTCTTTGGGTTCCATTGCCAGTGCGGTGTCGAGGAATCCATCAGTTACAAAGTTGAGCCAAATGATTTGTGCGGGTAAAAGTGGTAATGGGTACGCGAGGAGGAGTGCTCCGACGATCGTCAAAACCTCGCCTGCACTCGTTGAGAATAAGTACAAGATTACTTTCTTGATGGTCTTGTAAATGTTCCTCCCTTCCTCAATTGCAGCAACAATACTCCCAAAGTTATCATCGAGGAGCACAATATCCGAGGCTTCTTTTGCGACTTCGGTACCAACTTTTCCCATCGACACACCGAGGTTTGCTGCAGAAAGCGAAGGGGCGTCGTTGACCCCATCACCAGTCATCGCAATAGTCTCGCCACGTGCTTTATAAGCATTAACGATACGCAGTTTGTGTTCGGGGCTCACGCGGGCAAAGACCGACACATGAACAAGTCTCTCTGCAAGCTCTGCGTCTGAAAAACCATCGATTTCCTCCCCGGTGAGGACGTTATCTCCTGTGTGGTATATACCAGCCTCTTCTGCAATCGCTTGCGCCGTGATCATGTGGTCGCCCGTGATCATCACGACGCGTACGCCCGCCTCGGTCGCTTTTTCTATCGCGTCCCGCACCTCGGGCCGCAGGGCATCTTTCATGGCAAAAAAACCTACAAAAGTGAGGTCAGGCAGGGCTTCAGCACGAAGACTTACCTGCGAATGAGTAGATACAGCTACCGCCAAAACACGTAGGCCTTCTCGAGAAAACTCAGAAAATAAATCATGTAGCGTATCCTTCTCTTCCCTTGATAGCACATGGTCGTGTCCATCCCGACGCACCTTTTGTGCATACCCAAGAATTACTTCGGGGGCACCAACAACGGTGGAAAATATTTCACCACCAACACGGTGCGAAGTTGCGTGGTACTTGAGATGGTAGTCAAATGGTATTTCCGCAACCAAGGGTTGCTCTTGTTCTAAAACGTCTTTATGAAAACCGAGTTTGTGTGCAAGGACGAGCATTGCTGCTTCGGTAGGGTCGCCAGCAACGCGCCATGTGCGGTCCTCCTCAGAAAACAATACGCGTGCACTCGCACAAAAAGCAGCAACCTTACCCATCAAGAGGAGCTCGGGATGGTTTGCCGGATCAACAACTACGCCTTCTTGTCGTACATTCCCTTCGGGGTCGTATCCGGCACCTTCAATTTCAAACACCTTACCATCGACGTATACCTTTTGGATGGTCATCTCATTTTTGGTCACGGTACCCGTCTTATCAACCGCGATTACTTGCACATGTCCAAGCGCCTCAACGGCGTGCAATTTCTTAACCAACGCATTACGCTTACTCATACGCCACACACCCGTAGCGAGAACAAGCGTCATTACGATAGGCAGACCCTCGGGGATGACCGAGACCGAGAGCGACACAACAGTCGCAAACATTTCCTTTAAGGGTTTGCCCTGTGCAAAGCCGAGTAAAAAGAGTAGAGCACTTATGCCAGCGACCACCAAGATGATGGCACGAGAGAGGTTCTTGATATTATCCTTGAGTGGAATTTCTGTATCAATCGCGGCAACCTCGCGGGCGATTTGCCCCACGACCGTGTCTATACCAACAGCCACCACGACCGCACGGCCACTTCCGCCAACAATATGCGTTCCCTTGAACACCATGTTTTTTTGATCGAGTGGAGAGAGGTTTACCTGATCAATCACCTCAGCGACCTTGTGTACGGGTTCTGATTCACCGGTCAGTGCTGATTCGTTAAGGTTGAGTGAGCTTGAGGTTATAACGCGTGCATCAGCAGGGATCTTTTCCCCTTCAAACAATACAATAACATCACCAACGACAATCTCGGTGTCAGGAATGATAACCTCGCGCCCGTCGCGTACTACTGTTGCTTTAGTTTCTACAAAACGCCTAAGCGCACGAAGGGTATTCTGTGCGCGCCCTTCTTGAATAGTCCCTACAATAGCATTGAAAAATAGAACAAAGAGTATAACGGTGCCATCAAGAACCTCACCTATTGCAAAAACAGCAAGACTTGCTGCGAGGAGTATATATATGAGAGGGCTCTGAAACTGACGCAAGAAAACAACCGCCAAGCTGTCGACCTTGGCTTCAGGTAGCTTGTTTTGTGTGCCCTCGCGCAAACGCCGAAGAACTTCACCCTCAGGAAGCCCCTCATCAGAAGTCTTGAGGAGTGCCAGCACCTCAGGAATTGTTTTTGTGTACCATTGGTTCTCCATCAGTAGTATGATCAATCATACCATTTTTTACTTTAAGAAATAGCTACTACTTAGCATTTTTAAAATACCAATATACGGCAATACTCAAGATGGCTCCAAAGAAGCACCAAACAGAAACGAACGAGGTGGTGTAAAAATAGTACGCCGTCCCAAATGATACGGCAATCAATGTACCAAATATATTGATTATTTTATTACTCGAGAAGAAGCAACTGACACAGGTCGCCAGTAAATATAACCCCATGATGAGTGCGCCATGTTCTGTCGGCATCGGGTACACAATGCTTTTGTTCACGATATGAGAAATCACTGGGTTGCTCATAATAAAATAGAGAAGGTACAAGCTTACTCCAACACCTAGCCCCTGAAAAACCGCGAGTATTTGTTTGCGGTTTGGGTCAGTTTCAAGTGATCGTATCGCAAAGGGAACAAACGACGGCCAAAAAACATACGCAACTAGCATGAATGCATAAGATGCTACTTGATTAAAAAAGGATGCCCCATAACCAAACGAAAGCCAGACCAGTCCCTCAATCCCCTGCTGCACGCCAAACAAAAGAGGTATTGCCGCAAAAGGAACATCTCTTTTTTTCTTTGCTTTCTTGAGTGTTGTGACCCCTGTTGCAGACAATGCTGCCCCAGCGACAAAACTTGCTGTTGCTGAAAAACACATATTCAATGATTATTACATATTTAAACTATTTCTCCTCAACAAGAGTGCATTAAATGCCACAATGACGGTGGAAACACTCATAAGCATCGCCGCTACTGCAGGCTCAAGGATAATGCCGCGTGAAGCGAGCACACCCGCCGCTAGAGGGATGGCTAAAATGTTGTATCCTGTCGCCCAAAAAAGATTTTGTATCATTTTGGTGTAGGTGAGCTTTGAAAGACGAATGATTTTAGGGATATCACGCGGGTCATTTTTAACCAAAATAATACCTGCAGACTCGATCGCCACATTGGTCCCCGCACCGATAGCAATCCCCAGGTCTGCTTGTGTCAGAGCCGGAGCATCATTCACCCCGTCACCCACCATCGCGACAACGTGTCCCTTTTGTTGCAGGAGTTTAACTTTCTCGGCTTTTTCGTGAGGGAGTACCTGTGCAAAATATTCATCGATACCCAGTTCACGCGCGACCCATGCCGCCACATCAGGCGCATCGCCGGTAATCATTGCGGTACGAATATGAAGCGCGTGTAGTGTACGAATGGCCTCGCGGGATTCTTCACGAATAGTATCTGCAAGTGCAATAGAGCCAATGAGAGTACCTCCCGCCGCAACAAATACTACGGTCTTTCCGTCATTTTCAAGGGCTCTGGTCTTTCCAAGTATTTCAGGGACAAGCGTAATTTTTTCATCGAACATCAATGCTTCATTACCTACGAGCATACGCGTGTTTGATATTATTCCGCTCGCCCCCTTTCCGGGGATACGCTTAAAATCTTTTATTTCTAAAAGTGTTTGCCCGCGTTCGTAAGCCTCGGCAATCATCGCCTTTGCCAATGGATGCTCCGAGCCCTGATTAAGCGACGCCGCTTTTATCAAAATATCATTCTCGGTAAACGAGGCAAAGGGTACAATCGTATGGATACCAAACGTACCTTGCGTAAGGGTGCCCGTCTTATCAAAGAGCACCACATCAACCGAGCGTGCAACCTCGAGTGCAATACGCTGTCGTACCAGGAATCCATTGCGGGCCGCAATCGTGGTAGATATCGACGCCACGAGCGGCACGGCGAGTCCAAGTGCATGCGGACAGGTGATGACCAGCACCGCAACAAGGCGTTCAGTAGCGGTGACGACACCTGCACCCACAAGAATCCATACAGCAAAGGTTGTCGCACCGACCACCATAGCAATAAGTGTCAGGTAGAGCGCCGCGCGATCTGAAAGAATCTGCAGTCGCGATTTGCTAGCCTGTGCCTCAGCAACAAGACGCATCACCCCTGCAAGAAAAGTTGCTTCACCGATCTTGTCCACTCGTACCGAAAGACTGCCATCGCCATTAATAGAACCCGCAATCACTTCATCCCCTATTTTTTTACTGACTGGATTTGATTCGCCGGTAATGATTGATTCATCAAGGTCGGACTGTCCTTCGATAATCGTACCGTCAGCAGGCACCCTGCCGCCCGGTTGTACGAGCACCGTATCTCCTGAAATAAGTTCTGCGAGAGGGACCGTTTGTGTCTTTCCGTCGCGCATCACCTCAGCGGTATCAGGTAAAAGCTTTGAGAGTTCTTTGAGGGCGCCCTGTGCGCTTTGAACAGACTTCATCTCTATCCAATGTCCGAGGAGCATAATAGTGATAAGCGACGACAACTCAAAAAGAAGATCGTGACCAACCCCTTGGACAATCGACCAGAGGCTGTAAAAATATGCTGCAGTAATCGCAAGCGCAATGAGGGTCATCATGCCGGGGAGTCGGGCACGAAGCTCGCGGTACGCGCTCGTGAGAAATATCAGTCCACAATAAAAATACACCACGCTCCCCAAATAGAGCATGAGGTACTGTGAGCCCCAAAAATGAGTGACCTGTATACCAAAGACCATCATCGCCATCTCCGAATAAATAAAAATCGGAATGGTCAACGCCAGCGAAACAAAAAACTTCACCAAAAAAGATGAAGTCCTGTGTCCGGTATGTTTGTCGGTTGTATTATGATCTGAAGAAGCACTCATCTTCTTTTTCTTGGGGATCAGGCTCATTCCGCACTCGGGACACATCCCCGGCATTGAACGCACAATATTGGGGTGCATAGGGCACGTATACAGAGTTTCCGCACTCACTATTGTTGTCGGTGTCGATACCTCTTTATTCTTGTCGGTGCAACATTCGTGACTCATATTCAATAATTACACTGCCGCATGACCAAAAGCTTCATCCTCGTCATCAGCATCTGCGTCTGCTTTGGTGACATGAATGCGCGCATCAATGTGGTTCGCAGGAGCATATATGGTGTAGACCTTGAGAGGCTCGTTCCCCGTGTTAATAAAATTATGTTCAGTCCCCGGAGTAACCACAACCACATCGCCCGCAGAGATATCTGCTTCGACGCCATTTAAAATAGCTTTTCCGGTTCCGCTCAAAAAGAAAAGTGTCTGCTCGACATGTTCGTGTTGTTCTCTGCCGATCTCTCCGCCAGCAGGAATGTCCATCACCACGAGCTGGCTTCGGCCACCAGTGAACACAACCTTTCTAAAATTCGTATTCTCCTCCGTTTCTTTGATGATGTTTTTGATGTATGGCATATGAATATAGTATACAAAACTTAAAGACAATTCCCTACCTGTTCATGAACGTTATCGTGAGTTGGAGTACCGTCGCAAAAGAAACCCAAGCAAGGTACGGAATATTCGCCAAAGCGACCCATTTTATATACGGATAGATGGCGACGAGCGCCCATATGAGCGTCCCTAGCACGAGCACGATATCGAGGCTTGCGAGGGGAAGATTCTTGAGGCCAAACTGGATAGGGGTGAACGCAAGGTTAAAGACAAGGTTCAACATAAACGGCAGAGCAACGATGAACGGAATCTTTTTTGTTGCGAACAAATAAAAGACATAACCGTACGCAGCAGCAATGATGAGATAGAGTACCGTCCACACCGGCCCAAAGATCCACGCAGGAGGCGACCATGTTGGCTTTAAAAGTTCCTGATATGATTCGTATGTTTTCATACCATAAAGTATACCAAATTTTAAAGACGAGGAGTCAATGCGGATGCAACAAGAGCGAGCTTCTTTTCTCTATCCAATCTTTTAATTTCAGCCTCGCGAGCTCGAGCCTCTGCAAATGTTGTAACCGTCTCTGAGTACACCAAGGTAACTGGGCGGCGAATCTTGGTATAGTGCGCGCCGCTCTTCAGGTTATTGTGCTTGTGCAGCCGTTTCTCCAGGTCATTCGTCGACCCCGTATACAGCGACCCGTCAGCACATTCGAGTATGTAGACAAAATGAGGCATTAAACAGTATTCTACCACGCCAAGCGCCTGTCTTTACAATGAATATGCAAAGGTGTACAGTAACCTTTGTGAAAGTAATTTTCCGCCACCGCGGATATTTTTATTTTAAAATTTCTAAATTATTACATTTCCCGTTGCCATGACATTTTCATACCCAACCATCCGTATCAACGATATCTTCCCTTTTTTAGAATGGAAGAAAAAAGTCACCAAAGAAACCCTTCGTAAAGATAGTATCGCAGGACTTATTGGAGCCTTCGCTGTGCTTCCTCAGGCTGTTGCTTTTGCTACGATTGCGGGGTTACCACCTCAATACGGTATTTATGCAGCTATCGTCCCCGCTATCATTGCAGCACTCTTTGGGTCGTCAAAACATCTCGTATCAGGACCAACCACCGCAATATCGCTCGTTGTTTTTGCATCCCTCGTCCCTCACGCAACTCCAGGGACAAACGAATTCATCAGCCTTGCAATTACTCTTTCATTTCTTGTGGGAGCAATTCAGCTTCTCATGGGCTGGATGCGCCTTGGTTCACTCCTCAACTTTATTTCACATACGGTCATCGTCGGATTTACTGCAGGTGCGGCAATCCTCATTGCCTCAAGCCAGCTCAAGAACTTCTTGGGAATCACCGTACCTCAAGGAAGTTCTTTTTACGAGACCATCGGAACAATTCTCTCTCATCTTAACGAAGCTAATCCATACATTGTCCTTGTGGCAATGGCGACCTTGCTTACGGGAATTCTTTTCCGTCGCTACTTCAAAAAAATACCGTACATGCTTCCCGCTATCTTGGTTGGAAGTTTCCTCGGTTTTGCATTAAACCACTTCTTAACCCCTGCAATTACAGGACTTCAGACAATAGGTGCAATCCCCGCATCGCTCCCCCCACTTTCATTCCCTAACCTTGACCTCAAGACGATATCCCTCCTTGCGTCATCTGCATTTGCAGTCACCCTTTTAGCACTTACCGAAGCCGCGGCTATCGCGCACGCTATTGCCCTACGCTCAGGAGATCGCATCAACACTAATCGTGAATTCATCGGACAGGGTCTCTCAAATGTGTTTGGTAGCTTCTTTTCTGCATACCCTGCAAGTGGTTCTTTTAACCGCAGTGGACTCAACTACGAAGCCGGGGCGCAGACACCTCTTGCATCCGTGTTTGCCGCACTTGCGCTTATTATTATCGTACTTTTTGTCTCACCCCTTGCTGCATATCTCCCTCTTGCCGTAATGGCAGCAATCCTCTTTCTTGTAGCCTGGGGCCTTATTGATTTTCATCACATCCACGGGATATGGCGCGCAAGTCACCGCGAGTTTGCCCTTCTTCTTGTCACTTTCCTCTCTACGCTCTTCATTGAGCTTGAATTCGCTATCTTCATCGGCACATTTTTTTCTATTGCGCTATACCTACACCGCTCATCAATGCCGGCAGTACTTACTTACCTTCCTGACCCTCTACACAATCAGCCACGCTTCTCGACGAACATCCAAGGGCCTCGCTGTCCACAATTTTCGGTGGTGCGCATTGAAGGTGCATTATTCTTTGGTTCTGTAAACGAAGTAGAGACAAAACTACATCATATTAAAGAAAAGCATCCAGGTGAAAAGAACCTTATGCTTGTCCTCGACAGTATGCCCGTTATCGACCTCGCTGGCATGGACATGCTTGTACGTGAAAAAGAATTGCGCAAGAAACAAGGCGGTGATCTTTTCCTTACAAACCTCAGTACAAAAACACTCGAGGCGCTTGAAAGTTCAGGGCATATTGATAAGATTGGCCGCGCAAATATCTTCACCTCAAAGAACGAAGCGCTCAAAACGATCATCCCTCTCCTCAATCAAGATATCTGCAGTACCTGCCCTGCACGCATCTTTAGAGAGTGCCCAAAGAAAAATCAGGCCGACCTGTAGTCTTCCTGTTCCTACTTTCTTCTCAGTACTTCAAAAATTTCTACCATTGCCATCGTGTCGAGGGCGCAGTATTTGAGGAGGTTTGCTTTTGTTTTTTCAATGTCGTCATCACTCATTCCGCCCTTAATCATCTTTTCCCATTCACTGAGCGCCATCGTGCCGTTTTGAATATCAAGAGTCTTGTACGAGAGCTCGGGCAGAAGCACCGGCAACACTTTTTTAATCGATGCGCTTCCTTGAAAATCGGGGTGTTGATAGTCCTCCTTGAAAACTTTCATCAAGTCAAAGACGCGGTTGTTGATGTCCTCGAGAAAATCGCGATGCTCTGGGTGCAGCTCTGCGAGCTCCAAATTGCGCGCCTTCTCAAAGGGCTCGTACCACACAATAACGCTGCCTACGGGCCCCATACAGCCTCGCAGGGCCTCCAGGAGCCCACTCGTCGCGCCAGGCAGTCCGTCGGCAAGGTACTCAAAATGCTCAAGCGTGCCGTCGGCATCAAGCTTGTGCACGGAAACCTGAAACACGATTTGCTGATTGGTCTTGTAGCCGTCGAGGAGCGGTATCGGCGTGCCATACGTCTCGTAGTCGAGAAAGTAGAGGGGGAAGGTCAACTGCCCGAGCGTCTCCGTAATAGCCTCATCATTGACGATAGGTCTCCCTGTTTTTTGCAGAGTAACCTTGTCGCGTTGAATATCAGTCAGGTCAAAGTCTTCGGGAATATCCGAAATTTCCAAAACACCCATGTCGAGGAGTTGGCGGAGTTTGTTCCCCTGCACAATATGATGCACCGAGTATTCAGGAACCTGCGGATTGAACTTATGGAAACAATCGCAGCGCTGACCGTGGCTTTTGTACAAACAGTCACATCCATTCCGTGAGATGTCGTCTTTTGCAAGCATTGCGAGTGCCCGCTCTATTTCTGCACACACCACCGCCTTCTCTTCTTTAATCTGTTCGGTAACATTTTCGATAATAAAAAGTTGATTGATGTCCACTTCACCCGCACGACGATATTCTTTGTTGATATAGATAATGTAACTATCCCCGATATTCGTTCCTGCATCCTCGGCAACGATCGTCTGGAACCCCACGTCCTTGATATGGTTGTGCTTGAGATCGGTCTTTATTTCCGAGCTCGCCTTTACCTCATAAATATCCCACTTGCGCGTCTCAGTATTGAAATTCAGAATATCTATTTTCGCAAAGAGCCCCTCATTAGTCTCAAATGTCGCTTGAAAGATCGTCTCGCTCCCATGCAAAAGCTCCTGCGTGCGCGCAAGCAACGTCTCTTTGTTTCCCGACACAAACACCCCGCCCGGAAAAAGCTTTTGCACATACTCCTCCACCTCGTAGCCGTCCTTGATGAGCTTTTGCAGAAACAGCGAAAACTCGCCGGGGGTGTATTCCTCCGGTCGCTTTTTCTTAAGCCACAAACATTTATCGCACAAGAGAAACTCTTTAAAATCGGTTTTGGTAAGGGTCATAGGTAAACAGATTTATACTACTTTTTCTTTTTCTTGCCGCTCGCAAGCATCGTAAGGATAAGTCCAACCATTTTGTCTTTGTGTGCAGGGTCACTCTCGGCAACCAAAAGCGTGATCGCGGTAAGCGCTGGCGGAGTAATACGCGAAGTATCAAGTGCTTTTGCTTTCGCAAGGAACCACACAAACGCATACGCGCCACTTCTTTTATTGCCGTCAATAAATGGGTGGTTTTTGACAACAAAGTAGAGGAGGTGCGCTGCTTTTTCTTCAACACTTGGATACATATCGTTACCGCTAAACGACTGCATCACATTACCAACAATACCCGCCACGCTACCGCGCTCACGCTCGGTCGCAAAGAGGTCTGTCGCTTCACCTTTTTCAACAAGTGCCTCTTTGAGCGTAGTGAGGGCGTCCGCAAAAGTCTCGGCAGTAATTTTAACCGATTTTTTAGTAGCACCCTTGGTGACCAGAGCGTCTTTGTCGTACGCATCCAGAGAAAGCCATGTATCAGCAAAGAGTGATATGAGCTCCAGGATCCCTTCGGTATCAACATTTGCCCCTTTAGGGAGCAATGCTTTCACGTCAGCAACCACCTGCAAAAATGCATCGTAATTTTGTGAGATGCGTGTCTTGTTAATCGTATAGCCGTCGACAATGTGCGCACGGAGGGTTTTGGTAGCCCACTGGCGAAATGCCGTAGCTTTTTTGCTATTCACGCGATATCCTACTGACAAAATCATATCGAGATTGTAGTGCTTAACCTCACGTTCAACCTCACGCTTCCCTTCTTTTTGAACTATCCGGAAATTCCGGATAGTTGGAGATTCCGATAATTCCTTTGTTTTATAAATATTTTTAATATGTTCGTTGATTGTGCGTACATCAACATCAAAAGCCGCAGCAATCTGTGCCTGTGTTGCCCAAACAGTTTCCTTACCAAAATCACCCCGAAGCTCAATAGCTCCCGACTTTGCTTGGTAGATTACTACTCCTTTTTTCTTTTCTGTTTTTTGCTTCTGCATTAGTACGTATCATACCACACCCTCTTGCGGAGGATATAAAAATAAAACCCGCTGATGAGGCGGGTTTAAGTGAAAGAACAAATTATATATATTTGGGGATCGAGGGTACACCATCGGGGTAGGCGGTGAGGTCGGAAATGATTAACATTTCCTCGCTCTGTAGCGCCAACTCAATGGGTGAAGGGAATCTTTCTACGACTCCCGGAGGCATCCAGCGGCCACACACATCGATGCCAATAGAGCAATCCCAACGCGTGCATCCCACCAAGGCCTGTTCGTCTTCTTTGTAGCGTACTGCATACTCGGGGATTTCAAATGACTCGCTGGGGATATTGAGCGTTACCGACTTACCGATCAGTATGGTTCCGCCGCACCACGCGCAACGGATGGCCATATCGGCAATGCAGGACAGGCAATAATCTGGATGTCCATCGTCATTCACCGGCATTTCCATGACACACGATTTATCGTGTACGGTGATCTCCCCCGCCCTTTTGGTTTTGTGTCCGCAGATTGCGCCTTTCAATGTTGGGCGAAACGGGTTCGTAATTCTGATCCACACCTTTTTTGCCAGAAATTTTTTATTCATCACGAACCTCCTTGTCGGACTTTTTGCGATTGACGACTTATCGAAAGCGACGACCGTTCCCATCCTTTTATGGTTGTATTCCGGGCAGGCCTGCCTGCGCAGGCAGGCGTAACGTTCTTTGTTACGGGTGCTGGGGCCGTCAGAATGACGGGCCCAAACAACGTTTGCTTAAACAAATGTTTTTTATCCACGGTGAACCTCCTTGGGTTGGGTTAGGTCTTTACTTCGCGACGCTTGAGCATACGAGTAAGCTCTTCCTGACTTCGTCGTACTTCTGCCGTTTGACTGAGTTTCTTGCAGTCTCCAAAAGGCCACAGTCTCATTTTGCTTTCACCCTCCCTTTGTGTGAACACCCTGAAATGATGTTGGAATTTTACGGCGCTGTTTTCCATGCGTGTAACGAACGACCGATCCACTTCTACGACATCGTGTTCTTCGCCTTCATTATCGAGCTTGGCGCGATAGATTTTGTCATCCGTCGCACCAGCTTCTGCCGCAAGGTCCATCATTGCATTTTCGTTGGTCTGCGCATCTCGCGGCTCTACGAACCATCTGGTCACACGGTCTTTTTTCATCGCGATCCTCCTTTGCTATATATAATTATCAAGAACATTAAATCAGTCCGTACATTACCACACAAGCACGAGAAGTCAATACCTCTCAGTGGAAATTGACATCTCTTTTCTCTAGAAAAGACCGATTTATTTCACGAGCTCACGACGAACCTCCATCCAGAGCTTCCCCAGATGATTTTCTCCATCTTTGTTTGGTCCCCAACCCCAGAAATCATCTCTCCATGAATCCTCAACGAGTTCTTTATCTCCTGATTCAACAAGCTTTTTCATTACATAGGGATGTTGAGAAACTTTTGTTTTGAGGATTTCTTTCATGATCTCGAGTTTTATGTCATCCCAATCTTTTCGGCGCTCGTCTTTGTGTTCATTCGCAAACCTCTGAGAATCGTGGGCCGAACGAGTGTTACGGAGTTGCTCTTTTAGAGTTTCGTCTTCAAATTTTTCTGAATGGTATGCATGCTCTGATGTAGGATAAAGTTTCCCTTTCCATTCCAACATAAATGAAGAATAATTGGAGAACACATAAAACTCATGCTCATAGAAAAAGATTTGTTTCTCGTTGTCGCCTCCGTGCATCGTTTCATTATACCAGATTAGATAAATCTGCGCTTATTGTACTCGAAGTGTCTGCTTATCAAGTATGGTACAAAAAATCCCACCGTTCTAAATTAGAACGGCGGGATTTTCTTATCGAGAAATTAGCTAAGCGCTGCTACTTCACGCATGATTTGATCAAGCTTGGTGTTGATAGCTTCGAGCTGCTTCAAGACGGCATCATTACTGGTACCACTCTCAGCGCGAGGCGCGTATGCAAGGCGAGGGCTGAAATCTTTTTTAGGAAATCTGTCGCCACCTCGGTCCTTATTGAAACTTCCTCCCGCTACATTGAAACAATCTTTGCAGTACACAGGCTTTGCTCCCGTAGGGCGAAATGGCACCTCACACGCCTTGTGACACTCAGAACAAGTTGCCTTGTAAAGTGTAAACGGTGCATCGCTTGATTTACGGTCTCCCCAGTTCTTCTTGCCAGAGCTTGGCACACCAGAGCGGCTACCGCCAAATGAAGGCTTTCCACCGCGTGCACCATAACTCCCACTACCCCCTCGTTTGTTGTATTCTATCATAAGTACGTGGACTATGCACTATATATGACGAAATAGCAAGGGTGACTACAAAAAACCGCCCTTAGGCAGCTTTTGCAAGGTCATATCGCTTCACCAAGTCTCGCTGGTCTTTGTTTGCCTCGCGCACTACGGACTCTAAAAGCTTTCTCTTTTCAGCCGATGAAGCATTATGAAAAAAAGCCGAAAAGTCAGTTGTTGGCTGTTTCGCTTTATTAAAACCCAGAAAAGTCTTTATTTTTCGAATCATATAAGTATGCCCCCTAATTCATCTTTAGTGTAACTTTTTTTAATATACTGGTCAATATTTTCTATATTGATCTCGAGTTGTTCAAGGTCTTTCTCAAAATCCTTGACGATCAAGTTTAATTCTATTTTTGAACCAAAGGTAGCTTTTGCTTCATTGACATTCTCTCTCGATTTAAAAAATGAATTAATAAATATTTCTTTCGAGACCCTCCTCTGTTCTAATGCTTCTCGTTTTTGAGTAAAATCCCACGCTTGTAGCGGTTCTTGATAGACAAAAAATATTTCTACTTTTCTTCCATGATCTAAAGACCTTTTAATATTCTCTGTCACACCACTATATGAAAAAGTGCCATCTACTATGACATTAATATTATTTTTGAGTGCATGCGTGTACAGGATATGAACCCCTTTTGTCGCGGCCCGTTGAAAAACATGGGCGTTGGTCCCCGTATATCCTGGACACATAGCTCGTATCTCGTCGGCATCCACTCTAATAGGTTTTTGTTTAAAACGAGGAACAAACCGCTTTGAAATTTCCGTCTTCCCTGCACCAGGAGAGCCTGCCATAAACAAAGTTGTAGGAAGGGTGTCGGCAGAATATTCTTTAGTGTTAGCAAATTTCTCAATAAGCTTTTTGTGATTTAATTTGATCCACAGAAACGCCTCTTCAGATAATTTTAATTCCTCATCATTCATAACTATCATTCTACCACACACCCCGACTACAACCCCATCTCCTCGAGTTCTACGGCGTCCGCTTCGTCCACCCCGAGATCGTCCATAATGTCCACCACGCGCTCCGCAGTGTCCTCGTCGAGTTCATTGTTCTCCATTACCTCCAGTACTTCTTCATCAATTTCAGTCATAGAGTTTATATTACAACATTAAACCACAAACCTTTTCCCCCAAAGGTCGGACCTTTGGTACCGTTAATAGCAAGGGGGTGTGTTATTTAATACAAAACCCTGCTCCACAAAATGCACTAATAATTTTCTTTATCTCACTATCGCTTAAAATTACCCGCTGGTTTTGGATAAACTGAATAAAATTATTTCCATGAAGAACGTGCACTCCAGAAACTTCAGTAGTGCCAACACGCACATAAGCCACCGACGAAGTAAAAACAATCAAGGGCTTAATCCATAAATCTTCAACTATTTTTGTTTTTATAAAATCATTTATTGAATAAGCCTGACCTTTTGCTTGTTTTAGGAAATTTTTCTCTGTAAACCTCCGCCAATTTCGCGTGAGATCTGAACCATCAAATCGAATAACTCCTTTGTGGCTTTTTACCTCAACCGTATATACCCCTGTTGGGCCAACAACTACAAAATCAATATTCCCCCATAACCTATTTATATCTTTAATATCTTGGAAAACATGGAACTGATGCGATAGTCTCCTTAGCAGATACCACGCCCTACCCTCCGCTCTGTGTCCATTATGGAAATTATCACGCACTGCCCCATAGAGTCCTAGTTTCGGCAAAAAAAATATAATTGCAATTATATCAACAATAATGAGCAAAATTGAAAACTTTAAAAGCCCTGAGCGATAAACAAAAGTATAAATAAGCACAGCAACAAACAACAGAAGTCCGACAAGTGCGTAATGATTGATCCTCTGCTGGTTTTTCCTCTCGCTAGAGATTAAATACTCACTCTGTCCTCCGTAAAGATGCGCCATAAAATAATTTTCATTATAACTTCTTCCAGTTTTTGTTTACCAATTTATACGAACTTAACTCTAAACTTGAAAATGATTTAGTATTTTTTAACACTGAGGCAAATGATCTAATCGTATGGTCTTCAATCCTCTCTAATAACTCACCAAATTCAGGTCTAATAATATCATAACGAAACATATCCCAGTCACCCGGCATATCCTGGTGATCTCTGCCATGCTTTACCCTGTTGCCAAAATTCTCTGCCTTCCCAATATATAGTAATTTACTTTTAGTATTTGCTAAATAATATATTACATTAACCTGTCCAGCATGTTTTGATAATTCCTTATAAGAATACCAGTTAGTGCTTCTTGAAATTAAATATTTTTTATCTTTCGAGAACAACCAGCCAAATACATTTGCATCGGCGAGCCTTTCAAATAATGAATTCCATTCAGTTTTTATCTGTATAAATGGTTCAATATGAATTTCTACTGAGGACACCGGCCTCAGCGTCATCACTTCCTGATTACCGGCATCCATATGGCTTCGGAATTTTTTCAGGTCACTTTTACTGTTTTCGTGCAGTTCTTTTTGTGATTTAAGAATTACATAACTATTTATATACTCTCGACGCAATACATTTAAGAAATCTTTATCCATGTCCCATCTTAGCTGGTAGACGTTGGCACCACCTTTCCTGTTAACGTGGTACAGCTTTGCTTTGTATAATTTCTTTTGATGTTTGATTTTAAAATCTCTTGAACCACCAGGAAGGATGGGTGATCCATATAAAAAGTCATCTTCGTATTCCTTAGGAATAATAGTGCCCCACTCAAAGGTTGATCTGTCTATTTTTTTATAATATGGATGATTCATATTTTTATTCTATCACATCTTCTGATTGGAATGCTTCCCTTAAATACGCTTTTTCGAGGGATTTGAGGTCGGCGAGTTGGGTGGTTTGGAGGTCGCGGAGGGTGCGGACTTTTTCGGAGAGGGCGTCGAGTTCGGCGACGATTTTCTGTTGTTCAGCGAGGGGTGGGATTAAAATTGGTAGACTTTTTACAAACGCTAGGTTCGCCATCTTAAATTTACCACTACCAAGATTAGTAAACTTCAAATACAAATTCTGAGCAACAATGAATAAATATTCTGGTAATAAAACCAACTCATCTAGTGGATACAGTCCAGCAATATTCTGATTTGTTGTGCTCTCAAATGTAGTGAAGCCGGTTTTTCCAATAGTTGCACCAACAAGAGCAATTAGCGTTGTTCTTGGTTTTAATAGCTTGGCTGAAGAATTTTCGAAGCCTTTTTTAGAAATAAACAATTGCGCGCTTTCTACTTTTTTATCTCGACACGACTCAGAGCGAAGCCATGGGATATCATTACTATCCCAATACTCTGGAATTGTTTTTGACGGCGTCCCACCTGACTGGACAATGCAGACATTGCTAATAGTTTTCTCCTCCCACCCATTCTTCTTTCCTTCCTCAAATATTTCGTGGAGGGTTTGGGGGAGGATTTTTTCGGTATCAGTAAGAGCCTCCGCGCGCAAGCGCTTCGCCTCCCCAATCTTCCCCATCTTCTCATTCAACATCTTCACAATCTTCCTTTGCTCGTCAATAGGAGGTAGCGGGATTTCGATTTCTTTCAGATGCTCCAGCCGAATACCTGAAACAGTTGCACCACTTCCTTTTTCTGCGATCTCCTCTGCTTTGCTTTTTAAAAACAGTAGTAAATAATCTGTATCAAGTTCCTTCTTTGGAAAAAGGGCCTTGAGGTCTTGGTTTATTGAAGTATCAATTTTTGTTCGCACAACACGACCAAGTCCCATTCTTGTTGGAATAATCAATGTTCCAGCAGGTACAAGATTTGCAGAGCTATTTTTAAGACCAGCCTCAGTTATAAAATCCTGAGTTTGTTCTAAAATTGATTCATTTTCTTTTATATCTTTTACACTCGCCCACGGAATATCACCGCCCCAATATGCCGGGTTATTTTTTGATGGTGTTCCACCACCCACAATTTTTTCTAGGACTTCACCTAGTTTTTTTGTTTGCCAAATCATATTATTTTTCTAGATACTCATGCCTAGCCTTATTGTATTCATGCGTTACAACATCATAAAATTTCTTAAAATCCTTATCCTGAATTGCTGAATTGAAATTACCATTCATAATATCTTGAAATCTCGCATTCGTATCACTGCCGTATGCCCAATGCAGAAAGTCCACGCAGGCGATATGGAGCTGGTCATCTGCCAGGTAAATATTCTCCTTAATAATTTTTTCAATGGGTGATAAAATTCTTGTCGGTAAACCAGAATGCGATTCAGCATAATCCCCTTCCCCAGATCTTAACCAAGCATCAATAGCAATCTCCTCTAAATGTAATATTACATACAGAGGAAGAAGTAGGTCTGTGAGTCTTTGCTTTAGTAAATCTTTAGATGCTTCTTTGTGTGTGCGATATTCAAAATAGGCAATATTTCCGATTACGCCGAGAACAGCAACAATGATTATTGATGTGATGTTAGACATAAAGTTTATTTTTTAACATCTAATTTTTTATGAACAATAAAATATGCCCTTTCATATAATTGATCATAGGTTAAGATTTCAGTATTCCTTGAGTCGCGTCTAAAAAGTTCAAATGTCTTCTTTTTTATTTCTGTTTCCTTTTCGTTAGAACCTGTAAACATTTTCGTATGACCAATAACTAGTATTACTTTGGGGTCAAACGTTTTCTGTGTTATTTTACCACCAGTAGAATCAAACTGCTCTGACAATTGTGACTTAATCTGCCAACTTGCCTTCTGTTCTAAAATTTGAGAGAGTGCATCAAAAAGTTCACCAGAAAGTTTCCATGCGTTGACCCGATTGGTGAAATTCTTATATAAAGGGGTGTCTGGTCTTTTAAGCTCTACAACAACTGTAAAGTTATCATCGCCTAAAAGAGAATCCGAGAAAACAGAACCATTATCTCCAACATCAGGATTACCCACATTGGCTTCTGATTGAATGATCCCTAAAAATTTATAATCCATCCCATATCCAAAAATCCAGTCATTCTTTTGAAAAAAGAACTGCCATGTTTTTTCTGGTTTTGTACTGTCAATATTGTTTTCTAAAGTGTATTGATCAAAATAATTTTGTTCATCAAGTAATTTTTTAAATGTTTCTAATTGATTCTTTCTAAAGGAGATATTGGAAATATCTTGTGAAAAGAGATTTCCTGATTGAATGAGCGCAAGAAGCGCGTCTTGCCCCTCCTTTGTTGTTGAAAAGGTTTTAATTTTCTTTAGAAAATCATCTTTATCTACAAAAGAGACATCGTCGGAAGTAACCAATTTTCTTTGATCTATGGATCCTAAATCAAGCTCAGATATAAACCTGTTCAACTCAAGCAACCTAACAAGATCGAATGTTGAAAAGGATACTTTTTCTGTTTCTTTGTAGCCATCTTTTGTACTAGTCCATTTTGCTATCTTGTACTTTCGAATTTCATCTTTTTCATTCTCATGGGTTAAGGTGAGACGAATTTTAGGAGACACCTGAAAGCCTTGACCAACCACCTGACCAAGAGTTTGAATATTAAATATTTTGACTTTGTCTAACGACGTAGAATAGAGGGTGTCCTCATGTGACTTCTCTATAATTTCTGATTCAGATGGTTTTTCTTCTATAAACTCAGTTCTCATATACTTTTCAAAATTTCTTTTATTCCCTCCTCCCCTTCCAAAATCCTCTCAACCAACTCTTTCGAGCTTAGCTCCTCCGCCACTTCCCCACTCTTTGGATTTTTGAAATCAAGGTTAAAATTGCGGGCTTTTATTTCGTCGATGGATACACGCCATGCGTTCGCATTTTCTGTGCGATTGCTCCACCACTCTTTTACAGTAGCGAATTCTGCATCGGTGATGCCACGGTTTTTTGTATATTGCTTCATCCCTGCTGGTGGTGTCATTTGGTAATACCAGACTTCTTTTGTCGGCTCGCCTTTGGTGAAGAAAATGAGATTCGTATTTACCCCTGCATACGGCTGAAAAACTCCCGCGGGCAGACGCACAATCGTGTGCACATTACACTCCTCAAGAAGTTTTTCTTTTATGTTTGACGCTACCCCCTCGCCAAAGAGCACGCCGTCGGGAAGCACCACTCCTGCCCTGCCGTTTTCTCGCAAGAGGTGTGTGAAGAGAAAAAGAAAAAGAAGCGCCGTGTCTTTGCATTGATACTTTTTTGGGAAATTGATCTCATTGCCACCCGTGATGACCCCGCCAAACGGCGGATTGGCGACAATAACATCTACCCTGTCTTTGGGTCCATAGTCGGTGTACGGGCGCGCAAGCATATCTCCACGCGTCACGGTCGAAGGATCCTCTACGCCGTGCAAGATGAGGTTCGTAATCGCAAGCATGTGCGGAAGTGGCTTGAGCTCAACACCATGCACACAGTCATGGATTTTCTTTTCATCTGCTTGAGTCTTTACCAGTGTGCGCATGTGCTCGAGGGTGTTTACCAAAAATCCACCCGTACCGCATGCAGGATCAAGCACCTTTTCACCGATCTGCGGATTTATCATCTCCACCACAAACTTGGTAAGCGGGCGGGGTGTATAAAACTCGCCTGCATTCCCCGCCCCCTGCAAGTCCTTCAAAATCTTTTCATAGAGGTCACCAAAAGCGTGGCGGTCGTCTAATTTATTAAAATTGATCTCGTTTATTTTATTGAGCACCTTTCGGATCAAGGTGCCGTTCTTCATATAGTTGTAGGTATCAGAAAAAACATTCTTGATGAGATACCCGCGCGTATCGGTGGATGGAACCTCGAGCGTGCGGAGCTGGGGAAAAAGCTCTTTGTCGATAAAGCTCGCGAGCTCGTCACCCGTAATACCCTCAGCATCGGTTGCCCAGTTTCTATAGCGAAATTTCTCGGGAATTGGTGATGAATACTTGGGGTCGATGAGCTCGAGGTTGCGCTCTCGGTCGTCAAAAATCTTGAGGAAGAGCATCCACACGAGCTGGGAGATGCGCTGTGCGTCGCCATCGAGCCCCGCGTCTTGGCGCATGGTATCTTGGATATTCTTGATGACTGATGAAATGTTGGACATATATTATTCTTGATAGAGCCTGCTTTCAATACTTCGTATCATTTCAAGATACTGTTCCCTGCCACCGAAGATACCCTCTACTATTTCAATGGGGGTGCCGTAGTCGGTAAATGGCGAAACAATAAGGTCACCAATGTCATCGATGGCGGTGATGCCCTCATCGCTGTATTTGGTAAGCAGGAGATCGATAATTTCTCGCGCCTTACCTTCGTATTTTGCAAAATAATCGTCTTCTCGTATTTTCTTTACACGCTCACTGCGGGCGAGAGGCTTTTTGCCGTAGGCGATATGGAGCACGAGATCAAAGACATCGAGGTCAATGCCTACATCTTGGCGGAGCTCTTCAAACGCGATACCACGCTCAAGGAATTCATTTACGATAATATCCTTGCGTTCGACTTCTTTCCAGCGAGTGAGGAAATCATCGAGTGACGCATATTCTGAAAGGATTGTTTTCTTTGAAAAGTCCACGAGGGATTCTGAAATGAGTTTTCCTGTTTTTGGGTCCATGTATTGCACGGTGCGGTGTATGGGAAAGAAATCAACGCCGTCTTTGATGCGAATTTTCTTTGGTTTCTCTGTTTGAGCAGTGCCGTCTATGAGCACTTCGGCGTGAGGGTCGACTTCCAAAATTTCTGCTTCTGAGATTGTCTCTTGTGCAATCTGATCAGTGACATCAATGGCAGTATTACCGTCGTGCTCGTAGACATTGACGGGGTCACCATCAAAGGCAGCGTCAGCAAAGAGACGCGTGACATTACGGAAGTCCATAATGGTAAAATAGTACTTACCATACTGCTCTTCGACGCGTGTACCGCGTCCGATGATCTGTTTGAACTCGGTCATGGAGTTCATTGGTGCGTCGAGCACAATGAGCTTTACGGTCTTTGTGTCGACACCCGTTGAGAGGAGTTTTGAGGTGGTGGCAATGACGGGATAGCGCGATTCTGGGTTGATGAAGTTTTCAATTTCAAGTTTGCCATAAAAATCATCCCCTGTTATTTTAACGACAAATTTTGAGTTTTCTTTTACCTTGTCGGCAAATTCTGCTACGAGACACGAGCGCATACGCTCTGCATGGGCGATATCCACGCAGAAAACAATCGTCTTTTGATAAGCATCGGTTTCTCGCATAAAGTCTGCAACGCATTTTGCTACCGCCCTATTGCGTCCATCGATAATGATGCGCCGGTCGAACATTGATTCGTTGTAGATTTCATCGGGCACAATCTCGCCCGCGGTGTCGCGGAACCCTTCTGGTGGACGCCATTCGTCATTGTTGAAGCGATAGCGCACGACTTTGTAAGGAGCAAGGAAGCCGTCCTCGATACCTTGCTTGAGCGAATATGTGTACACGGGCTCGCCAAAGTATTCCTGAGTGCTTGTGTCTTTTGTTTCTCGGGGTGTGGCAGTGAGACCGATTTGTGTGGCACTGCCGTAGTGACTCAAAATGTCACGCCATGCGCTGTTTTCGTTTGAGCTTCCGCGGTGACACTCGTCAACAATAATGAGGTCGAAAAAGTCTGGGGAGAACTGCTCAAAAAGTTTTTTCTTTTCTTCTTCGACGTCGTCGGCTTTTCCTTCGCCCGTGAGCCCTTGGTAAAGTGCGACATAAATTTCATATGCTTTATCTACATTACCGTTTCCTATTTTTGTCATTGCACCACCAAAGTAGCGGAAATCGCCCTGCATGGTTTGCTGTGCGAGTGCGGTGCGGTCTACAAGGAAAAGGATTCTCTTTTTGGTGCGAGACTTCCAGAGACGCCAAATGATTTGGAATGCAGTATATGTTTTACCCGTGCCAGTCGCCATCACAAGAAGGAGTCGGTCTTGCCCTTTTGCTACAGCTTCAACAACCTTGTTGATCGCAGTTTCTTGATAGTAACGCGGGTCTTTGCCTGCGGGGTCGTTGTAGTAGTCCTGCAGAACAATTTGCTTTTGCTCGTCGTTGTAATCTTTTGCGTGGGAATATCGGCGGAATAATTCTTCGGGCGAAGGAAATTCGTCGATACTTATTTCAATTTCTGTGCCAGTAAGGCGATCATGCTCGATAAACGCATCTCCGTTTGTGCTGTATACAAAAGGAACATCGAGTGCCTGTGCGTAATCGAGTGCTTGTTCGAGCCCTGCGCTTACACTGTGCGTATTGTCTTTTGCTTCTACAACAGCGATGGGCAGATGGTTTTTGTAATATAAAATAAAATCCGCGCGCTTTTTCTCACCGCGAGAGATTGATTTGCCGTGGATCTGGATGCGGCCTGCGGTGAACGTTTTTTGTTCGCGTATTTGAAGGTGTAAATCCCAACCCGCATTGATAATTGCGGGCAATACGAATTTTGAGCAAATGTCTTGCTCGGAAAGGGATTTTTTATCCATCGTGACTGGATTATACCACAAATAAGCTTATTTTACGAGGTATTTATGAGTGCATTCAATCCATTTGGAGGTTGAACCCCCAAATGGTGAATCTTACAGCTTCGTATACTTCGTGTGCTTGCCTTTGGCTTTTTCGACGGGGTATTTGGCTTTGTTTTTCTCGATCTTTTTAGTGAGGGCGTCGGCGATGTCGATACCGAGGTCGTGGCTCATCAGAAGGACCCAGGACAGCACGTCGGCGAGCTCCTCGCCTATCTCCCCCTTGCTCTCTTTTATATACACCTCAATTTCCTCTTTGCTCTTCCATTGAAAATGCTCCAGCACCTCGGCAGCCTCGAGCGAAAGTGATATGGCGCAGTCCTTGGGGTTGTGGAACTGCTGCCAGTCCCGTTCATCACGAAACTTGGTAATCTCCTCCGTTAATTTTTGAATATCAGTAGACATATCAATAACTCCCAGTATACCGCCAATCGTTTTAAATACAAAAAAGCCAGGAACAGGTTCCTGGCTTTTGACTTCATGGTTGATTAAAAAACTTCCAAAGGAAAGCCTGTAAATGCTTGGACAAGCTCACCATAGCGAGCTGATGTTTCTGCGCAAACTTTTTCGCTAAAGGTGAGGGGTGCTTTCTTTCCCCCGTTCCACATGCGTTCGGCTTCTTCCCGCACATGCTGCTTGTCGAGCCAAGATGGTTCCTTGCCGACAACGATCTCGTCTGCCCTCACAAAACGACAGGAGTCCGGGGTCAAACATTCATCTGCCAAGACAACTTCTCCTTCGCGGTTAAAACCCATCTCAAACTTACCATCGATGATCTCGATGCCTTTTGTGGCAGCAAAGGCTCTCCCCCGTTCGTATACTTTACGAGCGAGAAGATATGCCTCAGGATAGAACAAGACTATTTCTTCTGCCTTCAGAGGGTCGTCGGTATCAGACTTGTCTGTCGGCGTAAAGATCGACTCCTCAAAGGGCGACATGAGAGTGAGCCCAGTAGGCAGGTCAATCTCGTACGGGTTCTGCAGCCCCTTGCTGTAAAAATCCTTCCACAAGCTCCCCGCCATGCGACTCCGAAAGATGAATTCAATCGGGATCATTTCGAGCTTTTCAACAATGACAGCTCGGTGATGAAGATCTGGCGGATACGTGCCGGCCGGCAAATACTGATAGATTGCTTCCCCTGAAACAAAGAGGTGCGTGTTGATGTCCTTGAACTGTTGCTCCATCCAGAACACCGTAAGTGCCGTGAGCGCTTGTCCCTTAAGGGGTATGGTGCTCTCGTGCACAATATTGTGCGTGCTCACGCGGTCAGTTGCGACCACCAACAAAAGGTGTGGCTGAAACGGGATAGCAAATGTATCGCGGACTTTACCTTGATGGACACACTGAAGGCTCTGGACTGCAGGTTTGAACATGAACGAATTCATCGCATTTCCTTTCAAAAAATGAACAAATCAGGCCTTTTAAGGACACTGATGCTGGTTGCCATCCTAGCATTTATTGCTCAAATTACAACCTCCAACCCGACTATCGGAGAATATACTCCACGAGCTTTGGTACCCAGCTATCGCGCGTGATAATGAGAGTAATACCGATGACGATGAGGATCAAAAGAAAAATCTGAAATGCTTTGAGTGCGGGACTTGGGCGGTAATCCTCTTTTCTCCAGTTGCAGTTGAATGACATATGTATGCCAGTATACCGCAAAACTGATCCTTACAAAAACAGTAAATCTCTATCCAAATCGTCTGACTCGGTGCCCTTTGTTTTGTGCTTGAGGGCACCTTGGGTTGAGGCGAGATATACCACGCGCTTACCGAGCTTGTCCTCTAGGGTGTCGATACTCTTGTGTATAACATCAAACTTGCCAGCTTTAACGGTACCACCAAACAAGTCTGCCTGCGCAGTGTGTCCCGGCATGAGATCATGCAGGGTCACCCCCGTAGTACGATACAGGACACCGCCTGTGTGAATTTTCTCAAGCTCTGCATGCGCCAGCGCCATAAGTATCTCGGGAGAGCTTGAGGGGACAGAAAGTGGTATGGAGCACGTTATGATTTTGAAATTTTGTGTTTTGAGAAATATAGAAATTTTCTTGGGCATCAACTGATAGTGTCGCGCTTTTTTGCATGCGTCCTCGATGTTCCTTGAGAGTTGTGACCAGAGAAATGTTTTGTCATTCGTTGCGGGGTGAAAGGTGAGGGTCTTTTGTATCGAGGAATAAACGGTTTTGATCTCAGGGTCTACATCCATAACAGACTCACCGTTGAGCTCCTGCCAAATAGCCTCGTAGGGCTTTGAGAGGTTCTGCCTCACCCATCCAATGTCTTTGATGCTAAAATCCTTGGCTGTATTTACTCCCCTCTTTATGAGAAACTCCGAAGTCTTTGGTCCGATACCCCAAACTTTTTTTATAAGTGTCTTCGCAAGGAAATCTGGCGCGGTGGCGCGCTCGATGACTGTCAGACCATTTGGTTTAACCCAGTTTGATGCAACTTTGGCAAGAACCTTGGTGGGGGCAAGACCAACAGACACAGAGAGGCCTAGCTCTTCGTTCACCTCTTTTTTAATACGCTCCGCTATTTGCAAATAGGTCATCTTGAGCGGTCGATCGAGTCCGGTGAGGTCGGCGAAACATTCGTCGATGCTGTACTCCTCTACATCGTCGGCATACCTGCGCACGATATCAAACATCATACTTGAGTAGCGCGCGTACGACTTGTAGTCTCCTGGCAGAATGATGACACTCGGGAAATCTCTTTTGACTTTAAATATTGGCATCCCCCGGATGATGCCGAGAGCCTTTGCCTCGTACGACAACGCCGAAACAATCCCCCGCTCTTCGCCCGTAACCACGGGCAGACCCTTGAGTGTGGGGTCCTTTGCAACCTCCACCCCCACAAAAAACGCATCTCCATCGATGTGGAAAATGACTTTAGGTTTTATGGACTTCTGAAGTGAGGGTGTTTTCACCCCCTTATTATACCAAATCCTTTGCTGGGGAACTTTTGGTCCAAGACATGAATCTGCTGATTCAGGATCGAACCAAGATTAGTTCACGCCTTATGTCTCTATGCGAGACATTGCGACGCGAATTTAAGCTTTTTTATATAAGAACGCTTCGCTTGTAAAAAACTTAAATTCGGGCTTCAAAGGCCACTACTAGTTGTTTCTGTTTTAAGCTGGGGAACTTGGGATCGAACCAAGATTGACGGCTTCAAAGGCCGCTGTCCTACCATTAGACGATTCCCCAGCTTAAAACACAAACGATGCCTACCATTAGGCGATTCCCCAATATATTCAAAACAGCACTTTTGCAGAATACACCAAAATAGCGCCTAGAGCAACGCTATTCCCCTATGACCCGCAAGAGGGCGAGCTCGAGGGGGAGCGTTGGAATAGCGGCCGTACGAAGGTCTGCATAGACCCCCAGAAGCGCCACAAGCTCCTTGGACGCGAGTGTTTTGCCAGCTTCTTTGGCAAGCTTCTCGAGGAATACAAAATCCTCTTCGGATGAGTTCTCACGCACTTCGGCCTTCATAGCCGCAGCAAAGCGGAGAATAAGCACAAAGCGCACCTTGCGCACGACGAGGTCGAGGAATATCTTCATATCCCCTATCGTCTCGCTTGCCTCCGCGAGCACCTGTGCCCCTTTGGCAAAGTCACGCTCGGTGATGGCGAGAATGAAATCATTGACCATACGCGTGCTGGGTGCACCGAGAGTTACCGCCACTTCTTCAGGCGTTATCTTTTTGTCTGCTGACGCCGCAATAACTTTTTGGAGCGTGCCGAGGGTATCACGGAATGATCCGTCACCAAGGAGCGCAATGAGGTCTGACGACGAAGGCTCGAGCGTGTAGCCCTCTTTTTTTGCAACATTCTCTACAAGCTTTTGCAGGATTGCGTGTGAAGGTTTCTTGAAACGGAACGACTGACAGCGCGAAACGATTGTCTCGGGGAGCTTTTCCTCTTCGGTGGTTGCGAGGATAAAGATGACGTGCTTTGGTGGCTCCTCGAGGGTCTTTAAGAGTGCATTGAATGCCTCTTTGGTAAGCATATGCACCTCGTCAATAATGTAGACTTTAAACTTTGAATCAAAAGGTAGCGTATGCACTGCGTCGCGAAGGGCGCGGATGTCATCAACACCACGGTTGGATGCTGCGTCGATCTCGTAGGTGTCGTTGTCCGACGAACCAATCTCACGTGCAAAAATACGCGCAATAGAGGTCTTGCCGGTACCGCGCGAACCGGAAAAAAGGTACGCATGTGCAATGGAGTCGTTTTGGAGTGCCCCTTTGAGCGTCGCCACGACGGCGTCCTGCCCAATGACTTCATCAAACGACTGTGGGCGGTATTTACGATACAGCGTTACTTCTGACATGTTATGGATAGTATACCAGAAAGGTGTGGGGGCTCAAAAAACAAAACCCCAGCGATGTTTGCGGGGGTTAATTGGACACAGAGGAGAGGGTCTGGGGTACTACACAACTCAGTACTCGTTCTATTTCGGCAATCTCTTCGTTGAGCTCTCCGAGGACTATGCGTATCCGGTTTTTTTCGGCTTTGGGAAACTTGCGGTCTTTAAGCAAATACTCATGACGTACCTTCACTATGTTTTTGGCATAAAGTTCCAGACGGAGTTTCTCGAGAGGGTTCATTTCGTACTCCTTGTAATGCTGGTCTTACTAAAGTGTATCACTCACGGTGGCACTACGCAAAAATTCGCGCGCAATACGCTCCACCTCGTCAGCATTTTTTGCCTCCATGAGGTGCACACGAAGTTCTTTTGCGCCGTCAAACCCATTCACGTATGCCTTGTAATGCTTTTTCATAATGGCAAAATTTTTGATGTCGCCAAGAAGTTTCTCGTAAAGGTGCGTGTGCTCAACCATGATCTCAAACTTTTCTGCGAGCGAAGGCGGTGCCGTGCGTGCGCGGTCAAAGAGCCATGGTGTACCAAACACTCCCCGCCCAATCATCACACCGTCAGCACCCGAGGCGTCAGCTTTTGCCTGTGCATCAGCAAGGTCCTGCACATCACCGTTACCAATGATGAGCGTCCCTGTCCCCTTCGCAAGCTCTTTTGCGCGCTTCACGAGCTCCCATCGTGCGGGCACGAGTGAGAGTTCTTTGCGGGTGCGTGCATGCACGGTAATGACCGCAGGTTTCGTTTCAAGGATAGCACCGAGCCACCCTTCGAGATCCTCGGTATTGTAACCGACGCGTGTTTTGACCGAGACCGGCAGACCCGCAGCGCCCTCCATCACGGCACGAATGATCTCTTGTGCAAGCTTGGGGTCTTTTATATGTGCAGCGCCGGCACCCTGCTTTTCGATGCTTTTGTCGGGGCAACCCATGTTGATATCGATACCGTCAAAACCAAGCTCTTTGATGAGCGCGGCAGTCTGACGCATGTGCTCGGGGTGTGAACCAAATATCTGCGCCACAATAGGATGCTCGCGATCGCTAAACTCGAGGTCGCGAAGGAGTGCCTCACGGCCTGGTGAACATAGTCCATCTGCCGAAACAAACTCAGTCCAAAAAACATCAGGTCCGCCACCCTCCTCGCCGTGGCGACTGTACTTTGCAATCATCTGGCGAAATGCACAGTCGGTCACATCCGCCATTGGCGCCAAGACGAAAAAGGGCTTCTTGAGATCAGCCCAAAAGCCCATAATAGGCCCGTCGCTTTTTGTCTGTTCGCCTTCCTTCTTCATTATTGGCACTCTAGCATAGGTAGCTGACTACTTCAAAAAAGTGAACTCGTTTACAATCCTTTTCTGTGTATTTTCAAGAGAGGTATTTAAATCTTCTGTCGTACTAAACTGTTGGTAAAAATAAGGGGTTGCGTGAGGTCCGCCATAAACATGAAGGTGGAAATGTCGCACATCCTGAGCGCCCTCTCCGTTTACTTGATGTAAAATAATAGATGTATACCCAAATATCTTTTTTAAAGCCACTGCGGACTGCTGCGCAAGTGACATAACAGCAGCAAGTTTTTCTTCTGAAATATCGAAGATATCATTCGCGTGCTGTTTCGGGACAATCAACATGTGCCCCTCTGTTGCTGGCTCGCGGTCAAGAAATGCAACAGCATGAGAGTTTTCAGAGACAATGAAGGCAGGCTCCTCCTTTGCTGCAATCGCACAAAAAATATCTTTATTGGGGGTCATGAATATACAATAAGGCAAAACTGAATAAAAAAGAAGAGCAAACATAATGTTTGCTCTTCGAAGAAATCAAGGGCCTTTTATCTTTAGGCACCAACAGCCTGCTTCAAAGGGAACAAAGAATCAAATGCACTGGCACGCAACACGCACTGATGACACACACAACAAGGAGCATTTGAGGACGCAGAACATGAATGGGTGTGCTCGAAATCAATGTCGAGACTTATACCCAGATCCACCATATCTTTTTTCGAATACCCAATAAAAGGGGTCTCGAACTTGCATGGTGAATACGACCCGAGGGCAGGAAGTTTTTCGAGAGCACTTAAGTACTCCAAAATTTTTTCCTGCGACGTGCCAACAAGGTCATCTTGATGGATTGCCCAGTAAACATGCTTTATGCCACGAATTCTTGCAAACATGAGCGCCGTAAGATGCAACAACTCAACGCTCATGGGTACTGGAATTTTACCGCGAGAAACACAATTATTGATGGCCCCACCAACATTAAAAGACATGCTGGTATTTACTCCGTCAAACATTTGCTCAATAAATTTGAAATCAAGTACGACATGCGAGATATTGAGCTTTTCAGCAAGGAACGTTGCGTTGTTAATTTCCCTCTCGTTTGTATTGCCGGGGTATCGCAAGCTTAGCGCATGCACGCTTTTTCCTTCAGCGCATAATTTTGTTGCGCAAACAGCGGAATCAATTCCGCCAGACAACAAAACCAGAACCTGCTGTTTCAGAGCAGCATGAGAATTATTCATGATTACTTCCTCCTTGGATATAAAAGGTACAAAATCGCACCACTCTCATAATGCCATAAAAATCGAGAATTTCAAGGACACCCACTTCTCCCTTAAAAGTTTCCCCGAGGACCGCCCTCGGGGGAATTAATTTTCAAACCCGAAGAATATTTTGTTGCCGAAGCGCATGTCGATGTAGAGGAGTTTTTTCTTTGGCGTTACACCTTCGGGAAACTGTACGGGGAGGGCCGCATTGAGATTTTTCATCAGGGTTTCGGCGGTCGTGCTTTCTTTGAAGCGGACCTCGACACCGGCAAGCATAGGGTATGATGCACTCTTTTTCATGGTCACCACCACTTCCCCTTCAGGTTTCAACGCAACACGGAGCGGCTCACCTATTTTACTTGTCAGCGCATCCGTAACTGTATGCAAAAGAGTAAATTGCGTTGGTAACATATATGCACGAAGCATCCCCTCCTCGCTCGCACCCAAGAGCCCACTATATACCTCGAGATACACACCTTCAGAAAAAGTCGGTGCGCTATCAAACACAAAGCCGGTATTATCGATAAAGAAACAATTATTCAACTCACGCAATTCAGGGGAATACACTTCTCCGCACCAAAGCGCATACGGCTTGCGCTCGGACACTTTTATAGAGATGGTATGCGGGTCGATATTTTCTGTGTGTACATTAAGAAGACGTGGAAATGCTTCTTGGAGTCCCCTTTCTATCTCACGCTGTGGAAATATTTTACTGTTCTCGCGGGCGTAGGCGAAATAATAATTGCCCTTGAGTTTTTCGCGGACAAACTCTTCTATTGCACTCTGATCAACAGTCTGTGTACCAGAAATCTCGACACGTTCAATCTTCCATTTATCATTTTGTGAGACACCGCCACCCGCAATAAAAAACAAAAACAGAAGAACAAGCACGGCTACCCCACGCGTAAACCAGGCACTGCCGTGCTCGCGAAGCCCTGCAATGATAGAGGCGAATTTTGCCATGTCAAAAAAATGAGACACGTATTATCCAATGACGTCCTTGCCCATGTAGGGACGCAAGACTTCAGGAACGGTAATCGTACCGTCCTCGTTTTGGTAGTTTTCTAAAAGAGGTACAAGAATACGAGGAGTAGCAATAGCGGTGTTGTTGAGCGAATGTGCAAAATGCATCTTACCCTCTTTGTCACGATAGCGAATATTTAAACGACGAGTCTGGAAATCGTGGAAGTACGACGCCGAGTGTGTCTCGCGATACTTGCCCTCTGAAGGCACCCACGCCTCGATGTCGTATTTTTTTACCTGACCAAGACCGAGGTCGCCACCGCAGTTGAGTACAACATGATACGGAATCTTGAGCTTTTGCATCAGGCGCTCTGACATCTCAAGGAGGAACTCGTGATACTTCACACTCTCCTCGTGACTCGCCTCGCAGAGAATGACTTGCTCCCATTTGTAAAACTCGTGTACACGAATGAGACCTTTAACGTCCTTGCTGTGGCTGCCTGCTTCGCGACGGAAACTTGTCGAGAATGAAATGTATTTTTTAGGCAGCTCTTCGAGCGGAAGCACCTCGTCCATGTGGTAACCCATCGTCGCCACCTCGGCGGTGCCAGCGAGGAAGTCGCCATCTTGTGTCTTGTAGAGGTCTGGTTCACCCTGAGGCAAGAAACCAGTGCCGAGGAGTGATTCGCGGCGCACAAGCGACGGTACGATCATTGGAGTGAAGCCTTCGGCACAAAGCTCGTTCAGCACAAATTGTGAAAGTGCAAAGATGAGGCGCGCGCCGTCATTCTTTAATACATAACCACGAAAACCGGCAACCTTTGTTCCGCGCTCGAAGTCCGCCATATCATGCATCTCGAGAAGCTCCATCTGACCCTTGGGGGTAAAGGAGAACTGTGGAATATCGCCCCAGGTTTTTATCTCCTGGTTGTCCGCATCGTCTGAACCCTCGGGCACCGACATATCGGGAATGTTTGGCACGCTAAGCATCATGAGCTGCCACTTTTTCATCGTCTCACCGAGTTCTTCTTCTTTTTTCTGGAGTTCTTCTTTGACGAGCTTTGATGCAGTGATCATACGCTCGCGCTCGACCTGATCGCTCGCGCGTGCAACCGCTGAGGCAGTTTCGTTTTGTTTGCCACGCATTGCCTCTACTTCGGCAAGGAGCGCACGGCGGGTATCATCGAGACCAAGGAGTTCCTCGACATTGAAATCAATGTGTTTTTTTGCTGCGCCGGCGGCGACAAGGTCCTTGTTTTCGCGGATGAATTTAATGTCTAACATATAGGTATGAGTATATCAGACGTGATAGAATGAGTAAAATATGAAAAACGTG
>Ga0208373_1000062_pt1 | contig 199150 bp, 176 predicted proteins | sample RifOxyC2_FD_184036 | JGI IMG/M metagenome (GOLD analysis project Ga0208373, IMG submission 184036) | Soil microbial communities from Rifle, Colorado - Rifle Oxygen_injection C2 (SPAdes) | ecosystem: Environmental > Terrestrial > Deep subsurface > Rock core/Sediment | place: Rifle, Colorado...
TATAATTGACGCATGGGGTAGTTTTGTTAAGTAGTAGTGTACGTAACAATTCTACCCTTTTTCTTTTCAAGAGTGCACAAGAGGTTCCTGAACTTTGCTACTTGATTAGAAAAGGGATCAGGAAACAGAAAAAGACCGTTTTCGGTCTTTTTCTATCTTTGTTGTTCTAAAATTAATCTATCTATTTTTCAAGTATTGATATATGGCTATGGCTACTTCTTTTCTTGTTAAATTTTTCTCAGGTCTTAATTGGTTGCCTCTGTCAGGGAATAGTTGATATTTGGATGCTATTCCGGCATAGCGAGCGTACCAGGCGTTTTTATCCACGTCTGTATAGGGATAAGGAATATTTTCCGGTAATCCAAATGTTAAGGTTAACATTTTTAAGAATTCAGCGGTGTTGACGGTCTTTTCCGGTCCAAATGTGCCGTCCGGATAGCCTTGAATTATTCCCAAATTGGCGGCTCGGACTACGTATTTTACGTACCATTGACCATCCAATACATCCGGAAATTTACCGTTATTTGTATATTCTCCTATCGCACCGTAGCGGGCTAGAAGTAAAAACTTGGCTAATTCCGCTCTGTTTACGGCTCTGCTTCCTTTAAATTCTCCGTCCGGGAAGCCGCCGATTACGGCTCGGCGATATAATTCGGCCGCGGATTTGCCTTCCAGTTTGCTTAAATCTGTGTCCGGAAAGGGGTTTGTATAATTCGTGTAAGCTGTGATTACTTCGTCTTCGAAACCGGCTGGTGGCGCAGGGAATTTATTTTTAGTACCATATCCGTAATATCTGTAAATATTGCTTAAGCTTGATTCTATACCATTCCGATCTCTTAATTTTATGACCACAGTGATAGGAGCGTTTCTTTCAGAGCCGTCGAATCTAAATGAATCTCTTTTGTCATACTCAGTTATGGGGCGATAATTATAACCATAAGTTTTTACTTTACTATAAAATTCATTATCTGAAATCTCTCCGGTGTATATGGCGACTGCAAATTCCGTAGCATTACCCGGATTTGTCCATTCCAGAGATGGATTTTTTTCTTCATCGAATTTTACGTGTAGATCCTTAGGACCTAAAAAATAAACTACCGGATCTGTACCAAGGTTAACATAAAGCGTTTTATAAAGATTATTATTATTTTCATTGGCTTCAGAAATTGTATTATTATGGTCAACTTTTACATTGATGGCATAACTTCCGGTTTTGGTGATTCCAAAGTTTTGTATCGGTTCTGAATGATTGAAACAACCACCGGTAAACAAATGACTATTCTCTCCTCTATTTACCACCCACTCGTTGTTAGCTTTTGTTTGAATCATAATATCATTACCTTCAACATCACCTAATCCCTGATTACATACTTGAAATTCAAATTTTTGATTATTTGGATTATAAATTAAATTATTGATATACAAGTCGGGTTTTTCAGTTTGTTTTTTCTTGTAGGCTGAATTGCTTACTGTTGAAGAATTTCCATACTGATCAGTGTATGAAACAATATATGTATTACTGGTTGAATTTAATTTTAATCTTTCTAAATGGCCTTTGGTTTTTGTGATGTCGTAGGCAGTTCCCGCACAATATTTTCCAGCACCATTTGCTGAATACATATCGTAACCACATCCTCCAAAATTTCCGTTATAATAATCTATTTCTCCTGTGTAATAAGAGATATGGTAATTAACAATTTCATTGGATGGGGCTGTCCAGCGGAGTTCGTTGTCTTCGATGCGCAAATCGGAGATTGGAGGTAAATTATCACTGCCGAATTTTACATTAATATTTTCAGTTAATGAATTATTGGATTCATTATTTTCTTTTAAAACATTATTACTGTCTATTATTGCTGTGACATTGTAAATTCCGGTTTTATAAATTTGAAATGATTGAGTTTTTAATATGTTTATATCACATTCACCTGAAGCTAAATAAATACCTGTATCATACCCGATAATTTCAGTTTTATTTGCTGTTATTTTACTTCTTACTGAATAATTTTGAATAGTTTCTTCTCCTCGGTTGCAAACTTTGTATCTAATTTCTCCGGATGATTCATTTACTTTATTATATTCTATATCTTCTAAGGCCAAATCTATAAATTTTTCTTTTACCGTAATATTAAACTGAGTTTTGAAATAATTATTATTTTCGTTTAATTCGTCCATTATGTTATCAGGATCAACATAGGCTTCGACAGTGTAATTGCCATTTTCATATATTCCCAAGTCGTATTGGACTGAATAATCAACGCTAGAACATTGTCCTACCGGAATTGATGTTGTTAATGTTTTTAAGTTGGTGCCTTGATTTGTAAATACTTTTAATACGGTATTTTTATCCGTAATTTTATCTCCTTTATTGCAAACTGTTGCGGTAACTACGTTGTTAGATGAATCGTATCCGTAGGAAAGACCTGAAACATATAAATCTGGTGCCGAAGTTGTTTTTTTATATATTGCTACATTGCTCGCTTCAGAAATTTCACCATTTTTATCTTGATACTTAATTATAAAACTTTTTATTGGATTTTGTTTTAATATAAGTCTTTCTGTTTTTCCAGATGTATACGTAAGATATGAGTACCCTGAACATTCGAGCTGAGCTTTATCATAATCACCATCCCCGCTACATCCGCCAAAAAAACCAGTATTAGAAGACGTTTCACCAGTATAAAAAGTTATGTTATAACCTTTAACATTTTTTGGGGCAGTCCAGTAAAGTTCATCTCCGACTATTCGCAAGTCTGTAATACCATCTAGTACACTTTTGATAATATCCATTTTTATATATTCAAATAAGACATTATTTCCTTCATTACTTTCTCTGATTGTGTTTGAATCATCAACAATCGCTGTAATGTGATATTCTCCGGATGTGTCTATTTTTAGGTTGGATGGTTTTACCACCAAGTCGTAACATGAATTTGCCGGGATGTTTCTTTGTCCAGGAATTTTATAGTTTACAGAGTTTGGGGCAATAAGACTAATGATATAATCGCCATCGATTAGAGATTCTTTTCCTCGGTTGCAAATATCGAAATGTATATACTCATTATTACTTGTAAAATAAATATCGTTAACTTGCAAATCAGGTTTTAGGCTTTTAACCTCTGTATTAGAACTAATAATCGTGTCTTCTGTTTTATTTGAAATATAAAATTCTTGAGAATTTGATTTTATGTCTTCTCTTGGCTTAAAAGTCAGATAAAATCCTCCTTCGTTAGAGATATCATCAACAATATCCGCGTAAAGCTCCAGTTTGGTTGTTTTATTTCCTCCAATTAATAATGCAATATTGTTGAACGTGATTTTATTATCTACAACAGCGGTATAAAAATCTTGAGGATCAGGAGTAGATCCTGTTGCTTTTAAATGAATATTGGCTATTTTTGGATTTCCCGGAATTCCGGAGATGTCTTTTTTTGAAAATTCAATTTTATTAATTACAATATACATCTGAGCAGTCGCTAATAGACTTAATATTTTTACATTTTTATCCTTGTTTGTTACTGTTTTGTGAGCATTATCATTTGAGAGATTAATACTCAAAATATGCGGCGCAGGATCTACCTCTTGAGCCTGAACAGTTGTATTTTGCAATACAGATGTTCCAACTACTATTCCGAGCAACAGAAATCCGGATAGTATTTTCTTTTGGATGGAAGTTTTCATGTTTTTAAAGTTAATATATGAAAAATTTCAATATTGATAACGGCGGGGTTGACAAAATCTTACAGAAAAATTCAAAATACTAAAAATCATACCTCCTCAATCATTTGTTTAAAATTCGTTTTTACTTATAAACTACAGCTATTTGACTATAAAATTAATAATCTTCCCCTGAACATAAATTTCTTTCACGATTTCTTTTTCTTTTATGTTTTTTTCTATATTCTCCACTTTTTTAGCAGTAGATAATATTTTTTCTTTTGGGTCGGAAACGTTAATTTTTATTGTGCCGCGTAATTTGCCGTTGATTTGGATTGGTAAGGTGACTTCATCTTCTTTTATAAATTCTTCATTGTATTTTGGCCAGGTTTGATCGAAAATGCTGTAATTTTCTCCGAGTTTTTCCCAAATTTCTTCAGATAAATGAGGAGCCAAAGGCGCTATTAATTTTGTGATTTCTTTTTTGCTTTCATCATCAATTCCGATTTTTGATATTTCATTTGTAAATTCCATAAGCGCGGCTAAAGCCGTATTAAAACGCATTTCGCTAATATCTTCCGTTACTTTTTTAATTGTTTTGTGCAAGAAATATTTTAATTTTTTTTCGTCTTTTACTTCAGATTTATTTGTAGTCATCTTATAAAATCTATCCTGAAAACGCGCGATTCCCGTAATTCCTTTATCGCTCCAGTCACCGCCTTCAGTGAAAGGCCCCATAAACATTAAATACATGCGAAAAACATCTGATCCATACTTTTCCACGAATTCATCGGGAGATACGACATTTCCTTTTGATTTGGACATTTTCGCGCCATCCTTTGTTATTGTTCCCTGGTGGACCAAACGGATAAATGGTTCGTTATGCTTAAAATAGCCCAAATCGCGTAAAACTTTGTGGATAAACCTGGCATATAAAAGATGCATACAAGCATGTTCGGATCCTCCTATATACATATCAACAGGCATCCAATTTTTTATTAATTCGGGATCAAACGGTTTGTCATTTAAATTTGCTGAAGGATAGCGTAAATAGTACCAGCTTGAGCAAACGAATGTATCCATGGTATCTGTTTCACGTTTCGCTTTTTCTCCGCATTTCGGGCAAACAGCATTAACAAATTCTTTTACATGAGATAGAGGTGATTTGCCGTCTCCTTTTGGTTTAAATTCCACATTCATCGGCAATTTTACCGGCAAATCTTTTTCCGGAACGGGAACTTCTCCGCATTTTGGGCAGTAAATAATCGGAATCGGGGATCCCCAATATCTTTGTCGAGAAATTAACCAGTCGCGCAAACGATAATTCACAATTTTCTTTCCCCAACCTTTTTTTTCCAAATTATCTTTTATTTTTTCCGTGGCTTCATGAATATCCATTCCATTTAAAAAATCACTGTTTATCATTGTGCCATTTTCTTCTTGTACTTGTTCATGCTTAGTTATTGGTGATTCATCTTTATTCGGTCCAACCACCACTCTTATAATTTCCAAATTCATGGTTTTGGCAAATTCAAAATCACGAATATCGTGTCCCGGGACGCCTACCACTATTCCTGTTCCAACTGTCGCCAATACAAAATCACTGACATAAATCGGCATTTTATAGCCGTTTAAATTGTTAATTGCGTATAAACCTGTAAACACGCCTGTTTTTTTACGGCCATCTGAAATTCTTTCCAATTCACTTTTTTTCGCTGTTTGTTTGACATATTTGGCAACTTCTTTTTGATTTGGAAAATTTTCCAGATTCTCTTTCACGAATTGGCAATCAGGAGCCATAACAATAAATGTGGCACCAAAATTAGTATCCGGTCTTGTCGTAAATACTGTTAATTTTTTATCCAATCCTTCAATTTGATAATCGATATTTATTCCTTCGCTTTTTCCGATCCAATGTTGTTGCATTAAAAGTGTTTTCGTGGGCCAATTCAATTCTTTCGAATCCAAAAGTTCTTCAGCATAATCTCGAATTTTGAAAAACCATTGCGTTAATTCTTTTTGAATTACTTCACTTTTGCATCTTTCGCAAAATCCTTCAATTACTTGCTCGTTTGCTAAAACAGTCTGGCAGCTTGGACACCAGTTTACCGGAGCTGAACTTCGATAAGCCAAGCCTTTTTTGTAAAGTTGTAAAAATATCCACTGAGTCCATTTATAATAATCTTCATGAGAAGTATTAATTTCCTTGCTCCAATCATACATGGCGCCCATTTCTTTTAATTGATAACGCATATAATCAATATTTTTCTCCGTGGTTTCCGCGGGATGAACGCCGTGTTTAATAGCATAGTTTTCAGCCGGAAGACCGAAGGCATCATATCCCATGGGTTCGAAAACATTAAGACCTTGCATTCTTTTAAATCTGCTCCACGAATCAGCGGGACCAAAATTATACCAATGTCCAACGTGTAATTTGTCTCCGGACGGGTATGGGAACATAACCACACTATAATATTTTTTCTTTTTTTTGTCTTTAAAATCGACTTGATAAAGTTTTGAATCCTGCCATTTTTTTTGCCATTTTTTTTCAGTTTGTGATGCGTTGTACATTGGGGTGTAGATTATTTTTCAAATTTCGCGAGATGATTATAGTAGTTTTTAGGGGGGAGGGCAAATTAGGTTTAGAGATCTTTGCTTGTAAATTTCTCTATTTTTCTCTATCTTAAAAAAGAAATTTTTGAAATTATTTAACTTTATTTTTATGGCTGTGAAAAAAACTCCAGGTAAATCGGTTGCTAAAATTAAAATGTATTATGATAAAGACGCGGATTTGAAGGTATTGAAAGCTAAAACTGTAGCGATTATCGGTTGTGGATCACAAGGTCATGCTCACGCGCTTAATTTACAGGATTCAGGAATTAAAGTAATTGTCGGACTTCGAAAAGGGAGCAAAACTTGGGAAAGAGCTGAAGAGGCCGGTTTAAAAGTTTTGGAGACGGGAGAAGCAGCTAAAAAAGCGGATATAATAATGATGTTAACTCCGGACACCGCAATGCCGGAAATTTATAAAAAATCTATTGAGCCTAATTTAACTAAAGGTAAAGCTTTAGTATTCGCGCATGGTTTTAATATTCATTTTAAAACAATTGTTCCGCCCAAGAATGTTGATGTGTTTTTAGTCGCTCCAAAAGGTCCGGGGCATATGGTAAGAAGTGTATTTAAATCAGGATTTGGAGTTCCTTGTTTATTTGCGGTTCACCAAGATTCAAGCAAAAATGCTAAAAAATTAGCTTTAGTTTACGCGAAAGGTATTGGAGGAACTCGTGCCGGAGTGATTGAAACCAGCTTTAAAGAAGAAACTGAAACTGATCTTTTTGGGGAACAGGTTGTTTTATGCGGGGGTTTGGTTGAGTTAATAAAAAGAGGTTTTGAAACTTTGGTTGAAGCAGGTTATCAGCCACATGTCGCGTATTTCGAATGTTTACACGAAGTTAAATTAATCACTGATTTGATACATGTGGGGGGTATATCCGCGATGAATTATTCCATTTCAGATACAGCTGAATGGGGCGAGTATGTTTCCGGTCCAAGAATTGTAAATAAAGACACTAAAAAGGAAATGAAAAAAATATTAACTGAAATTCAAAATGGAACGTTCGCTAAAAAATGGATTAAAGAAAATAAAGATGGATTACCAACGTTCATGAAAAATAGGGAAGATATAATAAAACATCCAATTGAAAAAATAGGCGAACCTCTAAGAGATATGATGAGAATGAAAGAACGATTGCAAGGAGGAGGGACAAAACAATTTTTGGCTGAGGAGAGTTCGAAGAAGGAGTATAAGAGACGTAATCCGTAATTCGTAAATAATTTTTTTATGAATGTTTTGATTATTGGTGGTGGAAATATGGGGATGGTTATGGCAAAATCTTTGTTGGATTCGGATATTTTCGATAAGATTTATATTTGTGAAAAAAATAAGGAAAAATGGTTGAGTAGAAAAAAAATCTTTTTTTCCGTGGATTTAAATAAAAAAATTGTTGATGATTCTTCAGTTATTATCATTGCGGTAAAACCGCAAGATGTGAGTGTTTTAAGCGGTAGTTTAAAATCTTTAATCGATCCGAGAAAATTACTCATCTCAATTGCCGCGGGAATTTCAATGAAAAAATTAAAAACATTACTTAATCATCAAAAAATTGTCAGAGTTATGCCAAATACTCCGGCATTGATAAAATCGGGAATTTCCGGATGGATTGCGAATAAAAATGTAACTGATCATGAGAAAAAAATAGTAAAAAAAATTCTTTCCTGTTTAGGCAAAGAAATTGAATTCAAAAAAGAAGATGATATTAATAGTGTTACTGCTTTAAGTGGAAGCGGACCTGCTTACTTTTTTTATATTTTAGAATCTTTTATTAAAATTTCGAAAGACTTGGGGATAAAAGAGAATATTGCAAAAACTTTAGCCATCGAAACTATGATCGGAGCGGCGCAATTGGCTAAATTTTCAAAAGATGATTTGCTGACTTTAAGAAAAAATGTGACTTCAAAGGGTGGCACGACTGAAAAAGCTATAGAGGTTTTTGAGAAAAAGAAGATGAATAAAGTTTTTGAGGAGGGGATTAGAAAGGCATACGAGAAGGCCAAGGAAATAAGCGGTAGTTAGCAATCAGGAATTTAGTTATTAAGTATCTTTTTTATTCCTTCGTATAACTTCATCTGATCTTGATTTGCGGTTGAGTGGGAGATTGAATATTCGAGGACTTTTAGGGCTTTTTCATAGTCGGCGACAAGATAATAGGAAGCGGCCAGATGATAGGCAAGACCCGGATAATTTGGCCGAATATTGAATGTTTTTTCAAAGTTAAAAATAGCGGAATTATAATCTTTTATTTGCATCAATAATTTTGCATAATTGTATGTATATAAAGGATTATTGGGAGAATATTTTATAGCTTCTTCGTAAGATTCTTTAGTTAATTTTAAATATTTTTCAGCTTCTCTTTTATTTTCTGACTCTTGCAAAGACAAATATTGGAGGAAGTGAATTAAACCTAAATTTGCATGAAGTTGAGGAAATGTTGGATTTATTTTTAAAGCTTCCAAATACTCTTTTTCCGCTTTTTCGAGATAATCTAAGGCTTTTTTAAAATCGCTTTCCTGAACGCTTATTTGATAAAGAAAATCACCATAAATGCGATGATATTCATATTCTTTCGGCATTTTTGCAACCATTTTTTCAGCATACGCGATTGTTTCAATGTTTTTTCCTTGAGTGAAAGCCATGTTGGCGTGTTGTGAATAATATTCCGCGGCGAATTGTTTATTGCCAAAATAGACGAGAAATATACCCATGAGAGGTATAAATAAAATAATTATTTTTTTAAATTTACTGAAAGGAATTTCTGTTATTTCGAGTTCGTCTTTTAACGCATATTTTGCGGCTACTCCAATAAATATATAAAACAAAGTCAGTGTACTTATTACTCCGAAACTTAAAAATGTTTGAATTATATAAGAGATTAGAGCGCCTAAAATAAACAAATAAGTATACTTTTCCTTTATGTCGCTATTTTGCAGATATTTGATACTGTTTTTATTAAAGACAACATAAAATATTAAAATCAAATAAACTAAAAGGCCTATTATCCCCTGCTCTACGGCTTTAGTTAAATACTCATTATGAGCATTTTCAGGGGTAATATTGTCCTGACTTTCGTGAGGATTCGCAAAATCAATTCTTCTGTAAGCGTTGTAGTTTTCTTTATAAGTATTTAAACCAAAACCTAAAAGAGGTTTATCTTTGATCATGCTTAATGAGCTTAAATACCAGCTTATTCGATCCGGGACATTACCTGCTCTTATAAATTGAACAGTTTCTATTGATCTCGATATTAATGATAATTTGGATAATTTACTAAAGATTGTTTGAGAAAAAACAGCAGAAATTATAAACAGAACAATTGTTATTGCTACTAATGAAGCGAATATTTTTTTATATTTGGAAATTATTCGAAGAAAGTTTTTTCTATTTTGAAAGCCCGAAAAAATCATTATAGATAGTAATGAAAAAATTAAAGCTAATAAGGCGCCTCTGGAACCGGAAAAAACTATGCCGGATAAATATATGACTGTTGATGAAATGAGCAGCAAGTATTTTTTAAATTTTGAATTAATCTTAAAGGATAGGGAGTAAGCTAAAAACAGATTAAATACAAGATAAGAAGCGAAATGATTGCTGTGCTCAAATGTTGAAAATGCTCTTTGGCCTTGCGGGACCAGCCAATGTTCGAGATTTAAAATTTTAAAATGTTGAAGGATACCGATAAAACCGGTTATATAGGCAGTAAATACAGATAGAGAAATAATTTTATTAATATCTTTCTTTGATAAGTACTGAAATGTAAAAAAGGCTAAGAGGATAAGATTTAAAATAGTTATGATTCCCAAAAATAAACTTTTTGAGCCGTAAATACTCGTGTAAACGTGCGATGAAAAAACTACAGTCAAAATACTTACAACAGCATAAATCAAAAGGAGAATATTGAATTTATTTTTAATTAAATCAATTTTCTTTTCTTTATATATTTTTATCACTAAACTTAATATCAAAATTGCCGTGATATACCTTACTGAAGTGAGTTTTGTGATGCTGAAAACCGATTCTACTCCTTTAAAATAAATTAAAGGTATGATTATGACATAAGAATACAAACACCATTTGAGGATACTATTTGGCATATCAATAAGCTCCTTTGCCGGTTAAAATAATTATTATTGTTTTATATATTATTACCAAATCCAAAAGAAATGATTGGTTTTTTATATAATAAAAATCATAATGCAGATTATTCAATAACGGCAGTTCTTTTCTGCCCAATACTTGCCATAAACCGGTTATTCCGGGTTTGACTGAAAGTCTTTTTTTCTGCCAGCTTTGATATTTTTCAACTATAAACGGCATTTCAGGACGTGGTCCAACAATACTCATGTTTCCAATTATGACATTAATGAGCTGAGGTGTTTCATCAAGACTTGTTTTTCGTAAAAATCTGCCGACTTTGGTTATTCTATCATCAGTATTTTTTTTAGGCGCGGCATACTCCCTGGGGGTATTGAAAAACATTGTTCTGAATTTATAAATCTTAAATACGCGACTATTTTTGCCGACACGATTTTGAATGAATAAAGCAGGGCCTTTTGAATCCAATCTGATCGCAAAAATAATTATAAACCAAAATGGAATTAAAATTATTACTCCTATAATCGCAATCACAAAATCCAAAAGACGTTTAAAAAAATTATAAAAAAGCTTATTCGGCGTAGTTGAAAAATCAAGAGAGGGAATGCCTTCTATTTCCGAGATATCAATATTGCCGGATATAATTTCAAATAAATTTGAAACTATTTTAAATTTTACCGGATAATTTTCACAATTTTGCATGAGCTTTAAAATTTCTTCATGAGGCATTCCCGGATCAGCAAAATATATTTCAGAAATATTTTTATTTTTTATAATTTCCGTTAGTTTGTTTACATTGCCTAAATTGGGATAATGACCTACAGCTCTATTAATTTTATCATCTAAAACTCCAATAATTTCATACCCGAAATCTTTATAATTTTCCAAACTGTTTATAACTTTTTTCGCATAAATTCCCGCGCCTATTATTAAAACTTGAGTTTTGAGGCGTCCTTTTTTATAAATCAATCTCAAAAAAAAGCGAATTAAAAACCTGCCAAAATTCAGATATATCAGACCGAACATCCAAAATAACATTACCAATCCTCTGGAGTAATCATATTTCTGCAAAAATGAAGCTGCCATTATCAATATTAAACAAACTGTTTCCGCTTTTATAATAAGATAAATTTCGCTTATTTTACTTATGCGATTTTTTTTCTGGTAAAGTCCGTAAAAATGAAAAACAATAATCAGAAGCATTAATACGAAAGGCAAGACTTTTAAATATACCTCTATCGGCTGAATAGAAAAACTTACTTTATTTCTGAAATTATAAGCACTTAAAAAAGCCAATAAAAACCATACGATATCAGAAAAAAGCAAGATGCCAACCAACAATAATTTTTGATCAATAAATTTTATTAATGATTTCATTTTATTTGATTCCTTGTAGCCAAACTTTTATTTCTTGGGAATTTAATTTTTTATTTTTCATTATTATTTTTCTTTTTTTCAACATTTTAGGGAGTTTTGAAATGATTTCAGTAAGAGCTTTCAGTAAACGAGGCTCTTTAAAAAGCATGTATCCCAATATCAGAATTTCTTTACTCATTATGGGGAAAAAATCTTGAAAAAAGTTACTTAACATTTCATTTTTAATTTGCATGAGTCTTTGATTTTTATAAGCATGGTATTTTTGAAATTTTGATAAATGTTTTCTGTTTTTCAATATACTCAGATGATCGAATCCATCCAAAGCACCTGTTCCGCGGCTATGATAAGCGATCGAGTCAGCCAAATAATAAGATTTCCAACCTCGAAGTTTCAGTCTCCATGACAAATCAACATCTTCCTTGTACATAAAAAAATCCTCATCAAATATTTCATCATTCAAGGCGATATCTTTAAGGCTATATATTCGATATAACGGACAAGCTCCGGATACGCCAAAAACCTCTTTGGAAACATCATAACGCACCTTATCTTTTTCTCCCTGCCCTTTATCAATTACTCTTCTGTTTCTAAAACAATGAAGTCCAACAGAATCAATTATTTCTGTTTTTTTATTTTTTAAGAAATCATAATAAAAAATTTTTCCGCTTATGGCCGCGATCCGATGATCTATTTCCATTTTTTTCACTGCTTTTTCAAGATAATCTTTGTTTAAAATCACATCAGGGTTAATGATCATGATATATCTCGCACTTGAAGCTTTTATTCCCTGATTGGCGGCAGCAGCATATCCTCTATTTTCTTTATTTCCAAAAATCATAATGTGAGGAAAATTTTCCCGCACAAATTTTATGGAGTCATCATTTGAATTATTATCTATAAAAAAAATTTCTTTATGCTTATATGTTTGTTCAGATAACGATTTTAAACAATTTTTAAGATATTTTTCGCCATTGAAATTTATGACGATAATTGTAACTTTAGCCATATATTAACATCAATTTAATATTCTAAATTTTCTTTAACCGCGATTAGGGTGACATCTTCAATTCCAATTGTTTTTTCCAATGTTTGAACAAACTCTCCGGTTTTTGATTGATCCATGAATCTTATATTGAAAGAAAATTCCAATTTTTTGCCGTGATTACCGGCATTTACATTCAATAAAGAATTACTTTTTAAAAAATTTTGAAATACGGATTGATACGCTTCAGTGCCGGCTTTTTCGGTATTCAAAGTGAAAGTTACAATATGGTCGAATTTTTGCATTGATCCAAAATTCACTTTTGTTAATACAAACAATAATATACATAAAAATATTGTTGATATTATCGCGATTAAATAACTTTGTGTTCCTATCGCCATACCAACTATCAGAGCGAAAAATATGTAAGAAATATCTTTTGTATCTTTAATCGCGGTTCTAAAACGAATTATCGAAAAAGCGCCCAATAAACCAAAGGCGCGGGCAATACTATTACCAATAACCATCATGGCTATTGAAGAAATCAAGACTAAAAACACGATCGTAAAAGCTAATGTTTTGGAATATGAGAGTCCATTATGGGTGAATTGATAAACGTAAGAAATAATCAGTGCCAATATAAGCGCTAAAAACAGATTAAAAATAATTGTAGCCGGTGAAACCAAATTAGCGGTACCGGAAAACAGATTTGTGAGAATTTGTGCGTCATTCATTTTAGGAGATGTTAAAAATTAATTTTGAATCCGGTTTGCAGGCGATTAACCCATTTGTATATTTAGAATAGGACGTTCTATCCAAACTATATTTTTGAATTATCTTATGAAACCAACCAGGTAAGATATTATTATATTTAACCTCAACAATCAACATTTTGGAAAGAACATTCTGAGGAGTAAAAACCATCTCAAAATTTTTAGCTTCACAAGCTTTTATATGACTGTCCAGAGTAATTCTTAAATTTTTGTTTTGTATTCCCATTAAAGGTCTTCGCAAATAAGATACAAACAATTTCGGTTTCATATCTTTTAATCTTAAGGTTAATAAAAATTCTGTAAAAGTGTCTTTTTCATATGCTTCCATTCCTTCTATTTCATTAGTAAAATTTGTAATTTTGTAAATATTGGAAATTTTTTCAAAAGGATATTTGATTCTATCTTTAATTATGACAGAATCGTATTTTCTCTTAATCTCCAAGTATATTAGCTTTTCAGGATCAAATTTATCGCCGTAATATCTTATCCTCAGCTTTTTTCTTTTTTTGAAACCATTAATTTTTTCAAAAAAACTGCAATAATCGTCACTATCAAAATATAATGAATTAACTTGATATGATTTATCTTCTTTGTGTGCGATGAAGGGATCCCATTCCATATGTTTTAAGAGTTCAGGTACAATAATGTCGGCAAAATTGCCCGGTAAAATATATTTCAATTCATATCTTTGAAAATGAAAATTTGTTTTATTCTTAATCATAAATTAAATGGTTTTTGATAATTTGTATTTTGATAAATACCGACCGGTGTAACTGAAAAATCAGTTTTTATATATTTATTAAGTATTTCGTTATTTCCTTTATTATTACTATTTTTTATCAAATAATTGTAGTTAGCCGGATCTATAAACTCGACATTTTTGTTTTCAATTATATTAAAATTGTTTTCTAAATTTGTTTCATTTCCTTTTAACAATTCCAGATTTTTTTTATTCCGGTATATTAAACTATTATAAATAGTTCCTTTCGCATCACCAAATATGCTTTTTTTCTCATAAGAACTAATTCCTATATTATTTTCCGTTAATGTATTATTAATTACTATTGGATCTGACAAATCTTTTATAGCTATACCTATATTTGATTTAATCACCGTATTATTAATGATTGTTATATTTTGAGAATTTTCACCGATAGATATGCCTTTGTCTCCGGAATTTATTATTAAATTAGAAATTATCCGTATGTTTTCAGTACCACCCAAATCAATTGAATCGTTGCCATTGTTTTCAAATATACAATTTTTCACTATTCCTTCAGGATTAAAATCCAAATCTATAGCATCAAATTTATTCTGAGCAAAATATGAATTTTCAATGTGGACTTTTGAATTTTTAATGTTTACAGCATCATCTCCATTGGCAAATCTAAATATACTGTTTTTAATCTCTATATCGCTAAAATGCGCTGCAAATTGACCCGAAAAGAATATACCATTTATTTGAGTCTGGCTGCCGTTTTCTACCAAGATATAATTAAATGTGCTTCCATTGGCATTTTCTCCCACTAAACCAAATACCCCCCATGGGTTATCTTGGTGTACCGGTTTTATTGTTATTGGTTGATCTTTTAAGCCTTCAGCAATTATTTTACCGTAGCTTATTAAAGATTTTTTAGGAGAAATCAGCAAATTTGTACCAGGTTCCATTGTAACAGTTATGTTTTTAGGAATTATTATATCCCGAGTTATAATTACATCTTTTTTTACTTTTATTTTATCTTGATCCAAATAAAAGTAATCATTATTAGAATTTAAAAATTCTTCTTGTGTTAAGTTGATTTTTCTAAAATCTTGAAAGAGTTCACTATATATATATTTGACTTCAAGCTTAGTAATATCTTTAGTAAAATAATTTTTCAATTTTATTTTTACATCTGAAATTTTGCCATTGTTATTTGTTCCGGAAATAAAAATACCGTAAGTTGTTTTTTCAAATTTGAAAGGTGCCTTTTGAGAGTTCAAAATTTCATAGCCGGGTATTTTTCGTTTAGTATGAAATGTAAAAGGTATATCCTTAAAATAATAAATCTTTTTTTCTTTATCATAACTACTCTGCCCGATTATTTTGTCCGCAGTGTCCAGTTGATTATTGTTGTTATTATCTAATATCAGTTTATATTCTCCATCAATAACTTCAGGAACAGCAAATGAGATTTCATTTATTGTTTGAGCTGCAAATGCTTCTATTTCCAAATCAAGTTTACTCAATATATTTGGATCTTGATTCTGTCCAGTATGAACCATCGCCCAAGCGTGAATATAATCAAAAGCTTTTCTATTATTTTTATAAATTTCAATTAAAAATTCTCTATATAATTTTATATAGTTAGCTACGGCTTTATTGCTAAATTGTTTAACTCTATCTTGTTTAAATCCTACAGCAGTATCTTCAGTCAATTTATCATAATAAGCCAGATCATCTTGCAAGTTATTTTCATCTTTTACATAATCCCATAGATATGTATTTCTTTGATGCATAAATTCAGGTATCAATAAGACGCGGGTAAGAAGCGGATTATAATCCACATCTATATCCGCATGCGGCTCGTAAATTAAAACGTCCCAAGGTATGAATTCAAATTTACCTTTTGTGGGATCAAAATAAGCTCTTAAATTATGAAGATAATCTTGTTGTTGACTGTGAGTCATTAAAGCATGAACAGCCCATTTATAAAAATTGTCTTTATCAATAATATTAAATATGTTTTGTAAAAAATCCTGATCATTCAGTTTTAATATTTCCAGAAGTTGATAAACATCAGAATGATTATTTATAGGTGATGATTCTTCGTTTACATATTTATCCCACTTATTTATATCTTTATATATTTTCCCATAATAATCCAAATCAGCCTGATAAAGATTTGCCTGATCATATCTTTGATTAAGTGCTAAAAAATTTTGATCAAAATTTTGATTTATAAAATATACACCTGAATTTTTCCCATTTATATTTAATTCACCCATCCAAGTATCCGGGACCAACATGTCCATTTTACGAGCTCTATACATATTTAATTCTTCAACTAAATACCGTCTGTCAACAGGAACCGTGAATGATATTTTAGTATATTTATCTAAAAAAAGTTCTTCTTTATCAAATAAGATTGTCCAAGATTTTTTCTTAAAGGCAAGATGTTTTTTGTCAAAACCTTTATGCTTTATTTTTACTTTATAAGCTTTATCACCATAAATAAAATTTGCTTTAACATTATTTTTGGGATCTTTTTCCAATTTATCTAAATTTTTTTGGGATATAGATAAATAATAGACCGGCAATTTGCTTTTTTGAAAATATGCATAAAAATCAAATATATCTAAAGTTTTTGTAATTTTTAATGTAGACATTAAACTTGGATATGCTTGAATTAATTTGATTTGATATTCATGAGGCAAGATTTTTTGTGCCAATATTATAGAACCCAATCCTAAAAAACTTAAAAATAAAATAAACGAAATAATTAGTAGAAATATTTTTAATTTAATTTTATTTTTTTTCATCAGCATTTTAAAATTTGTGATTGATGTTTTATCTGCAACAAAATATCAAAGAATATTTTATTAATCAAGATTCGGGAGTTTTGAATTTAAAGATAAATGTATTGCAAATTATTTTTTTTTAGTTTAAAAAGAAAAAGATTTTTATTATATTTTGAGAGGGGTTAATATTATCATTTAAAAGTTTTCATATGTCTTTTCTATTTACATCTGAATCAGTTACTGAAGGGCATCCGGATAAAGTCGCAGATCAAATTTCTGATGCTGTTCTTGATGCTATTTTTAAACTAGATCCAATGGGGAGAGTAGCTTGTGAAACTCTTGTCACTACGGGTTTGGTTTTAGTTGCCGGAGAAATTACCACCTCGTGCTATGTTGAAATACCTAAAATAGTAAGAGAAACTATTGAAAAGATCGGCTACAATAATGCGCTTTACGGATTTGATCATAAAGCATGCGCAGTGATTACTGCGATTGATGAACAAAGCCCTGATATCGCAATCGGTGTTAATGAAGACCAAGGTTTGCATAAGGAACAAGGCGCAGGAGATCAAGGAATGATGTTTGGTTTTGCTACAAAAGAGACAAAAGAATTAATGCCGATGCCGATTATGATGTCTCATAAATTAGTACATCGCCTCGCTCAGATCAGAAAAGAAAAAATACTTGATTATTTGCGACCTGATGGCAAAAGCCAAGTAACAGTAGAATATAATGATGATGGAACTGTCAATAGAATCGCGGGCATAGTTATTTCTTCCCAACACGCGGAAGACGTGCAATATGATCAAATAAAATCAGATATTATTAAACATGTTATCAATCCAATCTGTGGCGATTTGATTGATGAGAAAACCATTTTTCATATTAATCCGACAGGCAGATTCATTATCGGAGGTCCTCCGGGGGATTCAGGATTGACAGGCAGAAAAATTATAGTTGATACTTATGGCGGCATGGGTCGACATGGGGGGGGATGTTTTTCAGGTAAAGATCCATCAAAAGTTGATCGAAGCGCGGCATACGCGGCAAGGCATGTGGCAAAAAATATTGTGGCCGCGGGACTTGCGGACAAATGCGAAGTACAAATAGCATATGCAATCGGTGTTGCAGAACCTGTTTCAATTTTTGTGGAAACTTTTGGAACTTCAGAATTTACAAGTGAGCAACTGGTGAAATTGATTAATAAAAATTTTGATTTAAAACCGGCTGCAATTATCAGAGATCTTGATTTGCGCCGTCCAATTTATAAAAAAACAGCTGCTTACGGACATTTTGGCCGTGAAGATGATCTGGAAAGTTTTACTTGGGAAAAAACAGATAAAGCCGATGCTTTAAAAGATGACGCAAAATTGTTAAAAAATCATGTTGGAGTTTAACTTTGATATTGATATTTTATGAGTATTTTAAAAACTTAAATTAATTTTTTATGCAAAATAAATTAGCAAAAAGCAATAACTTTGAAGTTAAAGATTTATCACTAGCCGCGCAAGGAAAACAAAATTTAGAGGTAGCGGAAAGAATGATGGGTGCGTTATTACAAGTAAAAGAAAAATTTATCAAAAACAAACCATTTAAAGGTTTGCGTATTGGTATGGCTCTTCATGTTACTAAAGAAACCGGCATTTTGGTTCGCGCTTTGATAGCCGGAGGAGCGAAAGTGGCTATTACAGGTTGTAATCCTTTGTCGACTCAAGATGACGTTGCCGCTGCTTTAGCAAAAGAAGGCGTGAATGTTTATGCTTATAAAGGCGAGAGTAATAAAGATTATTATCGATATTTAAAGAAAATTATAGAATTTAAACCGGATATTACTATCGATGATGGTTGCGATCTTGTCAGTGAAATTCATAGAAATTATCCGCAGTTAATTAAAAATATTATTGGAGGATGTGAAGAAACAACTACCGGCATCAACAGATTGAAATCGATGGAAAATGATAAAGCTCTAAAATACCCGATGATTGCCGTGAATGATAATAAAACAAAACATTTGATGGATAATTATTATGGTACCGGCCAATCCACTTTGGATGGTATTTTACGCTCTTCAAACATTTTATTTGCCGGAAAAACAGTTGTCATCGCGGGATATGGAAGCTGCGGCAAGGGTGTGGCTTTGAGAGCTAAAGGTTTGGGAAGTAATGTTATAATTACGGAAGTGGATAATTTCGCTGCTTTACAGGCAGTGATGGATGGTTTCAGAGTCATGAAAATGGATGAAGCATGTAGCGAAGGAGATATTTTTATTACTGTGACCGGAAATAAACATGTAATTCGCACTGAACATGTAAAAAAGATGAAAAATGGAGCGATTTTAGCTAACTCAGGACATTTTGATATAGAAATAGATTTGAAAGGGATTGAAAAAGAATCTAAAAGCAAGAGAAGAGTACGTCATTATTTTGATGAATATACATTTAAAAACAATAAATATATTTATGTGGCCGGAGAGGGAAGATTGGTTAATTTAGCTTCTGCCGAAGGCCATCCGAGTGAGGTTATGTCCTTGTCTTTCTGTGGCCAAGCTTTGGCATGCGAATATTTGGTAAATAATAAAGGAAAATTAAAAAATATGGTTTATACTCTTCCTAAAGAGATAGATGATTATATTGCCGGTTTGCAATTACAAGCCATGAATCTGAAAATTGACAAGCTGACTAAAGATCAAATCGAATATATGAATAATTGGGAAGAGGGAACTTGAGATTACTTTATCGGCACTGATTCAGAGCAAGGAATTATTAATAATATAATATTTTATGACAGAGTGTGTTTTAGTTACGGGTGGAGCGGGATTTATCGGAAGTCATATTGTGGATTTATTTATCAGTAAAGGTTATGAGGTTATCGTGGTTGATAATTTATCAACCGGAAATATTAAAAATTTAAATCAGAAGGCCAAATTTTATCAATTGGATATCAGAGACAAAAATCTTGAAGATGTTTTTAAAAATCATAAAGTTGATTTCATTTGTCATCAAGCCGCGCAAGTAAACGTTAGAATTGCCATAAATGATCCTATGCTGGATAGTGACATTAATATCAGGGGTTTTATTAATGTATTGGAAATAGCCAGGAAATATAATGTTAAAAAAGTCACTTTTGCGTCTTCGGTTGCTGTGTATGGAGATACGGAAAATTTACCTATTAATGAAAATGAAATTACAAATCCCATTTCACCTTATGGAATTTCCAAATTAACAGGAGAATATTTTTTAAATTATTATAAGCAAATTTTTAATCTTTCTTTTACTGCTTTCAGATACGCGAATGTCTATGGTCCGCGCCAATCTTCAATAGGAGAAGGCGGAGTTGTTGCTATTTTTGCCGATAAGATGATGAGCGGTGACACGCCAATAATAAATGGCGATGGGAACCAAACACGAGATTTTGTGTTTGCGGGAGATATCGCAACCGCCAATTTGTTGGCAATAGAAAGTAAAATTGAAGGAATATTTAATGTGAGTACGAAATTGGAAACCACTATAAACAGTTTATTTGATCAGCTTGCGTTATTAACCGGTTATAAAGGTGAAAAAATATATGGTCCGAAAACAGCCGGAGATATTTATAAAAGTTGTTTGGACAACTCAAAACTTGTGAAAACTTTTAATTTCACGCCTCAGATGAATTTGACTGAAGGTTTAATAAAAGTTATAAATGCATTAAAAAAGGAACATTAATTATGAAAACTTTTATTATTTTACCGGCTTTTAATGAAGCTTCCGTAATAGCTTCCGTAATTGAAAAACTGCGCAGCAACGGATTTGATAATATTATTGTTATAGACGATGGAAGCTCGGACGATACTTTTAATATAGCTCAAGATTGCGGGGTTCTTTGTGTCCAACATATTTTAAATCGAGGTTTGGGTGGCGCTTTAGGAACGGGCATGGAATTGGCTTTGTTGAAAGGAGCAAATATCATCGCTACTTTTGACGCTGACGGACAGCATGACGTGGAAGATTTAAAAAATACTATCGAGGTTTTGAAAAATGAAAATTATGATGTGATAATCGGGTCAAGAATGCTTAATTCAAATGGAATGCCTCTCATCAGAAAATTATTTAATTTTGTCGGCAATTTCGTTACTTATTTTTTGTTTGGTTTGTATGTGACCGACAGCCAGTCCGGGCTTAGAGTTTTTAGCAGAGACGCGGCTTTAAAAATTGGTCTTAAAACAAATCGAATGGAAGTAAGCAGTGAGATTATCAGAGAAATAAAACAAAATAAATTAAGATTTAAAGAAGTTCCGATCAGAGCGATATATACTGAATATTCGCTTTCAAAAGGCCAGAGTTTTGTGGTTGGTATTAAAACTTTCATAAAATTAGTATTTCACAGATTCATGTCATGATAATTCAAATTATTGTTACAGTTTTTTTACTTTTTGCTTTAAGTAGGTTATATTTACAGTTCAAATATAATCATATTTCTTTATTGCAATTTCTTTTTTGGGTTGGTGTTTGGGGAGGTGTGATTTTTATAATTTTTTGGCCGAATCTTACGGATAAGTTCGCTGATTTTCTAGGAATTAAAAGAGGCATAGATGTATTTGTGTATTTCGGAATCATAGTTCTTTTTTATTTGATATTCCGAAGTTATATTAAAATTGAAGAAATGGAGAGGGAAATAACAAAGCTTGTCCGAAAAATGGCAATCAAAGAATTAAAAGATAAGGAAAATAATAAAACTTAGTAATTCCAATTATTTTATTTCATGAAGATAGTTCTTGTCAGTGAATATTACTACCCAAATATCGGGGGCGTGGAAATTGTTTTTCAAAATTTGGCTGAACAGTTAGCTAAAAAACATGATGTTCATATTGTTACTTGCAAATTAAAGGGGACAAAAAATGAAGAAGTTTTTAATAATGTACATATTCATAGGATTTTTACATTTCCTTTCGCGGATAGGTATTTTTTTACTTTTTTTTCAATTTTTAAATTATTAAAAATAAGTCGAAATGCCGATATTATTCACGGGACTTTATATAATGCGGCTTTTCCCGCATGGTTTTGCGGAAAAGTTTTGAGAAAAAAAATCATTTTAACAGTGCATGAAGTTTTGGGAGATAGATTAACCAAAGTTTTTGAAATAAGTAAAATTTCCGCGTTTTTTCACATGTTTTTGGAAAAAATAATTTTAAAATTAAAATTTGATTATTATATTTGCGTATCAGATTCAGCGAAAAGAGATTTGGAGAAATTAAAAATCCCTAAAAATAAAATCAGGAGAATTTATAATGGCATATCGGATGATTTATATAATTTTAAATGCAAGGATAAACCTGATTTGCGGAAAGAATTAAATCTACCTGAAAAAAGTTTTTTATATCTATATTTTGGTAGGCCGGGTGTGTCTAAGGGTTTGGAATATTTAATTCGAGCCATTCCGGAAATAATTTTGAAAATTCCCGAGAGTAAATTTATTCTTATTTTAGGCAATAAACCATTATCTCGTTATAATCTTATTTTGGATTTAATAAATAAGTTGAAGATTGAAAAAAATATTATTTTATATCCGTCTAAACCTTTATCTGAACTTAAAAAATATATTCGCGCCTGTGATTTAGGTGTAATCCCATCGCTTTCTGAAGGTTTTGGTTTTACGGCAGCGGAATGCTGCGCTTTAGGAATTCCGGTGGCGGTAAGCAAAGTTGATTCTCTGCCTGAAGTTGTTTGCGGCAAGGTTATATTTATGGAACCTAAAAATCCTAAAAGTATTTCTCAAGCTGTAATCAATGCTTATAGAAAGAGATTTGATGAAATTCCGGCGAAAAAATTTTCATGGATTTCAAATGCTTCGGAGCATGAGGAGGTTTATATACTCCGCCGCTTTTAAAATAGCGTATCTTTCTCTGCTAAAGTTACGAAAGACAAGTAATACTGCGTAGCTTATTTTAAGTTTTAGTGCATTTACTAGGCTAAAAAGCTATGGAGTATTTACTGCTTAATTTTAGAAGATGAAAGCGGAGCAGTATAAAACACTCTTTTCTTGATTACTTACGTTTTTTTTATTATCATGCGCAAGAAAGATATTATTTTTTATGAAAAATATTTTAATTACCGGTGGAGCGGGATTTATTGGCTGCCACACCGCGAAAAAATTAATGGAATTAGGAAATAACATAATAATTATCGATGATTTTAATGATTATTATGATGTCGGATTTAAAAGAGAGCGAGTAAAAGCTTTATTAAACGGCAAAGAATCTAAAATTTATGAAATTGATTTTACTGATTATTCAGAGATTGAAAAGGTATTTAAAAAAGAAAAAATTGATCAAATATGCCATTTGGGAGCTCGCGCCGGGGTTAGATATTCTATTATCAATCCTTTTATTTATGAGAAAGTGAATATTTTAGGTACTTTAAATTTATTAGAATTAGCAAAAAATTATGAGATAAGGCATTTTGTCGCTGCTTCTTCTTCATCGGTTTATGGAAATAATAAGAAGATCCCTTTTAATGAAAATGATGAGGTTAATGAACCAATTTCTCCTTATGCTGCTACCAAAAGGGCTATGGAGCTTTTAGTTTATAATTATCATCATCTTTATAATTTAAAAACAACTTGCCTGCGATTTTTTACTGTTTATGGACCGTGGGGAAGACCGGATATGGCTTATTTTAAATTTGCCGAGGCTTTAATGAATAACGAGGAAATAGAAATTTTCAATAAAGGTGAGATGAGAAGAGATTTTACTTATATTGATGACATTGTGGAAGGAATAATCGCAGCTTTAACAAAAGAATTCGAATTTGAAATTATTAATTTAGGAAACAACAAACCTGTGGATCTTGATTATTTTATTAAAAGTTTGGAAAAAAATATGGGTAAAATCGCGAAAAAGAATTATTTAGAAATGCAACCAGGGGATGTGAAAGAGACTTACGCGGATATTGAAAAAGCAAAAAGATTATTAAATTTTGAGCCAAAAACAAATATTGAAGATGGTTTAAAAAAATTTGTTGATTGGTTTAAGGACTGGAAAAAAGTTTGATTTTATTTTATGACTGAAAAAATTTTTTTAAGAGTATGCATGTTGATTGATGCTTGGGAGCCTTTTATTGGAGGAGGGCAGATCCATGCCAAAAAATTAAGTGAATATCTGATTAAATGTCAAAATGTTGAAATAGATATTTTTACTAGAGCTTTAAAAAATGACCTTGGTGAAAAAATAAAAAATAATGAAATTGATTTGGATAAAAAAAGAAGGGTTTTTCGCCTTGGAAAAGCCGGAAATGTATTGTCATTTGTTAGCCGTATTTTATGGTGTTTTTCTGTATATTGGAGAGTTAAAAAAGAACATAAGAAAAAGCCCTATGATTTGATTCATGCTCATGCTTTTGTTGGAGGGATTCCCGGGAAATTTTTAAGTAAAATTTTAAAAATTCCAATAATTTTTACTGTTCATGGGACCACTTTGACGCTTGTACTGAAAAAGAAAGGTTTATTTTATTTTATCGAGAAATTTTTGTTAACGAAAATTGCTTATACTAAAGTGATTTCTGTGGCGAGTAATTATCTGCAATTAAAGAATGTCAATAAAAATGTAGAGATTATTCCGAACGGGGTTGAAACAGAAAAATTTGATGAAGTGAATGTGAAAAAATCAGAAAATAATTTTAGGGTTTTATTTGTGGGGAGATTTGATAAAGTAAAAGGGTTAAACGTCTTAATGGAAGCAATTTCAGTTTTGTTTGAGAATAATAAAAATTTATTGAACGAGAAAAATTTTAAACTTGTAATTATAGGTTATGGGGATGAAGAAAAGCCTTTAAAAAATTTGGTCGACAATTTTAAATTAGGAGAATTAATTGAATTTAAGGGAAAAATAATTGGTGAGGAATTAATTAAAGAATATAAGAAATCAGATATATTTATTTTGCCATCTTTATCTGAAGGCAATCCTTTAACCTTATTTGAGAGTTTCGCGGCGAAAGTTCCGGTTTTGGCAACTGATGTCGGGGATAATAAAAAATATATAAAAGAAAATGTAAATGGATTCATTTGCGATCCAAATGATGTTAAGAGTTTAGTTTTGACTCTAACGAAGGCTTTAAATTGTGAAAAGTTAAAGGTAATGGGAGAAAATGGTTACAATATGGTAAAAAACAATTTTTCGTGGGAAAAAACGGCTAATCTAACTTACAATGTTTACTTAAAAACTTTAAATATTAAATCGTGAATAAAATTTTTCAATTTCTTTTAGACAAAAGGCAGATTTATTTCTTCTTCAAACATCGCAAAAATTTTCTTTTCGAATCTATTGATGAAAAGAATATAAAAGATGAGGAAATTTCAATTTATTTAACAGTGGATTTTGAATATGATTATGGTTCGGCCGGAGAGAAGAAAGATCTACAAATAGAAAATTTTATAAAAAATAGTGATAAAATTTTTGGAAATAAAAAAGCAACTTTTTTTGTTCAAGGTTGTTTAGTGGACAAATATAAAGATCAGTTAAAAAAATGGCAAAATTCGGGACACGAAATAGGCCTGCATGGGTTTGATCATGAATTGTGGGGAAATACACAGTGGTTTATTAATGACGCGTACAAAAGCGAATTTGAAAGAAAAATTTTACTTGAGAAATCACTAACGGAATTTAAAAAAGCGGGTTTAAATCATCCTGTTTCATTTAGAGCGCCGAATTTAGTTATGGATGATATTAGCTATGATTTATTAAATAAATTTAAATTTAAATTTGATTCTTCCGCTTCTGTATTTAGCGGACCAGTTCTCCCCTACTCTTTTGCTGATATAAAGATTGCACCTGTGAGCAGTGATCCGAAACCCAAAATTAAATGGAAATCTTTTTTACCATTTATTTCTTATGATATGTTTCATTTGAAATTTATTTGTGAATCATCGAAAGAAGATTTTTGGCAAAGTATAAAAAGAGTATTTAATTATCAAAAAGAAAATGGTATTAAGTACCATTTAATAATTTTTATGCACTCTTGGGAATTTGGTGATCCTTCAATCAATAATGCTTCTTTAAAATATTGCTCTTCAAAAAATTGGGAATTATTAAATGAAAAATTAGATTTTTTAAATAGTAAATTTAAATTAAATTATAAAACCATTAATGAATTTTCTGCATGATTAATTTTGATATTGTTAATAAATTGAGTATTCGGGAATTAAATGAGATTTTAAAGAATCCTAATTTTAATTTAGAAGATCTAAAATTTCCAGCTTACAAAAATATATATTCCTTTAATTATTTACGTAGTGCTATTGATTTTTTATGGAAGAATATAAATTTAAAAAATAAAAAAGTTGTTTTTCCGGCTTTTACTTGTCCAATTGTAATCGAAATTGCTTTAAGAAATGGTATTGAGCCAATTATAATTGATTGTGATAAAGACACATTTAATTTAGATTTTAAAGAAATTGAAAAATTAGATTTTAGTAATATTGATGCCATTTTTGTGCATCATGTTTTTGGAAATATTTTGGATATTGATAAATTAAGATTGTTAGTCAAAAAGAATGTGATTATTGTTGAAGATGCGGCAAATTGTATAGATGATAATGATTATATTGGAAAAGGTGATTATCTTTTATTAAGTTTGTATAAATATTTTCCTAATTTTAGAGGAGGGTTGCTTTTGAGCAATAATATTTTTCAGGATTCTTATGAACTATTAATGCGGGATAAAATTGACTATAAAGATAAATTGTCTTTTTTATTGCATATTGAAGGACTACATCAATACTTTTTTAATCTATTAAGAAGTAAAAGAATTCCAGAAGAAGAAAATATGAATACTTTAGAATGGGAAATTTTAAAATGTGATAATTTGTCTTTGAAATTTTATTTAAATCAGAGATTAAAAGCTAAAAAGGAAATAGAATCAAGGAAATTATTAAGGAAATATTATTTAGAAAATTTAAATCCAAAATATTTTTACGAACAAAAAGTGGATCTGGATCATAGTTATATGAATTTTTCGATTGTTTTAAAGGAAGATTTCAATAAATTTCGAGATGAAATTTATAAAGATTTAAGAAAAAAGAATATTTTTGTGGATAGAATGTATTTTAACGCACCTTTAAAAGAGTATGCTAAATATTGTCATGGTGAATGTAAAAATGCTTTTTACTTGGCAAGTTCTATTATAAATTTGCCAATTAGAAGTTCATATGACGAAAAAGATATTAAATTTTTGTGTGAATCTGTTAATAATTGTTTGGAGATATTAACTGCTTAATATGGAAATAAAAATTGCGGATATTAATGATAAAATTAAGTGGAATTCTTATGTAAAAGAGAATAAAGGAAGTTTTTTTCATTTGTGGGAGTGGGGAAAATTTTTGAATGAATATTTTGGGTATAAAATGTTTTATTTGATGGCTAAAGAAGGAGAAAAAACAGTGGGTGTTTTACCTCTTTTGGAAAAACCGCGAAGTAAAACTTTAATTTCTCTTCCTTTGGCTGATTTTGCCGGCATAATCGCTGATAATTTAAAAGTTCATTCAGAAATATTAAATTATATTCAGAATAATTATACTAAAAAAGATTTTTTTATTTATAGCAAAGAAGAACTGAAAAATGTGCCAAATGGTATTTATCAAACCAATATTTATGCCAATTTTGAAATGGAAATTAATGGAAACGCGGAAGAAATGTTAATAAAAGTTATTCCGCAAAAGACGAGAAATATGATAAATAAATCAAATCGCGCTGATTTAACTATAAAAGTTGCTGATGATTTAAAGTTATGGGAGAAATATTATCGGCTTTATTATGCCAATATGCTGCATTTAAAGTCACTACCTTTGCCTTTTACATTTTTTAGAGAATTGCAAAATTTGTGGAAAGATAAGGTTAAATTATTTTTGGTTTTAAAAGAAAAAATTCCAGTTTCAGGTTTAGTGGGTTTGATTTTTGAAGATAAATTTTATATTTGGGGAAATGCTTCAGATAAAAAGTTTTCTAATTTAGGGGCTAACAACAGGGTTTATTTTGAAGCTATTAAATTTGCTTGCGAAAATGATTTAAGAATAGTTAATTTGGGGAATACAAAACCGCAAACAAGCCATTTTTTCTTTAAAAAAAATTGGGGGGCGAAAGAAAAAAATATTTATGTGATTAGTAATAAAAAAAATTTAAATACAGAAAGTAAGTCACAAAAATATATAATGTCTCTTTTCCAGTTTTTACCAAGATTTGTATTGGAAATTTTATCCAAACTCATTTATAAATACTACTGATAATAATTTATATATATGAAAATATTAATGCTTCAAGCGGCTTATTACCCTTGGATTGGAGGCGCGGAACTTTTTGCTCAAAAAGTTGCTGAATATATGGTGAAAAATGGCCATCAAGTTGACATGGTAACCGGTTTATGGGAAACCCCTGATGTTTTAACGGAGAAATGGAATAGTTCAGAAGAAAATATTAACGGTGTGAATGTTTATAGAGTTAAAGGCTCAAATATCCGCTATATAAAAACAATGAGTGCAATTTTGCCAATGTATAAAAAGTCTGTGGAATTAATGAAGAAAAACAATTATGATCTGATTCACGCGCATATTTTTCCGGCAATGGTAAGTGGGGCAATGTTAAAAAAGAAATTTAAAAAACCTTTATTAATTACTGTTCAGGGTGGGGATTTGGTTGATTATAAGGAAACTACGGCGGCTTTTGGGGGGATTTTAAAGCCTGTGATCTCTTATTCTCTTCGTAAAGCTGATCTGGTTCATGGAGTGAGCAATCATACTGCCAAAAGAGCTGAAAGTTTGGGGGCAAAAAAAACGGTTGTGGTTCCGAACGGAGTTGATGAAAATATTTTTTTTCCTCAAACAGAAGAGAAAGAGGATTTAAGAAAAAAGTATGGGTTTAAGAAAGAGGATAAAATAATTGTCAGTTCTTCGCGATTAACACCAAAAAATGGAATGCATTTATTAATCGAAGCTGTGAAAAACGGGAAAGATAAGATAAAAAATTTAAAATTAGTTATTATTGGTGATGGGGACCAAAGGGAGAAGCTGGAAAATTTGATAAATAAATGGAGTTTGAAAGATATTGTTTTTTTATTTGGTTATAAGCCAAATACGGAAATGCCTTCTTTTATGAATATGTCGGATGTTTTTTGCAGGCCTTCACTAGATGAAGGTTTTGGGATTTCTTTTATTGAAGCAATGGCTTGCGGCGCATTGGTAATCGGTTCAAATACAGGCGGGATTCCGGATATAATCACGGATAAAGAGAATGGATTTTTAGTAATGCCCTGTGATATTTTTGATTTGCAAACCACTCTTGAAAAGGTTTTCAACTTGAATAAAACTGAAATTGAAAAAACAGTTAAAAATGGGTTTAAAACCATTAATGAAAAATTCAGATGGGAAATAGTACAAAAACAAATGGAAAAAACTTATAATTCTCTGATTTAAAATCAAGCGTGAAAATTTTAATTACATCATCAATTTTTCCTCCTGAAATCGGCGGGCCGGCAACGTTTGTTTATGATTTATGCAACGAGCTTAAGTCTAAGCACGAATTTAAAATAATCACTTTTGGCAATGAAGTTAAAAAATCAGAAGATATTAAGATAATCAATATTAAATTAAATTATCCTTTTTTAGGCACTTTGTTTAGACAAGGCAAGCTTTTATATGAAATTCTGAAAAATGGAAGAAATGTGGATTTTATTTTTGCTCAATGCGTTTATGTGACCGGTTTAATGTCTTTAATCGGGGCAAAGTTATTAAGAAAAAAGTTGATTTTAAAATATGTGGGAGATCCGGCATGGGAATTTGCTTTTGGGAACAATGAAACTGACCTTTTCTTAGATGACTTCTTAAAACTTTCAAAAAAATCTTGGAAAAGCAAAATCCAAATTCGGGTTCAAAAATCAGTACTTAAAAATGTTGATAAAATAATTGTACCTTCGGAATATTTAAAAAAAGTAATAATCAATAATTATAAAGTTAGAGAGGAGAAAATAAGAGTAATTTATAATGCGATTAAGGATGTTCAGATAACCCAAAAAAAAGAAAAAAATGAAGTTATTCAAATAACTACTATTGGAAGATTGGTTAAATGGAAAAATATTTCAGGAATATTAAAAGCTGTTTCTTTAATAAAAGATAAAAAAATAAATTTGATGATTATCGGATCAGGTCCGGAAGAAGAGAATTTAAGGGAAGAAGCATTAAATTTAGGCATTTTAGAGAAAGTTAATTTTGCCGGAAACCTGCCGCATAATGAGACTTTAAAACGGATTTGCGGTTCAGACATTTTTATTCTTAATTCTTTTTATGAAGGATTGCCTCATACAATTATTGAGGCAATGATGTTAAAAACTCCTGTAATCGCGACAAACATTTCCGGAACCAATGAAATAGCTATAAATAATAAAACCGCTTTATTAATTGAAAAAAATGATGAGAAAGATTTAGTGGCAAAAATAAATAAAATTATTGAGGATAAAGAATTAAGAGAAAAATTAGTTGAAAATGGAGAGAAATCAGTAAAAAAAATGTTTGGTTTTGAGAGATTATTAAATGAGTATAACGAAGAATTCAAAAAAGCTGGATTTTAAAAAAGATATTAGGTAAGCTTTTTCTGGTTTATTTTTTTATTAATTGAAAATGAAAATTTTAATAACCGGAGGAGCAGGATTTCAGGGTAGTCATTTATCAGAATATCTAAGCGGCAAGGGGCATGAAATTACAATTTTGAACACTTGGTCGGAAAATTCTGAAAGGAATATAAATTCTTTTAGAAATAAAATAAGAGTTATTTGGGGCAGTATTACTGATCCGGAAATTGTGAAAAAGTCTATCAGAGGACAAGATACGGTAATTCATTTGGCGGCGCGAATTAATGTTGATGAGTCCATTTCTGATCCGGGCTCTTATATTGATGTAAATGTAAAAGGTACTTTAAATATTTTAGAAGGAGTTAAAGAAAATGATTGCAGATTGATTCATGCGAGTACATGCGAAGTTTATGGAGCGCCGGAAAATAAAATTCTAATTGATGAGAGGACGGAACTGCGGCCTTATAGTCCTTATGCCGCCAGTAAAGCCGGAGCGGACCGTTTATGTTTTGCTTATCATAAAACATTTGGCACAAAAGTGACTATCGTACGGCCATTTAATATTTATGGCGAAAAACAAAAAGAAGGGCTTGGCGGTGCTTTAATCGCGATTTTTGTAAAAAAAGCTTTAAATGGTGAAAACTTGAAAGTGTTTGGAAAAGGAGAGCAGACAAGAGATTATTTGCATATTTCCGATTTGGTGAAAGCATATGAACTGGTTTTAAATAATGAAGATTTAATTGGCGAAACTCTTAATTTCGGTACCGGAAAAGAGACTTCCATTAAAGATATTGCGGAGTTTATTGCTTCAAAAATGGGTTCGAAAGTGGAATTTGCCGATGCTAGAAAAGGAGAGGTGGAAAGATTTGCTTGTGATAATACAAAAGCGGAAAAGTATGGATTTAACCCGAGTGTCGATATTTGGGATGGTATCTCAAAGTATATTGATTGGAGAAAGAGTTTAAAATCTTAATAGTTTAGAGATGAAAATTTTGATGTTCAGTTTGGATAATTCTTTAGCGAAGGATAATGCGAGTACTTCCAGCGATACTTTTAAAAGGCTTGTTTTATTAAGTAAAGGTTTTGAGAGGATAGATGTTCTTGTTCCAACGAATCTTTTCAAAAAAAATATGACTGATCATGAGAAGGTCAGTATTTTTACATGTCATGGGAAAGGAAAATTACGCTTTTTTTCTTTATATAAACAAGCTAAAGAACTGTTAAAAAAAGATAAATACGAGTTGGTTGTAACCAATGATGCTATTTTAGGTTTTCTGGCTCTTATTTTAAGAAAAAAATATAATTTTAAACTGAATATTAATGTTTTCGGTTCGGAATTTTATAATAGAGAATGGTATAAACAAAGAATTTTTCATTATATTTTGGGTTTTTTGGCGCGTTTTGCAATTAAAAGAGCTGACTCAATAAGAACCGATACTCTAAAGGCTAGAGATTTAATGGTAAAAGTAGATAAAATACCTAAAAAAAATATTACTATTATTCCTGTTGTGCCATCTCAGGATACCGTAGATCATTTTTTAAAAGGAAAGAGAGATGAGGCTTTTAGAAAAGTGTTTTTGAAAGATAAATTTAATTTTCTAATTTTGTCCGTAACTCATTTGGAAGATTGCAAGGATGTTCCAAATTTATTGCAGGCAATACATGAATGCGTGCAAAAATATCCTAAAATGAAGCTGCTTATTGTTGGTGATGGGGAAAGGAGAGAGGAGACAAAAAAAATGATTATTGAGTTAAATTTAAAAGAAAATGTTGAACTTTTGGGAAGCTTGGAATATCAAAAATTGCCACATATTTACGCGAGCAGCGATCTATTTGTTATTTCTTCAATGAATGAAGGTTTGCCTCGTGTTTTGATGGAAGCGGGTTATACTAATTTGCCCGTAGTAACTACCGATATAGATGGCGCGGCGGATATCATTGAAAACAAAATAAGCGGTATGATTGTTCCGATAAGAGATTCTCATAAATTAGCAGAAGCGATTATTTTTATGTACAATCATCCGAAAGAACGAAAAAGCTTTGCCGAAGCCATGCATAGAAAAACGCTGATTTATTGTGATTTTGAAGATAGTATCAAAAATATTAAATGTTTGTGGAATAATATATGCTCAAATTAATATGAAAGAAAAAAAAGTATGTTTTATTTTACCTTATTTTGATTTGAACGCGAGTTCGAATGCTCTGCATATTTTAAGTCTGGTGGAACACGCGGCAAAAGATATAATAATTGATTTATATATTGAAAAAAGCACTTCAAAACCTGAAGTAAAAAACATAAATCATATTTGGCAAGAAAACTCAAATTTCTTAATATTTAAGGTATTAAAGAGATTTTCTTTATTTCTTTTTTTACGCATGAAAGGTTATAAATATTTTTATGTTCAGGGTTCTTATTTCAGTTCCATGATAGCTTCATTTATCTGCTTTTTTACGCATGGAAAGTCTTATTATTGGCATTGTGAAAAATTCGTAAATTATGGCAAAGATGTTGAGAAAGGGTTATTTAATTTTTTGAAATGGAAATTTTTTCATGATTTGACTTTGAGATTAACCTTGAGATTGGTGAATTTTTTAGTCACCGGCTCAGAATCAATAAAAAAAGAATATTGTAAATTATTTAAAATTAAAAACAGTAAAGTAAAAATTGTCCCGAATTCCATTGATTTGGAAAAATTTAAAACTGAATCAAGCAAAACAGAATGCAGAAAAAAACTGTTAATTCCAATTAATAAAAAAGTGATCTTGTTTGTCCATTGGCTATCTCCGAGAAAAGGGGCTGATTTATTGCCTGAAATTATTAAAAATGTCGTAATTAAAAGAAATGATGTATTATTTTTGATTGTTGGAAGTGGTCCATTAAAAAATCACATTAAAGATAAAATTAAAAAAAATGGGAATACTAAATTTATTCTGATGTCGAATGAAGTTCAAAACAGTAAAATGCCCATATATTATAAAGCTTCTGATGTTTTTATCTTGCCTTCAAGGCAAGAGGGTTTTCCCAGGGTGTTAATAGAAGCTATGGCTTGCGGAACACCTTTTATCAGTACGGATGTTGGAGGTATACCGGATATTATCTCTTCAGCACAAAAAAAGTTTATGGTTAAATCCAATGATGTTAAAATTTTCTCTGAAAAAATATTGAATTTTCTAAATTCGAGGAATGAAGATCGAGACGTACTTATTAATGAAGGGAAAAAGATAGTGCAAAATTATAAAATAGAAAATGTAAAAAAACAATTTTTATCACTTTTTGATTGACTATGAAATTATTTTATATCGCAAATGTCAGACTTCCGACTGAAAAAGCTCATGGGATTCAAATAGTCAGGATGTGCGAAAGTTTTGGAAAATTGGGAATAGATGTCAGTCTGATAGCTCCAATGAGATTTAAAACAAAAAAATTGCGCTTTTTTAATGAGGATATTTATTCCTTTTACAAAATAAATAAAAATTTCCAATTAAAAAAATTATTTAATATGGATTTTTTGCTTTTAGATAATTACTTGCCCAAAATTTTAACAGGATTGCCTTTTTTAATTCAAAATTCTTCATTTTTAGTTACATGTTTAATATATAGTTTATGCAAAAAAGTTGATTTGATTTATACGAGGAGTTTTTTATTTACTGTTCTTTTAAATTTTTTTAAAAAAAATAGTGTAATTTTGGAGCTTCATAATCTGCCATTCAAAAAATTTTCTCAAATAATTTTTAAAAAATTCATCAAAAGAATAAACAAAATTGTAGTTATAAATGAAAATATAAAAAATATTTTAATTTCTTGGGGTGTTGATGGTAATAAAATTTTAACCGGTACGTCCGCTATTGCGGATTCTTGTTTAAAAGTCATAAAAAAGGATGATGCAAGAATTAAATTGAATATAGCTAAAAATGAAAAAATTATTATGTATACCGGAAATTTATATGCGTGGAAAGGTGTTTACACTCTTGCTGATGCAGCGTTATTGGCTCCGGAATATGTGTTTTATATTGTTGGAGGTAGCGATTTTGACAAGGAGGTTCAAATGTTTAAAATTTATTTGAAAAATAAAAAAATTAAAAATATAAATATGGTTGGTTATGTAAAACCTTCGTTAATTCAGTATTATTTGGCTGCCGCAGATATATTGGTGGCTCCAAACAGCGCTAAGAGCGATGCCTCAATGAATTATACCTCGCCTTTAAAATTGTATGAATATATGGCTTCAAGAAGACCGATTATTTTATCCGATCTTACTTCAATGAGAAATTTAATTGATGCGAAGTTTGTTTTCTGGATGAAACCTGATGATCCGAAATCTTTAATAGATAAAATCAAAGAAGTGGAAAATAATGAATCGATCGCAAAGAAAAAAGCGCAAGAGGCTTTTTCTTTTGTAAAAACAAAAACATGGGATAATAGAGCTGAAGATATTTTAAAATATTGGAATCTGATTTGAATTTTTTATGTAGTTTAGGTATTTTTTTGATGTTATTTTTAATTAGATATGAATAAAAAAATTATTAAATATTTATTTGTTCTCCTTGGATTACTGATTCTTTCTTTAAAGTTATATTTAGCCACAAATGGATATCAACACATAATTTATGGCTATGATACGCCAAGAACTATGTCCACAATTACGGAAACCATAAGTAATGAAACTATAGAACATTTCTCGTCTCCTCAATCCGCATTATTCATTTATTTCACTTCCGCGGTCAAATTAATCGCAGGTATAAGTGCGGTTGATATGCTTTTTGTGCCTTTACTTTTAATCACATTTTTGGGATTTTTTTTAATTTATATTTTGGCGAAAGAGATGTTTAGAGATAAGAATATCGCTATTTTTGCCTCTATTTTATATGCCGTTTCTACTCTCATTCAATTAGCGACATCATCAAATTTGCTATTTTTTATAACTCTACCATTATTTTTCATAATATTATTAAAATATCTAAAAAAAGAAGTTAATCTGCTGCCATTAATTTTATCATCGGAAGCACTTTATTTAAGTTATCCTTCGATTCCTTATGTGGTATTCAGTATAGTTTCAATGTTTTTTTTCTTTAAACTTATCAATGCCATTAATGAAAATTCAAATTCTTCAGTTATTAGTAGGTACGCGGACTTTTTTATTATTCTACCCATAGTATTTATTTCTTCATATTATGTATCGAAATATCTCACTATTATTGAATATGCCGATATCGTCAGTTATTTAAATCGAACTTTGGGTATATGGAGAGGTGATTTGCCAAAATATTTTTATATTATAATGTTTATTATCAGTGTATTTTTGTCTTTAATTGCTTTTTTATCTCAATTTTATGTTGAAAAACTAAAATTTTTAGTGACTTACTTAATCGATTGGCAAAATTCAATTATCAAATTTTTTAGAAAATTTCCTTCTAAGCTAAATTATCTTTTTATATTTATATTCATTCTCGGAGTTCTGGATCTTATCATGATTTTCTTTATTAAAAATACAGAATCAGAATTTTATTCGTTAAATAAATTTTTGTTAAAAGACTTTATTGGAGGCGAGTTGTGGCGAATTATTTTTTTCAGTATATCAATTTTCTTAATATCACTACCCGCAATATTTTTTTTCTTTTATAAAAAACGCAAATTATTAGATCAACATTTAATTCCAATTTTATTATTTATTATTCTTATTTTTACGGGAGCGATTCCCTTTATGCGGGAGTTGCTAGGTCCTTTCTATGGAGACAGAGGCTACAGATCGATAATGTTATATGCAATTATTCTATTTTCCGCTTTCATAGTGATGTTAGCAAAAAATAAGAGCTTGCATAAATATCTTACGATTTTTATAACTATCGTTTTTTCAACATCTTTGATTGCAAGTTTTGTTGGAATTAAGAATTTATATGATAAAAAGCCAAATATTGAATTCATCAAAGATATGAAATTTTTAGAAAAAACCTTAGACAGCAATTCAATTTTTTACTTAACCCGCGGTCAATTCAAATCCGACATTTCAGCTCCAACTAAATTTTACAGTTTTTCATTTATACATTCCGATATTCCATTTGAATCTATGGTGAGAGTAAACGAAGAAAATTTAATTATGAATGATTTTGATGAATTCGTTAAAATTTTAAATAAATCAAAAACAAAATATATAATCACGGAACCAAATTTTGAATTAGAGAAAACCAAAAAAATTGAAAAAATCACCACTAAATTATATTCAAATGATAAGGGTGTAAGCGTCTATTTCCTTAATAATATCAATCTTTAATTTTTTTATATTTAAGGTATTTATATATTTCAGAAAACTTAATGAATTTTGCTTGTTGCATTATTATCAAGAATAATATGGAAGAGCTGAAATAAATATAATTTTTAGTTTCAATATGATATATATAATTTAAAATCTCCGATAAAAAAAATAAAAAAGACCATAATGCCGCAGGGAATACGATAGGCATTATTTTTAATTTTTTTTCTAATCTTCTACATATAATTATACCCATAATAGTGCCAATCATTCTTCCGATAATTAAAGCGTAAATTATACCCCAGATTTGAAATTTAATTGTTAGAATAACCAAAAAAAATAATTGAATAATTGAATAAATCGTTATAAATTTAAAATAATGATTGGTTTTTTTATGGGCAAAGAGTATTGGGCGTAGAAAGCTTAAATTCGAAGCCCCCATAACGCCGGCCAGTAAAAAATAGATAAAATATGGCAATGCTAAGAGATAATCATCACCATATAAGAGCTGAAAAAAGAATTTTGCGCCAAGTAAACCGATAATTGCGGTAAATGTTATTAGAAAAGAAGAAAACTTATTATGGACATTGATTATTTGAATAAATCTCTCTTTTGATTTATTAAATGTATTAAAAGCTATTACTTGAATAGAATTTATATAAGGATCTACAAATGAGAAACCTATATTTACTGATTTCTCAGCAATTTTAAATAATCCAATCCCCTCTTTGTCCACAAAACGTCCGATAATAAACGTATGTAAATTACCGCTGATATTTTTCATTAAATTGGCAAGAACAAGAGGATACCAATATTTTAGGATTTCTTTATCAATTTGAAAAGAAGAGAAAGTAAAATATTTTCGCATTGGATAGAGAAGAACAATAATTTGCAGTAAATTGCTCAGTAAATAAGAAATAATTAAAGAATATTCATTATATCCCAATAAATAAAATAAAATTAAAAAAAATAATCCGGATATGGAACATATAATTCTTGAAAGTCCATTTATCAGGAAAAGCTCGCTTGAATTAACGAATTGCTGCAATGACACATTCAGAGGTATTAATATGATCAATATTGAAGAATATTTGATTAAACCATCCAGTTCAGGCTTCAAATAATAAAGAGCTATATAATTTGAAGCTATATAAATCAGAAAAGCCAAAATTATGCTTTTTAAGATTAAGATAAAAAAAACGGTACTAAAGAACTTAGCTGCTTTTTTTCTATTTTTCTGAACGTACTCGGGAAAATATTTTATAATTATGGACGATAATCCGGGCAAGATAAAGCAAGAAAAAAATACATTGGTATCAATCGCCAAAGAATAGATCCCAAATATTGCCGGCGAAAAAAAACTTGTAATTAAAATTATTCTTATAAAATCAAAAATCTTGCCTATAAAATCCGCTACTGTCAGAATACTCGTGGCTTTTAAGATTTTTTTATTTTCAGATTTAATCATTAAGTTTTATTAGCTTTTTATATTTTATAATCATAATAATTATTCCAAATAAACAAATCCCCAAATTTAAATAATATATATTCAGGGCATTAATCTTCATGCCTAAAGCATTTGAAAAAAACATAAATATTGGAAGAATGATTATAGAGAAACAAATGCTTAAAATAATCCTTTCAAAATAACTTGTTTTTTTATTATTCAATAAAATATAACTCCAAATAAATCCCGGCAAAAAGATTACATATAATAAGTTTATAATCAGAAGTCCGAATGTCATTGAGCTTTTAATCATTATTGTTTTGTTGATCCTTAATTAAATAAAAAAATAAATATATCAATAACGCATTGGCTAAACCGATTACATAATTCAATTGATAATCAAAACTGTCTTTAATATACACTATTGAGAAGCCAAAAATAGAAAAACATAATATAAAAGCTTTATCTTTTGTATAAAAAATTTTTGATAATATTAAATAAATTATAAATAATAAAAAAATAATTTTTAAACTTTGCGAAATAAAATAATCCGCAGGTTGGAAAGTTAAGAAAAATACTTTATTTATACATAGCGATAAAAATATTATGGCTATGGCTTTTATATATTGCTCGCGCATTTATGAGAATTTAAATTATTACTTCTGCCGATGCCTTCATAGTCAAAACCATTTTTAATCATTTCTTGCGGATCGTAAATATTTCTTCCGTCAATGACCAGATTGCCCTGCATTAAATTATTTATTCGTTTTAAATCCGCGCTGCGAAATTCGTCCCATTCGGTTAAAATTAATAACGCATCCGCTTCTTTAAGAACTTCATAAGGTTTATCCGCAAATTGAAGATTTTTTTCTTTAACAAATATCTTTTTGGCATTATTGATTGCCACAGGGTCAAATGCTTTAATTAGCGCGCCTTCTTTTAATAATTTAGGAATAATAACCAATGACGCGGCTTCACGCATGTCATCGGTCTTTGGTTTAAAGCTTAATCCCCAAACAGCAATTTTTTTATTTTTTAAATTCGGAATCTTTTTCTTTAATTTGTCTACACTTATTAATTTCTGATTCTGATTTGTTTTTTCCACGGCCTGTAATATTTCAAATTTACATTTATGTTTACGTGCCGTGCAAATAAACGCTTGCACATCTTTTGGAAAACATGACCCTCCATACCCTATACCGGCATGTAAAAACTTTGATCCTATTCTGTTGTCAAGTCCTATTCCTTTAGCTACTTCCAATATATCCGCGCCCGCTTTTTCACAGAAGTTGGCAATTTCATTAATGAAGGATATTTTTGTCGCCAGAAAAGAATTAGAAGCATATTTAATGATTTCCGCACTTTTTATATCAGTGAAAATTATGGGATTTCCCGCTCTTACTAAAGGAGAGTAAAGTTTCTTCATGATTTTCTCGGCTTTGATGCTTTCCACGCCAACAACTATTCTATCCGGATTCATAAAATCCTTTATTGCTGATCCTTCTCTCAAAAACTCCGGATTGTCAATCACATCGAATTGTTGATTTGAAGTATTATATTTATTTATAATTTCTTTCATTAAATGGCTTGTGCCAACAGGCACTGTGGATTTATTCACAAATATTTTATAAGAGTTCAAATGTGTTCCAAATTCTTTCGCAACTTGTTTCACATATTTTAAATCAGCTTCGTGATTTTTATTTGGAGGCGTTCCCACCGCGCTAAAAATGATTTCGCTTTTTTCGATAGCTTCTTTTGTATTGGTTGTAAAATGCAATCTTTGCTCCTTCACGTTTCTAATTACCAATTCCTCCAAACCCGGTTCGTAAATGGGAATCTCTCCTTTTCTTAATTTTTCTATTTTTTTTTCATCTATATCTAAACATATCACGTTATTTCCAAGCTCAGCAAGACATGTTCCTGTAACCAATCCCACATAACCGCTTCCTATAATTGTTATTTGCATAATTAATAATTTAATTTAATTTCATCTAATAATAAAATGCCCTTTTCCTCATCATCCATAGCTTGCAGCGTAATGATAAGGTTGTTTTTCTTATCACGATAATCTTTCGCCCGCAGATTTATATTTAACATAATCCATGGATATTGGGAAGAAAAACTTTTATTCGGTTCAGTTATAAAATATTCAATTCGGTCTAAATCATCGGAAAAAATGTAAAAGTGCGGATTGAACCAAGTTTCCCTTGAAAATGAGATTGGAATTGAATTTTTATAAATTCCATCTTTGTTGGTAATTAATTTTTTCGTTTCTATTGTACTCTTCTCATTTTTGATATTTTTAGCATAATATATATCAATTGTTTTATAATATTCAATGTTTCCGTCCATAACAAACTTATTTGTATTTATTTTAATATTTTTCAACAAGATTCTTGAATCTTCATTCGCAGTAATTGATATTTTGTATATGTCTTTTTCTAAAATCGGGATATCCCATTTTAGAATTTTTTCTTTAATTTCCGCGCCATTAAATGCTTTGGATTCTATCACCTCTCCTTTCGAATCCATTATCATCAAATTAATTTTCTCAAACTTATTTTGACTTTTTATATCAAGATTTTTTACTTCCAGCTCCAATTTCAGATTATTATCCAATACAGTATAAATATTGTTCTCGCCTATTATAATCGAGGTGGATATATTAGAAATATTTTGATCATTAACCATAAGTTTTCCATCTTTTAAAATCATTCGTGCAAATTCTGTTTGCTTATATTTACTTAACTGAGAAATATTAATTGTACTCCCTTCAGGAATAACTGAAAAAAGCTGATCTTTTTCATTTCGCGAATTATTCCTTTTGATTTTTGATTTGGAGTTATCAATCAGATTTTTATTGTAATAAATGTTTTTATCCGTGAATTTAACGTCCATTTTTTCAAAATTCGCAGGTAAAGCGTTATATATCAGCTTTTTATTGTCCTCATTATCAGTTAAATAAACAGGTGCGTTTGATTGCATTTTTATATTCAGAAACAATTCTTTGTCCGGTATTTTATTTTTTTCCGGAATTATTAAAATCGCAGGCTTGTCATTGTAGTAACGAAAATTGTATTTAATAGTATGAATATTATTTTTTGATCCTAATTCCAGTAATTTATGCTTGGTTTTTTGAATATTACTTTTATTTTCCGTTAAATAGATTTTTTTAGTTGGATTTTCATCATTTTGGGTACCTATATCAAGAATTAATTGTTTATTTGGAATATAAAACAAAGAAAAGGAATAATTAATAAAACTCAGGATTGGCGAAAATAATATAGTTAATATTAAAAAGTTGTAGATTGCCTTTTGCGTATATGCGACTTCAGGCTTAGAGAATTTAGATTTTGATAAAATTATACCTATAAATAATATTAAAATAATTACAAAGTGAAATTGAGAAAAAACTGATATGTTTATTAAGTATATATAATTGACAAAAACGCTTATACAAAGTAAAAACGTCAGAAATAGGGAAAAATTATTTTTCACAATAAAATTATGTAAATAATTTATTACTGTGTTGTATGGTTTTATATGTTTTTGATTATTTTGTTTTTGGATTATGGAAAACACCATAAATAGAAAAGAAAACGATATAAGTATAATTAAACTTTGGGTGTTTTCCGCCTGAGTAAACACTTCTCCGATTAAATTTTGCAATTCCGAGGGAATTTTATTGTAAATTATCATTTCTTAATTTAAATTGTATAGAAAATGAAGTAATTAATTGATAAATGGGATGAAAAATTTTTTAAATAGAAATTTTTATTTAATTCTAATTTTTTTAGGTGCTTTAACATGGTTTGTCAGCATTCCAATATTTATGGCGCCTGATGAGCAAGCACATTTTTATCATATACAATATATAGCGGAGAGAAAAAGTTTACCAGATGAAACGCATTTATTGCCCAAGGTGATGACTTCAGAGTATGTTGAAAAAACATTGGAAGTGATTAATTTTTCTCAAATCATTCATAATTCGTCAAATCATTTCGAATTTAGCAGTGATAAATATGGTAAAAGTGAATTTTTATTGAGGAATAATGTGTGGCAAGCGAAAACTAAAAAAAATTTTACTTATTATGGATTGGATTACAATGATTTATATTATTTATTGAATGCTCCCATTTATTTATATTTTAAAAATGACATTTTGGCGCAGACGTACGCGATTCGGTTTTTCTCCATATTATTATTTTTAATTACCGGATATATTTGCCAAAGATGTTTTAAAAAATATTTCCGCTTGGATAATGCTCGGTCTTCTTTAATGACCATTATTTTATGCTTTTTTCCCATGTTCATGTTTATTGAAACATCCATTAACAATGACGTTTTAATGAACTTGCTTTTCGCGTTATTCTTCTTTTTGTTAATTTCTTATTGGAATAAAGTTTTAGATAAAAATTTTTTTATTTATTTGCTTTTAATTTTATCAGCGGGCTATCTCACGAAATCCAATTTTGTATTTTTAATTATCTATTTTCCTATTTTTCTTTTTCTCAAAGCTTTAAAGGAAAAATCGCTTGAGTTAAAATCGTTTACAAAAAAAATATGGATTTTAATTTGTTCCTTTTTTTTACTGAGTTTTCTGCTTTTCAGTTATATATTTAATTTATATCTGGGGAATTTAAGCTTATTTATGCAAAAAATCGACGGGCTCGGTATTTTAAATATACTTAAATTAGCTTTTATAGAAAGGTATTCGTTAATTTTTAAGAGTTTCTTTGCTAAATTCGGATGGATGGACACTCTAATTTATGAACCTTTTTATTTTATTTTTTTAGGAATCAGCATTTTTTTTGTTGCTATTGCCTTATTGTATTTGTATAAAGTTAAATTTAGAGATTATTTCTTTATTTTCTTGATTTTAAGTATTCTGATTTTGGATTTCAGTTATGCTTTAATTTTTTTGATCGGAGTAATAAAAGAGAATAATTACGCGGTAGCTAACCAAGGAAGATATTATTTCACTGTATTGATACCTATTTTTTTAATGTTTTTTAAAGCTTTATTCACTTTTTTTAAGCTTGATCAGAAGAAAATATTGATTTTAGGTTCTTTAATTATGATTTTTATTAATTTTATAAGCTTGATTTTATATGTTATCCCGCGATTTTATATTTAAATATAGGAATTTTTTGATTATTCTTTCTTTTATGGGGCTATTTATTTTGCCGATTTTTTTATTATATTTTAATGAACGGCATTTTATTTTAAGCGAGCATTTAATGCTGAGTTGGGATAATAAAGAACCGAAATATGTCTTAAAAAAAGACGAAAAACTGTGTCAAAGCTTTGAAGCTTTAGAGGACAATTTAAGCAGAATTGATGTTATGACCACTAAAGGAAAAGGACCGTATAAATTTGAAATTTATGATGATAATAAACGAACTTTAATTTTTAAATACTTAGTTGATAAAACCGGTCAAAATTATGATTTTACTAAATTCATTTTTCCTAAAATAATAGAATCAAAAAATAAAATTTTTCATTTTTGCGTACAAAATTCAGATGAAAATAATACTTCTTTGGGTTTATTTAATGCCAAAGAAAAAATTTATGGCCATAATATTCAGTTTGACAATAAAAATGTAAATGGAAATATTGTTTTTCAAATTTATGCCCGGAATCAAGATTTAAGCTTTGTAGATTTTTATAGGGTTCTTCTTGCCAGGATGAGTCAATATAAACCGGATATGCTTAAATTTTGGAGTTTTTTAGGTATATTTTGGGCATATTTTATGGCTATAATATTTTTTATAATTTCTAATTTTAAGGGGAAAAAATAATTTAGAAGTTTTGTTTAAGAAATCTATACTGCTTCGCTTTAAAAATTTCGAAGTTATTTTTAAGCTTCGCAGTATTATACGTTATTTTATACGCAATTGAGTATAAATTTTTGTTTACAAAAAAACCCCCCGTTTTTATACGGGGGGTTTTTAATTATTTCGAAAATGAATCGTTATCTTTCAAATACTATCTTTATTGTAGAGTATAAGTATCAGTTGGAATACCTAATTCATAACCGTTAGTCCAGTCAGCTGTTAGAGTTGAATGGCCGGCTAATGATTGGTCAGACCAGATGATTTTATTACCCACTGAAGAACCTGAAGAATTAACAAGTGTATGTGTCGTTGTTCTTTGAGTGTTTGCAGTTACAGAATCAACGTCTTCAGCAGTGTCAGAACCGAAGCTGATACTTAACATGTTAGTGTTATCGGTACCATCGTCGATAGCTGTCGCTCTTACAAGGAAGTTCATGGTTTTTCCTTTTGTGATTTCTTGTTCGTTTGTCAGATTGAATATTACTCTATTGTTTGTTGAATCCCATGTAGCTGTAGCAAGATTGGAATTTTCCAATTTTCCGGCATCGTCGTATTTCTTTAAGATAAATCCATTTGTTGTATCCAAACCGGTTCCGCCTGTTGCCCGGAGACCTGATTGGTTTACATTCAATGTGATTCTCTTTAATCCAACGTTTCCTTTGCTGGAAGCTGATACAGAGAATTTGAACACATCAACTGAGCTACCGGTGCTTAATACGTTTGTACTATTAACTGCGCCAATAGTGAATGTTGGAACAACTTTTCTGATGAAGAATTCGTTTCCAGAAATATCTGTCCAGCTATTACATGTGATGTTTCCAATTCTTAAAGTTTCAGTACCGATAGCTTCAAAATTATTTGTAGAAGCATTTGTACAATTAAATGCCAATTTTACGAAATCTCCTGAAGTTAAGTCAGTATTAACGATTGAACCAACGTTTGCGTAAATATCAATTGTGATATCGTCGTCTTTTGGAACTTTCAAAGGCGCTGAAGTTGGGAATGTTACTGTCATGTCACCATTGCTATTACTTACTGTCACCGTACCATCCATATTTGTTGGATTTGCAGGATTGGTAGGATATTTTACAGTTACGCTCTTTAAAGCACCTTGATTGGCTGATTCAACAGGAGAAGTTCTAGCAATGTTTTGCAAATGGATTTTGTTTACTCTGAATTCTTCATAGCGGGATTCCATCTTAATGCTTTGAACTTTTACGTTTGTTGATTCAGCTTCAATAACTCTTGTTGGTATGTTAGTACCAGCTGAAACGGTTAATGTTCCTGTGTTTGTAACAACAACATATACTGTTTGTGAACTGTTTGGTGTACCACTAGGATTAACTGAATTAGAATCTTGATCTAAAGCCGTCACATTACTAGCTGAAGCAATTTCTATTGCATAAAAATCATTCTTGCTTAAATGATATGCATTTGATGAAATATCAGCTTTGGCAATAATTTTGAAAGTTTGTCCTTTAGGTATTTTTATGTCCAAATTATCAAATACTACTAATCCTGAAGAGGGGGATGCCTCAGTGGGATCGCCATTTGCATATTTTATAGCCTCTCCTGTCTGAGCATCATAAAGTTTTATACGTTCAACAACTTCATTTGCTGTAACATCATCAATTCCATCTCCATCAGTATCAACGGCAATTTCAAATGCATTTCCTCCAGATAAAGAAATTTTAGTAGTAAGAGTAATATCTGAAACAGTAATATCGCTTCCTGCCCCTGCTTCCATAATAATACCAACCGATGGTACATTTGTAGCTCCTTTGACATAAGTTTGCTGTGATGCTGGTGATGATGCCAAAGTTAGGGTTAAGCTTGAACTTTTGATAGTCATTTTTTTACCAGCAATAGCAGAAGTAGGTACTAAATCACTAGAACTTACATAATTATTTCCAGTAGAATCATACTTAATTCCGTTTGTGGAACCTGTGCCAATAGCTTGCAATTCTACCCAGATATCATCATTGGCATATGCAGTGCTGCCTATGTCCATCGTTATAGCAAGTTTAATAGTTGTTCCAGCTTTTACGCTTACATCTCCTGAGAATGAAAGAGTTTGGGATTCAGCTGATCCCGGAGAACCATATCCTGTTACTGTAGCTGCAGTAGATGTAGCAGAAAGAGAAGCTGATCCAAACAGGTTTTTACCTGTTTCACGATTTATAATTTTAATATCTGTATAGTTAGCAGCTGTTGATGCATTATAAAGACCTCCAGCATCAGAAGCTCCACCTGTCCAGCTGGCTAATGTTGTACCAGCATAAACTTTTACTTGTAATCCTTTGATGATAACATCACGTTTTGTATTTAAATCTAAATTTAAGAAAGCAACATCTTTGCTGTTTTTAGATACATCAGCTTTAGCAGGACCATCAGAAGTAATAGTTACTTGTCCACCTTTTAAAGCTACTTTGCTACATGTAGTATATGGTTCTGCTGAACAAGTAGTTGAAGCATAATTTGCATGAGTTACTGAAGCTCCATATCCATAAACACTACCAATCATTAATAAGTCTGTAGTTTCTTCTAAATAACAAGTGATGGTTTGGTCCGGATCCGGGCTTACTTGGATGTCAGCGTAAACAGCATAAATGGTATTATTACCTTCATCAACGGTTTCCGTAACTGTTGACGGGATAGTAAATACTGCTAACTCTTCAGCGTTAACAGCAGCAACTTTAGCCAATTCGGTTGTTCCTTTTTTAAGAACAAAATTAGCAATATCGTTTGACGCACTTGCTGTTCCAGCTATTTTTAAGCTTATAGATTCCATCTTTAAATCTTCACTTGCGGCAGAAATTTTGAATTGACATATTTTAGCTCCTGCTTGACCAATTCTTGGATCTGTTAATGAGCCATTTTTTTCAACTGTTGCTGTTCCGGCAGATGCATTAGCAATTGATTTTTTACCACCAACTATTGGTGTTTCAACTGTTAATGATGTTGCATTACTAACAATTCCTTCTTTTGAAGCAATTTCAAAAGAATGTTCGTTACCGGGACCGGCAGTAGCAGAAATGTCTGACTTTACCGTCAAGCTTACTGTGCTTCCGGCAGCTACTTTTAAATTCAAGTTATTGAATTCAACATTGTTTGTATCCTGATCAACGGTTTTTCCACTAGTTAATCTGGAAGCACCTTGATATAGATAAACAGCGCTAAGGTCGGTTCTTGTACCAACTCCTACGCGGTGAACAATAACATCGTCAATCACTACATCTTTATCAGCCGCAACCAAATTGACATTCAAGAATGGTACTGCGCCAGCTCCTTTTGGAACTGTTGAGTTAGCGATTGTTTCGCCTTTTGTAACTGTTAGAGCACCACCATCAACAGGGATCGGATCTGTTGGATCTGTTGGATCTGTTGGATCTGTTGGATCTGTTGGATCTGTTGGATCTGTTGGGTCTGTAGGATCTGTTGGATCTGTAGCTGTACATTCTTCTCTTACTTCTCCTACATTCATAGTTCCATAAAGCATTTTGGCGGCCTGAGCTCTTGTTAAGAAGTCAGCAACACCAAAATCTCCGTTGTCGTATCCATCAACGATAGAATACGCGTATACCGTATTAGCATAATCAGTATACCACGCGTCAGCGGCAACATCGGTAAATCCGGCATCACATTCAACTGTTTCCAAGCTTGCAGCTTCGATCAAAACCTTTGCTGTCGCAGCTCTGTTGATGTTGTCGGTAGGACCATATTTTCCGGTTGGTTCTCCGTCCGCCATATAACCGCCTACGATTCCGTATGCAGCTAGAGTTTCAACATATGAATAATACCATGCATCGGCAGGTACATCATCAAATGTTGGAGTAGCCGGTTTTTCCAATTCCACATCCGGCAATAGAGCACCAGCTGCCATTTTGGCGAACTCGGCTCTATTAATAAAATTATTTGGTCGGAAGGTTCCGTCGTCATAACCCCCGATAATGTCATCCTTAGCTAATGCTTCTACATAAGTGTAGAACCAATCATCCTCGGACACATCCGTAAACGTTTGAGCTTTAGCTATCGGAGCTGTTGTTGCCATCAAGGCAAACATTACAGCAACCATACTAAAGCCAGCCAGCATTTTGCGAAGATTTCGCAAATTGAAAGTTATTTCCATAAAAGCTGACTCCTTTCTGAAGTTAAAAGATAATAGATATAAAGAATTTAGTTTATATATTTAAAGTTTAGTTGTTGCCATTTATAGTTAGCACGTACGAAATCATAACCCATAAATCAATATAGGATCATATAATTTCGATATTAATCGCGAGTGGAATTTTTAGTTTTTAGCTTTTCCTAATTTTCAAAGGACATATATATAAAGAAGTAATTTGTTTTTTTACTCTCTTAAAATTTTATTGTTGTCATGAATCAATTATTAAAACTCTTTTTAGACAAATTTTGTTTCACTGATTTTTCTTTTTTTTTATTTTTTCCTTGATTTAATATTCAGCTTGTTTTAAAATTTTACTTCTTCTAATTTCTTTAGAATTTTCGGGTCATTAAATAGATCCTAAATTCAAATAAATCTTCAATAAATCAATAATAGGTAGAATGCTTATCTATGTTGTTTCAAAATGTTATGATATTAAACCTTTGCTAGGTTACCTAAGTTTAAAAATATTTTCAATAGTTTTTATCAATCACCTTGCTAAAAACTCTACATTTTTCAGTTTAAGATTTTCAATTCAAATTCATTTTTGGCTATGCAATATTTTTTACGCTTTTTTTCTTTAAAATAAGATCTTTTTAAAATTTTATAATTTTTCGAATAGTCATTCACCTACTCACAAGTTGACATCCTGATAATTCGCGCCTAATCAACCTACGATTAACGCGAGCAAATGGACATATTCTTTTTTTTCCCCATAACAATAACAAATATAAGATTTTATTATTTCTTGAAAATTTTTATTTTTGTTTATATTATTTTTGTGTACTTAACAATTTAATTTTGATTAGTTATTTCAGGTTTTTTTATTTATAATACAAGCTGTACATAAAATTCTATTGATAATAAAAATGTACTTTACTATTATTTAAAACGTTTTATTATATTATTATTTAATTTTCTAATTTGGATAAAGATTTATATCAAATATTAGGAGTGTCTAAAGGCGCTTCAGATGAGGAAATAAAAAAGGCATACAGGAAGATGGCGCAAAAATACCATCCTGATAGAAATAACAACGACAAACAAGCGGAAGAAAAATTTAAAGAGATAAATAACGCTTATGAAATACTTTCCGATAAGCAAAAAAGAAATCAATATGATCAATTTGGGGGAACAAATTTTCAAAATGGAGCTAATTTTGGCGGGGGTTTTGATGGGAGAGGATTTGATTTTTCATCATTTGGGAATAATTTCTCGGATATTTTTGAAACATTTTTCGGGGGATCATCAAATACAAGAGGTAGGCGCAACAGAAAAACGCGAGGCAATGATATAGAAGCGAATATCAAAATCAGTTTTACGGAAGCTGCTTTTGGCAGCAATAAAGATATTCAAATCACAAAAGCTGATATTTGCGACAGATGTAAGGGAAGCGGATCAGAACCGGGAAGCAAGATTGTAAACTGTCCGGAATGTCATGGCACAGGGGAGATCAGGACTATACAAAACACTTTTTTAGGTCAAATCGCTTCATCCAGAATATGTCCGCGATGCGCCGGAGAAGGGAAAATTCCCGAACAAAGATGTAAAGAATGTAATGGAAATACTCGAATCAGAAAATCAGAAAAAATCAGTATTAAAATCCCGGCCGGAATTGATAATAATTCCACTATTAAGCTAAACGGCAAGGGAGAGGCCGGAATCAAGGGAGGAGAATATGGAGATTTGTATTTGCATATTGAAATTGAACCGCATCATGAATTCTCTCGTCGAAATTATGATGTATATAGCGAAAAACATATTGATGTTTTACAAGCGATTTTGGGTGATCAAATTGAAATAAATACTTTATACGGCGATGTAAAATTGATTATTCCTTCAGGAACTCAAAGCAATAAATCATTTAAATTAAAAAATAAAGGAATTCAACACTTTAGAAGCAATGATACAGGAGATCATTATGTGAAAATTGTTGTGGATATTCCAAATAAGATCAATAAAAAAGAGCAAACTTTATATGAAGAATTAGCAAAAGAGAAAGGTATGAATATAGATCCTCAGAAAAAATCAGGCTGGTTTTAATTGATGGTGGGTTCGCCGGGATTCGAACCCGGGACATCCTGCTTAAAAGGCAGGCGCTCTACCTGCTGAGCTACGAACCCTTCTAAAATTCTTGATTATTTTAAAGTCCTTTATATTTAATTGCAAGAGGTATTTTTTCAAAATAAAGGAGATTTCAAGTTAAATTATACCGCTTCGCTTTTTAAAATTTCGAATTTATTATTTATACAGATTAAGCTTCGCGGTATTACACTTTATTTTATAAGCAATCGAGTATAATTTTATTCCTTTGAAGATGAGTAAATAATACTTACTAAAATAATCGTTAAAGCCGGCAATGAGAACCATAGATTAAAATTCTGCACCATTATTTTAGCGAAAGCGGATTCATTGTAAATGTTTAGAGATGTTGTTTGAGACGCAAAAGCACCGCCATCCAGAAAAGAATTTCCTAAAGTAAAAGTCAATATGGTGCTGATAATTATACCGGCTGACATAAAACCAAAAATAAAAGTGCTGAAACTTCGTAATAATACTGATTTTTCAATTAATGTATCCACTTCAAACCCTCCTTTGATTGAAATTAAGACAATACCTATGATAAAACACAAAACTTTAAAAATTATTATCAATTTATCCGCAGTATCCACATTAAAAATTTTAATAAACTGTGATTGAGTCAATAAAATTTTGTAGGCGAGATTGCCGATTCCATCCGCGGCCAATAAAGCCAAATATGAAGCAATAATCAATTTTAACGTTTTACTTTTGCCGATAATAAAGCTATAGGCAATGATTACCGAAAAGAACACGATAATAAATAAATCCCAACTTAAATTTATTTCCATATTTTTCTGTTAAACTAAATTTTATCCTATTATATAAAATAAAATATCGCAAGATTTTTTAGGAACATTTTGAAAATTATTCATATATGATTTTTTTAAATTATAAAATACCCATTCGGCGAACGTGGATAAACAAAATCTTAGGCTTTTTTGGCCTTATTTTAAACAAATTTAATTTTGACACTTGATTACTCATGATTTTTTAATTATACAAATTATAGACGGAAAATTTATTGTTAATTTATGAATAATAATTTTATAAGTTTAAATGAAGCGGCTCTAATATCTAATAAATCTACGCAGACAATTAGAAGAATGGTTAAATCAAATAAACTTAAATACAGAAGGCGTCGAACACCGCAGGGTTTCGTTTATTTTGTTGAGAAACACAGCTTGGCGGAAGTATTTGATTTAAAATTCAATCCAAACGAGGAAACTGAATTTGAAGAGGAAGCAGAAGATTTGGCTTTAAAAAATGAAGATTCCGGTTATCCTAAGATTTATTCTCATGAACGGGATATGTTATCATCCGATTTATCTTCTGATTATTCAAAAAACGATTTTATGGAAAACGATAAGATTACCAATAATTATAAAGATTTATATTCAATTACCAATTTCGCGAATTTGATTGATTATGAATCGGATGAAAATTTTAAAAAAAGTGTATTAAGAAGTGAAAAAAACGGATTTAACTTTAAAAGTCCGGAAGATAAAGAGTTGGTTACTTTTGAAGAAGAGCAATGGGATGATTCAGCGGATGTCGCGGAAACAACAAATGAAAAACATTCTCCTGACAATTCAAATAATCAAAAAATATATAAAATCAAACAACTTATGCCGCAATCAGATTTTTCTGAGATAAAAAAGCATTATTCTGATTTAATTACTCAAAAAGACATTTTGATTGAGCAACTGAAGCAGGAAATTGAAACATTAAAGGCAGATAAACAAAATGAGATTGAGAGAAATAAAGATTTATTAAAAAAATGTTCCGATCAAATAGAAGCAATCAATAAATTAAGTACACTTTGTGAAATTCTTCAAGGACGTCTAAAATCATATGAACAAAAATTATTGGCGCCTCCTAAAAAATGGTGGAATTTTTGGATAAACGAAAATAATTAATTTTAAAAACAGATTGAATTTTTGGAAAAAAGGTTTATCTTTTTTTTGTCTTTTTTAATTTTTAAATTTAATATTATGCGAAGTTTTTACGAAAACACGTTGGCATTGATCAAAGAATCAGCTGAAACCATGAAGCTCAATCAAGAGATCGTAGAAATTTTAAGCAGTCCTAAAAAAATAGTTGAAGTGAATTTTCAAATAAAAATGGATGATGGATCTTTTAAAACTTTTAAAGGATTCAGAGTACAGCATAATGACGCGGCCGGTCCTTTTAAAGGCGGAATTCGATATTTTCCTGAAGTTAATATGGATGAGGTTAAAGCATTGGCGACTTTGATGACGTTCAAATGCGCATGCGTAAATATACCCCTGGGGGGTGGGAAGGGAGGCGTTATTGTTGACCCGAAAAAGCTTTCAAATGGAGAATTGGAAAGACTTTCCAGAGCATATATCAATTCTATTTCTGAATTTATCGGACCTGACAAAGATGTGCCGGCTCCGGATGTGTATACCACGCCGCAAATAATGGCATGGATGGCTGATGAATATTCAAAATATAAACAACAAAATGAACCCGGAATAGTAACAGGAAAACCTGTGGACGTGGGAGGTTCTTTAGGTAGGGGAGAAGCAACTGCTCAGGGTGGAGTGTATGTTTTGGAAGAGTATTTAAAATTGAATAATTTGGATATTAAAAACCTTAGGTTTGTAATTCAAGGTTTTGGTAACGCAGGCGCAAACGCAGCTAAAATTTTGTTTAACGCAGGCGCAAAAAAGATTATCGCCATTTCAGATTCAAAAGGAGGAATATTGGTTGAAAACGGAATTGATATAGAAAAAGCCATGAAAATTAAAACCGATAGCGGAACAGTAATTAATTATGGAGAGGGAAAAGTTATAACCAATGATGAACTTCTTACTTTAGAATGTGATATTTTAATTCTTTCAGCATTGGAAAATCAAATAACGGAAAATAATGCCAATAATGTTAAAGCTAAAACAATTTTGGAATTAGCAAACGGACCAATAACATGGGAAGCCGATAAAATTCTTAATGACAAAAAAATAGATGTTATTCCTGATATACTTGCTAACGCAGGTGGCGTAACCGTAAGTTATTTTGAAATGGTGCAAAATAAGATGAATTATTATTGGAGCGCTGAAGAAGTACAAACAAAATTAAGTCCGATTATGAAAAATAATTTTAAAGTTATCAGTGAAAACGCAAAAAAATATAATACTTATTTAAGATTAGCGGCATTTATTACAGCACTGCAGCGTTTAGAAAATAAAATCAACTTTAAAATTTATTCATAAATCAAATTGATTATTTAGAGAATATTATGTATTTATGAACTTTTTTTAAAAAAAGTTAAGTTTAAAAATCAGCATTTTTTAGTAATTTCTATTTTTCATAAACGTATAATAGCATTGAGCAATGTAGAATTTTATAATTTCAAAAAATTTATTTATGAAAAAGTTATATATATTTTTAATTTTATTAACATTTATTTTTAATAGTGGTTTTTCACTTATTTCCAGCGATGACACTGCTGTTTTCGCTAATATTTATGACAATAAAATAAGGAATTATTTGAAAGAATATTTAGACAATGTCAGCGAAAATGATATTTTGCCACTTATTGTTACACTTAATAAAGGCTTAGATAATGAGATTATCAACAATTTAAAAACTGTGGGAAAAATAAGAAATAAATTTGATAATATTAACGCTATTGCGATTTATGCTCCAGCTAAAGCTGTAAATATATTGGCTAAATTTGATAAAGTTAAAAATATTGAATATGATTTGGAGTTATCAGCCAATTTGGAATCTTCCAAAGAAGTTATAGGTACCGATAAAGTGATTTTAAATAATCAAATCACCGGAAATGGTGTTAGTGTTGCCATTTTAGATACAGGAATTGAAGATAAATTTATACCCCTCCAGGGTAAGGTAATTCAACATGTTGATTTTACGGGTACCGGTCTTAAAGATAAACATGGTCATGGAACTCATGTCGCGTGCATTGTAGCTTGTGATGGAGAGGATGTACTGGGGAATGCTCCAAAAGCCGATCTATATGATGTTAAAGTATTGGATTCTACCGGAGTTGGAGATATGAGCGAGGTGATGGCGGGTGTGCAATGGGCTATAACTAAAAAAGTTGATATTATTAATTTAAGTTTAGGAACGCAAATTGATAATTGTGACGGAGAAGATGCTTTATCCAAATTATTGAATTTAGCCGTAGATAAAGGCATTGTTGTGGTTACAGCTTCCGGCAACAGCGGACCTTACGCGGAATCCATCAATCTACCGGGCTGCGCTTCAAAACCCATTACTGTAGGAGCGGTCAATGACGCGGGAAAAGTAGCCAGATTTTCTTCTCGAGGTCCCACTTCAAACGGACAAAATAAACCTGATGTTATGGCACCGGGTGTTAACATTACCTCCCTGTGGTATGATGGTTCTTTTAAAACAGTGAGTGGCACTTCTCAAGCAGCTCCACATGTGGCCGGGGTCGCAGCATTAATTAAAGAGATGGTTCCTGATATTTCTCCGACAGAAATAAAATATATATTGATGAATACAGGATATGATATGATTTTATCGAATTTAAATACTGATAGTCAAAAAATAGTTAATGCGGCCGGCTCAATTGAGTCTTTTTCCAATAAGGACAATAACAATACAAATGATGAAAAATATGAAATAATCGTCCTACCTGTCAGCAGTGATGATTTGTTAAGAGCTAGAGAAGAATGGAATGAATGCACTCTCCAATCTAAAAATAATGATGAAATTAAGCAAGATTGTTTAAAACAATTTTTAGAAGTGCAGTATAATTATCAACTAAATAAATTGGATAGCGAAGAAATAAACAGTTTAGGTAAATTACGGAAGACCATGGATGAATTTAAAAATACTATTTCGCAGGAAAATTCGGATATAGACTTGAAAAAGTTATATTTTGATTTGGTTTATGAAATTCAAAATTACATTTTTATCGATAATTATGCGAATGATTTAGATAATTTAATTAATTCATGGAATGAAGATTTAATAAATAATAAAAAAAATCTTTCTCAGAGTGACTTTGATAACTTCAAATCTCAAATTGATAAAATATATTTTGAAACAACCAACCGGAAATATAATGTTGGATTGATACCTTTCAAAGATGTCGATGATCCAGAATGGTTTTTTTCTTATGTTTATGATATTAAAAACCTTCAATGTGTCAGTGGATTTGAAGATGAGAATGGTCAAGCGCTGGGTGTATATAAGCCCGAAAGCTATTTAACCATTGCGGAAAGTTTAAAAATTCTTTTAGAATGTACCAATAAAACTCAAATTGATGAGAACCAAGAAAATAACATAGTAAAAGATCATTGGGCTAAAGAATATTATTTAATGGCAAAGGAATTAAATTTATCAATTGTTGATACTATTGATAGCCAAGAAGATTTAGATAGGCAAATAAAAAGAGGAGAGTTTGTATTGGAAATGATTGAGGTTGCCGGAATTCCATTTTTACAGGAATATGACGCGGTGTTTTCAGATGTGCCAAAAAACAATGTATATGCTGACGCGATTTATACAAGTTATTATTTGGGAATTGTTTCAGGAGATTCCGATAAAAATCTGTTCAGGCCAAATGACCCTTTAAATAGAGCGGAAATCAGTAAAATAGTGTTGGCGGTTAATTCTAAATATTAGAGAGTGTTGAAAAAGTGGTTTTTAGGAGAGATTAATGCTATAATTATGGGATTTATTTTATAAATGATTATGGCAGACCGGCAACAAACAACAAATCCCATCAAAAATCAGCAAAATGAAATTGTTATTAAGGCTGATAATGCTGAAGATACTTCGAATTCGCAACAAAGAGTAATTTCTGAAATAAATAGAGATTTTAAAGAGCGCTCAGTCCAGAAAGAAGCTACAGAAACAGGTTTGTCTTATGTTGATCTTTCAAAGATTCCCATTAATCCGGAATTGTTATATTTATTAAAACCGGAAGAAGCGAAAAATGCTATGTTAATGCCTTTTTTTAGGATCGGAAAAAAGTTGCGTATTGCTTTGGTTGATCCCTCAAATTCTTACGCGCAGGATGTAATTCAGAAATTAAAAGATAAGAATTATAAAATTAATATTAATTTAACTTCAAAAGAAAATCTGGATTTAGTGTTGAATTTGTATAACTCATCTCAATATAAAGTTGAAAAAAAGATTGAAAATATAATTGACGCCTCAGCTGTTGAAGCTTATGAAAAAGAAATAAAAAATCTTTATAATCTGAAAGAAAAAATCGCTTCGCTCAATTCAGAAGAAGCTCTTAACTTAATCAATATCGGGGCTTATAAAACCAATGCGTCCGATATTCATTTGCAGCCCGAGGAAGGATTTATTATTGTTCGTTTTAGAATAGATGGTATTTTACAAGAAATTTTTAGAATTGACACGAAAATTTTTATTAATATCGCCAATCAAATCAAATATAAGGCAAAAATGAAACTGAATATTTCAAATATACCTCAAGATGGTAGATATGGCTTTCAGGTGAATGAAAATAAGATTGATGTCAGAGTAAACAGCTTGCCTACGGAATTTGGAGAAGCTTTTGTTTGCCGTTTACTTGATAGCAAAAAAAATCTTCTGGATTTTACTGATTTGGGTTTTCGCAATGAAAATTTAGATAGAATAAATCATAGCGTGGGGTTGTCACATGGAATGATATTACTAACCGGTCCTACAGGATCAGGAAAGACCACTACTTTATATTCGATGCTGGGAAAGTATAATACTCCTGAGAAAAAAATAATCACTCTTGAAGATCCGATTGAATATAATATTGAGAACGTTACGCAAAGCCAAATTAATCCGAAAAGGGATTATACCTTTGCCACAGGATTAAAAGCTATTTTGCGCCAAGATCCGGATGTGGTAATGATCGGTGAAATTCGCGATCTTGAGACTGCTGAAACTGCAGCGCAAGCAGCATTAACAGGGCATGTTGTTTTATCCACTCTGCACGCGAATGGGGTTGTGGAAACTGTTGCCAGATTAGTCAATATGGGTTTGCCTGAATTTGTGATAGCTCCGGCACTAAATACTGTTATTGCTCAAAGATTGGTGAGAAAAATTTGTCCAAATTGCCAGACGGATTATAAAATTAAAGGTAAAGAATATGAAGAAATAGCCCGAATAATAGAAGGGATTAAAGTCATAATGCCTGAATTCAAATATGAAATACCCAAAATTCTTCTAAAAGGAATCGGATGTGAAATATGCAGTCATTCAGGATATAAAGGCCAGATTGCAATTTTAGAAATTATTAATTTTGATGATGAGTTAAAAGATAAGATACTCCATGGGGGTACCGTTCATGAGCTGTTTGAGATTTCCAGAAGAAAAAGAATGCTGACAATGGAAGAAGATGGAATTTTAAAAGTTATTGATGGGACAACCACTCTAGAGGAAATTCACAGAGTTACTAAAGTTGTTTAAGGGATAAATTGCCACCGGGCAGCACTTTTATTATGTCTTTTATTTCCAATTGAGAAATAATTATTGATAGTTCAGGCAAATTGATTTTAATAGAATTGCTTAATTCATTAATTGTTAAGTTTCTTTCAAGTAAAGAGTCGTATATTTTTTGTTCTTTTTCGTTTAGTTCAAGGCTCTTTTGAAGGTTTTGATTAATTGAATTGCCAGGAGAAATTTTTCGAATATTCATCAATGTGGTTTCTTTTAATTTCTCAACTATTTCTTCAGGTTCATATACCAAATAAGCCTGACAATTCTGAATTAATTGATAATTTCCATGAATATATGGATTATCATACGCTCCCGGAATTGTAAATACCTCCCTCCCCTGCTCCAAAGCAAGCCTCGCGGTAATTATAGAACCGGAATTTTTATTGGCTTCAATAACTAATGTGGCAATGGATATACCGCTCATAATTCTATTTCTTAAGGGGAATAAAAATGGTTGGATAAAATTATCAAAAGGATTTTCAGAAATTACCAAACCTTTTGAAACAAGGGAATCGTATAATTTTTTATTGGATCGCGGATATGGAAAATCAATATTTGTCGCTAAAACCGCGATGTTAGGCGCTTGATTATTCAATGCTTCACAGTGGGCTATTGAATCAATTCCTCGGGCCATACCGCTTATGACCCCGATGTTATATTGGTTTAACTTGTTTACAAAATATTTAGTCGCGTTTTCTCCGTATGAGCTATATTGACGCGATCCTACAACCGTTATCAGAATTGAAGATAACATTTCAATATTGCCTTTGGTATACAGTATGTCGGGAGGATCATAGATTTCTCTTAATAATTCAGGATAATTTTCATCTTTAATTGTGATTAGCCGAATCTGCTTTTTTGTTAAATTTTCAATTTCTTCAGTTAGATTTAAATTATTTTTATTTATAAAAAAGTTTCTTATTTTTTGTTCATCAAACAATAAATATTGTTTTAAAAATAGCGCATCAATTTTTTCCCACGCAGTTTTTAAATTTTGGTATTCTTCTAATGTTTTTTTAATCAGAGACGTAGAAAGTCCAAAAATTTTTTTAAAAAAATGATAATAATATTTTTCTTCAATCATACTTCAAAATTTAAAAGAAGTATGATTATTTTAACTGTTAATTATTAAATTTTTCTAAAAAATTTATTAAAAAATGATACTTTGTCCTTTTTCAAAATATCCTTGGCTTAGTATTTCAATTTTTCCACTATTGGTTACTTCTCCAATTATCTGACAATTTAAATTTTCTTTTTTTAGAGCAGCGAGTATTTTTTCATTTTCTTTCTTATCAACTACAATTGCCATTCCCATTCCCATATTCCATGCGCGATACGCTTCATCATCTCGAATAGTCGCCATATCTTGTAATGTCAGCATAGATGCGTGAGGCTGAGGTAAATTGTCCAATATTGCTCCCAATTTCTTGTTTTTTAAAATTCGGATTAAATTTCCGGGGATGCCTCCTCCCGTGATATGCGCTATGCCTTTAAAATTATATTTTCTTTCCTCTTTATATCGACCAATCAAATTTAATAATGCATTATGATAAATAATAGATGGTGTCAATGTGATTTCTCCCCATGTATGCATGTCGTCAAATTTTTGGTTGTACCAATCTTCTCCAAAATGTTCGCGCAGAATATATCTGACCAAGGAAAATCCATTTGAACGAAATCCAGCTGATTTTAAACCGATAATACTGTCTCCTTCTTTTATTTCACTACCATTAATTATTTTATTTTTTTCTACAATTCCGATAGCTGTAGCATTCCAAATCAATCCGGTTACAACTCCTCCCAGTTCCGCGATTTCTCCCCCGGGAATTACAACTTTTTGTTCAATACAGGCTTTTGCGAGTCCATTCATTAAAGGTTCAATGATGTTCGGATTTACTTTGTTTATATCTATTGTATTTGAGATTGAAATCACTTCTGCTCCAATACAAATGGCATCATCAGTAACCATGGCCAATAAATCATATCCCAAGGTGTCGAATTTATTAATATATTCACCTATCTGCACTTTTGTTCCAACTCCGTCATTATTTTGAACCAAATAAAAATCGCCAAAATCCAATAATCCTGTGAAGCCTCCATCCATTTTAATCGGCTCTCCAATCAAATTTTTTCTGCTTGAAAAAGTTGTTTTTGCCGCATTGTAAGCTAGGGCTGAACACTTGTCGCCGAGGTCGATATCCACACCGGCTTCTTTGTATTTTGTGGTCATAGAATTATTAAGGTTAAATAAGATATTATAATTTATTTATAGACACTTTGGTTTTTAATCAATATGCAATTGCGTTAATATTTCTTCTTTAATACGAATTGTGTCCGTATAATTATTCGGTAACGTATAAAGATCATATCCGCTTCTTTTCTCATCAGCGATTATCCTTCCTTTATCAAGCCGAATTACCCTTTTTTGTATTGAGTTTACAATTTCCCGATCATGTGTCGCAAGCATGACAGTTACTCCAAAAGAATTCAGCTTTAACAATAATTGAATAATTTCCTTAGAATTATCAGGATCCAGATTTCCGGTAGGTTCATCGGCAATAATCAATTTCGGATTATGCATTAAAGCTCTGGCTAATGATACTCGCTGATTTTCACCTCCGGATAATTGACATGGAAACAAATCCATTTGATTTTCCAATCCTACAATTTCCAATAACTTGGGAACTCTTTGTTTGATTTTTTGGTCGTTGTACCCACATACTTCCATAGCAAACGCTACATTCTCATAAACAGTTTTTTTCGGTAAAAGTTTATAATCCTGAAATACTATTCCAATTTTACGTCTAAAAAATTGCAAGACATTGTTTTTCATTTTACTGATATCATAACCATCTATACTAACCAATCCCGAGGTGGGTTTTTCTGAGCCTATTAATAGATTAATCAAGGTAGATTTACCTGCTCCTGAAGGTCCTGTGATACTAACGAATTCATTTCCTTCAATTTTCAGATTAATATCTTCCAGAACTGAATGAGTATGATATCTTTTATGAATATTTTGATAGATAATCATTATTTTATTTATGATATTGTTTATGAACTTCTCTTAATTTTTTATCAGTAATATGCGTATAAATTTGTGTCGTACTGATAGACGCATGACCCAAAAGCTCTTGAACCGACCTTATATCCGCTCCGTTTAATAATAATTCAGTTGCGTAAGAATGTCGAATCGTATGTGGCGTTACTTTTTTCATAATTCCCGCTTCCTTTGCTCTCAAGCGAATCATCTCCTGAATCGAATAAGCAGTCAAGCGTAATGCTTCTTCAGGCTTGTTAGGAGGAAAATGCCTTTTTTTTCGGCTATAATTAATAAATAGGGGTTCGTAGTTATCCTCTCTTGTATCCAAATAGTCCTGCAAATAGCTTATAGATCTACTTGACAGAAAAACAAGTCGATTTTTTCTCCCCTTTCCCCTGACGGTAAATTCTTTTGTTTTCAGATTTATTTGAGAACGATTTAAGGAAACAAGTTCGCTTACTCTCAAGCCGGTTGAATACAAAACTTCAATTAGAGCTCTATCCCGAGAACCTTTTTTCGTTGATATATCAATATTGGAAAATAAATTTTCCAATTCTTCTCTGCTTAAATAATCTATATGCCGTTCAGGAATTTTACTTAAATCAATTTTTTCCGGCGCTAATGTATCAATATCATTTTTTATTAAATATTTTAAAAACGCTCTCAAAGCAATTATATGATAATTTTGGGTTTTTATAGCCAAATTATTACCCTCCTGATCCAACAAGCGATTTAAATGAAGCCGATAATTATGTATTAAATCAAGATCAATAAGCTCCGGATCAGTATCTTTTGAAAAATCTACAAATCTTTTTAAATAATGATGATAATTCTCAATTGTTTTTAAAGATAAATTTCTGGTGATTTCAATGTGTTCAAGAAATTTTATTATCAACTCGCCGGTTTTCATAGGAAAAAGATAAAATTATCTTAAAGCGGGATATTAAAAAGATCATCAGCTTTTATTATTTTTTCGCTTTTTACGGGGATATCTGGAAGTTCTTTGCTTAAATCTTTCTTTCCTTTTTTCTCAATATTATTATTTTGTTCATTATTCATTTGATTTTCCCATATTTCATAAGGAATTATAACTGCTTGAGGCTTATTTTTAGAGAGGATTATGCCAATTTTTTTTTGTTTTTTTATGGTTTTTAAAATCTGAGAAATATTGTTTCTCAACTCAGTTATGCCTATGGTAAGAGGAAAATTCTTCAAAATGTTCATTTAAATGTCTTTATAAATGTACTGTTTAAAACCTGTGCAAAAGTACGTAGTTTTGCACATATTTTATTTGCAATTAAGGTGTTAATTAATTAACATAAAGTATAGATTTAATTTAATTTATGCTTGTTATCATTGTTATAGTTTATGTACATTTTTTCAAGACCATTATTAGTTCATATATGATTTCGTATACGCATAATCTTTTTTTCGATATTGAAGAGCCTCCAAAAGGTGATTAGAATGTATCTTTTCACTATTACTCAGGTCTGCGATAGTTCGCGAAACTTTGATTATTCGAAAATATGACCTTCCTGATAAAGACATGCTTTCTACGGCTTTTTTAAGTATTTGCAGTGTTTGGTCATCAAGTATGCAATATTCTTTAATTTCTTTTGGCCCCATTTCGCTATTTAGGGTGATTTTATCATTTTTAAAACGATGTAATTGAATGTTTCTGGCATTTTCAATACGTTTTTTAATGTCTTTCGATGACTCAGCTTCATTTGTATCCGATAATTTTTCATAATTCAATCTAGGTACTTCCACACATAAATCTATTCTATCCAATAGAGGTCCGGAAATTTTTTTCTGATATCTTTTTATTTGTTGCTCATTGCAAATGCATTCTTTTTCAGGATCAGTAAAATAACCGCATGGACATGGATTCATGGATGCAATTAAAATAAAATTCGCAGGATAGGTTAAAGTTCCTGAAGCCCTGCCGATTGTTACTAGTTTATCTTCTAAAGGTTGTCTTAAATATTCCAATATATGAAGCGGAAATTCAGCAAATTCGTCCAAAAATAATATTCCTCGATGTGATAGTGAAATTTCTCCGGGTCCCGGAATTCTGCCTCCTCCGACTATCGAAACTCCGGAAGCTGTATGATGAACGCTGCGAAATGGCCGTTCCACGATTAAAGGCTGATCATGATTTATAAGTCCGGCAACGGAATAAATTTTCGTTATTTCCAAGGCTTCATCGATAGTCAATTCAGGCAATATGCTTTGAGCTGTTCTGGCCAAAAGTGTTTTGCCGGAACCGGGCGGACCATTCATCAACAGATTATGACCGCCTGCCGCGCTTATTTCTATTGCTCTTTTGCCCTGCTCTTGAGATTTGATATATTTCATATCCAAATTAACTTTGGTTTCTTTTAGAAGATGCTGAAAGTTGTTTGGAGGTAAAAACTTAGGCAGAATTTCTTTATTTTCCAAATGCAAAACCAAATTTTTCAAATTTTGGACAGGGATGGTTTCGATTCCCGGAACAAGACTTGATTCCAAAGCATTGTTAAATGGTACAAATATTCTTTTGAAACCCTTTTCTTTTGCAAAATTACTGATGGCAAGCACTCCGTTAATTGCTCGCAATGTTCCATCCAAAGACAATTCCCCGACAAAAAGGGATTCTTGAATTATTTTATTTAAATTAGGATTATCTATTAGTTCCGAGCTTATTAAAAGTCCGATCGCAATGGGTAAATCGTAAATGGGGCCTTGTTTCCTTAAATTGGCCGGAGCCAAATTAACCACTTTTCGTTTTCTGGGAAATGGTATTTCGCAATTTTTAAAAGCAGCACGTATTCTTTCTTTAGATTCCTGAATGGCGGTATCACCAAGCCCCACGATACTTAATGATGGATTTAATGCTCCCAATATATCAACTTCGACTTGAACCAGTTCACAATTAAGGCCGGTAGTAGCACAGGAAAAAACTTTTGCAGGCATATAAAAAATAAAATAATAAATTTATGCCTTTTATTTTAGATATAAATTATTAAATTATTTTAAAATTTTTATTAAATTTTCGGATTTTTTATTTTATACTCCTCCGCTTTTAAATTTTTGTATTAATCTTCGCTAAAGCTCCGAAAGACAAGTAATACTGCGAAGCTTAAAGATAATTTTGTTGATTTATCAATAAAAAAGCTACGGAGCAGTATATTTATTTAAAATTATTTCATATATTTTATTTTCTTGAAGAAAAGATATTTGATTTTTATTGAATATTTCTAATTTTTTAACTTTAAGATCACTGTTTAAGCTTAAATTTTTTGATATATGGTTATCCAAATTATAAAGGAATATATTTTCCTTATCTGATTTGTTATCGGCTATTTCAGGAAAAGAAATGATTGTTTCGATTTGATTGTTGTTTATGGAAATATCATTATTTTTTTTGGTTGTATATATTAAGGTTTTTTGGTTTAAAAATATTATTTTTTCATTTGTTAGTGATTGAGTAATTGTAGGTGAAAGAGATAAATAATTGATTTTGTTATTTTCAACATTAAAAATCATTAATCTTTTTCCTTGATCATTTAATAATATTTTTTGACTATCCGGAGACCATTTAATGATATTTTCTTTTATGTTTAAGGAGATTTTTTTTCTGTTTTTTATATTTTTATTGATTAGATAAATTGTTTTGGCATCCAGATTCAGAAGTAAAAGGGAAATATTGTCTGGAGCGGGAATAATGGCATAATTTAGAATCGGCTGATTTATAAATACCACCAGCTCCTCAGTATTATTAACCAGATTATAAGAATATACACCCTGATTCGGAGAATTGCTTTTTTTATACAAATAAATTATTTCAGTTTCATTCGGCAGCCAGATTAAATTATTTACCTGAGGTAATTTGCGAATATATTCGGTTTTTTGATTTTTTTGATATATATATCTTTTTTCTTTGGCAATAATTATGGCTTTTTCTCCACTTGAAGAAAATATAATTTTGCTCGTATCTTTAGGTAATTTTTCCGGATCTAAGTCCGGATCTGAAAATATGGAAATATCAGAAATATTGGTTTTTATTTTTGCAGGGTAAATTTTTGGAATATATTCTTTTTTAAAATTAATTTGCGGGATTAACTCAAATTTTATCTGATAATTCGATGTTTTAAATAATTTAATTTCAATTTCTTTTTCTACCGGAAAATAGTCCTTTTTGATTATAGTGATCGCATATTTGCCGGGGAAATGTTTGCTTATACAAGGGCTGTCTTCGCAAAAAACACTTTTTGATCCTTTTATTTCAACTTTGTAAGGCGGTTTTGCGGATGAAATCAAGGTCAGAGTTCCTCGTTTAAGAAAAAACTGCCAAATAATTATTGTCAGACATAAAAATAAAGCGACACCTAAAACCAAATAACTTTTTTGCTGAGGATTTAATTCCATGTGAATGAATTCAAGTATTTTTATTCTATATAAAATTCATTCAATCTTCAAAGGCATTAATGAAATGGGAGATTTTATGCCGGTTACATTTTAAGTCAATTTCCACTGTGATTATATCAAAGCGAAATTCAAAATTATTCAAATTATTGGCGGAGATGTAATGGTAAGCTGTATTAATTACTTTTCTCATTTTACTTCGATTAACTGATTCTTCAGGAAAGCTATACAACTCTTCTTGAAAATGACAGGATTTAACTTCAAAAAATACAATTTTACCTTTTAATTGTCCTACTATATCCAATTCTCCTTCACGACAATAATAATTTCTGTTAAGAATTGTATAATTTTTACTAATTAAATATTTGCAGGCTATTTCCTCCCCCATTCTTCCTAAATTGTGATACATAAATAAATTTTATTTTTATTATTTTATATTATTAAGATTAAATTATTATTAAAAATTCATTAAATAACTCTTTTTTATTGCCAAACAGAGGTATAACTTCTAAAATAAACTTTGCTTTTAGCTTTATATATATGCTTTTCAATTGGAATATTATCGGACATCAAAAACAACTTAGAGGTTTAGAAAAAGATATTTTAAATAATAATATCGCCCACGCTTATTTATTTAACGGCCCTGAGGGGATTGGCAAGGCTTCCATTACTCATAAGATGGCAGGTATTCTGCAATGTGAAAATAATTACTGCAAAAATTGTCCAGCGTGTGTACAGATCAGAAAAAAGTCGCATCTTGATACTCTTTTTATTGCTGATGATGAAGATTCCATAAAAATTGAAACTATTCGGGATCTGATTAAAAATTTGAGCTTATCAAAACAATCAAAATATAAAATCATATTAATTAAGAATATTGAAAGATTGACTTTAGATGCCGCGAACTGCCTTCTGAAAGCTTTAGAAGAACCGAACGCAAATACTATTTTTTTATTGACAACAAGTAATATTCAAAATGTCTTAAATACAATTATTTCTCGTTGCAGGTTAGTTAAATTTAATGCTTTTTCTGAACAACAGTTGAAATCCGAATTGGAAAACAGACATGAAAATTTAGATAAAAATAGAATTCAATTAGTCAGTTCATTTTCAATGGGACTGCCGGCCAGAGCAATCAGCTTGCTGGAAGATGATGCATTATTCAGTAATTATCATGAGATTTATCAAAATTTACAGAGGATATTAAATGATGATTTTTTATATTTAAAATTTGCCTTTATTGATAAATTATTAAAAGATCCATCTTTAATTAAAATATTTTTGAATATATTATTACATTTACTTAGAAAAGATTTGATTGATAATTTTTATGCATCAAATTCCAATTATGAAAAAGTTTCACATTTAATTGAAGGGATAAAGATGGTAGAAAAAACAAAACATTTGTTAAAAAGTAATGTAAATGTTAGATTAACTCTTGAAAATTTAATGCTTATTTTTTAATTATATAATGTGAAAGTTTTAGGTATAATAAATCATTTCGACTGTAAAATCGTAGAATTCAATTATTTAGAGAAATACGAAGATTATAATATTGAAGATATTGTTATCTTTGAAGATGAAGACGGGAAAGAGGAATCAGGAGAAGTTTCTTATGTTCATAATAATTTCAACAGTGATTTATTGCTACCTGATAAAATGATTTTACGTAAGGTAACACTTCATGATACTCAAAGAATTGAAACCAATAAGGAGAAATCGTCAATAGCCAAAGAAACTTGTATTAATAAAGTCAAAGAACACAATTTGGAAATGTATTTGATGAAAGCTATATACTCTTTAGACGGAAGCAAAATAAATTTTATTTTTACGGCGGAGGATAGAGTTGATTTTAGAGATTTAGTTAAAGATTTGGCAAAAACTTTCCAAAAACAAATTCATTTGCAACAAATCGGACCAAGAGACAAGGCAAAAATTGTCAAAGGATATGGAAGATGCGGGCAAGAAACATGTTGCAGCCGTTTTTTAAATAAATTGGAAAGTATTACAATGGATATGGTGAGAGTTCAAAATTTGAGCAATAAGGGTAGCGAAAAACTTTCAGGGCTTTGCGGAAAATTACTTTGCTGCCTTCGATATGAGGTTGAACAATATAATGAATTCAAAAATCTAATGCCTGAAACCGGTGATGAAATAGTAATGAAAGACAACAAAAAGGGCACGGTTATAGCAGTGGATATTTTAAATAAAAAAATAAAAATTTCCACTGAAGATAATAATATTGAAATAGTGAATTTTGATGATATTAAAGAAAAAACTAAAAAAATCTTTAAAAAACAAGAGCTGGGAACGAAATAATATTATTTAATTTTTTATTATGTTTTCTTTTGTGATGTTTATTACTTCGGGGGCGGCGATAATTTTCATAATATATCGTCGTTTTAAATTAACGAAAAAAGATATAGAATTGCAAAATAAAGTATTAATAGAAGATCAAAAAATAGAAAAACAGAAGAATGAACCCCTTCTCATTTATAAAACTTTATTTAATACAGCGAAAGAAAAATATAAATTTAGCAATATCCAATCAAAAATAAATAATCATGTTAAAATCGCTGAATTGCTTAAAAAAGTCAAATACGCTGAAGATCGAGGGCAAGACGAAGAAGCTATTCAATTATTAATGCAAATAATAAGTATTGATGATCTTCATTTGGAAGCAAACAAAAAATTGGGATTTCTTTATTTAAAAAAAGGGGAGGATTCAAAATCCGAATTTATTTATAGAAAAACTTTGAAATCTAAAAATGATCCAATTACATGGAGTAATCTTGGTTTATGTCTATTTAACCAAGGAAAATTGGAAGAAGCCGCGGAAGCTTATGAAAATTCAATTAAACTGGATAAGTCACGCGCTGCCAGATTCATAAGTTTAGGACATGTTTATCATGAATTAAAAAAATATGATAAAGCTCTGGAAAATTTCGAATATGTCCATAAATTGGAACCTAAAAATGTGGATTATATGTTTGTGATTGCCGATTACTATGAAAGGAAGCATAATTTTGCAAAAGCTAGCGCTATGTATGAAAAAATATTAAAACATCAGCCTTATAATGAAGAGGCCAGAGAAAAGATACACTATCTTTCAGAAAAAAATAATACTTAATTGCCTTTAGTTACATTTTTTATAGCTTTGATCAAATAATCAGCTTCTTCTTTTGTTACACCTTCAATATCCATTAGATCCTTTTCAGATAATCCATCCAATTGTTCAACCTTACTCAAGTTTGCCTGATCCAATTTCTCTATTAAATCCGCAGGTATTTTTGGCAAGTCATGAATATCCGTAATTACTTTTTGCTCTTTTATTTCTTTCAATTCGCTAATATCCAATATGTCAATTTCATATTTTGTCAATCCTGATGCCAATTGTACGTTTTGACCTTTTTTACCAATAGCCAAAGGCCTTTGATCCGGATGAACGTAAATTTTTACGTGTCTTCTATGTTCATCAATAACTATATTATTGATTTTAGCAGGTGCTAACGCGGCTTTTATATATTCAGCCATATTTTCATTCCATTCAATTATATCAATTCTCTCTCCATTTAATTCATCCATAATACTCTGTACCCGAACTCCTTTTTGGCCTACGCATGATCCGATTGGATCTATTTTCGGATCCAATGAGTTAACAGCAACTTTTGAACGAACACCGGGATCTCTTGCTATTCCTTTTATTTCTACTGTGCCGGCTTTTATTTCCGGAATTTCCAACTCGAATAACTTTTGAACTAAATTCGGGTGAGAGCGCGAAATCAAAAGCTGAGGTCCTTTTGTAGTTTTAATAACTTTTTCGAGATATAACTTTACTCTTTGTCCGGCATAATATCTTTCATGAGGGATTTGGTGTTCCGGAGGTAAAACTGTGGTTATTTTATCTTCCAAATTAATGTAAACCTGATTGTTATCTACGCGATGAACCAAAGCGTTTATCAATTCGTTTTCACGATCTTTAAATAATTCGTACATTACATCTCTTTCAGCTTCCTGCACACGCTGGATAATTACTTGTTTTGCTGATTGAGCGGCAATTCTTCCATAGCCTACCGGTGTAACATCTATTTTTATATCATCATCCATTTTTGCATTCTTATTATATTTTTTTGCATCTTTTAATGTAATTTCCATATTTTCATTCTCCACTTCTGAAACCACTTTTTTTACCAAGTAAATAATTGCAGATTCCGGGGAATCATTTATGTCCACTTCAATATTTTGTTCTCGATTTCCATAATCTTTACGGTACGCGGCTCTTAATGCGGCTTTGATTGTATCCAACACTATATCGCGGGAAATATTTTTTTCTTCACAAAGTTGATTTATTGCTGCTAAGAATTGTGATTGCATTTTAAATAAGGTTTATTAATATGATCTAATATATTTTAAGGTTTAAACAATAAAGCAGGAATAATATATCCTACTTAATAGTAACTAGAATATAGCAGTAATTGAGTATATTGTAAAGAAATTTGAGAGTAATTTGGCTAGGAGAGTTATTATTATTATTATTTTTTTTTAAAATATTTCATACAGCATATTCAACTTTTCAATTATTATCATTTTGAATTGGCATACTCTTTGAAATACTACTCCAATCAAATCCGCGAGATTGGAGGAACCTATAAATTTTTTCTTTATCTTTATGAGATAATGTTTTATTGGATATTTTTAATTTTTTATTTAATGCTTGAGAGCAAAGGACATCATCCTCAATTTCCAATTTAGATAAAGCGGAATCAATGTTCTCTTTTGAGATTCCTTTTTTCATTAATTCATATCGCATTAATTGTATACTTCTCGGTGATGTTTTTTGCCGGTATTCCAAATAATTTAACGCAAATTCACTGTCATTCAAATATTTTAAATTTTCCAATTCTATAAGTATTTCCTGAATTTCTTCTTTATTATCCGGATATTTCGTCTTGAGCTTTTCTTCAAGTTTATGTTTAGTATATGGTCTCTTTAACAAGAGTCTTAATGAATAAGCTTCAATTTTATTTTTTAAATTATTCTTCTTCGGGAAGTTCTGGTGCGGATTGGATTGTGGCTCCTCCATTGGCAAGTATGGTTACTTTTTCCCTAACTTGTTTCTCAATTTGCTGAGAGATTTTAGGGTTTTCGTGAATAAATATTTTTGCATTTTCCCTTCCTTGGCCTATTTTTGTTTCTCCATAGCTAAAGAACGCGCCTGCTTTTCGAACAAATTCATATTTTAAAGCTAAATCTATAAGATCTCCTTCAAAAGAAATTCCTTTATTATACATGATATCAAATTCCGCCATTTTAAATGGTGGAGCTACTTTATTTTTAACAACTTTTACTCTTACTCGATTACCTATCATTTCTTTACCATCATCATTATTACCTTCTATTTTACCTATGCTTCTAATCTCCATACGAACGGAGGAATAAAACTTTAAGGCTGCTCCACCCGTAGTAGTTTCAGGGTTGCCAAACATAACTCCTATTTTCATTCTTAATTGGTTGATAAAAATAACAGTCGCGCGTGATTTGCTGATTGAACCTGTTAGTTTTCTTAAAGCTTGGCTCATTAATCTAGCTTGTAAACCGATATGAGTATCCCCCATTTCTCCTTCAATTTCCGCTGTCGGGGTTAGCGCGGCCACAGAATCCACTACGATCACATCAATCGCATTTGAGCGGACTAAAGTTTCAGTAATCTCCAATGCCTGCTCTCCGTTGTCAGGCTGGGAAACAAGCATGCTTTCCGTATTTACTCCTATCTTTTTTGCATACACAGGGTCTAAAGCATGTTCGGCATCAATAAATGCCACTTGTCCGCCGGCTTTTTGTGATTCAGCAATAACATGTAAAGCCAGAGTAGTTTTTCCTGAACTTTCCGGTCCGAAAATTTCAATTATTCTTCCTTTGGGAATTCCTCCGCCTAAAGCTAAATCCAGAGATATTGATCCGGTTGGAATTGTTTCCACATTCATATGAGTGGTGTCTCCAAGGCGCATGATCGCTCCTTTGCCGAAATTCTTTTCAATTTGGCTTAGAGCTAAATCTAAAGCTTTTTTCTTTTCATTTTGCATAGTCATAAATATTGAGGGTTATTTTTAAGTATTTTTATAAATTATTTTGTATTTTCATATTAGGTGAGGAAATACTCACCGTCAATAGAATTTTCAATTTATTTTTTTATAATTGATTTTTTAAAATTCGTAAATTAGAAGTATGCTTTTAATAAAGTATAAATAGTTGAGATTTTCTTTATAAATCAAGAAGAAAGTAATTATGTTTTACTTTTTTAAAAATTAAAAAATTATTAAATTTTTAATTTTATTCTTCGATGTGATAAAAATTACGGATACTTTTTTCAGTTCCAAAAGCCACATTTTTTCCTTTACATAATGGACAGCTGTAATTGTGTTTTTTATTTATCTGAGTGGCATCAACAATTTTTTGGCAATCTTTACAGAAATAGATAATTTTCACTAGCTGTTCCTCTAGTTTTGTATTCATAATTTATATTGTTAGAGGATTTATATATTCATTTTTAAATTTATAACTTCCTTTTCCTGAGAGGCATTATCTCTAAATTCTTTTGTCGGTTCACTGTTTAAATTTATTGTTTTACCATATTTATAATTGTTTTCAGGGTTTAGATTTGATTGTCTTTTTTGGATATTGTAATTATTTGGAATGTCTTTATCAGCATTATCTTCAATTATATAGGCATTTCCTTCTTCCTGCCGGCGGTTTTTGACATAAGAAATGAGGATTATGATTGCCGCGCAGAGAAAAGACAGGAACATGCCGAATTTTACTTCTTTTCTGACGTCATAAACTCTAAATTTAGTATGAAAATATATAGAATAGATTATGACGTTAAAGAGGATCGTAATAGCACCGGCACTTAAAAGAATTAGATTTTCAGGCAGTTTTAAAGTTATTTCTTTATGAAGGATTCTGTCCTTAATATAAATATAAAACCCTATCAAATTTATGGTTAAAATAATAACTCCGATTAAAAATAAAGGACCTGTTAGACCTGTAAACTGATCGCCTTTGGTGCCCCATACATCATTCTCTTTATACCAAGGCATAAACAGGCTCAAGATTCCCAATATAAATGCAATTCCCAGAATTTTTTCCAAAATAGGCATGCTTTTAATCTCGTTTTTGATTTTTCTGGAGATCATATTTTTTAGTTAATTATTTCGTTAATAAAATAGCATATATTTGTGTAAATGAAAGTTAATTATTATTACATGCTTGATGATAGACAAAAATATATGTTTTCTGCTATGATATAGGCAAATCAATAATTATTTTAATGAAAATCATTGGTATTATTGCAAATAAAAAGCTGGAAGAGAATAAGGTTATTTTTCGCGAATTAATTAAATATTTAAAAAAAATAAAAAAAAACGCAATTTTTGATAAAAATTCGTATAAAGCAGCTAATTGTAAAAAATTTTATTCTAAAGCTGATATTTTAAAAAAAGCTCATGCTGTGATTACTTTAGGGGGGGATGGTACGGTGCTTAAAACCGCGCGTTTAACTCCCAAGAGAAGAATTGTTCCGATTATTACTTTAAATTTAGGTACTTTGGGGTTTTTAACTGAATTTGATAAAAAAAATCTTTTTTCCAATTTAAATAGAATTTTTCTGGAAAAAAGTTTTATTATAGATTATAGGAGGCTTTTAAGAGTTACTGTATATAGGGAAGGGAAAAAGGAATTTACGACGATAGCTTTGAATGAAGCTGTTATCAACCAGGGTAATTTTGCGCGGCTTATAACTTTAAGAACTGAAGTCGAAAGAAGGAAAGTGAGTATAATTAAAGCGGACGGCTTAATCATAGCTACTCCAACAGGCTCGACAGCGCATTCATTGTCCGCGAACGGACCGATTATTCATCCTCAAATTGAAGGCATACTAATTACTCCGATCTGTCCTACCGGTTTTAGCTATAGGCCAATTGTAATTCCCAATGATAAACAAATCAGAGTGATTTTGGAAACTGAAAGACGAAATGAGGATGCTTCAGATATCGGTTTAACCGTGGATGGGCAGATAATTTTTCCTCTTAAACATGGGGATATAATTAAAATCAGAAAATCTCACAGAACATTTCCAATCTTAAGAATGAAAGATTATTGGTATTATAAATCACTGAGAAACAAACTTGGCTGGGCCGGTTGATAATTTCCTAATTTTTTATGTTTCGTTCGGGAGAGACCGCCTCTCTTTTTTTTATATTTTCTTTGATTTGCGCTTGAGCCGCAGCCAGTCTGGCAATAGGTACTCTATACGGAGAACAACTGACTGAATTCAAACCTATTTCATGGCAAAATTCAACTGATGCCGGATCTCCTCCATGTTCGCCGCATATACCAATATCAATTTCTTTATTTTCTTTTCTGGCCAAATTTACGCAAATTTTCATTAAGCTACCTACTCCTTCACGGTCTATGGTTTCCGTGGGATTAAATTCCATAATATTATTATCCAGATAATAGAATAGGAATTTTCCGGCATCGTCGCGGCTTAAACCATATGTCATTTGAGTCAGATCATTCGTGCCGAAAGAGATAAAATCGATTTCTTTCGCAAATTGATCAGCAGTTATGCACGCTCTTGGAAGCTCAACCATGGTACCGATTTTGTATTCGAAATTTATTTCATTTTTCATTTTTTCGACTACTTTTGAAATAATTTTTTTAACTTCTCTGATTTCTCTTACATCGCTTACCAAAGGGACTTCTATTTCGGGCAATGCTTGAATATTTTGCAAGGTTGCTTCATTCGCGGCTTTTAATATGGCTTCTACTTGCATTTCATATATTTCCGGATAGGTTATGCCCAATCTGCAGCCTCTATGGCCTAACATTGGATTTACTTCGTGCAAGTTTTGAATAATTTCTTTTAATTCATCGAATGACATATCCATTTCGTTGGATAACTTTTCAATTTTAGCATCACTTTCAGGCATAAATTCGTGAAGAGGCGGATCAAGAAGTCTGATAGTTACGGGCAAGCCATCCATTTCTTTGAAAATTTCTCGAAAATCTTTAATTTGCATTGGCAATAGTTTTTTTAATGCTGCTTTTCTGCCTTCTGAGTTTTTGCATAAAATCATTTCTCTTACGCAATCAATACGTTCTTCCTGGAAAAACATGTGTTCGGTGCGGCATAATCCTATACCTTCGGCTCCAAATTCACGACCTATTTTTGAATCGTGAGGAGTGTCCGCGTTTACCCTTATTTTTAAACTTCTGATTTGATCAGCGTATTCCATTATTTTTTGGCATTCTATTGTCATTTCCGGATCTTTCATCGCGACTTCTCCTATAATAATTTCTCCTGTTGATCCATTTAATGTGATGATATCTCCTTCTTGCAAAATCAAGTCTCCAATTTTCATTGTTTTGTCGTGTTTGTTAATTTTTATATCTTTGCAACCCGTGATGCAACATTTACCCATTCCGCGTGCTACTACCGCGGCATGACTGGTCATACCTCCCATTGAAGTTAAAATACCTTGAGCCGCGTTCATGCCGTGGATATCTTCAGGACTTGTTTCTTTGCGTACTAAAATTACTTTTTCAGCATTTTCATTCCATTCATAAGCATCATCCGCGTTAAACACAATTTTACCGCATGCTGCTCCCGGGGAAGCCGGCAATCCTTTCGCTATGACTTCTTTTTTGGCTTTTGGGTCTAAAGACGGATGTAATAGCTGAGTTAATTGGAGGGGATTAATTTTTAATAAAGCTTCTTCTTTTGTTTCCAATCCTTCCTCTATCATATCATGGGCGATTTTGACTGCTGCGTGAGCGGTTCTTTTCCCATTTCTTGTTTGTAATATAAATAATTTTCCTTTTTCTATTGTAAATTCAATATCCTGCATATCACGATAATGATTTTCGAGTATATTTCTGATTTCATAAAGCCGATTGTAAATTTTTGGATTTTCTTGTTTTAAATAATTTATGTCTTTTGGTGTTCGTATTCCCGCGACTACATCTTCTCCTTGCGCATTCGTTAAATATTCACCGTAAAATATATTTTCACCTGTTGACGGATTCCTGGTAAAAGCGACTCCGGTGCCACAATCATCCCCCATATTTCCAAAGACCATTTCCTGAATATTTACAGCAGTTCCCAAACTATGCGGAATTCCGTTCATTTTGCGATAATATATAGCTCTTTCATTATTCCATGAATTAAAAACAGCCTCTATGGCTAATTTTAGCTGTAAAAGAGGCTGCTCCGGGAACGTGATTTTAGTTTCATCAAGTACGAGTTTTTTGTATTTATCCACTAGAATTATTAAATCTTCAGCATTTAATTCCGTATCAAATTCAATGCCTTTTTCTTCTTTCATATGGTGAAGAATATCTTCAAATTTATCGTGATCTATTCCTAAAACCACATTGCCGAACATCGTTATAAAGCGTCTATAGGAATCATACGCGAATCTTTGATTTTGAGTATTTTCGGTTAATGCTTTTACAGTTAAATCATTAAGACCTAGATTTAGAACCGTATCCATCATCCCGGGCATTGAGAATTTCGCGCCGGATCTTACCGATACCAATAATGGATTTTTAAAATCTCCAAATTTTTTACCGGTTGATTCTTCCAATTCCGCTATTCTTTGATCGAATTCCTGATCAAAATTATCCGGGAATGATTGATTATTTAAATATAGTAAGCAAGTTTCTGTTGTGATAGTAAATCCTTGAGGAACAGGCAATTCAAGACCGGTCATTTCCGCCAAATTCGCGCCTTTCCCACCCAATAATCCTTTCATCTCTTTATTTCCTTCCTTGAAAGTATAGATATACTTGTGCATGAATCAGTTTGTTAAATAATCTTGCATGGTGAGTATAGTAAAGTGGAAAAGAGTTAGCAAGTATACTGATCAAACCTGATACTGATCAGATCGGGGTTTCTTTAAAACTGATTTTGTTCAATGTCTTTGTTATCCAGATATAGCCAAAAATTGCTGAAATGATATTTCCTATAATTAAACTTATCCAGATTGCTTGAATGGAAAAATCCAATAATTGTGTAAAAATATAACTTAAAGGGATGGTGAGTACAAAAAATCGCAAAAAAATTATCCAAAAACCGGGCCATGATCTGCCCATTGACTGAAAAACGCTTGCTTCCACGATCATCGCAGCCAAAAAACCATAACTTAACGCTACGATCCAAATGTAGTAGAGTGTATATTTTGTTACTAAAGGATCTTCAGTAAATATGCGGGTTAATTGAGCCGCAAAAATTACAGCTAAAATTCCTAAAGCAGCAGCTCCCAGAAACCCGTATTTCAAGGCTTTTTTGAAAACTTGTTTAGATCTCTCCAAATTTCCCGCTCCTATGCTTTGGCCGATCATGGCCATCGCACCGAAACCAAAGCCCACAGCCGGCAAGTAAGCAAAAAATTCTATTCTAAATCCAAGACTGAAAGCTATTGCTCCGGCCTCTAAAAATCCTAAAGATGTTATGAATGTAAGCGCAGCTACACCGATCGGATTTATTACCTGCGTTAAAGCCGCAGGGATGCCAATATCCAAAACTTTTTTTACTGATTCCCGTTTGAATGTAAGATTGTAGAAATGAAAACGGATATTTCGTTTCGGGTTTGATAATGAACGAATCGCTACCACTATAAATGCTGCTTGGGATATTAAGGTAGCGATGGCGGCACCGGAAATGCCCATTGGCGGAATTCCAAACCAACCAAATATTAAAATTGGATCTAAAACGATATTAATCAATGTAGAAAACGCAAATAATTTTGTAAGTGTAAAAGTATCGCCTTGGGAATTAAAAGCGAACATTATAGTGATTAGAATAAAAAATAAAATCGAACCTCCCGCCGTTATAGTAAAATATTGTAAAGCCGGATCAAATATAAGACCGCTAGCTCCTGAAGCAATTAAAAGTTGAGTTCTAAATATTAATGAAATTACCGTAAATATTACACCTGCAATTGCCGATAAGACAAAGGATTGTCCAAGGACCCGTTCTGCTTCTTTAATATTTTTAGCGCCGATATACATTGCCATAACCACTCCTGAACCTATAGTTATACCGAAACCGAGTGAGATCATTATAAATAAAGTAATTTGAGATATACTAACCGCGGCAATGGATTCCGGTGATAATTTGCTTACCCAAAACGCATCAACTATGTTGTAGAGGGTATAAAAGAAAACAGACAGCATCATAGGCCAGGCGAGCGACCATAATTGTTTTAGAATATTACCTTTTGTGAGATTTTGCCCATCAAAAGTGTTGTTTCCCGATGAAGCGGAATAATCATTGTTGATGGTTTGTTGATCCACATTTTTATGTAAAAAGTTATTATTTTCCATATATTAAATATTGAGAATAGAATGTTTCATTATCTCTATTTAAGTATAAAAATCAAACTTGATTTTTAAATTATCTATTTTGATAACAGCTGCAATGTTTCTATGATGATTTTTGCCATTTCCGCGCGGGCTATCTGGTCGTATGGACGAAAAGTATTATTGTAATGGTCGCCGGAAACGATTCCCAAGGCATAGATACTGTAAATATTTTCAGCAAAATTTGAATTGGAATTTACGTCTTTAAAAATCGGATCAATTTTAGAAACTTGAGGAAGTTTAAATATTTCCATTAAAAATGTGGCGACTTCTTCTCTTGTAATATAGCGATTTGGATCCAAATCAGCATTTTTAAATAAACTTAGATTTAATTCTTCACATTTTTGAAGATATTTTTCCGCCCAATGTTTTGTGAACAAATAATGTTGTGGCGGTTCCAGTGAGATGCTTGGTTTAATTTTTGCGCTTTCCAAAAAGATTTTCACTGCTTCGGCTATTGTTAATGGATTTTCCGGTCCGAAAAATCCGGTCGGATTTCCATTTTCATCTTTATAACCGTTTATAATTCCTCTGTTTTTAACATCTTCTATATAGCTGAAATACCATGTATTTTCACCGATATCTTTAAAAGGAATTAATCCTCTTATATATCCGTCAATAATAGATTCATCTTTTTTTTGCTGGTATAATTTTATAAATTGTTTAATTTTACTCGACAATATTGGATTTTTAGTTTCTATGTCTCTAATAAGTTCGCTTGATTTATCAGCCATTTCCTGAAGACTCGGACCGCTAAACGCGGAAAAGTACAAAGTTGAAGCAATTTTTTTAAATATATCTTCATTGTCTCCAGCATTCTTGCTTAATTCATTAATTTTTATGGCATTTTGTTGAACAATTTTTATTTTTTCTTTTTCTTCCGATGTCAATCTTTCTTTTTGATTTTTTATTTGTTTTTTTAAAAAATCCTGCAAGCAATCTTTTTTAATTTCTTCGTCATCCCTTGCTCCCAATCTGCATAGTTTTAATTCCTCGCGAGCATTTCTAGTATTTTGAACAGCTTGCTGATGAACACTTATCTTTCTTTCAGCCATTGATATTTTTTTTCTGGGCTTTTTTTGAGCAGTATTTTGATTTGCGACAATATCGGTTTTCTTTATACTTGAATAGAGATAAAGCGCATTATAAGCGTCAACAATCCCTTGCTCTTGATTTGTAATCGGAGTTGCGGTACTTACTAAAATATTTTTTATATCTTCAGGTGTTAGCGATGGATTTGCTTCCAACAATAATGCCGCAACCGCAGCCACGTGCGGAGCTGCTTGGCTTGTTCCATTCACTATCGCATAAGTTCCATCTATCCATCCGGAAGTTATATCTACGCCGGGAGCATAAATATCCGGTTTTATCCGACCATCAGCTGTGGGACCAATGGAAGAGAATAAAGCGATTTCCTTATTTTCGTTAACCGCGCCTACTGTTAGTGATTTTTCGGAACAACCCGGAGCAGAAACAGTTTCAGCATCAGGTCCGAAGTTGCCGGCTGCTGTTATAACCACTATTCCTTTTTCAACAGCTTCATTTACCGCTTCCGAGAGTAAATCCGTGCCATCGCATAAGTCGATTTTCGCACCCAAGCTTATATTTATAATATTTGCTCCTTTTTCTATCGCCCATTCTATTCCATCAATTGCATAAGACATTTTTCCGGAGCCATCCGACTTCATTACTTTGACATCCAAAATTTCGACTCCCGGGGCGTTTCCTTTGTATATTTTATCGTTACATCCGATGATACACGCGACATGAGTTCCATGACCGTTTTTATCGCCGACACCTTCTCCGGTGAAATCTATCGCATCGATTACGCGGTCTTTTAATCCGGGAAAATCTTGCTCAATACCAGTGTCTAAAACTGCGACTTTAATATTCTTTCCGGTGAATCCCATGTCAGACTGAACAACTGTTGACCCAATATAGGTTGATGATGTATCAAGCCACAAGCGCAAATCATAATCCCTCTGGATTTTTTGCTCTTTGCTTACAATGGGAGCTATTGAAAGATAATTTTGAAATTGTTCAGGTGTAAATTTAACAACTGCGCGGTGGTCGCCCAAATTCGTAGTTTGCGAGCTGCTTCTCGATATAATTGCGAGTTGAGAGGCATTTAACTTAAGATCTTTAAAATCTATAATCACATCCAAATATCCATCTTGCTTATTCATTTTTTCGGCAAGATCAACCACTGATTTTTCCACATCATTTTTTAATTCTCGAGGAACCATTATTTCTCTTTTCCGCTCTCTATTTTGGATTTCTTCAATTTTATTCTCTATTACTTCAGCCTTCTGATTTATCTTTTCTATTTGTTTTTGTACTTCAGAAATATTTATATCATTTATTTTTTCTTGTTTTATTTTTTCAATTCGCGCGAGCTCATTTATCTTTTTTTCCGCTATTTCCGACAATTTCGCTTCCAGTTCTTTTTGTTTCTCAGTAATTATTTTTTCAATATTACCAAAGCTTTCATTTAGGCTTTGTTCAAATTCTTTTATTTTTTGTTCATATATGTCTTGATGTGTATTTGTTGTTTCATTATTTTCATTATTAATTTCAGGTTCTTCTTTTATTTCTATATTACTTTCAGATGTTTTATTCAATAATGCAGTATCGCCGCTGTTAGTTTTATAAACAATATTCGAAGGTAATTTTTCATCCTCTATAATAGGAGAAATTTCCTCTTTATTTGGAGTTTCTGTTTTAGTTTGATCTTCAGGCAGGGATTGGGGTGCTTCTTTTTTTTCCGCTTTTTGTTTCACGGATATTTTTGGCAAGACTCCTTCAAGCTCCACTTTTCTACAAATTGTTTTTAAGACCGCTGTATTCGTAAATATTCTTTGAGCGGAACAATTTCTGCCATAAGTCTTAAATAAATATTCATGAATTTCGCAATTCATGCCTTTCCTAACGTTTAACCAATAATTTTTATCAGGGCCGTGAATTCCTGAGTATTCCAAACATTGCCTTTCCAGGTTTTCGGGATTACTACAATCTTCATTTTCAATACATTCTTCTTCTTTAAATTTCTCAATGTTATTCTTCAAATATTCCTGATCTTTACATTGTTCTTCTATTATATTCATTTCCAAACAACTTATTTCTCTTGGTGCCGGTGGCGGGGGTGGCGGATTTATAGGAAGATTCTCTTCAGGAGCACTATCTTTATTTTCTTCAGGAATCGGTTGGGAATTGGTTTGAGGATTTAAAGTATTAACAGGGGGCTCATTAGTTAGAGTGGTTGAAGGCGTTTCTGCGGGCAGAAGAGTGGTTGGTTGTGTCGTTTGTTGCGTTATTGGCTCAGTTGGTGGCGGAGGTGGCGGCTCTTGTATTTCCTGAGTTGGTGGCTCAGTAGTGGATTCTTTTATTTCCTGAGTTGGTGGCGGTTGAGTTGGTCCGGATTGTTGAGTTTGAATTACATCTGTAAAAAAGTTACTATAATTTGTTAATATAGTCAGGCTAAATAATAGGATAAATATGATAAAATATTTCTTTCTTACTGACATGATTATTTTTTATAGGTGTTAATCGATTGAACAAGAACTTTTGCCAATTCTGCCCGATTAATATTATCTCGCGGTCGGAAAGTGTTTTTTTCACTATCGCCGGAAATTACTCCATCTTGATAAGCTCGATAAATGAAACCGGAAAAATCAGATTTCTCATCAATGTCGGAAAAAATAGGAGAGTAGGTAGTTAATGGTGTTATTTTGAATACTTCCAACTGTAATTTGACAAATTCTTCACGCGTAATCGGCCTGTTTGGATCGTCTAAAATATTTTTTATTATATCTAATTTCAGCTCTTCCGCCTTTAAATAATACTTCATTGCCCAATGATTTTCGGCTTTTTTATTTTGAGGTCGGCCATTTGAAATTGATTGGCCATATCCTGAACTTTCTAAAGCCATTTTTAGGGCTTCCGCCACTGTGGTTAAATTTGATGGTCCAAATTCACCTGTTGGATTACCCTTCAGATCAGTGTATCCGGAAACAATTTTTAATTTTTTTACTTCATCGACAAATGTGAAAAACCATTTATTATCATCTACATCTTTAAATGGTATATAATTTTTTTGGTATTTTTCTTCTGTATTTCTATCTATCTGATCTATGAAAATTTTTTCCAAGCTTTCTATATCTTGAATTTTTATTTCATTATTTTTGATTTTTAATATTAAATTGTTAGTTTCTTCAAAAATAATTTCATTTGCTTTATCGATTAAAATTGTTTTATTTATTTGATCTAAAATTGTTCTTAATTTTGTTTTAGCATTATCATTAATTTTTCCGCTTTCCTGACCTAGAAGCAGTAAGTTTTGATTTAGTTTATTTGTTTTTTCTTTATTCTCTTTGTCCAATTCTTGTTTTTTAATTTTGATCTGATTATCGAGAAATATCTTCTGACATTCCTTTTTTTGCTCTGATTGCTGAGAATTATTTAAACATTTCTGTAAATTTGCTTGAGCTTCATTCAAATCGGATACTGATTCTGATTTATCATCAAATTTAAAATTAATATCAATAGTTGAATTTTCTTGCATTATTGAATCTTCAGAAAAATTTTCCTCTTTCAAAGGAGTATTTTTGACCGGGACCTGTTCTGCAGTATCTTTAGCCGGTTCTTTTATTTCTTGCTCATATTCAACCTCTTCCACATAAGGGGAAATCGCGTCAAACGCATTGATAATTCCCTGATTACCAAGATAATCATATTCTTTGCCAAGGCTATCCGATGTCAAATTTAAGACATTTTTAATCTCATCATTATTCAAATTGGGGTTTGCGGACATTAATAAGGCTACGACGCCGGCAGCATGAGGAGCGGCTTGGCTGGTTCCATCTATTACCACATATTGTTCATCGATCCAGGCAGAGGTAATGTCTACCCCGGGAGCAAAAATGTCCGGCTTGAAGCGATTATCGGTTGTGGGGCCGCGTGAAGAAAAATCCGCTATATAACCACTTTCATCAACAGCGCCTACTGTCAGCGCTTTTTGCGCGCATCCGGGAGTTGAAATTGTATTTTTTTTCGGACCGAAATTGCCGGCTGCGGTTATTACAAACAAACCTTCGTTGTAAGCCTCGTCAACAGCTCGCGATAAAGCATCCGAGCCATCGCAGTTCTCTATCAAAGCACCTAAACTGATATTGGCAATGTCCGCTTCTTTTTTTAAAGCATATTCCAGACCGGAAATAGTATCAGACATACTTCCTTCACCTTCTTTGCCGGTGGTTTTAATATTAATCAATTTCGCTTCCGGAGCTATGCCCAGATATTCGCCTTTATTGCATCCGACAATGCAAGCGACATGAGTTCCATGACCATTTAAGTCATAAACTCCCTCTCCGGTATAATCGATGGAATCAATAATTTGATTACTGAATCCCGGGTGATGAATGTCGATTCCCGTGTCCAATATGGCTACTTTTATTCCTGCACCGTTAATTTTTAAATCGTCATGAACCCGCCCGGATTCAATATATTTATTTGAAGAGTTTAATTTTAATGTTAATTTATGATCATATTCCAGATATACATTACATTTCGCGATTTTTTGTTTATCATCTTCGTCATTTAAAGTTTCATCATTTAAGATGGATTTGCTTTTAAGTTCGTTCAACAATTCTCTAACCTGTCTTTTCTCTATTTGTCTTATGGAAACAGCATCGATTAAAGTATGTTTTCGGAAAGGAAGTTTTGTTTGATTAAGAAAATTTTCAATTTCCTGAATGATATTATTGTTTTCAATGGATATATTTTTATAGCTTAATATGATATCTATTTTATTTTCATCATTAATACTTTCAAGACTGTTTCTTAAAGAATTTCGTAGACATTTTTGATTTCGAAAAGAAAGGGATTCTGTTATTTTAGGGATTATTTCAGAAGTCGCGGGTGTATTTATCAGAGGCATTTCATTAACCACATTTTCAACTATTTCCGGAATTTGAATATCTTCCATTATTTCAGGATTCGGAGTTAAAGCCGGAGGTGTTTGTTCTTGTATTTCATTTATAACAGGAGAATTTTCAATATTTTCTTGAATATTTTCTTGAATATTTTGAATATTCTCATTTACTTGCGGAGCAACTTGATTTTCCTGAATATTATTATCTATAATCGTAGGAATGTTTTGCTGAATATTTAAATTTTCAAAAACCGGCGATGTATTTTCTTGCAAATTCTCAATGGGGGTTTGAATATTGGAAGCTCTTTCACCATCAAAAATTCTAACTATAAGATTTTCCGATAATCTAAGAAAATTTTCATTTTTTGATACGAAAATCAATAAGATAATTGAAAATGAAAGGAATATAATTTTTTTCTTAAACATTTTTAATTTTTTATATTTATTTTATCTTTTGATTATAGCTTATTCAGGTCAAATTTTCAAGAAAATTCTTAATATCATAATTTACTTTATTCGCGATAATTGCTTTAATGGTTTTTGGATTTATTGGAGAGATGAAAATTTAACTTAAAATTATTTATATGAAAATCCTAATTACAGGTTCAAGCGGCACAATCGGCACTAGATTATGCGAGGTTTTGATGAAAGAAAAGGTTGAGATTATAGGTATAGATAAGAAAAAAAACAAATGGCAAAAAAGTGTAGACAAAAATACGATTATCGGTGATTTGAGAAGCAAAAAAGCTTTTTCAAAATTACCAAAAAAAATTGATATGGTTGTACATCTTGCGGCGAATGCGAGGGTATATGATTTGGTCGAAAATCCGGATTTAGCAAAAGATAATTTTATAACGTTATATAATACTTTGGAATTTTGTCGAAAGAATAATATTAAAAAGTTTATGTTCGCATCCAGTAGGGAAGTTTATGGTAATACAAAGAATATAATTCATAAGGAAGAGGATGCGGATATTATTAATTGCGAAAGCCCTTATTCGGCTTCTAAAATTGGAGGAGAGGCACTAATACATGCTTACAAAGAATGCTATGGTATTGATTTTATCATTGTCAGATTTTCAAATGTTTACGGTATGTATGATGAAAGCAATAGAGTAATTCCTTTGTTTATCCGACTGGCAAAAAAAAATAAGGATTTGGTGATATTCGGGAAAGAGAAGCTCCTCGATTTTACTTATATAGATGACACAATTTCAGCGGTTTTGAATTGCATAAAAAAGTTTGATTCAGCAAAAAACGACACTTACAATATTTCATTTGGCAGAGGTATACGGATTTTCGATGTAGCCAAGCTAGTGAAACAAAATTTAAACAGTAAAAGTAAAATTATTTTATCGAAAAATAGGACCGGAGAGGTAATCAAATATATCGCGGATATTTCAAAGATTTCAAAAAAGGTTAGTTTTAAGCCTAAAACGCCGATTGAGGAAGGGGTTAAGAAGGCGATTGGTTGGTATGGGGGGAATTAGTGATCAGAAATGTCGCATTTAATTCCTGACAACTTATAAATGATCGCTGATTTTTATGTTTTAAACGCTTTTAGAATATCATTACTTGTATTTATTACGTCTGTTTTTTCCAACCAACCGCGACGGGCTTGGAAAATCCCAAATTTTAAATAGGCGAATTGGTCTGTGTGATGAGAATCAGAGTTTATGGCAAATTTGACATTCATATCTTTGGCCATTTTTATATAGTAGTCATTTAAGTCTAATCTTTGCGGATTTGAATTGATTTCCAATATTTTTTTATTTTTTGCGGCTTCTTTGATTATGGCTTCCATATCCAATTGAAGAGGCTCTCTTTTTAAAAGAAGTCGGCCTGAAGGATGTCCCAAAATTTTCAAATATGGATTGTTCAGGGCTTTAATTACTCTTTTTGTTTGTTCGTCTCGTGGTAATCTGAATTTTGAATGTACTGAACCAATAACTATATCTAACTTTGATAAAATCTTATTCGAAAAATCCAAATCTCCGTTTTCCAAGATATCAACTTCAGCTCCGGTTAAAATTAAAATGTCTTTTTCTTTTTCTCTGAGCCTTTGTATTTCTTCAATTTGAACTAAAATCGAATTTTCATCTAATCCTTTGGCAACCCGTAACGATTGTGAGTGATCAGAGATAGCGATGTATTTAAATCCCAGTTTTTTGGCTTGTTTAACGATTTCAATGATACTTTGCGATCCGTCGCTCCATACAGAATGCATGTGTAGATCGCCTTTTAGGTCTTTGTATTCTATTAATTTCGGTAATTTTCCGGCACGAGCAGCTTCAAATTCTCCGCGATTTTCTCTTAATTCAGGTTCTATATAAGGATATCCCATTATTTTATAAACTTCTTCTTCTGTTTTGCCGGCTACTTTTTTTTCTTTTTTAAATACACCGTATTCGCTGATTTTATAGCCTCTTTTTTTGGCTATTTCGCGCATGGCTACGTTATGATCTTTACAACCTGTGAAATACTGCAATGCCGAGCCATATTCATCACTTTCAACAATGCGTAAATCTATTTGTATGCCGGTTTCGTCAAGTACACTGGATTTTGTACTCCCTTTAGCTAAAACTTTGGTAACTCCGGGGAAAGAACATAAATAATCCATGATTTTATTCTTATTTTTGCCTGTAGTGAGAATGTCAATATCGCCTACAGTTTCTTTTCGACGTCTTAATGATCCCGCATATTCAACTTTTTTGATATCCGGACTTTTGCTTAGATAAGCAATGTATTTTTCAGCTGTTTGTAACCCATACGGAAGTAAATATCTGAGTTTGTGTTGTTTGTATTCATTTATTGCCTCCAATATTTCAGATTCGCTTTTTTTACCCATTTTGGGGAGCGTCGCGAGGGCACCGCTTTTAGCCGCGGCTTCCAATTGTTCGATATCTTCAATTCCCAATTGAACAGAAAATAAACGTACTTTTTTCGGACCTATTCCGCGAATATTTAATAATTCGAGGAGTTTGTGATTAAATTTTTTAAGTAGCTGTTGGTGAAATTTAATTTCTCCCCTTAAAACCAGTTCTTCAATTTTTTCCGCTATAGAATCTCCAATTCCGGGTATTTCCAAAAGAAGTTTCGGATCTCTTTCAACGATTTCTTCCAGATCATATGGATAATTTTCCAGAATATCCGCGGCACGATTATAGGATAATATTTTGAATCGATTTTCTCCTTGGATTTCCAAAATTTCTCCGATTTCTCTTAAGATATTTGCTATGAATTTATTGTCCATTAGAAGTAATTATACTTTTAATGTTTTAGTTATAGCAGATTTTTAATGTTTTTTCTAATTTTCGGTTTGAATATTGTCTATTTTTTCATTTTTGTGTTGTCCAGTAATCTCTTAGCTTCCTGATATGGTAGTTGTGAAAAATATTTTCGTTTATCCTCTCCATTTATTCCCGCTAACATGTCGACTTGAAAATCTGATGCCGGTATAAAATTATCATCTTCAGGCATGTCATAATCTTTACAATATTTGACTGCTTTCCAAGCTTCATCTGATGTTATATCTTCCAATGTAAATCCAGGTTTTATTCTTCTTAGTGTCTTTAATCTTTTGTTAAGCACATATAATTGTTGTTGAGAAGCGGGTTTATCTATTGTTTTTTTTGATTCAGTTCCTCGAACATTTTGCTTTTCCGTATAATCACTTAAAATAATATTGGCATTTTTTTTATTTATTCTTTTTTCTTTAATTTCCAGTAAAAATTGTGGATATGCTTTTTCTACAAATTTTATTATTTTTTGTAAAAAGGATAGTTGTCTTTCTGTAGCATTCTCTTCCATCCATTCCAAATGTTTTTTGTGCCAAAAATGTTTTAAGTTAACAGCATTTTGATTTAACCATATTTCAATACATTTAACAGCCTCTTGTAGATTGTCAAAAGATTTTCTGTAATTATTGGGAAATACTGTTGTCCAATTTCCTAATATATCCATGCCTAAATGTATGACTCGCTGATCTGGTAAATATACTCGGAACGATCCATGCTGACCGACAAAAAACACATCTGAATTTTCAATTTCTGGATAATCTCGGAAGAAATCCATTTTTTCACTGCTATCAAAACCTTGCTTTTTCTTCATTTTAGCAATTCTTTTTATTTCTTCCTCCTTGTCTTCGTGTTCTTTTAAATCTACTAAATCACCTTCCTTCTTCTTGCCTGTTATACCAAATAATTTAGCAGCGTCTATCAAGGCATGCCGTTGGGAATTATCAACCAAATCGATTAAAACCATTTCTTCTTTTATGCCTTTAATTTTGCGGGTTCCTCTACCTAACATTTGTTCATATAGTAAAGCGCTTTCTGTAGGTCTGGCCATAATAATTGCTTCTAATTCTGGACAATCAAAACCTTCAGTTAATAAGCTGCAATTTACCATTACGTTTAATTTTCCCTCTTTAAGTTGTTTAAAATATTTTTCCAATTCTTCATCAGGTGTATTTCCATCAACATGAACTGCTTTTACATTTGTACTGGTAAATTTTTTTACTAAATCTTTTGAATGTTGAATATCTACAGCAAAAACTAATGTTTTTTTGTTGTTTGCATGCTGTAAATAAGCATCTATCACTTTTTGATTTCTTTCTTCTGTGTTAACTACTTCTCCTAATTGCGCTTGGTTTAAATCACCAATTCCTGAAGCTACATTAGATAAATCTGTTTTAGTATTTACGCGATAACCGATAATTCTTGCCAACCATTCTTCTTGTATGGCTTGGCGGAGGCTCATGGAATACGTTAATTCAGGATATACTTGTTTTAAATCTTGTTTGTCACTACGAATCGGAGTTGCGGTAAAGCCAACATGCAAAATTTCATCATTACTTTCTCGTAAATATTCAAATATTCTCGTATAAGTATCTGCTGTAGCATGATGCGCTTCATCGGTAATCACTATGCATATTTTTGAAGGATCAATTTGCAATAGTTTTTTACTGCCTTTTTGTCCCAACGCAGGAACTGATCCGATTATGACATTCGCTTCAAAATTATATTTTTTTGATTTTCCGCTTAAAATAGTGGTTTCCAATTCCGGATTTACTTTGCGAATTTTGTCATCAGCTTGTTTTAATAATTGATCTCTATGAGCTAAAACAAGCATTTTTCCTTTGATTCCTAAATATTCTTGTAAAAAACTAAATGCTATAGTTTTTCCGGTACCTGTCGGCAGTTGAATTAAACATGTCTTTTTACCTTGATCAATAGCATTTTGGATACTTTCCAAACACTCGATTTGATATTGTCTTAGAAAATAATCAGTTGCTGTTTCTCTTATTAAAATTTTAATATTTTTTCTGATTTTACTCCGCATTTTCTCATAATCTTCTTTTTTTACTAATTCATCTGTCAATTTTTTTTCAAAATCTTCAAAAATTTCAAGATAATTTTTTTCGCATGCTTCAGTTATATTTTCAAAATCGACTCTCGGATTTAAAGTTTCCAAAAACCTGGCAAACAATTCTGTTAAATGAGTTTTTTGTTTATTAAACACCTCACTGAAAGGAGTATTTTGAATTGCCCTCTCAGCCGATAAATTTAAAATCTCTGATACTTTTTCTCTCTCTACACTAAGCATTCATAATTATTTTAGAGGTTTTTAAAGAGAACATAATATAATACATAAATTCAAATTATGTCAACCTTCGGAATCTAAATTTTATTGATAGAAAATTTTTATATTGATAATTCTTTATATTTTGATAACATGAGCTTCGGATTAATTTTCGGAGGGATGGCAGAGCGGTCGAACGCGGCGGTCTTGAAAACCGTTAGGCTCCCCTGGAGTCTCCTGGGTTCGAATCCCAGTCCCTCCGCCAAAAATTTGCACCTGGCAAATTTTTCCCTAGTTACTATTGCTCACACTATTGCTAAATTTGTATTTTAACGTACTTATTTGGCGCAAATTTTAGTATCTAGTAATTAGTATGTAGCAATAGGAATTCGAATTTATTTATTTTTTTACATGAACGACACTAATCAAAAACCTGAATGTTGTCCGAAATTTGATCCTGCGCCTTGGGATGGGAAAATTGTTGAATGGAAGGATAAGTTGTTTATTAAAGATAAAGTTTTTTCTTTGTTTTATATGCCTATTAATTTTGGGCAAGTTATTACGAGAATGATGAAAAAAGTTGAAGCTGCCGGCGCAAAGTTAAGTGATGATTGGCTTTGTCTTTCTGATCATACTTCAAAATGGAATATGGATCTTTATGTGGCTGTAAATAAAGAGATTAAGGATATTGAAAATGTAAAATCAAGTGGAAAGTTTTTGTTTAAAGTTTATGAGGGTAATTACAAAGAAACAGGCAAATGGTGTAAGGACTTCGAAAGATACGCGCAGGAGAAAAATTTAGAAATTCAAAAAATGTATATGTGGTATACGACTTGTCCTAAATGCGCGAAAAAATATGGGAAAAATTATATTGTTATTGTTGGGCAATTATGAAAAATGATGAAATTTTAAAAGAAATTGAAATAATAAAAGCCAGAAACAAGCGAGTGGAAGCGGATAAAGCTTGGGAAACGAGTTGGACTCGAAAAATTATTGTTTGTTTATTTACTTACATTGTTGTTTTAATTTTTTTCTTGTTGGCGAAATTGCCTGATCCTTTTATAAATGCGATCATTCCGGCTTTGGCATTTATTTTATCAAGTTTATCTATTTTTAAAGTTAAAAAAATTTGGATTAAGAAGTTTTATAAATAAGAGGACAAAATTTGCAGACATTTTTGTCTAAAGTTGGATAAAAATGTTATTATGCGATAGACATTTTAAAAAATTGTATGAATAAACAGGAATTTTATCGGGAGAAATATAGACAAAAGAATAAAGGATGGGAGGATAGTCAGAGTGTCTATAGACAAATTATTGATGGGTTTTTGATGAAAGGGAGTAAGATTCTGGACATTGGTTGTGGACATAATGAATATATGAAGAATGTCTATGCTAAGACAAATGAAACATATGGAATTGATCCGGATCAGAGGGCGCTTGATAAGAATTCTTTTATTAAAAATAAATTTCCGGGGAAAGCAGAAAAATTGCCATTTCAAGATAATTTTTTTGATTTGGTTGTTAGTGCGTGGACATTGGAGCACATTGAAGATCCGGAAAAGGTATTTAAGGAAATTTATCGAGTTTTGAAGCCTTCAGGGAAAGTAATGTTTTTAACTCCGAATTCATGGAATTATAATGTTTGGATAATAAGGTTAATTCCTGAAAGATTTCACGATTTTTTTACAAAAAGGCTTTATAATCGGCAGGAGAATGATACTTTTTCAAAGTTTTATAGGATTAATTCTGTGAGGACGATTAATAGGACACTTTCGAATATTGGATTTAAGAAAAGGGATTTAATTTTGAATGGGGATCCAAGCTATATTAGTTTTAATGAGATTCTTTTTAGATTCGCGTGTTTTTTGGAGTTTTTGATGGATAAGTTTTTTAAAAAGAGCAAGGTGCATTTGATTGGAGTGTATGAGAAACATGTAATTGCTTAATGACTTTATTTTTTGCTATAATTAGATAATAATAAAATTAATTAAATAAACAAAAATGGAGCGAAATCATCAAGTGGTTAAAGATCTGCAGAAATATTTTCTTTTAGGGACTTTGATTTTGTTGATTATTGTGCTTTTTATATTTGTTTCATCTTTTTTAAGCACTTTATTTATAGCCGCTATAATTGCCACAGCCATTAATCCTGTACACAATTTTTTACAAATTCGATTAAAGTTTCCTAAGATTTTATCGGCGATTTTAACAACTTTGTTTGTTTTTGTTGTAATAGATGGTATTTTAGCGCTATTTTTTGTTTCATTTATGAATCAAGCAACTGATGCTTACAAAGTAATATCGGAGAAGGTGGCAACTTTTGAAACAAATGGCAGTGAAATCATACCGCAATTGGAGAAATATCCTTGGATTTATAACATTGTCAAAGACCTTCAAGGACTAAATTTTATTTCAACAAATAATTTTATTTCTGTTGCGGGAGATTTTGTCGGTACTATAAGCGGGTTTCTTCTTGAAAACACAAAAAATTTATTAAAACATTTATCTGTTATCGCGGTTCATTTATTGATTTTTATTTTAGCGATTTTTTATTTTTTGAAAGAGGGAAAATTTATTGTAAATCATTTTAAAAGTTTACTGCCTCTTTCTCCTAAATTTCGTGATGAGTTAATGGAAAAAATTTATCAGTTGATGAAAGCACTGATATTTGGAGTTTTTGGAGCTGCCATTATTCAAGGATTTTTAGTGGGAATAGCACTGTTTGTCGGAGGTGTGAATAATTCGGTTTTTTGGGGCGGCATCGCTGCCTTACTATCCCCTGTCCCCTATTTGGGAACATCGATTGTTTGGCTTCCTTTTGCTATCTCCTTCTTTGCAACCGGAAAAATTCTTGCCGGAGTACTTATGCTTATTTGGGGATTAGTCGTTGTCAGCTTATCAGATAATTTGGTCAAACCTTATTTAATCGGGTCATCGGCGGAATTGCATCCATTAGCGGTTTTACTTGTTATTTTAGGTGGCGTGTTTGCTTTCGGCTTTCAGGGTTTAATTTTTGGTCCATTAATTTTAACTTTAACGCTGGCATTTTTGCATATTTATGAGTTAGAATATCAGGAAGTACTAAACCCGCATGAAGAAATAAATAAAACTTAAAATTATTATTTAAAACCTTTTTTTATGAAATATGAACACGTTTTTAAATTCATGAAGAATATTGTTTGGAGTTTAATTTTAAACGGAATTTTCGCAATAGTTTTAGGATTATTAATTTTAATTTTTCCTGATCTACTACCAATCTTAATAGGTGGTTTTTTAATAATATTTGGAATTATTGCTTTAGCTTTCGCAAGAAGGGTGAATAAATATTCCAAAATCGATATTGAAATTTAAAAAAATCGAATATGAAAAAGTTTTTTATTCTTCTGTTTTGTATATTAATAAGTCAATTAGCGGGTATTATCGGCAGTATATTTACTATTCCAAATATAAATGACTGGTACAATTTGCTTTCAAAACCGGCTTTTACTCCTCCTTCATGGCTTTTTGGACCTGCGTGGATTGTTTTATATTTATTGATGGGTTTTGCATTATACTTAATAATTGTAACGGATATTAAAAAAAACTTTTTCGACAGAATAATAGATTTTGTTCTGAGAATTAAAGATGACGACAAATCCGCGGCTTACAGTTTTTTTGCGATCCAATTAATTCTAAATTCATTATGGTCCATTTTGTTTTTTGGCCTTCATAATCCCTTATACGCATTAATTGAAATTGTATTTTTGTGGTTAGCAATATTTATGACAATATATTATTTTTCAAAGCATAATATTTTAGCAGCAAGTCTTCTTATTCCTTACATCGTATGGGTTAGTTTTGCGGTTTACCTGAATGCGGGAATTTATTTTTTGAATAGGATTAGTTTTTAAGATAATAAATGTCGAGAGTTTTAGTATTTGTTTATTTGTGGTAGTATTTTAGTAATCAAAAATATTTTTTAACTTTTAAATATGGTTATAGTAAAAAATAAATCCGGAGCAAAAAACACAAAAACTTCTTCTAAGGAAAAAGAAAATAATAAAAAATCAACAAAGGAAGAAATTAAGGCTTCGGGAGATCAATTATTAAAAAAAATAAGAAAGTTAATTAAAGAAGGAAATGTAAGAAGAATAATCATAAAAAATGAGAAAAAAGAAGTTTTAATGGAAATTCCTGTAACTTTCGCTGTATTAGGGACTGTTATCGCACCAATTTTAGCTGCTGTCGGAGCTTTGGCGGCTTTGGTCACTAACTGCACTATTGAAGTTGAACGAAAATAAGAAATTGCTTCCTAAAGTGCCATCTGTGACTTTTTTCTCCCAAAAAATAATGATCACCCCGTAAACGGGGCTCACATTATTTTTTGCCAAACAAAAGCCACATCTGGCACTTTAGGAAGCAATTTCCAGCTATAATTTAAATTCTATTTTTGTAAATGTTAAAAAAATTTTTTATTATCTTCTTCATTTTTGGATTTATCTGTTTTTCTTGGGCATTAATAGAGCCTTTTCAGTTAAAAGTTGAAAGCAATGAAATTATAGATTCAGATGTTCCGGAATTTATTAAAAATAAAAAAATTATATTTGCGGCTGATTTTCATTTTGGTCATTATTTTTCAACGGAAAGATTGGAAAAAGTTGTACGGCTAATAAATGAGCAAAATCCTGATTTGGTTTTACTTGGAGGTGATTATATAAATAAAGAACCTAATTTGGCTGATGATACTTTTAGGATTTTTGGTAAAATTAAAGCAAAATATGGAGTTTATGGAGTGCTTGGGAACCATGATTCTGTATTACGGGATAATAGGAAGATACGCATATTGGAAGCCGCGAATAAAGCTAATATAAAAATTTTACTTAATGAAGCTGTATGGATAAGTGAAGGAAATGAGAGATTTAAGATTGGCGGGGTTGGGGATTTTTGGCACGATACTCAGAATTTAGAGCCTACTATCGGGGACGCGAAAACAGATGATTTTGTAATTTTGCTTTCTCATAATCCTGATTTTTCGGAGTTTTTAGAAACTGACAAAATCGATTTGGTATTGAGCGGTCATACCCATGGGGGGCAGGTGACTTTTTTTGGATTGTACGCTCCTAATACGCAATCAAGCTTTGGACAGAAATATCGAGAAGGTTTGGTTAAAAATCAATATTCTCAAGTTTTTGTTACTCATGGGGTGGGAACAACTCTTTTGCCTATTAGGTTTTTTGCTAAGCCGGAGATTAATGTTGTTGTATTGAAATAAATCGTAATTCGTAATTCGTAATCCGTAATCCGTAAAAGGAATATTTATATGGGGAAATTGATCAAAATTAGCGCGGTTTCGCTGGGGTGTCCGAAAAATTTGGCGGATACTGAAAGTATTTTGGGAAATTTAAAAAATGTTGAATTAGTTAATGAAAATGATGCTGAATATATTTTTTTAAATACATGCGCTTTTTTGAAATCGGCCAGAGATGAGGTTTTTGAAAATTTGAAATTATTAAAAGATAAGAAAATTATTTTAATGGGTTGTATGTGCGGTTTAATTGATGAAAGTATTTTTGAAAATTTTCCTCAAATAAAAGCTGTCATAAGCAGTGCAAATTATTTTAAAGTTGGAGAAATTTTTAATGAAATTTTGAAAGATAAAAGAGTTTTTGCCGTTAATGATAACCCAAAAGTTTTTGAAGAAATAAATGGAAAAATGCTTCTGACGAGTGGCGGTTTTAGCTATGTAAAAATTGCCGAAGGCTGTGACAACAAATGCAGCTATTGTTTAATTCCGAAATTAAAAGGTAAATATCGCAGCAGGAAAATGGAAGAAATTATCAAAGAATGTAAAAATTCAATTAAAATGGGAGTGAAAGAATTGGTTTTAGTAGCTCAGGATTGTGGATATTATGGGTATGATTTATATAAAAAATTTGCTTTACCGAAATTACTGAAGAAAATAAGTCAAATTAAAGGAGATTTTTGGGTTAGAGTTTTATATATTTATCCTGAGAGGGTTTCTCCTGAATTAATAAATGTGATGAAAGAAAGTGAAAAAATATGTAAATATTTAGATATTCCTTTGCAACATGGAGACGCGGAAATTTTACAAAAGATGAGAAGGACGGCCAATAAAGATAGAATTTTAGAAAAGATTAAATATTTGAGAGGGGAGATCCCAAATATTTATTTGAGAAGCAGTTTTATAACAGGTTTTCCCGGAGAAAATAAAAAGGCTTTTTTGAATTTAAAAAATTTTTTAAAGGAGATTAATTTTGATCATGTTGGTGTTTTTGAGTATTCACGAGAAGAAGGGACTGAAGCTTTTTCTATGCCTAGTCAAATTTCGAATCAAATAAAGAAGAAGAGACGGGATGAATTAATGTTTTTACAACAAAAAATATCTAAGCAAAAAAATCAGAATTTGAAGGGGAAAATAATGAAAACTTTAATTGAAGGATTTGACAAAAAATCTAAATTGTATTTTGGGAGAATTGAGAAGTTTGCTCCTGAAATTGATGGCCAAATTTTTATAAAAAGTAAAAAAGCACTTGAAGTTAATAAGTTTTATGATGTAAAAATTATTTCAGGCAGTGCGTATGACCTAGGGGGGGTTATTTAATCATCAGCCTTTAAAAGCTTATTTGTTAATTTAAACACTCTCAAATTGTAACTTGCGCTTTTATTATTTCCGGTTTCTGAATCTCTACAAATTTTGGCTTTTGCTTATTGAAATGCCGCTCCAATGCTTCATCAAGTGATGCTAATGCTTCCTCTTTTGTCCGTCCGGCTCGGCTTAAGTCTGTGTTTAGACAATAGGCTTGAAATACATCTTTTTCCTTCCAAATTATATAAGTAAGATCCATAAAATCAGATTTAATATTCTTTATGGCTGATTTTAACAGAAACAAATATAAAAATAAAATTTTTATTGTACTTTTAACCTTTTATACTCCTACGCTTTTAAATTTTTGTATCAATCTTCGCTAAAGCTCGGAAAGACAAGTAATACTGTGAAGCTTAAAGATAATTTTATCGATTTATCAACAAAAAAGCTACGGAGCAGTATAAAATAATTATCAAATTTGTAATTTTTTTTCTTATATAGTAAATTTTTACTTACGTGTTTTTTAAAATAATTTCTATGTCAGTAAATAAATTAACAGAGGGATCAATATTAAGATCTTTAATAACTTTATCTCTTCCTATTGTATTCGCTAATATTTTACACACAGCGTACAACCTTATAGATACTTTTTGGGTTGGAAGATTGGGAGAAAATGCGATTGCCGCTGTTTCATTAAGTTTTCCAATAATTTTTTTAATTATTTCTTTGGGCGGGGGGTTGGCTATAGCGGGGAGTATTTTTATAGCGCAATATAAAGGGAAAGGTGATAATGATAAAATTGACAAAGTAAGCATGCAAACTTTTATTCTAATTATATTTGTTTCTTTAATTTTAAGCATTGTTGGATATTTTTCCGCTGAGTATTTACTTCAATTAATGGGGGCTGAAAATAATGTGATTATGAATGCGACTATTTATTTAAAGGTATCTTTTTTAGGTATGCTATTTGTATTTATTTTTTTTATGTTCCAGTCTGTTTTAAGAGGTATAGGAGTTGTGAAATTGCCTATGTATGTTGTTTCCGCTACTGTAATTTTAAACGCAATTTTAGATCCGATTTTAATCAATGGGTGGGGTGTTATTCCTGCTTATGGTGTTGCCGGCGCAGCGATTGCAACGCTTTTTTCTCAAGCGGTAGCAGCCATGATCAGTTTATACTATCTTTTTAGGGGTAAATTTGGAATTCATTTAAAAATCAAGGATATAAAACCTGATTGGAAAATTATTAAGGACCTTTTTAAATTAGGAATTCCGGCCTCCTTGGAACAATCTACCAGAGCTTTTGGATTTGCTTTAATGACTGTTTTGGTGGTTAGATTTGGTACTTCGTCAATTGCCGCTTATGGGATTGGGACTAGAATATTAAGTTTTGTTGTGATTCCGGCGATTGGTTTGTCTATGGCAGCTTCAACTTTAGTAGGGCAGAATATAGGAGCAAAAAAAATAAAAAGAGCTGAAGATATTGCTATACAAAGTACTATCATCAGCTTTGTCATTTTAAGTTTGGCTGGTGTATTAATTTATTTTTTTGCGCATGAACTTTCGGAATTTTTTATACCGGGGGAATTAGAAGCCATCAAAGAAAGCACAAATTTAATTAGAATTATGGCTTTAAGTTTTGGTTTTATTGGTGTGTATCAAGTTTTGAGCGGGACTCTTCGCGGGGCAGGAGATACTTTTATGGCTATGATTTTTACTTTTATTTCATTATGGGTTTTACAATTCCCAATAGCTTATATTTTATCGAGATATTTTCTTAATGAAGAGGGCATTTGGTGGTCTTTCCCTTTAAGTAATATTATTTCTACGTTTGGTCTTATAATTTATTTTATGAAAGGAACTTGGAAGAAGAAAAAGATCACTGATGAAGAAAAAAATATTATTAAAGTATCTGAAGAAACTTTAGTGGAAGAAGGTTTGAATTAAAAATTAAAAGTTTTTTCTTGATGAATTAGATCTTCTTTGTTAACATTACCACGGTCAAAATTTAAGATTTTCTTAAGTAAGCCATAAATGGAGAGATACCCAAGTGGCTGAAGGGGCGGCTTTGCTAAAGCTGTAGGGGGGAGCAATCCCCCGCGAGGGTTCGAACCCCTCTCTCTCCGCCAGTTATCTGTACCCCAAAAAGTGGACACGGGTACAGGTTTTCTTTTGTTAAAATATATTTAAAATTAACAAAAGAATTTATGAAAACAATTCTTCGCGCAGCAGAAGAATGGATTTTTTCTTTTCTGTAATGTATTAATATTTTGGAGGTTATTATATTTGCTTAATTCAATTAATTTAACTAAAAAATTATGAAAAAAATAACTACGATTATTTTGAGCATTGTTTTTATTTTAACTGCATGTGCTCAATTTCTTCCTCAAAATAATGGATCGCAAGGGAGTGAAAATAGCGGGAATGAAAAAATTGCATATATGAAAAATATTTATGAGAAAGAAGGTAAAAACTTTATTGATATTGATGAGATAAAATGGCTATCTGAGGTAGATAATACTTGTACTACTTCAACTGAAGAGGCTACGAATGAAATTCCGGAATGCAATCCTAATGGATTTTTGATTGTGAATGATGAGGAAAAAATTGTGACTTTTGAAATTCCTTCAGATTTAACAGTTTATACTGCCAATTTGGGGCAAGATCCTTCGTCCGGTAATGCTTTAAATGTTAAAATCTTCACTGAGGTATTCAATGGTAATAAAGAAACTTTTGAATTCGCGCCTTTTGAAATTAAAGTTGATGGAGATAAGGTATTAAGTTTAAAAGAGCGATATATTCCTTGAAGTTTAAGATCAAACTAAATAAAAAGACCGGAACTTTCATCCGGTCTTTTTTATAATCTAATTAACTTATAATTGTTCTCTTTTAAATAATTATCATTAACTTCGTATAAAACAGGGGCGAAATTTTCTATTATTTTTTGATTGTTTATTATTTCCCCTTGTACTTTTTCTTCTCTCCAAATTTCATTAAACCGATAATATTTGCCTTCTCTTTCTATAAAACAATGCTTTTTTTCGTAAATATGAAATTTCGATTCTATTTTTTTATCTGATAATAGTTGTCCTTTAAGATGATTATCTGTGAGCCAAATTTTTAATTGTAATGTATCAGGAGAGATATTTTTTATTTTTAAATCCACAAAGTTATAAAGAACGGTCGCACCGCTACCGAAAGGGAGTGTTCGGCCTGAATCCGGGAAAACATCTAATGAATGATGATATCTTTGTTTGATTTCAACAGGGGCATGTAAAAACATCCAGTAAAGGAGATTTGCCATTTGGCATAGTCCTCCTCCTAAACCTTCGACAACTTTTCCATTACTTAAAAGCATACCATTTACAAATCCCCTTTTGGCGCTTGGTCTTCCAACTAAATGCCAGAATGAGAATGTTTGTCCCGGTTTTATAATTATCTTATCTAATTTGCTTGCTGCGATTTTTAGATTAGTTATTTTTTGCTTTTGTAGACGAATATCAGAATCACCCAGCTTTCTCATTAGAACCGACTGATGAGAAAATATTTTATTATCAAAATAGTTTTTCTGCTTTGAACGCGCTAAGTAAATATTGAAGAAATTTTTCAAGTTGTTATTAAATCTTCTAAATTCAATTATTGGAGTTTTTAGATAAGGATAGCGTGAAGATAGGGCTATTCTTTTAGGGCTTTGTACATTTTCAATAAATGTATTTAGATAATTGTTTTTTAAAAAGCTTTCTTGACAATACATAAAACTATTTGTTAATTAATCATTTTATATAACCGTTTTAATGCTTTTGTATTACAAAAAACCTTACCGGTTGAAATTATTTATTATCTTTATTTTTTTCTGCTATATTTAATTTATGTATAAATTTAATTTTATGTTTTATTTATTTAAAGTTAGAAATTTTATTGAAGGTTTTATATATGCAGTGTTTTTAAAGAGAATTTTTTTTCTTTTAGATCCGGAATTTATTCATGATCGAATGACTAGGGCCGGAAAAATGCTCGGTAAAACTTTTTTAACCAGAACCTTAACCAAAATAGCCTTTTCTTATCAAAATAAGACTTATTTAGAGCAAGAAGTTTTAGGTATTAAATTTAAAAATCCCATTGGATTGGCTGCGGGATTTGATAAGAATGCACAATTAACTGCTATTTTACCTGAGGTGGGTTTTGGATTTGAAGAAATCGGTTCTATCACAGGGGAAGAATGCGCTGGTAATCCTAAACCGCGGCTTTGGAGGCTTAAGAAATCCGGATCTTTGGTTATTTATTATGGTTTAATGAATGATGGCGCGGAAAAAATTTCTAAACGATTAAAGAATAAGAAGTTTAATTTTCCTATTGGTGTTAGTGTGGCAAAGACTAATTGTGCTTTAACTGCTGATAACAAGGAGGGAATTAAAGATTATGTGAAAGCCTTTAATTTAATGAAAGATATTGGGGATTACATGACAATTAACATTAGTTGTCCTAATGCTTATGGAGGGCAGCCTTTTACGGATAAAGTAAGTTTGGAGAGTTTAATGAAAGAAATCAGTAAAATTGAATATGATAAACCAATTTTCTTGAAAATGTCTCCGGATTTAAATCATAAAGAGATTGATGATATTTTAGAGGTTGTGGAAAAATATAAGATTAGCGGTGTTATTTGCACTAACTTGACTAAAGATTATATGAATCCTAGAATTAAAGATAAATTTAATTTTGTGAATGGTGGAATTAGCGGCAAAGTATTGGAGGAAAAAGCGAATTTAATGATTTCATATATTTTTAAAAAAACCAAAGGGAAATTGATTATTATTGGTTGTGGGGGTGTATTTACAGCAGAAGACGCGTATAAAAAAATCAAATTAGGCGCTAATTTGATTCAAATGGTTACAGGGATGATTTTTCAGGGTCCGCAAACCATATCAGATATTAATTTGGGATTGGTGGAATTATTAAAAAAAGACGGGTATAAGAATATTTCTGAAGCTAGGGGAAAAGAAATTTTATGATTGATAGGGCTATTCCTTTTTTTCTTCTTCTTGAGGTTTATCGATACCTACCAAGAGTTTTTCCGCCCATGCGCGATAATAACTGTTGAAAGTTTCTTTTTGAGAAGTACTGCCTTTTTTTACTACGCGGATCCATGCCGCGTCGAATCCTTCCACTGCGTTTTCCTGCTTTTTCTTTTGTCCCGGAGCTAATTGGTCAGTATAAATTATCTGAGTCGGAGGCGCAGGTTTTTTGTTTGTAATGAATGGGCCTTGCGTTTCGACTTCTCTGGCATCATCTGTTCCATAAAATTTTATGTATGCATCACTGCCGCTAACAAAACTTTGAATTAAAATATGTCCCGGAGTGTCGTTTTTAAATTTTAAATCTTGCGCGCCTATATAAATTGTGGCATCAAGCCCATATCCTAAAGGCCGAGCATAATAACTTACGGCAAAACTGTGCGCACGGCGGTCGACTATTGGCAAGCCTCCAAAAAATGCCGCACGATATACGGTTGATGATACTTGGCATACCCCTCCCCCGTATTCCGGCGTTATTTTCCCCTGTTTAATGACCAACTCTTTATAATAGCCCGTAGATCCATCAACCGCGCCAATATTGGTATTAAAAGAAAATATTTCATTAGGCGGAATTAATATTCCATTTAATTTACTCATTGCTACTCCAATGTTATGTATTCTGTTCGTAGGAGAGCCTGTAAAATTGGAATACCCTACGGCAATAAGCTCTTTGATGCCTAAATTTTTTAATTTTTCATCAGCTTCAACTTGAGCTTTCATTATTGAAACAGGAATTTCCAATTGATTCAGGTTTTCATTGACAGCTAATTGATAATTTTTCATTAATTTATCCATCTCAATTCCTTGACCGTTTTTCGCTGTTCCCTCAAAGACAACTTGATTATTTTGATTGTAATATATTTTTGCGTTAGTTGCTTTGACTTCTATTTGCGGACTTATTTTAGAGATAATAAATTCTTTTATTTTTTCTTCATTGAATTTTATTTTTGGTTCAAACTGAAGATTTAAATCGCCATAATCCGCTTGAAACAAATCAGCTTTTTCCGAAATTATTTCTAAAGGGATTTTCTTGTTTATAAATTTCAATTCATAGTAGGGTTGAATATTAATAGTCAACCATTCGGGATTATCAAGCGCTTTTATTGTCCATTTTTTCTCGTTATGAATTAAGTTAATATTTTTAGAAATTTTTTCCACTAAATTACTTTTGTAAGCATTTAATTTCTCTTCCGTTAATAAAGGTTTATCTTTTTTTGCTTCTAAAACAATTTTTTGAATTTTGTTATTATTGATGAGAGTCTTGATAGCGGAAGCAAATTCATTGTAATTTACTTTATAACCTTCTTCTTCAGGGATAATTTGTATCTGACGATCCGCATTTAATTTAATTTGAGCATTTTTAGAAATTTTCAGATCCGGTATTTTGGATATTAGTGATCCGGTTGCTTTTTCATTATCTATTATTGGTTCTATATCAATGTATTTTGGAATCAAGCTTTGGCGGTAAAATTCGATTGTATTGTTATTTTGAATGGTTAGAAGCTGCTTTTCTATCTGATTAATATCAATCTCAACACCTAATTCGGAAAAAGAGAATAAATATTCTTTATTATTAAATATGATCGGCACCTTTTGTAAAAATATTTTTTCAAGGTTATTTTTAACGATTTCTTTGGCGGTATTCATATCTTCAAAAGAAAGACTGCTATTGAAAGCATATGTGCGCGGATATATTTTATCCGCAAATAATAGTGGGACAAAATAGCCGACCGCTAAAATCAAAGCGGTTGAAATGCTCAAAATCACCGAGATAATCATCAAAATCTTATTTTTTAAAACTTTAATTTTATTCATAAATTTTTAAAATATTGTTGTACATTATACAACCGTTTTTTAATTTAATCATTACATTTTTTAAAATCACTTATAAAATTTAAAAAATATTTATATTTTTTCTTCTCTTTCAATTGTGAGATCAATGGATTCTACAGGTATATTTTTGATGCCGGATTTTTCTCTATCTGAAGAATCTAAAGATGCTTTTTTTTTAAGTCGCCAAAATATTTTTTTAAAAATACTTTTTGATGTATTTTTAGCGCTTTCAATTTGATCTTTATGTGTATCCATAAAATTTTCCGTGGCGACTTTGCTTTTTAAATAAGCATTTTTACTTTTATCGGTAATGGTTTTTCTCATCTCTTTCCCTGATTTTGGCGCAAAAGTTACACCCAAAACAGAACCGATAGCTCCACCAATAATCGCACCCATAATTAATTTGTCTATTTTTTTACCAATTTTTTTGTTTTCCATAAATTAAGTGGTTAGTATTTTATTAATTCTCAATTTTTAATTAAAACTCTATTTAGCGTATTCTGTTGAGCGGGTTGTTCTGATCACGTTTACCTTTATTTTTCCGGGGAAAGACATCTTTTTTTCTATTTTGTCAGCAACATTTATCGCTAATTCATCAACTCCTGCGTCATTTATTATTTCCGGTTCTACAATTATTCTGACTTCTCTGCCCGCGGATATGGCAAAACTTTTTTTGACACCTTCAAATGAGGAAGCGGTTTCTTCCAATTGTTGAATCCTTTCCAAATATTTTTCCAAGGATTCTTGTCGGGCTCCGGGACGTCCCGCGGATAAAGCATCTGAAGCTTTTACTATATGGGCTTCAATTGTTTCCAAAGGTATTGCTTCATGATGTGCCCATGCGGCATGGATCATCGGTTCAGGGAATTTGAACTTGGTCATGATCTCTTTAGTCAACTTGTCATGCGATTCTTCTATTTCATGATCTATAGCTTTTCCGACATCATGCAAGAACCCTGCTATTTTTGCGACTTGGATATCAGCTCCGATTTCAGAAGCTAGGATTGCCGATAAGAAAGCGACTTCCAAAGAATGCAGCAATATATTCTGACCATAACTTGTTCTGAACTTTAATCTGCCAACAATTTTAACAAAACTTGGATGTGCATTTTGGATATTCATTAGTTTACAAGCTTTTTGCCCTTCTTTTATAATAATGTCTTCAGTTTCTTTTTTAGCTTCTTCAATTTTTTTGTCAATTTTTTGTTTGTTAATGGCTTTTTCTTTAAGTAATTTTTCGATAGCGACTGTAGCTATATTTCTCTTTATAAGATCAAAACCGGCAATTGTAATAGATTCTTCAACATCATCAAAAATAATATCCACTCCCAACAGCTGTTCGAGATAAATAAGATTTTCAGCTTTATTCTCCAGCAATTGATCTTTTATTTTTTCTTTCCGCAATTTCACGATTGTTGCTTTGCTTTCAACCGAAGTTACCGTATTGCATTTATAAATTGCCGTATGAAGAATATTTTTGGCTTCTTTAACCACATCTTCTTTAATAATTTCTTCATATTTAGTTATAATGTTTTGTTTATTGTCATCTATATATTTCACTTCATTTTGAATAATTGAATTTTTGGCTTCTTCTCTGTCCAACTCAGTATATTCAATGAGTTTTTTAATATAATCGCTTTCCAAATTATCAATTTGATTTTTATTCTCGTTAATATTTTTTTCCAATTCCTTGTATTGCTCTTCAACAAGATTTTTTCTTTGTTCTTTTTTATTTACATTTTCAGATTTTAAATTAATTATTTTTTCTAAATTTTGGATAGAATTTTTTAAGCGATTTTGTTGGACTTCAGCCGTTTTTTTATATTCTTCCAAAGATTTTTTAATTCTTTCCAAATATTCTTTTGCTTCCGTCTTTTTTTCTTCAATCAATTTGGAAGTTTTTTCTTCGGCAATTTTGGGATCAAATTTAGGTATTCTTTTGATTAAAAAAGCAATTCCTACTCCCAGTAAAATAGCTATTAATCCAAACAATATGTCTTGTGATGTGAATGGCATTTGCATTTATTTATTAAAGTTTTATCATGTTAGAGAATACTTTATTATTTGTAAATAGACAAGAGTTGCGACTAAAATTAAATATAAGTTTAGGAAACTAAATACATAACATATTGGCTTGACAATGAAGAGAAAAAATTTTTTAAAAAATTATAAATTTATTTTATCAGCTACCATATTCTTTTTAATTGGAGGTTTTTTTTTAGTTTTATACAGTTTTCCTCTACCTGATAATTTTAATAATAATTTTACGGAAACCAGTAAAATTTATGATCGAAACAAGGAACTTTTATATGAAATTTTAATACCGAATTCCGGCAAAAAAACAAAAATCGCGATTAAGGAAATGCCTAAATCTTTACTTGAGGCTACAATTTCCGTTGAAGATAAAAATTTTTTTAAACATCACGGTTTGGATTTTAAAGCCATTGTGAGGGCGGTTTATTTAAATATCAAAGAAGCGAGAATTGTCAGCGGAGGCAGTACTCTCACTCAGCAGTTAGCGAGAAATCTTTTGGGTATAAAAAAAGACAGATCATGGAAAAATAAAATTAAAGAAGCTTTTTATGCTTTAAAACTGGAATTGGAATTTTCAAAAGAAGAAATTTTAGAGATGTATTTAAATAAGATTTATTACGGCAATTTGGCTTATGGTGTTGAAGCGGCATCTTTAGATTATTTCGGCAAACATGTGTATGATTTGGATTTGGCTGAAACTGCAATACTTGCGGGACTTCCTCAATCTCCAAGCAATTACAACCCTTTTTTAAATATAGATAATGCGGAAAAAAGACAAGCGTATGTTCTTGACATGATGGTGAAAAACAAATTTTTGTCTGAAAAAGAAGCTGAAGCTGCGAAAGAAGAACCTCTGGTTTTTAGGAAAAATGTGTATGAAATTAAAGCGCCTCATTTTGCTCATTATGTGATTAATCAATTAGAAAAAAAATATGGAGAAGATTTGGTGCATTTCGGAGGTCTCAGAATTTATACGACTTTAGATATGAATTTGCAGCGAAGAGCGGAAATAATCTTAGAAGAAAAGTTAAAAAAACTGGAGGAAAACAATGTAAATAATGGTGCGATTCTCGTGCTTGATACTGATTCCAATCAAGTTTTAATTTGGATAGGGTCAAAAGATTATTTTGACGAATCCATTGATGGAGCCGTGGATATGCTTTTGGCTTTGCGACAACCGGGTTCCGCGTTAAAACCTTTCACTTACTTGAAAGCTTTTTTAAAAGGTTATACTCCCGCCACAACCGTAAATGATATTTATACTCAATTTTCCACTGATGGAGGCTCTTATTCGCCAAAAAATTATGATTTAAAATTTCATGGACTCGTGAAGCTTAGGGATTCGTTGGGAAGCAGTTTAAATATTCCAGCTGTTAAGGTTCTGGATTATATTGGCATCCCCGATTTTATGACGTTTATGAAAAAAATGGGTATTTCCTCTTGGAAAAATCAACCTAAACATTATGGTTTATCGTTGACGCTGGGAGGTGCGGAAGTTAAACCGGTTGAATTAGCTCAAGCCTATAATATTTTAGCGAATTTCGGAGTGAAAAAGGATTTAAAATTTATAGAAAGAATCATTGATGTTAACGGAAATGTTTTAGAGAAAAACGAGGATAATAAAGGTAGTTATATTCTGGGAAAAAATGGAGAACAGGCTGCTTTTCAGATTATTGATATTTTAAGCGATAAAAAAAGTAGAATTTTGGGATTTGGAGAAGACACTGTTTTAGAATTGAACCGAAAAGCAGCTGTAAAAACAGGTACAACCAGAAATTTTAAGGATAATTTCGCGATCGGATTTACCCCTGATTATTTAAGTTTAGTCTGGATAGGGAATGCGGACGCAAAAAGTATGGAGAATATTTCAGGTATTACGGGCGCGGCACCTATCTGGAATTCATTGATGGAAGAAATTCATGGAAATATCCCGAAAAAAGATTTTGCTCGGCCTGAAGGGCTTGTGGATGTGGAAATTTGCAAATTGTCAGGATTTCTGCCTACTCAATTGTGTTCGGAACGTGTTAATGAAATCTTTATTCAGGGAACAGAACCGAAAGAATGGGATAATATGTATCAAAAACTGAGAATTGACCCGATTAATAATATGTTGATCAGTGATTCTTGCGAGGTTTATTCTAATCATATTGAAGAAAAAGTTTTTATTGTTTATCCTCCTGAGTTGAGAAGATGGGCAATGGAACACAATATTCCTCAACCTCCAATTAAAACTTGCGAAACGAGCAATACTGAAACCCCTAAAACAATTGAAATCTCTCATCCTAACAATAATGATTCCTTTTTAATCGACAAAGAAGTGCCGATTAACGCTCAAAAGATACCATTAAGAGCGAATGTAAAAAACGATGTGGCAAAAGTAAAATGGTATATAAATAATAAATTTTCGTTTGAAACATCAGAATTTCCATTTACTTATTTAATGGATATTGAAAAATTTAACGACAATTGCTCATTGGATAAGCAAATAAATAAGATTAAATGCCCTATTAAAGCAAGAGCTGAAGCTTATATTTTGGAGGGTGGCGAAAGCGTATCGAATGAAGTAAACTTTTTTTTAATCTACTAAAGAAAGTGTTTTAAAATCATTTTGGTTTTTTTGAGAATGAAGATTATAATTTTTAAGAATTTCAGTATCTTTAATCAATAAAAATGAATCAGTTAACAATATGCAAAATAGAAAAAAACTTATTAAATTTGATATTAATTTTTTCAGGCGCGGCAATTCTAATTTGTATTTATTTGATTTATCAGCATTATAAGATTGATATAGGGGCGATTTGCAACATCAATGATTTTTTAAATTGTGATAAGGTTAATAAATCCATTTATTCGGAATTTTTAAATGTACCTGTATCCATTTGGGGTATTTTAAGTTATATTCTAATTTTTATAGTTAGTATTCTTTTTTTCAATAAATTTGATTTTAAAAATATTCATCACGGCTTAACCAATAGAACAGTTCTTGTTTTCATAATGCTATTTTCTTTATTCGGAGTGTTATTTTCTCTTTATCTTTCCTATGCTGAACTTTTTATTTTGAACGCGGTTTGTATTTTTTGTCTGGCTCAACAAATCTTAATTATTTTGATTACTCTTTGTTTTTATTTGATTTTCAGACACTCAAGAGTCATTGGATGTACTTACTTTAAATAAGATTGTATGCTTTTAAAATCCTGCGCAAAGGTTAATCCGGGTTTAGATATTTTAGGGAAAGATTCTGTTACTTCTTTTCATTTTTTAAAAACCGTTTTTTATGAAATTGAAGATCTTTTTGATGAAATCGAATTAAAAACCAAAGATAATTTAAGTACTGAAATTTTGTGTGATAACAAAGATGTCCCTAGAGACAATAAAAATACGATGTTTAAAGCAACCAATATTCTACAAAATAAGTTTAATATAAAACAGGGTGTTCAGATTAAAATCAAAAAAAACATTCCTATGGGCGGCGGATTGGGAGGCGGCAGTTCTAATGGTGCCTCAATTTTAAAAGCTTTAAATAAATTGTGGAATTTAGATTTGAATAATGATGAACTTAGGATTTTAGCGGAAAAAATTGGAATGGATGCGCCGTTTTTTATTGAAGGCGGTGTTGCTTTAGGTGAAAATTTCGGTGAGAAAATCACGATTATAAAGAACGCGCCAAAATTAAACTTGGAAATTTTAAACTTTCCAAACATTTCCATTGATACCCCCTGGGCGTATAAAAATATTGATGAATATGATGTGGGAAAGGATGTGAAGAAAACTGAAAATCTTATTTTTGCATTGGGAAAAAATGACTTGGCACAAATAAAAGAAAATATTCATAATGATTTTGAGCCTTTGATTTTTAAAAACTTTCCTGAAATCAGAAAAGAGATGGATAAAATTTCCAAAAAAGGAGCAAAAGCTCATTTAACCGGTTCAGGCAGCAGCTTGTTTATTGTTCACTAAAACTATAATTAATTTCATTTATAAAGAACTTTTTGTGTGATTTTTTTAATTTTTGAGATAATTAAATTAAGTGATTCCATGGGTCTTTCCCTATCTTCTGGAACTTCTGAAAAAATTTGTATAGCGAAATATGCCCCGTATTGTATAATCATAGTATTTAAAGGCAGTTTGTCCATTTCTCCCTCGGTTAATGGACGATTAAGAACATACATCCCGGGCTTATTGGTTTCTAACCCTAAAATAAAATCTTCTTCAAATGCAGATAAATTTGGATTATTTGGAATTTTTTTTTCTTTCATTTTTATTGTTTTATAAAATACCGTGAGGCTAGTAATTAAAAAGATTACATACATATTTGTCAAGGTCAAGCAATTGAATTTTTGTGCATTTTGCTTTATCTTACGTAAGCTTTTGATTTAATTTATGCTTATAAAAAAGTTAAAAATCGGAGTTTTGGGGATACAGGGATCTATTATTGAGCATGTGAATGCTTTAGAGAAGTCTGATGTTGAAACTATAATTGTCAGGGAAAAACAGGATTTAAATAAAATTCATGGTCTGATTATTCCCGGAGGCGAGTCAACCACTATTTCCAAGCTGCTGGAAAGATTTAATCTGTCTGAAAAAATAAAGAAAAAAGTAAAAGACGGAATGGGTATTTATGGAACTTGCGCGGGGGCTATTTTATTGTCTAAACGAATTATTGATAATAATGGCGGAGTTAAAAATTTAAATTTAATGGATATTACAGTTTGTAGAAATGCTTATGGTTCGCAAATTTATAGTTTTGTTGATAATATAGATATAAATGAATTAAAGTTAAAAATGTTTCCGGCAATTTTTATTCGGGCGCCAAAAATTAATGAAATAGGGAAAAACGTAAAAATATTGGCAAAATATAAAAATGATATTATTTTTGCGCAAGAGGAAAATTTAATGGTTTCAACTTTTCATCCTGAATTAGGAGATAAGCCGGATATTCATAAATATTTTATTCAATTATGTAAAAGATCTTAATTTTTAATATGTTAGAAAAAAATATTGAAGAAATTATTCGTTCTACAGGAGAAGATATAAATCGAGAGGGCTTGAAAGGTACTCCAAAAAGAGTGGTAGATTCTTATGCAACTATTTTTTCAGGATATAAAATGAATCCACAGGATATTTTAACCATTTTCGATGATGAAAACTACGATCAGATGATTATCAGCAAGGATATTGAGTTTTATAGTACTTGCGAGCATCATTTGCTGCCTTTTTTTGGCAAGGCTCATATTGGTTATATCCCAAACGGTAAAATTATCGGATTATCCAAATTGCCCCGATTGGTTGATATTTTTTCACGAAGATTACAAAATCAGGAACGATTAACAAAACAAATTGCTGATACTTTACAGGAAATTTTATCACCCAAAGGCGTGGGTGTAGTATTGGAAGCCAAGCATATGTGCATAATGGCAAGAGGAGTTCAAAAACAAGGAACTTTGATGACTACTTCCGCTGTTACGGGACTATTTAAAAATAATCAAAATACAAGGAGCGAATTTTTGAATCTAATTAAATAATTTATGAGTGATTTTTTACCTAGAAATATAAGAAACTTAATAGAAGAATTTACAAAGCTTCCCGGCATTGGTCCTAAAACCGCGGAAAGACTCACCTTTCACCTGCTTCGAAGCGACCAGCGAAAATCACGGGATTTGGGTGATTCTTTAATCAAGCTGCGGGACGGAATCATACATTGTCAAAGCTGCTTTAATTTCAGCACTGAAAATCCTTGTGAAATTTGCAGTAATTCTTATCGAGAAAAAGATCTTATTTGCGTGGTGGAAGAACCTCTGGATATTGTGGCTATTGAGAAAACACACTCTTTTAAAGGAGTTTATCATGTTCTTCATGGAGCCTTGTCCCCTATTGATGGCATAGGGCTGAACGATCTTAGAATCGAAGAATTGTTTAATCGAGTCAGGAAGAATGATCCTATTATAAAAGAAATAATTTTAGCTACGAATTTGGGACTGGAAGGAGAAGCTACAGCACAATATATTTATAATCAACTTAAAAATTCGGACATTCAAATAACCAGAATTGCTAAAGGATTGCCTGTTGGCAGCAATTTAGAATATGCGGATGATGTCAGTTTAAAAAATTCAATTTTAGGCCGCAAAGATTTTATCTAAAAATAGCTCATTATCAGCTGATATAACTTTCCGCTGAAAATAAATAATAGTAAAAGCAGCCAAATCCAAAGATATGATTTTTTTTTGTAGATCAATATTTTTAAATTTTTATAATTGGGAAATTTCTTTAAGAAGTCCTGATCAGCAAAAAAATCCATATAATTTATATTTAAATATTTTGATTCAATATTTAGGCTTTGGCCAAATTCATTCATTAAAACGCCGGGATCCAAATATTTTGAATTTCTTTCAAAATCTTTTTGATTGATAACCCATCCTTCCGTTAACATTTTTTTAATGAGTGATTTCTTCTCTTTTGTGAAGGGAAATTCTTTTAAAAAGATCTCAGAATCTTCTTTTGATTCAATGATTTGGCGGTTTGTAACTCTATCTTCAAAATAATTGGGGCAAGAATTATATTCCGCCAACATTTCTCCATTTTTAAATAAATTATAAAGAAAAACATCATCTTCATAGAGCATTAGGAAGAGAGTTTTTGCTTTTTCTTTATTGGAAATGAAAAGCGCCAATTCCAATAATTCATTTTCTTTCATAGGGCCGTAAATAGTTGTCCATGATTTATGTTCCTGCGTGATTATGAAGATCGCCTGATTTTTTCGTTCTTTAAACTCGAATTTTTCAATTTCCTTCCCTGTAAATTCTTGAGTCAAATTGTATTTTTTCCCTTCCATAAAACTCTTTAAAACTCTTAAAGCTTCTTTCCGGGTCTTTTCGTGAACATGAATATGAAAAAAATTCTCAGCCAATTTAAGTAATTAATTTTTATCAATTTATCATGAAAGGATTTTATTTTTCAATCGGCAAATTTTTTTCCGTCCAACTTTTGTATCCTCCCTTTAGTATTTTTATGTTTGTATATCCTAATTCTTTTACTTTTTGAGTACTTTTATCGCTTCTTTCGTCAGTGTAGCTATAAATTATAATTAATTCATCTTCTACGGGGATAAGATTAAAAAGCTTTTCTTTACTGATTAAATTCATGCTTAACAATTTAGCGGCCGGTATATGGCCGTTTAAATATTCTTCCTCAAAACGGACGTCGAGTATAATTATGTCGCTTTTTTCTTCTATTTTTTTATTTAATTCTTCACCGGAAATTTGATTTTTCGTTAAGCTCACATCAATACTGTCAAGCTGCGAGTCCACTTCTTTGGAAAAGTTTTTGTCCGTGAGATATAATACGGAAACAAAAATTATAAGGAAGATGAACGCAAGAGGTTTTTTAAATTTCATGGATATTTATTAAATTTTTTATTCCCACTCAATTGTGGCCGGCGGCTTGCTGGTAACATCATAAAGAACAGCTGAGATGTCCGGTATTATCAATAAGTCATCAGCTATTTTCTTAACTGTCATCCAATCAAGTTCATAAACGCCCGCACTCATTGCGTCCATAGATTCAACAGGCCGTAGCACTATACTTTCTTTTCCTTGATTATTAAAATTCACAGGCAGCAAAACAACCGGGAATTGCCAAATATCTTTAGTTAGATCTTTTTCAAAAATCGCATCCTGCACTATTTTATCAGCTTTTTGAAGGAGCTTGATTCTATCCTCGGCAAGTTCGGAAAGAGATAATTGTACATTTTCGATATTACTTATTCCAAAGCCATAAACTACACGATTTATTTCTTTAAACTGATTGATCAATTTAGTGGAAATATTTTTGAGTTCATCCCATGTGGTGTCTCCGTAAATTACCAGAGGATGACGGTAAGTCCTGTTATCTCCTTGAACACCAACACTTTTTATAGGTAAAACTTTCCCTTTTAAATTATCAGTTTCCGCGAGGAGCATATTGACTTGTCTTTCCAAAGCCAAATGATTGGGTGGATAATTTTCTTTTTTGGCGCAGAGAATTCGAACCGCTAAACCCGGTCCGGGAAATGGCTGTCTCCAAACAAGTTCTTTAGGTAATCCCAGTTTTTCTCCAATTTGACGTACTTCATCTTTGTATAATTCTTTTACGGGCTCGATTATTCTTTTTCTTTTAATTAATTCTTGAATTCCTTCAACTCTATTATGGTGAGTTTTTATGCGGGATGAATATTGCGTTCCTCCTGACTCGATGGTATCCGGATAAATTGTCCCCTGCCCCAGCATCCATTCATCAATGTTAAGTCTGAGATCTTTACTGACTTTGTCTTTTATTTCTAAAAATAAATTCCCGATTACCGCTCTTTTTATTTCCGGATCATATACGTTTTTCAAAGATGAATAAAATTCTTTTTTGGCATCATAAACGTGAAGGTTTTCCACTCCGATTTCTTTTAAGGCCTTTTCAACTTGTTCTTTCTCTTGATATCGCATAAAACCGGTATCTACAAACAATCCGTATACTCTCTCTTTTCCCAAAGCTTTTTCCAAAATGGCAAAAGAAACAGTGGAATCAACTCCTCCGCTTATTAGCATAAATACTCGCCTATCTCTTACGTAGTCTTTAATATAAGCAATTTTTTTCTCGAGATATTCACTTAAATCCCAATCTCTTTTAGCGTTGCAAATTTCTAAAAAATTATTAAAAATCTGATCACCGCAAGCTGTATGTGTAACTTCAGGATGAAATTGAACACCGTAAAATTTCATTTGCTCATCAGCGATAGCCGCATTTTCACAATCTTTGGTGCTAGCTATGACTTTGAAATTTCTGGGAACAACTGTGACAGAATCTCCGTGGCTCATCCAAACTGTTTGTTTGGTATCTATGTCTTTAAAAATGTGGGAATTATCATTGATTGTAAGTTCAGCGGGACCAAATTCTTTTGTCGGCGCTGGCTTCACGTAACCGCGCTGTAAAAAAGCCATCAGATGATGTCCATAACAAATTCCCAATATTGGGATATTTAAATCAAAAATTCTTTTATCACACCGCGGTGAATTTTTTTCAAAGACACTTCTGGGTCCTCCCGACAAGATAATACCTTTATAATTTTTCAATAAATAAGCCGGTGTTTTAGGGCGTTTGATTTCCGCGTAAACTCCCTGCCTTCTTATCCGGCTTGCAATCAGGTGAGCATATTGGCCACCAAAATCAAGGACAGCAATTTTATCCATACAAACATTTAAAAAATGTGAAAGACTTTAAAGTCAACTTTAGTCTTTTAAAAGACTATGTTTAGACAATCGACTTAGTTTAAAAAATTTGAAAATTAAATATAAACAATTTTTTCATTAAGAATTTAGCATATTACTTATTGGAAGTAAAGTGTCTGAATGAGAGTGTGCTTCAAAAAGTTACTGAATTAAAGTCCGTACCGATAAACAGCAGTAATTTGACGAGGATTTTCTGAAGTTAAATTGCCGTTTAGGTCATTTATTCCATATAACTTTATTATATAGTGTTCTTCTTTTTGGTTATTCATGCCTGAAGTAATGATGTCCAATGTTCTTGGATCGGAAAAATAATATTTTTCAAAGATAATTTGTTCTTTTAAATTCGGATTCTTTAAATCTGTATCAAAAATTTCAATGTAGTAAGCTGAATTTTGATTTATTGGTTCATTAAACGTAACTTTAATATGGTTTAATTCCGGAATGTTTTGCTGAATTATTCTAGGTGGCGACTTGTCCGGATAAATCTGTAGTTGCAATGATTTGTCTGTTTTTAAAAAACCGGAAAAAAATGCTCTGTCCTCTTTTACTTCAAATTCTTCACTTGTCATTGAACTTTCCAGGGGCGCTTTAATGATTACCGAATAATAATCAAGATCTGTACCGGGTTGTTTTCTCAAATACAATTTATAGGTGTTATTGGCAAGTATTCGCGATGGTAATGAATATTTGAGACTTATTATTCTTTTTTCACCCGGATTCATATTAATTCTGATTCCCGGGGCAACCAAGTTATTAACCTGATCAAAATGATTTATTTTCAACAATTTTGATTTATCATCAATAAAATTTACAATTTGAAAATTCTGATCATGAATTTGAAGAGATTTAATTTGTGCGCCTTCAGGAATAAAAGGCCTAATCCAGCCCTGATACCATCCGCTTAAAGGCGTGTTTTGCGCCCCTCCGTGTTCTATGGTAATTTTCAGAGAGGCATCAATTTGTGAATACTCTTGATTGGCATTTTGATTGTTTAAGTCTATTTCATAGTTTATACTTCTTTTTATATATCTATCTGATTTCATGCCTCCGAGATTGGCTTCTATTACGCCTACAAAATCTCCCCCTTTGTTTTTTAACGCCCCATTCCAGTTATTTTTCACAATAAAATCATTTATTTTGGGATCAAAGAAAAATAATAAAATATGTTTTTGGTCCAAGTTGTTAATAACCACTTCTTTTATTTTCGAAGGTCGCGTCAGTTTAAATGAGGCTTTTTTCATCAATGCGCCGGCGAACCGCTTTAATATGTCTTTACGGGAATTTATGGCATCAATATTATGCAAATCAATATCCGAAACCTGTTGCTCCAACTTTGTAAAGATATTTTCTCCGGTAAAGAGATCCGATTCCGCCTGAATCGGGCCGGTCATTTTTAAAATATTTTCAATGAATTTCAAATCAATCGCAAAGACTCCATCCAATTTAACTTCAGGATAAGCGCGGGAAAAAAAATATTGAAGATCTATGATTGAAGAAAAAAAATCAGGATTAAAATTAGCGTCGCGAAAACCATGGCCGGGATATGTTGGTCCTGAAAGCAGTTCACTTAACGGGTAAGGCGCGGGTGATGAAATTTTATTTATTTGATCATAAGAATCGTGTATTTCCACATTGGTTAAAAAGCCTGATTTGAACGTGATGATACCATAAGCGGAAATAAAGCCACCGGTTGGGCGCAATTCACTATTGTTTTGCAACAGAATAAGATAATTTCGTTCAGAAAATGGAAATCCGCTGATTTTGTAATATTTTTTTACGAAAATATTCAATTCCCCAAGAGCAACATAAAAATAAATAAAAATAATAACAATAAATCCTAAAGCTATTAGACTTATTTTTTTGTATATCCTTCTTTTTGATGATTTTTTGCGAAAACCGGATCTCATTAATATTTTTTTAAATACCTTTAAAAAGATACCTAGGGTGGTAAATTTTTACAATATTTTAATTATTTGCTAAGTTAAGGCAGTAATAATTTTATTTATGAATGCTAGTTACGCGGAAATTTTGGGCAGGAAGATTATTGATAAAGAAAAGAACGTAAAGCTCGGATTTGTTCAAAATATACTGGTTGATAAGAATACAGGAAAAATTTTAGGTTTAACCACTGAACAAAATAAATCAATTAACGCATTGGATATAATTAATTGGTCGCCAAATATTATCGTCAAAAGTAAAAAACAAATATCAGATAAAAAAAATAACGGAAGTTTTCTCAATAATATGCGGGTTGAAACTGTTTCCAACAAATATTTAGGCAAAGTTAATGATTTTAGCTTTGATTGTAATTTTTTAATTATTAATGGGATACTCTGTTTTAAAACATTTTTGTTTATTCAATATAATCAAAGAATAATCCCTTATTCAGCCATAATAAGCATTGAAGAAAAAAAGATTATAGTCAAAGATGATTTTGAATTTGTAAAGAATGCTTTAAAAAGCAGATTGAAGTTAAAAGAGAATATATCTATTGAAATGGCATAAAAAAAGCCCCCAGCAATTTTGCGGAGAGCTTTTTAAAATTTGTATATAGTTTATAATGCAGCACTACCATCATCTGTTTGATCATTACCACTCGTTGCTCCACTTAATACTGTGTTGACGATCGCGAATGAAATCAAAATAATTAATATACCAATTATTGAATAAGTAATAATTTTTTTGCCTTGATCGGTTTTTTCCTGATTACCGGCAGCTGTTACATATAAGAAACCTCCATAGATAATCATAGCCGTGGCAATGAACCCAAGAAATCCCAAGAAGAAGTTGATAAATTGTCTAGCTTGATCTCTAGCACTATCGCCCCCACCCATTTTGGTGATCCATTCTGGTTTATCATCTTGCTGAGTATCATATCCGGCAGTAGACTGAGCAAACGTATTGTCTACTGTCAAATAATTTAAAGCAAAAGCCAATGTGGCAGCCATAAATAAATAGATAACCGCTTTTTTGAAATTTTCTTTTGTCAATATTCCGGTAACGGATTTTGATGTAATGTTTAACATTTTTTTTGGTTAAATTATATTTTTGTTTATTTTTTAAAGTATAAATATATTAAATTTTTTTTATGTTTTAGAGGTTTTTTTATTTTTAAATCATATTATATTATCATGTTTTTTATGATAATTCAAGGTAGACAGCTTATTATTCGATAGTTTTCGTAATAAGTTGTATTTACTGAATTAAAAAATATGTTATAATTGAAAGAATCGTTAATGTTTAAATATTAAATTCTAAAAAATTATGAAATTTGAGGACGCCATAGATATTATTGAAGAAAGAAAAGAAACCATAAAAATACAAAAAATAAAAAATACTTTAAAGAATCATTTAAAGAAGATAGATCATGAGAATTATTTAGAAAAAGCAAAAATATATTACTATTTGCTGCAAATCACTTTAAAATCGCATAAATTGTATGAAAGCCAAGAATGCAAAAATTATCATCAAAAAATGGATGATTTTTTCCTGACGCAAGAAAAAATTTATAATAAAAAAATCAGAAAAAGAAATTCAAAAGATATCAGAGATAAACTTAAAGAATTATATTTATTAATAGAAAAAATTTATTCTTCTCTAGAGGCGCTTTATATTGAAAAAGCTTTTAATCAGAGTAAAAAGAAAACTTATGAAAGAAAAATGGAATTTAGAAAAAAAAGCTTTAGATTTGAGAAAAAATACTTGAGATGGTTTGAATATTTTTTTCTTGAAAAAACCAGCAATTATGGAGACAGCTTTTTTAGATGGGGACTTACATCTTTCTTATTTGCCATGGTTTTGGCTTCGATTTACGGACTTTTAGATTTTAATTTAAAAGAGGAATATAAAATCATATCTTCAAAAGGACATTTTTTTGATTACATGTATTTTTCAATAGTTACTTTAACGACGTTAGGAATCGGGGATTTTGTGCCAAAAACGTTTTTGGCCAAATTCTTTGTTTCAATGGAAGTATTTTTCGGTTTTATTATGTTGGGTATATTTATAACCTTAATACAGAGAAAATTGTAGATTAAACGTTTTGACTAATCAAAAACCCTAACTACTTTAAAATCAGCCAAAATATAGGCTGCAACAACAACAAAAAAAACAAAATGGCGATGATTATTTGCTTATTTACTTTTTCGTTTTTAAATTTATCTTCTATATCTTTAATCAGCAATTTGCTTTGATAATTTTTTGTGTTTAACTCCATTTCGTTTACTTTTAGAACATTAAGGTATTTATGATGATCCGCCAACGAGATGTAATGTTGATTAACGATTTCCAGTTTTGCCTCTAATTGCCCAACCTTATAATTGGCGCCTTCCAATCTTTTTTGATTTTCTTTAACCTGAACAGCTAATTCATGATAGAGTTTTTGATATACTGTATATTCATCATGACTAGTCAAAACTTCTTTTTTCTCTTCTAATGGATCTTTTTGCCGCTCAAGATGTTTACCGACCAAGTCTTTAATATAAATATTCTTTTTCTGTGGCTCTTTATCCTTTGATTTCAAATTTGACGTAGATTCCAAAGGAGTTTTCTTTCGAAATTTGATAAAATTTGAGATTTCTTGATCAGACAGATATACTTTTGCTCCAATCTTTAGACTCGTTAATATATTTTGTCGAATATACCTGTCCAATGTTCTGGTTGAAACTTGTATAATCGAGGCTGCGCGTTCTCTGGTTAACGTGTATTCTTTTACTTTAGACATATATTGTCTATTAAAAATAGTGTCTATCTATATTATTACCTTATAATTAAACTTTTTTCAAGAACAAAGAAGACAATTTTTATAGACAAATATGTAGACAAATTTTTCCACCATGTCTACTGACGATATTGTTAAATTCAGTTTATACTTAGATGTTTTTGATCGAAAAAAACAATAGACAAAAAAAATACAAATCGATATGATTGTCCAGACATTGAGTTTGTCTATTATTTTTAAATTTATGACTTCAAAAACACCAATAGTGGCAATATTAGAAAATATTCGCTCTCTTCATAATGTTGGGGCGATTTTCAGAACAGCGGATGCCTCTAATATTGAAAGAATATATCTCTGCGGGTATACGGGGATTCCACCTCGAAAAGAAATCACAAAAACAGCCTTAGGGGCTGAGGAATATGTTGAATGGGTACACGATCCTGATATTATAAGCGTTATTAGTACACTACAAAAAGGAGGATATGAAATAATCGCATTAGAGAAAACCGCTGATTCGAGGAATATTTTAGATATTAAAAAATATAAATCACCGATAGCTATAATTGTAGGGAATGAAATTGAAGGTATTTCCGAGGCTGTATTAAATATTTCAGATAAGGTGCTGCACATTCCAATGCTTGGAAAAAAGGAGTCGCTGAATGTCTCTACTGCTTTCGGGATCGGGGTTTATCAAATTTTAAATAAAATTTAATTATATTGCGTACATTATTATTTTAGTATTATCTTTTTTGTGTTTATAAAGAAAAATTTAATTATAAAAAATGAAGAATCCTCTATTAGCTTTTTTTTCTTTAGTATGGATAACTATTGTTTTTATTTCATATTTTAAGAGCAATAATAATCATTTGGATGCTTTTCACAGTAATTTTGGCAAATTATTGATTGCAGGTTTTTTTATTGGTTTATTTTTTGTGATATTCAAATTTGTTTTAATGGCTTTTAAAAAAGATAAAGGGGCTATCAATATTAATATTTTTAAAATCTTTATTTACTTCGTTCTAATTCTAGGAATCATTTACAATGTTATTAGTTATGATTTAAATATTTCATCCTTTAAATCAGGTTATGAAAAAGGTGTTTTCGCAAAATCAGAGACTGCATATGCGGTATTTCCCCATGCTTCAGATGTTCCGGAAGATTTTGAAATTCTTTTAAAGGAAAATGATTTAGTGGTGAACACGAACGAGATCGTTTCCGCCATTGCCGACGAGAGAGCCGGAAATTTTTTTGTTAAACATGGGTTTTTAACAAAAAACTATTTTTTATTAAAATTTTTGGCGATTCCCTTGTTTAGCATAATCTGTTTGTATTTTTTTACTTTTGTGACAGGTTCTTTTTTGTTAAATCTATTTTTTAAGAAAAAACTAAAGATTGAAGTTGAAAATTTTGAATATTTACTTTGTTCTGTTGGATTGGGAATGGCAATTTTGAGTTTCATGTTATTCATTTTAAGCTTTTTTCATTTATTTAATGTTTTATCTGTCGGAATTTTATTTTTTATAGGAATAACTCTTTCTTATAGGCAAATACCTGAATTATTACATTTAACTTTTAAAAGTAATTTCTCAATCAAGCTTTTCTCACATTTTTCTCTTGCCTTAACAATATTCGGGGTTTTGTGCGCTTTTAATATTATAGATATTTTAAGGCCTATTCCGGCCAGTTGGGATGAAACAATCTCTTATATCAATATTCCACATTTGTTAAGCGAGAATAATGGCTTGTTCGGTAGAATGCCTTATGCTTTCGGTTTAATTCAAAGTGTCGGATTCCTCTTGTCTGAAAATTCCGCGGTGGCAATGTTTTTTGCTTTATTCGCAGGCTTTGGAGCAATAAGTACGTTATATTTTATTCTTAAAAAGTTTTTTTCCGACTCATTCTCTTTTTATTTAGCAACAACTTTTTATTCACTGCCGTTTGTCTTTTGGATAACCGGAGTGGATATAAAACCTGATTTAGCTTTGGTTTTCATTGCCAATTTGGCGATTCTTAACTTCTATTATTGGCTGCATAATAAACAGGAAAAAAATTATTTCCTTTATTTGTGCTCTTTTTTGCTTGGATTCGCTATGAGTATCAAATATACGGTTTTAATTTTAATTGTTACTTTTTTCATTGCTCTATTTTATATTTTCTTTAAAAGGATAGGTTTAATAGCCGGTTTTCTTGGTAGCGCAAGCATACTTTTTCTGGCCGGCATTTTAAAATCAGACATATCAATATGGGGAGATAACGCTTTAAAGATTATCAGTTTAATCGCATTTGGTGTCGCGATTATTTTAACCGGAATTATCGCTTTTTCTAAAAACAATTATTTTTGGCAAAAATTTAAAAAAGTTTTGTTATGTGGACTGTTAGTATTTATTCCTTTGTCAATTTGGTTTGCAAATAATTATATACATTACAAAAGTTTAAATTTTTCCACGCTTTTGTATGGGAAATTTCAGACAAACATAGATTATAAAAGCTTGGGCGTTGATAGAGGTCTCTGTCAAGGAGCCGATGAAGAAATGCAACGATATTTAGGCGGTGATTCAATTGTTAAAGCTCTATTTTCGCTGCCTTGGGATGTTACGATGAATAATTATTTGCACAAGCTGCATGTGGATATCGGGCCTCTGTTTCTGGCCTTTATAGTAATTCTTATTTTGTATTTATTCAAAAAAAACACATCCGATTCAAAAAATAAACAAAATAGTATATTTACTGTTATTGAAAAAAATCGAATATGGATTCATTTATTACTTTTTAGCTTTATTTATTACTTTTTTTGGACTTTTGCGGCAAGAGGAATAATTTGGTATGGGATTACCGGATTTATTGGTTTGATAATCTTAAGCGGTTTAGGTTTTTGCTTTTTGGAACGAGAAAGCAAGTACATGAAATATTTGCTTGGCGCTGTTTTGGCGATACTGTTTATTACCAATTTATCCGCTCGATATACTTGGGCGGCAAATGCTAAATTAATTGGCTATATAAACGGCTATATTAACGAATCTCAATTTATGGATTATATTTTTCCAAATATTTTAGCCGGCAGTAAAATTATTAATACTAGTCAAAAAGATACCAAAATTATAAGAGCCGGCACTTATATGAAATATTGGATTAACAATAATTATAAAAGAGTTATAGATGATGACGGGGTAGATGTTTTAAGTTGTTTGTATTTGGAAAAAGACGCGAAAAAAACCATTGAAAGATTAAAAACTTTAAATGTGTCCTATATTATTTTAGATAAAAACTTAAACTCATCTTTAACTGTGGGGAAAGAAAATGCCGATAAGAGATTTGAATCAATTAAAGATTTTGTTAAAAATTTGAATTTGGTTTATGATTCGCCAAGTTATTGGTTATATAAAATAGAATAATGTTTAAAAAATGAAAAAAATTGTAATATTAGGTTCAACCGGTTCTATTGGAACGCAAACATTGGATGTTATAAGAAAAAACAAAAGAGATTTTAAAATAATCGGTCTTACATGCAACTCAAATATAAAAATACTCAAAGAACAAATTAAAGAGTTTAAACCGCTTGCTATAAACGTACCCAAAAAATTTAATGAAGAATTTAAAAATTTAAAAATTCGAATTTTTAATGATGAAGAGGGATTATGCCATATCGCGGCCTTGAAAGATGCAGATTTGGTTGTGAACGCGATTGTGGGAAGCGCCGGCGTTGAACCTACTATTTCAGCTATACAAGCTAAAAAGGATATAGCGATTGCCAATAAAGAAGCATTGGTATGCGAGGGGAAAAAAATTATGAAATTAGTAAAAAAAAACAGAATAAATTTAATACCAATCGATTCTGAGCATAACGCGATTTTTCAATGTTTGGAGGGCAGGGATATAAAAGAAGTGGAAAAAATTGTTTTAACTTGTTCAGGAGGGCCATTTAGAGGTTTCAATAAAAATGATCTTGAAAAAGTTACTTTGAAAGATGCTTTAAAACATCCTACGTGGAAAATGGGAGCAAAAATAAGCATTGATAGTGCGACTCTTGTGAATAAAGGGTTGGAAGTGATTGAAGCCATGCATTTATTCAATCTAAAATTAAAGCAAATCGAAGTTGTTATTCATCCCCAAAGTCAAATTCATGGAATAGTTTATTTCAAAGATGGATCGGTCTTAATGCACGCGGCTAGCGCTGATATGCGTATTCCTATTTTCTATTCTTTATATTACCCTGAGAAAAAAGAAAATTCATTTGTGAGATTGGATATTGGCAGCAGAAATTTAAAAGACAACAGCCAAACTGCTTTTCTGAAATGGGATTTTGAAAAAGTGGATTTAAAAACTTTTGAAGGCTTGAAATTGGCTTATGAAGCAGCAAAAAAAGGCATGAATTATCCGAAAAAATTTAATGAAGCAAATGAAAAAGCAGTAAAATTATTTTTAGAAGGAAAAATCCGATTTTTGGATATTTATAAATTATTAAAAAAAGCCATTAAATAATTTAATCTTATGAATTTTGCCATTATTGTCGCGGCAGGCCAAAGCACTCGATTTAAGTTAAACATCAATAAATGTTTTTTCAAATTAAATGAAAAAGAATTAATTTCACATATTTTGGCAAAGTTCGAAAATTCAGAATTAATTGATCATATTGTTGTAGTAATAAGAAATGAAGATAAAAATCATTTGAAAAGCATTATAAAAGAAAACAGTTTTAAAAAAATCACTAAAATTGTGTTAGGTGGCCAAGAAAGGCAGGATTCCGTGTGGAATGGTTTAAAATCATTAAAAAATTCGGGAATTAAAAGTACTGATCCGGTTATCATTCATAATGGTGCTAATCCTTTTTTTACAGAAAAGGAATTGAAAAACTCAATTATGGCGGCAAAAAAATTTGGCGCTTCCGGAGTCGCTCACAAAGCAAAAGATACAATAAAAGTTGTTGATAAAAACAAATTTGTCAAAGAAACTTTAAGTCGAGATTTTGTTGTTTTAATGCAGACACCTCAGGTTATTCAATATCAATTGTTAATAAACGCTTATAAAAAAGCTATGAAAGAAAAATTTATCGGTACTGATGATTTAAGTTTAGTGGAAAGGCTGGGAGGCAAAGTAAAAATTATTCCCGCAAGCAAAGATAATTTTAAAATAACCAATTTTTCGGATATTCAGTTAGGTGAAAATATATTGAAAAACGATTTAATTCGAACCGGTATAGGTGTTGATAGTCACGAATTTGACAAAAATAAATTCGGTTTGATATTGGGGGGAGTTAAGTTCAATCAATATCGAAGCATGAAAGCTAATTCAGATGGCGATGTAATTTTACATTCTTTATTTAATGCAATTTCATCAGCATCAGGACAGGGCAGTATTAGTGAGATTGCCGATGAAATGTGTTTAATTAAAGGGATAAAAGACAGCAGGGAGTATTTAGAAGTTTTGCTTGATAAAAATAAAATAATTTTTTTGAATATCTCTGTTGCTTTGGAATGTAAAATTCCTCTAATCACTCCAATATCGGATAAAATCAAGAAAAGTCTTTCAAAAATTTTAGATTTGGATATACAAAATATAGGTATAACAGCCACCAGCGGAGAAAACATGGGACCTTTTGGCGAAGGCAAGGGGATTAGATGTATCTCAATGGTTTTGTTTAAAATAGGCCCCAATCGAAGCCTAAAGATTTGACTTGTTATTTTTTTTAAGTTAATTTTAAAGATAATTTTAATTTATGGAAAGAATTTATTACCGCGAACATATTGAAGAAAATGAGAAAAAAGTTTTACGGCCGTATGCGTGTTTGAGCATGAATACTGAAGGTAGAAAGTTTAAGGAAGAAGAACATGTTTTTCGAACTTGCTTTCAAAGAGATCGGGACAGAATTATTCATTGTAAAGCTTTTAGGCGTTTAAAAGGGAAAACTCAAGTTTTTTTGGGAAATCATGGGGATCATTATAGAACCAGGCTTACTCATACTTTGGAGGTCGCTCAAATATCAAGAGGTATAGCAAGAACACTTGGATTAAATGAAGATTTGGCTGAAGCGATCGCTCTCGCACATGATCTTGGGCATACCCCCTATGGGCATGCCGGAGAGGCGGCTCTAAATAAAATTATGGAAGAGTTCAATATGGAATTTGAGCATAATATCCAGTCTCAAAGGATTGTTGAGAATTTGGAAATTTCTTATCCTAATTTCGTGGGCTTAAATTTGAGCAGGGAAGTACTTGAAGGATTGATGAAGCATGTTACTCCTTGGGACAACCATAATAATCATTCGTTTGATATTATCAGACCTCCGTTAGAAGCTGAAATCGTCAATATTGCCGATGAAATCGCATATCAAAACCATGATGTTGATGATGGATTACGATCAATGTTTATCTCTGATGAAAGTTTGCAAAATTTAGACATTTGGAAAGAGTCAGATCTGCTTTTTAATAAACGGTATAAATTTAATCCGGCGACTAAAGATATAAAAATAAACAGGAAGATAAGCATTATGATTTCTTTGATGATTGATGATGTAATTAAAGAAACTGAAAAAAGATTAGAAAAAAATAATATTAATAATTTCTCTGATTTAAAAAATTATGATAAAAGATTGGTTTCGTTTAGCCGAGATTATTCAGAAAAAAATAAAAGTTTACGGGAATTTTTATTTAAAGAGATATATTCAAATTCAAAAATTATTGAAGAAATGGATAAAGGGAAAAAAATTATTGATAATTTATTCAGATATTTTTATAAAAATTGGGAAGAATTCAATAAAAAGAATGAATTTATAGTTTCAAACAATGAAGAAAAAGTAATTTATATAAAAGATTTTATTGCCGGTATGAGTGATGATTTTGCATTCCATACGGCAAAAAAATTGGAATTAATTTAATTTATATGAAAGAAACTTATTTAGATATATTACAAGAGATAGAGCAATTAAACGGGAAAGATAACAAGTTTTGGATAATTAGCCGGGAAACCGGAGTTTTTTTACAAATCTTATTAAGGGCTGTTAAAGCACAAAAAGTATTGGAGATTGGTACGGGGGTGGGGTATTCCGGATTATATATTGCTTCAATTTTGAAACATATGAATGGTCGATTATATACTGTAGAATCGAATGACCAACGTTTTTCCATGGCGCAAGATAATTTTAGGCGAGCTGATTTAAATGATTGTATTACACAAATAAAAGGGCATGCTCCTGAAATATTGGATACTTTTTTGAATTTCGAACTTGATTTTGTTTTCTTAGATGCCACAAAAATTGAACATATCGATTATTTCAACAGCGTTTATGAGTTTTTAAAAAAAGGTGGGATTATTGCCATTGATAATTCATTATCGCATTATGACCAGTTTGAAAAATTTTTTATGGTCTTAAAAAAACATCCGAGAATAAAGGGAGAAATATTACATTTAGGAAGTGGCTTAGGTGTTTTCGCAAAGACTTGATGTTGACCAAAGCTTGTTTTTATTGTATTATTTTATGAATTAACTTAAGTTCAATGCATAAATCTACAAAAAAAAATTTAATTGCCTTTTTTCTCGCCATATCTCTCTTCATTAATTTTTATATTATTAATTTGGATTTTTCCCAAATTAAAGCTTCTGTTTCAAGTTTATCAGCGACTTCCGGAAAAGAAATTTTTAAAAAGGCTAAAATTGTCGCTCCTAAACGAATTTCTTTTCATAAGGCATTTGTAGTACAAGAGAAGCAGGTGAGGGTAAAAAATTTAAATTTTTGTAATATCGATGAAACTTCCAAAGATAACAATTTATATCAAGCTGAATACTTGAAGACTACAATACCACAGAATATTCAATCCGGCGATTATTTTAAAGCTGAAATTTATTTAAAAAACACGGGAAATGTACGTTGGATTTCCGATAATAGCGGGTGTCAAAATTTTTTACCTGTTAGGCTTGGGACTAAAAGAAATCAAGATAGACAGAGTATTTTTTGGATTTCACAATATTTAGAAAATGTCGGTTGGGTTTCCGGAGATCAAAAAAATAGAATTGAACTTAAACAGGATTACATTGATCCCGGAGAAACAGGAATATTTATGTTTTATTCAAAAGCTCCGGAACAAATCGGTATTTATCGGGAATATTTTGCACCGCTTGTGGAAGGTTTAAAATGGTTTGATAATACTGAAGATTTTTATTTAGATATTGTGATTGGTGACATCGCTCAAGAAGACTTCACAAAAATGAAATTTGTTGAACGCAGCTTATCAAGCGTGGAGATGCAGGGTATTAAAAACGTAGAAGTTGATTTGTCGGAGCAGAAGATGTATGTAAAACATGGGGAAACTGTTATCTGGGAAATGCGAATTAGTAGCGGAGCAAGAAAGACTCCTACTCCTTATGGAGAATTCGAAATTAAATTCAAACAGGAAGTTCGTATCGCTTCGGGTTGGCCTCGTTATATTATGCCTAAATTTCAAGGATTTGATCGGCCTAAAAACGGATTTCGAGGTTATGGATTTCATGCCTTGCCAAGTTTATCTACTGATGGTGGCGTTTTTTGGACTGAAGCTTTAAGTCATATCGGAATACCGGTTAGCCACGGCTGTATTAGAATGCTGCCTTGGGATGCGGAGAAGTATTTTGAATGGACTGAAGTGGGAACAAGGATTTATATACATGAGTAAAATAATCTCGATAATTAAGATGTTTTTTTTGAAAATATTTTATATAATCTGATTGGTTTATTACTAATCTTTTTTTATGTTTATTGGTCTTACCGGTTATATGGGTAGCGGGAAAGGGGAGATTGTTAAGATTTTAGAGAAAGAGGGTTATAAATATATTTCTCTTTCGAATGCGGTTAGAGAAGAAGCGACTAAACGAGGGATAGAACATACTCGGGAGAATTTGCAAAATGTGGGTAATAATTTGAGAAAAGAATTCGGAGCAGGAGTTTTAGGTTTGAAAATCCGGGAGAAAATTTTGGCTGAGGGAGGAGATAATTGGGTGATTGATGGGATTCGTAATCCAGCGGAAATTGATGAATTAAAAAAATTACCATATTTATACCTGGTGGGGGTATCGGCGGCGAGAGATTTGTTGATCGAAAGAGTTATTTCCAGATCGCGTGAATCGGACTCTCAAACCGAAGCGGAAATTATTGCTCGTTTGGATCGCGAGGAAGGAAAAGGGGAACCAGCTGACGGCCAGCAGGTTAAGAAATGTTTGGAGAGGGTGGATTATTTGATTTTAAATGAAGGAACTTTAGAAGATTTGGAAAATAGATTTAGCCATTATATGAAACTATTAAAGAATGAAGATCGCCCAAGTTTTGATGAAATTTTTATGGATATTGCTGCTAGTTGGTCTAAAAGAGCGACTTGTTTACGACGAAAAGTCGGTGCGGTGATCGCGAAAGATGGTCAGCAATTAACTGCGGGTTATAATGGTGCTCCTCGGGGAGTTCCTCATTGCGCTGATTTAGGTGGTTGTTTGAGAGAGAAGTTAGGAATTCCTTCAGGTCAAAGACATGAAATTTGTCGCGGTACGCACGCTGAACAAAATGCTATTACTCAAGCCGCGAAATTCGGCATAGACATTTCCGGAAGTACGCTTTATTGCAACACTTTTCCTTGTGTTATTTGTTCAAAAATGATTCTAAATTCCGGAATAAAAGAAGTTATTTATGATAGTGATTATGATGATCCTTTATCAAAAGAAATTCTTTCGCAGCAGAATATTTTGACGCTACGGCGGTATGAGGGATTGAGGAGAGTGTAAATTCTTATTTTAGCGGCCTTGTTTCCATCATGCTTAACATATTGCCTTCCGTATCGACAAAAACAACATATTTTCCGACGTCCGGAATATCCATTGGCTTGCCGATCACTTTGCCGCCCGCGGATTTCACTTTTTCAATATGTTCATTGATATCTTCCACTTGTATAACAACTGAAGGATGTTTCATTGGATTATCATCCGTCACAGGGAAAAAACCACCATTTATCGCTCCCGGTTTTTTTGGGCCTTTTTCATCAGAATCAGTGGTCATAGCTATGACATAATTGCCCATGTCAGGCCCCATTTTTTGCATTTGCCAACCGAATACACCTTCGTAAAAATTAGACATTCTATCTCTGTCATGAGCCGGTATCTCAAAGTGTATAACTGGGTTCATTTTCATATATTTTTGGGTTAATAAATATTGGAAGAATTAGTTATATTCTACTTTTATAGTGGGAAAATCAAATGAATTTTTATCTATTGAATAATATTAATTTGATTTTTGCGGAATTCCTTCTAAGTAAATATTATTTTTGTCTTTTGCATAACTATTTTCTAAAATTTCGAAGGTACAATTATATATTTTTTATTTTTTTTCAGATCCGCACTGATTATTTTTACATGTTGGATAATAATCTTCAATTTGCGGTGGGGTCATGCAATCAAAATACATTCCTTTTAGCAATTCTTTTTGGCTTTTATTATAATTTTCAATTTCAGTTTTTTTATTATTTTTATTGATTGAGGTGAAATTTCCACAGCTGCTTTCTAAATTTATCAGATAACAATCATCAACTTTTTGACAATCTATAAAAATTTTAGAGTCTTTTTTATTAAAATATTTTAAATAAATATGTTTTGTGGATTGTGAATTTTTACAACAAGATAAATTAGTAGTTTTTACATCGCTTATGGTGCCAATGTAGGTTGTGCCTTCAGGGCAACCATAAAATTCTTCTCCTCCCTGTTCAAGGCATTCGTTGGTTTCAATCCATTTTTCGGTTTGTTCTTGCTCGCATCCGGGAAAAATCAGGTTGAAGAGGAGGGGGAAAATGTAAAGATATTTCATAGATTTATTGCCTTGTTATTTTTTAAGAAGATGATTCTGAACATAAATAAATCACTTTGTAATCTGTCAGGCAAGGGGAAGTAGTAATCAAATTTTGTTTATATATTTCTTGCCAAATTTTTAAAATATTAGGATTTTTCATTGACGCAATAAAATTTTACAGACTCTAAAATTCGCAATCTTTTTCGTACAATTATCACCTAAAATCTCAATAAACGTTTTTTATCTCCCCTAATTAACATTTGTTTAATAACAATATCTAGTAGTTTTATCTATATAAATTAAATCTCGAAAAAATATATTATATTTTGTCGGAATTGAATCTAATTCTTTACAATTAAAACCGTCTCTATCTACAAGGACTAACCAATTACCATTTTCGTCTTGCCATCCAATCCACTTCCATTCATCCCATTTCCACCATATTCCTTTTGCGGCTTTATTTGTTTCATCAACCTTGGTTATTTCTAGTTTTTCATCCCATCCATCCGGATTTGCTTTTTCAATGGCTTGAAATGCAGCAAATTTTAAAGTCTCTATATTGTTTTCAGTGTTCTTCTTTAAAGTTCCGGATTAATCAAGTTTAATAAAATAAACTATAGTCGAGCTTAATACAACAATGATAAGAATAATAAATGGATAAATAATTTTTTTATTCATGATATAACTTTTAAAGATTATTTTTTATAATAAATATATTTTATTTTAAATATATAATTTTTATTCTTTATAATTATCGAAAGTTACACTGCTTTGAGTTCCGGTATTCCAATTTCGAATTACTTCTTCGCATATTTGCATAACGTATTCATCAGGGTTCTTGCAATTTTTATTACATGTCACTCTATCTTCTGAGTTGCTTTTTATATTTAAAGCCCACGTCTTGCAGTCATCAAAATTATTAGCGGTCTTATTCTATACCAGATTAGATCAGATTAAAATAAAAGATGACAGATGGCTCCTTTTATATGCCGCTTCTTTACTTCAACCTCTCATTATGTTCTTTGATATCTTCCACTTGTATAACAACTGAAGGATGTTTCATTGGATTATCATCCGTCACATGGAAAAAGCCACCATTTATAGCTCTTGGTTTTTTGGGGCCTTTTTCATCAGAATCAGTGGTCATAGCTATGACATAATTGCCCATATCTGGCCCCATCATATTCATTTGCCATCCAAATACACCGGAATAAAAATCAGACATACGTTCTCGATCATTTGCCGGCATTTCGAAGTGAATTACCGGATTCATTTTCATATATTTTGGGTTATGAAATTAATTGAATTAGTTATATTCCTCTTAAGTAAAGAAAAAATCAAATTCATTTTTGCATTTCAATCCATTTTTCTAACGTAATTTCAGGCTTTCCTAGTATTTCATATGCCTCTTTTGGATCACCTTTTTCTCCGACTTTTTCAAAGTATTGCATTAAATTTGCGGCTTCTCGCATTTCTTTTTTTCTACTGATAAATGCAATTAATTTTGCAATAAAATAGGGCATTGAAGTTACAGATTTAATTGAAGGATGAATTTCTTTGATGTAAGTTTCAAGCGCTTCTTTAAAAAGGTATCCTTCTTTACCGTGAATGATAAATCTTTTATTTTTGGTTTGATCCAGCTGATAAGCCTTTAAAACCATGTTAGCATAATCTGAAGCTGCAATAAAATGGTATTGATTGGGTTGTTTCCCGAAGATAAAAGCTTGATTACCTTTGATATATTTGGGCAAAGTTTCCATAAACCAAGTTGGACAAAAAATTGTATAAGGGATTTTGCTTTGAATTATCGCCTGTTCTGCGTAGTACTTTCTCTTTGCCAAAGGAAACCATAATGTGTCTTTTGACACGGATGTGCCTGAAATGTAAGTTATTCTTTGTATATTTTTTCTTTTTGCTACTTCTACAATTTTTTCTGTACCGGTTTGTTCGATATTTCCGGAAAGATTAATATGCACGCCAAAACAGTTATTCATGGCTTTATCTAATGAATTTTCATCAAATATATCACCGATAATATAATCAAAATTACTTCCAAATATTTTTTTAGCTATTGTAATATCTCTAACTAATAATCTTAATTTAAATTTGGTTTTTAAACTTTTCACTACTGGCTGTCCGAGCATGCCTGTTGCACCGATAATTAAGATTGTATGCATGTTAAATATACTGTTGATGATTTATATTAAAGATTATTTAAACAATTTTGTTCCCAGCATTCATTCCAACTCTTATTTGAGATACTAAGTCGGTTTGGGGGATAGTTAAATATATGATTATGTTTTTTATTCATTATCTTTTTTTTCCACCTGCACAAGTTCCATTCCGCATTTTGGACATGTGCCTTCAGTTTCTTGCCTAACTTCTGGATGCATGGGGCAGGTATAATATTTTTTTTCTTCTTTACATAATACTTTATTAAAAATTATTATGGAAATATTAGTATTTTACAGCAATTAGTAAAAGAAAGCCAATAATTATTAGGCAATTATAAATCATTTCCACCTTTTCTTTACTTCAATCCCTCCTTTTGGTAATGTTTTACAGGTTTTTTAATTATTTTTTATAATTTTATGGATCAAAATAGTTCTTTGTCGTCGGAAATTCAGGAGAGGTTTAGGAAATTAAAAGAGTTAAAAGAAGCTAAAATTAATCCTTATTTAGATAGTTTTCAGAGGACTCACAAATGTGAAGAAGCTTTAGAATTAGCGAAAAATAGTAAATTGAGGGATAGTATGGAAATTGATCAAAATGGAGCGAATGGGGATATAAAAGTGTGTGGAAGATTGAAGTCTTTTAGAGGGCATGGGAAGCTTACTTTCGGGCAATTGCAGGATTTTAGCGGGATGATTCAGATTTGTTTTTCGGAAAATGCTTTGGGTAAGGATAAATATAAATTTTTAAAAAAATTGGATATTGGTGATTTTATCGGTATTGATGGGGAATTGTTTCAAACTCATAAAGGTGAATTTACGGTTTTTATTAAAGATTATTTTATTTTGAGTAAAAGTCTTCGTCCTTTGCCGGAAAAATGGCATGGACTTAAGGATCAGGAAGCGCTTTATAGGCAGAGATATTTGGATTTGGCAATGAATAGAAACACTATGGAGAGATTTATTTTTAGGAGCGATCTAGTAAAAACTTTGCGTGAATTTTATTGGCAGGAAGGTTTTATGGAGATTGAAACTCCGGTTTTGGAAAATATTTCTTCGGGAGCTACGGCGAAACCTTTTATTACTCATCATAATGCTTTGGATATTGATGTTTATTTGAGAATCGCGGCAGGGGAATTGTGGCAAAAAATGGCGATTGGCGGTGGTATGGAAAAAACTTTTGAAGTGGCGCGTTGTTTTCGGAATGAAGGAATTGATCCGAGCCATTTGCAGGAATTCACAATGATTGAGCATTACGCGGCTTATTGGAATTTTGAGGAAAATATGCGCTTTACGGAAAGAATGTTTGAATATTTTTTAAAAAAGTTATTTGGAAGCACAAAATTAAATATTAAAGATCGCGAGGGGAAAGAAGTTGAGGTTGATTTTAAGGCGCCTTGGCCCAGAAAAGAATTCGTGAAATTGATCGAGGAAAATTGTGGAATTGATGTTTTGAAAACAACTGACCCTAAAAAGTTATTAGATGAAATTAAAAAGAAAAACATTCAAATTGAGGACAGTGAAAATTTAGGTTATGGAGGTCTTATTGATGCTCTTTATAAAAAGGTGGTCAGACCGAAATTGATTCAGCCCTGTTTTGTGATTAAACATCCTGCTGATATGAAACCTTTGGCGAGGAAAAATGATGAAAACGAGATGATTTGTGATACTTTTCAGCTTTTAGTAAATACTTGGGAAATTATTAATGCTTATTCTGAGATTGTTGATCCTGTTGATCAAAGGAAACGTTTTGAGGTTCAAGCTTTGGCAAAAGCGGGCGGGGATGAGGAAGCGATGATGATGAATGAGGAATATTTGCTTGCAATGGAACATGGATTTCCTCCGATTTCAGGATGGGGAATGGGAATTGACAGGTTAGTGGCGCTTTTAACCGAGCAGGACAATTTGAAAGATGTGGTGTTGTTTCCACTTTTAAGGCCTTTGGAAAACGCGAAGAAAAATATGGTTACAAATGTTAAGAAGACGAGTAATGCCAAATCTGTTTTCGATGCCGGAATTACAATTGAACAAGCAAAAGATTTACTTAATAAATACGCTAAAACAGATGTTTTTAAGCTGCATTGTCGGGAAACCGAAGTAATTATGAGGGCTTTAGCCAAACATTTTGGTGAGAATGAAGAAGTTTGGGGGATTGCCGGACTTTTACATGATTTGGATTGGGAAATCGAAGGTGTAAAAGAGGATCCTTCCAAGCATGGTATTTTAAGCGCTGAAATTTTGAAGGAAAATAATGTAAATGAAGAAATAATTAAGGCAATTCAAGCGCATAATTGCGAATATAACGGTACAGAAAGCAGAAAAAGCAGATTGGATTTTGCTTTATCGGCCGCTGAGACTATAACCGGTTTAATTTATGCTACCGCTTTAATTTATCCGAACAAAAAATTGGCTTCTGTAAACACTGAATCTGTTTTAAAAAGAATGAAAAAGAAGGATTTTGCCAGAAATTGCGATAGAAATAGAATTCAGGAATGTGAAAAAATAGGCTTAAGTCTTGAAGAATTCAGTGAAATTTCCCTACAAGCTATGAAAGAGATTGCTTCTGAAATAGGTTTATAGAAAATTTGATTATTGATTTTATTCAAGCGATGTTTTAGTATGTGTCATACAATTAATTTTGAGTCTGTATGTTTGGGAAAAAAGGAATTATTTTAATAGTTTTGTTAATTATAGGGTTTGAGGGGTTTAAATATTCAAATAATGAAGAAATTGTTTTTAAAAAACCTCAGAATATTTTGGCTGATTTATCGACAATGAAAAAGTTTATTTCAAATGAAATCAAAGAAACTTTTGATCATAAATTACAATTTTTTTCTCAAGCTCCTACCGGTGATTGGAGTTTGCCTTATCAAGAAGCTTGTGAGGAATCTTCAATAATTTTAGCAATGAATTATATTCTAAATAGAACAATGACTTTAGATGAATTTCATGAAGAACTTCTAAAAATCGTTAATTTTGAAAAAGAGAATTTTGGTTATTATGAAGATACTAGTGTTTCTAAAACAAATGAGATTATTAATACTTTTTATAATTATAAAAATACTGAGATTGTCTCAAATGCCAATATCAATACAATTAAAAAAATATTAAATAATGAAGGCATAGTTATTGTTCCTTTAGCCGGACGGAATATAGGAAATCCATATTACAATCCTCCCGGTCCCTATTATCACATGCTGGTAATCAAAGGTTATGACGAACAGAATTTTATTACCCATGATGTGGGAACTAAAAAAGGTGAGAATTTTAAATATAGATATGATGTGTTGATCGATAATATTCATGATTTTAATCCGCAATTTATTGAGAGAGGGGAAAATAGAATCATCGCGGTTTATAAATAATTATTCGAAAGAAGGGCTTAAAGATTAAAGCCCTTCTTCCTTTTTTATTTTTATTTTTGTTTTTTAATTAGGTAAGACTTGGAAAGCCGTTTCAAAGACATTATCCTCTTCATTCTCTTCATCAACTTGTTTTTTCGTATCAATTTCAACTTTTAAATTATGCTCTCCAATATGGACATCCAATGCTTTTAATTCCACTTTGACATAGCGATATAAATCTCCTTTTATGAAGGTGGTTTTTGTAGCTCCCCAGCTGTCTTGGTCTCTGAATTTAATTTTAAATTCATCTATATCTTGTTCTCCTATATTTTTTATTTTAGCCACAATGCCGATTATATCGGAAACTTTAGGTTCTTTTGGCGTTATAAAAACATTTTCTATAATCAAATTCGGTTTTTTGGGTTCTCTAATTTGAGGTTGTATTTCCTTAAACATTTTTTTTTCTTCTTCTTTAATGGTAAATACATCAGTTAATCCATAATATTTCCAATCGCTTATAATTCCTAAAATTATTGTAATAACTATTCCCGCGATTACGATAATTATTAATCTTTTATTTTTTTCCATTTGTATTTTTGTTTAACAAATCTTTATATGATAGCATAATTACTGTTTACATTCAATGATATCGAAAAATAATTGGCCTTACATGTCAAACCTTTTTTGAATTACAAAACTTATATGAATTGCTTTAATTCATGCCATTTTTTATAATAATTTATACAATAAATGAAAAAATGTTTTACTTGATTTTTAAAGTTCTTGCTCAAAATTTAGAAATTCCTGAAGATGCCTTGCAAAATCCAGAAGAGGTCACGATGTCTTCAGGTTATGAAAATTTAAAAGTGTTTTTCTTTGATTTGTTTAGAATTGCGCCTTTTTTAATTGCACCGGTTGTTGCTGGAGTAATTATTTATTCAGGTTTCAAGTTAATTCTTTCGAGAGGCAATCAAGAAGAAGCGCAAAAATCATGGAGAGGTATTTTTCAGGCGGTATTAGGATTTATATTTTTAGTGATATTTATAATTGTGGCTTACTCTTATTTGATGCAGACTTCGTCAACATCGTTAGATTAAAAAAAGACCCCTTACATAAGTTTTATGGGATCTTTTTTAATTAATTCTTATTTTTGTCTTAGATATACTTTATTCCAAATCATTGAGTAATTGTGTGAACCAATTAAAATATACTTTATCAGCTGGTCTATATGATCCATCTTGATAACCAATATTCCATGGTGTTTTTTTATAAATTTCGTTTTGTAAGGATTCTACATATGTAAAAAACCAAGTTTCTGGTTTAACATCATTAAAATAATGGGCATATTGTTCCGGAGCCTGAATTTCATACGCAGCGAATAAAATTTTGGCAATTTCTACTCTGGTGTAGGCTTCATAAGGCTTAAAAGTTCCGTCCTGATATCCTTGTAATACACCTAAATTTTTTAATTTTTGAATGGCAGGGCAATAGTAATCATTAATCGGTACATCAGAGAAAGGCTGTTCTTCGCAAGGTTGTAATACATAATGAAGATCTTCAGCGATCATCTTAGCTGCCCACGCGTGGGTTATATCCTTATCCCACTGATTATCTACGGCATCTATACCAATTACATTACTTATTTCTTGTCGGCCAGTGATATTGTCATGTGTAATTACAACAAATACTCCTGAGTTTTTGTGCCCTTTTCTAGAATAATACACACCATCCTCATACGATTCTTCAAAATAATAATTTTGAAATTTATATAAATTTTCTTTTAATTCATCATTAGCTGCATCATTAAAATCATAATAACGTAATCCATTGCTAGTTACTGACCAACTGTAATATTGCATATTGAAAGGATTCCCATCACTCGAGGAATAATATTTTAATTCGTGCCATGTGGAATCATTTGATTTTGACGCATCTGTCCAAGTCAATGTGACTTCATCATTTAAACCTGAACTAGGTGTTGGGCGAAGATTAGTAACTCTTAATTCCGGAGTCATATAATAAAATCTTATTTCAGGTCCGATTTGCTGATTTCCATTCTTTTCCGCAACTATCGCAAATTCATTTATTTTTTCATCTGATACAAAAAATTCAGCCGCGTGATAGCCAGTTGCTGCTGTGTAAACGTGGTAATTGAAGTTTGCTTCCGGCCAATCTTTTACAGTATTTTTATAATCTTCACTCAAATTTTCTTCGGGCATTGAATATTTAAATCCTTGCTCATTGCTCATGGAATAAAATTTCATTCCATAAGTTTCCTCGGCTTGCCAGAGAGGACGTGTATAATATCGGATATTATAATTTACGTCAGAGGCAGCTTCGTACCATGACAATATTACACTTTTTTGTCTATTATAATCTACTGAGTCATGGACTTTAAATTCAGTTGGTAAGATATTTTGTTCCTTTTCAGGATCAGAAACTACGATTTCAACATACCCAACATTATTTTCTTCATCCAATTCTTTAATTAAATTTCTTGGATCAACAACAACTTTAAATTTATGTGGATTTGTATATAGAATTTGTTGTTTATTTAAATTGGTTGTCATTAATTCCATATGAACAACTCTGGTTTGACCTGGTTGAATTAATGCACCAGCACCAAAGGTTTTCCAGCCGGTTTGGTCGTAAGCTTCAACTGTGAATGCAGGTATAGTTTGTGTTCCTTTGTTTAAAATTCTGGCAGCAATATCTATTCTTTCTCCAATTTGCGGATTTTCCGGAGTTACTTCTAAATTTACAACTTCTAAATCAAAAGATTTAGCGACTGTAGTAGAAGTTCGCGCAACTCGCACACCTTGGACTGCCTTGGCGTTTGGGATGACAAAAAGCGCCATTAAGATGATAGTGGCTAATCCGGCAGAGATAATTCGTTTCGGACTTTTCATATTTTTTAGTTAAATAATAAATTTATATATTTTAAGATCATAGGGGGTTAATTTATATTATTTTTTTTATCTTGTCTAATTTATTAACGTTCATATTAAAAAGTTATTACAATTTTAATATTTTAGTCACATAAAAAACCGCATGATTTTTTTTAATATTATACTCTAATCATGTTTATAAAAAATTTTATTGTGATTCTAAAATTTTTAAATTATCTAAAATGAGTTGATTATTCGGCTCTAGTTCCAATGCTTTTTTCAGATAATCCATAGCTTCTTTTTTATCTCCCAACACAGCATAAATTGTGGCATAAGTAGAAAGAGTATCAATATCATAGGGCGCAAAATTGAGATATTTTAGAGCATTTTGATAATCTTTGAGACGCGCGTAAGAGCGGGCCATGTAAAGAAAATTTTCATTAAAATCAGGATTTATTTTGTAAAATATTCTGGCTTTATCTTTTTCTTCCTGAGATTTTGAAGTTAAATCCCATTCCCAATATGGAGGACTTATTTGAAGTAATTTTTGATATGTTTTTATGGAATTTTGATAATCGCCCAATTGATAGAGCGAGTATCCGTAACTACGCAGCAAACGAGGATTTAAAGGCGCGAGTTCAAGACCTTTCTGATAAGATTGGAGACTTTTTTGGATATTTTGATTTTGTTCTTTAGGAGAGAGTCCATCCAAAAAAGAATACGAAATATAAATTTCACCTAAAAGCATGAAAGGATTGAAATCGTGTGAATTTGTAAAAATAACAGCTTTTTTAGCCATTTCTTCGGCAGCTTTAAGATATTTTTCTCTTTCTGTTATTGAAGGAAGGTATTTAGAAAATGATAATGCTTCAAAACTACCATATAGATAATATATATTTTGATATGGAAATTTTTTTATGCTTTTTTCATATTCTCGATAAGATTGATCGTTATTGTTGAAATGAGCGAATGCTTGAGCTCTTTTAAATGACGCATCTGCGGATATATTTGTAAAATTATATTTATAGATGTTAATTAAAATAAAGAAAAGGCACACTACTATCAGACTGTTTTTTATATAAGGCAAAGTTAAATATTTGATTTTGTATTCTTCTTTTTTGTTTATTAAAACAAAAAGCAATGCTGAAGCAGTCCAAAAATATAATAAGTGTGTTACAGTGGGGAAACCAAATTGATTAGCGATTATTTGGGAAATAATTATTCCAATCAAGCCGATTATTACGTACGATTCTTTGATATTTTTATTGTTTTTAAGATAAATAACACTTTCAACGAGTAAAAATAGAATCAAAGAATAATAAATGAGGGTGCCTAAAATTCCTATATTTAAGAGATTATCCAATATTTCATTGTGAGCGCGATCAGCTGTTTCCGTGTAGACTTCCAATTCCAATAATTCTTTGGGCTGGTATTTAGGGAAAGTAATGGAAAAGGTCTCCAATCCCGCACCAAATACAGGATACTCTTTTATTATTTTAATCGCAGTCGGCCAGATATAAAATCGGGATTTGATGGATCTTAAATTTTCTCCGGACAATACGATTCTTTTTAGAGGAGATTTTTGAACCAATTGATTTTGGGGCATTAAATTTACGATGGATATAATAAAAACTCCAATTATGACAAAAACAAAACTATATCTAAGCAATTTCGGTTTATAGAAATAAGAATATAATAGAAACATGACAAATAATCCGCCAAGTAAACCTAGAATTGAAGATCTGCCAAGGGTAAAAATTAAGGTTGAGATTTGAGGAAGAAGAAGCAAGCTTAAAAGGATTTTCCGCTTTTCTGTAAATATTAAAATTAAATTTACTATAATGGTCATAATTAGAAATTGACCTAGAAAGTTGGGGTGGCCCATTGTCGCGAATGTTCGTCCTAAAAAGCTCTCAGAATTCCAGCCGGAGAGAATGCCGGAACCGAATTTTTGAAAAATTCCATAGATAGAAACCAAAAAGCCGCTACTTAGAATGGAATAAAATAGAATATTTTTCTGTTCGGTAAGCAGGGGATTGCTGATAAGCAAAAAAAATAAAATGAATAAGTGAATAAAAGTCAATAATCCTAGCTGACGGTAATAAGAGCCGAAAAAACTTAAACTTGGCGCGACTGAAAATAATGTACCAATGATAGTCAACAAAATATAAGAGAGAAAAAGATAATAAAAAAATTTATTTTGTTTTAAAGATGGTAATGATACTTGATTATTATTTTTTAACCGGAGAAGTAAAATTATGGCGCAGATTGAGATGGCAATTCGCAGAAATATGACTTTTGGCAGCTCAAACGTCAGGTTCAAATAAGGATGAAAAAGAAGAGGGGTGAGAAATAAAATAACTGAGAGGATATAGATGTTTATTTGATGTGAATATTTTTTCATAACTTAATTTTAAATCTTATCAGCCTTAACAATAAATAAAATTTTCAGGCATGGCAAATCCGGCAATCAATTAAATTTGGTATTTTTTTTATTTGGTTTATAATATCTTTCGCAATTTAATTTTTTTTGGATGTCAAAATTTATAGTTAAAGGCGGGCAAAAATTAAGCGGGTCAGTAAACGTAAGCGGTTCTAAAAACGCGACTTTGCCTATTATTTCCGCTTGTCTTTTAACTTCCGAGAAATGCGTGTTGTCAAATGTTCCGGATATTGCCGATGTACACAGCTTTATTCAAATTATTAAAAGTATAGGCGCGGAAGCGGAATTTAAAGATGGAATTTTAAGCATTCACGCGAAAAGAATTTCCAAAGAACGCATTCATGATCATTTAGCCAGAAGAATGAGGGCTTCCATTTTACTTTTAGGTTCTTTAGTGGCTCGAAACAAAGAAATTGAAATTGATTTTCCGGGTGGATGTGTCCTTGGAAAAAGAACGGTTTATCCTCATATTTATGCTTTAAACCGGCTTGGTGTCAATTTTTCAGATTCCAGTAATAGCTTGAAAGCAAAAGTTAAAACTCTAAAAGGGAATGTAATTATTATGCCGGAAACAAGCGTTACAGCAACGGAAAATGCTATATTGGCAAGTGTTTTGGCCCTAGGAAAAACTGAAATTCGCTTGGCAGCATGTGAACCGCATGTGCAGGATCTTTGTGTATTTTTAAATAAAATGGGGGCAAAAATTAAGGGTATAGGGACTCATTTTTTAGAGATTGAGGGAGTAGAAGAGTTAAATGGGGCATCACACAGTATTACTTCAGATTATTTGGAAGCGGGTACTTTTTCTATTGCGGCAGTAATTACAAACAGTGAAATTGTTATCAATAATGTAGTGGAAAAACAGTTAGATAGTTTTTGGCAAAAATTAAAGGAAGTTGGGGCAAACTTTGAGATTAAAAACAATAAAGTTTATTTTTATAAATGGAAAAAACTTAATAGTATTGAAAAATTGCAAACTGCTGTTTTTCCCGGATTTGCCACTGATTTACAAGCTCCATTTGCGGTTTTATTAACTCAAATTGAGGGTAGAAGTATGATTTTTGAAACATTGTTTGAAGGAAGGCTTAATTATTTATTTGAACTGGAAAAAATGGGGGCGAAGATAAATATATCCAATCCTTATGTGGCATACATTGATGGCCCTACTAAACTAAAGGGATGCTCTATCGCAAGTTGTGATATTCGTGCCGGAGCAGCCATGGTTTTGGCTTCATTAATTGCTGACGGTGTAACTGAAATTACAAATATCAATTATATTGACCGAGGATATGAGAGATTGGACGAAAAGTTAAATAATTTAGGCGCAAAAATACAAAGAGTTAATTGAGAGTGTTCAAAAAGTGCCATCCGGGACTTTTTGAACACTCCCTAATAGCTGAATTCCGTATCTATTTTTATTATTTTCTCTTTATCCAATATAAACGTTATATTTCCCTGATAATCCGTACGATAAACGCGGATATTTTGGAGGATTAATCTTTTTATCAAATCAGGATGAGGATGAGAAAATTGATTATAAAGCCCGCATGATATTATGGCGAAATCGGGTTTTATTTTTTCCAAAAATTCTTCTTGGGTTGAGGTATTGCTTCCATGGTGGCTTATTTTAATTATATCAGTTTCCAAGTCGGGATTTTCAAGGAGTAACTCCTGTTCCATTTTTTCTTCAATATCTCCGGGAAATAAAATTATATTTTCGCCATAATGCATGGAAAAAACTATGGAAGTGTCATTTGTATTCGCAAATGATTTTTGAGCTATGTTTTCCCGCGGCAAATGGATATCTATAAAAATATTATCTATTAAAAAATCTTCATCATCCTCAGCTATTATTATATGAATGTTTTTCTCTTCAATTATTCTCAAAAATTCCATATATTCAGGAGTATTAACATTAATGCCCGTTAATAAAATTTTGCCTATCTCATATCTTTTTAAAACTTCAATTAAACCGAATAAATGATCACTATCAGGATGGGACAATATTATTAAATCAATTCGGCGCTCAAAAAACGGTAAAAATTTTCCTAATTCTCTTATCAAATCATTGTTCGGTCCTCCGTCGACGAGTATATTTTTATTTGAAGGAGAAGTGATTAAAGCAGAATCTCCCTGTCCAACGGATAAAAAATGTATTTTCAAATAACCGTTACTGCTTTTTTGATAATAAATATAAAGCAGGAAAGGCAATAATAAGATAATTATTAAACTTAAAATTTTTATCTTTTTCATAATGAATAATATTTTTTAATTTTATAACAAAAAATTATTAAATAATTTTAAAATAAATATTAAAAAAGCTCTTTTTTTGATAAAGAGCTTTTTACTACGAAAGTTTATAAAATTTTTATTCTTTTTTTCTTCTGATGTATGAAGTCAGAGCAAATGAACTTAATAGTAGGATGCCCAAACCTGAACCGGTTGCCGGAATTGTAACAGTTGTCATGGCTCCTTTACTTTCATTGCCGGAACCATCCAACGTGGTTAATTTCAATAAATATGTCTGTCCCGCGGTTAAACCTTTTACATCGTAATTTACCGCAGTTTTCCCCAATGAAGCTATTTTGTCGAAATTTTTTCCTTGATCCAAGCTTTTATAAAGGATTTGGTCTACAAGATCATTCGAACTATTTTTACTGGCTGTCCATGTAAGTTTTACTATATTAGATTCAATTTTAGCAATAAAGTTTGTGACATCTTCAGGAGGAAGTATGTCGCTTAAATCTTTTTCCGGTGTAACGAAAAATTCAGTTGCTTTATATCCTTGAATAAAATTACCGGATTTATCTGAAATATTTTCTATGGTTAATACATATTCCTGTCCTGCTTCTTGATCAACCGTTTCCAATACAACCACTTTTTCACTGCTACCATATTGAGCGCTGACAATTTCCAGTATCGCGCTTGAATCTTCGCTTGGATAAACAGTAAAGTCTTCTTTGCTATCAAAAACGATGTCTTCTGAAAAAACTATTTCAACTCTGGTTCCACTTAAAGCTGTTGCTGAAACCATTTCCGGAGATGTAGAATCTTCCTCTTCACCGGATTCTTCTTTACCAACAAAAGTCACGCTATCTTCAACTCCGCTTTCAATCGGATTTTCTGCCATATCAGTTATATTTAAACCTACAGTCAACAAATAATTTACATCTATTTCTTGAGTTTCAGTTGTTAAAATAACAGTTTTTTTAGTTGAATCCTGTGCATCCATTATCGCGCCGGCAACTTCCAAGTCTTCATTGCTTTCCTGATTCATGATTGTAAATTCACTTTCAGGAGATTCTTTCGGAAGTTTAATTCCTTCTGAAAATACTACTTTTACTTCCGTTAAATTTAAAGCGTTTGCAAATTTAACTGTTGGCGCGACTGCGTCATCTTTAGGATCTTCACCAATGTCGTTTGAGGAAACCGGAGTAGCATTTTGTTCGTAACTATATAATTTACTTTCATTTCCTGCTTTGTCGACCGCTGTCATGGCGAAATAATAAGTTGTTCCATTTTCTAAATTTTTGACAATATATTCATTCGCATTTCCTACTGTAGATAAAACATTCGTATATTCTCCGCTTTCGTTAGTTACAGGTTCTGTCCCATAATAAACACTATAATGATCAACGCCCACATTATCTGTAGACTTGTCCCATTTTAAAGTAACCTGCTTATCACCGGGATAAGCAACGACATTATCAACATCTGAAGGTGGTTCTGTATCTTTTTCTCCTTGAGCGAATGTTGCATAGGATGAAAAATATGCAGAGAAAAACAGTAGTAAAAAACTTTTTATTAGTATTTTTTTCATTTTTTGATGTTTAATTTTTATTTTTATATATTAATAAATCTTTAAATTATACCTAATTAATAGGATGGGATCAAGGAAGTTTGTTTTACTAAAAATAGATTTTATGTTTTTATATCTTTTGTCTTTCAATTTTCACCAAATCTATTTTATTGCGAGTTATTTTTTCTACCCGAAAGATGAGATTGTCGATTTGAAATTTTTCTCCTTGCTTAGGGATATGTTTGAGTTTTTTTAATATTAACGCACTGATGGGCTTATAATCTTCCATTAAAAGCTCAATTCCAAATGATTCATTAACCTCATAAATAGGTGTTTTACCCTGAACCACAACTGTGTTTTTATCAATTATCTTTATCAGCTCTTCTTCTTTATCATGTTCATCAATAATTTCTCCCACTATTTCCTCCAAAATATCTTCAATTGTAACCAGTCCTGCTGTTCCACCATGTTCATCAACTATTATCGCGAGGTTATTTCTTTTTCTTTGAAATTCCTGCAACAATACATTAATTTTTTTAGTATTGGGGATAATATAAGGCTTGCGTAAATTTATGTCTTTTAAAAATATGTCCATTTTGCCTTTTGCGACATATTCCAATATTTCCCTAACTGAAATCAATCCTACTATATTATCTATGCTTTCTCTATAAACCGGTATTTTTGTATGAGTATGATCGGCAATAAAATGCGCTGCTTCTCTTACGGTCGCTTCTTCTTCCAAACAATCCATTTCAGTTCGCGGAGTCATTATCTCTTTAACTTCAATATCATTAAATTCCAAAACATTCTCTATTAATTCTTTTTCCTGTCTTTGGATGCTTCCTTCTTCAGCGCCAATAGATGCTAAGGCGATTAATTCATCTTCAGTTATAAGTTTTTCATGATTTATACCAAAAATATGTTTTTGCATTTTAAGAAAATGTTCCAAAAGCCACATAATTGGAAATAATAAAAGCTCCAACATCAATAAAAAGGGACTAATAAAAAGAGAAATCCCTTCTGAATAGCGAATAGCTATACTTTTTGGAGTTATTTCACCAAACATGAGTAATAAGAAAGTCATCATTCCGGCAGCTATGCCCGGGCCGGCAGATCCATACATCTCCGTAAAAAAAACACTCGCATAAACAGAGGCTAAAATGTTAACGACATTATTACCGATTAATATGGTTATTAATAAACGATTTGGATTGGATTTTAATTTTTCCAATTTTTTCGCGCCTCTTTTTTTGTTTTTAACCAAGGAGTGAACTCTACCCATCGAAATTGATGTTAACGCTGTTTCGCTGGCAGAGAATATTCCTGAAAGTAAAATTAATAATATTAGTAAAAGTATCCGATGAGTTTCCATGTATTTGTTTATCTGATGTAAATATTATATATGTATTCCGTTAGAAATGCAAAACTACCATCCCCTTTCAGCATATTTGTTTTTTAAATTTTCGATTTCTTGACTTTCCATTGGAGAGCCGAGATCCGAGGAAATATCAGCTAATTTTTTAGGATTGTCGTAGTACATGACAGCTTCGACTATAGCTTTAGCGCGTTTTTGGGGATTTTCAGATTTAAAAATTCCTGAGCCCACGAATACGCCATCACATCCTAATTGCATCATTAAAGCCGCGTCAGCAGGAGTTGCTATTCCTCCGGCAGCAAAATTTACAACAGGCATTTTATTTTTTTTTCTGATTTCTTTTAAAAGTTCTACCGGCGCATTAATCTTTTTAGAAACTGTAACCAATTCCTCCTCCCGACAATTAATTATGTGACTTAGTTCTTGAATAATAGCTCTCCAGTGTTTTACAGCTTCAATTACATTTCCTGTTCCGGCTTCGCCTTTTGTTCTTATCATGGCTGCTCCCTCAGAAATGCGTCTTAATGCTTCCCCAAGGTTGGTCGCGCCGCAGACAAAAGGGACTTTAAATTCATTTTTGTTTATATGATATTTGTCATCAGCAGGGGTTAAAACCTCACTTTCATCAATGTAATCAACACCGATTGCCTCCAAAATTTGAGCTTCCACAAAATGTCCAATGCGTACTTTTGCCATTACCGGAATTGTGACAGCTTTAATTATGGCTTTTATCATTTTAGGATCGGACATTCTGGCTACACCGCCTTGCGCGCGAATGTCAGACGGAACACGCTCCAAAGCCATTACCGCAACTGCTCCGGACTCTTCAGCGATTTTCGCTTGCTCGGCATTAGTCACATCCATAATTACGCCTCCTTTAAGCATTTGGGCAAGTCCTTTCTTCAGTTGATAAGTGTTTTTTTCCGGCATATTAAAAGAGTAATTTTTAAAAGCAGTATGAATTATACTAAGAATTTATAAAAAAGCGAGAGAAAAGTCATATTTTTTGACTTGAATTCATTTTTATCCTATAATTATGAGATTTAAATTTTAAAACAAAAATAAAAATGAATAAAAAAATAAAAATGTTTGCCGGGGCTTTGATGGTTACAGTATTTGTGATGAGTATTTTTTATATTGTGAATAAACAATCAAGAGATCTTTCAGGAACTGCTCAGCTTAAACTGGAAGATATTTCCACTTCTGATTTGACTATTACAAATGTAAGAATTACTCCAACAAAACCTATAATTGGCGATAAAATCAATATGGCTGTAAATGTGAAAAATGAGGGAAGCGAAGTTCTTGAAGGATTTTCCATTTCAGCAAAAGATCAGACCGGATGGGGAACTGTAAAAAACGAGACAAATTTAGCTCCAAAAGGAGAAGTCATTGTGAATTTAGAATTAAATACTTTAGAAAAAGATAAAGCGGAATTGTTATCAAATAATCCTCATTCTTTTGATATTACTGTGGATATTGAAGATTCTATCAAGGAATTCAATGAAGGAAATAATGGCATGAAGGTTTTCTTGAATATCAGGGAGCAGGAGTAATTTCATTTTTAAATTTTTATTCATTATGAGCGGTATAATGAGTTCCGTCGGAAATCACTTGATTTGTTGTATCTAAAAATCTAAATTCCCAAGGTAAAATTTTAAAATTTTGTATTGTTTTGCTAATTGCATTGCAGGCATAATAGTATCAGCGCCATGAACAAAACGAGGTGTCCATGCTTCTCTTCTTACAATATTACACTTTTCACTAACGCTTTTGGGGTAGAAATACCATCGTCCCCAATTCAGACATAAAAAATTATCACTTTCGCACTTTGGCATAAAAATATAAAATTATTTTTTAAAGATGGCAATTTTATATTTTTTAAAAAAGTTGGCAACAAAAAAGTCAAATTTGTTTAAGCTTAACCAAAGGAGATTTCTTTGAGATTTTTATAAATAATATTCCCAATCCTGAATTTCCAGATCGGATAATTTATATTTCATGATTGATTCCACGATCAGTTTGGCAACCTGCACATTGGTGATTAGAGGGATATTCAGATCTATGGCGTGGCGGCGGATTATGTAGCCTTGGGTTATTTCTTCATGAGAATAGTTTTTGGGGATATTTATTACAAAATCGACTTTTTTGCCTTGCATTAATGAGAGGATGTTATTTTCTTTTTGCGGTTTGTCAGCTTTATAAACGCGGGTATTAGCTACTCCATTTTCTTTCAAAAAATCCGCTGTACCTTCTGTGGCATAAAGATTGAATCCCATTGTAATAAGTTTTTGAGCGGAGGACAAAAAGTCCGCTTTGTCTTCGATTGTGCCTATGGATAATAAAATATTTTTTTGAGGAAATCGAAATCCTACGGAAATCATGGATTTTAAAAATGCTTCTTCAAGATTTTCTCCAAAACAAGCCACTTCGCCGGTTGATGCCATTTCAACGCCCAGAACCGGATCCGCACCTTTTAAACGAGAGAATGAGAATTGCGGAGCTTTTACTCCAACATGATCAAGATCCAATGTTCGATAATGTTCTTTGCGGTATTTTTTCGGTTTTACTTTCCCGAGCATTGCTTCAACAGCAATTTCAATAAAATTATTTCCGGTTACTTTTGACGAGAAAGGAAAGCTGCGGCTGGCCCTTAAGTTACATTCGATAACCATAACGCGGTTATTTTTGGCCAAAAATTGAATATTGAAGGGACCTGTTATATTTAATTTTTCCGCAACTTGCTTGGTAATTTTTTTTATTCTGCGGATTGTTTCTAAGTATAATTTTTGCGGAGGGAGTACAATTGTGGCATCACCTGAATGAACTCCGGCATTCTCAATATGCTCGGCGATCGCCCAGATTATTAATTCGCCTTTATGCGCTACAGCGTCGATTTCTATTTCTTTCGCGCCTTTCTCGAATTTGCTGATAACTACGGGGGCGACTTTGGAAATTTTTGCGGCTTTTGCCAGATAATTTTTTAGATCTTCTTCATTTTGGGCAACTCGCATCGCAGCTCCTGACAAGACATAGGATGGACGGACTAGAACGGGATAACCAACGTCTTTGGCAAATTTGCAGGCATGCTTTTCTTCAGCAAAATCTTTCCATTTTGGCTGGTCAATTTCCAATTTGTCCAACATCGCGGAAAATTTATGTCTATCTTCAGCTTTATCAATGCTTTCCGGAGATGTGCCTAATACGTTTACATTTAAATTCAGTAATTTTAAAGCCAGATTGTTTGGGATTTGTCCTCCTGTGGATAACACAAGTCCATGAGGATTTTCTTTTTCATAAATATCATAAACTCGTTCTAAAGATAGTTCGTCAAAATATAATTTGTCACACATGTCATAATCCGTGGAAACAGTTTCCGGATTATAATTTATCATTATTGTTTCATATCCTTCTTTGCCCAATGTTTTTATGGCATTTACGCAACACCAGTCAAATTCCACGGAAGAACCTATACAATAAGCACCGGAGCCTAGAACTATGGCTTTTTTCTTTTTGCTTTTAAAATCAATATCATCTTTTTCTCCATGATATGTGAGATATAAATAATTGGTTTCGGCGGGGTATTCGGCCGCTAACGTGTCGATCTGTTTAACTACAGGCAAAACTTTTAATTTATTTCTTAGGGCGCGGATATCGAAAGCTTTTTTATTTTTTAATTTAGCAATCTGATGATCGGAAAATCCGCTTTTTTTTGCTTCCAAAAGGAGATCTCTTCCAATTGTTTTGGCATTTGACAATTTTTTCTCAACTTCAACGATATTTTTTAATTTATCCAAAAACCATTTATCAATTCCGCACATTTTTGAAATTTTTTCCGGACTCCAGCCTTTTTTCAAGGCTTCATAAATGGCTAATATACGTTTAGGGGTCGGCACTTCAATTTCTTTTTGGAGTTTTTCGCTTTTAATTCCCAATCTTTCATTTCCGGTAAATCCATGAAGACCGACTTGCAGCATACGAAGTCCTTTTTGCATGACTTCTTCAAAACTGCGGCCTAAAGCCATAATTTCACCAACGGATTTCATTTCGCTGGTGATTTCCTGAGATACTTTTCGGAATTTATCCAAATCCCATCTGGGAATTTTTAAAGCCAAATAGTCAAGAGCCGGTTCGAAACAAGCTGTTGTTTTTTTGGTTACTGCGTTCGGTAAATTTGGAAGACTGTATCCCAGAGCTAATTTGGCGGCGATAAAGGCGAGGGGATAGCCTGTTGCTTTTGACGCTAAAGCTGAAGAGCGGGAGAGTCTGGCATTAACTTCAATTACGCGATAATCAAGGCTGTTTGGATCAAGTGCGAATTGGATATTGCATTCTCCCACAATTTGAAAATGGCGAATTGTTTTTATCGAAATTTCACGAAGGTAATGGTATTCCTTATTTGTAAGGGTTTGAGAAGGCGCTATTACTATGCTTTCTCCGGTGTGGACGCCTAGGGGATCAAAATTTTCCATATTGCATACTGTGATGCAGTTATCATATTTATCGCGGACGACTTCATATTCTATTTCTTTCCAGCCTTTTAAATTTTCTTCAACCAAAACTTGAGGACTGAACGCAAACGCAGTGTCCAATAATTTTTCCAATTCTTCTTTATTGGAAGCGAATCCGGAACCTTTTCCACCTAGGGCAAAAGCAGCTCGGATAATCACCGGATATTTTATTTTTTCCGCTGCTAAAAATGCGTCTTTTTTATTTCTGCAAGCAAAACTTGTAGGAGTTAAAACATTTATTTTCTGTAATTCTTTATTGAAAAGTTCACGATCTTCGGTTTTTTCAATTGTTTCCACTGAGGTCCCCAGCACTTTAATTTTATGTTTTTTTAAAATCCCTTGTTTCCAAAGTTCTATTCCGCAATTTAATGCTGTTTGGCCACCAAAAGCCAAAAGAAGACCATCAGGCTTTTCTTTTTCAATTACTTTTTCGACAAAATATGTATTTACAGGCAAAAAGTAAATCTTATCCGCCAGACCTTTGGAAGTTTGATTTGTGGCAATGTTGGGATTAATTAAGATTGTTTTAATTTTTTCTTCTTTTAAAGCCTTAATTGCCTGAGAACCTGAATAATCAAATTCTCCGGCTTCTCCGATTTTGAGAGCGCCGGAACCAAGAATCAAAACTTTTTTTACTTTTTCCAAATTCTGCTTGGTGAGAAAGCTCATTTAATATTGATAAAAATTGATTTTATTTTCTTTTAAAAATATAGTGTAGAAAGGGGGGGAAGGCAATATGAAAATATATTTTTTAATTCAGTTTTCACAGGTGGGTTTTGATAATCTTCTGATGTTTTAGGAATATGTAGATTATTAATTTCGAGGGAAATTATTTTTTTTGTAAAACAATAACTGTGGTTTCGCGAAGCCATGCGACATCGCTTTCACTATTGAAAGTTATTTTGGTTGCAGGAATGCCAATTTCATCTAATTTTTTAATAAGTTCATCGGGATTGACACGATTTTGCCATTCTCTTAGTTCAGAAGTTCCTTTTATTGATGGTTCATGCAGAATGTGCATTGCTAATCCGTTTTCTTCCAGTGCTTGATATGAATTTGTTATTGTGGAAAATTGTTCTTCCGGCGTTAGGAATTTCATTAATTCATGGCTGAATATTATTGCATAAGGCGCATCCGGAAAAGGCTGCGTAACATCGTGTTTTATCTCTGTATTTGACTCTCCCCCTAAGTGTTCAGCGTCTAAGTCAAAAGTTTTCATGTTTATTGTACGTTTTAAAGTTTCGCTAAATACTCTTTGGTGGACAGAAATATATCTTTTGTCCGAAGCTCCAAGCACCACGATTTTAATAGGTTCGTGACTTGCTTCAAAGTTTGCTGTTTTTATAATATGTTCAACTATAGATCTTTTTGTTTTTTCCATGTTGTTAACCCATTCGTCTGGCTGGCTTGCATATTCTGAGTAATGAGTTTCCAGAGTTTCTTTTGAAAGCATAAAAAATACGATTAATAGTTAGGGCGTTATCCTAGTATTAAGATTAATCAATGTAAAGTAATATCATTTTAGTTTAAGTCAAAGTGAATATTATTTATTGATTTATTAGCTTAATTTGCTATATTTTTATGTGTCGATTAATTAAGTCAACAATGAATATAAAATTACTTGAAAAATTAGGAATGACTGTACGGGAAATTAAAATTTATTTAAAATTGCTTGAACTTGGGGAATGTGGGGCTAATACTCTTTCAAAACGTTTAGAGGAGAACAGAACTTCAACTTATAGTTTGCTTTTGAGTTTGCAAAAGAAAGGTTTTGTTTCGTATATGATAAAACATGGAGTTAAATATTTTGTACCAATGGATCCAAAACTTTTAATTGAAAGATATTTTGAGGGAGCTAAAAGCTTAAAATCAATTTTGCCTGAACTTTTAGCTATTCATAATCAATTCGAGCAAAAACCAAAAATTACTTTTTATGAAGGCGTGAATGGGATTAAACAAATTGGAGAAATTTTGTTAGAAGTTCCAAATTCTGTTCGTGATAGTTTTATGGGAGTTGATAAAAAAACTATTCATCCGGAAATTAAAAAATATTATGAAGAAGATTTTATTCCTAGAAGAATTGAGCTCGGGATTAAATATCGTGGTATTGTAGCTGGGTATATTCCAATGAGCATTAAACATGAAAAAACTCAAAAAGGTCAGCTGCGGGAGCTTAAATATGTTGATCCGAAGAAACTGCCTATTAAAAATCACATTGATATTTTTCCCAATAACAAAGTAGCTTTATATTCTTATCATAAAGATGAAATGATGGGTGTGATTATTGAACATGAAGCTTTTTATGCGACTATGAAGACGGTTTTTGCGTTGGCTTGGGCAGGAGTGGAGGTGCTATGAATAAAAACATCTAATCTAATTTATGCAATTTAGCTCTTTTAACACTTTAATAATATATATTATAGCTTTTTCCCCGCTTTCTTTATCAAAAGTTTCATTTTTCCCGTGCGTTAATCTTTGGGGGTTTTTGTTTCTTTGAGAACGGGAGCCGGGACCCATTATTAGGGGGATAAAATTTCTTTTAAATTTAGGATTTAATGTGGCGTAAATTCCTGTTGCGTCTGAACCGCCGATGTTATAAATGTATTTTATTTTTACCTCAGATTCGTTTTTGCATTTTTCTAATATTTTGTAAATTTTGTTTTTTAGGAATTTACTTTCAATATTGAAACCTTGGGAGATAGAAAAATCTTTTAATGCTTTGTATTGAATTCCTTTTAATTGTTTTTCTACTTGTTTTATTGTATCAAAGGATCTATTGCTGATTACTAATGTATGTTTTTGAGGATTTTTGTCTTTAGATATTTTAATTTCTGTGGGAATAACTGCAAAATTTTTTTCATCTCCGGCTTTTATTATTGAATTTTCTTGCGATTCTAAGATTATTTTAGTTAATAAATTTTTTTCTCTTGGGATTGAACATGCATGTCCACCTTTTTGTTTTTTTATTTGCCATTTTTGGTTTTTTATTGTTTTTGTAGGAAAAATGCTGACAGGATTCCAGTGTTTTAATTTTCTTATAATTTTTTGTAGATTTAGAAGGTAATCAATGATTTTTACAACAAAATTTCCTCTTTCGCCAGAATATATGCTCAGTAAAGGGGGATTATTTACACTGACATTATTTTCTAAAACAAAAAGATATGTAGATTTTTTGCTAATAGGTAATGTTTTCCCGATTTCTTTTCCAATTTCAATAGATGTTTTTTTGCCTGCCCCTTCTTCTTTGAAAGTGATTGTAAATACTAAATTGTTTAAGTTAATCAATTTATTTTTAGTGAGATAGCTTAAAAATAACTGGAATGCTACTCCTGCTTTGCAATCGTTTACACCTCTACCTACTAACTCTTTTTCATTTTCATAAATTTTCCATGGATGAAAAGGGGGATCCCATTCTTTAGGATTTGCGTTAACAGTATCAATATGTGCACTTAAATAAACTAAATCTTTATGTAAATCTATTTTTTGGGGGAATGCTATTAAATTATTTTGTTTGTCGTAGTAGATTCTGTAATTTGATAAATTTGTTTGGAATGTTTTTTTACAAATCTCCAGAGCTTTTTTGATGTTTTTAGAATTATTCAAAACGGTTGGGAGCGAAGCCAAATCTTTTAGATATTGAAGGTAATAAAAGTAATTTTTGAAGATTATATTCTTTTCCATCGGAATATTTTTATTATTTTTTTTTCAATATCTCCGTAACTTGTTTTTTAAAATCTGGTAGATCTTTAATTACAATTTGCCATACCAAATAAATATCTACTCCAAAATAATTATGTATTAAAACATCTCTCAGTCCTGCTATTTTAATCCAAGGAATGCTTGAGTACTTATCTCTAAATGGCTTGGGTATGTTTTTAACTGCTTCCCCTATTATTTCTAATCTTCGAATGACCGCATCTTGTATGTAAATTGTTTGATAAAATTCCTTAGCTTTAAGTTTTTTTGTATTATTTTCTATTTCAATAATGCTTTCTAAAATATGTTTTAGAAAAATTTCAGGATTTTTCATAGATTATCTTTTGTTCATCAAGGATTATCTTTCTAAGATGAGGATTTAGAGAGTTATAAGTTATTACATCCACTTTTCTACCTAGTTTTTGTTCTAATTCTATTTTTAATCCTACTAAATCTAAAAGAGATTTATTTTTCTTGAGTTTAACAAGTAAATCAATATCACTCTTTGCCTTGTTTGTGCCTCTTGCAAAAGAGCCAAAAATAGCGGCTTTTTCTACTCCTTCTTTTTTTAGAATTGGTAGTATTCGAACTTTTATATGTTGTATAGTCATGTTTAAATTATATCAGTATAAAAACTTTTCGACAATTTTACATTTAAAAAATTGTAATTTCCTATGTTTGAACACAAGCTTTTTATTCTAAGTCTTTCTTTTTTTCTTCAAATTCCTTTTTGTTGATCTCTCCTTTTGCATATCGGCTTTTGAGAATTTCTAAGGAGGAATTATTATTAATTTCCGCTTTATTTTGGTCAATCAACCATTTTACCAGAGCTATAATTCCTAAAATTATTAATCCCCATAAAAGGAGCATAAAAATCCATCCAAATGGGAAGTAGCCATAATTCATCATAAACTTTAGAGTTAATAATATTTAATTGTACTATAAATTATCTACATAATAAAATGATTTTTATTGCTTTTTGTAAATAAAAGTTTATATTTTTTATCTTAATAAATTTTTATGGAAAAAAATCATATTTTATATTTGAGTAGGGTTTTCGAAGGTAATATTGAAAAGAGCGAGGAAGTTGACGGATATTTACAGGAGCAAATAAAAAATTTAAATGATCTTATAAATCTATTATTGACTGAGCCGTTGGCATTCAGAAAGTATAAAACTGAACTATCTTTATCTATGCTTTACTCTTTAGAAGACAGCGATTTAAAACTTTTAGGCAAAAAAATTTATCAAAGAATCCGAAAACTTTAAATATCATACCCCTGCTTTTAAGAACAATAAAAATTTTGATTCGATATTATTTATTTTAAATTTTTATATAGCCGGAAGAGATGCTGAAATTTTCAACACTTTAAATTTGGAAGAAAAGAGGGAAATTTTATGCACGCTTAAGGATCATCAAAAATTTCATGAATTAAGTGAAGAAGAAGTTTCTTTGTTTAGAGAAAAGTTAGAAGGAAATTTAGATTTTAATAAACTTACTTTTTGCTATCTTTTATCAAAATTGTGGAAAATTTACACTTCAAACAAAATTTCTTTATCTAATGATTACGCGGTTATGCTTTCATCTCTGCGGAAATCTTTTAAGAAAAAAGTGGATGATTACAGAAGATAATTTTTAATTATCAGCTTTCGCAAATTTTCTCTGTAATAACTTTTTAAATTCCATTATTAGCATGAATGCTGTGGATAACGCGATGATTAAACCCCAGCTTAATGCGCTTAGGCTGCCCATTTTTGTGTATGGCTGGAGGAATGGGGTGTAAATTACAATTAAGACGAGGATCAAAGATGCTAAGTAGGAAAGCCAGAGTTTTTTATTAGTGAAGAAGTATTTATTGAATATTGTTTCGTTGCCTCTTCGTCGGAGTTGAACATTCCACCATTGAGAGCAGAGGATTCCTGCATAGGTAATTGTTGTTGCTTCGTGATATAGGGTACTTTCCGTATCTATGTTTGCAAAATCAACACCGCTTATTTTTAAGAAAATGAAAAATCCGATATAGCCGGTCGCACCCATAAATACGCCGCTTAGGGCAATATCTAAAATTTGTTTTACATTTAACACATGTTTTTTTATATCTCGTGGTTTTTTTTTCATTACATCAGTTGTGGGAGAGTCAAAGGTTAAAGCCATTAAAGGCAAAATCTCTCCTAAAAGGTCTATTAAAAGAATCTGTATCGCGAGCAGTCCGAATGGAAGTCCCCAAATTCCGGCTCCGATTAAACTTAAAATTATCGCGGTAAGTTCTCCGAAGTTTGAAGTGAAACAAGCAATAATGGTTTTCTTTAAATTAGCGTAGATTATTCTTCCTTCTTTTATGGCGGAAACCAAGGTTATAAAACTGTCATCGGCCAAAACTATTTGGGAAGCTTCTTTGGCGACTTCCGTGCCTATTTGACCCATGGAAATTCCAATGTGGGCTTTTTTTAATGCCGGAGCATCATTTACGCCATCTCCGGTTACTGCAACGACTTCTTTATATATTTTTAATAAACCAACAATTCGTAATTTTTGTTCAGGAGAAACTCTGGAAAAAATTACCGACTCATTGTTTTGCAGGATATTAATCAGATTATTATCATCAGTTTGATCCAGTTCTTTTCCGGTTATACTATATATTTTTTTGTTTTGAGCTAAATGAATTTTATTACTGATCGCCATCGCGGTTTCTTGCGCGTCTCCGGTTATTATCACTATTTTTATATGAGCTTCGTGAGCCGCGTCAATCGCTTCAGTCACACCTTCTCGCGGTGGATCCATGATGGCTATTAATCCCATGAATATTAAATCTTTTTCAGTGTTTTCAGTTGTGTAATCATTTAGCTTTTCAATTTGGTGGTAAGCAAAAGCCAGAACTCGATATGCGGAATCCGAGTATTCTTTTATTTTATCTTTAATTTCCTTTCTTATTTCATTGTTTAATTCTTTTATTTGACCATCAATATCTTGAAATTTGATTGAGCGTTCCAAAACCACATCTCCCGCTCCTTTAGAAAAAGCCAAAATTTCGCCTTTATAATTTCGTACTGATGTCATCATTTTTCTATCCGAATCAAATGGGATTTCTGAAATTTCAGGGTGTTTTTCATCACGCTCATTCATGTCCAGCCCATGTTTTTTCGCCAGAGCAATAATCGCTCCTTCGGTCGGATCTCCTAAAACATAAAACGTGGGATGTGTTTCATCAGGTAGTCCGATTTTTGCATTTGATGAATAAAAACCGCATTCAATAAATTCATGTAAAGTAGTATTTTTCTTTTCATCTATATTTTTATTATCATTTGGTATTATTTTCCCAATTCCTTCATATCCGATTCCTTTAACATCGAATTCTTGGCCCGGGATCCATATTTTTTCCACAGTCATTTCATTTTTGGTAATTGTGCCTGTTTTATCGGAACAAATGAATGTCGTGGCACCAAGAGTTTCAACTGATGAAAGTTTTTTAACGATTGCTTTTTGGCGGGCTAATCGTTTCGCTCCCAATGCCAATGAGGTATTGACTTCCGCAGGCAAGCCTTCAGGCACCATTGAGGCGGAAAGACCTATAGCAAACATCACCGCTTCAATAGTTGACATATTCATCATGTATATACCTGCAATCAGCATTGCCGCGCCTACCATCATTGAAAGTAAAATGGTTCTTTTGGCTAAATTGTTTATTTCATCTTGCAACGGCGATAATTCTTCCTTTGTTTCTTGGCTCAAAGCAGCTATTTTACCGAATTCAGAATTCATGCCTGTAGCAATAACCAATCCTTTTCCATTGCCGATCGCTACTGTTGTTCCGGTAAATATCATATTGGTTTGGCCTGTGATTTCTGTTATTTCCTTTAATTGATTCGCATTTTTATGCTGAGGGTTTGATTCGCCGGTGATGGAAAAACTGTTTACCTGAAGTTTGTTGCTTTGTAATACTCTCATATCTGCCGTGATACTGTCTCCTTCATTGATTATAACTATATCTCCGGGCACGAGATCGCCGGAATCCACTTCAGTTTCTTTGCCATCTCTAATAACTCTTGTTTTCGGATTAATTAATTTCGATAGTTTGCTAATTATTTTTTCTGCTTGGAATTCCTGAATAAATCCGATAATGCTGTTAATCAAAACGATTAAAAGCAACACGGAACCTGTTTGATAATCTTTAAATCCAATAGCTAAAGCTCCCGCGGCTATTAAAACTATCGCCAATATATCTTTAAATTGTTTTATAAACGCAATTAAAGCTTTATTTTTTTCTTTAAGCGCGACGACATTTCTTCCGATTTTTTTAATTCTGTTTTTGACTTCTTCGTTTGTTAATCCTATTTTTTCATTTGAATTCAGTTCCGCTAAAACTTCTTCTTTTGTTTGCAGGTAATATGGTTTCTTTTCCATGGCGAAATTATAGATATAAAAATCTTATAATTATAGCATTAAATAAGGAAGAAAGTAAATGTCCGCGAATTTACTATTTCGCTATGCTCCAGGTTTTTATAATTTCTTTGATGAATTTTTCTTTTTGCCTTTGGGATGAGTCTGTAAGGCTTTCCGGGGCGCGATCATACAAATGACATTCAAGCATGATGTCGTTTACTCCGTTTAAAGATCCTTTTAATGCGAGAATTTGCGTGACTATGTCACGGGGTTTTTTATCGTTTTCAATCATTTTGATGATGCCATCCAATTGACCTCTTGCTTTATTTAAGCGATTTATTGCTTGTTTTTTATGTGTTTCAAACATACGAAAAAATTAAATAATTTATATACCCACTATAGGTATTTTAAAAATGTTTGTGAATGAGGAATTTTGTATTTTAAATTGCTTTTTTGAAGGATTGTTTTTTGCCTTTCGAATATTGTTTTTTTAGCGGTATTCATTTATAATTTAAAGATTTATTTATTTTATATTGAATGATGAAAAAAATATTTTATTTAATTTTAGTTTTGATTTTGATTTTCGCGGGAATTTTTTATGGGAAATCTTATATTTTAAAGAAATCTCAATCTCAACTACTTTTAAAAAACATGACTGTTAGAAGCGAAATAAAGAAAGATATCCATAATTTAAAAACCATTAGCGAAAGTTTAAATTTGAAGAATGTTTTAGACTTAATTGATGAGATTAGCGACGATTTGTCGCAAATAAAATCAGTGCGTGTAAGCGTTGATCAGGCTACGCAAAATAGAAATCGCGATTTGAATATTGAAATGCAAATTGTGGAACAGATGGAAATTAATAAAATTTCAGATATTTTGAATTCCACTTATAATATTTTTTATGTTGATCAAAGTTTGAAATTGTTAAATAAAGACATTCTTAACTGCGCTTTAAAAATCAGTGAATTAAAAACTCATTTAAAAAATTGGAAAGGAGTTTTAACTATTGCTGAAGCTAAAAGGATTATGGAAATTTTAAATAAAAAAGAAACAGGCGGGGAGATTGTAAATATTTTATATGACATTGAAAAATATATTGAACTTTTTAAATCAGGGAATCCGCAATATGAACGGTTTATGAAAGAAATAAATATATTTACTGAAAAAGTGGACGAAATGCTGACCAATAAAGATCAATTAATTGATTCAGATCTTCAAAAGGCGATCACTAACCTGGAAGATTTAAGAGCCGTGAAAAGCAATATTGATCCAAACTTATCAATTCTGCTTCAGGACGCGCAGAAAGATACGTGGAGGGGGTATCTGGTGGAGATGAGGAAAGCGGTTGAGGATTTGAGTGAGAATTTGTAAATGAACGTAATACGTAATCCGCAATTTGTAATTCGTAAAAGGAATTTTCTATTTAATTTTCTCTTGTTTTAATATAAGATTTTGTTATATTGCTTAAGGTTTAATTCGGGGTCGTAGTTCAGTTGGTTAGAACGCCTGCCTGTCACGCAGGAGGTCGCGGGTTCAAGTCCCGTCGATCCCGCCAGAATGATTATTTGCTTGAGGTTATTGTTTGTTCTAGGATTTTTCTGATTTTTCCGTAAATTAGTAAATTTGAGGCTTGTTCTTCTGTTTTTGACGGATCGTTTTTTATTACGGATAGAAGAATTTCTATTAAGCTATCGATTTTTGTTATTAATTCTGTAAATTTATCTTTAAAAATTTGTTCTTTATTAATAAATTCTTTCCAAGTATGAACAAAATTTTGGTAAGCTTGAATTGCTTTTTCAACGTTTTGAGGATTTTTTTGAACAATTTCGATCTCAATGGTTTCAAACAGATCTTGATTGGCTTTTTCTAATAGGTAAGTAAATTTATCTTGTCTTGCATTTTGGATTCTTGCATTTATTGAGTCTATCCACTGAGTAAAAGGTTTTGCATTCGAGGGAAGCAGATTTTCGGAATTTTCTGAAATTATTTTTTCTATATAAGCTGTTAATTTTTGCAGTGAAGTTTCTTCTAAATAATTTTTAAGATATGGATCTGTTGTTTTACTTTCTATTTCAGCTATAAGGAGTTCAACTTCAGCAACTGTTTTTGCTAATTTTGCTGTTAAAAATTCGGATTTTGAAGGTAGTGTAATTCTGTATTTTGTTTGTAATCTTTTAATTTTTTCCTTATCTTCATAAGTGTCCTCGGAATAAAATTCATCAGTTAAATTATGTTTTAATATTTCTCCAATAGATAATCCCGCATGATGTTCATAATCATTTATTTGTTCAGGGGAAACAGTTTTATACATGTTTGCGATCTTTTTTATTTGCTCCATTCTCATATCCAACTTTTCAGCTACCCAGACCGGATCATCAGCTTCAACAATATAAAATGGCATAACCGCTTCCCCAATGCATGTTCTTAAAAAATAATCATAATCTTCTATTGGCATAACATCTTCAAAAAAATTTTTAAAGCTCTCTAAAAATTCGAAAATTTCAATTAAATAATCTGAATTTGTCCAAGTTAGTCTTTTACCAGGAGAAGAAGAATATCTAGTTACTCCATAATTTATCATATAATTCTGCAGTAATCCCCTGCACGTTTCATATCTTGTAATTTTTTCTATATTTAGAGTGGATGCTATTTTTTCTATTAATTTTATAGTTTCAGGAGGTTTATTATCAGGATAAAATTGGACAATCGCATGATAAAATTGGCGTAATTTTTCACTTTCAATTGTGTAAGTATTTTTATCAACATTCTTTAATTCAGAAATTGCATCTACTCTCCTTTTTATATTATCTTGTGAATCTGATAATTCGGATTCCTGTGGTAATGGCTCTACTTTTTTCAAGCGGGAGGCTGGGATAAAACTTTCCCATTCTTCATATTTTCTTTCTTCTTTTGACATGCTAGCTATAAATAAATTTGAGATTTGAAATTACTATAAAGAGGTTAATTTGGCAAGAATTTGACTAATTTTTTCACTTCAGATAATTTTAGATTGATTTTTAACCAAAAAATATGAATCGTATTTTTATTGTGCGCAGGTGGATAACTTGTATTTTGATGTTGCAGATTTTTTTAACGTTTATATCTTTTTTGATTTTAATAACTTTTGGCAATTTTCCGATTTTAATTTTTAACTTCGGACCTTTGTTTTTCATTAATTTAATTATTTCAGTTATTTCAGTAATTCTAATTTTAATTATATGGAGATGTTATAATTGTCGTAAAACTTTTATTTTTAGAATTTGTCCATTTTTTTCTAAAAAAGAAATTTGCCCTAATTGCCAAGCTGTTTTATATAAACGAAAAAGATTTGATTTAATTAATATTTTTTCAGCTGTAATTATACTTTTAATACTTCTTGCTAATGGGATTTCTATTTATATGTCACATTATGGTCATAGAATTAAAATTCCTATTTATTATAAAATCAATGAGTTTCATGGCACAGATAGTTGGAGTTTAGATGCTGTAAAATTTAATAAACAAATCTCTATTAGTATATCAGAAGGAATGGTACTTTCTTCTATTTTTGAAAAAATGAATTTTGTGGGATTAGAAAAGAATCTAAGTCTGAAAAAGGAAATTATAAATTTAGAAAATGGTGGAAAAGCAATATTTTATTTTGAGAATGATTCTGGCGAAGTTTGGCTTAAAAAAGATGATATTAGTGATCCTACCAAAATATTCAGTGTAGATTTTGTGAATAGTGAAGCAAATTTAGAGGAGATTAGGGAAATTATAAAAACGATTTGAGGTATAATTTTATTATTCCCACTGCGGAGTGTATTTGCTGTCTGAGGAAGTGGGGTCTTGGATTAGGCCGTCAGAGAAATCGAGGGAGAGGAAATAGTCTGTGATTTCTTCGTGTTCTTCTTTTGTGAGGGAGCGGTTTATTTCCGGAAAATTTGAGGATTTGAACGTTGGGTAGTATTGAGACATTAGAGAGATATAACTTTTAGAACCGAATGCTTCGTGGATCCAATTTAGTATTTTTTTTGATTCTTCTATGTGGTTGGGAAGGACTAGGTGGCGGATGATTAAGCCTTTTTGCATTATTCCTTGTTCGTTTATTTGAGGAAATCCTACTTGTTCGAACATTTCTTGTATTGCTGAACTTGCATATTTAAAATAATCGGGGAGTTTGGAATACCGGAGGGAGGTATAATTATCTATGTATTTTAAATCTGGAAGATAAATATCTATTAAGCCTTTCAATTTTTTTAGTGTTTCTACTTTTTCATAAGCATTTGAGTTCCAAACTATTGGGACGGTAATATTTTTTTTATTTTCTTTTAAAAATTCAATTAAAATTTCCGAATATGGCGTGGGGGTGACAAAATTAATATTATGGACTTTTTTTTCTATTAATTTAATTATAATTTGCATTAATTTTTTTTCATCAATTGAAAATTTATCAACTTTTTTTGACCAATATTCCGGATTAGAGATTTCGAAGTTTTGGCAAAATACGCAATTACTATTACAGCCGGTAAAAAATATCGCGCCGGAGCCGTTTTGACCGCTAAGCATCGGTTCTTCCCAAAAATGAGGTTGGTAATGAGATATTAATAATTTATTTGGGAGTTTGCAGACTCCAAATTTATTGACACGGTCAACTTGGCATTGGAATGGGCAGATTTGGCAGGAGAATTGAGGCATTTTGTTTGAAGTTTAAACTGTGCAGATAAATCATAAATGTATTTAAATTATTATCAACAAAAAAGCAACTCCGAAATAATTGGAGTTGCTTTTAATATATTTAATTTTTATGCATCGTTGCCTGATTCTTGAGGTGTTTGATTTTTTTCAAAATTTCTGTGCATTTTCATAAAGCCTTTACCTCCCATCATTCCTCTGCCACCCATTTTTAAGCCTAATTCTTCTCTAATTTTGTTTGCTTCTTCAAACTTTCCTTCCCTCATCAGTTTATGCATCTGTGAAAATTTTGCGAAATTTTCTTCATTGATTACATCTAATTTTTCCGGATGCATTCCGTTTTCTTCCATTAATTTTTTCCATGTTTGGTAATCGTTATTTTCAATCGCCTTTATAACCTCTTGATGCTTTTCATTATTGCAAAATGGGGAGTTTTTAGTATTTCCTTCGCTATTTTGCGCGTATGACGTAGCTGTTAGAGTTAATATTAATGCGGATAAAAAACCTACAGAACCATAAATTAACTTTTGTTTCATAATTAATTTGGTTAAAAAATAATTTACTAATGATCACTAGTAATTATTAATACGCAAACTTCAATATATTTCTTGCAATTTTTAATAAAAAGGCGGCGGCATTTTCATGGTTCTCCCGCTCATTTTAAATTCATTCTTGTGCCACGGAACTATCAAATAAGCCTTAAAAGTGTTTGGAGACGTGGCCCGTCCGATCATTTTGATTTCAAACCCGTTTTCAAGTTTTATTTTGTGCATTATTTTTGCCTGCTTCATTTCTATAATCCAAATTTTTTGATAAAAATCCTGAAATTCCATTAATTCAGGGTTTTCACCATCATCAATTTCAATGATTCTTCCGGCCAAAAAACCTCTGTCAGGTTGATGCCAAGGACGGTGATGAAAAAATATTCTCGGAGTCATCATTGGATAGCGATGCTGAAATTCCGAGTAAACTCTATCAGGAAAATTTGATTTATATATACCCCACCCCAGTATGCCGGACAAAATCAAATTAGCACCTAATATGATAATTAATGGGTATTTATAGCCTTTCCCAGTATGTTTAAAATCTATATATGAAATATATGTAAGCGCAAAAAATATGAGAATCCACAAATATGGGATAGATATTATAAAAAAATGGGGAATACTTGTATTGAAATAAGGATATAATCTAAAATCCACTTCGTTTATTTGAAAGAGGATAAAGCTAAAAAATATTGCTCCAATAATTAAAGTAAATATGAACAGAACCCAAATTAGAGCTCTTTTCAATAAGATTCTCCATTTAGGCAAAGGTTTTATTTGCTCTTTTTTAATTTTATTGATTATTTTTTGGCTGATATTATTCATAAATTTATATTAATTGGTGGAGATTTTCTTTGATAGCTATTTGTTTGAAATATTTTTTGGCTCTGTATATTAAGGCGGATATTGTACCGATTGGTTTCTGCAAAATATCGCTTATTTCATCGTATGATTTATCTTCAATATATTTTAAGATTATTACTTCGCGATATTTTAAAGGCATATTTTTTATTATTTCTCTTACTTTTGTTTTTATTTCCCGTGTTATAAATTTTTCTTCGATTTCCAATGAATTTTTAAATAAATTCAGATAATCGATTTGCTCCTCATTTTCAGTGGAAGCTATTTCCAAATGTTTTTTATTTTTTCTCAAGTAATTAATTGTTTCATTATGGGTAACGCGATAAATCCAGCTGGAAAATTTTAAACTTGTTTCAAACGCGGATAAATTTTTGTAAATTTTTATGAATGTTTCTTGTAATATATCTTCGCTGCAGGGAACGGATAAATAGGATATTTTTAGGATATAATTTTTTAATTTTTTTTCATAACGATGAAAGAGCTCATATAGAGCGTCGGAATCGGATATGGCTTTTTCGGCCAATTCTTCGTCAGTGAGATGAGAGTATTCCTGCATTAAAAAAGTTATTGCTTTATTTAGTACGCATTATACTACCTTTTTCTTTATTTTTTTTAAATGGCTCTAAATTAACGCCAATATATCGTGCACAAGAAACATGATTATTTCAATCACGATTAGTATTATAATAATCCATTCCAGTTTTGAAGCATAAATATGATTTTCTTCATTTGATATAATCTCAAACATATTATGCAAAACTTCCAGCTTTTTGTTTAATACTCCGATTCTTGACTGGATATCGAGATAACTTGCCACAATTTCATAAATTGGTCCGAGCTGCGGTTCTTCCCAAATGAATTCAGGAACATCCAAAAGGTCGTAATTTAAATTGACGCGGCTTTGCCTCAAAAATATTTCTCCTCTTATACGCGATAATTTTTTTCTTGACAATTTTATTTTTCCGGTTTTTGATAAATTTTCAGGAATATAAGAAGTTTTCTCAACAATATGCTGAATGGTTGTTTCAAATTCTTCCAATTTAATTGATTGGGCAATGCCGTGCGATATGGCTAATTTTTCCAATTCTTCAGAATCTTTAGAAATGTATATTTTATCTTCTTTAATGCATGTTTTCGTGCTTCTTTGAGAATAATAAAATTTATCAGTGATAGGTTCTTCAAAGATTTCTGTCGTATATAAATTGAGTTCTTCCAGTAATTCTCTGCGTCTATGAGCGGAAACATTCCAGAAAATAACTACGCCATAATGAAAAACATATATTTCTTCTTTTTCTTCTTCGTTTATTAATTGTAGTACATTGCGAAATACTTTGGTTTGGAATTCATTGGATAATTTTTTTTGAATTTTCTTAATGTTGTAAGTCTCCGCTGTACAATAACCTTTACAAATTGGCATAAATTTAAATTTAAACTTTTATTTATTATAAAACAAATACATCAAACAAGCAAGGTTCAACGAGGTAACAGTAATTTTAGACTTGATTTTATTGCACATTTTTATGTTAACTAATAAATACACGTATTTTTTAGTTAATTATAAATGTTAAGACCAATTTTAATTTCTATAGCTCACAGTTCGATATATGTTCCGAAAGAAATAAAAGAAAGAATGTTTTTATCAGATTTTGATATTAAAAAAATGTCGGATTTATATACGGATGAAATTTTTGATATAAAAAACTACTATAAAGTGGAAGCGCATATTTCCCGTTTAGTTTGCGATCCAAACCGTGCGCCTGATGATATTCAAAGCGAGTCGGAACTTTGCTCTGAAGGTGTTGTTGTTCGTGTAAATGAGGATGGAAAGCAGGTTTATAAAGAGCCTCCAACTCCGGAAATGATAATGAAAAGAATCGAAACTTATCATAAAGCTTTTCATGATGAAATTGATAATAATATTAATAAAGTAAAATTTATGATTGATGGCCATTCAATGTGTTCAATCGGACCTTATGCAAAAGCGGATAGGGGAAAGGATCGGCCGGATATTTGCTTGGGAAACCGACTGTATAGCTCATGTAATTTTGAATTTACCAGATTTTGGCAGGAGGCTTTTACTGATTTAGGATATAGTGTTTCTATTAATAAACCTTATTCAGGTCATTTTGTATTAGGTTATCATTGTCATCGCCAGAGAATTCCGGGAATTCAAATTGAAATTAATAGGAAGTTATTTATGAATGAAGAAACATTAGAGCCGAATAATAATCAAATTAAGCTTTTAAACAAGCAAATAGGGGAAATTTTAAATAAATTCGCGGAACGAATTTCTTAAATTTATTTTTTTATTTCCAATAATTTTCCATTGCTTCGTCCAAAGACTTCGGCAAAATACATTTCGCTCGCAAAGGCGGGTTTATCATGAAATTCGCCGGATGAGGTAGCGCGAACAAAATATTCCAATTCATATACGCCTTTTGGTAAATAATCCGCGAAATAAGCGATACGATCATCTCTGATTTCCTGATGGTTAAAATAGTTATTTTGCGCATACCAATCCCAATATTCGTTATTGACATTTTCTTTGTCATATTTCATTTTTATAGATTGAGCTGTGTTTTTCAGATTAAAATCAATTATTTCCAGACCTGCGGGGATAAAGTCTTCTACTAAGACATAATAACGATCTTCAGGAACTATCAATGTAATTTTTGATTTATAAGTTTTGCCCAGATTCAATGAAGGTAGTGAATTTATCATTATTTTATCTTCCAATTCGAAATATTCATTAATGACTGCGAAGCCCTGATCAAGTTCTTTTATTTCTTCCACCGGCAAATAATAGGATAGATTAATATCGTAATACAGATTTCCTATTCCGTCGCCGTGGACGATTTTAATTTGATTGATTTGATCATTCAGTAATAAATTCGCAACTTTTTTTTGCACTTCTCCTTTATCGGAGATTGTTTCAGAAGAGAAATAAGCTTCTTCTTCTCTTTTGTTATTAATGTCAATGGCTGCCCAGAAATTTGGATTTAATTCTTGGCTTTTATTTAAATACTCAATCAAACTTATTATACTATAAACAGTTTCTTGAGTTGTGCTCCATGTTCCATCTTTTCTTTCCAATAAAAGAAATTTAATTATTTTTTCAATGAGAATATTTTCCGGATCCAACCTATTCAACATTTGAAGAACCAAGGCTGTTGTTCGAGTATTCGTATCAAATAATAAGTAATGGTTTTCTTTTTCTTCAAAATGGATGCCACGAGGAGTGGCTTTTTGTTCGGATATAATTTCATCAATTAAGGTGTCTATTCTGGCAAATGTATTGGTTTTTACTATTCCGGCAATATTTTGCTTGCGGATAATATTATCGTAAGTCATTGCAAGATAAGCTTTTCCGGCAATATTAAGTTTGTTTTTTAAAGAATATAAATTATTGGTTAATCCCAAATCTCCATTATTGATTTCTGATAATATATATAATACAAAAGCGCGGCTGGCTATTTCATAGCTGTTTTTTTCATCAATTTTATGATCCTGCAAATGTTGAGTCAAATAAGCATTACCTCTTGATAATATCTCTTGATCTATTATATATCCTGCTTTTTCACCTTGATAGAGTGTGTAAAGGACATAAGCGCTTAGGTGCGGATTAACGAGTGAATTTTCCCATAAGCCCCAACCACCATTGGAGTTTTGCAATTTATAAATTCTTTGAAGTCCAACTTCCACTTGCTTATCAAGATTTTTAATATCTTGAATATTATTTTTAAGTGTTGGGAAATTAGCTATTTGTTTAATGATAAAATTAGGCAAGAGGCTGCTTGCTGTTTGTTCCGCGCATGCGTATGGATATGTTTCCAAATAATCCATGCCTTTTCCGATGCTATCGGCTAAGGTTGGAGAAACTGTGATATTTAAGCTGCCTAAGCCGGGATCAATGTTTGAAGGTAAAATCAATTCTTCAATTTGCGATTTATTTTCTTTGAGAATGCCTGACGTGGCTATGTATTCAGGGATGCCAAAACCATAAATAGGAATTTTCATTTCCAATTCATCACCTTTATTTCCGGTAGTAACTCTATATTTAACCTGTGCTTGATTTTCTTTCAGAACTTTTACTTTCCATGTTAATTTTATTTGTTTTTTGGGATCTAAATGGAATTTTTTGACTGAATCCTCGTTCAAGCTTAATGATGAAACAGAAATCTTAATTTCGGAGTCAATCGCTTTATCAGTATAATTATGAACCACGGCTCCTATTTCCGCTTCATCGTTCCGGATTAAAAATCTTGGTAATATCGGTTGAATCATTATATCTTGAGCTACAGTGATTTTTTGGGTATTTATACCTACCTGGGTATTTTTTGTAGCTCCAACAGCCACAATTTGCCAAGTAGTCAGATTGTCGGGCACTGTGAATGAAATTGTTGCTTCCCCTTTATTGTTGGTTTCAATTTCAGCATTCCAATGCGCTATATCTTTAAAATTTGAGCGAGTTTTTATTCCGCTATCTCCACCACCTCCACCACCTTTAGACCCTTTAGCAGCTTCAACATTTATTCTGGCAATTGCTTTTTCCAATGTTTGAGCTGTAACTACGCTTAATTCTCTTTGAGAATAAAATTGTGATAAAATATCATTTAAATTGCTTTCAGTTAATGAGAACAAACTGTCATCAATCACACTTAAGGATACTTCGCCCGGGATTCCTTTGTTTTCATGATTAAGAGTTTTTATTTGGACTGTCACTTTTTCGCCGGGCTTGTAAGTCTTTTTATCAGTTAATATTTTGATATCCATTTTTTTGTTTTCGGGAGTTATCCGCAGAGTTGTATAACCCAGCTTGAAACCCGCCAAATTTCCATCTTCTTTGTTTTCGATATTATTTTGATTCTTTTTTGTTGATAAGGAATCAAGTTCTTTTTTCGAAGTATTATTTTGTTTATTTAAATCAACAATTTGAGCTTCTATATTTTCTATTTCAGATACCAATGAGGAATCTGATTTCTCTCTTTCTTTTTCGTCTTCAATTTGATCAAAGTTCAATTTTATCCGATTATTCAGTTCCATAATTTTTTCTTCTTTTACTTTTATTTCTTCTTCTGTTTGGATAATTAATTTTTGCAATCTGGTTTGTAAATATTTTTGATCCTCGCCGCTTCCTTTTACCAAAATTACCGACACATAAACGTTCGGAAGGAATTCTGATGTAACGGGTATCTCAATCAGAGAAGAATTACTTTCTATATCAATAATTTTCTTGGATAAAAATTTGCCTCTTTCAATCGTCATTAAAGCTTTCACGTTTTGATACGGTGATTTGATCATAATTTTTGCTGTTTCTCCAATTTTGTATTCTTTTTTGTCAGGGATCAGTTCTATTCTGTCATTATTTTCACGGCCGTAATGAATAAAGTTATTGGAAGAAACATAAATTGTCGTGGAAGAAGAAATTTCATTTCCTCTTTGATCCGTACCTTTTACAACCAGTTTATAGATACCCCCCGAGGGTAATTTGAATTCCATTTCCGCTTTTCCATTTTTACTTGTGGTAGATTTTTTTTGATCTATCAGTTTGTCTTCATAGCTATTTTCATAGTAAAAACTGCCATCAAAATTTTGCTTTTTAATCGTATTCCATTTTCTTTCATATCCCTCTATTGAGAAGTTTTTTTGCGGAGCTATTTTGCCATCCGGCAAAAGTGAAATAATTTTTACATTAAACGGTTTATTTTCTTCAAAGACGTAAGTGTCTGTGCGAATTCCCAAATAGTATTCACCTTTATGAATCGGGACGACAATTCTATTCGAAACTGCTTGCTGATTTTCGCCAATGGTTGTTGCTTCAATCGTATAGATTTGGCTTTGTTTTTTATCCGTTATTTCCAGCGGAATACTTATTTGCGCGGTTCCGTTTGATGAAAAAGCGGATTTTCCTTCAAGAATAAATTCACTGCTGCCGGAACATCCCCAATAACAATCATCACCATCATTAAAAAATGAATAATATTCATCTTCGTATTTGTCAAAGAAATAATCTTTTGAAATGACATGATATGTTATCTCTTGATTAGCCAGCGGCGCTCCAAAGAAATATGAGCCATTCATATTAATGATGGCTTTTTCGCCATTGATGTAGGATTCTTTTTCAGGCTTAAGATCAAGCTTGAAGTCCGGTTTGCGATATTCCGCCACAGTGAAATTCTCAGAATATAAATAATCGGTTTTACTGCTGTTTTCAATAACAAAATTAGCTTGCAAAATATATTCTCCCAAAGCCGCGCTTTCTGATAATTGTAATTCTCCGTTAAAGCTGCCGTTTTTATTGATCGGGATTCTTTTCTTAAGAATTTCCTGATACCGGCTATCTTGTATTGAAATTTCAATTTCTTTTTCATCAGGCAATAAGAGAGTGGCATCATCATCACGGCGGAGGATTCCTTTGAAATAAACTGTTTGTCCCGGACGATATATTGGGCGTTCCGTATATAGGTAAACCAAATATTTTGAAGGTGATGAATTAAATGGAATATTAAAATGCCAGCTATTGATTCCCTCATTCCAGTTTTCATCGACAAACGAGATATCTCCGGCATCTCTTTTTCCGAAAACCTGGTAATCGGTATTTTCCGTAATAGCTTTTTCAAATAATCCTCGGCTGTCAGGTCTTCCATCAGCGATCAATTTATCGCCTTTTTTTACAAACAAATCAATATCCGATATTGGCAAGCCGGTTTTTAAATCAGTTGCCCAAATCAATATTTTATCCGGTGATCTTTTATAGGTTAAAGCGGTGTTTGTTAACACAAAATATTGTTTAGATCTGTTGGTGAATTTTTCTCCGTTATAGTTTTCAACCTCATCGCTTGAAAGTTCGAAGTAATAAAATCCAGGGGTGAGGATTTTGCCGGCAATTTCATTAAAATCCAATTTTGTTAAAATCTTTTGATCTTTTTTATAATTTAAGGTTATTTCCATTTCTTTAAATGGAGGATTTGGAGTTTCATCCCACCCAAGATATCCATTACGATATAGATATTCGAATTCTTGCGTTTCCAATGCCTTATATTTAAGGTTTATCTTTTTGAGATTTGTGGAAGAGACAAAATATTCCGGAGCAAAATTGGAATTTAAAACCGCGATTTCTCCTTTTGAAAGAAGTTCGTAAGACGCGTAAGCTTGCCGCGTTTTAAAAGAAATCACTTTTTCTTCCTCGGTTTTTTGGCCAAAATAATCTTCCATTCCGGCAGGGAAAACTATTTTATATTCAGTGGATGGTTTGTAATCGAAATAGTAAATAATTTCATTGTTATCACTGCCATAACTAATTTCATTTTTATAATTTTTATGTTCCGGATAAATTTTTATTTTTTCTTTTATACTTTCTAAATCCATGGGATTTGAAAACTTCGCAGTAATATAATATTGATAATAATTTTTATCATAATCTCCAGGTGTATAACTTAGTATTTTTGGTTTTCCGACTGTTGTGAACAAACTTAATTTTTCTTTTTCAATCCCCACATTACCTTCAATGGCTTTTAAATCTTTCTCTATTCGAATTAAATAGTTTTTCGAAAATTCAAATTTTTTATTAGGTGTAATTACAATTGTTTTTTTAAATTCCTCTAATTCTTTTTCTGTTAATGGGGCTATTTCTTTTTTATCTTTTTTAGCTCTTTCCAAACTCTTTTCATAATTTTGTTTTTCAATTTCCGATAAGTAAATAAGATTTATTTTAATTTCTTGCCAATTTTTAAGATCGATATCAATTTCAGCCGGTTTATTTACTTCATTATTTTCGTTTTGATCTTTAAATCTTCCATCAATTTCATCTATTGATTGTTTTAGGTTTGAAATATAATTTTTATCCTCACCTTTATATTTATAAACTTTAATTTTATCGTTAGCGCTGTTTAAATCTATAATTTGATTAAAATTTAATTGGAGAGTAGTGGTTGGTCCATTAAAATCATTGCCGTTTTGCGGGGATATGCTCTCAACTTGAGGACGAAGTGTTGAAAAATTACGAATGTAAGGTTCTTCCAATGTTCCTCCGTAAAGCGATTGAATTCCGGCGTTAACAGTAATCTTAAACTGTGTCGAGAGAGGAAGAGAATCAGGAATAAACTGGAAACCGCGTGTTCCCAAATATTTGAAAGTACCTTTTACTTCCGGCACGATTGTGAAAATTTTTGAATTTTCATTTAATTTTTCGATTGTACTGAGCGCTTGCATCGGCCGGTCAAAATATACAGTGATTCGGGCATCTTTACCCACCAATACATTTTCCGCGGGAGTTAATACTGAAATTTGAGGCGATTTTATTATCTTGAATGTTTGTTTATATGGAGAAACAAGATTTTTTTGAATTAGCGACTTTGCTTTTGTGCTTATTTCAATATTATAAATCCGGCCAATTTCCATTTTTTTGTCCGGTTTGTAAATAAGAGCGTTTCGATCCCATTCAAATTTTCCTTCCAAGGTTGGAGTTATCGCAAAAGCCTTTTCAGTAGAGCTTTTATCCATAGGCTGCGTAAAAATTATTTTAAAAACTCCATTGGATGAAATTTCTATGATGTCTTCTTGTCGCTCCGCGCTTTGGACTTTTGGCGGTGGGATCAAAGGATATGACACTAAAGCTGTAATCAATAATACACAAATTGCCGCAAAACCGTATTTAAGCGGAGAAAATGTAAACAAAAATCCTTTTTTTTCTTTTTTAAAAGCATTTTTTTCATGTGTAAATATTTCTTTGTGGCGAAGCAACAATTGATCGCGAAGCCCCAATTTGAATCGGTCTTTTGCCGGATGCGGCCTTCTTTCCTGAATCAAATTTATAATTTCCCGTAAATCTTTCGGTAAAGCGCCAAATCCTTTTTTCAAAATTTTGCTTAATTTCCTCGCTGCTAATTTTTCTTTGATTTTCTTTATCAAGTTTAGGTGGTTTAAGGAAAGATCCAAACAAGAAGTGAAAGATATGTATTTATTTTTGCTTTTAGAAACTCCAAATCCGGTTTAATCTTTTTTAAAGTGCGATAAATTATAACTCCGACATTTGTTTCAGTTAAAGCTAGAGCTTTAGCTATTTCTTTGTTACTTAATTCGCTGAAAAATTTTAAACTGATTATTTCCGCTTCTTTTTTATCCAATTTTTTTAGTACTTCGCCCACTTTTTCTTTCAGTTCATTATTTATTGCTTTTTTATCAGGTTCGCAGTGAGGGCTTTCGTCTTTAATATAATGAAATTCGTCTATGTCCACGGTTTTTAAACGGCTTGATTTCCCGTAATGATCGAAAACACAATTACGTGCGATTTTAAATATCCATGCGCCGAAAGGCAGACCTTTCCATTGATATTTTGGCAGATTCTCTAAAATTTTTGTAAAAATTTCACTTACCAAATCTTCAGTTATTTCCCTATCTCCCACTTTTGAAGCAACAAAATTGTAAACTTTTGGAAAATAATAATCATAAAGCTGACCAAAACTTTGGGGATCTTTTTGTGATTCTATCACTAATTTTTTTTCCGCTTGTAAATCCAATGTGAGTATTTTTATATTCTTTTTAAAATTAATAACTTAACTACCATAAAATTTTTACAAAATTGGAATATTTAGTAAAGGATGATTAGACAGGAAACGTTTTTTAAGGTTAATCGTATAGTAACTTCAAATAGATTTTTTTGTAAATTCATGTTATTATATACAGATTGTTTAATATAAAAATGCAAAACGAAACTTTAATTTATATTTATTTGCTTTTAGGCGGAGTAATTATTGCGTTAATTAATATTCGTGTTTTTTTTATTTTTCAGAAATCAAAAAGAAAAATTCTGGAACAGGAAGAAAATACTAAAGAAAAACTATATGAAATAGCCATTTTAAAGGAATTAGAGCAGAGAATAGGATATTCTCTGCATTTAGAAAAAATAATTGATATAGTTTTAGGTTCAATAAGGCAATTTTCTCATTATACGGCGGCGGCTTATGTGCTTAAATCAGGCTCCAATCTGGTTTTTAAATGTGATTTGAACAATTCTGTAGATAATGATTTTATTCAAAAGTTGAAATTCCGCATGTTTGATTCATTGAATGAACAATTAAATAAAACCTTAAATCAAAATAGAATTGAAGAATATTTATCCGGAGCCATTATTGTTGATGAAATCAATTCTCCTTTTAATTCATATTATGAACTCCCAATTACATCAAAAGGAGAATTATTCGGCGTTTTAGCTTTAGCCAGCATTGAAAAAAACTTTTTTAAAGATGAAGAAATGACTTTATTAAAGAAAATTTTACATCAAACCGAAGAAGCGATTCGAAAATTTGAATACGCGCTTGAGAGAGAAAAAGGAAAAATAAGCTCAATGGTTGAGAGTATGACAGACGGTGTCTTAATGACTGATAACAATTCCATGATTGTGGCCGCAAATCCGGCAGCTAAGAATTTGATTCATGTACAAAAAGAAATTAATGTTACAATTTTTGATTTTATTGAATCTTTCGGTGGGGTATTTGATATTCGAGGAAAATTGGAAGAGAGCATCACTTTAAGAAAAGATTTAAGAGTCGATGGTGTAATTATAAATGACAAATTTTTTCAAATTTATATTTCACCTGTTAGAAACACTTTAAATCAGGAGGAAATTTTGGGGGCCGCCATAATTTTTCATGATATAACAAAAGAAAAAGAAGTTGAAAAAATGCGTGATGATTTCACTTCAATGATGGTTCATGATTTAAGAACGCCTCTTGATGGCATTAAAAAAATGATCAGTGTTATCGATGATAGTTCCGAAGATATTAAATTGCGGGAAAAATACTTAAATATGATTGAAAAGGAAGCAGGGGAAATGCTCAATATTGTGAACAGTCTTCTGGATATTGCCAAATTAGAATCAGGCAAATTTGAAATATTTTTAGAGGAGGCGGATGTTAAAAGTTTAATAAAAGAAAAAGTTGAATATTATTTGCCGGTAGCAAAAGAAAGAGGAGTTTCCTTGTCTTCAAATGTTTCGGATAATATCCCTGAAAGCATACTTTTTGACGCCTCGAGAGTTTCGCGTGTTTTAACAAATTTAATAGGAAATGCTTTAAAATTCACAGACAAAGGCGGTTTTATGAAGATTTATGCTTTTATGCATGATATTAAGAAGGAAATAACAACTGAAATTAAAGAAAATAATATTGAATGGCAGGTTTCCAATTATGAAAAATTTAAAAATATCAGTGAAAATTCATTAATAATAAGCGTGACTGATTCAGGAATTGGAATAAAAGAAGAATATTTGGATAAAATTTTTGAAAAATTCACTCAAACCGGAGAAAAAAGAGAAGGGGAGAAAAAAGGCACCGGCCTTGGATTGACTGTTGCAAAAGGCATTGTTGAAGCGCATGGAGGGTTAATCTGCGTTTCTTCCATTCCGGGAAAAGGAAGCACTTTTTGGTTTTCTTTGCCGATAAGAATAAATGATTCAAAAATTGCATTGAAGGAAGGAAAAGCTAAATGATATTGTATATAGGATCCAATCTCTTAAAAATCATATATGAATAATACTAAGATAAAAATTTTGTTTTCAGAGGATGATGAATTTCTTGTTGATATTTATAAAAATAAATTTGAAAAAGCCGGATTTGATGTCAGAAGCGTGCAGAACTTGAATAGTATTATTTCTGAAGCTAAGGATTTTCAACCGGATTTTATTTTTTTTGATTTACTATATGATGGAGAACCGGCTTTTGAAGTTTTAAAACAGATAAAAAATGATGATGAAACAAAAAATATTCCGGTAGTCGCGCTTACTAATTTGAGAAAAGAAGAAGATCGAAAAAAAGCAATGGAAGCAGGGGCGCTCGATTATGTTTCAAAATTGGAAACTTCTCTTGAAAAAATGATCGCTGTTGTTGAAGAAAAATTACAGTTGAAAATTTGTCCGAATTGCCATGAGAGAGCAAAAATTGTTGAAGGAAAGTGTAATTTATGCGGCACTAAAATAGAATAGATTTAACCAATCAAATTCAAAACCAATCCCGCGATCAATGGCACCAAAATATTGTCATCTATTATGTGTGTCTGATATTTGAAATCAATTGATTCAATTATCATGGAAATGGTACTTCCCAGCAAAGCAGGCAAAAAAGGGACATAAAAAGACGCAACAATACTTGAAATTACAATTGATGAGATAAGTCCTTCCAAATGTTTTCGACTATTTAAAGGGTTTTTTATTTTGCCAAAATAATTACCCACAATGTTTGAAAAGCCATCACCGAAACTCATTATTAAAATTGAAGCTAAAGCAATATTTTCAGGGAATAAAATAATGCAAAGAATTGAGCTTAGCAGAAGGAAAAAAGAACCTTTCCCGGGAAAATTTTTTAAATCTTTTTCTCTTTCAAAATATTTTAAACAAGTGTGAATAAAAGGCAATTTGTATTTTCGGCTAAATAAAATCAATATTACTCCTACAAAAAGTCCCATTAATAAGTTATTCAGGTTTATTAATCTTAATTCATAAAGCGTTACTATAGAAATACCCATTAATATATGCAATATTTGTCTTCTAAGCTCAAATTTATTTTTTATGTGATGAAAAATTTGAGAAATAAATTTATATTTTAAATTTAAGAAGTTAAGATTATAACCTAAAAATAGTCCAAAAATAATGCCGGCCATGATTTCTGAAAATATATGAACTTGTAAATATAATCTTGAAAAGCTGATAATAAAAGCAAAAAACAGAATCAAAAAAAACTTTTTTTTGCTCCAAATTGATTTTAAAATGGGTAATATAGAAAATATAAGCGCAGCGTGAATACTGGGAAAAGAAAATTTATCTATAAATATTAAAGGATTTTCTGATGTTATGGGAAGCAGCTCGGGTCTTTCGTATTGAAGTATTATTTTTAATAAATTGCCAAAAATAATTGCGAATAATATTGTAAGAAAGAATAAAAGCAGAATTTCGTAATTCTTTTGAACAAAAATTTGCAAAAAAATCAGAGCAATAACACTAAATAAACCTATTGTTGTGATGTATATAACAATTTGATGAAACAGAGAATCAGGAAAAGAAATTATTTGGAAATTAAGTAAACCTTTTTCACGAATAAATATAAATGCGAAAAAAGCAAATATAAGAAAAATGTTAATTATACTGTATAAGATATTTTTTTTCATATGAAGCTGATTTTATTTTATTCGAAGAAAGAATACTATAAAAGCCTTCCCGGATGGAAGGCTTTTATTTAACGAGTTTTTATAAATTTTAATCTAAGGAAGATCCTCCCCCGGAGACACCGTTACCGCCGATATTGCGGATTGTGTCGAATATATCGCTGATATTAATGTATCTAATCAAATCAATTCCTAATATTTTACCAACGGCACCCACGATTACCACTGCTAAAACCGTAATTATCAGACCAAATATTGCATATCTGATAGTACTGACTGCTTGCTTTACTTTATCTTCTTGTCCTCCGGAAAGTATAAAAGAGATACCTCCGACAAAAACAAAAATTATGGATAGCAATCCCGCAGCAATTATAGCATAGGCAAGTCCTTTTGTAATTATTTCGACTATCTCTAAATTTTGTCCCGCCTCAATGATTGTATTGGATTCATCCGGCATCGTTAATAAAGGTTAAAAAAATATTTTTATATTAACTTTCAGCTTCACTTTCAGCTTCAGATTCACCTTCGGGTTCAATAATCTTTAAGTTAACTCGCATATTATGCTTAGAACCTACAATTCTCAATAAAGTTCTTAAAGCTTTTGCTGTTTGGCCATTTTTGCCAATAATTTTTCCCATATCTTCTTTTGAAACTTTTAAAGTGATCAATACTCCCATTTCATCCACTTTTCTTTCAATTTCAATCAGATCCGGGCTATCAACAATCGCCTTAATTACATATTCTATAAATTGCTGATCTATTTTTTTATCATTATCATCTGCCATTATTTAAAAGATTAGAATTTATTAAATAAAATTTATCAATTTTATAGTTTTGAAACAAGTTTAGAATTCGCCATTGCTTTATTTCACTATGCGGCTTGGGCTTTTGCTTCAGCAGCTTGAGCTTTTTTAGACTTCCTCTGTTTAGAACGAGGTTGTATATAAGCTTCTATCCCGGGGTACTGCATATGATTTTTGAGCAAAACAGCTACTGTATCGCTTGGTTTCGCACCAACAGAGATCCAGTATTCTATTCGTTCTTTCTTAGCTTCAAAAACTTTTGGTGAAGAAATTGGAATGTAATGACCAACAACTTCAATAAATTTACCTTTTATAGGCGCATCCTTTTCAGCGACAACGATCCTATATTTAGGTTGATTTCTCCTTCCTGTTCTGGAGAGTCTGATTACTAACAATCTTAGTGGGTTTAAATTTCAAAAATATAAATCTGTAATAAGATCCTATAAATTTTATAAGAATAAGTCAATAGTAGATTTTTAAATTATTCTACTTTTACTTCAACTGTAGGCTCTTCTGTAGTTGCTGTATCTGTAGTTGCTTCAACAGTAGGTTCAGTCGTTACAGCTTCAGCCTCAGCAGCTTCTTCTGTAGTAGTTGCAGCTTCTTCAACAGTTACTTCAGTTCCTTCAGTTGTTTCTTCAACAGTTGCTTCAACAGTGCTTCCATCTTCAGTTTCAACAGTAACATTAGATGCATCACCATTAGTTTCTGCAGATGTATCAGTTCCTTCAGTATCAGTGTCTGTGTTATTAACTGCTGTACAACCAGCTAATAATACTACAGTCAAAGCAAGAACAGCAATGACGGACTTTGTTTTTTGCATCATAGATTTTCGTGTTTTAAAAAATAAAAATTTTGATGGCGATTAAAATTAACACTGAAGTTTTTATCTTGGCAATAGATTTTTTTATAATCTGACTTTATTATTTTTATATCCAATGGCGAAATATATTAATAAAGTATTTGATTTTTTCTATATTTTCGGCTTTATAGAAGATAGTTAAATAATTTTAATTAACTTTAATTTATGCCCGGCAATACTTTTGGAAAAATTTTTAAAATCACTACTTTTGGAGAATCGCATGGAAGGGGTGTTGGAGTGGTAATTGACGGCTGTCCTTCGGGAATAAAAATCAGCGAGAAAGATATTCAAGCAGAGCTCGATAGGCGTAGGCCGGGACAGAGTCAAATAACTACAGAGAGGAAAGAAGAAGATCAAATAAAAATATTTTCCGGCGTTTTTCAGGGGAGTACAACAGGGACGCCTATTATGATGATCGTGGAAAATAAAGATCAGCGTAGTTCGGATTATAATAATTTAAAGAATTTATATCGTCCTTCACATGCTGATTTCACTTATGAAAAAAAATATGGAATTAGAGATTTTAGTGGAGGAGGAAGAGCATCGGCAAGGGAAACTTTGGCGAGAGTGGCAGCGGGCGCGATTGCTAAAAAGTATTTACGGGAAAAATTGAAGATTGAAATTTTGGCTTATGTTGAGCAAATTGGAAACATTAAAACTGATATTGATTTTAATAAAATTACAAAAAAAGATATTGAAAGTAATATTGTTCGTTGTCCTGATAAAAAGGAGGCAAAAAAAATGATTGATTTTGTAAATAAATTAAAAAAAGAGGGGGATTCAGTGGGCGGAGTTATTAGAGGTGTAATTAAAAATGCACCTATAGGCTTAGGTGAGCCGGTTTTTGACAGATTGAATGCGGATTTAGGAAAAAGCATGTTGAGTATAAACGCGGTAAAAGGTTTTGACATTGGTTCAGGATTTGAAGGGATAGGAATGCTTGGAAGTGAACATAATGACCAATTTTTTATTGACAAAAATGGAAAAGTAAAAACAAAAACCAATTTTTCGGGAGGAACGCAAGGGGGGATTTCAAATGGGGAAAATATATATTTTCGGGTTGCATTTAAGCCGGTCGCAACGATCAGCAAAGAGCAGTTGACTGTTGATAAAAACGGAAAAGTAGTGAAATTCAAAGCTTCCGGAAGACATGATCCATGCGTGCTACCAAGAGCGGTGCCTATAGTGGAGGCGATGGCGGCGATTACATTAATGGATCATTGGTTGAGGAAGATAGTTGGAGACAGGTAATACGGGTTACTTTTTTTTGTCTATTTTATGGTATCTGGAATATGGATATGGTAGTAATTCGTGGATCGTGAATGTGTAGATTTTGTCTTTTTTTGTATTTGAGCAGATCACAATCAATTCTTCACCTGTAATCCGGTTTATTTCGAATAAAAACTGGCGACAGATGCCGCATGGAGTGATTGGCTCTTTAAATTGGCCTTTTTCTTTGGCACCGATTAAAGCAATGGCCTTGATTTTGCGAGAGCCTTGAGCGTTGGCAGTAGCGATGACTGATCTTTCGGCGCAAAGGTTTACACTCGTCGAGGCATTGGCGAAATTTGTTGCTGTGATTATTTTTCCGCCGGTAGTTAAAGCGGCAGCGGCGACATAAGATTTTGAATAGGGATTATAAGCATATTTTAGGGCTTCTTCCGCCTTTTTTACCATTTTTTTGTGAATTTGAGGAAGATCTTTGTAGTTTGTTGTTTTCATTTTTGTTTTTTATTTGAAGTAATCTAATTATTATAGCATTTATTTGAGATTTTTTAAAATTTCAAATTGCTATTTCTGTTTATTCTAGCTATAAATTTAATGGTTATGTATATTTTGTAGACTTGAATTTGTCTTAAAGAATTAATTTAATTTTATGAAAAAGAAATTTTTAATTATATCTATACTTATTATTTTTGTGATTGGGGCACTGTTTTTTTGGAAATCTAAAAATGGCGAGACTCCTTATACTTTTGCGAAAGTGCAAAAACAGGATATTACTCAGACTGTTTCGGTGACCGGCACAACGGAATCAGATCCGCAAATAGATATGCAATTTCAAACTAATGGAAAAATCGAAAAAATTCACGTAAAAGAAGGAGATAAAATAAAAAAAGGTGATTTGATAGCGGAATTGGAAAATGATGATTTAGAAATTAAATCCAATGCTTCCAAATCAAATGTAGAATATTTTAAAGCTTTATTGGATAAAGAAATCGCCGGAGCTAAAGATGAGGATGTGCAAATCGCAAAAATCGGCATTGATAAGGCTCAGCAGGATTTAACAAATTCTCGGCAGGAATTAATTGATTTGAAAAAGTTAAATCAGGAAAAAACAGCAGCTGCGGAATTGGCGGTTAGTGAAGCAGATATCGCGCTGGAAAAATCTCAAAGCGATTTAGAATATACTACTGCGAAAAAAGAGGAAGATTTGAAGGACGCGGAAAATAAAGTTAAAAATTCGGAAATCGCGTTAGAAAACAGCAAAACAAGTTTAGAAAACACAAAAACAAGCTCAAGCCAAGCTGTAACCGATGCTTATGCCGATATAACTCCTGTTTTCAGTGCAAGTATTGTAACTTTGAAAAACAACTTGCAAGCTGTTGATAATATTTTGGGTGTGGACAGTACAACAATTATTGATGATCAAAAAGTCATTTATGCGGTTAAAGATCCTTCTTCTGTACATAACGCGAAATTCGCTTATGAAGAAGCAAAGGCTTCGTTAAAAAACTTAACAGTAAAACATAATGCTTGGTTAGGAGAAAAAAAACGCGAGGAGGTCAGTGATTTGAATGATGAGTTTGTAAAAGCTTTTGAAAGTGTCAAAAGCGCTTTAGATAAGACTTATTATGTTTTGGAAAGTTCCGTGAGCAATGAACAGGATGCCGGTGTCAATACTCATTTAAAAGTTTTAAAAGATTACATCAGTACGGAAATCGCAGCTAATAATACACAATACAACCTTTTAAACAAAGCTTATCAGGCGATTACAAGTTCTGAAATTTCCGAGAAAACAAACATTAACGCGGCTGAAACCACTGTAGATCAAAAACAAAGTGATTATGATAACGCAAAATCAAATTTAGCGCTTTTAAAAATTAATTCAGATAATAATATAAAAAATGCAAAAATAGATCTTGAAAACAAGAAAGAAAAATTAAAACAGGCGCAGCAAAAATTGCAGGAGAGCAATGTAAACGCGGAGAAATCGGAAAATGAATTGAATGCTTCGATCGCTCTAAAAGAAGTTGCAGTAAAGAATGCTCAAGCCAATTTTAATCAGATCATCGCGGATCCGAGAGCGGTTGATTTGCGATCTCTGCAGGCTAATGTAAGCAAGGCTCAAAGCGAGGCGGAAAATGCCAATTATATTTTAGAACAAACTTATTTAAGATCGCCGATTGACGGCCAAGTTGTGAAAATCAATAAAGATATCGGAGAAAACATTACGAGCGCCGAAGTTTTTACTGTCGTGAATTCTGAAAGTGTATTAATTAAGGCTAATGTTTCGGAAACTGATATTGGCAAAATAAAATTAAATGATAAAGCTATAATGACTTTTGATGCTTTTGATTTTAATGAAGAATTTGAAGGAACGGTTGTACAGGTTGCTCCCGCGGAAACTGTAATTGAAGGGGTAATTTACTATGAAACAAAAATCAGTTTTGAAAATAAGCCGAATAGAGAAGTAAAAACCGGCATGACTGCGAATTTGAAGATCAATACAGCTTTTAAAGAAGGTGTGTTGGCGGTTCCTTTGAGAGCAATAAAATATGATAAAGATAAGACTTATGTTTTGATCTTAAAGGATGGCAAAGAAGCCGAAAGAGAGATTATTACCGGAATTGAGGGGGATCAATATGTGGAGGTGGTTTCGGGGTTGGAAGAAGGGGAGGAAATTATTACGTTTGTAGAGACGGAGTATAAGTTGTAGGTTAGTGATCAGGTATCAGTTATCAGCAAACAGGAATTTGTATTATTAATTATTGATAACTTAATTGTTATATGAAAAAGGTGGTGGAAATTCGGGATATTACTAAGATTTACAAGATGGGGGAAGGGGAGGACGCGATTACTACCAAGGCTTTGCAGGGGGTTTCTTTGGATATTTTTGAGGGTGAATTCGTGGCTATTATGGGGCCGTCGGGGTCCGGAAAATCGACTTTAATGCACATTTTGGGATTTTTAGACAGGCCGACAAGCGGAACTTATATTTTTGACGGGCAAAAAACCGATTTACTTTCTGAAGATGAACTTGCGGATATTCGTAAAAATAAAATCGGTTTTGTGTTTCAAGCTTTTAATTTGCTTGCACGAACTTCGGCTTTAGATAATACTTTGCTTCCATTGCTTTATACTAAAACTTCGGAAGAAGAGATGAAGGAAAGAGGTACTAAACTTTTAAAAGAGGTCGGATTGGAACATAGAATTTATCATAAACCCAATGAACTTTCCGGGGGGCAACAGCAAAGGGTGGCGATTGCCAGGGCTTTGATCAATGATCCGGCTTTAATCTTCGCGGATGAACCTACCGGAAATCTGGACTCTCAATCAGGGGAAGAAATTATGGGTATTTTCGCCAATTTAAATAAAAGAGGAAATACGATCATTTTGGTTACGCATGAAGAAGAAATCGCTAAATTTTGCAACAGAGTGATTAAAATTAGGGATGGGAAGGTTTTTGCGGATGAGAAGAGATGATTTTAATTATTTTAAAATTTATTTGTATGCATCTTTTCTGTATGTAACATCAATAATTACGCCTTCGTTATTTTGTTTTGAAAATATTATTCGAAATTTTCCTTTGCGAATTCTAAAAATATTTTTTATACCTTGAAGAGCTTTGAGAAAGACAAAGTTTGTCTTTCTTTTTTACGTAAACTTTGTAGAAATTTAGTTATTTTATCCATCGATTTCTTTAATTTTATCAATCAAAACTTGCGGGTCTATTCCTTTTTTAAAAGTTAAACTCACTTCATTTTTGCTTTCAGATAGTTGTATTTCATTAAAATCCATTATTTTCATTACTTTAAGGAGAATTTGGCCATTTCCCTGATCTTCAATTTTAATTGGTGTTTCTTTGCTGATTTTGTATTTTTTTCTGATTGAAGTAGGAATTGTTACTTGACCTTTAATTGAAGGTAAAGAAGTAAACGTCATAGTGTTTGGAGGAAAGTATATATTCTGAATGTATACTATCATTTTTTTTGTGTTTAAGCAATAAGATGGTGTTCTTTGAAGCTATAAAAACTTTCAGGAGTGATTATGATATGATCATTAACCGGAATTCCCAATAACTGTCCGCACTTGATTAAATGTTCCGTAACAGAAATATCTTGATCTGAAGGTGTGCAATCGCCTGAAGGGTGGTTGTGGATGAGGATAATATGGCTGGCTAAATTTTTTATTGCTGGTTCAAAAACTTCACGTGGATGAACTAAGCTGCAATTTAATGTACCAATTGAAATTATTTCTCGGGTTATTTCCTGATTTCTGACGTCTAAATATATGCCTATGAAATATTCTTTTTTCTTTTGGCCGTATTTTTTGAAGTTGTGAAATATTTCTTCAGGTGAATTTATGATGATTTTTTGCTGTGATTTTGTGATTCTTTGGCTTAATTCGTGTATTGCTTTTAATTCGATAGATCTCACTTTGCCGATGCCTGAAATTTCTTGCAATTCTTTAATTTCTTTTTGGAATAGGTTAATTAGTGAATATTTCTTTAGAATATTTTCCGTTAATTTAACGACATTTTGACCTTTTTTACCTGTGCGGAAGATGATGGCGAGGAGTTCTGAGTCAGTTAATTTGCTCGATGAATAACGGAGGAGTTTTTCGCGAGGGAGAAACGCGGGAATGGCATTATAATCAGTGGAATTAGAGATGTAGTTCATGAGATTGAAGATTATTGAATGGTCGAGTGATTGGTGATGGAAGAAGTTTAGCAAAATATTATTAAAATATTATTAAAAAAATATTAAATTAGTAGTGTGCTATAATGGGAACGTAATTCGTAATTTATTTTATGAAAATTTCGGGGTTGATGAAATTGTCGTTTACGTCTTTGAAAGCTCATAAGAGTCGAGCTTTTTTGACTATGTTGGGGATTATTATCGGAATTACTTCCGTGATTATTATTGATTCTGTGGGAGCCGGGGCGCAAAGTTTGATTTTTAATCAGGTGAAAGGGATTGGTTCTAATTTGGTGGGGGTTTTGCCCGGACATAGGGAAGAGGATGAGCCGCCGGCAGCGGCTTTTGGGATTTCAATCACAACTCTAAAATATGATGATGCTTTGGCTCTGGTGGATAATGAAAATGTGCCGCACTCTGTGGCCGCAACCGCTTATTTGAGAGGAGTCGGAACAATTAATTATAAAAACAAAAATCTTGATGCCAGCTATACGGGCGTGGGGCATCAGTTTCTTAATGTGGAAGCGGCGGAAATCGATGAAGGGGATTTTTTCACTTTAAATGATGAACGTTCTTTGGGTAGGGTGGCAGTTCTCGGGAGCGATGTAAAAGAGGGATTATTCGGGGATAGAAATCCTGTGGGCGAGTATATTAAAATCAAACAAACCAATTTTAAAGTTATTGGATATTTAAAACCTCGCGGAAACGCTCAATTTCAAAATCAGGATTTACAACTCTTTATCCCAATTACGACAGCGCAAAAAATCATGCTGGGAGTAAATCATGTCGGTTTTATTCGCGTTAAAGTCGATAAATCGGAAAATATAAAAAGGACAATGAGTGATGTGGAATCCGCTTTGAGAGTCCGACATGGGATTAAAGATCCATCAGATGATGACTTTTTTGTTGGCAGCCAAGATATGGTTTTAGATACTCTATCCATGATTACGGACATTTTAAAATACCTATTGATTGCTGTTGGAGGAATTTCTTTAATTGTTGGAGGAATTGGAATTATGAATATTATGTTTGTTTCCGTCAATGAAAGGACTAGGGAAATCGGCTTGCGAAAAGCGATTGGTGCGAGGCGATCGGATATTTTGAGTCAATTTTTGGTAGAAGCCATAAACATTACGGTAATTGCAGGAGTTTTAGGTATATTATTAGGTATGGGTATTTCCGGATTGGTTGCTTTGGGAGCTAATTTACTCGGTTATGACTGGGATTTTGTAATTTCCATTTATGCCATTATAATTTCGGTTTTATTTTGTGGAATGATTGGAATCAGTTTCGGGTATTTTCCGGCAAAAAGGGCTTCCGCACTAAATCCGATTGAGGCATTGAGGTATGAGTAGGCGTAAATCGTAATCTGTAATTCGTAATCCGAAAAGGAATTTAATATTATAAACTACGATTTACGAATTACGGACACATATTTAAATAATAATTAATATATAATATATGAGGTTTAGAAGAATTTTGAAAATTGCGATTAATTCATTAAAATTGAATAAGCTTAGGAGTTGGCTTACTACTATTGGAATTATTATTGGTATTTCAACCGTGGTGATTGCTTTGTCTGTCGGAGAAAGCGCACAAAATGCGGTTTCCAAGCAGCTTTTGGCTTTTGGGGGAAGTAATATTTTCGCGGAAATTTCCGTGCCGAATTCTTCGCACGCGACTTCAGGGATTGATATGGCCGCGGGGGTACAGATTACTTCGATGAAAGAAAGTGATTTGGAGGCTTTTAAACAATTACCAAATGTAAAAAATGGTTACGCGGCGATTATGTCGCCGGAAAAAGTCAGTTTTGGCAATACGACCGCAAGATCAATAATTTGGGCCACGAATCAAAGTTATCCTCAAGTTGAAAATATTAGTGTGACAAAAGGGAGATTTTTTTCGCTTGGGGAAGAAAAAGGTTTGGCAAGAGTGGCGGTTTTGGGCCCGAAGTTGGCTGAGGATTTATTTGGAGACAGTGATCCTATTGATCAGACAATCAGAATTAAACAGATAAATTTTAAAGTTATTGGAGTGTTGACTGAAAGAGGCACGAGTTTTGCTTTCGATTTGGATGATATGGCTTATATACCTCTTAAAACAGCGCAAAAACAGATAATGGGAATGGATTATGTGACTTATATTTCGGTTTCTATTGAGAATCAAAATTTAGCCAAGCAAACAGCGGAAGATATGCGGGTGCTTCTTAGAAAAAGGCATGGAATTCCAATGGATGATCCGGACAAAGATGATTTTCAGGTTACTACAATGGACGATGCCATGGAAATGACGCAAAGCATAATCGGCGGTGTTAGTCTGCTTTTAACCGCGATCGCAATTATTTCTTTAATTGTGGGGGGGGTTGGAATTATGAATATTATGTATGTTTCCGTGAGTGAAAGAACGCGCGAAATCGGGCTTAGAAAAGCGATTGGGGCGCGGGGCGACGATATTTTGTGGCAATTTTTATTGGAAGCAATCGCGGTAACTTTAGCAGGGGGAATTATTGGTGTTTTAGGGGCTTTGATAATAATCTTTTTGGCTTCGTTGGGAGCTAATCATTATGGACTTGATTGGGAAATGATTATTTCGATTAAATCCATTATTTTGGCGATCGGCGCTTCGTCCGTAATTGGAATTGTTTTTGGAATTCAGCCTGCGAGGAAAGCGGCGAAGTTGGAGGCGATTGTGGCTTTGACGAGGGAGTAAAAAATGCCGGCGCATTTTTCGGGCATTATATATCAAAGCCGGCAGCTTTTTTAAATTATATTAAATTATTTAGGCCATTTTCTATATTTGTCGTGAGGGCCGATATCCAATAAGTTAATGGTATCTTGATTAACATATTCAAAAAAAACTATTTATATTTTATTTTTAAAGTTAATAAAGTAAGCGCGAAACCGGTTTCTATTGTGGCGGAGACGGTGAGAGGTTTGCTTTCTATGCCTATTCCATAGATGATCCAGAGAATCAGTCCCAATATATATGTCAAAGTCCAGAGGAAGGAAATGTCTGTTGTTGATTTGGTTTTGTATGATTTGATTATTTGAGGGGTGAGTTGGAAGGCAATTATTGCGGTTGCAAGGTAGCCTACTGTTTCGATGTTCATGTGTTTTTAATTTACATCCATAATGAGAATTTTTTGGTTAGTTCTTCTAGGTCGGATTTTTCTCCGAGCATGCAAATTCCGTAGTATTCCAGTTCTGGTTCAGGAGTTTCTTTTGATCTTTTGACTTGTTCTTCCCATCCTCCGATTGTCATTGCGTTTGTGAAAGACGCAAATGGAATATTTTTTTCTATTAATGCGTTTCTTAATGTTCGAATTTTGTTGGAATTGTCGGCACGTAGGATAATGTATGGAAATTTTGATGCCAAGTGCGCGCCTCCGTCTTTGTCTTCGTAATTTATTACTCCCATATCCTGATTTTTATTTTGATCCACCAAACCGACTGTCATGTGGGCCAAGGCATTCATAACTTTACCGGTTTCAATTTTTTTGTTGAGTACGGCTATGAATTTTTTAGTGGTCATGTTGTTTTGTTTAAGGTAAAGCGTGCTTACTTTAGGTAGTTTTTTAAAATGCGTCAAGTGGCGTTCGTGTAATTGCTCACTGAGCCAAGAGTCATATAAAATAGTAGGAAGTAAAAACCGCATATGGGAGGACTCTTTGGAATAAAAACAATATTGTATTTTTTTATTTAAGGTGAGTCTAATACTCTCTTTTTTAAAAAATTTCTTGCAAAACTCCTTTTATTTTAGCTAGAAATTTATCCTTCCAATTTAAAGTTTCATTTCCTTGATTAATTATTCCTTGTTCTAATTTTCTGCTTAATTCAATGACACGTAACCCCTCGGGAGTTTTTGTCTGAATTTCTTTGATTAATTTATCTACGCTATCAATTCCATCTCCACAGTTTAAGTGCCCGGGGATATGTCCGTTTTCGATTTTCTGTAATTGTTTAATTATTACCTTGGCAGCCTCATTGTTATTTAATCCTTCCAATGAAGGGAAAGCTTCCTTTTCTTTTTGTGTTGTCCCCATGAATGGCACCATTACACAATTTTTAAATTCTTCAGACATTTTAATTTGCTTAAATTTTAGAAATTTATTTTATATTATCAACTTTAAAAGCAATTGTGAAATGCTATTAATATTCAAAATAATCAATACTCCGGATTTATTTGCAGTGATTTTTTTCTTTCAATAATTTGGAATACACCGAATATGATTATGGCGAAACCCATTATTTGCTGGAGTGTGGGGATTTCTTTGAGGAAAATTATGGCGAATATTAAACTTATCGCGGGGTAGCCACCTATACTTAATAATATCGCTTTGCTGATATCTATTCTTTTAAGTCCTTCGTACCATACTATTTTGGAAATGGCGGAAATCAGTATGCCGTTTACAAAGAAAGCGAAAAGATTGCCTGTGATCATTTGATTTATAGGCGTGTTTATTGTTTCAAATTGGAGGCTGATTAATAATAATATTATGCCCCCTATGACGTTTCGAATAAAAACTATTGATGATGGGGAGGAAAATTTTAGAGCTTTTTTGGCGAAGATGTTTCCAACCGGATAAAATAAAGTTCCTATAATTATCATAATATCACCCCAGTTAATGCTAAAATTTTTGTTAAACAGTATAAATAATGTACCTACAACCATTATTATCGCGCCTATGAGTTTTTTTAATGTTACTTTGTCGTCCGTAAAAATACCGCAAATTATGAGAGTAAAAAGAATTTCACTTTGGAGAAGGATCGTGGTGTTTATGCCTGAAGTTTTGCTGCTACCTAAAAAAATGAATATTGAGGGGATTATGACTATAAAAACAGTTACTCCAAGAGTGTATTTTATTGTTCTTAAATTGAATATATCTTTAAATTCTTTCTTTATTAATATGTAAAAAAACATGAATATGCCGGCTATTATTGAGCCAAGGGCAGCGAATAATATAGGGGGCATTATTTTTGTGGAGTGGGCAATGAGTATCGGGAATGTAGCGTAAAGGATTGTTTCCAGCGCGATAAATATTTCGCCTATTCGTTCTTGGGAGAGGGGTTTCATGTGATTTTAAGCTTTATTTTTAAAATTTATTTCGATCAGAAGTATATCTGTAGTTATTTTTTGGAGCAAGGATGTTTATTCCAAAAAAATATAATTGCATAGAGTTTTTTTTTGTTATAGACTTTCAGATATTCTGCTTAATCTATTTATTTTCAATTTATTATGTATGTTCATAATTTAAATCCTGTTTTGTTTGATTTTCTTGGGCTTCAGGTGAGGTTTTATGGAGTGTTTTTGGCTTTGCTTTTTATTATTGGATTTTTTTTGGGGAAATGGTATTTGAAAATTCACGATAAGGATCCGAAAAAGGTTGATGATCTTTTTATTGTTTCTTTTATTTCTTTTTTGATTGGGGCGAGGTTGGGGCATATTATTTTTTATAATTTAAGTTATTTTTTAAAGCATCCTTTGGAAATCTTTTTTATTTGGAGAGGTGGTTTAGCCAGTCATGGAGCAGTGATTGGGCTTATTTTAGGAATGTTGTATTTGATGAAAAAAACGAATTTGAAATTTTTCTTTATTAGCGATCTTTTTTCGTGGGTTGGAAGTTTGGCTGTATTTTTTGTGAGATTGGGAAATTTTTTTAATGGGGAGATTGTGGGCAGAACTACTGACTCACCTTTGGGTGTGATTTTTTCTTGCGAGAAATATAAGCTTAATCAATGCTCGGAAGTTCCAAGGCATCCTGTTCAGCTTTATGAAAGTGTTTTGGGGATTTGTATTTTTATTGTTTTAAGTTTGTTGGTTAAAAAATATAAAAAGAAACTGCCGTTTGGCATCATCACAAGCATATTTTTGATTTTGTATTTTGGAGGCAGATTTTTATTGGAATTTTTTAAGGAATATACCGGACAATTGATTTTATTTCCTTTGACTAATGGACAGGTTTTGAGCATTCCTCTGGTTTTGATCGGAATTTTGCTTCTATATAAAATCGGAAAAAATAAGTCGATTTTTTCTAAATGATTTAAGAATTTTTATGTATTTTAAACAAATTGATATTGGGGGGTTTGATAATAATTTTAGTTATATTGTTGGAGATGAGCTTAAAAAAGAGGTTTTTTTGGTGGATCCGGATAAAGAGAAAATTTTGTCGGATATAATATCTAAAGATAATTTGAAGGTTGTGGGAATTATTTTAACGCACGGGCATTTTGATCATGTGGGGGATAGCCCTTCGTTATCGCATAAATTTAAAGCGCCGATTTATTTGCGAAAAGAAGATTTTTCGCTTTTAAGAGTGAATTTGCCGAATTTGATTGATTTGTCGGAAATCAAAGTTTTAAAAGCAGGGGATTTGGAAATTCAAATTTTGCATACTCCGGGGCATAGTCGGGGGTCTGTTTGTTTGCTTATCGATGGCAAACTTTTGACAGGGGATACTGTTTTTGTGGGTTGTTGCGGGAGAACGGATTTGCAGGAAAGTGATCCTGAAGCGTTTAAAAAGTCATTAGGGTTAATTAAAAATCTGCCGGATGATATTGAAATTTGGCCGGGGCATGATTATGGGAACGAAAAATTTTCTACGGTTAAAAAGGAAATGAAAAGGAATGAAAATTTCTAATATTCTCGTTGGTCTATCATAATTTTGATTTGCGCCACAACCTTTCTTTTTAATTGGATGTTGATTTCTTTGAGAATTTTTTCTTTATTCATTTGGATTTCCTGACTCCACGCGGAATCTTCCACTCCTATGGTTAAAATCATATTTTTGAACCATTTTGGCCAGGTATGGGCAAGTGCGTCGGATCCGATTTTTTTTAGAACAATTTTGCGATATTTTTCGCATACTTGAGCGGCCAGCATTTGTCGGCTGAAATTGTTTTTTCCCGCGGCTTCGGGGAGCAGATCTGAGAGGGGCGTAAAGGTCATAAGTAAGAGATTCACTAACTATTATATACTTCCAATGTTTCCTTGGCCATTTTTGGCCAGGAGAAGCGGGTTAGGCGTTTTTGGCCGCGGGATTTCAGGGTTTTCCGGAGGGATTTGTCTTTTAGAATTTGGTGGATTTTGGCGGCGATGTCTTCGTGGTCCTTGGGATCAAAAAAAATGGCGTTTTGTTCGCCGGCGATTTCAGGTAGGGACGAGGAGTCGGAACAGGCTACGGGTGTATTGCAGGCAAAAGCTTCCAATATCGGGAGGCCGAATCCTTCATAAAATGATGGTAAAACGTAAATTTCGGCCAGATTGTATAACGCGATTAAGTCTTGTTCGGGAATTAGGCCGGTGAATTTGACGTGCTTTTGCAGGTTATAAGTTTTTACTGTTTCTTTTACTTCAGGGTAATGCGGGTCTTCTTTGCCTGTTATAACAAGATATCCATTGAATTTGTATTTTTGTTGCAATATGTGAAAACCTTTTAATAGTCCGGTAATATTTTTGTGGTCGCGCCAGACACCTGTGTATAAGAGGAATGGTTTGTCTAAATCGTATTTTTCTTTGATATGATCTAATAATTTTTGATCTTTTATTGGTTTAAAATCTTTATTCGCGGCTTCGTAAATAACTTTGATTTTTTCGGAATTTATTTTAAATAATTTTTCAATGTCTTTTTTGGTATTTTGTGATACTGCAATAATTTTTTTGGCTTTTTTTATGGAGCAATAAATTGTTAAATGGTAGGCAATTCGGTGAAAAACGGAAGTCATTTTTTTGCCCGGGTAAAAAGAAAGTGTGAGATCATGGATTGTGACTATCGAGGGTTTGAAATATAAAATCGGGGCGTTGAAATGCGTAAAATGCACTAAATCCAATTTACATTTATTGAGTTTGCGCAAGAATTTTAATTGTTCGGTTAATGTGTAATGGCGGGCATTTACGCGAATTTTATGAAAATTGGGATTTGTGGGAATATAGGTTTTATATTCGGGGTCGTTAAGAAAAATGAAATATTCATTTTTTTTGTCGATTTCCTGTAAATTTTGGATCAATTCATAGACATAGCGGCCTATGCCGGTGAATTTGGTGGAGTACATGCGGGCGTCAATGCCGATTTTCATTGGGAGGGATTAATTAGAGGTACCTGATCGCTTATTGTATTTTTTTCGTGTTTATGTTAAAACTACTGTGTTAGAAATTTTAGGGTGATCTTTTTTTGTGAGCTTTGTAATTATTTTTAATGTTTCTCGTACTTATTTAACACCGCTGATTATTTATGTTCTTTAATAAGAAAAACAAGCGGTTTAGCCAATATTATAATGAATTTTTTGAAAAAATATATAATTATATTTTTTTTCGTGTAGGAAATAATAGACAAATGGCTGAAGAGTTTACTCAAGAAGTGTTTTTAAAGGCTTATGAAAATTTCGATGATTTCGATAAAAATGCCAACTTTAGCGCTTGGATATACAGAATCGCCCATAATCACATTATTGACCATTATCGCAAAAAAAAGACTAATACAACTGATTTGGACGCCATAGTCAATATGATTAATTATTCCAAGCACGCTGATGAAACTTTTGTAAAAAATACTGATATAAAAATAGAAATGAAAAATGTTTTAAAGGCTTTGGAAAGTCTAAATGATCAGCAGAAAAATTTAATTATATTAAGATATATTGAAGAATATGAGATTGAAGAGATAGCGGAAATAGTGAAAGAAAGCGCAAATTATGTGAGAGTTAACCTGCATAGAGCATTACAAAAATTAAATTCCATATTAACTGATTTTAAATAATGAAAAAAATCCATGATTTGGAAAAAAAGTTGAGATTCCTTTACATAAAGCCCAGATTAAGCTTTAAGGCAAAGTTGACTTTAAAATTATACGCAAAAATGTATAGTCATTTTTCATTATTCGCAAAATCCGCATTTAGTTTTGGCATACTTCTAATTATAATTACAGGAATTTTTGGGTTCAATTATGTGAGTTATGCGGGTTCATATAAGTATTACGCGGATAAAGCGTTTGATGATTTAACAGAGCTTGAGGAAATGATTGAAGGGGAAATCAGTTCAAATTCTTTTATTTCAATCACTTACGCGGATGACAATGAAATTAATGAAGAGAAGTCCTTTTCTTTACTTGGAAATATTGTTTTAAACACTGAAAAAGCTTTGGAAAAAATAGAAGATTTAAAAAAGCCAAAAGAAATTAATGAGGCTTTGAACTACACTTTGACTTTACAAGATAAAGAAATTGATGTGTTTGGAAGAGCAGCTGAAATTGTGGATTCTGAATCTGTTTTAATTTCTTTTAGCCAAGCTATTGATTCAACTTATATAAATATTGAAAGAACAAAAAAAGTGCGTGAGATTGTTAAATCTACGATTAATAATGATGGAATTTTAAAAGAAAGATTAAATATAGAACCTGCGTTGACCAAAAAAATTAAAGAAATTAAAAATTCAAAAAATGTAGAAAAAAGAGATTTTATGCAAATACTGAAAGGTGAGTCTTTAATTACAAATAAAGGCAGTTTATATTTTCAACAAAAATCAGCGGAAGAAAATTTGAGAGATTTATTGGATACGAATACAAAAAATGATAACGCAGCCAAATTGGCGGATAGATATTTGAAGGCTGTAAAATCTTTGGAAACTGAAAAGGACATGAAAGCTTACAGTTTATTTTCATCCATTGAAAAGGAAACAAAGTATGAAATTACCAAACCTGAAGAATTAAAATCAGAGATTAATGAGAGAAAAAAATTATTGGATAAATCCAAGGAACTAAAAAATAAATTAAAAGAAAAAAGAGAAAAGGAAAAAAAAGCGGATGAAAACAAGAAAGACGAAAATATGAATAAATTGAACGAACGCCAAAATTCCATTCAAGACAAAGCGGGCAAAAAGGATATTCCTTTGACTGATAATGAAAAAGTGGATTTTGTGGAGGATATTCTTACAAGCAAAGAAGCAGAGGAAAAAGTTTATGATAAACCTGTTATTCAAGAAGTAGTTGATATTTATAAATCAGAGGAAATTCCCATTGATGATAAACAAAAATTTTGGAAAGAGGTTCAGGAAATCACTCAGGATAAAAATTTGCAGGATGGAGAAATTGCGGAAAAATTAAAAGAAGAGGCGCAAAAATTATTAGAAGAGCAGGAGCTAAAAAGGTTGGAACTTTTGAAAGCTGAAGAGGACAGATTGAGGCTGGAACAAATTAGATTCCAGCAAGAAGAGCTAAAAAGGTTGGAACAGTTAAAAGCGGCTCAGGCTGAGGAAGAAAGAAAAAAATTGGAACAACTTAGAATCCAAGACGAGGAAAAAAAAAGACTGGAGCAGCTTCGGCTTCAAGAAGACAATAAAAGGTTAGAACAACTTAGATTGCAGCAAGAAGAACAAAAAAGGCTGGAACTGTTAAAAGCGACTCAGGATGAGGAAGAAAGAAAAAGGTTGGAGCAAATCCGAATCCAAGACGAGGAAAAAAAAAGACTGGAGCAGCTTCGGCTTCAAGAAGACAATAAAAGGTTAGAACAACTTAGATTGGAGCAAGAAGAACAAAAAAGGCTGGAACTGTTAAAAGCGACTCAGGCTGAGGAAGAAGAAAGAAAAAGATTGGAGCAACTTAGACTTCAGGAAGAGGAACAGAAAAGACTGGAGGAGTTGAGAAAAGCTCAAGAAGAAGAGAAAAGGCTGGAAGAATTAAAAAAAATTCAAGCCGCGGAAGAGGAACAGAAAAGGCTGGAAGAGTTAAGATTACAGGAAGAGCAGCAGAGGGTGCGAGGGAGATGAGTATCCGGTTTTTAGTACCTAGCAATAGGGGATAAAAAAGTATATATTGTACGTACTTTTGATTATTTTTTATGGATAAATTTGATGAATTGAAAAATAAATTTCCGGAGATTAAGGTGAATGTAAGCCTTAAAAATTATTGTAATTATAAGATTGGCGGGGTGGCTAAAGGGGTTTATGAAGCTAATAGCGCAGAGGATTTGGTGGAGATTGTGAGATTTTCAAAAAGAGAGGGGATTTCTTTTTATTTGATCGGAAAAGGGACGAATGTTTTATTTTTGGATGAAGGATTTGATGGGTTGATTATTGTGAACAAGACAAATGAGATTGTGATTATGGAAAAAGGCGTTAAATAGCATTATTCGCGTGGATAGCGGGGTTACGATCGCAGGCTTAATTTCTTTTGGTTTAAAAAATAATATTGGGGGGATGGCGAGTTTTTATTGTCTTCCCGGGACGATCGGGGGGGCGGTTTATGGGAACGCGGGGAGTTTTGGGATGGAGATTAAAGATGTGCTTTTTAAAGTTGAATTTTATGATTTGGATTTGGATATAATCGTTGAAAAAGACAGAGACGAACTTTATTTTGGCTATAGAGACTCAATTTTTAAGAAAAAAAATAATTGGATAATTTTGAAAGCTTATTTAAAATGCGAGAATTTAGATTCGAATTTGGAGGAATATCAAAAAAATTTAAAAGAAATCGCGGTGAAACGGACAGGGAAACAGCCGTTTGGAGCGAGTTGCGGATCGTTTTTTAAAAATGTATATTTGGAGGACGGAACGGTTCTTTATGCCGGAAAAATGATTGAGGAATGCGGTTTAAAAGGGGAAAAAATCGGTGGGGCGCAAATCTCTCCGCAGCATGGAAATTTTATTTTGAATAAGGATAATGCGTCGAGCGAGGATGTTCTTAAGTTGGCGAGTTTGGCGAAGGAGAAGGTAAGGGAGAGGTTTTCGGTTGAGCTTCAGGAGGAGGTGAGAGTGGGGGGAGGAATTACTGATTACTGAACCTTGTCTTGCATTTCGGCTTCTGTTTTGTAATATTTATTTTGTTGTTAATCTATTTTTTTATGTTTATTTTTAATATACTGCTTCGCTTTAAAAAATTAGAATTAAAGCTGTATATGCTCCGTAGTTTTATCCTTAAGCTATGCATAAAATTCAAGGATAGCTTCGCAGTATTATATAAAAAATCAATAGCAGAGGACTATAAAAAGGGTTTTACGATTTTGGAGCTTTTGCTGGTGGTTTTGATTATATCGGTTTTGGCGGGAGTGGGTGGGTCTTCTTATTATGCCGCGGCGAAAAATTCGCGGATTGAAAAAGAGGCGCGGGAGATCGCGAATTTTATTCAGGAAGCGAGGAGTATGGCGATTGATAAGGTGATAAGAGAAAAACCGATAGATTTTAAGGAAATGACGGGGTACGAGGTGAAGATTAAAAATGATACGACGGCTGAGAATATTAATGTGGAGATGAATATGTTGTATAAAAAAACTTCGCAAGTTGAAAGTTCGGAGAATCTTCAAAACTGGTCGAGTAAGAAGAAGTTTAAATTTACTTTTCCTCTTGCCGAGCCTCTCAAATTAATATATGAATTCGGGAGCGGGGATTTGGTGATTAAGGATAGCGATACAACGCCTAATGAAGTTGTAAAATTGGATTTTGATGTTTTGGATGAATTGACAAATAGGAAAATTACTTTTTCTTTGAATAGGATTTCGGGGTTGTTGGAGACGAGGTAGGGGATGTGAGAGGGGGTGTTATTTTGTATATTTCTCAAGATCACCCATCACGAATGTATGATTGCCTTTAGCGGCAATTTTGGTTATGGTTTCGAGCACTTGGATAAATTTGATATTATTATCTTGTTTCATTAATTCGGCTGCATTTTTTAGTGCTCGAGCTGTCGCGACTTGAGTTCGGGCGTTTTCAAGATCTGATTGTGCTCTAATTTTAGATTCAAGATTCATAGCGAATAAATTTTGAATAGTTTTTGGAAAAGTAACATCTCTTAAAGTAGCATTTAATATTTCAATCCCGTATGTATCAAGGTCTTTTTGTAAATTTTTTGGAACATCTTTTAAGAGATCGAATTTAACGTTATTTAAACTTTTGCTATCTATTTCTGATATTAATTTTCTAATATGTATTTGCGAAAGTTGATGTATTACTTGCTCAATTTCCGTGATCGCAGGAAAATTTCTTCGTGTAAAATCAATATTTTCTAGAGCTTTTTTCCCATCTTTAATTATGTAAGTAATAATATAAGAAAAACGAAGGGCAATATTGTCTTACCTGAATCTCGAAACTCACAATATGGTTTTAAAGATAAATCTCAATCCCTTTAATCGCGTCTTTTATATGGGCAAGAGTATGACTTTTAAAAGTAAAAACAGCTTCCCAAATAAAATCTTTCACTATTAAGGGATTATCAATATTTAATTTCGCAAATAAAATCATGTAACAATCTTCACCAATTTCCTGCAAATGAAGCGGGACGAGCCAAGTCTTTTTTGTTTTTGTAAGAGCTGGGAAACAAGTTTCTATCTTATTTAGTATATGTGTTATTGGTGGTTCTGCAAATTTAATTTCCTGACTATCTTCTTCTAAACCTGATATTTCAAGTTTATTATGGTTAATTTTACTTAATTTCTCCTTCAAATCTTTTAAATTTTTATTAATTATTTTTAAAGTCTTTAAGTCAATTTTAGGCAAATTTAATAATTGGTAAATTTTTTCTATCCTTTTAAATAAAAAGTATATTTTTCTATTTTTTACTATTAGATTATTTTTGCTGTTTATAATTTCAATTAGCTGTTTCATTTTGTAAAGAAGTTATTTGTTTTTTTAATTCTGCAATTTTATCTTGGGATTTTTTAATATTTCCTTTAAACGTTTTTATTTCCTTGCGCCATTTATTAATCAATCCTTCTTGTGCTTTAGCATCTTTTTTATAAAAATTTTTATCATAAGCAGCTGGATTATTAATTTTATCTGTATGCAATGCAATTTCTTTATTATAGCTTTTAATTGATTTTTCTAATTTTCCAATACCTGTTTTTAATTGATTAATCTTTTTTGCTATCTCTTTAGCTTTTTCTGCTGCTTTTACCGCATCTGCGGCCTCATCTACTTTATTTTATCACCCTATTTATTTTAGTTCCACCTGCAGGCACGAAAGGGATCATAGTCGCCGCGGCATCAACAGCCAAATCTTGCCCAACTTCATTCCACTTTTTTGTAGTTTCTTCAAATCCGTCTTTAGCTGCCTGTACATAATTTTCATCTCCGAAAACAACCCCGTAAGTATATATAATACCATCTCCTAAAGCTTGCCCGGCTTCATAACCCACTGCTCCAAAATCTGCTATTACATTTGCTCCGTCCCAAACAGTTTCGGCAACTTTTCCATCTCTATCTACAAATTTAATCGGATTGTTTCTTGCGTAAGTATACGCATTCA